>JAABUY010000022.1_pt1 | contig 423320 bp, 345 predicted proteins | sample 5560271 | NCBI WGS metagenome assembly JAABUY01 (sample SAMN10711886, study PRJNA513374) | rock metagenome | isolation source: Antarctica rocks | place: Antarctica: Victoria Land, University Valley | reverse complement strand
CATACCTGGCAATGAGACGGATATCCACCCCCATTCAGACCGATATCAGACACGTTGGTAGGTGACGTGAATAGTAGGGAGCAAATCAGACACGTTGGTAGGTAGGTAGGTAGGTAGGTAGGTAGCCTGTGAATGCGACAGCATTAGCCTATGGACCCATACAGCAATATAGATCATTCTGACAGCGTTACATACCTGGTAATAAGACGGATATTTCCCCTAAGACGGATATCCACCCCCATTCAGACCGATATCAGACACGTTGGTAGGTAACGTGAATAGTAGGGAGCAAATCAGACACGTTGGTAGGTAGGTAGGTAGGTAGCCTATAAATGCGACAGCATTAGCCTATAGACCCATGCAGCAATATGGATCATTCTAACAGCGTTACATACCTAGTAATGAGACGGATATTTCCCCCTATTTAGGCCGATATCAGACACGTTAGTAGGTAAGGTAGTAGAATAGGTAATTTATAAACAATAATAGGATTTTTATTATTGATCTAATTATTCTAGCCGTTAGCGCATAGAATTTGGTAGGTAAATCTATTCATTCCGATATATCTTTTAAACTACTGCATCGATTTTCGTTATTTTTAAAGCGTTAGATAGCTAAAAGTAAGCTATATAACTTTATTTAAATAGAAAATATCATGAAGCGTAGGTGCATATATAGGTAGAATGCGAAGAAATATCAGAGTTCTAATGTTCGCGCTAGTCTAGGAAAGGAAACAGGGGCACTTATTAACCAACCGATAAGCTGCGATAAGCTCAGGGTCCTAAATTAGGGATATTCTATTATAGTAAGAAGATAGACAGGTGATAAGTCTATTACATTTAAGTATAATAAGAATTAATAAGCTATCTTATTCGCGTAAGGGTTATATTATAATATAGGAAGCTATCTATATAGTAAATTATTCTTATAAGGGGTTATTAATATAGGAAGCCGTTAATATAGGAGCTATAAAAGGAAGGAGCTATTAATACTAGAAGCCGTAAATATAAGGAGCTAATATAAGTAGCTAATATAGTAATAAGAATCTTATAAACTAAGTTAACTATAATATTTACCTTATATTATTTAAAAGGGTCTTTATACTTAGAAGTAATATACCCCTCTTACTACGATTAATTATAGCTGTAACTAAAGATAAATATAGCTTTTACTCCCTCCTATTTCCTAGTCTACGAATTTCCCCTTTTTATAGCGTTTCTTAAGAGTAAAACTATAAACGGCAGGGCGTATAAGGGCTATTAGGGTAGGAAGGAGCTATATATAGATTATACTATTAGGTAGATATTATTAAGACTCTTATATAGTTAAGAATTAAGACTATTATAATAATAATACTATATACCCTAGGTAAGATATAAGATAGCTATTATATTAATTCTTTCTACTATAAAGCCTAGCTTATAATTATTAAGCTAGGAGCCCTAGAATATCTATTAAGTTAAACTATTTTATACTAAAATTATATTATAGTAGCTATTATTATTATAGCCTAATAAAGACCTAGTAGACCTCTTATAATAATATCTTCTTTATTAGTATAACTAGTAGATTAAACTTATAAGGATATAATTAATTTAGATATATATTAATAGCTATTAAAATAGATTAACGCCTTAGAGGTAGAAGTAGTATAATAAACTTCTACCCCTATTAAATCTATAAGATATAGTAGATAGTTAATAGACCTCTTAAGGTTAATTATAAGGAGTATAAGGCCTAGCTTAATACCTACCCTCCCTTATAACCCTATTATTAAAATACTTATATTAATTAGTTAGAACTAGAAGCGAGTTAAATATAATAAACCCCTTATATTTACTAGCCCTCTTATAAATATCTATCTTTAAATTATTAATTATAATAATTTTTTTAACTTATAACTTATTAAAGGTATAGATATATAAGCCTTTATAACTTATACTTATCTTAGCCTTAAGATTAGAATATAAATATAATTAATAAGGCTAAAGGGTTAAAGAGATATATTTAAAGACTAAGATAAACTTTAAATATAGTTATTAGAGAATTACTTTATAAGAGATATTAAACTTAATATAAAATTTAAGATAAAAAGGATTTAAATAAGGTTAAGTAAGATTATATAAGATTTTATTAATTATTTTAAGACCTTAATAATAGATCTTTCCTAGAATAACTCTACTACCTATTATACCTTTAGGTAGAAGCTATTAGGGGAGATTCTAGACTAGATTTATTAATTTTAATTTAAACTACTAAATACCTTTATAACCTTTAAGATAATAGTATAATAGGCTAAAAATTACCTTAAGATTAAGAAATAAATTATAAAGGATAGAGAGGAAGTAGAATATAATAGGTAGAAGAGGATATAATTTATAACTAATAAGATTAAGGAGTTTAACCCTTACTCCCCTCTAAGTAACTAGCTAGATAACTTAAACCCTTTAAAGGGTATAAGCTTAAATATAGAAAAAAGGTCTAATATTTATAATAATCATTAAAAGAAATATTAAGATAAGGGATTATATATATATTATATTAAAAAGGGCTATTAAGGGAAGGATTATAAAAGTAAACTTATAAACTACTCCTATCTAAAAAATATATACTTATAATATCTAAGGTAAGATTATAAGTATTTAAGGTTTTAAGGAGTATTTTAACCTAGGATTTATCTCCTCCTTTAAGGTAGAATAGGTATACCCTAGATAAATAGCTTTAAAAGCTAAAGGAGACTCTTAAAAAAGAGTTTTTATAACTTACCCTAAATAATACCTTTAATATAATAGACTTAATTAATTATATTACTACTTAAATATAATTATAAAAGGAATATATAACTATTAGATTATAATATATTAAAATAAACCTTTAAGCCCTTATTAATTATAGAGTTATAGCTAACTTTATTAATTAAAAGTTTATAAAAACTCTAGGACTTACGCTACTTTATACTAGAGCTACTAGGGTAGTAGATATTAATAGTAAGACTATTAACCCTATCTTATCTTAAGTACTTTATTAAATTAAAATAAGCGCCCCTTATATATAATATAAATATTTTATATTTTAGGTAATACTTATATAAGGATAATAATTAATCCTAGGCCTCTTATAACTATAATAGATTAATCCTATTATAGATTAAATATTAGGGGAGGTAAAGATATTAAAGAATATTAGGGTTTTTAATTAATATAAATTTAATAATATAATTAAGAATAATATAATTTATACTTATTATACTACTTTTAAAGGTATAAACTTAAAGGTACTCCTAGTAAAGTACTTAAAGTACGTAGATAAGTTTAATAGAAAGGAGGGTATTAAGTTACTACCCTATTAAAGAGCCTTTAATTATATTATAAACCTTTAATAGGGTACTATCCTACTATTTAACCCTCTTTATAAACTCTCTAAGATAGAGCTTACTATCCTTAAAGACTATATTAATTAAAATCTTAAATTAGGGTTTATTAAATACTCTAAATTACCTATTAAAGTACCTATTCTATTTATAAAGAAGAAGGATAGGGGATTATACCTTTATATAAATTATTAGGCTCTTAATACTATTATAATCTATAATAAATACCTTATCCCTTTAATTTTTAAAATCTTAAACTATCTATAATATATAAAGATATATACTAAAATTAATTTAAGAGGAGTATATAATCTAGTTTAGGTTAAGGAAGGTAATAAATAGAAAATAGTATTTTATATTTATTATAACCTTTTTAAATATTATATTATACCTTTTAAACTTATTAATACTTTATTTATATTTTAGTTATATATTAATAAAGCCTTAGCTTACTTAATAGATATTATAATTATTATTTACCTAGATAATATACTAGTCTACTCTAATAACTTAATAGATTATAAAAGATATATAAAGGGGGTCTTAACTACTCTTAATAAACATAGCCTATTTATAAAATTAGAAAAGTATAAATTTAATATTAATATAATAAAGTTCTTAAGTTATATTATTAACCCTAATAGAATCTTTATAAACCTAGAGTATATTATAATTATTAATAATTAGCTAACCCCTAGGGTAATTAAGTAGATTTAAGCCTTCTTAGAGTTTTATAACTTTTATAAATAATTTATTAAAGCTTATAATATAATTATATAAGGCTTTATTAAACTAATTAAACTTATTATATCCTTTAATTAGATAGATTAAGTAGAATTAGCTTTCTACTAATTAAAGGATACCTTTATTATAACTCCCCTATTAATATATTATAATCTAGGCTTACTATTATAAGTTAAGATTAATATAAGTAATTATATACTTTTAAGTATATACTCTTAAGAATAATAAGATACTTACGCCTACCCTATTATATTCTATAATTAGAAGCTTATACTAGCTAAGATAAATTATAATATACTTAACTAAGAACTCCTAGCTATTATTATATCCTTTTAAGTATAATAAAAGTACTTAAAAGGGGGCTTAATATTAAATTATAATTATTATAAACTATTATAATCTTAAATCCTTTCTAACTATTAAGACCCTTAGCTAATAATAAGTATATTAGGCTAAATTTCTACTAATATTCAACTTTAAAATATAACACTAGCTAGGGAGAAGAAACCTAGTAGATATATCTTTAAAAAGGCTAGATTATAATAAACTTAATATATCTTATATAATAATCCCCTTTTTAAATTAGGTATTATAATAGTAGAGGAAGGCTATTAAGTAGCCTAGTAGGTTATAACTAATTAAAGTAACCTTAAGAGGGAGGATTAAGTCCCTAAGCTCTTATAAACTATCTTAAAGGAAATAGTAGAAAAGCTTAAAAAAGATAATAAGGCTATTAAGGCTATTAGTATTAATTTTAAGTAGGTAATAAGCCTATTATACTTTTAAGGTAATTAATTTTATATACTTAATAATAAAGCCTTATAACTCTAGATTCTTAGGAACTTTTATAACTTTATAATTATAAGCTATCTTAGCTAGGATTATACTACTACTACTATCTAGTAATAGTTTTATTAGCTTATAATAGGTAGAGATATTAAAGAGTATATTAAGACTTATAATACCTATTAATAATCTAAGTATTCTAGATATAAACCTTATAAAGAGCTTATACCTATTCTAGTCCTAGATAGCTCTTAGAAGGTTATAACCCTTAACTTTATTATTAACTTACCTTATAATAGAAATCCTATTAATAAGATTACCTATAATTATATTATAATAGTTATAAACTATTTTAATAAGATATATTATTATATTCCCTATTATAAAATTATAATATTAAAGTAATTTATTATAATATTTATATAAGAAGTTTTTTAATTATATAATATACTAAATATAATTATAAGTAATTATAATATACTATTTACCTCCTACTTCTAATAGATATTAATATAGGCCTTAAGTAATAACTATTAGCTCTTAACTACCTTCTATTAATAAATAGATAGGCTAATAAAGTAATAAAACTAAGTAGTTAAATAGTATCTCCACGTATATATAAACTATTAATAGGATAACTAGGTTTCCTAGTTACCCCTAGTAGAATATATATATAATAATAGTCCCTATTATATTATAAAATACACCCCTTTCTTTATTTATATTAGGAGGTATTAAATATTATTCTAACTATTAGATATACCTACGCCTAACCTTAATATAAGTACCCTTAAGCTTATTAAGGAGTTAGAGTAACTTAACTTATATTTAAAAGATATTCTTATAAAAGCTTAAAATATATAAGTAGAATATTATAATAGGGGTTATAAGCCTCTTATACTTTAAAAGGGGGACTAAGTAATACTTTAAAATAATAATATTATATCTTAGAGGGTATATAAGAAACTTAATTATAAGAAACTTAGGCCTTTCCTTATAATAGAGACTATTATACTTAATTTATACTATCTTTACCTACTATATTAAATAAAAATATACTTAGTTTTCTATATCTCCTTACTAGAATTATATTATTAAAATATTATTAAGGAGTATTTTATACTACTTCTACCCCTAGTTAGACTTATTATTAAAGAAGGGGATAATAGGAAATAAGAAGTTAAGGAAATTCTTAACTTAAGGCCCTACTATTATAAACTCTAGTACCTTATATCTTAAAAGGGGTATTAACTTTATAAGAATACTTAAGAGCCTACTAAGAACCTCTAAAATACCTTAGAGTTAATATAATAGTTTTATTATAAATATCTATTTAAGCTAAGACCTTAGATATAAGTCCTAACCTTATAAAGGTTCCTAGTTTAACCTTATATTAAGTATAATAATAAGATAATAGTATAAAGCTACTTAAATAGGTAAAAAGTTATATAATTATAATATTATATAGTTATTAAGTCTTATAAGTATCTTATAATATAACAGAACTATTTAATAAGGTATAAAGTTTATCTAATAATACTTTATATAATATATTAATACTTTATATAACTAATAATATAATAATATTATATTAATTTACTTCTTTAACTTACCCTTACCTTATATATCTATAAAGCTAATAGTAATTTAAACTTATTTTAAAGAAGACCTAGGAGGGATATTACTTAGCCTAGAGATATATAATAATTTAAATAAAGAAATAGTATCTTAAGATACCTATTTAGAATTATATAATACCTATTACCCTTCTCTTATAAGCTTATAACCCCTCTAATTCTTTAAAGCTATCTAAAATAACTTCCTTAATACTATTATTACCTATATAAGCCCTTTTATTAATAAGATTATATCTAGCCTTTATACTTCTAATTATATTATAATTAAAGTAGTAATTAATATTATTAATAGAGGTAATTAAATACCTTAAGATAGAAATAGCTTAAAGGATATATTTTTTATAAACTACCTATTCTTTAATCTAACTATAATATATATAGACTTAGTAAAATTAGAGATTACTACTAATAACCTTATTAACTCTAATAGCTCTTATATCCTACTTAAGAGGGTTAAGCTATTAGACTCCGCGGTAGGCCTAGTTATTACCCTAAGAGTAGGAATTAATAAGTCTTTAATATAATAGCTACTAAACTTTAATATAATAGGGTATACTATTATAAGCCCTATTAAAGTATATTAAGGCCTCTTATACTTAATAGACCTTAGAAGCTATATTACTTATAATTAATTTAAGAAAAAGGAAAAGATAATATATATTCTTTATAATAATAAGGCTTTTAACTTTAATATATATATAACTTCTACTATTACTTAACCCCTCTTACTTTAAGGGAAAAAGGCTCTTTTAGTATTAGCCTTAGTTATAACCTCCTTACCTCTACCCCCTTTATAAAAATCCTTAAAGGGGAAGCTTAAGACTAGAAAATTAATAGCCTCTAAGGGAAGCTTTTTCTAAACCTACCTACTAGGACCCTAGGCGTAGTAGATAGAGAAATATATATAAAAGGTACTATAAGATTAAAGAAACCTAGTAGACTATTATAAGATATATTAATAATACTACCTCCCTTCTCTCTAACCCCTTAAGGGCTAGCTTCTAAGATATAAAATACCTATTAACTATCTTTACACCTTAATAAGGCTAATAGTATATTAGTATAAATAAATAAGGTATTTAAGGACGTTATTATAAAGTATATTAAGGTAGTAAGTTATATAGAATAACTAAATATATATATTCTAATATACTTATCCTAGTAAAAAAGACTATTAATAAGATACTCTTAATATTTACTACCTTAAGGACTAAAGATAAAAAGGCCTAGATAGAGGTTAAAGATATATTAGTAAACTAGGAACTTATATAGAAAATCCGAACTACTAAATCTATTAAAAGCGTATTTTTCAGGTAAAATACTAGTAATAAATAGGAAAATTTCAGGGTTTTTTTATTCTAGCCTAAAAGTCCTAAATATAGAAAATCCGGATTTAAGGCCTTAAATCCGTGATTGTCCTCTAGCGCTAGGAAGAAACGGGAAGCTCGCTAGAGCTATAGCGGCTACGTCGTTAACGCTAGCGTAATATAGGTTTTAAATACAGTCGATTCATATAATTTATATACGCGTAGAGTTACCCCCTAACCTAGCCCCGTATTCTATACCTATATTACGCCTCCTATTTAATTCCTACTAAGTACTCGTATTACTATTAGTTATTAATAAGACTTAGTTACTTATTAGAATTACCTAGTTAGTACTAGCCTTATATAGTTATATTATAGCTAATTAGTAGGACTTATCCCCTATTAGTCCTATTACCTAGTATTTCTAAAAGTTACTAAATACGTATTTAGTAATTTATAATATTATATCAAGCTCTAGGGCTAGTATATAAGCGCGCCAGTCATATGCGTATAATACGTATAATATACGTATAATACACATATTTTTATATTTTACAGGCTCCCTAGTTTACTAATATACTACTATACTTAATTTACTAAAGATAATTTAGGAAGACTAGTTAATACTTATTATATAGTTTATAATAGCGAGAAAGGGGCGGGAATATATAAGGGAAAATATAGAATTACTATTAAATACTTCCTAAATCTATTACAGTCTAACCTAAGGTTATATAACTAGTTATATAACTAAGGCTTAGCACGTATATATCCTATCTATATCCTTCCTAGATAGTTTATTATTTATATTTTTATTATCTATTATATCTACGTATCCACGTTATTATTCCTAATAAATAGTAGTAATACCTATATATAGTATTATTTATCCTTAGTTACTTCCGCTTACTATTATATTAACGCCTCTATATACGAGACTATTACTATAAGAATAGTAGAAACCCCTATAAGAGTAAATCCCCTAGTATTAGCTATAGTAGGTACTCTTCTTTATTAGCGATCCTTTTACTAGGCTAGTCGCTATAAGCCCTAAGAAGGGTAAGGAATATTAGGTTATAGTAGAAGAAGATAGCCCGCCGGCGTTTATATTAGGATAGGTAGGCGGAGAAGGTAACGGAGAAGGTAGTAGAGAAACTAGCTAAGATATTACTATTAGCGACCCTTAAGGTATATCCCTTATCTCTAGCTTCTCTAACGACTAAGTTAATAGTCTTATAAGGCTACTTTTAGGTATACTAGATTTAAAATTGAATTAGTATTTTAGTTAATATTACTAGTAGTCTATTCCTATACCTAGTATTAAATACTCTAGCTAACTAGTCCTACCGGTCCTATTAATAGCTAAGTCTAACGTTATTAGTAATAATACTTAGGAAGAAGAATAGGAGTAGTACTATAATAACGCCGTTACTAAGAGATTAAGGGTAGAAGATATTAGATTTTTTAATCTTAAGTACTCTAATAAAAAGTCTAGTAATACTTAGGTTATTAATACTAGAAGATATATCTTTTATTATAATATCTACACGTTTATTAATTAGCTAAAGTATCTAGCCTACTTCTATAGTAATATTATTACTATTATTCCTAAATACCTTTATAGCGGATTACTAATATAGTATACTACGGAGTTATTAGATCTAGAAAAATTATTACTTAGTACTATAGATCTAGACGCCTAGTACTCTATGCTTATTAATTAGACTAAAATATATATAATAGTAGCTATATTATACCTTAACTTATAGTCCTAAACGTATAGCCTCCGCGATATTAAAAATTAGACGCTTAGAATATAGATCTAGTAAATACTCTACTACGCTAAGGCCGCTAATATAACTTCTATATATAATTAACTATATATTATATAGAATTAGTTATATATTAACCTCCGCTAGTATATACCTAAACTATTACCTTATACCTTACTATCCTAATTTCTTAAATATATTAATAGTAAGATGTCGATCTAGTAAGATATAGCTAATAGGTAGTTATTCTAGTAATATTAATATTAGTTACCCTAGTAATAGAATCATCTATAGATAAAAGGTAGAGAAAACAAGGGCTTTCAAGGCAGATTTCCCCTACGGATCCCTATAGGTAATGGTAATACCTTCCTAGTAGAGGTAATACCTAACGGTAAGGGTATTTATAAGGATAATAAGGGCTATAACTACTTCATTAGTCCTACTAAGGTAGAATAGGCCTAGGTACTAAGATCTTCTACATTTCTTTTAATTCTTCGGATAGCTCCTTACACTATACTATAATAGGAATAGCGCTACAGATCTATATATTCTTTAAAGATATTACTAATTAACTAGAAATCGCCTATTAGAAATCCTTTATAATTATTCTAGATCCGCTAAGACTCTATATAAAAATATTAGAAAAATCGCTTATAGTAACTATATCCATATAATTATGCTAAGGAGGACTATAAGTATACTAGAAAATGCCTGTAAAAATTCAAGATTTTTACTTAGGAAAAGTATACTTAAAAGTATAATTCTTTTATTTATTAGTAAGTAATAATAGTTATAAGGTAAATTTAAGTCTAAATATAATAGATATTCGTACGAACTTTTATAAATACTAAGACCCTCCTTAAGTATTATAGGGGTTATAGGGTAAGCGTTACTAATAATATTAATTTTAGACTAAAGGGATTATTTATAATAGTTACCTAGTATTAGAGTATTAATAAATAGTTATTAGGCCTACTTATATTATAACTCTACTATAATATTACCGTTTAAGACTAATAGGGTATAACTAAGTATACTATTATTAGACGACTTATCGTATTAGTTATTATTAGGAAAAGATAATATAATTATTAAGATAGAAGCGTTAAAAGACTAATACTATCTACTAGGTACCTAACTAACTACGGGATATCTAGTATAATAATATTCTATTCTACTAATAACTTCTACGCTACTAGACCGTTTAATATAATTCTTAAATTATTATATCCCTTATATTATAATATATCTTTTATACTCTTATAATAATTATTAATAGTCCTACTAGATTTATTACGTTAATATAGAGGAATCTATTAGACGTGGGAGTTAGTACGGCCTAGTATTTATCCGGCCCTCTAAAGTTTAACCGGCGGTATTTAGTAAACTAAATAGTAGAATAGCTTATTTTTATTATTAGAAAGTCTAATATTATAGTCTAATATAAAGATATAATTATATAACTAAGTATAGTATTAGGCCGTTTTTATACTTTTAATATTATAATTAGTATTCTTATAAGCTGCTAAGTAGCTATTAATAGGATCTAGGCGTTAATAGTAAGTTATAATTAATATATTAGGGGTAGTCTACCTATTATCTAATAGTACCTACTTATATATAACGTTTCTTATTATTCGGCTAGATATATATTTAAGAGTTTTAGGCCTAATAATATAGAGGTTTCCCTATCTCGTTACCCGTAATAGAGTTATATATAGCTAATTATAGCTAAAAGTAGGCCTAGTCTATAAGTTAATACTTATATACTTTATTAATTAGCCTTATAATTTATTAATAGTTATAGTAAATACTAGTTAGATAGGGTACTACTTACGGATAAAGGGGGTAGTAATCCGCCTATTATTTTCTTTAGACTATAATAGCGTCTTAAATAGTATTACCTTCTCGCCGTTATAGGTACCGCCTATAATCTCCCCCTTAAAGATATACTTACTATATCTTATTACCCGTAGTTAGGTCCTATTATATAGACGTAGCGGATTAAGGTTCTTTAGTAGTATAACTAGGAGGCCTAGCTTAATATATAGCTTATAAGATAGTAGGGAGGGTTTATAGAACCTATAAAAGTACTTAAGGGGGAAGAGTTTATTATCTTCTTCTAATATAGTATAATTAATACTCTAGTATATTATTATATCGCTAGGGATACGCGATATTATCTTAGTATTAATACTAGTAACGTCTTTATTAGTAATAGCGAGAATAGCCTGTTCTAATAGATAAACCCTCTAAGAGATATTTATCTTAATATTAGTATAGATATTCTTAGCTAAATTATTAATAGTATTTCCTAGGGTATAACTATATTTCTAATATAATATATCTTTATTAGTAGTAGGGCTTTTCTAGATATTAATACTATTATTAATAGCGAGGAGATCGCCTATAAATAGTTCTATTTTATAACGGGTAGCATCTATTAAGTTAGGATTATTAAGTCGCTTATTAATAGTAAGATTTAAACGTATAACCTTATTCTAGAAATAGGCCTTCTAAAGATACGCCTTAATAACCTAGCTACTAGATCCTCCTAGAATAACTAGGAGTATTTATTAGAAGTCCTTATAAAAGTAGAATACCTTACCCCTAAAATAAGCCTAGTCATTACTATAGATATCTTAAAGACTATAACTAATAGCTTTTATATCGTATTAACTCTATATAGGAGACTTATCCTAAAAGATAATATAAGCTCGCTTAATTAGCCTAGCGAGATTAGTCCCCTTCTTAATCCTATATAAAGAGGTAGTATTAGAGTCTAGGGGTATCTTAAACTATAAGTAAGTAGTCTAACCTCCCTATAATAGCGTTAATATAATACTAGAAGATACTACTATTAGAGTAACCTTTTACTAGGAACGTAGCCTTTCTATAATAGTATTTTAAACTATTATCTTACTAGTCCCCCTAGTACTATTAAGGAAGAACAGTATACCTAGAGTACTAAATCTATTATTAATATTAGCGTTAATAGCGGTAATAATCTAATTAGTAGCGTGGCGTTAGTTAGTATTTAGTCTATTCTATAAGAACTTAGCCTTATTAGGGGTAATTTAGTAAGATATTTCTTCCTATAAAAGTCTATTTAGAATATCGTTAAAATTATTAAATAGGATAGTTAGAATAGGTAGGCTATATTAGGTTAGATCCTTAGTATATTTAGGGGTTAGTTAACATTCTAATTAGCCGTCGATTAGGTAAAGGGCGTACTATTCTATAAATAACTATTACTTATAGTAATTATCTAGTATCTAAAGCGTTAAAAAATCTCGTTGTAGGAGGTATAAGTAGTTATTTAAGATATACTCCTTATATTTATTCTATAATATAAGGGCGTTAGTAGGTTAGAGTTTAACTAATATTAATATAAAAAGACTACGTAGCTTATAGCCTCCCTAAAAATCCTTTCCCTTATTAAGGATCTTATTAGTATATCTACTAATTTTAGTTAACTTAAGCTCTACGTAGGCCTTCTTCTATTCTATTAGCTAGCCGTCTACCGTCTAGAGGTTATTGAATGACGTAGCCCCCTTAACGTAATAGAGGAGTAGTTAGTAATAGTAGAGATCCTTAGTTTTAGGACTAATAAAATTAATATACCTAAGAGTCTCCCCCCTTTTATATATTTTCTAATATTTATTTCCTTTATCCTACGTAAAGACCTTAGGAAAATCCGCGTATAGATAGTCGAGTAGATCCCTTATAATAGCTAGACGTTTCCCGTTCTATTTTATAAAAGGTAATAGCTAACTATTATTATAAGCTTCCTTAGCGAGACGGTTTATATTAAAAATTTCTATTAATATAGTCCTACGGAGCTTATTACTATCTATTAGCTTTTATTTAGCGGCCTTATTAGTAGCCTAATTATTAGCCGGCTTAAAAAGGGTACGCTATTAGTTTAGGAGGTAGATTTATAGACGCTTTATATAAGGCTTTATAATACCTATACTAAATAAGAGTATCTTCTAGATGGCTTTAGTAGACCTAATCTAGTAAGTAGACTAATACTTTATAATCTTATCTACTAACTCCCCTTACTATTACGGCTAGCCGTTAGGAGTACGGTTATTATCGTTACGCGTATAATTCCTAGTAAGGGAGATATCGGCCTAATTAGGTCCCTTATAAACGTATTTATATAGATAGAAAATAGACTTAATAGAGCCGTAGATCTTAATATTAATATAGGTACCGTATTTCTTTAATAGGTATAGGTTATAGGGGATAACCTATCTATTATTAATAGAGGAATTAGGTTCGGGGGGGCCGACTAGATATGTATAGAAAGGATAACTCCTATTAGGTATAAAAGACGTCTCTTAGCGAAAATCCTTTAGAAAAGCCTTACTATAATAATTCTTCTCCTAACTAAAATATCTATTACTAGGGACCCTAGTATAGTAATTATAAACTATATATTATAAGATTAACTTACGTAGCGTATTGTTATCCTATTAAGGGGGGATAAATACTTAAATAACGCTATTAATATTACTAAGTATCTAGATCTAATCCTCTTCCCGTATAATAAGGAGAATATAAGTATATAGGAGACCTCGCTTTTAAAACTTAATAATATAATAGTAGCCTATATAAATATTAAGGACGTATTACTTAAGGAGGTCCCTTATTAGCTCCTAGAGCTTCTAATTAAAGACACGGGTAATTAGATTATAATAGTACTCTAATATCTAACTAGGTTCTAGTAAGCTCTAAATATTAGGCTACTTAGGATTATATATAAAGGTAATAAAAAATTTAGGTTTACCCCTTTTTTAGACTATTATTATAGCGTCTTATATTCTCGCTTTTATAGTACGTGGGCTTCCTAGTATTATTAATAGGAGGATAGTTACCTTACTACTAATATCTTTAAGCGAGATATCTAGATTAGTACTAAGCCTATCTATTAGGCCGGAGTAGTAGTCCGCCCGAATAGTCTATTAATTCTAATGATACTAATTTAGGTTATTAAGCTCTATTAATATCTAGATATTAGTAGCCTAGTAGCTAAATAGACGTCCGCTATTAATAGTATAATTAAAGAAATTAGGCTAGATCTAGATATTAATTAGCTAATTATTTAAATTATATTAACTATCCTCTAACTATTATCTAAATAATTTAGAATTATTTATAACTAAGCGGATTTGGGTCTAGAAAATAACTGGGAAAATATATTAAATAGTCTTACCTATATCTATTTAATATAAAATTAACGTCTCGTTACTTACTAAAACCTACTACGACCCTAAGGTATATACTCGCCGGTAATATACTAGTCTAGTTCCTGCTTAGGGTTACTACCCTCTTCCTACTCTAGCTTATTATTGCTACTAATTAAGGTATACTAGGTAAGCGTACTAGTAACACGGTTCTATTATAATATATATAGTAGATAGTTACCTAAAAGCTAATAGCTAGCTAATAGGAGGCGGTTATACTATAACTATTTATTAAATAGAAATAGGAGCGGATATAAAAGGGCTATATAAGAAGGATACTAATTAGGGATTAATATAAGGCCCCCCTTAATAGTTTTAATATAGATATCCCGCTCGATCCAGCCTCTTATAGCGTTATTAGGAGTTATTATAATACGGGCGACTTCTATAAAGGTAAGGCGATTATAGGTATCCTTATCCTATTATTTAGGATTTAGCTATTAAATATAGACGCTTATAATATTAATAGGATATTATAATTAATCCTTCTTAAGGTAGTTATAGTAGGATTTAAACCCCTAGATATATAGGTTAATAGACCGGAGGGTATATTAAGTAGAAGTAAGGGTATCTTAATTTAAATTATTAAAATATTAATAGTAAACGTCTAGTTACTCCTACGTACTATTTAGTATATAAATTTAGGCGAATTTTAGCCTAAGGCTATTATTAATAATAAGAGGACCTATTAGATAATAAATAAACCCCTAGATCTAGAAGGTAGTTTAATTAATATAGGTATTAATATTAATTATACCCTCGCTAGTAAAGGAGAGATAATTATTATAGCTAATAATATTATCTAAAAACTCTTTACTACGTGTAGTCCTCCTTCTTATAAAGTATCTATTAATAATAATATTATCCACGTCGCTAAGTAATTTATTAATAAATTATACCCTAACCTTAACCTCCTTTTAAGGCCCTTTAGGTAATAAGTTAATATCGGCTAGCTTATATAACTAGTTAGGGGACGGCTAATTATTCTTCCTACTATTATAGTATAGCTATTAACTATCCCCTAAGTTACTATATTTATTTTTCTATAATAGTACGTTATAATAGGGGTATTTATTACCGGTAATATTAAATAATTTATTAACCTAGTAAAGCTCTATATATCTTATTATATAGGAATCCCTATATACTTAATATTCCTAGCCTAGCGTCTACCCCTAATATATATTATTCTACTACTAGTATAGGCCTTATTAAATAGGGGGTTAGTACTTAATATTATTACCTTAATTAGCCTACTAGTAGGCGTGCTAGTAACGCGTTTCTAGATAAAATTTAGGAGCTAGCGGAGGAGCGATTTCTCGGGGAGTCTCTTTAAAGATAGGGGGAGTAGATTATTACGGGTTCCTAGAGGGAATAACTACTTAAATAGTAGAATAGGAAGGTGGGATAGATTACTAGATAGTAGGGAGGCGTTAGAATAGAGGGGGAGGTAGGAAGTTCTATAAATAAATAAATTAGTATTAGGTTAAAAAAATATATAGAGTATAAATAATATTAGTTATAACTAGTATTAAAGAGTTCCTTAACTACTTAATACGGCCTACGCCTTTACTCCTATATACTCGCCGGCGTTTATTACCTATAGTATTAGGATTAATATTAGAAAGGGGGCGTTAGTTAGTTAGGGGTAGGGTAGAGGCTAATAATCCTATATTAGCGTAGTTAGGGCGATACTAGGGGTATAGAAGGCGAGGGATAGGTAGTATAAGCGGTAAAGATAAAGAAGAGGGTATAGTAAAGTCTATATAGTAGTAGGTTAAAGAAAGAGGATAATATAAATAGTAGGGAAATATTTATTAATAAAGTAGGGGCGGAGAAAATATACTAAGAAATAGTATTCTTAGTAGGAAAATCTATTTATTTAGATATATCTTCTTAAATACTAACCTGATTATTATAATTTTAATAGCGTTAAGTTCCTTAGAAGAGGCCGAAAAACTTTAATTAATTTAAAAACTATAAAAAGGGTAGGTATATAATTAGCTAGAATATAAAGAATATTACGACTTTAATATTCTTCGTAAAAGTAAGCTAAACTAAAAGCGGTTAAATAGGGGTATAAAGCGATAAATCTATTAGATAAGGGGTCTAGGAGATCTTTAGGGTTTAAGATTAGGGATATTCTATTATAGTAAGAAGATAGGTAATAACTCTAATTAGTTAGAATAGGCATACTATTATTATATCGCTATCGCTAGGTAGATAGCGAGGACGCTGTCATTTTTTCTTTTAGTAGGTAATTATTACAGTCTAACCTGAGGTTACGTGACTAGTTATATAACTAAGGCTTAGTATATATATATCCTATCTATATCCTTCCTAGATAGTTTATTATTCATATTTATATTATCTACTACATCTATATATCTACGTTATTATTCCTAATAAAATCTTTAAATATAGCCCCCCTCCTACTTATAAGGTACTAGAGGCCTTCTAGGCTTATATAAACGTAGCGTCTAATATAAAGGATCCGTTAGAGTAGTTTACTAGTATCTACTTACTAATTATAATAATAATAATTTTACCCTTTTATACTTATCTTACTATTCCTAATATTATAGAAAATCTCTTATAGAGGCTATAAGGAATAAAGGGGGAGATTATAAATAGTAAGGCGTATAAGGGCTATTAGGGTAGGAAGGGCTATTAGAGTAGGAAGGAGTTATATATAGATTATACTATTAGGTAGATATTATTAGGACTCTTATATAGTTAAGAATTAAGACTATTATAATAATAATACTATATACCCTAGGCGAGACGTAAGATAGCTATTATAAAAACCCTCCTTATTAAAACTTATATAAAGAAGTACTCTAAAAGTAAGGTAAGGACTAAGGCCTTCCTCTAGAAACTAATATAATAATTTAATAGAACTGTTAGAAGCCGTATAATAAAGATAATTACATCCTTTATTAGGACTAGGCCTAGATATAGATTAATAGGGGTAAAAAGACTAGGATAATAAATTTAAGGAGAGAAGAAATCTAAGTACAAGAGGGTTTTATATACGTATACTAAGGTACTAAGCTATAGTATTATTTATAACAAGAGTATAAATACGTCTTATTTACTAAATATAATATACCTTAGATACGGTTATAATATCCTTATATATTAAGGATAGTTAAACCTAATCTTAAGCTTAAGAATATCTCTATAGTATTTAGTTATCGTCTAGTATAAGCTAGATAGAATTAAGTTCTACCTTAGATATTATTCTAATTTAAGATAGTATTATATTTTAATAGTACTTATACTATATTATTATAACCTTTATATAATATAGCCTATAGTATATTACTATACTATCTATCTTAAGTATTAATATTAGCTCGTTAATTAAGTAGTATCTATACTACTTTCTTATAACCTTTATATAACGCCGTATATAGTATATTATTATACTCTCTACCTTATATATTAATATTAGCTTCTTTATTAAGTAGTATCTATACTACTTTATTATAACCTTTATATAACGCCGCCTATAATACGTTACTATACTCTCTATCTTAAGTACTAATATTAGCTCCTTAGTTAAGTAGTATCTATACTACTTTCTTATAACCTCTACCTAACGCCGCTTATAATATATTATTATAGTATCTACCTTACGCGTTAATATTAGCTTCTTAGTTAAGTAGTATCTATACTACTTTCTTATAACCTTTATATAACGCCGCCTATAGTATATTACTATACTTTCTACCTTAAATATTAATTTTTTTAGAGACCTCGGATGTAGATATAGGTAATAAAGTAGATATTAGTATACTCTTAAGTTACTTACTATTAATTATTTTATATAAAGCCTATTTAAGTCCTAGTAATAATATATAATAGACTAGAGTTATAATATAGTCTAGGGTATAGCTAAAGTTAATAAAAGTTATCTAGGGTTAATCTATATTATATAACTTAACCTAAGTTATAAATAAATCCTAATATTATAATAACTTTAAGATGAAATTATCTAGTCTAGTAGTAGGATATACTAAGTTTTAGTAATAGTAATACTAATATATAGCTACGTATTAAGCTAGTAGAAATTCCTTAAGAAGATCCTAAACTAGGCTTAAGCTTAAAAGGCTATACTTAAGTAAGTATATTAAATAAATTTATATAACTTTAGTATATACTATTATACTATTTAAGCTAAATATTATAGCCTTCTAATACTAGATATATTTAGATTCTAAGTATTCCTAAATAGAGAAATAAGTATTCTAAATAGTTAGTATTAACTCTTCTTCGCAGTAAGTCTTAGATATATAATTAGTACTAAGACTAATATTAATAAAACCTATATATATCTCGCGAATATTATTAGAATTCTACAACTAATATTTATAATTTAGTCCTCTAGAGTTATTAAGTTTAATAGTAATACTATTAATAACCTCTCGTACTATTAATAGCCTTAAAGTAAAGTAAAGTAATATTAAGATCTATTAAGCGTCTTTAATTAAATAATTATTAATCTTATATAGTATCCGCTTATACATCTTATCTAGTAATTAAGGTAATAAACTAAGTAGGCGCTCGAGGTAATCTTTACTATAAGGATATAACTATAAAGACTTAAACTAGTATTTAACCTATTAAAACTTATAGAATAGTTAGCTAGTATCTTTTAATACTACTACTCCGTTATTATTATCTACTTATATACCCTTAGTACTATTAGCTAATATTTCTTGAATCTTATTATAGTATAGTAATAATTTTCGTAGTCTTTAGTCTATATTAAACTAATTAGATATAAAGTTAATAATATTCTTATCTATCCCTATATTTTATATTATAACTTATTAGGTAGTAGAAAGGTCAAGAGAATTATAAATATCTAGCTTATCCTAGCTTATAATAAAGAGGTATAGACCTTATATATACTAGGTTTATATTACCTCTAATATATTATATATATATACTCTTATAATCTATTTTAAGGACTCTTATTAAGCGCGTCTAATATAATATATACCTAGTAAAATTTTTAAACTAGGTACTAGAGATACTTAATTAGTATCTACTATAGAGGTATACTAGCTTTATATAAATTATATAGCTAGGTAATATCTATATAGCTGTCTTAGAGCTAGCTTAATAATTATAGTAGTAGTACTTATAGTATAGCTAATATATCTTACTTTAACTTCTTATTAAAGGTAACATAAAAGAATATAATACTAATATTAGATTTAGATCCTTAGTATTATAGAGTAAACTATATTACCGTTAAGTATAAGACTAACTTACTAGACCTTATAAATCCATTTAGCTATATAATAGAATTCTCCTCTATTAACTATCTTAAAAACTAGGGACTCTTAATAAGCTATATCTCTATACTAGAGTATTTCTTTATATACGTCGTATTATAGTTAATAGTAGTATTAGGGGTATATAGCTAGTTATAAAGAATTAATGAAATTTAACTAGTTCTAACTAAGTTTAAAAGGACTTTTATTTTAATAAGATTATCTTAAATTCTCTTAGTATCCTTAAACTATAGTATATCTAGTATAAAGGAGAGGTTAGTATATATTTTATTAATATCTTTATTAAGTTTTTATAATATACTCTATTAGAAAGGATATATTACTTAATATCCCTTAATTCTAATAGTAGCTTTAATTCTATTTAAAGAGGCCTTACTAAATTTCTAATACTTATCCTATAGTTCTTAAATTAACTTATTATAGTTATAAATAAATATCTTAATACTCTTAATTAAGCCTTATTTATCTACTTAGAAATTATAATCTAGTAACGTCTCTTTAAGGTATTAGAAGATATCTAGGAGGCTTTTAAGCCTTTTAGTCGTGCTATTAAGGTCCGAGTCCTGCTTTTTATAGGCATTATAGAATTCGACTAGCGACTGCGTTACTTGGATTCCTAGCGAGACTAACCCCGCCACGCCTGCCGCGACGGGGAGTGGGTCAGTCATCAAAGCCGACCTCACTCTCGATCTTGTTCAGCGGAGACTATTGTCTAGGAACAGTAAGCAAATGTGATGGACACAGATCTAATTGTTTTGTTTTGCGAAATATTTGAAGTAGAACTGTTGTAGCCGCGTGTGCCTCAGCTGAAAAACGTTCCTGAATGCAGCCAGCCATCGAAAAGGGTGCGCGCACCGCCTCGATTACCCTCAGCCTATTATGGCAGGCGCTTTCTGTTCCTTACATCTATTCGAATCATTAACTATCCGTCAAAGACGACGCAGGGTCGGATGAAGGACTTTTTCCCCTAGACATGCAACAGTTTCTCGGTCAGGAAAGTCAGCTCGGTCTGGGTCGAGGCGGCGGCGGCCTTGGCGCTCGGAGTATTTCCGCTCTTGATATTTGCTGCTGAACGTTTGGACGACACCTTAGGGCCCTCCAAACGCTACAAGAACTCTGCAAGAGAGGCAGATCTCTTCCCAATCCTTCTAGGTATCTAAAAAACAATGTTTAGGGACCAGTGCTGTATCCTGCTCGAAGAAAGCATCGATCATAATACCGCCTCCAGTATACTCGACGGGTCCGAGCACCCTTCATAGTCAGACAAGGATTTGGACTACAGCTCTACCAGCAGCTGGGCGAATATAGAGGAGCATGTGCTATGACAATGGATATGATCGAGGAGCGGCTGCGGGATATTAAGGGCGAGAGATCTGGAGACTAATATTGACCAGGGTTCTCGGGTGACCACTTATCTGCTAGGGCCAATGGTCCTCTGAAGGCCACTTGCTGACATGTGTCTTGTGCGTGACACTGAAGATCCTATTGGAAGCAAGCCCTGGAGGCGCCATGTGGCCAAAAAAGCTCCGCTTCAGCTTCTCGAAGTCACACCGGGACGAAATTCTTACTGCCCTTCGATCATTGAACGACGATTTCCGAACACTATTGACTTAAACAGTGAAGTCACGAAGACAAACGGCGGCTCCTCAAAAGTCACATCAAGAGGTGGAAAGATGCAAGGTTATAAGGCAGGCTTCACGGCAGGTCTACCAAGATCTCGACAGAGCTTGTATGAAACATACAGAGCATCAGGCTCATTTCGGTGTCGGAGGCGATCGGATGTAGTTCGTGGTCGACTCAACAAGTGGTGACATTATAAAGGTTGGGACGCTCTAGCGCTACTACCGACTCCCAAGACGCTGTCACGCATTCACGGAAACGGCAGATTGAACCCAATCCACACGCTACACATACCAACAGAGAATCAAACGCGGTTATCAGTGAAGTCTAGATTATTCAATCCCGTAGAATTAGGTGGAAGAGCATTGCTCTGCATCATACTTTTCGGTTGTTTTCCTATTTTCGATCTTTTAGGTTAGTTCATTGCCTGATTCACTGGTTCCGTAGAGAATGCAGGTCTTCTTTTGTCGGAGCAGGAGAGCTAACAGGAGGATTTACCCAATCATCAATACGGAGGAAAGATGAGGTTATAGAGGTAGAAGCGGCAATATGGCTCCCGACCACACCCCTGCCCTGGATCTCCTTGCCATGACTGACTGCTGGTGTAAAAGTACTCAAGTGAACTCTCTGTGGAAAGGGGAAACAAGGCATTAGGCAATGCGTGTAAGATGATTTCGGGATTGTCGAACGCGGGCATTTCGATAGGGATTCTGTTTAATTTTAACCCTAACTACGGGATTGTTTTCAGTTCGCTGTTGAAATAAGCACTATTATTTCTCATGAACATAGTGTCACAACATGCAAATATGTAGAACCCACAAGGGATGGGACTCATGAACCAAAAACCCTTCCACGCAACCCCGAAACGATTTTATTGGTAGAAGTCAGATTCAAGTACGCCGGTTTCTGCGATCGTTGACGCCCGGCTTTCGAGGAGCAGACTTCTGAGCTAGGACTTGCTTCGGTTGGCTTAACCGCAGCAATGTCTTAGGCTTGGGTCTTGGTTCGGGTTGACGTATCCGTAGCGTGATGCGAGGTTTCTTGGTCTTGATAGGAACGTTTTCCGGTTTGGGAGTGTTATGACCGATGGAATCTGCTAGATGAATGTCCTCCTCCGTGGAAAGGCATATATCACCGGGAGTCGCAGTCTATGAAGGTAGGCTTCCATAGTCGTTGTTCTCGTCGTAGATACCTGTGGCGGGGGAGTATGATAGAGATCGAGAACGTAAGTATAGAGAGAAGGGGGGGTCCTCGGTAGGCGAAGAGAGCTCGTATTCATTAGTTTTAGTCCCTAGCAAGTCTCTTAACCGCTCTAGCTCGTCATGCATCTCTTTCTATCAGAATCTTTCGCTCGGACTAATGTCATCTATTACGTATGATACATTAGCATCTGGAGGTGATGTCGGTTTACTATAAGCCATTTCCGGTAGATCCTGTAGATTATCGTCGGCAGCTATATCAGTGGAGATCTCTGACGACATATCTGAAGATAAAGTCTGAATCCCGTCGGGGGCTTTTTGATCCAACGATTGACGTGGAGATTGCTCATTACTGTAATTGGTCTTTAGGGCGCCTTTATTTCGCTTCCGAGGCCGCAGTTTCTATTTATCTCCGTCCTACCTCTTCCGTTTCGGGCTTGCGGTGTCAGGTGTCTAGTTGATAAGAGGTTCCGCGTGGGGTCTTTATTGCTGACGCTTATTTAGTGTGGGCTTATCCGCAAGCTGTGCACGTCGCTTAGATGGTGTTAAAACGATGTCTTATTATTGCGCTGTAGCCGGTATAAAGGGTGGGGATATTTCAACGGCCAACGAGATGCTTCGAGATATGATTAAAGATGACTCCACAACTTTGCTTCTCTAGTCCAGGAGATCTATTGTGATAATGCGTCAAGCCGGCTGTTACTTATGCAGAAAGGATAGAAAGTAGGATGGATAAGTGTATAGTAGTAGGTAATAGATGCGTAGCACTTAGAGGTAATCGACTTAAGGTGTGTTTAGTAGTGTTTATCCCACTCTTCTTCGATAAACTAATTAAAGTAAGCGAAGTAGTACCGCAACTCGGGTTACAGTCGCTCGAGCGTATATACCAGCTCTCTATAACGATAGTTATGGATATGTGTACTCTGCTAAGGTTTACGTAAATTGTATCCGTTAGACTTATATAAATAAGGAAGATATTCTAATTCTGTACCTTATTATCTCTACACCACAGCCTTTCATAGGACAGGCGCCGTTAATAGGCTTCTCTCCAGGCCGGTACAAGGTCGTGCAGTCTTGGGATACGAGAGAACATAGATCTTCGATTGCTTGCCTTCGCTCGTCATCGGATATGACTTGGTCCGAAATTATTATCTGTGCGAGGCGACCTCGTTCCGGCATTATTTGTGATAGAATCTCTAGGAAGTCCATTTTATTATTATTATCGGGCCGCTCCTTCCTACGCGTTATAACTTTCTAGTCTCTTCGCTTCTGAACCTATTCGATCTTATATTTCTATAAACTCTTCTTGGTGAGGCTGACGCGATAGCCCCGGGCTTTATTCTAAGCAGCTTTAATTTAGGAAGCAGTAGCATTTTCGATTTGGAGCCGGTGGACTTGGTCCTCGACTTTTAGAAGTTGTAGATCCCGCCTGATTATAGCTTCTCTTTCGGCTGGTAGACTACTTAAAAGGCCCTTTTCGCGAGACTTTACAAAGGATTAAAAGTAGTCGATATAATCATATTGAGCAGGTTCATTTAAGAAGGCCGACCTCCTATTAATAGAAGAGGTATTCGCCATATAACTTTGGCCGTAAACACGAGTATCGGTTTGCGTTATATGCTGGGATCGTTCGACTTCGGTGTACCTCTCTGTATGATACGTGCGTCAGCGGGACCGGATTCTAGATTCCGTTAGTCTATTAAGATAACTAACTATTAACCTTCTTGCCGAGGTAACGGCATATGGCATGAACTATAGCATTGCCAAAGTATCCCGAGAGAATCAATATAGATTTGATAATACGATCAAATGTTTTCTTCGACAGCGGCTCTTCCGAGACACCCTGTTGCATAGTGGCGTTGCGCAGGATCGGTAGACGCTTGGCGGAATTAGTCCATCGAAGAATTAGTTCGTTATCGTCCGGAGGGATTTGTAACTGCCAGAAATCTTCTACGGATTCGATGCCCCAGAAAGCGTTATCTGCGAGAGCTAAAGCCAGGAGATATTAGGTATCGTCGTATAGCAGTTTGCCATGTTGACTAGTAGAAGCACTATACCTGCAGAAGTAAATCATCGTCAGTGGACATATTATAGACGAGACGTAGGGGATAATACGCTCTATGCTCTGGATCGCGGTTGTTTTTCACCCAACGCTGGTCGATCCGATAGATCACCTTCCACCTACTACTAGGGATGCGTGTCAGAACAACTTCAATATCCTATAAGCGATCAGCGAAGCTCCCTTCAAACCGTTCCATGGAAATTACCCTGTATCGAAGACCCCCTTTATCTTTGTTCTCCTGGTCGGGGAAGAAAGCGCTGATCCTCGCTCCGGTCCAATAGAAGACGGCGATTACGAAACGAACTTGAGCTTTATTACGTAGATGGATGAACTGCGCATCATCGATAGTCTAGAACGTAACGTTGAACTGAACCAGCTCCTTTTCACCAAAAAGTTGCTTCTGTTTCTTCTTGTTCACGACCAGTCCTTCTTTAGCTAGGGTATTCCTTGTCTACTATTGGAGTCCTGTTCAGCTGTGAAGATATTATAACCTAATTCAGAATGCACTTACATCGTATACTGCACGTCTGTCTTCCTTGTTGACATGGTTACCAGTAACTCGAGCAAATCCAGCAAAGAACCACTCCGCAAAAGTGTTCACTGAATCGACGGTGATCCGTTCGTCGTCGATTCTTCCTCAGCTGATGGCGACGTGGAAGCGAAGGAAGTCTTTGATGGTGGCAAAATCGAGAGGAGGTACACCTTCTCCAAGGCGCCGGGCCCCGGTCGCATGGCATATGTCAACTGCGGCATCATTATCGGAAGGTACCACTCCCATGTCGCGCTTCTTCTTCTCGACAGCGACCACCTATCTACTCGACAGGGTAAGCATAGGCGTTTGAGAGGGATCGAGCAGATGGGTGTACTCACTTCTCATAGCGTCCCAATGCCCAATTCTGGCCGTTTAGGGTCTTCCTCACATACTTCGTATTGTCCTTGATGCTATCCTCTGCCTAGTGAGCTCCCTGCTTGTAACCATTGGCTTCAGCTCTCTCCAGGAGCTCCTCGGCCAGTACTTCTTTCCAGCCCATGATCGTATAGAATAGAGGAGAGAGTCGAGAATAGATGTGGTCGAGACGGTGGAAGCAATGTTCTGGTCACAGAAGAGCCAGAAATCGCGGCGCACCCATTCCCTTTATACTCCATCATGGTAGCCATTACCGAGGCTACCTGAACGGGGCTGTGCGAGAGCGCGAGGGCGCGCGCACGCGTTTCTGGATGTTCGAACGTTTTGGGGGAGGATGAGTGGAAGGAAGCAGGATGAGTGTGCTCACCAGGGCGGGGTGGTGGGGTGCCGCATCACCCCCGGTCACCCAGCTCGCTCGCTAAAAGCGGTAGCCCCGGGAGAGCTTCTGACTGAGCTGGGGGCAGATTTCTGTCTACTTTTGAAGCCAAGACCACAAAAATGTGCCCCGGCCTCACCCCCCACCAGGTCTAGGGTGAGCGCCGCTTTACTCTCGCGCGACACGGGTGACCGTCGCGCGAGCCTGGGTGCTCTTGGGTGATTATGGGAGATCGATATCTTCTTACGAAAAGAACTGAATAATGTTCTAGAGAGTTAGCTCGAAAGTCTTTTTTAAGCGATCTTAAACTATCTATATTAAACGAATAAAGTTATCGTAAAAGGTAAGTCTGAATCTATCGTATCTTAAGTTCGCTGTAGACTCCGCGATCTTTAAGGAAAAGCATTCGTGGAATAACTCTAGAGAACAGATCTATTTCAGATATAATAAGTCCTTTTTACTCGTCTTCAAGATAAGTAGTTATGCAGATTTTGCTGACAGACTGTCTAGAGAGATATCGCATCGACTGGTATATATAAAAGTGCCACCGGACGAGGACCGTCTTGTGGCAAGAGCTTGCGAATAAGAATGGCGGTTTCAGTGTCATTGCAGCCCTGGGCTCGATTAGAACCGGAGTATAATTGACCAAGGTTCGTTGGTCACAGCACGTAGCGGTGATGATGTTACTCCATCTTTCTCCTGATTACCATTCTCTTTGCATCAGTATTGCCCAATGCTTGTTCCGTCAGAGAAAGGATGGTGGGGCAATACGGCATATTGCGTATTGCCAGTGTCGTCAGAACGAGATCTTTCTGCCTCAGTTGTCAGATCGGTACAGCGGAGAGGGTTGCGATCGAGAATGCGTACGCGGATGCGTTGAAGGTCGTATGGGCGGGCTGGCATTTGTCGCCTTCATGCTGAGTTTCCTGACAAAGGGACTGAAGTTGGATGCGCAGATGGAGACGGAGCAGGCGCTGAAGAAGCAGAAAAATTAACCAGCGTCCGGATTTGTAGTTCTGAGGAGACATCGAGTTGTTATGCAAATGGAAAGAGAGACGGATTCCGTGGGATGCAGACTATAGACTATATTTTGAATTATACTGTAATGTGTTCTGGTCTTTCCTGGACTGGAGATCAATCTGCATACAAGGGAGCCGGTATCATAGACCTGAAGTGGCACTGACGGACGACCTGCGCAGCAGGTCACCTGGGGTTTCGCGTTCCTCACTATGCCGAACAACGTCCATGCCAAAATAACAGCTACACAAGCACTCAAAACAATATGGACAAGGGAATGTTGTAGGATCAGAAGTCGGATTTACAGTAGGCGGTCTCGGAACGCGAGGTCTCGAACGTTATCCGTACCCAAGCGTCAAAAATTCCCGTGTCTGCAGAGCGATACCATCAGAAGTGGATGGAGCTATTTATTAATAGGTGCGAGCGCGTGGGTTAGATAAACAACTTTGTACGGTAGCAGGTCCTGAAAGAGATTGGGACGAAACAAGATGCAGTGGGTAGTTGGGGTGGAAGTGAAACAGTAAGTCTATGTAAAGGGCTTTGCCCCCCAACCTTCTCGCGCACCCCGGGAGCCCGGCAGATGAGACCCATAAGGAGTTCTACCTCCTGAGCCGGAGAATTGATAGGCTGTAAGACGCCCGTCCCGCCTTATTTTTAGCCATACTGCGATGTGATGATAAATAACCACGGTCAAGTCGGAAAAAGTAAGGATGTAAGAGGACTTAGAATGGTCTTTTTGGGCGAGCCTATCCTCACGATTTAAGCGCCGAGATCTTCCAAATTGCGGCTGAGATCTCCTAGAAGCTAAGAAAAGGCAAGAGCGACACGCCCAGATCCTGCATTATCCAACGGAATAACCAGATCAGCGAGGCTCAGCGAGTCGTATGAAACGGCTGTACTGAAGGGCCGTACATCGACGCCTGGGGACCGTTCCCAGCATCGAATATCTTACTCATGGACTCGACGCGAACGTTGGCGGGTAACGGAAAGAACATATATAGCCATGTCTGCCGGATCCATTAAGTCTGTGTATTACAAGAGAGCAGATACTCATGGCATTCGATCAGGCAAGACAGTAAGGCTACAGTAGAAGCACAGCTTGTACGCCACTTTCGCTTTTCCAGTCCAGCGGAGGCTCGTGAGACAGACACCATCATTCTTACTTTTCGATTGATTGTTCATATTTACTCGGGAACACCAAGCCTTTTCGATAAGTATGGGTTCTAGAGGGTACCTGTCATCTCTGCTTCCATGGAACAAGGCTAGGGATATAGTCAGTGAGGCACCACCGCCTGGAAACCGTTTCGGTATGCACTTACTCTATGATGGCACAGAGCCAAGGGAAGCCCGATCGTTGGTAGAGGAGGAAGAAGATAACCAGCCATGCCTAGAGCCTGTTGAGTAAGCTAGCACTCGTTCACGATCAAGATTACAAGGCAAGCTTACTCAAATATGGCAATAGTATTATTGCCGTGCATGGCTTGCTAGGCGACGCTATCACCACATGGCGACATCCAAAATCAGACGTGCTGTGGCTCCGAACCTTACTTTCTGTTGCAATGCCAATGAGTCGTATCATGTCCTACGGTTATGATGCCAAGATCTACAAGGGTAGAAGTGCTCTCCATATGATGGACAATGCTGCAGATATCCTTTCCGAGATTCAGGCAAAAAGAACTTCTCAGACGGTAATTTGGCCGGATGGACATACAAGATACTTGGCTGATCTCGATAGCTTCAGAGTCGTCGTATCATATTCATTGGACATAGTATGGGCGGCATAATCATCAAGAAGGTATGTTTTTAGATTCATTCTACCAGCTCGTGATACCGGCGGTACTTAAAGTCCTGCGCTAGGCTCTGAATATGGCTCGCGAAGAAACGCAGTATCACGGCCTCCTACAGTCGACCACTGGCATTATGTTCATGGGCACACCTCATGATGGAGCCGATGGAGCCAAGCTTGTTTCCACTGCTGCAAACATTGCAAGCTCCTTGATAACACTTAACACCATCCAATTGAAGACGCTTGAACGCGACTCAGAGCAGTTACAGGACATCTCTAGGTCCTTCGGCTTTCTTAAAGACTTGAAGATTGTGACTGTCATCGAGTCCAATAAGACTTGCATTCCAGGTGTCGGATATATCTTGGTAGGTAGATACTCAACTTATCTGGGTCAACGTTAACAGGTCAAGATTGTACCTCCGGCTTCTGCTCGTCTCAACCTTGGAGATCGTGAAAAAGTCCTCAGCGTTTCAGGGGCTGATCACCACATGGTTTGCAAGTTCTATGGTAAGGATGATATGCAATACCACAAAATTAAGATTGCTATAATCGACCTAGCAGCGTCCCCTGTTGGTAGGTGATGTATTGTATTCGATGGAAGCGTACGTTATTCTGATTGCCAGCTATATACTCTAGTAAGTAAGTCATCTGATGTGATTAAACATCACAAGAGGCTGCATTCAATAGATGAGAGCATAAACCAGGGAAGCGGCAAAATTCAAAAGATATTAAACGAAGGTTTTCACGGTACACAAAGCTCGCTTGCTGCGTTAGAGGTCAAATCCAATACGCAGTACAACAGTATGTTAATCCTAGACCGCTGTCTAGTATAAAACATCACTGATTATTACAAAGACGAACTCAGAAAGGATATGCTGGAGATTCTTTCTCCTCTCACCAACCATGCCATGGAGCATATAGAAAGAACCCCTAAGACTGGACTGGCCTTTCTCCAAACAACGGAGTATAGAGACTGGAAAACAGGCCCTGCTTCGTTCCTTTGGCTGTATGGTAAATCTGGTACAGGCAAGACTGTTCTTTTGTAGGTCGCACAGTCTTTACCTAATGATTGAGTTGTTGATAAAGAGCTGACTATTATAAAGCTCCACTGTTACTGAGGACATCTCAGCATTTTGTGCCTCGGAAATTAGAAACTCTGCCGCTGCGTCAGTATACTGCTCTTGGAGCGACCAAGATGTCGCGAGCTTGATTTCCACTCTGCTTTCCGAATTTGTCTGCAAAATGTCGGAGGTTCCGCAGGAGTCAGCAGACCTTATCAAGAAATGTCGAAGCAGTACTAACAACGAAGCCAATCTCTCAGAAGCTCTACGATGTGTTCTAATACGCTTGGATAGTGCATATATTATGATTGACGGTTTGGACGAGTGGCCTCTCGAGAACAGCCGTAGAAGCAGCCTATTGAAATGGGTTGCAAGGCTTGACGGATGGAATTTACCTCATCTGCACGTTCTTCTCACTAGCCAGTATCTACCAGATATCAAGGAAACGTTATCAGATAAGTGTGCATTACGCATCGACTCTCGTCCGGACATACTTATCCACGTCAACTATGAACTCCACAATACAGATCAGGAGCTAGCGACGTTTGATTGTTCTCTGAGAACCGAGATTGAGAAGTCTTTACTGGTCGGCAGTGAAGAAGGGTAAGGTATTCTCATACTCATCAGGCTTTGATGCTGACGTCTAGTATCTAGATTCCGCTGGGTGGCACTTCAACTGATGGAACTGAAAAGCTGCGTTACACCGAAAGACGTTCGCGAGGCACTTCGGACGCTACCCAAAACGCTGAAAGAGACCTACGACAAGATCCTCGACTCGGTTCCCAAACGAAATCAATCCTACATTCGAGCGGCACTTCAATGGATTGCTTGCTCCACAAGACCGCTATCACTTGATGAATTGGCTGTCGCCGTAGTCATTGATCCAGCGGTAGCGAAACCCAACGGCTCTGAAAACCAACTCTTTCGAGGTGGCGAAACTATCCATAAGATGCTCTCTAAACTCATAGACGTCCATAAGGTAGAACGCTTTTCCCTGGTGGACTCAATTAATCACAAGTTTGGATCGGTAAAGGACTTGCTCGAGAAATTCGCAAGCTATCGTGAAGATCTCAAACTCCTTGGTCCTACTGTGGTTAAATTCTCACATAGCTCTGTTCGCAACTACCTGCTTCAACGACGCGACGATGCCGACCTCTCAAGGTCGTTTTCGTTCTCAGAGGACATGGCTCATAGATTCATAGCTAAGTCTGTTTTGGCATACTTCCAAAGCCTGTCTGAAACAGCGAGCATCGGCAACAAGGCATACGGCGAAAGTTGGCTATGCCTCCTAATGTATCTCATGAGGCATTGGCATACGCACGCGGTGCGCTTACCTGATGAAGAGCCAGGATCTCTGGCTCATCTATTCAACGAAGTACCCTTAGCTGTGAGATACTTGTTGATGGCAGAAGACGAATACACGGGTGACTCGTTCGAAGACATAGTGGGCTTTGAGGAGTCTCAGAGAAAGCCTCCTAGTCCTGAGCAGAAGCTACAATACGCAGCTTGTAGCGGCTCCAGTCGTGTAGTCGACATTATTCTCGCATCAAATCCTGATCTCGATGTCGATGCGTCTTCTGAGTATGGAAATGCGCTGTTTTTCGCTTGCGAAAGGCAATATTGGCACATCGCCGATATCCTTCTTGAACGGGGTGCTGATCCTAACAAACATGATGAACTTAGAGTTCCGTTGATCCATGCTTGTATGCATGGTGCCGATGACATTGTGCAGAAACTCATTAGCCACAAAGCCGATGTCAATGACTTCGACGACGAACATCATCCACTGACAGCGGCAATCGTAGCTGGTCATCTAAGTACGGTCAAGTTACTTCTTATTAATAAAGCTGATCTAGATATCTTAGCCCCAGAGGGGACTCCAATATTTGTGGCAGCGAGCTACGGCAGACACGAATGCATGGATCTCTTGTTGAAATATGGAGCTTCACTAGAAGGACTGGATGAATTTTCCCCATCCCTACTGGAGTATGCTTCTGCATCGGGGTCTGTCGAGACAGTAAAGTTACTACTGACACAAGGATTGGACGTTGATGAGAAGAAATGCCTTATGCCCTTAAATGAGGATAACATGTTGTGGGCTAATACATACAGCTTCAAATACCCGTACATCTCGATTCAGCTAAGCCACTTCAACATCTTAAGTTCAAGTTACGGCTCGCCAATGCATGCAGCTGCTGCTTATGGAAACACCGAAATCATCAAGCTCCTAGTTGAGAACAACGCGGCCGTCAACGAAAGGTCCCACTACTAGGAGACGCCATCAACGCTGGCCAGATTGAGAGGTCACAAAGTAGCTTTGGAATATCTTTTGAGCAAAGGTGGCGTGGCGTTGGAACAGACAGAGGTCTGTTATAGACAAGATCTCTTCCAAGGTTCAGATGGTTTGAACGAGGGTTGGCTAAATTTTTGTGGAGTTTACGACGACGATGAAGACGATGACAATGAAGACGATGACAATGGAGGTGATAACGTCGTCAGCAACGATAACGATGCGATGGAAGATTCAACAGAAGAGACGGAGTCTTAACGTCATCCTGCTATTAGAACGTAGCAATCATGTCTGCTAAGTGTTTTAGCAGCTCAGATCTATTCTTTCTTCTGCTCCTTCTGTCTTCACGTCGACTTGTCATGCAAGGGGCAAGAAAAACGGATTTCCTAGAATATCGTCCACATAGACTATAGACTGGAAACTACCTACACTATGAATGATACGGTGATGTCCTGGCGTTTTTCTGGTCTAGAGATTAGTCTATATGTAACGGAGCCGGTAACATCGACCCGCAACTAACGAACTGCGCAGCAGCTTATCAATATAACCTTGATTAGTCATGCGCTGTAGCAGCCGACACAGTCGAGGCTACTTAGACTAAGCTGAATCACGACCCTTCTTAAAGCATGAAATGAGATAAGTAGAAGAGAGAGCATAGGATGCTTATCACCTTAGTAGGATACTATATTATTAGACAGGTTTTGCAGTAAGATTATTCAACGTTTATTTAATAAAATGGCACCCGGTGAAATGGCCGCCCTTTCCTGCTTCCAGCTAAGCCGCCCACTGATAGGGTTTAGCGCCGCCCCATCGGGTAACGCGGCGTACCTCGGGCTTCCCGCCGCTTTGTCCAGGTATAAAGACCGTCCGTCCCTCGCTGTTTTCCCATTTCCCTCCATCTTTCCTTTTGACACACGCCGTCTCCTTACTCCTACGTGGGTTCGCGCCCCCTCCTGCCGGCCATCGCCGATCGCTGTGCCTCGACCTTGTATGAGGCATTTTCCTGACCGCCTTCGCATGGATCGCTGGCCCTTAATCACTCCCTCGCCCTTCCCTGACCAGCCCACTCCCGTCCACGGCTTAGAGCGAGTGGCAGAGGCGTGCCCTCTTATTCGCTGTCTCGTGTCTCCACACTGCTGCCGCAGCTCAGCTCGAACGGAGACGGTTCCATTTTAGGGCGAGCTGAAAGCCTCTATGCGTTCGACTCCGCTGTGGACCCTCGTGTCTTTGTGTTCCTTCGCCGAGCACCGTTTCATTATCGCTCAGCTGACCTTCGACTCTGCCACGACAGTACTAGAGAACTTCAGCTTACGGCGAGGATCCCCGGGCGAAGTGACGGTGGAACCAGGGGACGGCTGGCACACGACCAATGAAGAAAATGACTCACTGCAATCGCTCGGGCTTTCCACGTGTCTGCCTGGCCGCGTCGACATGAATAGCATCTCGGCGGTGATCTGATGACCTGGCACCCAGGGGCTGAGCGCGAAGCCAAATACCGGCCGTGAGCCGAAGCCAGCGAATCAATTTCAAGGAGGATTGGCCTCGGCTCGATCGCCAGCGGTCTTTGCGTGTCTACTTACCTGCGCCGACATGGATGCCGCAATGGCGTTGATCTGGTGACGTGGCCACAAGATCTCGATCTCGCTTTGAGGCAGGCATGGTGGAGGGCGCCGTGCCACTGATCCGTTGCAGAAGTCTCAGCTCGAAGAGCCAGGCTGCAGCAGCTGACGAGACTTGACGGATGATTATCTCCGAGGGCGCAGTGAACGCTCAGCCTGCGTTGGACGTGGATCGAATACGAGGCTCCAATGGCCGAGCGCTGCGCCAGCTGTGCCGTTGGATGCGAGATGAACGGTTAGGATTCGTGCACGCTCGGCGTGAGGCGGTTGAGCACCGATGGCTAGGGATCGGTGATCGATGGTTTTGGGGGAAAGCAGAGGTGGTGCGAGCAAGGCAGTTAGTGCGGTAGTAGCCCTCAGCGTTTATTCGTTGGAGAAGCTAGGCAATAACGCTGTGGTCACGATTTAGAAATGCATAAGAACCTCGTCTCGCCGCCTCTGTTCGCTTTGGATTTCCACCTCAGACTCTTGCCCAAATCATCCGTCTATCTATTCTCCTCCTGGGACAACTTTGCGACTGAGTCACAAAATGGCTTTAATCGATTTGAATTCCATTCAATTTTATCAACCACCGACCAAGGTAAGCTTGCCTCACGAGAGAGTACCCAAGGCGTTGAATGCCAGTGGCTCCCCCGTTGTTGGAGAGGGGAAACCCAAGGCTCTTGGACCAAGCGATAGATGGAGTATCCTGCGGGGCGACGATGCCATCGAGTTCACAGACATGACCGATTGCCCGCCGAGAGAACATCCCAGTCCTTTCTGCGAATCAGCACCAGATCCCAAGGACACCGAAGTAGACGCCGGAGGTAAGGTTTTAATTATGCTTTGACAAACAGTCACTAACGATTTAGATACCTCTAGCGGACTCTATAACACCGGCGACCTTGATTATAATATCAGCGAAGACGACGATAACCTCCCATCCGTCGAGGATATACTCACTGCTAGGGAGACGAGAAAGTCCGGACGAGCGGGCTTGAGCGGTGAACATCAAAAGCGACTTTTGGAACATACGATCAAGGGGGACTGCGGCGGGGTTAACACTCTCGAATCGAGACGAAGTGAAAAAATGGGTGGGTCTATCAGCTCCACTTATCGCTGAAATGGAGGCTGACGGTCTACTTACAGATGAGCCGACGGTATCGAATAACGACCAATCGGAATGCGAAGATGTCTATTCCGCTGAGCGAGAAGCTGGCGGCGGTAGTGATAGCAGCGGCCATAACAGCGACTGCTCGACTGCTCACGGACAGATCAAAGAATCGGATACGCCCGACACCTAACCGAGCTCGGTAGGGAGCTCAGGGGACGGGTAGGACCCAATTTACCCTACGTGATGATCTCAATGCTAATGGAGATTGTATCGACTCAGATGCTCCAGCCTCTACGAGGAAAATGTACATTCTGCCTTCAATACCCCTCCGTACCTTCAAGACCTCTCGTCGACACCTGCCAACCGGGCGTGCGAGTCTCAAGACGGAGATCGCATAGATACTGTGCCTAGTCCCTCCGCCGGTGAGGATAGAGAAGATCAATGGGACCGTCAAGCGGAAGCGGGCGAAGAGGCAGATGAAACGGAATATATCGGCGAGAGGGACGAGAGCCAAACGCCTCCGCTACGTTCCACGAAGAAAAGGCCTCTAACTCCCGCTGAGCAGAAGCCTTTCGTGAAGCGTTATACCAAGCGTCGCCGCTTTTCCTCTCCACTTTTTTCTGATGAGGAAACAGAGATGGGGGACGAGTCCATAGTCCGATTACATACTGAAAGTTATTTCCATAGGGGGGAGATAACTTCTACATTGGTTACCTAAGCATGCCAAGGCCGCCAAATCATTTGTCCCCTCATCAGTTGCTGGCTCGCCGGCTCAAAATCAGGGGCTCTTTGCGCTTTAGCATGGACGGATTCTTGGGGAATCTTCCGGCTCAAGCTACATGGATTGTGGTTCGCGTTGGCAACGAGATAATCTCTCAATTTCGGGCCATGTTGACTCGATGCTCAAAGGAGGTTTCCAAATGGGAGGCCGGGAACCTTGGAGTGTTCGATGGCGACAAAGGGATTCATGGTCTGTACATACCAGCAATGTACGAGCGAACGACTCAAGGGATAAGAGCTTCAAAGGAGATCTGCAAGGAATTCGAGTAGCTGATCCTCGTCTTGAAGCTATGGCTTCGAAATCTCCAATCGGATTACGATCTATGAGTGTACCTTCTGAAGGCTTAGCTCCGGCGCGGAGCTACTGGTGTCAATTGTTGAAATGTATGATGTCAATGAGTCATCTGCACGTGATTTGGGTGTAGTGCAATAGTATTATGATAACTAATGGATGGATGTAGCTATGTAGAATGGAATAACCATCACGAGAAATCTCTATTAGTCTGCCAAGGCCCCCTGACTAGTCCTGATTAGTGACTACCGAGGTTGACCCGGTCTGAATTCCAACATCAATCAAGTTAGTTGTTAGCGCCTTGGCAGACACTAATGTAATTACATCATGTTTCTAGATGGATCCATGTACGTTGTCGGGGTAACAACGTATTTTAATATATCCAACTTCAGCAATCCTACTTGCCTACCTATTGCCAGCTAGCCATGGAGGTACTAACTACCCCAAAACGCAGGGAATTAACTAGGGATCAACGGCTTCAGGTACATACCTTGACAGGAATCCATTGGACCCCTCGTCGGATTGTAAAACACCTAAATATTACGCAACGCCAGGTACAATACGCCCGTTCAGTCCGCCTTACCCCCTAAAAGCAACGATGTGGGCCAAAAGCAGTCATTAATACACCCTCCCGTGCCGCCCTAGTACGTTATGTACAGACATCAAAAGAGACTAGACGTATGCCGTACCATCAGTTAGCCGTACGTATGGGCTGGGACGTGTCAGAATCAACCATTCGGAAAGCTCTCCGGAAAGAGGGCTTTTCTCGCCATATCGCCCAGAGAAAACCCCCTATTTCTGAAGTAAATAGGCTGGCACGTCTCTGCTGGGCTTGGGAACATGTCGACTGGACTAGGGAACAATGGAATTCAATACTTTGGACCGATGAAACGTGGGTAACAGCTGGGAAACATACACGTATTTGGGTTACTAGGGCCCCGTGGGAGGAATGGGACCCTACCTGTATCCTTGATAGGGTACCCCGGAGGCAAGGATGGATGTTTTGGGGTTCGTTCCATGGCAATATTAAGGGTCCAGGGGTATTTTGGGAGAAAGACTGGGGAACAATCAGCCAGGCGACGTATTGTGAGCGGATTGTGCCTATTATTCATGGATGGATCCGGATGCATCCCCACCTCTCTCTGATGCAAGACGGTGCCCCGGGACATGTAGCTAGGGCGACCATCGAGGATCTCCGTAAACGTGGTGTTAATGTCATTTGGTGGCCTTCGTTCAGTCCCGATCTAAACCCCATTGAGACGGTATGGAACAAGATGAAGGATTGGATACAGGAGAATTACCCCGAAAAACTCAGCTACGACGGCCTCCGCGGCGCTGTTAATGCGGCATGGGAACGGATATCGCCTGAATTTCTTAGCGATTTGGTGGATTCTATGCAGGCACGCTGCGAGGCAGTTATTCGAGCTAATGGTATGCATACGGAGTACTAGTGGTATCAGACATGTAAATAAATTGGTGTCTCTTGGCACGCTAACAATTAACTACCCTGATACATAGTAGGGAGTAGTATAATTCAGGCAACAATAAACGTGAGAGACCGCGCTAGGCACAAAGAGAGCGGACACGTGGCTCCCCATAGACGCTTCTAGAAACCTACCACGGTGCGCCACAGTCATCTAGAAGTCACTCCGAAAAGGGGATGGCTTGATATAATATCAAAAAATACAGTATTAAGTAAACAAACCAATACACGCCAAGGTACGCCAAGGTACGCTAAAATATCGCCCCAAGGCGCGAAGCTGTCGCCACCTTTTCGCACGGCGAGACTCTCGGAATACATGTTTAATGCTTGGAGCTATATTCTCTCTTTATGGGACTGTCATACTATGGTTCCGAAAAACGAAGATATGTGGCTAGTCGTGATTTAGCAGGGGGGAACAGCTGAAGCGGCAATCGATGGCGTCACAGAAACGAGCGACAGCATGACCAACACCGCTGTAATTTTCCTTGCATACAGGTGTCCGGGAGGAGAAATGACTGTGGCAAAGTCATTCATCGACCATATCTTCATAGACTTGCGAGGGAGAGACTTCAGAGGACCAAACCGTTGGTTCGTCTCGCGACGGGGTGCGTCTCTCGACCCAGGGACGGACAGTAGGAAGAAACGTGAAATGTAGACTAGGATACGTGGCGCAGTACTACGCCTCGCTGACATGCATTATCCACGTGATGGATTATTGCACAGTCGCGTAATAAAAATATCATGAATAATTGACTGCTGTCTGGATTCTATCTTCACTATGGTCTATCTAGAGGAACATTGCGGTGACGCAGCCAAGGATGATGAGCAAGCTAACCTCTTTCGTAAATTTCCTTACCGACGCCTTTCCAGAGAATGGAGAAGGTGAGGCTTTCGCTGTCGGCCTCAAGCTACCGCTCGCCCAGAGACTGTTATTCCATCGCTGCAAGCCCGGTGACTGACTTGCCGTGGGAGCTGAGCCGGTCAAACTTCGGTAGCCAGGCCAAGAGGAGCCCGTTGGCATGGAAGAGCTAATATGAGTTCCGACCGATGGCCTCGCCTTTGATAATTGAGTGAATGCAGACGTGGGCCCAACGTGACCGCCCGATCCAGTTGAGACGACTGCTGTTACTCCTCCAGGGGCGGCAGTGAGATCATTACCGAAAGGCGTTTCCACACTGTTAACCGGCGCTTCTGCACTCGAATTGACGCTCTCTGAGTTCCATGATATATCATTCTCGATGTTGATGATCTCAGGCGTTTCGTCCGCATGACTGAGAAAAGGCACATTAGTTTAATCGGTATGATTGCGGAAGACCTTACATTCCAGCGATATAGAGGATTAGCAGCGCAAGAAGCTTTATTCTTTTCATTTTAAAAGTGCAGTGAAAAGGCTTAATGGGAACTTACATGTCTTTTATTAATCACATAAGCCCCGCGCCTATTCTAGATCCCCAGGTACCTATTATGGACGCCTGTCCGAGGAGCACCTTTTGGATCGAAATGCAACCAGACCAAGCCATAACCGGCGCTCATATAAACATATATTCGCTACTATACTCTCGCTATTACTATAAGTGCCGCCCTTATACTCCCATAGTTTAGTCAAGATAAAACAACTTTGATAGCGATTCAAGACACTTCGCCGCAACTATATATTTATTACTAGAAACCATTTGGTCTGAAGCTTAGCCGCAGCTAAAATCAGTTGACCTGATTCCAAGACGACTCAACAGCATCTTATTCCCTTACTTGACTTCCTAAACCATGAGTTCTTCGGGACCCTCCAACAACGGTGACTCCTCCAACAGTACCGCAGGTGGAAGTTCCAATAACACCGCAAATCATCAAACATCTGCTACTACGCGACAGACAAGATCTTCTGCACAAGGGGCAAACATTGACCTTCAGTCTCTTCCTTCAGAAGATAGACTAAGTGGAGAACTATTACGTCTAGCCCGTCAAAGAGAAATAGAGCGAATTATCAGTGGCCGCGTTGATGAGGCATTCGGACCATTCCATATTGGAACTAATTCCGAAAGGGACGAGGTTTATCGGACGCTTTCTGCTCTGACTCATCCCGATAAACAACCTGAAGGAGAATGGAAAGAGAAGGCCAGCAAAGCGCAGCAAAGTAAGTCATGATACACATCCACAAGAATGAATGACTAAAGGCGTAATAGTGTTAAACAATGCCCGGGATCGATCCTCAACGAGTCTGAAGCGTACTCATCAGAACTTTTGGAATCTGCCAATGTTTACAGGTGCCGTCCGCCAGCTTCAGATCGATCCATCGAATATCTCAGCGATCTATATGATAAATCAGTGGAATACAGACGTTGAAAAGATCAATAAGGATAAGGATTATGCTACTGGGGCCGGAACATTTCCTTTGCAGCATCTCAAGCGGCGGTACGAAAGCGCGCATGATTTGATAAATAAACACAGAGAAGCAAACGATCAAGAAAAACCGGACCTGGCGACTCGTTTCGCTGAAATCTATTCAGAGATAAAAGAATATTGTCAAGAGAATAGTTTTCCTCCGTCGTGGGCTTGGCAATATGAAAACATAAATGAAAAGCCTGATTGGCTCGCATCTGGTGAGGGTTTCGGCTCTAGCTCTAGCTCTGTGCCTGGTGCTGGTTCTGGTACTGGTTCTGGCGCTGCTTCTAGTGCTATTTCTGGTGCTGGTGCTGGTGCTGGTGCTGGTGCTGGTGCTGGTGCTGGTGCTGGTACTGTCTCTGGTACTAATTCTGGCGCTGCTTCTGGATCTGGATCTAGTTCTGGCGCAGACCCGGGTGCTGGTTCTGGTACTTCTGGTACTAATTCTGGCGCTGCTTCTGGATCTGGATCTAGTTCTGGCGCAGATCCTAGTGCTAGTTCTGGTTCTGGTGCTGGTTCTGGTGCTGGTTCTGGTGCTGGTTCTGGTGCTGGTTCTGGTGCTGGTTCTGGTGCTGGTTCTGGTGCTGGTTCTGGTGCTGGTTCTGGTACTGGTTCTGGTACTGACAATCAAGGTGACACGGAGATGGGAGGTGTAGGAACCCTACCAGCAGACACCGCTAATAATGGCGACTCGGGGTTGAACGAAGTAATGGAGAACCTTACTCTAGAGGGAGAGCCGATTATAGCCAAACGTGCACTCTTTAAGACCTTCCAGTTTCTAGTCGAGGAAAGGTCGGGATTGCATGTGTGGAAGTCGGCGGAAGTAGGTGCCAGTCTAGACGTGATCCCATCCGTTGGGAGGCCGGATAAAGAGTTTATTTCATAACACAAACACAGGTACAGGGGCATGCGTTGGATCGCCATGTCTGTTGACGACGCTATAACAATAGGTGCTGGTCAATATCCTCGTATCTCTGCCATGGTAGAATGGGTAGGAGACCTCGAAGACACCCTAATGTCACGAAGTGATCTCATCAGAATAGCTGGCCAGACACGGGTTGATCAGGATCTATTAAATCATTTGCCATGCCGCAAAATAATCGATTTCGAAGGACGACAGGTTTTCATAATGTCACAAACAGAAGCTGGGCTCCTAAACGGAGAAATGAAGGCAATGCAGCGAATCAAGAATGACCAATTCAAGGCGGCCAAAGCAGCTCAAACCGCGATCGCTCATTCGGCACCTCCTCAGCAAGGTTTCGCTCAACCAGGAGTCACCCAAGCAGGATTCGTTCAACCAGGACTTGCTCAGCAAGCGTTCGTTCAACCAGGATTCGCTCAGCCAGGTTTCGTTCAATCAGGTATCGCCCAGCCTGGATACACTCAGCTAGGTGTCGCCCAGCCTGGATACGCTCAGCCAAGTGTCGCCCAGCCAGGATACGCTCAGCCAAGTGTCGCCCAGCCAGGATTTGTTCAGCCAGGTGTCGCCCAGCCTGGATACGCTCAGCCAGGATTCGTTCAGCCAGGTGTCGTTCAGCCAGGTGTCGCCCAGCCTGGATACGCTCAGCCAGGATTCGTTCAGCCAGGTGTCGTTCAGCCAGGTGTCGTTCAGCCAGGTGTCGCTCAGCCAGGTGTCGCTCAGCCAGGTGTCGCTCAGCCAGGTGTCGCTCAACCGGCAGTAAGCCAATCAGCCGCCTCTCAAGCAGGAGCAAACCAACCAGCAGTTCCTCAAGCAGAAGCCGCACAGCCAGCTCAGCCAACTCAAGCCGATATGATCCCGTCCTCCGCGGTTCAGGCAATGATAGCCAGCGCGGTCCAACAAGCCCTTCAACAATATCAGCGACAATCGACACCGGTTGTGGGTTCATAGACAGTAGTGTCGAGTGACAATATCTGTTTCGCAAGTATCAAATTCAAGGAGGACGACGTAGAGGACCGGGTAGGCTTTTACAACAGTATACTCCTCAAGACCGTACTATAAGCGTCATTCACTATCTTTCTTGCTTTACGGGGACGTTCCTCTTGGCGAATGCTACCTCTCATTTTGATATCTGGCGTCTGCCATTCAACTTTCATTAAACCTTGTCTGTCATTACCTATACCTTAGCTTAATAGTACGGAAACACTTTTCTATTGATACCGTGCCTCCGGATACTTTCAGTCATCTAACGTGAAACATTGATACACCGAAAATCCAAGTCTTCGAGTCACAAATACACACTTAAGTCAGCTTAGATTATTCAGGTATTATGGCGTGCATGGTAAAACATTCATGTGGCGGTCTTAGCATCGCGGGATAAATTCCTAGTACTATGGATACCCGCATGTCTCCAAAGCGCCTAGTAGATGTCTAGATAGTCCAAGCTTGGTACAAATGAAGGTATATAGTAATCCTCTGATGATATGATCCACATACCTTGTCGCTCACCACCATTATCGCTGTCGCTGCCCCGAGTCGTGTACCATCGGCCCCAGGAGCCCGGTCATCTTAGGGTCGGTCCCGGGCATGACGGGCGCTAGGGTAGCTGGGGCCCTACTGGGCAGGAAGTTTCTTAGAAGGGTCTCATCTCATTTCTCGAATAGAGAAAGCGGATTGGGAGCCAGAAGTGGATCGGGGAGTCAGAGGAGCGGGATTGCCAGAAGTAGATCGGGGGTGCCAGAAGTAACGGCCCTCCCTGCGTGCCGAGAATCCCCCCGTGCCGAGACGACTTCACTATTTTGCAGTCTTAAATTTCTCCCTCACAAGCATATCAAGTCATTTTCAGTATGCCATGATTCTTGGACCGTTTCTCCAGAAACAACTGTTTTGCGATAAGAAAAACCCGCGATTGTCATGATATGTCGATCGTCCCATCGATAGCGTCGAAAGCCGTTGCGGCTGTTCCCCCCTACTTTATTATAATTGTGGGCCTGTCTCGGAGTTTCGGAGCCATAGTACGAAGCCGGTATCAAGAAAGATTATGATACTAAAGTTTGAAGATACAGAGTATAAGGAAGTTAGTGTGCCGAATTTATCCGGACAAAGAGGAGGCATACATTAATACCAGACGAATTTGTCGCGGTCTACTAGTATTACAATTACGCTAGTCGTATCATGTTACAGATTACCCCGTATCCAGACAAGGTGTGGCGTTCTTCTAGAAATTTCTATGAACAGCCACACGTCAGTTTTCGCTCTGTGCGAAACTGCCACTTATTTGTCCCTATTTCTATGACCGTTCAGCCCAGACAGAGTACTCAGAACTACACCGAAGCCCCCCACAAAGATCAACCGTCTCTAAAACCGATGAGAGTAAAGTGGGTGCTTGTCCGCAAGACAACGTACAATCGCCTGTAACACCAGTGTCAGCAGAGGCTCTTACATCGCTGCATAATCTGATTAAACAGGATGCTTATACGTTTAATGAGATGGTATACAGCGCATTACAGAGGCATGTGTAAAAGCTTGTCAATGCTACCCAAGTATCCTTTGCTGAATATGCCCTCCTCCATGATCATAATCAACTTTTGACTAGAATGAACATCGAAGCCAGAGTTCGCCGATCAACCAAGCCAGTAATAATAGGCAAAGTGAAGATGATGAGCTATGAGGATATCGAGGAGGCACGAGCAAAGCGTGCTACAAAAGAGGAAACCAGCGCGGGCAAGAGAAAACGTAGCCGGAGCTAAATGCAGATATATTAGTGTAAAAGGCACTGGGGCCACTGGTTGCACGGATGTTATGGTACTCCCACCTCTTGAGTTGGATTGTGTGGGCTTTGCGACCTGTTGCCATGTAGCAATTAAAGAGTTGGCCTTGGTCGCACCTTTAGAGCTGATTGATATGTTAGTGAATTTGCAATAATAAGCCGAATCTAACATATACAAATCCACAAACTATTAGATCAGCTATATAACAAGTATTAAGTGCTTTTTCAAAGTATCGACATGGTACTAAAATATATGCTGAATCTTTTCAAACAGCTGAGATCTAGACCGAACATAAAGTGAAACCCCATGCAAAGTTGTTTGAAAACTTAAAATCATAGAACATTCTAAACTTATGCAAAGAAGAGTCCCGTAATATCTGCAAGTTTCTGAGGTTCTGTAATGCCTCGAAGATTCTGGCACAATCGACAAGAAATAGTAGTGCAGATAAATTCTACCGTTACCCCTGACCCCTCTGCTACAAAGTTAGAAAAATAAAATGAGATTGGCGTTTGTTCATTTCAAGAAAGCTCAACTCAAAGAGCGTGACTTTGCTAGATGCATGTTATCTCGCACACTTGAACAAGTAGCGCGATGTTCAGATGGAAACTATAAAAATATTCTTAGCTTTATTGCTGTCAGCTAGAAGGTGTCGACTGTGGCTCGGCGTCTTCTCCTAGCCCTCCGACGCTCTTAAGGTGTTATGGATTGAGGTAGGAATAGGGAATGCTCTTATCAACTACATGATCCGATTTAATCATCAAATAATTGAAAAGGAAAATCGAGCTCTATAAATCTGACTTGACCTGAGTACAGGCCAAATGCAAAGGTGTTGCCATGAAACGCTGACAAACTGCTCCGATATTCCTGCGGGAGCCAGAGGAGATTACGGCTACCTTGTCGAATCCAACTGCCGTATATCATCAATGTTTGATTTGGAGAAGACTTAGGAGCCGAGACGGGTATAGATCCTTTTTCAATATCTATAATTCCCCGATTAGTGAGTAGAACCTTATTGTCGTTCGTAAAACTGAGTGTGTCAATGATCTCCCCAGTTTCGAGCTTCTGCACTTCTTGGCCCGTCGCTGGGTTCCACAGTCTAACAGTCCGATCCTATGATGCTGAAGCGAGCAGCGAGCCGTCTTGCGAAAATGCCACTGCATTGATCTTATCAGTGTGTCCGAGCTTCTGTACTTCTTGGCCCGTCGCTGGGTTCCACAGTCTAACAGTCCGATCCCATGATGCTGAAGCGAGCAGCGAGCCGTCCTGCGAGAATACCACTGTATTAACCTTACTGTATTAACCTTACTAGTATGTCCTTCAAGCTTCTGTACTTCTTGGCCCGTCGCTGGATTCCACAGTCTAACAGTCCGATCCCGTGATACTGAAGCGAGCAGCGAGCCGTCTGGCGAAAATACTACTGCATTAACCTTACCAGTATGTCCTTTAAACTTCTGTACTTCTTGGCCCGTCGCTGTATTCCATAGTCTGATAGTCTGATCCTGTAATACCGAAGCGAGCAGCGAGCCGTCTTGCGAAAATACTACTATATTGACCTTACCAGTATATCCTTCAAGCTTCTATACTTCTTGGCCCGTCGCCGGGTTCCATAGTCTAATAGTCCGATCCTATGATACTGAAGCGAGCAGCGAGCCGTCCTGCGAGAATACTACTATATTAACCTTACTAGTATATCCCTCAAGCTTCTACACTTCGTGGCCCATCGCTGTCCACAGTCTAATAGTCTGATCACATGATGCTGAAGCGAGCAGCAAGCCGTCTTGCGAAAATGCTACTGCATTGACCTTATCAGTATGTCCTTCGAGCTTCTGCACTTCGTGGCCTGTCGCTGTCCACAGTCTGATAGTCCGATCCCATGATGCTAAAGCGAGCAGCGAGCCGTCTTGCGAAAATACTACTGCATTGACCTCAGTGCGTCCTTCGAGCTTCTGTACTTCGTTGCCCGTCGCTGGGTTCCACAGTCTAACAGTCCGATCCCATGATGCTGAAGCGAGCAGCGAGCCGTCTTGCGAAAATGCTACTATATTGACCTTATTAGTGTGTCCTTCGAGCTTCTGCACTTCTTGGCCCGTCGCTGGGTTCCATAGTCTGACAGTCCGATCACATGATACTGAAGCGAGTAGCGAGCCGTCCTGCGAAAATGCCACTGTATTAACCTTATCAGTGTGTCCCTCGAGCTTCTATACTTCTTGGCCCGTCGCTGGGTTCCATAGTCTAACAGTCCGATCCTATAATGCTGAAGCGAGCAGCGAGCCGTCTTGCGAAAATGCCACTGCATTGATCTTATCAGTGTGTCCGAGCTTCTGTACTTCTTGGCCCGTCGCTGGGTTCCATAGTCTGACAGTCCGATCACATGATGCTGAAGCGAGTAGCGAGCCGTCTTGCGAAAATGCTACTATATTGACCTTATCAGTGTGTCCTTCGAGCTTCTACACTTCTTGGCCCGTCGCTGGGTTCCACAGTCTGACAGTCCGATCACATGATGCTGAAGCGAGCAGCGAGCCGTCCTGCGAGAATGCCACTGCATTGACCTTATCAGTGTGTCCCTCGAGCTTTTGTAGCTCCAGACTCCACGTCGGTGGGGTGATCGGGAATCTCCGTATCCATAATGGAAGTCGACCGCAGATATTTCTCACCACACTGGTCTGTGGTGCGAAAATCATCGCCGACGAATATACCTGAAGTGGTGCAAAATCGACAAAATGTCTATTTGCTAGAATAATTCGTTGCGCGTCTTGGAGGAAATCCGACAGATAAGATGAATCATTTAGCTATCCCAATATATGTCAAAATAAAATCCTCAATTAAAAGATCCTTCTTAATAACGACTTACCGACACAAGCGATTGTAATACGTGTAATTGTTTGATGACTTCAGCGAGTCTATTTATCAGACTCATAGCTTCAAGCCAATGGAAAAAGTGTTTCTGTAAGAATACATGCACCTTGTCTTGATCATAAATCTCGGTCTTACCTTGTTCAACATGCTGGATCCAGTACTGACATGCATACTGAACTACAGGCGAAAGGCGATCGTTGATTATAGTTTGACCGATCTCTCGTCGTGGCTTACCAGGATACTCGAGTTTACATATGTTCTCTTCCAAACCTCCAGGCCCGGACAGCAATTGTAAGCATTTTGAGAGCAGCATGCGATGTGTAGCTGGACCATTGATTCCAAACGGTTCCAACTGAAGCTGATCACTCAGCACGAACTCATTGAATGACAGGTGAAGAGTTCGAATTGGGGTATCCGAGCCAGTGAGAATTCGCAATACAGAGTGTAACGGTCGGAGACGGAGCGCAATCAGGTCTGGAGAGATATTCAGAAGGACCGCCAGGGACGGTATGGAAAGTGGTTCGGCAAGTGAGACGATAGATCCAACGATCATGCGAAACTCTTGATGCAACTTATCCTTATCATGTGAATTTTTCAATCGTGCCGACAACTGAGTCAGAACAGGCAGATATGTCTGTGCCATCTGTTCTGATCTCCCAATACTTGGGGATTGCAAAATGGTCTCCAGTCGTTCTCGAGGGTCCCAGTCAGAGTCATCAACGAAACGACATATGGTCGCTGCAATGATAAACAATGGGATAGCCATGTCAACCAGAGCTTTAAGCTTTTCATCACCGGGCCAGTCTCGATCTAAAGGTGTTTCTGATAAAGGGTCTAAGTTGTAGGAATTGCGAATTTTCCCAAACGCATCCTTCAAGAAAACCAAGATATCATGCTCTATCGTTGTCTGAGGGACTGCATCCTGAAGAACCATGTCCTGATGAACGGCTGTAGAGATGTTCCTGAATCCTAGCTGAATTGGTAATTCCGGTCGACTCGTGAGGAACAATTTGAGACGGATAGTGGTGAGATTAGCTAATCGAGACCATAGATCGATGATTGCTTTCACGTCCCGTTCTTTCTCACACTCGTCCAAGGCATCGACGACCGCGATGAAAATGGGAAAACCATTTGTAGTTGAATCCATTTGGTGTAACGGTTGATAAATTAACTTGTCAAACTGTTCACCCAACGCTTTATCAAAGATCAATGGGTCCTGTGTAATCACCTCTGCGACAACATTATCAAGTCCTGGTACCTTCAATACAAGTTCACGCGTGATAGTGGAAAAGAATCGTGATGCCGAACCTCGATCACCTTCACCGCGTTTAAAAAAGAAGCTGGCACCAAGATCGACACCGCCTAGGCCACCATGACCAGCCAGCCACTCAGCCACGGTTCGAGAAATCGTCGATTTGCCGATGCCCGCCCATCCGCTCAGCCAGAAGATACTCTTACTGTGAGGATCTTGAGCCCAATTGTAAATTTCATGAAGCAAGTCCACTCGGGTGGCAGGATGGCAGGTGATGTGATCGTCTCCGTAGGAATTGTACATTGCTCCTCTCGCATAAGGCAACTTGTTCAGGTCAATCTTGATTTCAAGCCGATCCAGCGATTCTTGAAGCTGATGGGATTGTTTGAGCTCCTCGAGCACTGTCTGTAGATCTTGCTTCAGCTTTCCAATCCATTTTCGGTCTTGAGCACCGAGTGTGCGGTCGCAGTTGCTCGCCTCAATCTCAACCCGAACTCCAAGCTCATTGCATGCTTTTTCAAAATTTACAATATCGCTGTCGGTCCAAAGGGCACGAAGTGCACGATGAGGGGTTGAAGTCTGATATATCCGAATGGCGCAAGCCAAGAATCCAAGAACATGCGCATACAGCTCTGTCACAGCCGTCTCAAAGTTGGTGCGGGTCAGCGTCGTCGGCAGCTGATGAAGAAACTCGACATAGGCCTTGAGTCTGTTCGCCATGTACAAGACGATCTCGCATCCAACGAGCAGCGAACTCATCTGGTTCGCTTCAGATACAGCAGCCTGTCAGTTGAACCATAAGATCTCTGGGCGGTTCATTTAGAAGCGTGGGCTTTTACCTCGAGCAGTAGGCGAATGCCAGCCCATGGCAAGCCCACATGCACCGGATCGACATTGGCCACGACGTCTCCAACTGCTGCGAAGCGGTTCAGCCAGCCGACCACCTTGTCAGCCTTCTCTTTCAAAACGACGGTTCGCCCCATAAATGTAAACGTCCACCTCTTTTCGATGCAGCATCGTTGCTTTTTCTTCGCTGCGGCTAAGGCTTGTTCGAGCGCCAAGTCGATGTCGCTGACGTTATGAAAGATGTAGTCTTGAAGGATTGCTCGATCATCATCTGAGAGTCGCCTAAGCACATTATGAAGGAGATTTGGGTTCGAAGAAGGAGTAGAGGTCGCCTGCGGTGATGATAGCGGGCTAGCGCTAGCGGTCAACGAATCACTTAAAACAGGTCCGGCTAGTGCTGTGCTCGAGGGTACAGCCTGTGTAGATGATGATTTTGCTATCTGTACTGTTGACGACGTTACATTCTGATTCGACCGCGACGATGAGGATGGTGATGGCGATGAAGCACGGCCCCTAAGAGTAAAGTGTGCAAGCATTCGTTGCCGGCGGCTAGCCTTCATAGATGGAGTGGGGTTCCCACTCATATTTACCAAATGGTTGGTGAACACAGCTAAATTCAAGTAACTTTTTGACTTCGATGGAGATATCACTTCTGGGTCAGCATCGAGAATGCGCACTCAAGACGAAGAAAGGATCGATAAAGAAAGGGACACCCAGGCTGCGTAAGATAGGTTGTACGGTTAACCTCGTAAGGCTGCCACAAAAGAAATGACCGCGTCACCGTACAGCTGTAAATTACATTGCTATTAAGCATATTAAACGTACAGGCTTATTTCAGACCAAACAGAAAAGTCGTATTTTTTATTGAAAGTACCGACCGGGATAGCAAACATTGCTGAATTTGCACGTTACAATGGCTATAAGGTTCGTGATGACTCTATGACACTGCTAAAGCATCATAAAATTTGAATGAAGGTTCTCTATGAATTTGGATATTGTTACCAACTCAAAAGCAGGCCTATGATGCAAAAATCAGGATTCGCTGTTAACAGAGACTGTGCGTAAAGCAGACGTAAAGACGACAACGCGAAGGTAATTTTTGGAAAAGCAGAGTGTCGAGTGTTCAGAAGTAACTACAGCATGGATACATATAGTTAAAAGCGGAAATTCGACGAATGTATGAAGTATGCGTTGCTCGAAGTCAAAGTACCTACGGTATTTCTCGGCACGGCGGGTTTCTCGGCACGCAGGGAGGGACGTTAGATAGCAGTGCTAGATATGGATGGCGGAGCCAGGAGCGGAGCGGGGGATATCTATTTTCGGAAAGTTTCTTTGTTTTAACTTAAATTTACTCTTATCAAAAGCTTAAGAAATTGCACGCGTCGAATACAATTTTCCCCACAAGTAAAACGTAAGCTATACGAGATTGGGCGCAATACCCGCTATCTATAGTACTCCTCGGTACGGGTACAAGGTAGCTCCAATTTTACCTCCTCCAGAGTTGTGAAAATCTTGTTCATTCCACTGTAATATTTGACTGCATTGCTCTCAGACTCCTCGGCTATTCGTTTCCACTCACTTATATGGTACTCGAGTTTTTTATTGTCCATCTGGAGTTGCTGGATAGTAGTTTTCAGTTGACTGACCTCATATTCAGCCGTTCGTCTCCATTCGGAGTCTAAAGCAGCCCCATCTTCCCAGTTGCTTATTTCGCGAGCTAATCTAATATTGTCTTGTTGTAGCTCGTTCATTTTTGCGACAAAGCTGACTTCCTGCGTGTGAAATTGCAGAAACTTATTAAACAATTAGCTAAGTATTTAATTGACTAAGATAAGTAGCGCGTACGGATTCATCTCCATTCTCTGTGCGCTTCACAGACTTAGATCGACGAGAGGCCATTTGGACCTTTTGCGGAGTAAAAGGATCACAATCTCCAGATAGATACCAGCTATCGCTCCAGACTTAGTCTCATATTTTTTAGCGGTCAGAGCATAGATAGAGACTGGATCGGATACCGAGAGCTTTTGACTCTCCATGGGGCTCTAATTCTGGCTCCCTTTCCCGAGTGACCAGAATTGGCGGAGCCAGAACTGGAGGGTAAGCATTAGAGGTCTCTATGCTTATCCGCATATATAAGGCGAGAACACCTTTATTCGATTGCCTGAACTCCTATCAGCAATCTACTTTCTATATCCTATCCCCACCCAGCTGAGGTAACAACTTCATAGAATGCCCTACGCAGCAAAAGCCAAGTCTCAACAATTCACCAGAAGGAAATCAAACCTTGTGAAGAAAGCAGATCAGCTGGCACGATTATGTCACGCCGACCTTGCACTGATCATCCGCAAAAATGGCAGGTATTACACGTATCGATCAACCGACCACGATCAATGGCCTCCCACGATCACAGAGATTGTATTTATTAATTGAACCCGACAGATACATCCACCTTACGCTGACTCAACCTTAGAAAGGCTCGTACCCTTTGCCTGTGAATCTGCTCCCTCGAGACTTCGACAACCGCAATCTCGAAAACGCGTAAAACCCGGAGGAGCTGTCGAGAAAATCATTGGAATTGGTGGGGCTAGAGTCTTTGCAGGACACGTAGTGCAGCATTCAATTACAGCGCAGCCTGGACCACTACCTATTGTACAAGGTGTCTTTGCTATGGCCATTGATTACAGATATCAACAGAGAAGGCATTTAGAGTGTGTATTAATTAGTACGAGGAAAATGCGGATGTGAGATACGTATAACTATATCTAGCAATGATCCTCCTTGTATCCTTATCTGTTTGCCTCTTTGTCCTCTCCGTGCCTTTGTGTGCGGACTCCTCCGGGTGCTGGATGGGTGTCAGCCGGTCGACCGCTGTGTGCTTCGAGACGGAGCATCCGATATGATCACGGATCCTGTGTTCTTCATGCCGCGGGGTTTCCTTGCAAATCTCTCGTTTCTGTATGATATCTTCGTAGCACCTGATTATCTTTGTCGGCGTGATGACAATGCTCTGAAGGGGTCGATCTGCAGTGGATGGGAGCCGGAGGCTTGATATCTTCGTCTGGATGTAAGTGTATATTGCTCCCGAAGCCAGAACCACTCCTGTAAATACAAGTTAAATATTGCAGAGGCCCCCCTGCCGTTCCGAGTCCATGAATTCCAGAGATAGGTGATCGTCCAGCGAATACCCCGTCAAGTAGAAGAGGTTACGACCAATCGGTTTCACCAGTAAGGCTAGATCTTTGCAGGCATAAAAATATCGTGAACCATCGCAGCGTGGTTTTTAAGATCTTTCACCTGGTCGAGCCTGACTGCGGCACATTCGGGGTGGGGAAATGGACATGGTCGACCGGGCTGGAAGGGGTGACGGCGGTCGAAATGCCGCTGTAACGAATATTTACTGCCCAGGTTGCAGCGTCGTTCTTCTAACGGGAGGGCGGCGTTGCCTAGACAGTAAAGACACTGGTAGGGTTTACACTCTAACTTAAACGAGGGGGGAACTGAGGATTCCGACTCCGGCTCGGTCTCAACAGCTTTCAAGGTAGTCTGTGCCTCAGCATCATTCAAGTGCATTCTACGTACTCGGCGGGGTTTGCGGAATATGCCCTCCTGCCGGTTACAGAGTGACACCATATCGTCGACGATGGAGATTCGCCAATCCAGATCGCCCTCGGCGCCACACGTCGACGGCGGATCGAAGAAAGCCTTCGCGATGCGTGCTCGTTCGAGAAAAGCATAGCAAACGGATCCAGGAGTGGGAAGAATGGGGATGATTACCTCCTCGTTCCCCTCGACCTGCGCTAGAATGTCTTGTACCGGCGCCGCGACGTCGTATTCCCTCTGAACCTGTTTCAGGAGCTCCTTCTCTCGTTCTTTGATTCTTCGATCCATAAGTCGTTTGACTTCCTCATATTCCTCGTAGATGGGCTGTCCTTTGGCACAATAGATGAATTTGAAATCCTTTCGAATGCGCTGGGACATTTCATCCCGGTGGCCGCGAAGCTCTTGGATTTCGCTCTGCTCTCGTATCTGCGCGCTTTGTTCCTCCGTCAGCTCTTTCGGTCGTCGAGGGTCGATCAGTCGGCTCATCCGGTTGGCCGATTGGATCAACTTTGTCCGAGGCCGCCTGCCTCCATATATGGCTTGGGTGTCGTAGCGGATCATGCGCGAAAGGTAGTTGCGGAAGAAGACGGTCGAGCTGGCTTGATCCATGACTAGGTTGCGGACGGCGTCATTGGAATCGGGATCGTCTGGTGGGCCCTTGCGTTAGTAACACGACTTTTCCCCAAGGCTCACGACTCACCATTGATGGCATTCCCGGTCGCTCGTCGTAGACAGTAGGTCGTGAATCTCTTCACGAAGCCGGTCTCCTCTCCCAAGCGTGTAATCCAGTCGTGATACTGTTCGTAGGAGAGTTCTTTATCGGGCGAGATCGCACAGCCTTCGGGGGCTCGCACAGACGCACGGAACACCGGCACATCCAGCATCCCCTCCTTCCACGGGATTGACTGGCAGTTCAATCCCTTTCGGACGCCCAGCGTCAGAATCTTTCTAGGGGTCATGACCGGAGCAAGGTAGGCGTCGTCGTCACAGGCAAGGCTAACGATGTGGGATATAATGCAGAAGACGGGGTTCGTGTCGATGAAGAAGGTATATGTTTTCCTACAGACTTGTCAGATAGATGTATTCCTTTCCCTGGTAGTCACTCACGGTCTCTTGCGCTTCTTGCGAGACTTAGTCCTAGTAAGTCTCACCTGCAAGGTGAGCGCCGTTTCCCCGGTAGTTGAATCGTGTAAGACGAATAGATCCAGTGAACGCAGCGAGCAGTAGGATCGCCGCAAGCTGGTTCCGGTGTCGTTCGTGTGGGAAAATGTTAGTGTCCGTCACCCAATGGCAGCGTAGGAGCTCTACGAAATCCACCGCATCTAAGAGAGGCTTGTCGGTTTCGCTGGCGTCCAGGGCGTGTTCCTCGGCCAGTGGACCGTTGATGAACTACTCTTAATATTACTCGTGCCGGATCCACATGTATACTCTTTACATACATTGTATATTTGCTTCAAGGTCAACGGATTGATCCGTCGACCCTTCCATCTGATATATAGTTGGCTCAGTTGATGCCAGTACGTTTCGACCGAACTGATTTTCTTGACTGAGTAGTTGTTACACATCCAGTGGAAAAAATTCTTGATCCTGCCCTCCATCGACGTTTTAAGGGTGTGGTAAGGATCGATATTGACGGTGTCGCAATACCTGGGTGGGTAGAGAGTCAGCCAGGTAAGCACGAGGAGCATGGGAGGCCCTAGAGAGGGTAACTCACTCTCTCCATAGTCGCTCTTTACGATTGATATACAGATCGGTGGAAGGTTCATAGAGGGTAGTCGAGCGATGGTTCTTGTCGACCTCTTGATATCTAGTATTATAGTATTCTCGATCGGAGAGTTTCCTGCTCGTAGCACGGGAGGCGCCGTAAGGTGGGTTCGAGGCATGGCTTGAAGCGTGCATTAAGGCCTTGCGACGGGCCATCGCAGATGATGGCGGTACGATGTGCCTGTGTGTAGATCGAGCCGAGAAGAGTCTTCGGAGAGGGCGATATAGAGGGGAGCGCAAGTTGGGACAAGAAAAAGAAGGAACGAAGGCTGAGGGATGTCTTTGTAGGCGTCTGAAACGAATGAGGGGGTACGCTCCCCGAGGTCCACCTGGCGCACGCACTGCCTCCCTCCATCCCTCTTCTCTCGCTGCACTCCACGACCAGGCAATGGAGGCTCGATGAGCAACCCATGGAGTATTAACGGTGAGATGACAGGTGGCGCGGCGAAGTTGATGCAGCACGGACGCGATGGATTAAGCCGTTCGGCCGTTGAGGCAGCGTGGGCGAGGGCAGGGGTCCTGGTGCAAATGCCGCTTAAAACAGCGTCCAGGTTCGCCGAAAGCAGCCGCCTTTTCACCCCGATCTATGTTATATAAATAATTTATACGGGTCTAGCCGTACGCTAACCCTAATCTAAATTTACCCGAATATAAGCCGTCGCTACTTAGCCCTATATATCTAGGATTTACCCGTAAAACCCCTTTTAGTAATTATCTATTTATCTATATTATTAATAATAATATATTATAGATATTAATTCTAATAAAGAACTTATATACGTAGCTACTCTAGCCCTCTTTATCCTTAGTTTATATTATATTAGCTAAGTCCTACGCTACGCCTATATCCTACTAATTAAGTATTAGAGTAAGGAGTAGAGTCTTAATAATTTCCTACCTAAGTAAATAAGGCGGATATTTAGATTTACTAAGGATAAGATATATTAATTACTTACTTATTTTAACCTTAAAAGTATTAATTAGTAATATAATTATTAGCCTAGCTTAAAGCTTACTTTATATCTTATTCTAATAAAATTCTTATACCTACGTCCTTTATATAAGTTATTAATAATATTTAGCTAGTCTCCCTCCTTCATTTCTACTATAATTAATAATATCCTTAAGTACCTACGTAATTATTATAATCCTATCCTACGTTAGTGTCCTATTCTTAAATATAACAGGATCTAGAGGTATATCAGGGCGATTAAATATATAGGTAAAATATATAAGAGGTCTATAGTTTAGGGGTTTATTAATAGAATATTTTAGCGCTTCTATTAATTAAAGGAAGACTAGAGGTTCTTCTACTTTATATATAAAAAGGTATATAGTATAGTATAATTAGGGGTAATATACCTAAATAGTCTAATTAGTATATTATATAGCCTATTTAAGGGAAAGGTAAATAACCTAATAATATTATAAACTTTTAGTATATAAGACTAGCTATATTAAGTATTTTAGGGGTAGCGAGTTCTAGATCTATTTAGTAATAAAGCTTATAGGTATATAGAATTTATTATATTACTATATATAAGCTACTTAAATATATAAAAGAGAAAGTTTAATAAAAGAATAGCTAGTATATAGATTACTATTAAGTATAGTTTTACGATAATATAGATACTTTAGGTAATAAATACCTTTAAGTAAAATAAAATTAGGGCTAATACCCGTTAGTAATATCTATTAGATAGTAGTACTATTAATAAATTATTTTACTTATTTATAAGGCTAAAATATAATGTCTAGTTAATTTAAGATAAGGCCTTTAATAATCTATTAATATTTATTAGTAATTAACTCCACCTAATAATTACTTAGGTATATTTCTTTATATTAAGCCTTATAGTATAATTAAAGGGATTATAGGCCTATAATTTATATATAATTACCTAACTCTAACGCTATAACGCCGTTAGTTTATAGACTATATTACTAATTAAGAGCTCGTCGTTAAATTTAAGTTATAAAGAAGTTTATAGAGATAAGTTATAAATTAGCTTAAATCTATAATATATATAAGAAATATAGGAAACCCGCCCTTATTAAGTAATATAACCTATTTATATAATTACTATAAAATAGTAAGTATCTTATAAGGCCTTATTTCTTTATTCTCGCTTAAAGTTTCTACTTTTATATTCTATTTAGTTTTTCTACTTCTTATTCTAAAATATCTTAATTCTAAGTCACCTAAATATTAGGGGTTTATACTAATAGTTATTCCATTATTTTATATTATTTTATATATTAGAGCTATAAAATATACCTAAGTATTATATCTACTAGTCTTATAATATTCCTACTATATATTATTAACCCCGTCTTTACTAAGCTCCTTATTAACTTTTATATAAAAATCCTTTATAGTATTTCTCCTTTACTTACTATTATTATTATTACTTACTTAATTTATATCCTTAATACTATTAAGCCTATTAATATATAATTATACTATACCTATAACCTTTCTATTAGATATTTAGGGACGGCTTAGTATATTATTATCTATAGAGATAGTAAGACTAATCTTACTAGTAATATTTTCTAGTAATTTTTATATTTATTCTATCTCTTTACTTAGGTACTATTAATATAAGACTTAATTTATATAGAGCGTTTAAACGAGGTCCTCCTAGGCCCCTATTTGCTTTTATAATAAAGTTATAAAGGCCTATAACTCTTTATAAAGTATATTTAATATATTATAAGTCTATTATATTCCTTTAATTAAATATTTAAGTTCCGCGTTAGTATTAAGTTATTACTTATAAATAAGTTCTAGCTTCTTAATTAAGGCTAGGTCTTAAGTATTAATTATTATAAATACGTTAATATTAGTAAGTAGAGGGGCCTAAGTACTACTTATAATATAGGCCTACTAATACTTATAAGTATTATTACTAGAGTTATTATACTACGGGATTTAAAGAATTTTAAACTTTACTTTATAAAATTAATTAAAATAGTAGTTATATCTTAAGTTAAATAAGATCTTTATACTTATTTAAGTCTTTATCTATCCTTTTATAGCCTTATCCCCTTATTCTTTTTCTTATTCTACTATTATAGTCGTTATAGCCGACGGATAATACTATTAGTAGAGTCGGCTTTATCCTTAAGATTACTCCTAATACTAATACTACTTTAGTAGCTAGTATTACTCTAGTATTAAGGACTTAGGCTTTACTATTAGCGGGGGGAACCTTTTAATATAATACTTATACTAGAGGGTAATAGTAATATTATTATAAATAAGAGTAAGATAGGTAAGCCTTCTAAGGAGGAGTCTTATTTATTATTTTCTTTATAGGAAGGAATTTTATTAGAACTAGTATTCTCTATTTCCCTTATAACCTTTTTACCCTAGTAAGTAGAGAGTATATCTCGTTTAGTATTATAATCTTATATTTTCTCTTTCTTATCTTTTATATCTTACTTCTTTTTATATTTTCTAGCCTAAACTTTATTAGCTATTAGTTACTACTAATTTAATACTTATATAAGGTTATTATTAGTTATTATATACCTAGATCTCCTATTATATTCCTTCTTATACTTATACTATTTAAGTAGTACTACTACCTTTTATTAATAACTATTTTAAGAGTAGGAATAGTAGGTATATATCTTAAAGTCCTATTATATATCTTTCTACTATAAATTTATACTAGAAAGTCTATATATACCCGCTTTAGTAAGCGTATAATTAATAAGTATTATTATCTCCTTAGTATTAAGAAGCGTTTCTTTATATATACTTTATTCCTTCTACCTACTTCTCCTACGCTTCTTATTATAACTATCTAATTATAAGATATCTAAGCTCCTAGTCCCCCTTCTTTTATACCTCCCTAAATACTATAATAGCTTTATATTATATAGCCTAGCTTTTCTATAACCTTTCTCTTTATAAGGGGACTTCCGCGGGGTAGGTTAAAAGGAATATATGGGAAGGATATTATTATTATTAGGAGGTTCCTAGGGTATAAGAGGTATATTTATATAGAGGCTAGCGATAATATCTTCCTATTAATTATATAAATACGTAGTAATTATATATTTATTATGCTATATTAAGATCTTTAGTTATAAGGATATAGAAGGAGGATCCGGCGTACTAGTAATAGTAATAGCGAAGGTACTAGTACCTAGGATATCCTTAGAAGACTTTAGAGTACGCCTAGGAGGTATAAAATAACTATTAATAATAGTAGAGGAAGGTTATAAGAGGGATAGAATAGATATAAATATATATAAGTAATAGATTAACTATAAAGGACGTTAAAATAGTAGCCTAATTAGGCTATTATTTATATTAAATTAGTAATTTAATAATTAAATTACTAACTTAATAATCTATATAATTAGTAGATATTATAGCCTAATATAGCTATTAACTATTAAATAATATTAAATAATCGCTTGAAATTAGGACTATAAAACCTATCTATTATCTTCTTTTCGCGCCAAGGATTCCAGATAATAATACACCTCCTAATACTAGGAATAGATCGCTATACTTATTCTTCTAATATTATAGTTACTAAATTACTCTTTACACGTTCCTAATACTATTCTATTTAAATCTACTCGAGCTATATTATTACATCACGACATCTATACGCTCTCCTTATCCGTAGTAGGAAAGTATTACTAGCGGCTTACGCTCTCTTAACACTTAGTATCCTTATAGTAACTCTTATAGAACAAGTCTTTCGATTAGGTTCTAGGCAATTAGAAACGGATAGCTTCGCGGTCGCTTTCAGCTGCTAGGGTACTAAGGTTTATCTTAAGAGAGATATCATTTAATCTGTTTTTAATTATCTTTATTTTAAAAGTTCTAGTCGTTATTACCGTTTTTAAATTTACCTACCTTATCGCCTTTACCCTCCGCTTTAATAAGTTAATATATTTATACTAGTATAATCTTCTTAATAGTATTATAGGAGACTAATAGCGCTTAGTACTTTATTACCTTTACTACTACCTCTAACTAATTGACTTAATTTAGGAGGGAGTCTAATACCCTCTAAAGTTCTATTAACGCGATACCTAAACCTAGAGTTAATAAAGAATAATATAGATTAAAAATTAAAGGGTTATATAAGTAAGTTTTTACCTTTTATTTAACTTTATACTCTATTATATAGACTAGGTTATCTTATATCTTAAATAAGAAAGGTAACTACCCCTTAGTCTCTAGAACTATAAGGTAAGGAGTAAGTAGGTAAGGATAAAGAGAGTAAGTATTTATAAAGCTTTTATTACTATATAAATCCTACTAAGATAAGTAAGATAGAATTTAAAGATATTAAGTTAATATATCTATTATATTTAAAAGGTTTATAAGTATAATAAATAACTTTTAAGGTTCTTTTCTAAAACTTTTTATTAACTACTATTAAGATTAACTAGGCTTTAGAGATCTACCTAAATTTTAGTAGATATCTACGTCCTCTAATAATAGTAGCCTACCCCTAAAAGTCTCTATCCTTTAAATATAATATCCTACTCTAGATTTAATAGTTAACTCCTTAAATTTTAGCCTCTATTAAGCTACTAGTATATACTACCTATTAAAAGAGTATAATACTTGTAGTAGCTATCTTATAACATCTTACCTAGGGTATATAGTATTATTATTATAATATTCTTAATTCTTAATTATATAAGAGTTGTAATACTATAGGCCTAATAGCGACTTAAACCTAATTACTCCTTCCTACTCTACTAGCCCTAATTACTACCTACTTACTATTTATAATCCCCCCTCTTATTCCTTATAGCTCCTATAAGGGGTAGAAGTAATTAGAGGGAGAAGTTATCCTTAAGGATATTAGCGGTAGATTATACTAGATAGAAGCTTATAAACTACTCTAAAGGATCCTTTATATTCTACGCCCCTTCTATATAGGCCTTAAAGGCCTTTAGGGTATTATAAGTAGGTAGGGGGCCGTATTTAAATATCTAGGTAGTATCTAGCTATAACTTTATAATTTCTTAATATTTTCTTATCCCTTTCTTACTAATATAAATTATAAGATAAGTACTAACTAGTCCCCTTAAATTATTTTTAGTAAATTAGGCGTAGTAGTATCTTTAACTTCTACTTATACTTTTTTATCTTTTATTCTTAAGGTAGTAAATACTAGTAGTATCTTATTAATTATCCTTTTTACTAAGATAAGTGTATTAGATTAGACCGCGACGTATATATCTAGCCGTTCCGCGTAGTTTACTACCCTAATATATTTAATAATAAGGTTCTTAAATACCTTATTTATTTAAGCTAAGGCGTTATTAGCCTTTATAAGGCGTAAGGATAACTAATAGGTATTAATAGTATCTAGTAGTTCTATATTAGCGTAGGTCTAATAGTAGGGGGGTAGTATTAGTAATATATCTTATAAGGGTCTAATAGATTTCTTTAGACTTATAGTACCTATTATATATATTTCTCTATCTATTATCTTAAGGGGAGCTTTTAAGTTTAGAAAAAGCTTACTAGTCTTAGGGGCCCTAGCCTTTAAGTTAGAAACCTTACTACCCTTTAAGGACTTCTTACCTATAGAAGGGTCTAGGGGTAGAGGTAAGGAGTTTACCCTTAAGCTTAAAAGAGCTTTTCTCCCCTAAAGTAAGAGGGGTTAAGTAATTATTAAGGTAGTATATTTATCTAGGTTAAAAGTACTATTATTATAAAGGATATATATTATCTTTTCCTCCTTCCTAAACTATTTATAGGTAACGTAGTTATTCCTAATAGTTACTATATATAAATAGCCTTAATACGCTCTAATAGGGCTTATAATAGTATACCCTACTATATTAAAGTCTAGGGGCTATTATATTAAAGATTTATTTATTCCTACCCTTAAAGTAACTACTAGCCCTACCCTAAAGTCTAATAACTTAACCCTCTTAGGGAGGAGTTAAGAGCTATTAGTATTAATAAGGCTATTAGCTATAATCTATAACTTTATTAAGGTAATATCTAATATTAAGGGATTAAAGAATAGGTAGTCTATAAAGAGTATATCCTCCACTCTATTTCTATTTATAAGTATCTAATTAGCCCTATTAGTTATATTAATTACTACCTTAATTATAGTATAATTTAATACTTATAAGCTAGCTATAATATTATTAGTAAAAGGGCTTATATAAGTTATAAGAGTACTAGGGAATTTACGCTAGATAGTATTAAGGAACTAAAGGGGTTTAAGGCTTATAAGGGAAGGATAGTATAAGTTATATAACTCTAATAAGTTACTTAATAATATTACTTCTTTATCTAAGTTATTATATACCTCTAAGCTAAGTAAAACCCCTCTTAGGCCCTCTCTAAAACGCGTCTAAATTACTATTTAGCTTTATAAATATATTAGGTAAGGGTAGTATAATAGGGGTAAGTTAGTTATATAATAGGGTTATATAAGCTAATAAAGTAAATTATTATAATATTATTCCTTTAAGGGCGTATAGAGTATTACTAGATACTTAAAGTATTACTAGGCGTATAAGTATTACTAGGGGAACTTTAATACCTTATTAAATAGTTCTAATTTATTATAAGATATCTATAAGATTAAATAATTATATAATATTATAATTATTAGCTCTTTACCTAATTAAGTAGCTCTATACCTTACCTTACCTATTATAAGGTAGTAACTCCTATACTAAGTAAAGTTAGGAAGGCCTACTAGGGTCCTAGCTTAAATAGATAAGTATAGTAAAACTACTATACTAGCTCTAAGCTACTTTATAAGTAATTAGTAGGTTTCTAGGTATTCTTATAAGGCTAATACCCCTTTTAGGATACTAGGTACTAAAGTTTATAATAGTATAGCTTTAAGTTAAGAATTTCCTCTATTTTATATTCTATATAATCCCCTTCTTTAGTAATAATCTTAACTAGGGGTAGAAGTAGTATAATATAACCCTTAATAGTATTTTAGTAATATAGTTTTAATAAGGATATATAGAATACTAGGTAGATTTTTATCTAGTATAATAGTTAGAGGTAGTATAAATTAGGTATAATAGCTTTAGCTATAAGAAATAGTCTAAGTTTCTTATAATTAAGTTTCTTATACGCCTTCTAAGATATAATATTATTATTCTAAAGTATTACTTAGTCTCCTTTCTAAAGTATAAGAGCCTTATAACTCTTATTACAATACTCTACTTATATATTTTAAGCTTTTATAAGAATATCTACTAGATATAAGTTAAGTTATTCTAGCTCCTTAGTAAGCTTAAGGGTACTTATACTAGGGCTAGGTATAGGTATATCTAATAGTTAGAATAGTATCTAATATCTCTTAGTATAAATATAGAAAGGTGTATATTTTATAGTATGATAGAGACTATTATTATATATATATTCTACTAGGGGTAACTAGGAAACCTAGTTATTCTATTAATAATTTATATATATATAAAGATACTATTAAACTACTTAGTTCTACTACTCTATTAGTATATCTATCTATTAATAAAAGGCGGTTAAGAGCTAATAGTTACTACCTAAAGCTTATACTAATATCTATTAAAAGTAGGAGGTAAATAGTATATTATAATTACTAATAATTATATTTGATATACTATATAGTTAGAAAACTTCTTATATAAATATTATAGTAAATTACTTTAATATTATAATTTTATAATAGGGGATATAATAGTATATTTTACTAAAATAGTTTATAATTACTATAATATAACTATAGGTAATATTATTAATAGGACTCCTACTCTAGAGTAAGTTAGTAATAAAGTTAATAGCTATAGCCTTTTAAGGGCTATCTAGGACTAGAATAGGTATAAGCTCTTTATAAGGCTTATATTTAAAATACTTTAATTACTAATAAGTATTATAGGTCTTAATATACTCCTTAATATCTTTACCTATTATAGGCTAATAAAACTATTACTAGATAGTAGTAGTAGTATAAACCTAGCTAAGATAGCCTATAATTATAAAGTTATAAGAGTTCCTAAGAATTTAAAGTTATAAGCCCTTATTATTAGGTATATAAAATTAATTACCCTAGAAGTATAATAGGCTTACTACCTATTTAAAGTTAGTACTACTAGCTTTAGTAGTATTATTATCCCCTTTAAATTTTTCTACTATTTCTTTTAGGATAGTATATAAGAGCTTAGGGATTTAATCCTCCCCTTTAAGGTTACCTAGGTTAGCTACTACCTACTAAGCCGCTTAATAGCCTTCTTCTACTACTATAATACCTAATTTAAAAAAGGGGACTATTATATAGGATATATTAGGTTTATTATAATCTACCCTTTTTAAAGGTATATCTACTAGGTTCTTTCTTCTAGGCTAGTACTATATTTTAAAGTTAAATATTAATAGAAATTTAACTTAATATACTTATTAGTAGCTAAGGGTCTTAATAGTTAGAAAGGATTTAAAGTTATAATAGTTTATAATAACTATTATTTAATATTAGGCCCCTTCTAAATACTTCTACTATACTTAGAAGGATATTATAATAGCTAGGAGTTCCTAATTAAGTATATTATAATTTATCTTAGCTAGTATAAGCTTCTAGTTATAAAATATAATAAGGTATATATAAGTACCCTCCTATTTCTAGGAGTATACGCCTAATAGTATATAATTACTTATATTAGTCTTAACCTAAGATAGTAGGGCTAGGTTATAGTATATTAATAGGGGAGTTATAGTAAAGGTATCCTTTAACTAGTAGAAGGCTAATTCCGCCTAATCTATCTAGTAGAAGGGTATAATAGGCTTAGTTAGTTTTATAAGGTCTTATATAATTATATTATAAACCTTAATAAATTATCTATAAAAGTTATAAAACCCTAAGAAGGACTATACCTACTTAATTATCCTAGGAATTAGCTAATTACTAATAGTTAAGACGCGCTCTAGGTTTATAGAGATCCCTTTAAGGCTAATAGTATAGCCTAGAAACTCTATTATATTAATACTAATTTTATATTTCTCTAATTTTATAAATAGGCTATATTCTCTAAGAGTAGTTAGAACTTCCTTTATATAGTTTTTATAATCCGCGGGGTTATTAGAGTAGACTAGGATATTATCTAGGTATATAATAATTATAATATCTACTAGATAAGCTAGGGATTTATTAATATAAGACTAAAATATTAATAGAGTATTAGTAAGTCTAAAAGGTATAATATAGTATTTAAAAAGGTTATAATAGGTATAAAATACTATCTTTTATTTATTACCTTCCTTAACTTAGATTAGGTTATATACTCTCCTTAAATTAATCTTAGTATATATCTTTACACGCCGTAGGTAGTCTAGGATCTTAGAAATTAAAGGGATAAGGTATTTATTATAAATTATAATAGTATTAAGAGCTTAATAGTTTATATAAAGGTATAATCCTCTATCCTTCTTTTTTATAAATAGAATAGGCGCCTTAGCAGGTAATTTAGAGTATTTAATAAACCCTAACTTAAGGTTCTAGTTAATATAGTCTTTAAAGATAGTAAGTTCTATCTTAAAGAGGTTATAAAGAGGATTAAATAGTAGGGTAGTACATAGTTAAAAGTTTATAATATAATTAAGGGCTACTTAATAAGGAGGTAACTTAGTACCTACTTCTTTACTAAAAATATTAGTATACTCTAAGTACTTTATTAGGAGTATATTTCCTAAGCCTTTAAAAGAAGTATAATAAGTATAGACTATATTATCCTTGATTTCTTTATTAAATTTATATTAATTAAGAACTCTAATATTTTCTAGTATTTTTATATTCCCTAATATCTAATCTATAATAGGGTTAATTTATTATAATTATAAGAGGCCTAAGATTAACTATTATCCCTATATAGGTATTACCTAAAATATAAAATAGTTATATAATATATAAGGGGCGCTTATCTTAATTTAATATAGTACTTAAGATAAGGTAGGGTTAATAGTCCTACTATTAATATCTACTACCCTAGTAGCTCTAGTATAAAGGGGCGTAATCCCTAAAGTCTTTATAAAGTCTTAGTTAATAAAGTTAGTTATAACTCTATAATTAATAAGGGCTTAGAGGGTTATTTTAGTATATTAGAGTTTAGTAGTTATATATTCCCTTTAATTATATTTAAGTAGTAATATAATTGGTTAGGTTTATTATATTAAAAGTATTATTTAGGGTAAGTTATAAGGATTCTTATTTAAGAGTTTCCTTTAGCTTTTAAAGCTATCTATTTAAGATACGCCTATTCTACTTTAAAGGAGGGGATAAATCCTAGGCTAAGATACTCCTTAAGGCCTTAGATACCTATAATATTACCTTAGATATTATAGGCGTACGTTTTTTAGGTAGGAGTAGTTTATAGGCTTACCCTTATAATCCTTCCCCTAATAGCCCTTTTTAGTATAATATATATATAATCCCTTATCTTAGTATTTCTTTCTATAATTATTATAGATATTAGACCTCTTTTTTATATTTAGGCCTATGCCCCTTAAAGGATTTAAGCTATTTAGTTAGTCCCTTAAGGGGGAGTAAGGGTTAGGCTCCTTAGTCCTATTAATTATAAATTATACCTTCTTCTACCTATTATACTCTACCTCTTCCCTATCCTCTAGGGTTTATTTTTTAATCCTAAGGTAATTTTCAGCCTACTATACTACTATCTTAAAGGCTATAAAGGTATCTAATAGTTTAGATTAAGATTAATAAATCTAATTTAGAATCTCTCCTAATAACTTCAACTTAAAGGTATAATAGATAGTAGAGTTATTCTAAAAAAAAATCTATTACTAAGGTCTTAAAGTAATTTATAAAGTCTTATGTAATCTTATTAATCCTTATTTAAATCCTTTCTATCTTAAGCTTTATATCTAATTTAATATCTCTTATAAAGTAGTTCTTTAATAATTATACCTAGAGTTTATCCTAGTCCTTAAATATATCCCTTTAGCCCTTTAACCTTATTAATTATATTCGCGTCCTAATCTTAGGCCCTAGATAGGTATAAGTTATAAAGGCTTATATATTTATACCCTTAATAAGTTATAAGTTAAAAAAATTATCATAGTTAATAATTTATAGGTAGATATCTATAAGAGGGCTAGTAAATATAGGGGGTTTATTATATTTAACCCTCTTCTAGTTCTAACTAATTAATATAGGTATTCTAATAGTAGGATTATAAGGGAGGGTAGGTACTAGACTAGGCCTTATACTCCTTATAATTAATCCTAAGAGGTCTATTACCTATCTACTATATCTTATAGATATAGTAGGAGTAGAAGTTTATTATACTACTTCTACCTCTAAGGTATTAATCCGTTCTAATAGCTATTAGTATATATCTAGATTAATTATATCTCTACGGGCTCGATCTATTAGTTATACTAGGGAAGATAATATTATTATAAGAGGTCTACTAGATCTCTACTAGGCTATTATTATTATAGTTACTATAATTCTACCCCTTAGGTATTCTAGGGCTTCTAGTATAATAATTATAGGCTAGGCTTTATATTTAGAAGAATTAATATAGTAGCTATCTTATATCTTACCTAGGGTATATAGTATTATTATTATAATAGTCTTAATTCTTAACTATATAAGAGTTATAATACTATAGGCCTAATAGCAACCTATATCTAATTACTCCTTCCTACTCTACTAGCTCTAATTACTACCTACTTACTATTTACAATACTATTAATATTAGTACTAATTAAAATACTATATATACTTAACTAATATTTAAAATAAGATTAATAAGGGGTATTATAATTCCTTCTAAGTTCTAGAATTTATATATATACTATAGCTATAAAGCTATTTCTATCTATATATAAAGTAAAGGTAATTAGTAAGGATTACCTTTAAACTATATAAGATATAAGTTAAAGCGTACTTAATAGATCTTAACCCCCCTTTTAATATAAATACTTAACTAAGTATATCTAAATATATTTCTATTTATAGGATAAGGATATTTATCTATATTAGGAGCTATAATTCACCTTTAATAGCTAGTCTATCTTATATTAGTATAGCCTAATACTACCTAATATAGGATAATCGGCTTCTAGCTAATACTAGTATAATTACTAGGTATAAAAGGAGAGGCTCGCCCTTCTTTTCTCCTTTATAAGTTAACCTAAGTCTACTTTATACTAGACCCTACTAGCTTTAAAGCGAGTCCTCGACTATATTAAAACGTAGGACTACTAAGAATAAGCTACTAAGCCTAATATAAGATTACCTAGATAAATTACCTTAAGTAAAATTAAAGAAATCTAGCTAGCCTCTACCTTTAAATATTATCTAGAAGATTAAGATTAGGTAGCTATTAAGTACTAATAAAATAAAGATAATTTCTACCTTAAGATAATTTATATAGAAGAGAAAGAAAGTTATTATTATTAGTAGTACTAGGATTTTTATAAATATAAGTAGTAAGTCTCTAGTATTACTTCTATCTTAGTAAGTCTAATAGTAGTTTAAAGTTCCTAATTCTTAAATTATATAAAAGTCTACGTGAACCTCCTTTAATATATCTATTTAAAACTTACTTACTTTTATATAGTAATCTATAATATATTAAGGCTTTATATCTAGATAGAACCTACCTCTTTTTATTATTTCTTAGATAGGTTTACTTATAAAGGTCGTCTCCTTTAATATTATATATAGAATATTAATAGTATTAAGGATTACCTTCTTAATCTCTTAGAAAAGATAGTATAGCTTTATAACTAAATTAATAAGGCTATATATTAATATTATAGCTAGAATAGACTACTTATATTAGACTAGTTCTATAGGTTAGATCTCCTAGGTTATAATTAGTACTAAGAGATTACGCTAGAGTAAGAAAGGATAGGAAAACGATAACTTAATATTAATAGGCTCTATCTAAATATTATTCTCTACTAAGAAGAAAATACTAAGGGTAATATAATTAGAGAGCTAACGGAGTAAGATCTAGGAGTAGGTCTAGAAGTAGTCTTTATAGTAGGAACAGCTCAAAAAGTATCTAGAGCGAGGACGTTAGTAATAGCTCTATTACGCCGTAAAGGCTAAGAGCGGATTTACTGTATAGATTAATAGGGATATACTACTATCTAGTTTAAAAGTTCCTTTGGACTTCGTATTTTACGGGAATTGCGATAAAGTCGTATCATTACTTTCGTACTAAATTTCTATATAATCACTTTCAATTGAAACCCGATCATTTCGAATATTGGACGTCAAAGACAGCTTGAAGTCGAAAATTTTGAGTAAGATATCCTATATAAGAATTCTTTTCTCTCTCCTATAGGAAGTACAAGGCTATCCGCATACCGATATAGACAAAATGCCTGTGATGACAACAGTAAAGTGCAGCGGAGAAACGACCCTCCTAGCACCCTTTTCCTCTTAATCGAAGGATCGCCACCAAGATCCGTGTAGCGTAATTAAAGTTAACAGTCAAAGCGACAGCAAACTGCTCTCGGCCACTTTGAATAAATAGAGGGAAATCGATCCACAATCTAACATCCGCCAGGTATAGAAAAGATACATGATACGATTTCAGATGGTATATGAAGTTAAAATCCTCATAGAGTAAAGGAGGCAAGTCGCCCAGGCTTGGCTGCCCGCTCCAGTGCTTCCATAATGACAGCCCGAACTCCGAGGTCAGATTTATGCATAGTGACCGCGTGATTGGCGAAGTGGTCTGAATCGTGGATAATCTTCATACAATCCGGCAGAGGACATGGAAACGGGCCGACCTGGTATTGAAAGTGTACTTGAAGATAGTGCCTTCGCAAACTATCGCTGCGTGCGAGACTCTGCGTCCGCCCACGCTTTGGGTTGCCGTAGCAAAAAAGACACGTCAGGGAAGTAGGTGACTTTTTGGCTTTAGTGACCTTAGAAGATGCAGCCGGTTTCATCGACTTGACAGGTTTAACGACTTTGGTGGATTTAGCTTCTTCGAGAGGTTTGACAGTATCAATGTCCATAGCAGGTTCGATAGAGTCGATACTGTGCAGAGGTTCGTCAACCGCCGGTGGGGGATACTGTGCGCAAGCAGATGGCTTATTGGTCTGATCTATAAAGTCCCCTTCGTGGCTGTTGCATCTCCGGTCTTTGCCTTCGAAAAGGGAACAAAGGCGCGCCATGACGTCAACCATCTTGGCGAAGGAGGACTCAGTCGCCGGTTGAAACAGATCGTGAGCGAGCTGCCTGCGTTCTTCTAAGACATGTGGCACAGGGACGAGCATCTTGGAAGCCGGCTTTTCTCCATTGAGCTGTGTCACCGTGTGATCTAGGTCCGCGGCACTGTGAAATTGACGGAGAATCTGTGCGAAAGCATCGCGTTCTGTGCGGAGCTTCAGAGCTCTTAATTTGCTTTGCACCCGTGTATGCTGAATGCCGTCAGGTGACTTCGAACCGTTCTTGATGGAGCCAAAGCCGTCCTGGAGCCTTTGTGCCAGGGCGTCCTTTTGTTTCTGGGCGCGGACGACATCAGGGTGCTGGTGAGCCTGCGTGCGCTGTTCGTCCGAAAGCCGCTTTGGGAGGTTAGGGTCGCGGCGCAAGCAGAGCTTTCCGATCTCCTTGATCAAGTCTGACTTCGATGCAGTACCGAGGAAGGTGGCCTGGACATCGACAACCACATTCGATGAGATGTAATGCTTGAGAAACGTATCCGATCGGGCGTGGCCGAGGATTTGATTGCGTTGTTGATCACTGACACCGCGGTCTAAAATAACGTCAGCGGTGACTATGTGCAAGACGCTTCAGCCTTCAAACTCACCTGTCAGTTCTGTTCCTACCTCACGCCGAAGAGCATAAGGTTGGAAGGGGTGATCAAAGCCAGCTCTCTGGCCTAGCCTCTTGGTCCAGTACGAAATTGAGTTAGCGGATAAAGCCTTGACAGGATCAACGTGTACACCCTCAATGGAGCGTGCGGAGCGGCGGAAGACTGGGATCTCCAGGATGTCGTCCTTGAAGGCGAAGTCGATGGTAATGCGGCCGTCTGGGCTAGAGAAGTTGTGCAAGGTATATGGGGTCAGCCCAGCGGACACGAGCCTAGGGTGGAAAGCGTTGTGGGCGAAGGCCATGGCCACGAAATGAAGGATAGGACACATTGCAGGGCAGGTGTGGTTCTCGTATAGGGTGATGGTTTTCCTTCCAGCACTTTTAGCAGTGAACACAGCCCTCTCTGTGTGGAAACTTACGGCGCATTCCACTTGCGTTTGCCCTTATCCAGCATGATGGTGACTTCCAGGACCAGCAGCGATGCTTCATCCGGCGGCTGCAAGAGTCTCAGCTTTACATCCTTGTAGAGTAAAGCGGCATTCGTTCCGGCAATTCCCTTGCAGCCACTCTCGAAGATAGCACCAGGTCGAGCTCCGGTGAACGCTAGGAAGAGAAGCCCCGCGGCAAGCTCTACGCGTTCTAGCTCAAGAGCAAAGATTTCCTTGTCGAACTTCCAATGGTAGTAAAGGGCGCCATGGAGGCCATTGTGACCGACAACATGTTTATGTCTTATGCCCTTGACTAGGTCACGTTCGCTGCAGAACTACCCGTGCAGATACTGTATATAGTCAGCCAAGCCTACTTAGTAGGAAAGCTCCAAAAAAAGACCGACATTAGTGATCTCTTTGCCAACATTATCGGCCACCACCTTATGGCATATATCATAGTATAGTTGGCGCAAGGTCTTCCATACGCTCTCGTATTTAACCTCCGGGCGCGAGGGTGTGTCTTATAATACCAGATGAGATAGCCTTTGAAGGACATGATTGAACAGGACCTGAGTAATTTCAAGTGATCCTTGCGTACAAATTCACAGTACCTGGATAAGAAGTAAATAGAGTCAGCAGTAAATATGACGAAATGCAGCTGGGACAGCGCAGAAGTTGAGGCACACCGTTTCCATCTTTATAGCGTCATTTCTTGAGCCGCAACAGTAGCATCTGCCAGGTCTCGTTGTGCCTTCTCTAGGCCTAATTTGTTCAGCTCTTACTTCAGCTCCAGCAGATCCGCATCAGAAGCATCTAAGTCGATATTTAAGTCCGCCTATTCGCTGTCGCTCTCATCCACCGAGAAATCACCTGCCTCAGGATACGCGTCATCGAATGTAAAGGCGCCCATTGTAGTAATGGAAGACCCACGTCAAGAATGGGATAGAGGCAGATAAAGAACGACTGCGAGCTACGAGAGGAAGCCTTGAATTGAAGAAAAAGCCAGAGGGAAAAGAAGGAGAGGGAGTGGGAAAGGCCAAAAGGCCTTCAACAGGCTAGGTGCCATCGTGGATCATAGCACTGCCTCGCTCTGTAGGAGCCTGGTTAAAGTCTGGTAAGGATGGAAACATTGCAAAGATTACAAGGAGAGCAGGATACGGAGGCTTATTCACACTGATGGGAAGAAAGCATCCAAGAGTTGTGACAGCAGCCAAAACGCGAGGGGAGGGCAGCAGGAAGTGGAGGGCGGCGAGGGGCAGGCTAGCCGGATACGGCACGCCTTACCGGAAGCAGTAATTCACCTGCACACAGACTACGCGGAATCGACTCATCGAATCAGGGGTAGGCGCTTCTTCTGGCAGAACTACTTACTTAGGCTAGCCCTTGCTTTTTAGTAATCTTTTTAGTAATCTAATCCAAGCAACTCATTATGACAGATGTTGCCCCTGAATCCGGAGAATTGACCGGGCTTGGTACGGAGTATTTCCACACGGCAGAAGAAACCGTTGAAACTTCGTTACATGCTATGTATGTGGCGCGATCACCATTTGCCTAATTGCCACGAGGGCGAGTGATGTTGGAAAGGCTGAAATGTGTCGACGAATGTGTGGGAGGAGGATTCCTCGTAGGAGGGAGGAGGAAGAGTTGTTGATGGCCGCCAAACGATCGCATATTCTAGGCGAAGAGCGATCCCTTAATTTCCGGAATGTAGAATTGTTTCAAAACCGCGTAGCCAGAGATACTGCATGCTTTTGGTCCGAGTCCGATCAATGAGCAAAGCACATCCCCAGATCCATCATAGAGTTGTATAAAGGGAGATTATGGTGTCCTAGTGTGCCTGGCTTGGTGGCTGCATTTCATCCCTGTACACTAGCTCCTTCTAGGTTTTTACTCGTGAACCCAAAAGAGTTTTCTCGAAACACTCCTCTTACTCCCAATCATCCCTTTCACCAATCCAAGGCCTTCTATTCGCCGTGTGTGCTTTGCGTAAAGAGGAACCCCTCGCTTGCTGACGCAAAGCAACATCATCTACGCCTTTTACCACATTGCGACGAGCCAGATCATATTGTTTGCCAACCTCGGAGCTGCCCGTGTCTGCAGGAGCATCCACCATCCGATCCAACTACACAAACAAACCACCATGCAAACAGGCGAAATTAAGGAAACAATCAATACTCCAGATTGAAGAAGAATTGGCTCACGTTCTGATTCCAGCCGGGTGGCTCAGGAGCGATGGCTAGCTCACCGCCAGCTTCTCCGCCCCCCGCGCGGCCAATGAGCGCCGTATTTCAGGCAGGGAGGAGCCAGAGTCGAATGAGCGTAAGCAGTAAGCTTGGAGGAGGAAGCAGGCTTTCGGATGAGGATGGAAAGCCTGCGGTGTCGGTCAAAGTTGGTATGTTTACCATCTGCATTCCTCCGCGGCATTGAAGACTCAAGGCTTATACACCATGCGATTACAGCTGTCCGAGTGCGTCCGCCGTTACGGCCCTCCGATCCGGGATTCGACCTTGTTCCTCAGCGATTTCAACGATCTATGGTCCACAATATCTCCCCGACTAGTCTGGCAGTCGATTCACATCAAGGCCGGAAGCTATTCATTTTCGATCGAGTATTTGGCGAAGACGTTTATCAGGAAGGGGTCTGGGAATATCTACAGGAGAGCGTCAATGCTTTTGTGCAAGGATACAATGTCTCGGTTCTCGCATACGGACAGTCTGGCTCGGGCAAGTCATACACGATGGGTACTTCAGGACCTGCCGAGCAAAGTGATGCACGCCTTATGGGTACGTACGCACGTCCATGAAAAGGCCTGTTCTGCCAGCGAGGATGAAATACTGGAATATCAAGCCCTAATATGAGCGACTAGGTGTGATTCCCCGAGCTGCCGCACTGCTGTTCGATAAGCTTGCAGGCCCACCTCCCCTGAATCGAAGCGGCTCTTCTGGCCTGCGAACACCAACCCGATATTCCATGCACGCTTCCCAAAGCCTGGCACAGCTAGCGACGGCGAACGCTACAGCAGAAAAAAACTGGCAGATGAAGGCTACATATGTAGAAGTGGGTCCAACTAAAGTATGGTCCATCGTATCCGGCTAATCTCACATGATAGATCTACAATGAGCAATTACGAGATCTTCTCGTCCCAGAGTCGGTGCCTTTAGCCGAACGGATGACAGTGGCGATCAGGGAAGACAAAGGGCGCATTTTACTGACAGGCTTACACCAGATTGACATCAAGTCAGTTGATGATCTCCTTGGGGCTCTCAACTTTGGATCCTCCATTCGACAAACCGACGCGACTGCGATAAATGCAAAGTCTTCCCGTTCACATGCAGTATTCAGCATCAATCTCGTGCAGCGCACAAACAGGGCAGCACCTGCTGGAAGAGAGAAACGATTCTCGGTACCCATTGAAGCAATGTCAGGGACAGAGGATTGGATCACCGTTGACAGCAAGCTGCACTTCGTGGATTTGGCGGGAAGTGAAAGGCTGAAGAACACTGGCGCCTCGGGTGATCGCGCAAGAGAAGGAATATCCATCAACGCAGGTCTAGCAAGCCTTGGAAAGGTCATCTCTCAGCTCTCAACTCGACAAGCTGGAACCCATATTTCATACCGCGATTCCAGGCTTACTCGGCTGCTTCAAGATTCGTTGGGTGGCAATGCCATCACCTATATGATTGCTTGCGTGACTCCAGCCGAATTTCATCTAAGCGAGACGCTCAACACGGTCCAGTATGCACAGCGAGCCCGAGCAATTCAAAGCAAGCCTCAAATTCAGCAGACATCCGGGGAGAGCGACAAACAAGCCGTGATCGATCGTCTTCGCGCAGAGGTATCCTTCCTTCGAGATCAGATTCGTAATACTGAGCGTGGCACGAGTGCGCCTCTGGAGAGACTAGAGCGGCAGAATGAGCGTGAAGTGGAGCTACAGAACCACCTGCTTGATGTCCAGGAAAGCTACGGTAGCTTGAGCCAGCGTCATGCTAAGCTCATCTCGGAAATCACCAAGGCCAGAGACACGGTGTCCGGTGAGGAGACGCCGACTCTCTCAGAAGTCATTGGGGATTCTGCGGTGGAACGTCTGAAACGATCGAACTCATTTGCCGAGGCTGTCGAGCAAGTTGTCCTTGAATATGAGAAGACTATTCAGAGTCTTGAGAATTCCCTCTCTAACACTAGATCCACATTGGCCAGCACGGAGAGCACACTGCTCGAAAAAGAGAACAGATGCGCGTATGTGGAGACAATCAATCAGCAGCTCCAGGATCGTGTTCACAAGTTGATCGACAGGGATGCCGATAATGAGCAATATCTACACAACCTGGAAGCGAAGCTCGATGGGCAAAGCTCCGGTGATGAGAAGTCAGCCGCACTTGTCTTGGAACTGCGAAAGGAAATTGCCAGGATACGCGCAAATGAAGCTCAATGCGAAGACTATATTTCCACATTGGAAGAGCGGCTTGCCGAAGCAGACCAAGATATGGAGCTCAAGCAACGCGAACTGGACCGTCTTGAGCAGGTTGTGGAACGTCAAAGGAGTCTTGGAAAACTTGATAAATTACTCTATGAATTCGATCACCTTCAAAGTAACGGCAAGATGGAGGAGCCTCAACTTGCGCCTAAGCCTCTGAAGAATGGCATTTCAAATCATACGGCCATCCCAAAATCTCTGCTTCAACAGGCTGTAGAAACCGCCATCCCAGAATCAGATGATGACGATGACGATACCACCATCAGACCTATGCCCAACGGCCAAGCTGGAAAAACCGACCATACCACCGCCGGATCCAGGGATACCAGCACTCCCAGAGCCCGTCCAGTCCAGTCATCATTTGCAGCCTCCGGAGAGGATGAGCGTCAGAGCCCTGCTCAATCCAGGATGGTGGCTGACAAGCTCGAAGACGTTAATCAAGAGCTGTTCGATCTCCGGATCCACCACGAATCAACCGTGACCGACCTAGGCATGATGTCCGCAAAGTACGAAGAAGCCCTGCGGACTCTTGCGGCAATGCAGGACGCCGTCGACGAAGCTCGTCATGAAGCTCGTCGATCGGGTGAGCCACAAAGCGCTACATCACCAACGATATCGACTCGTCCGACCTCTTTTTTAGGGGACGCGAGGGTGAACGAGCTAAAAGATGGGGGACATGTACCATCCTCGCGATCATTATCTTCGGAATTGTCCTTGGCTGGGGATTCGAATACTTCCCTGGACCAATCAATCGACGAGAGTCCCCAGAAGAGAGTCTTCTCTGGGGATCTGAGACGAACGTCACAACGTGAAGATTCGCTGTTGCTAGAGATTGAAGCCCTAAAAAGGGCACAAGCCGAAAAGGACGAGGGCATACAAACACTGAACGCTCGTTACACGGACCTGCAAGAGCAGCACGGCGAAACGTTGGATGTTGTTGAAGAGCTCAAGGCCGAGGTGCAAAAAGCGAAGATGAGAAGTCCTACCTCTCCTAATTCTCCAGTCATTAAGAGGAAGTCGAGCCAAAATGTGATGACGATCGACCGTGCGCATCGCTCATTCGCATCACTGAGAAATATTGCAGCGGAAAATCTCGAAGACAAACCTGACACCATGCAGAGCTTCGAGATCAATCTGAATACCGCTATGCATGAACTCCACCAACGATCTGAAAGGGTACAGCTTCTCGAAGCTGAGCTACTGACTTTAAAGAAAGATATGGAGACTAAGGCAACTATGATATCGGGTCTGACGCGCGAACGATCAAGCTTGAAGACCTCGTCGCCAATCGACATGTCCGTTGTTTCGACTATCCACGGGCAGCTTCTGCAGAACGAAAATCAAACGAAGATGTTGCAAGAGCAACACGCAATTCGAGAGCAAGAGCTACTGGCCGAAAATTCCTCACTCAAGCAATCGTTGGAGCAAGCCGAAGCAGCGAAGTTGGCTATGCCAGGATTCTTCCCGGAAACTCCTGCTACCTCCTACGACTCAAATGACAAACAGCTTGGTGCTGGATACGTACCTCCCCAGGAAGTCGCAAGACTCCAGGGTGAATTGTCTCAATGGCAACAAAAGCACAACGCCGCAGTGAGCTCGATGCAAATTTCGGAGAAGAGACTCATTGCCACCGTTACGGATCTGGAGGCGTCAATGGCTAGTGTGAAGGCTATGCGAGAGGAAGCAGATGAAAAGGCTCGCCAATCGGAAAGCATGTCGGCAACTGTAGCGAGTTTGGAACACGAAAAGTTGGATCATGTGCATATGATTGGATCTTTAAAGAGGGAGATTGATGAACGCAACACTACGATCGGCTCTCATGTCGACAATATCAAAAGATTGGAGCAACTACAAACAGTAGCCCAGGAGCAACAGAACGAGGCTGCGCGCTTTAGGAGCGACACTGAGAGCACACTTGAATCACATCGACAGCATATCTCCACGCTTGAGCAGCAGATTCTTGAAAGTCAATCCGACGTCGAGTTCCACAAGCATGGTCTCAAGTCGTTGCATGATTCACATGCTCGGGAAACTGATGGTCTGCGCTCGACTATTGACAATCATGTTGCTGGTAAAGCAGGCATGGAGCGTAAACTGGAAGAAATGAAGGGCGTTTATACAAGTCAGATCTCCAGGCTAGAGACCGAAGTCATTGATCTTAAAGATCAGCTGGAAAAGGCTCGAACTGGGCTAGCCGACGAAGTTCGGCAATCAAAGGCAGCTTGTGACGAGATGGAGGCGCAACGGAACCAGCTTCAAGAAGAAGTCAACATCCTCAAAACTGAGATTGCGACAGCTGCAAAGTCCAACGAAGAAAGGATTGCCGAAATGGAGTCGATCAAAGCGGAGAAAGACAGAGCAGCAAGTCTGGTTGACGAGCTTGAAGAGCAGCTTCATGCCTCCTTCGATCAGCAGCAAGCAAACAACAGTAGGTTATCTATCCTCAGCAATAGTCAGGCCCATAATTCCAGCCACTCCAACATTGCGATCTCGGTCCTGGAGAAGCAATTAGAAGCTTCCCAAAAACAAGTGGAGCAACTGCAGGTATGGCATATTTCCTATCCATTGCTCAGACGCGCACTGACATTGTACAGTCCCAAATGCGCGGAAGCGTGCAATCAAATTCACCCGAACGCAATGCCTCTACCGTCCGCAAGAGCGCGGCGATCACGACCTTACCGTCACCCCCACCAGCAATCCCACTCCCTCCACTGCCAACCTCTGTCACATCGCCAATATCCCCCAATTTCCCATTCCCATCTCCACAACACACTCTCAATCCCGAAGTCCTCGCTACCCACAACGCCGCTCTGGAAGAAAAGGACTCCCACATCCGACAAATGGAGAAGCATCTCTTCGCCGAGAAACAACTAACCGCCACGCTCGAAGAAGCTCTCGTCGACCTCGAGACCCAAGGTAACAAGATCAAGCTCGACATGGAGGGCTGGAAGAAGAAATGCTGGGGTTACGAGGACGACATCAAGCAGCTGATGAAGGAAAAGGACAAATCCAGGTTTTCGGTACAAGCTGTCGAACAGGAGAAGAACATGAGGGTCGCGGCCGAGCAGGCGCGGGAGAAGCTGGAGGAGAGGATGAGGGCGGTGGAGAAGAAGAAGAAGGGGAAGAGTGGATTCAATTGCTTTTAGGTGAGCGCCGAAGTCGAAACATGTCGTCGTCTGATGAGGCGCACGGAGCTCGGTTGCTTGGGTTTTCGGTCTTTTGGGGGGCGGGGATAATAGCGGGATATGTGCTTAAGACGTTACGTGCGTACATGGCTGGCGATGTGGTTTCGGTGGCGATCTTTCCCATTCCTTTTCTCTTCTATGATGTCGTTGTCGGTCTTTTGCTTCTATCTTTCTGCAGAACACGCGATCGGAGATACCCCCCCTGAGTAGTCCTATTTCTTGTCATTTAGACGTATGGCTTCTCTTTTGACGCCGACGTAGGTAGCTTCAACGTTTGGCAGAAATTCGTATACCTTTTATCCATTTGAAACGATTGAGGGGATGATGATTACTCCGAGTATGTACTCTTTCTACGATGAGGCGTGATCATTTTACGATTGAAAACGGGTCTTGTCGTGGATGATAGAATCGTTGGACTTCCTGACATCAGCTTCTTCGGAACTTCCCATTTCAGGACCTTGGAAAGGGGACAGTGAGATTCCCTCCAATGTTGTGTCGTGGGTTTGTTCGCGTTGCGGGTTAAGGGCGAGGGTAGAGTTTGGATTTTGGGTTTGGGGTTTGGGGTTTTGAGGGTTGGAGTGGAGTAGGGATGCTTTGACGGTAAGGGAAGGATTGCAATGGGAGCTAGCTTTTAGCATGCCATCCTTTTCGTTATGTTATAGGATTCTTCCCTCCTTTTTCTTTAAAAATGTCACTCGCTTGCTTGCTTACTCCTTGCTTACTCCTTGCTTACTCGCTCTTTTACTCGCCCGCTTGCTGGCGTACTACATTAGCTTGATACAAGGCTAAATGATACATTTTCATGGAAATTATACTTGTATACTTGTATACTTGTTTCGATGTGTGTTGTATGTGTGTTGTATGTTTGTACATGGTAGGTGGATTGGGATTGGATTGGATTAGGATTGATACTTTGACCTGGCCTGGTTTCAGTGGAAGTTGTGAGGATGGTGGTGAGGGGGGCGTGGGTGGGGTGGTGGGTGGGGTGGTGGGTTGGGGATGTCATGGGATTTGGAGGGGGGATCGGGGGTTTGTGGGGATGGGTATTAGGGGTTGTGCATGGTTGTGGTGTTCATTATGAGGACGCGGGGAATGGGTTGTGGGGAGATGGGGATGGAGGGAGGAAGTTGTGGTGTTGGTGGTGGAGTTTTCGGGGATAGGATGATGGTGTGATAGAGGGGGGATGGGGGGGAATGGGGGGATGGTGTGATAGAGGGGTTTTTTCATTGGGGTGGATGGTTGGTGGAGGGTTGGTGGAAGGTTATGGCTAAGGTAGGTCGTAGCTACTAGCATAGAATGATGGTATACAACATATAGGCTAGGGTATTTTCATCTTCTTCTCTTTTTTTTCTGTTCGGCTACGACCGTTGGTACAATGTAATGGATAGGAGTGGATGGTTCATGGGATGGATAGAGGTTAATGGACTCAGTGCTGTACAACAGTATAAACCCGTGATGGGACTGGTATAAAGCCTAAAGCACATGGAATATGTACATGCCGTCACTGAGCGGACTTTCATAGAAGCAAAAAAGGCCGGGCCAAGCCCCTCACATGATCTTCCAGCTGGGTTTTCAGAGCAATTCACGTATGGAACGTATGTGCAAAGATCATCTGACATAAAAGCTCATCCTGCGAGGTTCGTGGTAGAGGTAAAGATGCGTTCTCGTGGTCGTAGATCGTAGCCATGCTCTGAGACATAAGCAATGGGTGAGCGTAGCCTGGTCAGTATATGTTGTAGGCATCTCAGATAGCCACCACGTTTCCCTGGTACCGATTGAATTGCGATACGATTTCTGGACCTTCTTTGTCCACAGTGATCCCATTGACTGGACGACTGGCGGTCAAGGTTTGCTTGCCTAAATGCCACGGAACCGTTCCCTTGCTGACGCCTGCCGGAGCGTCCATCTGCCATGGGCTGCCTCCGGAACTGAGATGCACCGTTGCCGGGGATGCCAAGAAGGGAACGATGTAGACGTTGTCCTGGACGCCGGTGACGTTTTCGGGAAGAGGCCAACTGTCAGCGTAGCCGTTCGTTAGCGCAGGCTGCAGGCGGTAAAACATGAAGATCTCCTCTTCGTCTGGCGTGACGGTAACGACTTCGTCGCCGGCTTTGAAGGCTTTGATGAAGATGGCGGCCATCTTAAGGAAGGCACTGTGATCGAGATTGCCATAGTAACCACTTGTGGAGGGTGAAGCTAGTGTGGCAGCCGGAGTGGGGTCCATAGGGCCGATGTAACTGGACTCGCCGAAATCTACGAATATCAGCACAATCAATGGTTTGGAGAATCTATAAACTTTACCGTTCCAAGTCACAATCTCGATGTAGTTTGGCTTCATCTTGAGCAGGTTCATCCATCTATCGACCCACATGTAGGAGTCCTGAGCATGCAGCCAGTTCATGTCGGTACCCATTCGCTTGAAGAACCAAGGTGCCACTCCTGCCATCCATGGTGCGCCATTGCTGTGGCGCACATCGGAGAATTGTGTGTCAATGTCGCCCTCTCCCGCCGGGTTGCTCGCCGGGTGGATCCAAGTGAAGGGACCGAACCCTTGGTTGAGAGACTCGGTATAGTTTGCGTCTTCCGAGAGGGTGCCGGGAAGGAAGGAAACGGGCGCTTTGATGTGGTTGATGACATCCGTCTGCCAGTTCCAGGGCGGAGGACCTGTCTCGAAGGAGCTGAGGAAGATGTGGCCGTTTGCGTCCTTCAGTTGGGCAGGGCTATCGGCGTAGAAGTTGGTGAGGTTGACGACCATGGCAGCGTTGGGAACGCTAGTCGTGTCCATGCAGAGGAACAACTTGAAGTTCAGCTGTTCGGCGGTCTTGTACATGATGCTGAGATAGTGTTCGAAGTAGGGCCAGGAGGCGGCCCAGCCTCCGTAGTTGACGGCGAAAGCGTCAATGCCGGAGGCCTTGGCGAGCAGCATGTCGTTGGTGTAATTGAGGTCGGGGGGTTGGAAGGAGATCATGAAGTGGGCAAAGACCATGGGTGTGGTCGTTGTAGCGCGACGTGCATGACCTGGGTGGTGAAAGGCATCATGCTGACTGGAGCTTGACACCACGTTTGTGAGTGTCGTGAGGAGGACAGCGAAGATGGCAGTCACAGTGAAGGTACGCATTGTGACCAGAGCACAGGATTGAATTGTCAGCGTCTTGAGTTGCCCTCACAGCTTGCAAGTGTGGTGGATTGAAGTTCTTTCAGCGGGTGAAAGAGCGTGTTAAATGGCTGAAACGGATATGTTCGACCGGCGAAAGAAAGAGAGTGTGATGAATGAGAATAGATGAGCTTGCCGTAATGACTGTGGTTCAAAGACTGCAATACGAGTCTTTGAGTGAGATGTAAGATGTGTGGAGAAGGAAGGAGAGGAAAGGAAAGAGAAGAGTAAAGTGAGAAGTCTCCTCCGAGATGTTTCTTACCTTGCCGCCCGGAGTGGGATTACTCGGCTTCAGGCAGGATGAAGGGATTCTGTGATGATGACAGGGGCTCCGTATGAAACACCAAAGGAAATGATAAATTGATAAGGAAGCGCCTAGCCCTCTGTACCCCTGGATCATGACGCTTTTTGACGCCCTTGCATTGGTTCGCTTTCGGGTGATCTGATTTAGCGTACCCGAGCCCGCTGCAGATAAAGTAAGTAGAGATTACGCGGCTTGGCACCTTGGCACCTTGGCTCGCACATGGCTCTCCTACTACTACTACACAACCCGAGATATTCCAAGTCGCCACATAGAAAAGCTGTTGAATGTATAGCTGAAAAGATGGTAGGTCTGGAAGGCCTGTAGTAACAGCGTCAAGTAGAATGCTACCGGAAATCGAGACCATTGTGGTTCAGGGGTATACCCGCGAGCTTGGTTCGAGCTAGTCGTGGAATTACGGTACCTTCGGCTTGGCGGCATGCAATATTAACGTACTCTACTCATCCCAACACAATCCAACTCACTCACGAATGGAACGACGTATCAAAAAGCCCCAGTATCCTCCACCCCCTACCCCCCCCAAAAACATCATCTTCCTCCACCCCGACCTCGGCATCGGCGGCGCCGAGCGCCTCCTCATCGACGCCGCAGTCGGCTTGCAAAACCTAGGCCACAACGTAACAATCTACACCTCCCACCGCTCCCCAACCCACTGCTTCGACGAAGCCCGCGACGGCACCCTCGATGTCCGCGTCCGCGGCGACTCGCTCCTCCCACCCACCATCCTCGGCCGCTTCAAGATCCTCTGTTCCATACTCAGACAAATCCATCTAATACTAGCCATCACACGGAGTGGCGAGCTGCGCGCACTGGAACCGACGGCTTTTTTTGTGGATCAGTTGTCGGCGGGTATACCGGTCTTGAGGTGGTTGTGGAGGGAGCAGAGGGTTTTGTTTTATTGCCATTTTCCGGATCTGCTGCTGGTGCGGGGGAGGGGGAGGTGGTGGAGGAGGGTGTGGAGGGTGGGGTTCGATTTGTGGGAGGGGTGGGGGGTGTGGGGGGCTGATAGGGTGGTGGTTAATAGTGGGTTTACGAAGGGGGTTGTGGAGGAGGTGTGGCCGGGGGTGGGGAGGGAGAGGGGGGTGGGTGTGGTTTATCCGTGTGTCAATACCAAGGAGGAGTCAGTGAGGGGAGCGGAAGCTGGGACACCGTTGTGGAAGGATAAGAAGGAGTTACTTAGCATCAATCGGTTTGAGAGGAAAAAGGACGTTGGACTTGCCATCAAAGCTTTCGCTGGCCTCACATCCGAGGAGCGGCAAGACGTTAGATTAGTGATAGCAGGTTCGTGTCAAAGATATCGCTCCATATCACAGCCTGTAACAATTATTGACATACACAGGTGGCTACGACACCCGACAACCCGAAAACGTAACCTACCACCAAGAGCTCGAATCCCTCGCCGACTCTCTCGCCCTTAGCCACGCGACCGCCAAAACCCTAGTCTCCGCCCTCAACATCCCCCCAAACATAACCATCCTTTTCCTCCTCTCCGTCCCCGCCCAACTCAAATCCTCCCTCCTAAACGCAGCCCGACTCCTCATCTACACCCCTTCAAACGAGCATTTCGGCATCGTCCCCCTCGAAGCCATGCTAGCCGGCGTCCCCGTGCTCGCCGCCAACAGCGGAGGTCCGCTCGAGACCGTCATCGATGCCGAAACGGGGTGGTTGCGCTCGGTGGAGAAGGTCGATCAGTGGACGGATGTGATGCGGGAGGTGCTGCATGGGCTTTCTGATAGCCAGCTTAGGCAGTTGGGCGAGAATGGGAAAATGCGCGTAAGGGAGGAGTTTTCGGAGACGAAGATGGCGCGGCGACTGGATGAAGAGTTTGAAGTTATGGTTAGGGGCCGGCGAGTGGAAACGGTAGAGTTGGGTGATGTGGCGATGAGCATTCCAGTCGTATTTTGCTGTCTCGTGGCTATAGGTGCCGTCATAAGAGCAGCTCTTACGAGCGAAAAGCTGCAGCTACTGGAGATTTGCGTCGGTATTGCGGTAGTTGCTGTGGCTTCTGCGGGCATCTTCGGGGTCGTTCATAGACTATCGCAAATGAGGTGAGAATGTAAAGATATTGTCGGCCGAGCATTTGTCCCTGGAAAACCATTCGACATTGGCTCCCTACGTTCTACTTCCCGCTCTCTAAGACATGACATGCGTAATGCTCCTTTCCCAGGCTTTCAAGCCCATCAATTCGATCTGAGATAAGCTAAGGAGATCGCTGCTACTCGATGCAATATGTGCCTGCTTCATCGTAGGGGATATCGCAAAGTATGTTCGATACGCGAGGGATATAGCCCGGATTAGAGACAACTTACGCACAACGCTTGGGATCTGGTGGGGATTCTCGTTCGGTTTGCGTTTAGATGAGTTAACTTCGATGAGAAGCGTTCCTTGTATCGGTATCTGCGCCGTGAAACTGTCTCAAGGTTGCGGCATCGTAGCCCTCTTCAACTCCTTTTCGCGGCTGTTGAAGTTTTCGGATTCGGTCTCGGTCGTTGCAAAGACGTGCGGTGGGCAACGAGGCGTCTCCACGGGAGAATGCTCAGATATCTAAGCCCGAGGACCAGGACATGAATCTGAAGTGAGATACCAAGCAGCAACAGAGTAACGCCATGGCCGTTGATGGGAAATATACAAGGGTGAAGTCATGTGTTGTTCTCCAATCGACCTAAAGTTTATTGGTGGTTTCTTGGTCGACACAAACTGCTAGTGCACAAGTATGTAGGCTCAAAGCCGCCCTCAGTGATGATGATGTATCACAAGAGTAAGGTAGAGATCGGACGAGCAAATTCGCGAAAATTGCAAGGAGGAGTTGATCTCGTATGATTGTCTTACTGCCATGCTCGCAATTCAAGAAGAGATATCACACTCGTAATCATGTACCTCGTTGGTAATAGATGCGATGCATACCAATTCAGGCTAGAGAGACGGTCTGCCACCACTTCGATCATGGCATGGTGGGAAGGGGGTTGCCCTGTGGTTTAGTACATGCTCCTTATTAGAATTGAAAAGTGGACAGAGAATAGTGAGAGAATTGCGCTGGGAATAGAGGACAAGCTCAGCTGCATAGTAATGCTGAAGCTTCCAACGCTGGCTTGTGGGGGAGGACTCGCGTTCAGGGATATTGTATTATAATGTCTTTATACTCTGATAAAGTGTCAGAGCGTGGCACTGCTATGTTCGCTGGTAGTGGTTGCTTAGTATTGGAAACTCACATTCGTCTGAGTGCAAGCCTGGCTTTACTGCGGAAGGAAACCTGATGTCTGATAATGATGAATGATGTGAAATTTGAGACGCGAAGTTAGGCTATAAAATATGGCTAGAATACTATACTTTGAATTACAAGTTTACGTAGCACGAGACCGACGCGTCTGCGCTTCCATCATAGACGCGTCACTGTTGTATCCCAGAAAACTGACATTCGTAGCTGTTCTTGTTGGTATTTTTACTGTTGGCTTCGTCTGCCTCGCATTCTGGCTACTTCGCTCTTTGCTTGCCCGCTATGTGTTTTTGCTCTCGGCGTTTTTTCTATTGTTATGACCTTCCAATGAACTGGCCCATATTTTAAGCTAGCACTGATCTAAGTAGATGAGGAAGGTACGACTCACTAAAGAGAGTGAATGAAGCGCTCAGCGGACATTCACCACCTTTCCTCAAAGTCAATGGTCTTACCCAAGTAAGTACTGCCCGACTGGTCCCACCTCCGAAGCAGCTCCTACGGCAATGGGTTCCAATGGAGTCATCAATCTTCTCAGCTCCGACGACGAGACGCCATCGACAGCTCCCAGTCCCCCAAAAGCCGTCGCCCAGGTCAAGTCCAGACTTACTCCCGCCTTGTCAATGGTGCCGGAGGTCTACGACAAATCTGTTCGACTGTACAAGCATTGGGAGGAGGCACCATTAAAGAGAAGGAAAGTAAGCCATTCATCGAGTGGAGATGGTACATGTGCGCTCCCTGAATTGCCTCGCGCAGGTACAAGATTTGCTTCAGAAGGATTCGCATCTCGGACGATACCACAGGAGAGGCAAGGTGGCGCTTCGCTAATTGAATCCGACCCAATTGTGTTCACATCGTCGTTGGGTCACAAAACCCTGCACGCCAAGAGGGGAACTTCCGATGTGGACACTTCTGATGACAGTCTCCCGGAAGACCTCTTCCGGGCGACCTCATTAGCCGGGCCCTCAGCACTTTCAGCCCGCACTGCAGCGCTACTTGACAGTCTTCCTCATTTTTCCTCTTCGGCCAAGCTCTTAAGTGTTCCCAAGCAATCCGACGATCATCGTACAAAAGGTGGCAAGGGTGGCTCCCGACGCTTAGCAAATTTCGAAGACTCCAGCGGGCCAGAGGGCGATCCGGCGGTACCTCGGAAAATCACAAAGTTGGCGAAGAAGCCCAAGCTTACGGAGGAGGCGAAGGCTGTTCATGCACTTGAGAAGGAGCAACAAAAGGCTTTGAAAAGTAAAGAGAAAGGAGATGCGCAAGCTGCCAGCAAGGGGCACAAAGCCAAAGAGAAGGAGGAGGAGCAGGAGAGAAAGCGGCTGCTCAAAGAGGAGAAGGCACGGGAGAAGCGCATCGCGGCCGACCTTGCCGAGGTCAACAAGTCAAAGTTGGACAAAAAAGACTCCACTTCCGAGATGATCGTGGATCTGCCTGCATCAATCGATGGCCAGCGGATTGACACCCAAATCAGGGAGTTCCTCAAAAACCTGGGAGTGGACACCACGCTCTATCAAAGCCCGATACCCAACGTTATCAAGTGGAGAAGGAAGACCAAGGCTCTTTGGAATGCCGCAGCTGATCATTGGGAACCTCTTGAGTGCATGAAAATACATGAGGAAAAGCATGTCTTGTGCATATTGTCTGCTAAAGAATTCATTTCATTATCTACGGTACAAGAGGACGAAGATATTGAGACCCATGTGATAAAGGTAAAGAGTGCCTATGATGCTTGCACGCCCGTATATCTTATCGAGGGTTTGCACGCATCAATGAAAAGGAATAAGACAGCCGAGAACCGGGCATATCAAGCCAAAGTCAATTCGCTCGGCCAAGCTGAAGAGGTATCCGCTTCCAGTCAAACCGCTCCGAAGAAGGCAAGGCCTGCAGCTCAAGTCATAGACGAAGACTCCATTGAAGACGCACTTCTCCGACTACAAGTACTGAGTGGTTGCTTGATACACCATACCGCTACTCCGGTCGAGACTGCCGAATGGGTTGCCAACTTTACGCAGCATATCTCTACTATACCATATAGGTACATCATATGAATGAGACCGAACCCTGCAGTCAACTAACACTCTTCGTAGAACACAGCGCATGAACTTGGAAACATCCTTCTGCATAGAATCAGGTCAAGTCAGGGCTGGCGAAGATAAGGATGATACCTTTGTGAAGATGTTGCAAGAAATAGTCCGAATCACACCTCCAATTGCCTACGGCATTGCATCAGAATATCTAAGTGTCATAAAGTTAGTCAAAGCTTTTCGACGGCATGGACCAACCGTCCTCGAGGATCTGCAGGTATATCCCAAATTTCCCCAACTTATGGTTATGTTTGCCAGTTGCTGATAATGTGTATTTCAGAAATCCGCCAATAGAAATGGCGCCCTTACAGACAGGAAGATCGGACCCGCAATAAGTAGGAGATTGTACAAGGTATTCACAGAGCTGGACCCGGCATCTACGGACGTCTGAAAACACATCTGGATACTATCCGAACGAGAACCCCATCTTTCTATGTAATCAGCCCTATGAGTGATAGGTTGCATGCGTTCCCTTTACGACTATGATTGAGCTGTGCAGGTTTGTACTCTCTGTCAAATTACCTTCCCATCAAAACCACGATATTATTCCATACAGTACGATGTACAACCTCCCTGCTCCAGCCCTTATGCACTACTTTTGAAATGTTTGAGCTGCAAAAGCCCTTTGGTAGGCCCCTCGACATAGCTGGTGCCATTTGCTACCCCCAGCTTGCATCATCCCACGTTGTAGTGGGCCATAGTTAATTTTAAGGACGCAATAAATAATCCGTCCACTTCTTTAGTCGAAGGGGGCACTGGGCAGGATGATCATCGTTGAGCTATGACACGGTACTTACTTTATCTTTGGACACAATGGTGAGAACTTGATTTGAGAGGCTATCAGGATAGAGCATTGACAAAGAACGGGAAGCGTTGGGTGTGGCTTTTCGTCAGGAAATGATGATGTGTTCGTAGTGATCTTCGCTTTCTATAGTGGGACTTACTGTTCCTATCCTTTCACTATTCGATTGAACCTCCCATCCTACCACTCGCTTTACGTGCCATAACGCTTTCACAAATCCTGACAGACCTTTCCTTTACGCAGCTACTATTTCCATACCTTCCTTCCATTCCCCTTGACACATCATATACTGCCACATATATTACAAACGTCACTCGCCAATGCCAGCAACAATCTCGCTACCCTCGATTCTCCCTTCCTACAATTGCCTAAATTCCTCGCCGAGCCGCCACCGACCTCTGCATCCGGACCCATCGAGCGGACGCTGAGGGGTTGTATTCCGCTGCGAATTTGTTGTTCTGTTCGTATATTAGCTGGATTGTGGTAATCAGTGCACAAGTTCAATAGTTCTAAGGGGTGTTATTCCATGATGAGTAGATTGATTGAGAGATAACGTCACTTCCATGGCACCACGAACATGAGAATGATTTGCTGACATACTCATAGAATCAGTCATATCTTTGGCGCACATAGACCAAATTCTATCTATTTTCCAACGTTAGATCCCGTGGAATAAGACGTAAGTTATCGTCTATTTAGATATGTATCTTAAGTGTAAGTTAGATGGTGACTAGAATACAGTCGTAGAGGCATAGGCACAGGATTTTGATGTTCTTCCGATGTTAGGCTATTCCAAAAGTGGTCAAATGGAGGCACTTCTTGTGTAACGTATGTATTGATGTGATTGGAACATTACTTACGATAACATCAAGCGACGAGCCGTTGCAAATTCGGTGTTATCTTGCTGCTGCAATGACCTCTAACGCTACGTCTCGATTGCGCAAGTATTCACTACCTTCCATCAAGGGTGCTAGTACTGTCAGTGGAATCCTATACCTTGACCCACTTCAAAGATCGAGACTCACGAGATACAGACTGCGAAGGCAGTGGAAGCTCGCGTCAAGCCTGTCGCCCTGCTGAACTGGAAAGAGATTCATGAGTCATGGTTCCCAAAAGATCATTCAAGTAGACAATATGGCCAACGCTTTCAAAGCCTCCTGGCAACAGTGAGTGGATTGTCAGACTTTATCTTTGATATAGCTCAACAACTGACAGTCAGCAGAGACAATGAGTACATTCTCTCAAGCTATCGGTGGGCAGCTTCATACGACAAACCAGCTGGATCTATGTGCTGACTCCACGTTACCCCAAAGACCTGCTGTTGCATCTTTACGCCATTATCTTGGTAGCCTAGGATACATGCATAATGAAACAGGTATGTGTCACCCATAACTGTAGGAAACTGATCGATCGGCTAATTTGTGCACTACTTCAGTTAATATCTACTCCCATCTTTTCGGCTCCTTCCTCTTTGCGACTTTACCAGTATACACCTACAAGAAGCTTGCTCCTTTGTACCCCAGCGCTCAGCTAGCAGATGTACTGGCCTTTTCAACCTTCTTCTTTGGCGTAGCAGTTTGCTTCCTTCTTTCGGCAACGTAAAGCACCACTGACACGGCGAATATCTTCCATACCGAAGCTAAGAAAGACAGTTTTCACATAGTATCAAATCACAGCAAAGATGTCGCCGCTTTTGGTAACCAGCTCGACTACCTTGGCATCGTGGTCCTCATGTGGGGGTCCACTATTCCCACTGTCTACTATGGATTCTTCTGTAACCAGCAGTTACAGCAATTTTACTGCACGATGGTCAGTAAATAAGCAGCTTCATCATGGCAAATGCATCACTACGTAGACTCAGCAAAAATGGCAATCAACAGATATCCCTATCAGCGGGAGCCTGCGCCATTATCACTCTTAATCCGAGATTCCGCCACCCTACTCTCCGCCCTTATCGAGCTGCCATGTATGCTTGCCTTGGACTATCTGCTATCGTGTTCATCGCTCATGGCGTTATTCTCTACGGCTGGGAAACGCAGAACAGTCGCATGAGTCTTGATCGTATGGGGCTGATGTCGCTGCTCAATCTTACCGGAGCTTACGCTTATGCGGCAAGAGTGCGTTGATACTCTCCAAACAACCTTTTGAGCCAACCTGACTTCTATACAGGTTCCCGAAAAGTGGTACCCGCGAAAGTTCGATATCGTGGGCGGAAGTCACCAGATACTTCACTTCATGGTCATCTTCGCAGCTTTGGCACACATGGATGGGCTACTGCGGGCGTTCCGCTTTTCACATTCGCAAGGCGCTATTTGTGACTGATCTCTCGATCGGTTTTTTACATCGACGTCGAGCAACTGCTGCTGGCGCATTTGGTTCCATCATTGGACTCTTCTCCCTTATAGGCCAGGAAAAAGTCCGCTACGAAGAAATCCAACGTGTTTTCTGACGATATACTGAATGATCAAGGGCTGAGGTACGTGAATGCGGTTACGGAAGCGTACGTTGCGTTGTCTGATCAACGAGTCAGCAGACAGCTCATACATGGCGAGGTGCACGGCAGTGATAATAGGGAAGCACTAATCGTCTGATTACTAGGGGACGGCTGTGACGGTAACATGGCTGACGTGGCTGAGTACATGAACGACAGGAAATGTTATCATTATGGTGACAACACTTCTTCCCCTTTCTTTTCTCTGCGCTCCGTAGTCGGTGTTTCGATTGAAATAACTTCTATAACTTGTCGATTCGAAGAGGATATACCTATGGAAATTACCAATCACCTAATGAATGAGGTCAAGGTTTTATGGGTTCAGACCACAAGAACAGTTGGTGAGTGTGTTCAAGAACTGCGGTGTCCTGATATGTAAGTATGTAGTACCTGAACATACCAAATTTTAGCGCAGGGCAAGTGCCAAGACGCTAATAAAGGACACCTCAGTAAGGGGGCGCAGGCTTGATGTTGATCTTCAGCCCCCTTGGTGAGTACCATCTCGATGTCTTCTTCGCCTGCATTATCTTTTGCCTTCTGCAAGGTGGCCAGCCTGACGAATGCAGCTTATCAGCTGGCACAGTAACCGTGCATGATATCATGCTAATTATCCAAGCAGCTCTATATCAACGAATCGAGATAGAGTCGAGCACAGGGATCTTTCAGCCCCTCCGAGGATAGTATCATCCGTATAAGCTAAGCTAAGTACTACGTAGTATGGCTTAGCTGCGGTATCAATGTGCACCTACTGGCGAATCAGAGGGTCCCTATAGAGGGCGCGGCGATCGCCTTCGAAATATGATCCCAGCCGTTCAAAACCTGATACCAAAGTTGGGGAACAGATCATCGCCCAGGCAGGATTAAGCTCTCGTGTGACATGGCGCTGGCTCCCGCTGTCAAAATTGGCCCCTAACTATCCACAGCCATCCACTCATTTGACCGGCAGCCTGATTCGTACTGTATAATAACCACGGCTCCGGGCAGGTCTGGAGTATTCGGTTCATCAGTGCTTAACGTCGCAATGTGATACATACTCGACAAAAGTATCAACGTTGCAACTAGATATTTTGATCCGATAAATCGAATGGCCCCAACTGAATTGCTAGCCCAGTATAACTCTACACCAACGGCAAATTCCAATGAGTTGGCACGCGGCTGGGTTCCCCAGCCAAATACTCGTGGGACACTTGATATCCTGGAGAGCTGTTTGATCACGATTATCCTATGCAGTTGGTCGATACTATTCTTGAACGTCCCAGCGGGTCACGAAGGACGATGGGACATGATTCTGATCAAAGCGCGCTGGATGGTCTTCACCATCTTCTTCCCTGAAGTGGTCGTAGGCATCGCTGTAGAGCAGTGGAGATCAGCTTGTCAGTCTGTCGAGGACTTCGCCCAATTTGAAAAGCAATGGGCAGCAGATTTGGCATCGTCTCGGCCGTCTAAAGGAAGTTCTAGAACCCGCAGCAACCTTGATCGGCTTCGAAGCTCGCCATGGACCATGCGTCACGCTTTCTTCGCAGACATGGGTGGTTTCCTCATCGACTGCCCTAACATCCGACCTTTCCCAGTGGACGGGCACCAAATAGCCTACTTAATTGAGAATAACCATATGGAGTACCCGGAAATACAGCCAAAAGCCATTTGGGATAGAAACAAAGCCGACACTTTCGCGCGTTTCCTTACACTGATGCAGATTATTTGGTTCTTAGTACAAGCCATCGGACGCCGCGCGCAAAATCTTGCGATATCGACAATCGAACTCACGAGTCTTGCATTCATCTTTTGCACAGTAATCGCATCGTTCTTCTTCCGACATAAGCCTCGAGATGTGGAGACACCGTTTGTTTTGCTATGCGACGCTACAATTGCGGAAATTCAAGAAACAGCTGGCGAGCGATCGCGCAAACCTTACATCGAAACCCCATTAGACTTTGTCAAGCCTCCTATAACCCGAACAAGCCTCGTTGCCCCATTTTGGTTCGGTGTTCGGGCCTGTTTTGAGTGGAACACAGATCGAGACTTACCTGTGAGGACATTTGGGAACAGCAAGACGACGCCTCCGAGAGGCATCAAGATTTTAGACATTGCCTACACTACCACTATTAACATTGCATATTTTGGTATCCATCTTGCTGGATGGAATTTTGTGTATCCTTCAAAGGTAGAGCAGGTACTCTGGCGTACATCCAGTCTGACACTGTTGGGTTTGCTGCTCTTCTACCTAGTTGCTGTTGCGTTGGGAACTATGATGGCAGGCTGGCTTGCCAGAACGTTTTTCAAGAATAACGAGGAGACAACCGTCTTAGGCGTGGCGGGCTTACTACCTCGGTGGGCAGCCATCTTGGTGCATGGGCCTATCATTGGAGCCTATGGTCTTGCACGCTGCTATATCCTTGTCGAGGGTTTCGTCAACTTGAGAGCTCTCCCGGTCTCTGCTTTTGCAATGGTTGACTGGTCTAATTACCTCCCTCATTTCTGACCAAGAACCATACACTGGAGGGAATGCTACTACTTCGTTGGATTCCTATTCTCCTGCTTCTTGTCTCTCAAGCACGACTGTCCTTTGGCGCTATACTAGCCCATGGCGATAAAGTCGAAAATGCTGGTTGGCAATCATTCCCAAATGTCACGGAACCTTCACTCCCGTGCAGAGTTGCCTCGTTTTGACCGTTTGTGTCTATTCGGCCATGCACCTCAACGTACCTCCGTACGTGGAATTAATTCTCCAACCTTGGCTGAGAGACATCAAGTAGGTGTTACTGGGGAACTTCAGGCCCAGTTGGCGATCTTCGTGAAAAGAGCGCAGAACAGATTTTACGTAAGAAGATCAATTCTGCGACGAGAACAGATGGAGAAGCAACTGCTATGGCGATTCTCTCTACTGTGTGTCAATCGACTAAATGTTCTGCGCTAAGATGACGGTATAGAATACGTGAACTAGAGCATAGGGTTGCGAGGATTACGGTAGAACGATGCGCGGTCGTCTGGCTTCTGCGACAAGACTGAGTCGGACGGGCTCTCCGAATCTATAGCATGCGTACAAGCCGCATTGATGATGGCGCACGTCATGGTGGTTGAGTCTGGGTCTACGATTCACGCTCCTGGAGATAAACACCCTCGGCCATGTGCTATGTGCTCTTATCGTTTTTATCCTTTGGTGGCACAAGCCACGCATGGTCCTGGGGCCCACAAAATTCGACGGTAACTACAATGGCCTTCTATGCACTTATATGCACACGAGCAGCCAAACAGTTGGCCAGACCAGGCACTCGGCGGGGACTTTCAAAGATGCTGCCATCGTGCCCGAAATGTCCTCGATTGCCTTCTTTCCTGGAAAATGGTGCGAACATTCTGTCAATAGCGTCAATGGGTGTTGCAATATCACCGCCCCCGAATTGTCCGATGGTGCCTTGTCCCAGTATGACCAAAACTCTGAGCCGACTCACATCTCCGTCTCGGGACCGGACGCATGCTCAGTCGCTAATGGAGCTTCGACGCTCAACGGCATCATCAGCGGCTCCTTTAGACTACGACTGATATCGCTAGATGCTATCAAGGGTCCCCACAGCGAAGTCGATCGCACAAATTATGTGGATCAAAGCCTAGACATGGCCGCGGGACGTTCATGACGCTGGTGTATGGCCGCCGAGGCTGTGCGCAATTATCCTACAACAAAGCGACGCTTCAATCTGGTCAATGATATAGACTCCGCGGGAATGACTATACCATTTTACACAAGAAAGCCAGCTAGAGGAGCTTTTGGAGGAAAACTCCAGTAATTTGTCCACCAAAGGCCTACTATCTGGCCATTACGGCTTGGTGGTGGGTGTAGCCTTGTGGTTCGCAAGCATGAACTCTGGCGGCAGACATGCGGCCGTATGGAATGAACACTTTCCATCCGGTGTCGAGGCGTGGAGGTGGCGTTGCTCGGCCGCATATATAATCTGGTCTGGGCTCGTGTGGCTGCTGATCAACTCTGTTGCACAAACATCCAAACCTTTCGATGACTATCGGGACCGAACTCGACTGTCTCATGCGCCATTCGCTACTTCAATGCCTCTTATCATCGTTGGTAGGCTATGTAGTTCATCATATACCTTTGCGCGGATGCATCTGGTTATTATGGCGTTCATTAGTATTCGGACTGACAGTACGTCGCATTCTTTAAATCGCCTACCATGAAAGGATATGCAATTTCCTCTGCGTCTCTCACAAATCTTCATCAGTGGGGGCTATGCTTGCAAGTTCCCCAAAGCTGTCAACTGCGATGCGTCTGATATCGCGAGCCATGTCCAAAGTGCGCACACCCGCTTCTCACAGGAAATCATGGTACGAACAAACAATCGCAATATTCACCAACCAGCATCGTGGGAGGTATTCTTGCTAACTGAGAAGAAACAAAAACCCTGACTCAAAGGCCCCAAGAAGTCACATGTATGCTTGAAGACTTCATCACTCACTGGAACGGAAGATCCACGACCTCGAGCGACCAGCTCGGGATTCTCTAACATTTACCTAAGCTCCTACCAAACTCCCTTCAAAACCTATTACATCGATATCACGTATCAGGAGAACCTTGCTGTTTCGAAGATATTGATCGGCTCGAGGCTGATAATACTCTAGACGTCTCACGGACGACGTCTATACCTTCTTCTTCCAGCTACTCTACTGATACTTGATCCGGTTCCTTGGATGAGCCGCCGCTACAGATGCGAGGGTCTTTTCGTGTTTGGTGAGCTGTAACCATGCTGGCCACTATAATTACGCAAGGGGCCGTGATGATGAATGACTTCGAACATTCTGCGTATTCAACTTCCGCCATGCATATAGCCTAACGATAGTGTAATATTACATATGCTCATTACCAGTCATCCACTAGCAGTCTACCGCCCAGCTTCAACGAGCCGTAATAGCACCAACATTGATCGCCGTAGCGGTAGTATCATTCCGACCCAACGACCCCAACCCCCAATTATCCTCCACAGTCTTCATCAACGAATAATGATCATACCTCGTCCCATCCGTATTCCCCCCCCCACTCGCCGCAACCGCATCCCCAATCAGCGCCGCATAAACATGGTTCGGCGCCCCATAAGTCTCCGCCTCATCATACGTCATCACCATCGCCAAATCCCTCGTGAAACTCTTATTATTGAACCTCGGCACCCATTCCATTTCCAGATAATTGGCGACATATGCCGTGCTGGTATCATGCCCATCGTTGCTGAGATCCGGCACGTAATACCACCATTGCGGCAAACTGCCACTGTCGACATCCTTCTGGAACTGCGTCGCGGGCACGACGTTGGCGCAGCGGGCGGGATTCGTCGTGATGGCTTTGAAATAGATCGCCGGGACATGTTTCGCGGCGTAGGAATGCGGCACCCCGTTCGTCGCGGCGGTCGAGCAACCCCCAGGATATCCCTCCGCATACATCTTCCACGTCACACCTTTCTTCTCCAGTAAATCCAGAACGGTAGGTCCGCCGAAATTATACGTCGTGGGTGAACGGTCGTCTTTGACGCCGAAAGTGGTACCCGCGATGCTGGCGATGTAGTTTGGCAGCGAGGGGTGCTCGACGCCATAGTATTGCGAGAGTAGGCGGTTGTTGTTTAGGTTTTGGATCTTTTGGAAGGTCGGGTTCGCGGCGGCGGTGGCGTAGTCTGTGTTTTCGAGGATGAGGAAGCCCCATTTTTGGAAGTTTTTGCCGGTGACGAGGCGTTTTTCGTTGTTGGGGGAGGGGAGGGCGAGGGCGGTGGTGGAGAGGGTGAGGATGGTGAGGAGTTTCATGGTGGTGGGTGAAGTTTGATGTATCAAAGACTTATTCTTATGATTGAAATGTCAAAGACAGCGTCTCCCTGCGTTTGCATATAACAAGGAGAGAATTAAGGAGGACGCAAGGGCGATATATAACCCTCCTTCCCACCTCGAAAATTCCACGTTGATACACCATTGGACACCAACATCCCCCACAATTATCCCATACCGTTAACCCCATCCTCACCTACGAGCCGATCCCCGAACCCGCCATCGATAATCCATAACGTCCACACGTGCCCCCAGCATCCAGCGTCATGCGTCTTGAACTTCCCCAAATGGCAGAACGCCGGACGGAGTGGAAAACGCATGTCACTTCATTGATCGACCTGCCGCTCCGGGGTTGGAGGGGATACTATGGCTTAGCGTCCGCTCGTGCCTGGCTACGGGGACCAATCATAAGTAGGATAAGCGACATCATATCACGTAGAATATCCTAGCCTCGGCCTCTAGAAGAGAATAGCATGCAGCTTTACGGCCAATGAATATTTAGCCATGGTGAGGTTCGCGTTAGGAGAAACAAGTTTTCGGTCTATGGTAGAATTATGGATAAGCCTAGGCGCACCCCCGTGGTCGCCAATACGTGTAGTACTTCCCCGGAAGGAAGGTACCTGGCGGTGCGGCAGGCGCTCGGGGCGTAAGCCTCTCCCGTACCTTGTTATTTTCTTCTAATTTCTTTGACTGCTTGAGTATGTATAGATCAGTCTTTGTACCACCCCTTACTCGGCGAACTGTTAGGAAGTATCATAGACTGAGAGCTGGCAGTATTGCATGGCGTTTTGAGAATGAGGGTTCGAATCCATTCATAAAGAGACTTGACCAATGCCTCACTCTCATTTGCTAGCTCACGATGTTGTATGGTTCGATCATACAACGCCACCACCCCGGCGCACTCGCTTGATGCTATCAACCAGCCATTGCACTTATGCTCCGCTCAGGTAAGCCAGCAGTAGGAGGCTTGCGTAAAGTACATAATACGTGACCCGGTAATGAGCCGTGAAATCCTGACCAGCAGCATCCCAGAAGCCACGCCAGCAAAACAGTACCGTGAAGACGAAGAAAAACATCCGAGGATGGATGCCGCTAGTACCGCCGAAACTTCTGGGGTATGTTCTGTTCGACTATGGGCATCGCGTCGATACGCTCCTGGTATTCTGCAGCGGCGTCCATTTCGTCATGCTTTTTGAAGTGGGCAATGTCTTCGGGGTGGGTGAGGTCTTCTTCCTTGGTGTCTGTTGTAGATCGCCCCCGTTAGCATACGACTATTATACGTAGGCAAGAGGTGGAGGGGGAGGGGGAGGGGGAGGAGCGACTCACTTTCGTCGTGGAACTTCTCAAAGTGATGAATCTCATACTCATACTCGTCGTCACCGTGATGCCCTGGTCCTGTCTGTAATGACGAGGTGTTGTTAGCAGATGCCCTCATAGTGCCATGGTCCCTCATGTCATTCTGGGGAACCAAGCTCCTCCGAACAAGCCAAATTCCGTTTGGTCCCACAGCTGAGGCCCCAAATGACACGAGCCCACGAGTCCCATCGTCAAGAGGTGTCCGTATAATTGATACCAGCTCCATACAAATATCAGGCATGACCTACACCAAAGTCCGGCAATCTCTTCCCATCCTTGACCCAGCCATCAATCCACTCCTCCCTACTAATCATTCCATCACCGTCCCTATCAAATATCTCGACAACGATTTTTATGATATCCTGTTTCTTGCCGTCGTCGATCTCCTTCGCGGTCTCATCATCGAGACCGTATGTGCGCCGTATGTCGTGCGCGGTCCACATGCCGCTATTATCGTAGTCGTGGAGGGTGAAGAAGGCGGAGGGGTCGAGATTCGCGATATGGTGTTCTTCTAAGAATCCGATGGTGGTCAGCACTTAGGTAGTGTCCTATTTGAGTAGGAGGGTGAGATACCAGCCATATGACGCGTAGCCCAGTCTGCTTTTGGGTCAGACATAGGCACTTGATGCCCATGGCCAAATGCTCGAGGAACAGCGGCGAGAACGGCCAGGGCCGAGAGAAATCGGGGCAGCATGCTAGAAATTTGAAGTACGGGACTTTATGACATGCCCCAGGATACAATGGATAGGTGGTGAACTTTTTGATGCAATCAATCGGTTGGCTGGATTAGTCTTATATCAAAATGCTTATTCTAGCGCTAACGGAAGAGGCCCTAATCGCTCCAGCATTTAGTACTTCTGAGGCCAGGAAGCCGGCACTCAGGAATCTGGATCCAGAGGCGCTAGTGCCAGACGTTTTGGTCCCTAGGTAGCGCCATTATATTCGAAGACTTTTGGTGCCGACCTCCGTACAGCTTAGACTTCAGGACCAACGGTGATAAGCAATTACGGACGTGAGTCTATTCGCAAGTTACGGAGATATCTCAGAACGGAGATCAGGACGTTACAGAGACAGCTTACGATCTAGGTGCATATTTGTAGAACCACAATCGCAGAGTCGGGGATCATGATGACCATCTCTGTCTTCCAATCATTTTATAAGAGCCCACACCGTAAGCGCAAGCTTTTGGGGGCCTAGCGATGGTGGTGAGTAGCTAGCCGTTTGGCAAAATGATACGTTCATCTTGCATGGAATGGAACAACGATCGAATCATCGGTGACTTCTTCCCGTCTTTTCAAAAGTACGAACATCGGCAGCCGGAGACCAGCATACGGAGCTGTACACTCTATGCAGTCTGCATTATTGGTATCGTTATACTTTCAGTGATCATACGATCTACTGGAAGCGAAGACCACTTTTGAAAACGGTTTCGAGCTGATCTGGGAGACGTTTGTTCAACGTTTGTTCACCTTTGACCTGTGCATGGCTGGTACTGAACCAATTCTGACCACACCAACGGGTCAGCGCAACATGACATCCGCGGTCAGAGTTTCGGTCTAGTCTCTCTGCCCCTTCTCAACAGACCCTCTCGAACATCATAGTGGGATTTGGAACGATTTAGAACGACATCTGGAAGAGTTGGTGTCAGAGTCAGCAGCTTTGGGCGTGCAATCACAGAAGTGACAACTGCAATCGCAGGATCGAGCGGTGGAGTACCCAATGCTGTCAACTTATGTGAGATCTAATGCACCAAGATTGACAGCTGTGTTGACTAGAGAGAAGTTTTGTGGTCCTTGGATGGCACTTCTACGCAAGATGAGGATCAGAGGCTGTGCCTTGAAATGAAAAGCCGCTAGATAATTGCGCGAGCATTGTGCGAGTACGCTACTGGCATCTTTGCACTAGCAAAGTCATTGAAGCCGCTGCAAATGATGATAAGAGGGTCTTATACGATGCTGGGGCTTACAATTGCCGGCTTCGCAACAACCACGCATTTCGGATTGCTGACATCAATTCCAACAGCAATCCAGTTGCCAGTGGGTTCCCTTTGGTGACGACATCTTACTGAACGAAAGACATCAAGCTCCAATCAGCCTTCGTTGCTTTTACTAACGTGGCTTGGGGTGTACTTTCAATAGCAGACTGATATTCCACCAGTCATTCACATACGCAAATTGGGAAGATCGCACGTCAGCGTTTAGTAGGTGATCCGTATCTTTAGGTGTTGGAATCATCTTTCTCGATCGATTCTTAGCGACATTAAGGTATCGTTTACTGTTTTGTACATGGTAACGCTCATTGGCCAATGAATTGTCGGTTGAAGGGGTTCAGTCACACGGGCGTCATCAGAACTTATCTCGTATCGAAGGTATACAGGCAATCGTCACTGTCGCCGTTGCTGACGCTGACGCTGACGCTGATGCAAAGTACTCTAGCTCGTGCGTTGCAGAGCACAGTATCCAGTCCCAGGTACAAGACCACTTTAACTGCTGACGGTCCGCGATTGATGATGGCGTCCTCGGTGATATACATGGTGTATCATATAGGTACACTAGCTTCCCGAGAGGCATTTAGGATGGCATAAAAGAAGACTGTCCCCCATGTTTCATAGAAGCATCAACCTGCATACCTTCTGAACTCCTCGACCTCCATTCCCTCGTCAATCATTGATCCAACCTAGCGTTCATACTTCCTTCTATCATCATGGTAAAGCTTCTCAACTCCCTTGGCCTCTGTGGCCTCGCCATCGCCACAGTCTCAGCAATGGCGCTCCCCAAAACCAGCTCCAACCTCGCCAAACGAACTACTTTCGATTTCGCATTTCGCTTCTGTAAGTTCACGGCCCACTATCCGGAAAAGAGCCTGCACCACTAATGCTAGCAGACAACGACCCTAATTGCAACCACAACGACAATCCGGCTACCGAGTATCCGCACGGCGGCGCGGCGTGAGCCTCGATCCTCTAATCCTCCATCTATGTCACTGACTTATGCGCGGTTGAAGTCTTGGGGGTGATGTCGGACAGTGCTATGATGCGCCCGTTGGCGTCAATTGGCAAAGAGTCGAAACAGACAACGGAGGGAGCAGTCAGTACTCTTTTCCAATAACTCTAAGGCGAGTGCGACCGAGTATACACAATCTGACAACATATAGCCCACGCCCTAACAACCTTCTGCGACGTCAATTGCCAGGGCGCAGCTACCGCGCCCCAGTCAGGCGGCTGCTATGTCGCGCCCCCAGGCTGCGCGGTGGGATCGTTGTATGTCTCCACCTCTCCAAATTTGTGTTGCTCCTCTGTTAACAAGATATCTAGCCGAGTCAATTAAGACATGCGACGACGTCGAGCACGAGACACAGGAATCAGACGTAGGTCGAGAGTAGTAAGACTTTCGCGTTCGCTCTTCTCACAAGCTAAGGACAGACAAGCATGGTTGGCGAGAGACAGTATTCAACATCATCAATTGTCCACCAATCAATCCACATTCTTTCACTCCAGGTTCCATCTTGCAATCCACACATCTCATACAACCCTAATCTAAACTACGATTGACCCCATCTACCCCCCACAAGCCCAACACTACAATGCAAACAAACCCTATCCCCCAACAAAATCCAGCGGAAACCGGCACTTTCTGCAACATTACATCTGACTCATCCGCAAGGGCACAAATGCATTCTTCACTCCGAAACCCCGAGCGAATCTATATATCAATGGAGAGTTCCAACATAGATAGATACCTTGACGGCAAATGCAGAAAGTTGCAATTTCCACAGACAATGTTTCCACAAACACAGTAAGATAGATATCGAGATATGAGAAAGAGCCAATTATTAGGGGGATTCAGACTGTTCTGTGACTAGGAACAGATCAGTCGCGAGTCAAGAGCGAAATCCTTCGGAAGAGGGCGGAGCGTGCACTAATTGGCTAGATCACCTTACTAAGCGGTCATTAGCTAAGCGAAAACTGTACAGTCTCACGCGGGTAACAAAAATATTGGATCACCTGACTTGGCGGAGATCCCCCACTAAATTTCTATATAAATTATCTACTTTTCTTGACAATATATCGTCCCCTAGTACTTATATATCTTATAAGGATTAGAATACGCCTTATTATACTATTATTCTTTATAATTACTTTATTAACTAGAAGTCGTACCGTTAAATTATTAAAGATACGGGAATCCCCTTCTCTATAACTTACCGTTAGTATATAGAGTACTAGAACGACCCTATAATTAATAAATATTATTATTATAATAATCCTACTAAACCTAAATACTAAGGTACTCCTCTAAAGATTACTAATTAGTAAGTATAAGAAATAGAGCTTATCCTAGAGGTAAGGGATAATAATTACCTAGTAGAAATAAAGGCTTCAATATAAGAGTAGCTAGGGTATAAAGTAGGCCTAAATAATATTTTAAGATATATAATTAAAAGATAAATAGGGTTAATAGAATATTATAAATATATTATATATAGGAAGGGCTAGTATAATAAAAGCTCTATTAAGAGAAGGGTAGATTTTACTAGGGTAAAATTATACTAATATCTAGCTCTAGAAGACTAGTTCTCTATCTATTTTTCTAATAAATATTATTTTAACTAGGGGCTATAAAGTAAATTATAGATGATTTAGAAACTAGGATAGAGATATTATTAAGACTATATATAGTATATATAAAAGGAGCCTAAAAGTATTTAAGACAAGAAAAGGTATTATATCTAAGCTATAATTAATTATAATTTTTAGTTAGATCTAATATTTTATAACGTCCTTAGTAATACTAATAGGAAGATATTAAAGTAGGTATAGAGGGATAAGATCCTAGAGCCCGTTATTAAGTTATAGTATAAGTAAGTTAGTTAGGGACTAGCTGATCTATTTATACTAGAAGAAGATAGTAACTCTAGTTATAAGATAGTTATAATAAGTTATATTATTTATAAATAGAAGTAATAATATAGCTTATAAATATATTATAACTATCTATTATTACTAGATCTAGCGCTAATAGAGAATACCTAGTAAGGACTTAAATAAATACTCCGTAAGTACCCCTATTAGGATGACTATACTATAAGAGACTATATTATTTAGGGGTAGGAGGAATATATAACTATTAAGTACGTAAATAAGTAGGTAGCTAGTATACCTTAACGACTCTAGGCTATTTTAGATGGTGACGGATAAATAATAGGGTTTTAGTGGAGAAAAGTAGATAATTTACATAGAAATTTAGTGGGGGATCTCCGCCAAGTCATTAGTGATCCAATATTTTTGTCACCCGCGTGAGTCTGAATCCCCCTAATCAATACCAACCTCGCACAACGCCCATCCCCATCCAACCCTTCCGTCCACCTCCTCCACAATCAAAACGCGGAACTCCAACATAAATCTCTCCAAACACCATCTAACGACAACCCGTACACAGCCGTTCCAATCCCAGCAACCTGATAGCGCAGCCCCCTCCTCCGAAAAATAATCTTCAGTCCCTGAAAAAACCCTTCGATGTCGTTCAGCTTTACGTGCGGATGATACGGTAGGAACGGTGATGCACGTTCGAGTTGAACACCTATTTATTCATGTCAGCTACAAATTCTGTATGGTAAATTCCCATGTCTGTGCAAAATTCCTTGCCGATATTACCGTGCTTTTTCGTCCTACTTTTCACGCTCCAGACTTATTCATGTGATCAGATGGCCCTCAAGATACCAGCTTCGGATCCAAGGAATATCGTCATTATTGGTATACCATCTACAATTGACGTATTCCAAAACCCATCTCGTTGATGATTAGAAATAGGTGGTGGTGTAATAGGATGCTCGACTGCATACTTCCTCACACACCATGCATCATACAACGCCAAGCTCCACTCCGTCACGATCCTCGAGGCCAGCAGCATTGCGGGTGGCTCTTCCGGCAAGGCTGGTGGTCTACTAGCTGGTAAGTGACTTGGATGGACTTTTCGTTGCCACCAGCACATGTTCAAAGTCAAGATCAACAAGTTTCTTTTGCAACCATCTATAATAGTCGTCGTTAGACTCATGATTGCCATTGTGGTTTTGAGGAACAAGAGTTAATGCCTTAGTTGCGCAGACTGGGCGACCCCAAGATGTCTGGCACCTTTGAGCTTCAGACTTCATGCTGATTTGGCCAAGAAACATGAGGGAGATAAGATTTGGGGCCACAGGAATGTCTATTGCGCCGATGTCAAACTCCAAGCCCAAGTGATTGCGGAAGGACAGGCGAGATCAGGCGTGTCCTCTTCGTCTCCCTCGCTTCCCTCTGGGTTAGACTGGCTCCTCCCTGAAAGCGTCAAATCGTATCAAGAATCGGGAAGTCCCAACAACTCTGGACAAGTTAATCCCTTCATGTTTACGAAGACTCTGGCCAAGCTAGCAGAGGAAAAGGGTGCCGAAATCATCTTTGGGTCGGCAACAAAATTCAATTACAAAGATGACGGCAAGAGTATTGAATCAGTTGTCTACACCAAAGACGGGACCTCCGATACCATTACAGCCACTGATGTGGTCATAGCCGCCGGCCCATGGACAACAAAGCTATTTCCCTCGATACAATTAGGAGCACCGCGAGGACATAGCGTGGTCGTACGGCCATCAAGGGACTTGTCACCATACGTCCTGTTCCCCAAGATCGAACCACCCGCTAACGGGAGCATCAAATCCATTCTGTCTCCCGAAATCTACCCTCGGCCTGGTGACGGACTCCATTCATTCAACACTGTGTACGCATGTGGCCCTGACGATTACAGTGTTCCGCTACCCGAAACAACTGAAGAAGTAGAGGTTGACAAGAAAAAGTGCGAGGACGTGTGGACCGCCGTCAGCAGTGTATCCAGGGAGATACATGATGGCGAGGTCATCACGAATCAAGCCTGCTACAAGCCGCAGATACGTCCACATGAAGAGGACGAGGAGGTCGGTCCAATCGTTGGGCCTGCGGACATCAAAGGCGTGTGGCTGGCTACCGGCCACGATGAGTGGGGAGTGTCGAATTCTGTCGGCACAGGTCTCGTCATGAGTGAAATGATCTTGGAAGGTGAGGCTAAAAGTGCAGACTGCGAGTCTCTAGACCCAAAGCATTTTCTGCATTCACATCCTGCCGAGGGCGGCAAAGGGGTACTACAAAAACTGTTCGGATCGGTTCTTGGCCAGTAAGAACAATCTGGAATAGTCATATTTTTGGTACAAATTATCTATATAGCTTAAACCCTGAATTTGTATACAAAGCTCAGATCTGTAGATTGCTAGACACCCCGCGTCTCTACCTAGCGCAACGATTTGCTGTACCGGAAACGCCAATTGAACGTTGCTTCATGCAATATGACTGGAGTGTACAACGAATAAGCAACCCTCCCTTCATTTAGAAATCCACTCCTTTGCTATTTTAAGTCAGCGCTTCCAAAAGGGGGATTACCACCCAAACCAACCCCTAGCCGTTCAATTCAATCACGTCTAGCGTAGAGTAGTAAGCCAGGGGAGATGGATCTTGTAGGGTATAAATTGAGGCCCAGTTCTTTATCACGCCGCTGTCTTCTTAGCTGCGTTAGCATTGTGCCTTCTGTTACTCTTCACCAACCTCTTGTATTTCAAGATATTCAGACACATTGCCCTTGGCACGTGGCGGGCGGCGTATGTATAAGTACGAAATGTTTGGCGAACCCTTTCCAAGAGATGTGGAACTAGAAAAGGGTCTTCAACTACGAGTAGAATACCTCACAATGCTACTAAAGTCGACGGTACCTCGGAGGGAGACCCTACTGTCGAGCACATCGACGACAATCACATGCACCTTCCTGGCCAGCCATGTATCCCTTTATCTTCCCAGGACCCGCAAGAGATCGCGAACTATCTCTTCGACGAACTTCTCACACCAGATTTGGATCGTTCTGGCGCCGTATCTTTGGTTGGTAGGCATTAAACAAAGCAGCCATATATCGACGCTTCATCAGCAGCTTGTGAAGGGGCGTAATATTATAGATACCAAAAATCCTTTATACTGTACTTGGATCTACGATCGTGTATTCATCAAACCTGTCCCTGCAACTTTAGCATTTTGGCAGTACTATATCCTCTCCGATGCCTCGCCCTTGCCCTTCGCTAAGCGTGGTGAGATCAAAAGAGCCGCCATGGGATTCCTTAGGACTTACTATGTCCTCATCAAGCACCGTTCAGACTTTCGTCTCGCAAAACAACACAATCTGCTCCCGGAAAGAACAACATATGAGGAGTGTTGTGCCTTCTTCTCCAGTTTCGGCGACGACCCCGACTCAGAAGTGTCCCCTCGCTATGAGTCCGGCGAGCTGCGACTACATACTAGAGCTAACGTATATATGTAAGTACTAAGGTATCTTGCAAATTCCATACCTCGTACAGCTATCCTTATAGCTTGCGGGCATAGCGATACCGCCATATAAAGAAAGCTATGATCGCACCCAACGCGGTTGTTAGGCCGAATACTATGCCTAAAATTATTCCCACGCTTAAGTGGAACCCTGAGGGAGACGCCCTAGGACCTGCCGGGAGGGGCGAGAGAGGATGAGCTGGGAGCGGCGAGAGAGGATGAGCTGGGAGCGGCGAGAGAGGATGAGCTGGGAGTGGCGAGAGAGGATGAGCTGGGATTGGCGAGAGAGGATGGTTGCGCCGTGATGGTCGGTCCTGTTGACCGACTTACCGTAGCGACTGCCGTCGTTGGGAAGCTCGGTCCTGTTGTCCGACTTGACGTAGCAACTGCCGTCGTTGAGAAGGTCGGAGAACCCAAAATATTTATCAAGGTTGTAAGTGCAAGGTATTCATTCTGGATATAGGAACTGCAAACGGTGAGGGCCTAGCAAGTATACGATTAGCAGGATCTTCTATTTACGGTTAATGAACAGCCCAGCCCTTCGGGCAAGTTTTGACTGTGCATAACAAGGTCATACCAATTGGGTTCTGCAGAAATCGATCACAGCCAATTGCCCCATCAGCGCTACTCGTTTTTGTATTTCGAGGAGTGCAGAGCTCTGAGCAGTGGCCGCACTTTTGGCTACGCTACTTGCTGTAACAGCGATATTGTTTGCTGTCATGGCGATATCGTTTGCGGTCAAAGCCATGTTGCCCATTCTCGAAAGTGCATCAAACATCGAGCTCTGCGCTGCATCGTTGCTGCGGTTCCCCGATGCCGTAGCCTCGTAAGACAATGGAGCCCAGATACCGAACACGATCGCAGCAGCCACCGCCAAGATGCCACACGTCCACTGGATTATGAAGTTGATAAGGGTTTTATCACGGGATAGCTTCTGCTTTAGTATAGGCGATGATGAGCTTGTGCTCTGCTCGCCTGTTAACGTTTCGCTCGGGCTGCCGCTATGGGCTGAATGATTTGGATCGGACGGGACGTTGAGATTGGCAGTATTTCCAAAGTTCGCTTGAGAAGCATTACTAGTCTGGGTCGCTGAAGTCATCTTTCGTGGAAATTGATTGAGTTTTTGGACCCGGAGACTTAATCGAGGCTATATAAGTGGGATGAAAATGGCGAGGCTGAAGATATAAGGTGTACTAGTACCCTTCTAGCGAATGATAATATTACTATTTATAGTAATACTTCAAGTAAGGGAAGGAACGTACCGCCTTTTGCGAGGATTCGTTTTTCGATTTCGAGACTGCTGGGGGTTGTTGGAACGAGGAGTGAAGCGAGGGTGGTTTGGGTGATGAGGAGGAGAGTAAGCAGGGTAGTGATGGGGAGAGCATTTCTGTGGCAGGGTTTGGGAGGGTTTTGAGGGTTTGACGGGGACGTAGGGATGAACTTGTGGTGTATGGTGTAGAGAGGGGAGGGTGGGGCTATTGTGGTTGGGTTACGGATGGTGATGGATTGAATTTTGAGTGATGATGTTATGCTGGGTGCGGTAGAGATACAATCGAGAAGGCGCGGGATAGAACGATTAGTGGAAGGCCTTTCTAAAGGTTGATATAGTGGTAACGGTATTTTGCAATGGTTGTGCCGAGATGGGTGTTTAGCTCTGAGATGATATTGTAATTCTTCTGCGTCGAGAGGCGTCTGTGTCGATTCTGTTATGGCCTATGTCATGGCATTGGCCAATCTCACGAGGAACAAGAAAACTTCTGCGCCGATGCTCATAGGCGACATGTGAAGATGGCTATCAGCCTCTTGAGGAGCTCTAAGGCTCTGCTTCCATGGTCAGCTCATCCAAGGTTAGGCGTGGCCAATCTCCTGGAACCACACGGACTAACGATACTCCATTTGATGTCTCTTACCTTCAAAACGCGGAAGATGCTGTACAAATAGTGATCGACGTTCGAGTCGAATAAATACCTGCTCGTGTCAGCTCCAATTCTGTATATACCACCAAATACGCAGTTAAACATCTTATATATCAGTTGCTGCAATGCAGTCTTTGTACTGTTGACTTGGAGAACGGCAGCCATTGATTGCCAAAGCCAAACGCTATTCAGTCAGACTTCACTACCATTTAGTCCCAGCATCAGATTCCCATCTATTCCAAAACCGCGCCAACTTTTCGGGACTCATGAGATCCACCCCGGTCACTCTTCTCGTCATCCGTTCCCAAAACTTTCCACCCATACCTTGACCCGTCACAGCTTCATCGTCCGTAGTCGCAAGCCACACGGCAGTAGCTGCGCCCTGCGACACGTCCGTAGCAAGGACCGTCGACGTCTTCAAAAACCAATAGATCGGATCTTTCAAGATGGCCGATGACGTGATTTTGCCAAAGATGGGAGTCATGGTGAAGCCTGGAGAAAAGGCGTGCGCAATACGGTTGTTGACAATTCCCTTTTCTTTGGCCGCGGCATCCCATCGGTTTTGTAGAAGCTTGGCGAACGTGACTTGCATATGCTTAGTATTTGAATACATGGCGCTGTCGGCTGCGACTCCGTTGGCTTTGACAGCTGCTCTGGGCGCATGAAAGCCTGGCTCTAGTTGATTCCTGACTGCCTCGAGCGAGAAATCGGGAGTAAAAACACCGCTGTATTGGCCAGTGCTTGAGGTGAAAATAACGCGAGCGTCGTTTGACAGATGCGGCTCGAGCTGTTGCGTCAGCGCAAACGAGCCAAGTAAGTTAGTGGCGTAGATGACAGGAAAGCCATCGGACGTAAAGGGTTGTCCAGGGGGCGTTGACCCGATACCTGCGTTATGGACGAGAATGTCGATGTTGAGTCCCCCACTCTTCCAGGTTTCGGCGCATTTCCGCACAGAGGAGAGTGATGAGGTATCGAGCGATAGGATCTTGATGCGGTCTGCACAGTCAGGGACTGCAGACGCAATCTGGGAGATAGCTTCTTCTGCCTTGGCAGAATTGCGACACGCTAGATATACAGTCGCCTTCTGTCTTGCCAATTCGGTTGCGATTTGACAGCCAATGCCGCTATTGCCGCCTGTGACTATTGCGACCTTACCAGTGAGATCTACGGGCGGCGGGTGCAGCGTAGGGTAAAGTCTGCCACAAGCAAGGCTGCACATTGCCAGGGACATATCATGGTAGAGGGCCTGGTGGGAATCTGCAGGTGAAGACATGCTCTCTAGGACGATACCGTTCGCAAGTCACTCGTCGTGAGAGTGTGGGTAATCTCTCAGTGAAACGACTGACTTGAGACGAGACTGTGTGTGAAGGTGTGTTCGATGGATTGAGCAAGGTTTTGATGAAAAGGTTTAGTCTCAATGTTGGGATACGTGAGGACGAGATGAGCTGAAAATGAATTCGTGCTTCACTGACTATATGATCTCCATGTCGTAGTGAGATGCGTTGGTGCTGGATATACGGCAAATTACAAAAATACCACACTTTTCAGGAATATTTTCAAAAATGCCACCCCCATATTTCAAAAATACCACACCTGGGAAATTTCGTACCCCGGAAGCTGGGCGCATCGGCCCCCTTGCAGCGCGAAACACCCCGCAGCAGCCCCTGTAGCAGTCCCCGTAAGTTATTTTCCGGCACGTCGTCCCTAGGGCATAGGCAGGCCTAGAGACCTCCTATATAAACCTCCCGACCGCCGCTATCATCATAGGGAATAAAATTTTTAGGAGTAAAATATAACTTCTTTAGGGACTTATCCCTGGAGCTTAGGGTACTCAGCGCTCTTCCATCAGGCCAGGTAATTACGCTGGGAGCCCTACTAGACAACGGTGGCTGCTACGGTGACTGCTACGGGGGCCGCTACGCGGAGTCTCAGGCTTCAAGGGCTGCTATGGGGCTGATGCGCCCAGCGTCCGGGGTGCGCAAGTCCCCGGTGTGGTATTTTTGAAATATGGGGGTGGCATTTTTGAAAATATTCCTGAAAAGTGTGGTATTTTTGTAATTTGCCGCTGGATATAAGTAGAGTTCTCTGCGGAGTGTTCACTTGGTCCGGCAGCTGAAGGACGAGTCTGAAAGGGCGCAGTCTCCGATTACCTGGCGAGGAACGAGTGGCAGCAGAAGTTTGGCTCGATAAGTTCCATATTGGTAGAATATATAGTAAAAGCGTATTCGTGTCTCTCGTTTCCATTCTTGGTGACGTTTCGAATATGCGGATCCGCCAAGACATGTTTAGCGTATGCAGGACTCTTCTACAATTTGGTACTCGTGCTATGGAAATAAGGTTGACGAGGAGACGAGCAGCCTGTGCCAAGCTTTTGCAAGACTTTTGCACACGCTTGGCTCAATTAGAAGCGGATGAACTTTTACGCCGACGCAGCATATCAAGTTGCCTTTGATGTAAGTGGTCTACATGGATGATTTGTACCATTCGTGTCCCTTCTCTGAAAGACTTATGGTTCGCGTGCGAAACGCACTCGAGTTTCTATCCGTTGGGAGTAGAGGATAGAGCCTTTGATACGCTATCAATTATTATGAACATTAGTATATTTGACTAACCCCCTGATGTCTCATCCAGACAGAATTAGCATCTATGTAATCCATCCACGTTCACCTTTGCGGGCAACTCACTCAAGGTCTCAATCCTCCTCTTGTACGCGATCACTGAACCCACATCGTTAGGAATGTCGGAAAACTGCGATCCTGAGATGATTCTGTGCCTTGCTATCTCTGATCAAGTCCGAAGCTTCCTATATAAGCTGCACAAATGGCGTTTGATTCCGCTACCGAGAAGATGCGGTACGGCCGTCACTGCTGAGAGCAAGGCGACAGCTTTGGTAAACCGCTTTGATGATATACGTCGCCTTGCTGGTATTACACGAAGTCATCAGCTTAAAGCCGCCGTCCCCCCATTTTCCTTTTCTTCCCACTCATGAAAATCTGCTCTCTCACCCATCATACCGATTGACTCGAAACCAGAGCCACCATCTTTGACTCCTATTTCCCATCTCGCGCTTCGGACACAACCGAGAACCCGATACAAACCCAGATACATCCTGCAGAAGGGTACCAGGAAACAACATAATAGCTAACGACGAGCACTTTGAAAAGGCGGACAACGGGCTCCTCAAAAGTTCTCAGAATTCGCGCCATATCTCCTCAACACGGACGAATATACCAATATGGCAGATAACATGAGAAATCCTAATTGCGGCAAACATCACACACCACCTGGCTGCCCTGGAGATCACGCAGGAAATAACAACAACGGCTCGGCACCTATTCAATCTCCCTCGCTCATGATCCCTGCCTATCGTTCGCTTAACGAAGACATCATGGCCAAAGACGCGGGCATCGTGGTGCCCGAATTTGAAATCTGCCCCTTTTGCAACAACTCCCCACCGGTACCATATCAGTGCGCATACTGTGGCAGGATAGGGACGTACGGCTAGGCGAGTGCGAACGATATGACGAATACGAAAGCTGAGGCAATCTGTATGGTGATGCGGAAAGGCTAGGAGGCATGCAGATTTGGTCAGTTGTAGATGATACGATCAGACTTACAGATTATGTGTGATGGAGACAGACGAGTAATGTAGAATAACGGGTCGAATGAAAAAAAATCAAGATCCATACCTAGCGCACTCACAATGCTCTGATATGTCTGCCTCCCATGTCTATTTACAAGACTGCAAGGTTCAATCGTAAATGTTTGGTCCCCTCATACGTCAACTCGGAATGTCTGTGTTACAAGGCGGCGAATGCTTTGCGCATCCTCGCGTTGTAAAATAGGCGGCCATCTCAGACCCCAGCTTTCCGTCACACATCCTCTTTGGTTTCTCAGCTGTATCACAACCTCCCACTCCTCATACAGAATTTGCTTCCGTCAACACCATCCGTTCCCGTCCCTCAGTTGCCATCATGGACTCACGACCATCATCACAGACTCCGAATATGCCAGAGAGTCAGACCCCAACGCATCGCGCGTCCCCTTGACGCACATGAATTCGTTGTACTTATACACATTGCCTTGCGTGGGTTGACAATCACTCTCGGCCCACAAGCTATCCGGCACAAAAAATAAAACCTCCATAGTTTTTATACTGTACATGCCACGATAACGGAAATACGACCGGAAGAAGTAGACGACAATCTCCTACAGTGAGTCCGACAACGGGCAGAGTCTTCAACCAGTGAACCCTTGACATCTTCATCAACTGCCTAGGCACAAATTAGAGGACTTAAACCCTTATCGATGCAGAGCTCGGCTATGACTTGATGCAATAGTAGCTGAAGTCGGCTTTCCATGCCTCTGTTGGACGGCTTTTATGTATTGACCATTGGGTAAAGAAGCGAGAGTTAGCCCTTTGCGCTGGGCTAAATTGCTGCCTCTTGTCTAATTGCTTCGCTTACCGAGAATGGGCATTAGTAGAGAGCAAACGAGGTAAGGATCCTATACGTTGCTACTCTGGAAAGGATTTTGAAAGGAAAGCTATTTGATAGATCCACCAATCAGCCTGCTTCCCTGGTTCGTATTCAACACTCATGACTTCTGTACTCGACTAGCTCTTTACGGTCTCCAATTCCATGATAATGCGCAGCTCATCGGGCGGTCAACGACGTTTCGTGGTTCCGATCGACTAAGACAGCCGCATGCTTGCCGAAATCCATACCAGCGTCGTTGCCTACTGCTTTATCAAAATAGTAACCTCTCCCATATCTGGGCTTTTCATCAGATCAGGCTCTCAATGGTGCCGATGGATGGTCATGATCATGTCCATGGCTTCAGATGGCGTGTAACGACTGGGATACCATGAAGGTGCACAAGTAGGGTTCGTTCCGTGTACTCGACCGGTCCATGAACAAGGCGACCAACGTTTCGACCTCAGCCCAAGATTTGGGTGCATTGTATATGATGACCTTCAACGCAGTACTGCTCCCCCATTCTTTGCTTGCGCAGTCCATCACGTACAGGAAATTCGACGTAACATACCAAAGAGTCCAAAAGCAACGTCAACCATATCTGTTCTCCATCTACGATCTGTTACTTCTAGCCTACTTACAGCCTCGAGCATGCCGGGATCGCGTTACACAGCCCAGGAGTATGTCATCCTCAAGTATTTCATTTTCCGCGGCATGTTTTTCGACGTCATTTCAGATGTCATCCATAAGATCATCGGTACGAACCGCACAGAAACCGCACTCGCACATACCTCATGGAGAATTCGCCTGAAGGAGCTCGAGACTTCCCCGTTTGATCTGTTTGACAATGATTCAAACCTCTGGAATCTTGAGCTGGTAGATTACTGGCTTGTTCATCAACTACCCCTTCACGAGGTGCAGAGATTGATTCACATCGACCAGGAGTTGTTGGAGATCATTGCAAGGGTAGCGCTTTCCATACTTATTCATCCTTCTCACTGATCCTGTGATTAGAAGCAAGACCCGAGGGACTTCGAAGGAAGCCATATGGATTTACGTGTCTGAGACTGCTTGTGCGAGCAGGGAACTGGTATCTTGATTTCAAGAGTTGATGGCGGATATCTAAGGCAATTTCGGTCAATGCATATTCATAGGCCCGGTAGCGATATCCAAAACACAATGTATGACCTCCGGAGCATAACTTTTGACAGGGACAATGCGCTCACACTCTACTCTCCACCGATGATGGAATATTGGCCCGCAGTGCTTGCTCACCAAGCCCGTAAATATTTTTATGATTTCGTTTTTTCTACTCTCCATGTCTTTCTTGGCGATATTCTCGTGTACGTGCACCCAACCTCCCAGGGTCTTATCGAGGACTTCGATTGCCACATCCCAGCTGGCGTTTGAGCTAGGGAGAAGACCACAGTTCACATGCCTTATAGGCGGAATGGTATGTCTGATCTTGTTGACCCTCAAGGCAGCGTGCTCATTGCTCTCTTCAAAGATCAAGAAACGCTGATTCTCTCCAGCCGGTCTCTCGCATATCTGATAGTTTTCCACAGTCTGAATGGCCCACTTGTTTTTACGAGCACCTCTTCTAAGGCCTTCCACACTCCATGGATTAATCTCCCAGCAAAGAATCTTCGCCACGCCAGCCTTGGCATAGCTGAAAGCGAAATAACCGATTCCAGCATATAGATCCACAGCGCTAGTTTCTTGGGGGTCTACTCTCAGGAGTGCTTCCGTCAATGAGTCCAACTTCAGGATCCGAGCTTTCTCAGAGATGTTGCCACGCGAAAACATTGTATAGCGAGGGGCCCACGTCTGAAAGATCCCGTTCTGTTGAACATTGCACCAAAGAGCTGAAGAGAAGTCGTCAGAATTTGGAGCATGATCCACTGCGAGATTAGGGCCAAAGTCACCGCAAAGTGGTGTGAGGCAAGTGGGCGAGCGGAGAATATTTGGCTTGCGATCACAGCTAATTCCGTGTGACTTGATTGTTCCCTGATGGTAAGCATCATCGGTGTTAGGGGCTTTCGGGATGCTCTCTGGAATCGGAGCATTGAGGGCGATATGGGTGATCTTAAAGTTTTTGCAAAGTAGAGGATATAGAGAAGACAGATCGCAAGGTACTCTTAAGCTAGTAAGGACTATCGACAGATTGGAGAAGGTATTGGAAGGCAGCAGCAACAATGGCGGGTAGACCGTATGGAACCAATTGTATGAAAGTAAAACTTTGGGCGTTGACTGTCCGCTGCAATCGGCGCCAGGACATGGACAGATTTGGCGTATCCAACAGTCGAGCGTGCTGGCAAGTAAGTTCAATCGAGAGCCGTTGCCCTGACTATCAGCTGATCGAGGCAGTCGCACGAGACTGATACTAGCCTTATCTGATCCAATTCCAATTACGTCGACGAATTCTGACAGCGGCTCGATGCTGCAACGGTCGTTCTCTAGTTTCACGTTGAGTGGAAGGACGAAAGTGCCCTCTTGGATGTTGCCCAAATTTCCATCAACGACCTCAAACGGGCTCTGCCTCAAGAGAGGCCTGATTTTGTTGGCCTTGTCAAGCAACCCATGAGCCTCTAATGCGACCTTCGTCACTTTGACTAGAAGTTTTGGCACAGCGAGGGCAAGGCAGGTCTCGACTGAGCCTTCCATGAGATGGGAGGAAGCGTTCAACCGATGGGTGTCCGATTCAATGCATAAGGTATATCAGGTACATATCAAGTCACATCCGGACCTTCGGGCATGACTTCTTGGCCAATGTCTTGTCCGGTTGACAGACTGTGAGGCTCGACCATGATCACTGTACACTATTAGATATGGTCGCACCGCACATTGCATTTGTAAGCGCCAAAGCTTTGGTGAATTACATCGGTACTCTTTGCTATTCGAGGTCGATGTTTGCTCCCAAGACTTTCCTTGCCTTAGCATACGTCCTACCTCTACAAGAATCGTCCTCTATCAAGTAATCTCACAACGGCCCCTCACCGTTCAACATTGCGCTCTATATATTATAGCAATCCCTCCTTTAACGTTGCTCACCATGGCGACACGCACCGCTCAACTTCCCTCTCAACCCCCCAGCAAGTCATCTTTCTTCCAACAACGCGACGCGCTGGTCGGAGAAATCGCTGTCGTATGCCTCCCTTTACCCCCACATAGAACTTTATCCTCCAACCTACTAACGTCTCCCCAAGTCTCTCGAACACGTGCTGCAAAACATCAACAAGCTCAATCGAAGTCTGGAGGGCGTTATTGCCGTACGCTTACCGTTCACTACGCATTCGTTTCAATGGCTTGGGGAGGTACGACGATAAGATACTGACAGAGGGGACCAGGTTGGCAACGAGTTCGGAGCTGTGGAGGCGCTGTGGAGTCAATTCGAGGGCGTGATGGCTCAGGAACCTGAAGGAGAGAGAAAGGAGGGGGGCGAGAAAGGCGAGAGTGAGGAGGATGAGGCGGACGAAGAGACTGTGGGTGGGGAGACAGAGTGAGGCGATGGGGAGAGGAAGAGATGAATAACGGGTTAAGGAGGATCGGACCATATGATGTGCCGACAATAGGGAGCACTTTCTCCCGCAAAGACATGCGAAGCTCGATCTGACGTCGCGAGGGAAAGATTGAAGGACACCATGGTGAAGATGAAGATCGTTACGTTTGTGCAAGCTATGTATGTTTGTACTGACACTGAGAACTTTGTGCTATCGCTCGACGAAAGAAAAAGATGAGACACATGAAGAACCTGACATGCCTGAGTGCTGGACTAGGTGTACGCTACCATTCCGAACGCCACGACATGCAGGATCATTACAGCCCGTTGAAACACTTCGTCATACGATAATGAGCATTTAGAGAATTGAACACGGCCCTCTCCTCTTTGTTTTTTTGAATCTTCCACCACCAGTCGCTCCATAATCTCCGTTGGACTGCTGAGGTACGGACCTTCGCTCCTTCATCGCAATCTCATGCCCCACAGCTGTATTGACGGCCATGTCGAATATCTCGTGCACGCCGTTCATCTCTTTACTGCTGCACTCCACGTACGTAGCGCCCATCTGCTTGGCAACGCTTTGGCCCTGCTCTGGCGTCACCGGCGTTAGACCTTGGGTTTTGAGAAGATCGATGCATGCGCGCTTCGTGCGGAGGTCAGATTTGAGGCCGACGAGGACGAGAGGGGTTGTGGGGCAGAAGTGAAGGACTTCCGGGTACCACTAGTTGAGCCCGTTAGAGGTATACCCTTCTACTGAATGGCAGCTGGCATACCTTGTCCATAACATTCTCTAAGGAGTTGGGGCAGTCAATGGCGAAGCAGACGAAGAGAAGATCCGTTTCAGGGTACGAGAGAGGTCGCAACCTATCGTATTCTTCTTGACCTGCAGTATCCCAGAGAGCTAGCTCGACCGTCTTGCCGCTGGGCTTGTGTTCTGTATGCGTGATATAATTCTCGAAAACTGTGGGGACGTATTTCTATTCCCAGTTAGAGATGTGATCAGAAGGCAAGATGGCATTGCTAACCTCTGGAAAGTAGCCTTGGCTATAGCTGATCAAAAGACATGTCTTGCCGCATCCTCCATCTCCGACTACAACAAACTTCTTAGAGTAGGCAGGTGGTTGTGTCACATTTGTAGCGGCCTCGGAAACCTCGTCTGTTGAGCTCGCAGCTGTGCTCGAGGTACCGCCGCTGTTCCTGGTACTTTGTTGTCGCACAGGTTTCCGTCTAGGTGAAATCGAGCCGGTCTGTGATGCCACAACACCGCTCCTCCTAGAACCGCGGCGCAGGAAATCGTAATTTTCGTATGTACCTTGCTCAGTCATGGCTGCGCTTGTGTTGTACTTGAAGTGATGCGATGAAGGTGATCGTGATTCTGTAAGGTGCGCAATATTGAGATGTCTGTACTCGAAAATATACACAGGGAAAGGATGCGCTTGTACAGTTTGGTGGTTTTGTTGTGTAATTTGTTCGAGTTTAAGTGCTGATTCAAATAGAGATCCAATGTTTACCATCCACTATCCGTTGCACCTGGGAGACAATCGCGATAACGCTAGCGTTAGCCTATCCTATCCGCGACAGCCGAACATCGATCTCCGATTGGCAATCACATATTCGCATCTCATAAATCATGCAATCCCATGCGAGATGTGGAAGGATCGGTGATCTTCCACCTTGACTGTAACCATCATGACGTCCAACAGCGTACAAGCGAGCACTGCGGCTCCGCAACCAGATAGCTTGGTGGCTCCGCTCCCTAATCTCACCCTGGTACAAAGTGTAGGAAAACTCGACGCTGGGCTACGAAGCTTAGATCACTGTGAGCAACTACTATTTCGCCCTCACGATTACGCGTCATTGATAGCTTTGCAGATAGGACAAAACTGCCACTATGGCGCTACATACCTCGTCAGCAGCTCATTCCCTTGGTGCGCTGGGAGACGCCGTACCTTGCTGCGATACAGAAGGCCGTTAGATCTCCAGCACTCGATACGTATTTCTCAATTACAGCCAATCTTGGAACACACACATGCTTTATGGTCATGTTGCCAATTCTGTTCTGGTGTGGCTATACAGATTTGGGAAGAGGGTATGCATGCTTCGGACTTGATGATGGGCATTGATGGCTGACTGCTGAGTCAGGATGGTACACATTCTTGCGTCTGGTGTCTTCTTCAGCGGTTTTGTCAAAGACATGTGGTGCTTACCGCGGCCACTTTCACCACCCCTCAATCGTATTTCAATGTCGCATTCTGCAGCTCTCGAGTACGGATTTCCCTCGACCCATTCTACCAATGCAGTATCGGTAGCGGTGTACTCATTGTTCCTCCTGAATTCGCCGGACTCGAGCGTAAATGCAAATCTCAAATTAGTTTTACAGATAGCAGCATGCTGCTACGCTACGTCCATTGTGTTAGGTCGACTCTACTGTGGGATGCACGGCTTCTTTGATGTCTTGGTAGGTAGTGCACTAGGGGCCTTTCTTTCAGTCGCTCAGTACCTCTTCGGCGATGACTTCGATCAATTTGTTCTCACAAGCTCGTGGAAGCCACTCGCCATCGTTGCGCTTACCATACTCGTCCTAGTTCGAATCCATCCTGAGCCAGCAGACGATTGCCCATGTTTTGATGATAGTGTTTCGTTTGCGGGTGTCATAATGGGAGTTGAATTGGGCAATTGGCATTTTGGTCAGAGCGGACTTGCGTGGAATGAGCCCGCCTTTGCGACTGTGCCATATCGACTGGACGCCCTCGGCTGGCCCTGGACGATCGCGCGCATAATCATTGGTGTCGTTATGATCTTCGCCTGGAGAGCCGTCATGAAGGCGACCTTGTTGAAGTCTTTGCCGCCAGTGTTCCGGATTATCGAAAAACTAGGGTTGAGCTTGCCAAGAAAATTCTTTGTGCAAGCTTCGTAAGTAAAGAGACATTAACAGGTGAAACAACGATCGCTGACAGAGCCGCAGTCAGTACAAACAAATACCGGCGCAACTTAGAGACGACAATGTCATACCATCAGTTTCGGACATTCCATCACTATTCCATTCGCTACGCCATCCTCGGCGCAGTCGTTCGATTTCCACGGGCCCTCAGTCGGAAGCCGACGCTTACGAGACTCTAGCTTATCGGGAAAGGCGCCGCAGAGAGAATAGATCAGATACCGCATTGGCGATACCCCGAGTCGATGAAGCTGGAGGCATGCAAAAGAGTTCGCCTGACTACTTTTGTACTGCAACATCGACAAGGGCGTCAAGCAGAACTCTAACGACCGGGTTACCCACGCCGGTCCCTTCCAACTCAGATCTGCACAACTCAATGACAGGAGCTGAAGATGTGTGTTATACGCCTTTGACACCTGTCAGTCTTGTCAGTGGTAGCGGTAATACTAGTCGCCGTCCCAGTTCGGAGAGAAGACAGGACGAGAAAGAGACAAGAGAGATGTTCTCGAAACTTGAGAAGCCCAGGGTACGCTATGATGTGGAAGTCATTACCAAGCTGGTGGTGTATGCTGGTATTGCCTGGATTGCGACTGAAGGCGCACCCATCTTGTTCAACACCGTTGGCCTAGGAGTGGTAGCACAACCCGGCTGAAGCAGCTAGCGCAGGGCAAACGACAGATACTCATTAACTCGTGGCTCAGCAGCATATACTCTTGGAACCCAACTCCGACATTGCCAGACCTCGATAGGCTTTACGCTGACAGCATGCTTCTCAGATCATTCGGTACCCGGCAGAACGTGAGCCTAACGGAAGCCTTGCTTCCCTCTCATGGACTCGCTCCAATTCGCTCACGGGATGAGGAACATGCGGGCGTCCCGCCATTGATTCCAATTGAAGCTTTACCCTTGGGGTTTCAAGTGGTCAAGTATTGACCACCCGATGTGTCTCGGACGGTTCGTGCCTAGGACGTAAAGCTTCGGAGCCTCGGGCTTAGTCAACTACATGGCGATAAATCAAAAATCGGCCGTAGCGAAGTCGTGCATGATGCGGATAATTGCTATGAGCCCTGATGAGTTGAGAAGTCCAACGGAAGAAGACTTGGAGACTGAAAGGAGATCTGGTTGGCTGGTGACTGCGGTAAAGTTTTAGTTGTATTTGAGTAAGAGGATGTGGGGGCTGGATCGAGCATAAAGCTTTATAGCATTATCTATTTGATATACTATTATTAGACAAGAATTATCGCAAGAATTGCCTCGTCATTATTCAATCCCTCACATAGGGCTAGTCTTTATTAAGGGACTGAATAATACACGAGCGCTAGTAAATGCGATTAGATTATTACAGGCACACAGCGTGACAGGATACTTCACTTGCCCTCGCATTGTCACTATATTTCTCGCCTTTCCTCGTCCCTGAAACCCCCTCAATCCGACCATACGTACGCCTCAGGATCAACTATCTCCCACCAAGATGGCGACCCTCTCGTCATCACTCTCGGCCTAGCGTCCTGAAATCGATGGCATAGCAGACAATGATCATATAACCACCCGAGAGAAGTATTACTTTCCCACCAAGTAAAAATGATCAACGAGGCAGCGGAAGCGAAAGTCCGCTTCCTAGAGGCCTCCGCACGCCACTATGCCTCATCCGCACCTGCAACTTCAGCCCACCTTATGGCACAGCGTAACGTGGAGGCTAATGATAGGTGCATTGTGTCAAAAAAGAAGACTGGATCTAGTAGCATCTGTAAGGCCTGTGGTAGCATATTAGTACCGGGTTGGACGGCACGGATTAGTATTGTTAGGAAAGGTGGGCGGTCAAAGGCTGCATTGAAGAAGAAGAAGCTGCGAGAGAGTGCTTCCGATCTGCTCAAGTATCTAAGGGTTGACTGTCTACTTTGCTATCGATACGATGACAGGCCTTTGCCGGGGCCGAAGCCCAAAAGCAAGGACACGCTGAAAACATCAACGAGGCAGGCTGTCATTGGATCTGAGCCTCAGCATCCATCTTCTCAAATCCATGACTCCTCAGCAGCTTCTACAAGCCAGGTCCAGGCATCTCAGCCACTTACGACGAACAATAGTAGCAAGAAGCGAGCCAGGGCAAGGAAGCAGGGCGGACTGCAAGCCATGTTGGAAAAATCAAAGGCTTCGGACAGCCCTTCATCTGGCTTTGGCCTAGATCTTCTCGATCTCATGAAACCAACATGATTCGTTGCTGTACGAAGCAAGCGAGTCTCAGGCTGCTTCGTAGCTCGTTTCCTCACCCTTCTCTAGTTCCTCAATCCGGATCAGGATTGCTTTCTTCCATATCTGATAATCATGTCTTCGGTCATCGCTGAGGTAATCAACTCGATCTTGCATCTAGCGAATGGTTAGTCTCAAAGAACGGTTGGAATTGCTCCAAGCTTACCATTGTTCCCAGACCAGCTTGTAGGTAAATTTGATCTGCCGACTCTCGCGTATTAAGCTTTCTCCTCTTCACAGGGAGAAGCTGTACGGCATTTGCGTCTTCATCGTTGGAAGCATCATCTGCAGCCTCTTCTTCACTTCCGCCAATGCCTGTTCCTACGGGTATATTTGCGAACCAATCCATCTTCGTCCATTGCCGATCTCGGATTTTCGCCATACAATCATCGATATCAGCTTCCTCGGCATCTTTATGTGCCACTTTCGACTCGACCAGTTTGTTCATATTGTTCATAGCAGAAGTCCGCTGCGTCGAGTATTCCGCTGGCTTCTTATCAACACCCGCCAAGCGTGTCGTGATCAGAAGATACAATGCAACAATCAAGGAGGGAATCTTAAGGTCATTCACATCTTCGTTATCCTCCGATTGAAGTATAGAGGATACGGCGGCAAAGATATGGTGTGGGGCAGCAGGCGTCGACATCCTCTTGCATAGCTGCCGTATTACAGGCATCACCCATGCTGGCACCTCTCGAATTGCACTGGCTTTTCTTTGAGCTGTCTTCCTCTTAGGTATATCTGGTCTGACATGCGCTGCTTTGGCTGGTGTATATGGTTTGGCAGGCGAGGAATTTGGTGTTGAGGCCGAGTCATGCAGTCTACTCGCGCGACTGCTCTTCCGTATCCCAGCCGGTAGAGCACCGTCTAAGTATCTGTAGAGCTTCTGGTACACCTTCGGAGGGCATGGTGGGCGTGCCTGGATTTTTGGCAGAGCCAACGCTTGCTTGAGTCTAAAGGATGAGCCAGCTTACACATAATCACACTGCTCTATTCGGAATGCCTCACACCTTTCGCAAGCTATATTGGCGCAGGCATAAGATCTCGCGATCTCTTCATCTGCCTTGAGACTGCTTGCCTTGTTGCGAGATTGAGCGAGGAGGGATGTAGCAAGCTCGACCAACTCAGGCGGTAGCGGACCACTCAGCGATGGAACCAGGCCGTTCAATGCTTGAACTACCGCCCGGTCCATAGCTCAACCTGTTGGAGAATGAATGTTTGAGTCAAAATAATGCCCCAAGCTAGTAGTCCTGTAGCGCGCGCCAGATGCGTCAATTCCACTCCTGATTTGGTGCACAAGCAAATGGGTACTTACTCTAATGTATTGTATGTACGGTAGTCGAAGTAAGGTGCCTTTGTTCTGTCGCTAGTAACACTTCCTTTCTGTTTGCTCTGTTGCGAAGTTACTTCGTGAACATTGAGCCACAATGTTACTTCGCTAGTATCAAGGCTTAAAGTCGGCTTGTCAATGAGTGTTATCGTAGCACTCCTCGAGAGCATGGTGTTAGACCAACAAAGTACGATTTACTTATTGAGCTGTCCAATTATGACGATGCAAAAAGCACTCGGACCTTTCAAGTGCCACAGCTTGCGCCTTTGGCACATGCTGTGACCGGGTCTTCACTGTGTCTCCCTTCAGCTCTCCACGAAACTTTCCCGAACGTTCTACTACTCAAATTACATTGATCCAATCTTTATTCAATCAAAATAAATCACACCTCAGAGGATTCGGTAAGTTTGACAGTGCATGAGGTAGCGCATGGAAAAGTGGTGGCTGCATGACCGTTGCGTAGTGAAGTGAATCCCTCTAGGTAGGCCTTACATATCACGCAAGTGAAGCAGCTACTCTATTACCGACTTCGTGGCACGATAGCCATTATCAGCAAAGAGAGATCAACCAACACTTTACTTTCACACCTTTACCAATGTTTGCGATTTAGTCTCAAGGAAATGTATCACTCTTCTACCATCATATCACGCGGTTCTCTTTATCTGTGCTCAACACTATGCCTGAAAAATCAGAACTTCACAAACTCTTCAAAGGGCTTCTTGACGAATCTCCCTCATCGGGTACCGAGGACAAGGACGTCCCAATGATTACACCCTGCGAGTACTATCATGAAACAGGACCCATTTGGGATACAAAGTCAAATCATGTTCTAGTCAAACATAACGATCTGTCGTCCAAAGGGGCAGAAATGGCAACAAAGCGGGACTACAAAGACATTCCACCCGACGCTATTGACGCCACTGGCAAGCCGATAAAGAAGGTGAAGACCATAGATCTTGAAAACTACGAAATGGAGGAGACAGGAGGAAATCACCAGAGGAGTCTGCCAAGTACTGTTACTCATCAGCCAAGTGTAACCAACGAGGGAGGAATGCAGCACAGTGATAGCGATGCAAGCATGGACACCGACCAGACGGACGATACCAAACAGGAAATTGGGGAGCTCATGAGCAGTAATGTTCCTACGGCCGTTGGTGAAGACATTGTGCAACCAAATAGCAGTAGTCAATACTGTCCTGAGGCACCCGAAATCTGCAGCGACCAAGAACTCCCACCTGAACCCCAAATCAATCACGTCTTTCTCAGTCCACTCAAGCACAATATAGGGAAAAGAGACAGTGAAGAGATGGATACCATCGAAAAGGAGGGGTTAGAGCCCGAAAATGATGATAGCAGCCAGATCGGTTCACACAAGCTGGACAAGACCGTCATGCTCAAGTCTAGACCCGACTCTGGCCTTGTCATTGAACCTGAAACAAGTACAGATGGGGATCAAGGAATCATGAATATGATCGAAGAAGCTGTGCAAGTCGACAACCATACCGATGTCAACTTCAGTACACAGGACCACGGCGACAAAACTATTCCTAAGCCCAGCATCAAATCGATTCCTTCAATCCAATCTGCAGTTAACGTCAATTCCGATTTAGAGGATGATCTTGAGGACAATCGGCACAATAATATACGCAGGCCCAAGTACAAATCCTCTCTACCAGTCAGAAAGGGGTACGTGTCATGGTGGAGTAATGCCCTGGGCAAGGGGCAGATCATGGAACGCCACACCAACGAAGTGTACACAATTAATTGGTGGCAACTCAAGCCCCATTACGGTGCTCTTCATTCAGGCGTTTCGGTCGAATACCAGAGGGAGTATGGAAAGTTTCAGAAATTCTGGGTGGTGCAGGGAATGCCTTATCTGCTGTACGTATATTCCCTAGTCTGGGAGCCTCAAACCCGAGTTAATGAGGGACAGCTACAATGAGGCAGTCGACAATGTAGAGGAATATCCTTACATGAGGGCAGAGTATGAAGGCAAAGGATGAGCAGCCAAAAAACGACAATAGGAATTGCGATTGGCAAAGTAAGGGCATGGCATCGTGCAGGCGAAGAACGGGCAAGATTGCTACTGCAGAATGTTGCCATAGTTGGTGAAACTGCTGCGGTGGCCACTCAACGATCCCATCGGCTTGACCAAATCCAATCTTCTCAAATCATGTCGTAGTCCAACGTCAATGATTACCTGAGAATCAGCTTCTACAGATGCTTTTTACCTTTCGAGCCGGTAGCAACAAGAAGCAAGCGGCAAACTGAGTAATTTTCCCCCGGCTTACAAAATACATATTCGTGTTATTGTAGAGGAGTCTGCTATCATTTGTAGCATATATCGTTTGTCCCACCCATTGTCCGAAACGCAGCCTCGTAGTGGATCTCAATAGAGAGAGGCGTATGTGGATACTGGTAAGATAAATGAACTTGGAAGTGGAAATGTTTTGAGGCAGTGAAATGCGCTTGCAGTGGCGGTCGCCCTCAGTCGCACTCCCACTTAGTCGTAGTGGCACTCGGTAGCATTAATAGTAGTAGCATTTAGAATAGTAACAGTCGCGGTCGACGACCACGAGTGCGACTGCCACACCTAATAGAATTACGTAGTGCGAATGCGACTGCTACTATTCTAGTTGGAAGTGCACCGACCTTCTTCGTCAATCAACCAATTAATCGAACTCCAGCAACATGACCTAGCCAATACCTCCACTGCCTCTTATGGGGCATCGTCCTCAATTAAATCGTTAGGATGACTGCCCATCATCGCGCAATGATACGAGAACCATGCGAGACACTCACACTGTAAGACACAATCAACGAGAATGAGGATTGCAATTGAAGGCTGCGTGAGGTTTATCCCATATAGCCAGGTGACCCAACTCATCCATACTGAATATTAGCACAGGGCCATGGCACCCTCCACGCCATCTATGCCTCCGTCAAGAGGTCCTGCGAAGTCAACGGTTGGAATGGCGTTGACCTCCTCATTATTGGAGGCGATTTCCAGGTGGGCTTCTCCCTCATTGATGGTCTCTTCACATGTTGATGGGTTCAGGCAGTCCGTAACTCCTACGACCTCAACACCATGTCCGTACCTCAAAAGTTTCGTGCCATAGGTGACTTCCACGAATATTACAGCGGAACTCGCAATGCGCCTTACCTCACTCTCTTCGTGGGTGGGAATCACGAAGCCAGCTCGCATTTGCAGGAGCTACACTACGGAGGGTGGGTAGCACCCAATATCTACTATCTAGGTGCTGCGAGCGTCGTCCGCTTTGGAGATCTTCGTATAGCAGGGCTGAGTGGTATATGGAAGGGCTACAATTACAACAAGCCACATTTTGAGAGACTGCCGTACGACGAAAACGAGATCAAGAGTCTATACCACGTCCGGGAGATCGATGTGAGAAAGCTACTATTGCTACGGACACAGGTGGATATTGGAATCAGTCACGATTGGCCAAGAGGGATTGAATGGCAGGGCGATTACAAAGCGCTCTTCAGGAAGAAAGATCTGTTCGAGGCAGACGCAAAAGCTGGGACGTTGGGGAGTTCTGCAGCGAAATATGTGATGGATCGATTGCGACCACCGTATTGGTTTTCGGCACATCTGCATTGTAAATTTGCCGCCACCGTAGATTATGGTGAGGTTGGCGAGCAATACTCTTCGGTAATGCCGACAGCTAATGGCACGGCGGATACAAACGAAATCGGCATCGATCTTGGCTTTGACGGGGAGCAATCTCTGCGGGACCCGAGCAAACCTCCAGCACCCATCAAGAATGACGATGAAATAGATATCGACATCGAAGAGGATGACATTTCTAGTAATGCCCCAACATCTACGCCGACTACTGCAACGCAGCCAACGCCTCAATCGCCCTCAGAATCCGAACCCACCCTTTCGGACATCCGATCCCAACTCCCTGCCGCATTCACCAGACCCCAATCACTACCACAAGGAAAAACGCAACTACTTCCACCACCACCAGATATCACCAATCAACGTACTCAATTCCTCGCTCTAGACAAATGTCTCCCAAACCGCAAATTCCTCCAGATCCTCTCCATCGACCCTCTCAACCCGTCCACCCCTCCCGCGCCCCTCCGCCTCAGCTATGACAAAGAGTGGCTTGCCATCCTCCGCGTATTCGCCTCTCACGACTCCCACGAGCCGAACCCATCCAATCGAGGCGAAGCAGCATACGCACCTCTCATTACTAAAGAGGAAGAATGGGTGGAAGACTACATCATCAAAAAAAACGACGCAGGCACACCGGGAACTTTGGCAATACCAAATTACTTCGAGATCACGGCTCCTGTCTATGATGGAAAGGCGATTGGCAGTGTGGGTAGGGAACAGCCGAGGGAGTACAGTAATCCGCAGACGCGGGTGTTTTGTGAGATGCTGGGAATTGAGAATTGGTTTGACGATAGCGAGGAGGTTAGGGAGGAGAGGAGGAAGGTGAAGGGTACGTTAATTGAGAGTGAGAGGGGGAGGGGCGGGGGTAGGGGTAGGGGTCATTTTGGTGGGGGAGGTGGAGGGAGGGGAAGAGGAGGCGGGGGTAGAGGAAGGTCTAATGGTATGCTGGGAGGGGGAAGAGGGCGTCGGTGACAATGCTTCCTTCTTTTCATAGAAAGAAAATTCACGTATAATACTAAATAAGATATATCGGAACTTAAGTCTCTAGTATCTATAAGCTGGTAATAGACTAACCGTCGAGTTAGGAATCGGTTCCAAGTTAGAAGACGACAAGATAAAAACCACCTTTTCTCTACCTTAGCTCTTGTAGGCATATGGGTGGCGTTGTTTCGCTCTGATCCATACCCTATCAATCTGAGTCTACCGGGGCTATTCTGAGGTACAGCGGGTAGGTAGGTAGGTAGGTAGTATTCATAGACGGATCCGGCCCTATAAGGGTCATGCCGCAGCTATCTAGTGGGGTTTCCAAGCCTAATGGGTTCTAGAGCAGCCGATCTGCAGGCTATAGGCTCGGCTCAAGCGTCCCCCCAATGCGCCTACGGGTCAAGCAAATTATGTACAGGATATACCGCCGTCCCCGAAACTCCCCTGAAACTCCTAGTCCCAACGCCCCCTTAGTCCCTCTGTTCCAGTCCCTCAGTCCGTGGTTAGGGGCGATAAGACATTCCCTCGCTGTCGCTGTCGTGCTCATGCCTGCCTATGCCTGAGATCTCGACTATCTGCGGGTAGCTGTAAGGGCCTTTTCAGGCCTAATAGTAAATCCGTGCCCCTTATTTAGGGAGTCTCGTTGTCTAAGTACCTTGAGTCTTCGGTCTCTATATCGCTAGAGGGGTCGACGAATATGTCGTCGGCCAGATCTCCCCTGCGGGAGGCGGCCACCACCCTGAACTGTGGGAGGAGGCCTATGTCTATAATGAATTCGGCTGCTTTAGCGGCTAGCGTGGGCTCCGAGAGAATTTTCCGCATGTCCCTTTCCGGTCCGTTGATCCACATTCGCTCCCTAAGCTCGGTTAGTTCTGGGCAGCTTAGTAGTACATGCTGCACGGTCTGCTTGGCTGATCCGCAGCTGCAGGCCGCCGTGGGTTCCTTTCCAATCCGGTGGAGGTAGTCGTTGAGGCCGCTCACAAAAGACTATCATGCTTCCTCCAGATTCGGATATTGGTCCCTCATTCCAAATGCATTGGTTGAGTCATGCTACCTTACGTAGCCTCTCAGCACTCGCTGTCGTCACCGTTGTTATCCTGTTATGGAGGCTCTGGAGATTCACGATCTTGCCGAAACTTCGTCCAAGGGAGCCTAGGGAATTACCATACTGGATACCCTGTAAATCATCCCCTGACATTGAAGACGATGATTCACTAACACATAATCGCGGACGTAGTCTTAGGTAAATTCTTCACGAAAGCATGCGGGACTAGCTGATGGTGTTCTTCGCGGCCAAAGGTCATGCAGTGTCATTCTTCAGAGATGCAGACAAGACCTTAACCTATGGCAGGTTGGACGCGGTCCATCAAATTCTTCCCAGTAGCTTCACTGACTTATGGACTTTGCAGACTCTACTTTGGCAACACTCGAGAGCCGTGGAGTCTTACTGTGGCTGGCAACCAGATCTACATCATGACTTCCGCGAGGGATGTCTCAGTTGTGTACAAGAACATCGAGCAACTCACATTTGATGACTATATCCAAGACATGATGCTTCATTTCGGTTCTTCCAAGACAGCTGTCCGCACAATGTTTGCAACTCCTAATAAGGCAGACCCAACACCGACGGGCCTCCAGCCAAATCCCTCGCACAAATCTCTGAGCCATCTCTCCGAGTCATTCTACCGTCAACAGCTCCATCCGGGGAAAAAGCTGGACATCCTACAGGATTCATTCCTTGGGAACATCCATAATTCGCTCCAGTGGGACGCTATGTCCGCAAAGATCATCATGTCCTCCGGGCAAGAAGACCGTACGGTATCCCTTTTGGCATGGACCCGAGAGGTTTTGCTAGACGGTGCAACCAGGGCTTTCTTCGGAAACCGACTTATTGAACTCGAGCCTAAGCTTTTCGAAAGCTTTTTCTATTTTGACGACAACAGCTGGAAATTGACTTATAGAATACCCCGGCCTTGGTCAAATGACATGTACGCCGCCAAACAGGTGGCACAGGATGCCATGGAGGCGTATTTTAAGTTACCTAGAGAGCAGCGGCAAGGGGCAACCTGGCTCATACAGACCTTGGAAACAGAGATGAAAGCTCGAGGGATTGGAGAGTCTGATATTGCGGCCTTGCTCATGATGATCTTCTGGGTGTAAGTCAACCTCCCTTGCACATCACTACCAGAGGCCTTCTTCGCGTCATTTTCCATGGTCAAATCAGCTTACTTGCGAGCCTAGGATCAACGGCAATGCATACAAGCTCTGCTTTTGGTTTCTCACTTACATAATTCATGACTCTTCTCTATTCGCCGCAATACGTGCAGAGGCTGTCTCCACAGTCCGCTCATCAACCTCCCCAAGAGACCTAGCAAATAGCCTCGAACAATGCTCCCGCATCAACGCCGTTTTCTACGAAACCCTCCGCATGACCTCGTCATCCATGTCAGTCCGGAACGTGCTCGAGCCTCTCACTGTTGGCGGGAAGGACCTCCGTGCGGGCACCAAAGTTCTGATCCCCTATCGCCAACTCCACTTCGATGATAAAGTGTTCGGTGCTAATGCCGCGGTCTTCGACTCAGAACGTTTCCTTGCAAGCAAAGACTTGAGCAGGAGCTCGAGCTACCGACCCTTCGGAGGTGGCACAACTTATTGTCCTGGACGTTTCATAGCCAAGAAAGAAGTGCTTACATTCGTAGCATTAGTCTTGGAGCGATTCGACATTGCATTACCTGAGCAGAAACTGGGTTCAAAGGCCTCGTTTCCTCAGATTGAGGATGGAAAACCGTGCTTGGGAATTATGGGGCCGAGGAATGGATGGGACACGATCCTGAAAGTGAAAAAGAGCAGCAAGTCCCAGTAGAGGTTGAGTTTTTGGAATTTTTGTCTTCTATAACTCATGGAGCAGGTCGAAATCTGTGAATCAACATCTGTGCTACTCATGCCATCCCAGAGATCACCAATAGAGCTTAGCCTTGCATCGTTCAGCGAACAAGCATCTGTACTTCAAGATCGTGACTTTTTCTGTTGCGAAGGACGAAGTATAGGTCACCTGATAAAGCCGGAGGCCGTCCCGAATAATAAGCAATATAATGGCAGATCTTATCTATGGAAGTGATACTTCTTACCAGCTTATGGGAGACTAAGGTAGGAGAGGGAAGAGGGCGTCGGTAACGATACCCCCTTATCTTAATAGAAAAGTAATTTAACTGTAGTACTAAACAAGACATATCGCAAAGTCGCCGGTACGTGCTATGTATGATCCGGCCGTAGCTGCGATGTATACTACGTATCTCAAGGTTTGCTGTCTGCCTATGCGCTGATCTAGGCGATCGATCCTACCAGCGGCAAAACATATGCAGTCCATCCATCCAATATACAACCAACCCTCCGTCTCGAACCATCGATACCAGAAACGCCAGCCATGAGACATGCCCTCTGCTCTAGCCTTCCGGTGAGATCCAATGCGGATCCAATGCGGATCCAATGCCCATCAGTCCGTACAGATGACGCCCGCCTGATGCTCCAGCCATTTGCCTGAGATGGCTCTCTTCCCCCCACTCCACCCTAAGTTCGACGAGGAAATGAATAGTGATAATGGGAACGTGGGCTGGAGAATTGCTAGTGCGTTAAATTGGTGTTCATGAATTTCGGTTTCATGGATGTGGATGCTCAGGTGGTACGGGGAGTGAGAAGGGGGGAGGACTCAGTCATCATCGATGACGATGGCGCCATCGCCGTTGCCGTCATCGGCGATGATCATGTTGTTGCTTCCGTTTGCGGTTGCTACGGGGTTGGGATGGTGGATCTCGGCCTTGCTGCGCTTGGGGTCCTGCTGTATGATATCTTCTGATTCTTCGCGGTCGCGCTTTCGCTTGGTGCTGAGGCCGTTCGTGTTCGCATGGCCGTTCGTGTTGCCGTTGGTCAGAGGTACTGGAGAGGCTTTGGGTTTGCGGGCAATTTTGAGTTTCGTGGGGAGGTGGACTGGATTGGCATTTTCGGGTATGGTCTTTTCGGAAATGGACAGGGATAAGTTGACACGAGGATCCTCGTCGTCGTCATCGATGATGGTTAGGAAACTGTCGGCTTTCACGCCGAGCTCGCTGAATTTGCTTCCTAGATTGTCGTCCAGATCGGGATCGTAGAGCGTGCCAACCTCGTTGTTTATGCTGAATTCATCGCCATAGCCCAGCTGGTTCTTGAGGACATCTTCGACAAGGTCGTTTAGTGTCGCACGAGCCGGGTCGACGATCAGTCTCGATTGCATCACGCCGCAGACACTGCAGTTGGGGTTGGGTGGCTTCAGAGTATCGCTGTTGATGACGCGGGCACCCGAGCGCTCAAGGAAGACCATCTTTGCTTTGCTCAGATCTTCTCGTAGGACTTTGAACGCCTGTAAGACACACAGTCCAGCGGTCATGGCGTTGGTTGTTGCGATTGCAGGTATTATGTTACCTGCCATCTGTTTGATATCGAACTTTGAGCGTGTCTCGATGCCGAAGATGAGGGAGCGAAGGTTAGCAGTAGCTGCTACGAAGTCAAGAGTATCTTCGTCATCCTTGTCGAATGTGAGCATCAGTGGGACAGCATCTGGATCATCCTGCGCTTGGCATCGCTGAAGTCGATAACTCAGTCGCCGCACACTTCGCAACATTAGCCTAGCTGTTCAAGCGTTAAGATCGCGAATCTTACCTATCGCGGAAGACAGTAAAGTTCTCAGCCTCCGACCACACCTTTTGATCTTGCTGGGCCATCGATGTGCTGATACCGCCAGCTTGCTTAGCGAGCTCTTCGAAATCGAGAGGTTTAGGCGGCCTTCGATTTTTCCACATATCATCCATGCTTCGTAATCGATTGATGTCATCTCTAAATACTTTTTCAAATACTTTGCGAGCGAAGTCTTCAGATCCCATTGACTGCCGTATGTTGTTTAGCGCCTGAGCCTCCTTCCTTAGATTCTCCAATTCCTTCGCTGTATGGATATTAGTGATGACAAAGGATATCGACAAGAAGGAAGTACCATTCTCCGAGTCCTCTGTATGGTCGAATTCGGGGGCCTCGTCTTCGCTCGTCCCAAACATCTCACTGCGCAAAGTCAGCGAAGCGGTCGCCGAGCAATTCAGTAGGACGTACGTAAACAGGTAGCTCTTCGCCCATACTATGCAATGTATCGGCTGACTGGGTGTGCTTCTGATCGTGCAAACAGGAAAACTCTTTGGCACCTCTTTCGTATTGCAGTCGTAGCATTCCGTATTGCCCTGCCTTGATCAGCGAATAACCCAGACAGGGATCAATGTAGAGTCCACCTTCTTTATCACTTGCACCTGCCCGTTGAAACCGGTCGTACCGCTCTCAATCAGCGGCCTTCCTGCTGCGAGACACATTCTATTAACATGCCGCCGCGCTTCGAGGTTGTCTAGCGCATTGAAGATGAGGTCGAAGGTTTGAAACCAGTCGATATTGAACTGAGGATCTTTGATGTTGGCATGATGCGCCTCAAGCTTAACGTGAGGATTGAACTTCGCCGCGCTCTCTTTGGCGACCTGGTGGAAGTATGAATAACGGTGCCCATATTGATAGAAGTTTGATAGCCCACCAAAGCCTTGGATTTCTTGATATGTTCATGACGAAATAGAAATTGACGATTGAGGTTACTGAGATCGATTGTATCCAGATCGACGATATGAACCTCGCCGAAGCCGGTAAGGACAAGATTCTTGAGTAGCTCGCACCCAATTCCTCCCGCGCCGACCATCAAGACTCGTGACTGGTACGATTGGTGTCAGCGAACGCGATGTAGTGGCTGGCGATTGCGCATACCTTCCTAACTTTTGTGTGCAAGACCCCTAAGGACTGCTTTGCAAACCGGTCGCGGCCCATGCTTGCGATGTACGTCTAATTAGTGCGAAGAAGGATATGGAAGGACGAGAAGAAGAGCGCGAAGAGGAGGCACATAAGTAGAATATGGGGACGACAGCCGGAGAGGGTGAATTGAGGTGAAAGTGATCGCGGAGTTCTGGTACTTTACGAGACCCTGAACAACTGCTGAGGCGCGACAAACACCTTTGCCGCGGGTAAAATAAGCTGCCGAGCTGCATGCAACCTTATTCCTTAGCGTAGCCTCATCCTTGTTGCCTTGCGCCAAAGTATGATATACCTAGGTTCTTAGTTCTGTAGGGATCGATAAAGGTCCTATCCTGCTTGCTCAAACGCTCTTTTACTTTCCTATAGAATGTGTTCTTAAGTCAAAAGTCTTTATATGGCGGCTTTCTCATTATAACTTTTCATTTCTCAGGATGGCTTAGATTTACTTTGTTCTGCATTTGGAGACTTTTCTTTCGGGTGCTTGCTTGATTTCGGAAGATATTCTGGAGTAGCTGCATCGGCCTAGTCTATTTCAACAGTTGGCAATACTCTCCGTCTGTTTTCGGCATCGACTCATCAAGAAGATGTCAGACGATGAGGTAGATGAGGATCTTTTGGAGTTGCTACGCACTTCTATAGGCATTGGAGCCAGCGATGCTCCCAGAATTGCGAAGACGGGTGTTATACAAGATGCAGAGTACGTCTATGACAACTCTACCGATGTTGCCTTGGACATGCGAGGAACCAAAGCAGCCGCAGCGTCCATATGGTCTTTGATACAAGAAAAGGACTACAGCACGAGAGACTGGTCGAAGCACGAGTTGCACCCGAAGGCGAAAGACGAAAGCACTGTCAATTTCATTTTCTTGATGGATCTAATAAATTTTTCATTTTGGTCAGAAAACGAAGCTGTGACGCGAAGGTTCGCGGTCGAGTTTCGGGGGAAAAGATGGATGGGTTATTGGAGTCTTGTAGCTGCGATTCAACGAGCGCTAGAGGAGGGTATCCCAATTACCAGTCCAGGATTCTGGGTCAATGAAGCAGCATGTACGGATGAGGTGCTCAGACATGTTTTTAGGTCTGCGACTGACGAGGACATGCCTCTATTGGAAGACCGGATGTACTGTATTCGAGAAGCGGGATACGTACTTCAAGACGTGAGAGCTTACGAGGGATTGGATTGCAGGACCCGCTGACAACCAACAGAGATTCTACGGTAGCTTTATCAATTGCATAGAAGAAGCCAACGGCTCTGCCACTGCTCTAGTGAACCTCCTGGTTGACAATTTTCCCTGTTTGGATGACAGACATCGTTTCGAAGATATGACTGTTCGATTGTACAAGCGAGCACAGATCCTCGTTGCAGATCTATGGGCTTGCTTTGAAAACGAGCAGTACGGCTCCTTTCTTGATATTGAAACTATCACTATGTTCGCAGGTAAGCAAACCGCGCTATCGCTTATAGTATTGGGAGCTGACCAATGTCTAGACTACCGAATACCTCAGATGCTTCACTCACTTGGATGTCTTCAATATAGCCCCTCTTTGGAAAACCACATCCGGAAGTTGAGACCTATTCCAAGCGGTCACTCATGGGAAATCCAGCTTCGAGGCTGCACTATCTGGTGTGTCGAGCTGATTCGGCGCGAAATTGCGAAGTCACATCCAGAATCACAGGTCAATGCCATTCTCATCGATTATCTCCTATACGACACCGCGAAAGAGATGGAATCTAATGGACAGGAGTGTATCCCTCATCATCGTACAAGGAGTATCTGGTACTGAACAGATGAGGTATAGCACATCAAGGCAGAGCATAGTTTTGCTTCTCGCGCTCAGCTGTTTGTGCCCCCTGCTTTCAACAAATAATGTTTTGTGTACGAAGTCATCCTCGATGAATCTATGAGCATGGCACGCATGATGTACAGGCTGAGGAGCCGTATCGGATACTGGTGGGAGCCTCCTATCTGGTATCTCCAAAAGGCTATTCAGTTGTCCGTCATAAGCAGCAAATCATCGACTATGCTGAACGTATTCACGGGGTTCCTTCCTCTGGGTACACGTATCCATAATCTCTATAAACAAGACATATTCCAATCGTACGTTGAAAGTGGTGAAGCCTGAGTGCAGACTTTGCTTTATCTGAAATATGTCTCGGCTGTGGCTGAGAGAAATAAGGTCACGTGCAAGCGCGAAGCACTAGTCCCCACTTCTTTGCCCGCAACTCCACCAAAGCCACCTCAACGTTCCACCACAGTCCCGCGCCTCTCCGCCGCAAGGCATGGCTTCCACACCATCGCCATATGTGACTCTGATCTCTAGCGATGGCTATGAGTTCATCGTCAGTAGAGACGCCGCCTGTGTCGCGGGCACAATCAAAAAGATGCTTGACCCTCAGAGTCAGTCAGCAACCCCACCCCCACTTCCACACGGTCATCCCATTCTTCATAATCATTTGATTAGGAGCTAATCAAAGTGAGTATTGCAGGTAACTTCGCGGAAGCCAGCTCTGGCCGTTGTTCATTCGGTACGATCAAGTATGAGCTCGATTTATAACGTCCGAGTTTAGTAAGTTGCTGATCAGATACAGCGGGGTTGTACTCGAGAAAGTCTGCGAGTATCTTTATTACAATCTGAAGAATAAGGATTCGAAAGATGTGCCGGATATGGAGATACCGCCAGAGTTGTGTTTGGAGCTGTTGATGGCGGCGGATTACTTGCATGGTGAGTGTCCATGTTGGAAAAGCGCTCTTGAGGAAGGCAGGGAAAGGAGCCGATCCAGCTCTTGCGTGACTCAATCCGGGCTGACCGCACTTTAATGCAGTATAGCACGCTGCACCGAAGTGACGGACCGTTAGAAGCCAGCCGAGCAGAAGCATAGCGTACATTATATACCCCGAATACGGAAGTTCACGGATTGCATACACACATCCAACAGCACAAAGCTGTAACGGCTTCTGATTCATTCCACCGTAAAGCATCTACCCATCTGAGCATATGCGTTCATCCCTACCTCCTCCATGGGTCGATCGTCTATAGATGATGGTATAACAACTCTCCCCTCTTCATTCGAAACCTTCCCAAATCCCATGAAGGTGCCATGTCGATAATTGGCGGAGCACATCATCATGTCTCACTGACCCCTTCCCCTACCACGTCCTCTGCCGCCGCGCATGCCCCCCCGTTTCCCTCTTCCCTTCCCACCTCTTTCACCACGCTCATACAGCTTCTCGTTCCCAAACCCAGCATCTGCCACCCTCAGATAGCTGACAACGCCCTGGTCAACGATCGCCAACAGTACGTTGCGGTACCCGTGTTTTAGTCGTTTATACACCTGTCCCTCCGTTCCCTCCGGTGGTGGGCTATAAGGTACGGTCTGCAATAGGTCATCCAGCTGTTCAAGCACCGGAAAGCTCTCCTCACGAGCGTTAATGACTGCAATCCGAAAATCTGGCGGGGGTGGATTGGCTTTCTTGAAAGCGGATGTGGGTTTCCAGACATGAAAGGAACAGCGAATGCGAGGGTGTGTCGGAGATGTAGGATACCCCATGCCAGCGCTCGATCGTTGCGCCTCTCGATCCGTAGGAAGAGCCGGATCATGAGCGGGTATCATAGTAAGAAGGCGATATATAGAAGCATAGCTACGATACAGCCCCGGCGCAACCAATGGACCCCGTGGCGGTCGTTCCGGAACCTCGGCCTCAAACAAATACCCGTAGAGCTGCGCAAAGATCCCCAACCTCTCAAGCTGTCTCGGCGGCACATATCCCCTATCGTAGTCTTCAGGATACCACTCTTTAGCCCTCTGCACCACATACCCCAACCTCTTCAATCCCGCAAACACCATATACCTCTCCAGCGACAACCCCCTCTCCCCCAGCAGATAACAATACGCAGCCTGCAAACTCATCGATATATCCCTCAACTCCCCATTCCCCCACCTGAGATCCATACTCCCCCTCTCAACCAGATACAGCGCCTCCTCAGGCAACAACCCCAACCTCCCCCTCGCATCCCCCTTCCCCAACGTCCGCAGGTTCTGCCCCTTCGGATGCTCGATAATCGTAGTGCCGTCCTCGGGGTAATGATGACCTATAATCACGGCTTTCGGATTGTGCGTGCGGGGCACGGAGAGGGCGGCGTGCATGGCATGGCGGGAGGCGGAGAGGGTGGAGGTTTGGGATTGGGTGCCGTGGTGTTCGAAATCTTTTTCGCCGCGCCGGGGGAGGGTGGTGGATTGGGTGAGGTGGGTGAGGTAGCGGAAGTCGGGGGGTTCGTCGCTGGGGTCGGTGTCGGTGGGGTCGGGGTGGGGGAGGGTGGGGGAGTCTTCTTCGTCTAGGTCTGCCATTTTGGAGGGGGAGGGATGGGATGGGATGGGGTGGGGTGGGGCTGTCGTGCTTTGGTGCACCTGTAATATAGTGGTAAAGTGCTTTGATGGGTAGGTAGTCGCGTGGGGACTAATCTACCTTAGGCTCCGGACGGCTATTCCCGTAGTGTCCCGCTGGCGGCGCGCTGGGATAGAATAGCGCACACTCAATTCAAGCTACTTTACCATGTTCCATGTTCCATCAGCATATATATGTAGCTCCTCATCAGACGTGTAAGAAGAATCATACTCTAGCGGGAGTCATCGCGCCGAACAGCCAACGGTTCGATCTTCGATAGTAAATCGTACGCTGGAAGATTGCGTTCCACAATAATCTCCGTCATTCGCAGGACACACTTTAATTCCCAGCACTCATTATTGCAATTGGAGTGCTGAGCAAAGTTGGTTTCATATCTCGCAAAGGCTTATAGTGATCAGTGAGCGTGCCGCCAACAACACCCGTGGTAGTCAATACGAGATCCACAACAACGGTACATATTCAGATGCCAAATCCTGCCAGACCTCTTTGCACTGACATTGTCCAGCAGACACCTCTTGCGTATACCGCGCAGAGACGGCTTACCTCGACGCACACCAACATCGCAAAAGCACACAGAACCAGGAAGTAACACATACAGGTGCGAAAAGGGACTGTTTCCCATCATCGGATCTTGCATGTAATATGTTCAAGTCAACATGATGGACCGTTGATTTCATGATTGCGGCTTTGCATACTGTGGTGACAGGGTGGTGCATGGTCTGTGCATTGAAAAATCACTGGCAATCGGTCATTGGAACAGTATCCTTGGGAGCATAATGTCACGCAACGGTTCAAAGTCTTCCGTACCGTGGTCGAAAAGTCTTTGGCAGGGCAACCACTTTACCTGTGAAGAAGAGCCGGGGTCCCATTCGATGCGAGAGAATTTAACAACGAAGATAGCGTGGATTAATACACATGTCTCAACTGGCTAATTGATGGTATCTAGAGTTTCACTAGGTGGAAGACATTCCGTGAGGCTGTGACTAGACACATGTAAACTGAGATGAGGTTACTATGTCAGCACATGCTACTGGAAATATTGACTGAGATGCTCTCCGAGAGAATGAAACATAGCAGCTCCTAGAATTCTAGTCCATCCTTCCTCTTTTGCGAACACTGTGCCACCTTCGAACGCCGAGATTAGCTTCCAGTTATAGACTGTACTGGCTTTCCCATCCGGGGTGCTGCATCGAGCCTGTAGACATTGAATATGTCAAGGTTCTCGGCAAGACCATATGCATCTGCAGGAGTGCCCTTTGCTATCATGTGTAACCGCGGCTTTCGGGCACCGTGCGAAGCACAGCTGTAATCTAAATCGTAGATGCGTAATTGAAGAAAGTTGGCAAATTCATGGGTAGAATAATGATTCACTCCCATCATGACGTTACCATACGTCAGTGCGCCAAGTCCTAGGGTCTTCAAGGCTGGTGTTGAGTCTGTTTGCAGTCTCGAGTTGATGAGATCCAGTAGCATACTGGCTAAGCCGTCAAGCATAGTCATTTGGTAGCCAAATCTTGATCGTTGGCGCTTCGGGCAGATTTCTTATGTTCGATGTCTGAAAATGCCTGAGTTTTGCGAAGTATGAGCCAATCTATGACGCGTGAGTATATGCAGCCTCTAGGCCATTCTGCTAGGATGGCTTACTCTCGATTTCGCATGAGCGCTATCCGTTTCTGTCAGTTCTTGCCAATCTAGTGAGATACCCAAGGCTCTAAGATTGGTGCAATGCTTCGCGATGTATTTCAAATCTAAAGCATAAGGCGAAGTAGTATCCAGCTTTACTTGCGTCCTGGGCGCAGACCTCTCATCCCAGATGAGGGACTCTAGAGAGTTCCCATGGGGCTTCAATGAATGTCCTAGAATATCAGCGTAGGCGTCACCTTTAACAAAACGTGAAGGGTGGTCAGAGGACGTAGCGACACCAGGATTTCGTTGAGGCTCCGCATGAAGACGCTATCCGCATTTTCATGCCTTATGATCAAAGTGCGAAGCTGTAAAGCGCCCATAGTCTCACGCCGCGTAACGTTCGGGCCCATGAGCATTGACAAGGCTTCATCCAGGCCACTGCACGACTGGATGATGAGAGTGCTAAGGTTATTGAAATCAATAAGCGGTGCAGGTAATCCTCGAACAATGACGGCAAGATCAAAACCACATAACGATAGCGAATCTAGGCGTAACATGAGGACATCTGGTTTATACAGTGCATCATGCTCGGTTATGAGCAAATCCGCCAGATGCTCTGTCACAGGTCGGCGCAAGGTGCCGCGTGGATCTAAGGTACCTCTTTTACAGTAACGCCCTGCCATTCCCGTCTCGTTGCTGAGCTGTAAAGCTCTTAGATTCTTACAATTCTTTGCTAGCAGATGGATTGGCCATTTGCCTCCCTATGCGTCTAGCGCAGCGATTTTGAGAGTGGTGAGGTTGACCATGGCCATAGCTGCAAAGTTGGTTTTCCTCCATTCAGGAGTATTCCAGGTTTTGCAGAGCACCTCCATGATTCTCGAGTAAGATGGCAAGCGTCAGCGTGGCTAGTGGGCATTCATGATACCATCTAATGACGGCAAAGTATGAGTGTTTCACAATTGCAATAATAGAGCATCATTAGGTTCCGACTATACACGTACCGAAAGTCGCAGAGCTGCTGCCTCGACAATTTGAAGATGAGCAGACGTACCACAGCGTTCAAGGCATTAGATGCCCATCTTCCAGGATGATATAGTCTGAATACATCGTCCTCATCGTCTAGCTCGCTCTCCTCATGTTCTGCCTCCTCACTGAATGTCAAGCCCATATTGTCACGGCTTCCATAACGGTCATCTTTGATCCGAGCTTGCTGAGTCACTATATGCAGACCTCGAGTATACCGTAGGCCTTCGGGTGACGTTGCCAAAAGCTGTTCGAGCGATGCTAGTCTATTCCATCTTAATGGGACCTTGAGCTCAACTGTGCAATAGAGCTGTGGGAGAGCAATTGCTTTGAGTGTCTTGCATGACAGAGAGAGACTGTTTAGGTCTCGATACTGCACAAGCTGTGAAATCACCATGTCAGACTTGGATCACGACCCTCCAAAGCACAGCGTTGAACATACGTTGCTCACTATTAAGCAATGGATCTCTGATGGTAAGGCCACTAGTGACGCCGGCGCTGAGTACGCACGATCGGAAGCTTGTGTCCTTGCGGCACGCATATCTTCAGAATAGTGAGGTTGGACCGGTATGATGTAGAGTCTGTAGAGAAAGATTCGGCTAGTGAGTCTTGTGAGTGTCTCGCGCCGCTATGGACACATGGCGCTACCTGTATCAGCTATGCCAAGAGACTAGTCTCCGGTTGGAATGAACTAACAACTCAAAGCTTCTGAGATCGAGCGCATACTCTTTGCCGAGAACATACAAAAAGACAGGTTTGACTCTTATTGACGCTGATTCAATGGTGGTGCTTACGCCTTTTGGTATACAGCAACTCACTCAATGGTGGGACTATGTGATCTCCCTACAGAGTTGCAACATCACATTGTCCTCAACCTTCATCCCTCCGCTGCAGTAGCGCTGAGGCAGACAAATCGCTGGTTCAATACCCATATATCCCTTCACAGACTCGATCGTACGGCAGTTCATGAATACCTTCATCATCTAGAATATCTACCTAAACGTCTACACGACTTCGCGTGCTTCTCCTGTCTGTCCTTAAAGCCAGACACAGCCTTCCCGTCGACCCAACTTAGCGCAAAGGGCCGCTTTTGCATAGACTGTGGCGTCAAGGATGCTAAATTCGAACCTTATACTAAATTCGATATAGGATGGGACGGTGGATGTTGGAAGGTTTTTTGTGGCGCTTGTTCAAGTGTGCAGCCCTTATTTTGCACAGCCTGCTGTTGTTGCTGTGGGTGTCTTGCGAAGGCGAGGACCTGGACCGGAATGGCTGCTCTTCGGCAGAAGCCAGGATACGAGAAGCTTTGCGAAAGGCACTTAAGATTCTAGTGCGTGACGATGACCACCACGCGGCAGAGCGCACCTTACACATGCAGCAGATCATCCGTATATGTCGCCACCATCGCTTTCTCCGATCAATCGAGCCGAGCTTTAAACGCATACACCAATCCTCCATTGTCGATTATCTGTATTCAATCACGCCTATCGACACACCAAGTAGGGTACCGGCGCCACTATATTAAAGACTCGATCGCCAATGACCCGGCCCTAGTGCGTGTGAAGTGATCCGCGACATTTCAGCAGCATAGCTAGGCAGTTGCCCTCTTCTGAACCTCTCGACTTGATCTGGTACGATAGCCTCTCACCCATCATTTGGAAGTCAAATCCTGAGGTTGCGCATTCGCATATGTGGGCGACTCTATACCTCTCGGAATGATAATGTTTCAGATTTATCATATCCAATGTGCTAGTGAAGAGTAAATTCCGGGTGTTCATCCGTGGTTCCCACGGGGTTCTTGTAATGTATGTTGTATCCCAGTTCACCAGGAACTTTGATACTCGATTTGTTGTCAATTATATTGCCAAGAAACCCGGCGAGCAGTGCTGCCTTACTAGTCACCAGGCCAAAACCGCACAGCAGATGAGTAGCACAGAGGTCCTGCGATGTGAGGAAAAAGTCCGTCCCGAATGGGTAACGTTGGCTCCACTATAATTAGATTCGCATCAGCTATGGAGAGGTCTCTACCCGGCTTTGACTCGCGGTCTCATCGATCTCTTCGCAACTGTAATTCCAATCTAGGTTATCACTCGGATCCCCGGCGCTGAGGTGTTGATAATGACACCGTGGATCTTACGATGACTTTTCGGGCAACCAGGGTTCGAGGGTCATGCATCCCTCTGCCTGGACAACCTTCTACTTCATCTACACCGACTCTACTCTATCAGCTTTGACCGTCTCGCGCTTTAGCATGTGTATCGCAGATAGACATGGAAAGCATCTAGCAAGCCAATCGAATCTCAAGCAATCAACAAATCTTCCTATCTGTCAGTTCACAATCATGTAGTCAGATTTAGCTTAGTACACTAGGCACCCTTCAGTCTTGCTTGAGAATAGTGGGTATGCCTCAGCACGCTGAACGTCTTCCACCACTATCCTCAAACAGCGGGCATGTAAACCAAGAATTAGGACAAAATAGAATTCATGCGCCTCAAATCACAACATTGAAGACTACACCATCTATCCCACCTCTTCATTCGTACTAACTCATACCCGGGCTTTTGACAAACGTCCTACCTCTGAAGCGAACGCGAGGAATGAACAGCGTAGTCGCTCACGAACATCGTGTAGCCCAATCTAAAAACCCAAACTCTAGAATATACTCTATATCAAATCATCAATAATAAAATGCACGAAGCCAAAATCACGTATCCGAATAATCTCTCACCCATAGCTCCCGTAGCTTCCCCCGTCCTCTCAATCTCTCCCCCAAACAAATCCCATCTCCAATCTCCCAACCCCCGCATAATTTGAAAACCATGATATACCAAAATACTCGATTATCAATCTCCATGGGGCAGGTGGCCGAGTGGTTATGGCGCTACGTTTAGGCAAATGTACACGCTTTCATCGTTTTGAACCGTAGTTCGAAAGAGCGTGGGTTCGAATCCCACCCTGCTCATTATTTATTTTGCCCCTTGGGTTGTTGTTTTGCTCTTTGGTTTGTTGGTTTGCTCTTTGTTTTTGGTTTTTGTTGTGGAGGGCGGAGGGTTGGGGGTTGAGTTTAAAGATGGGCGGGGGGTTGGAGGGTTAGGTGGCTTGGCGGTGTTGAGGGTTTCAATTTGATGGATATGTTGTATAGCGTGAGGACAGAGAAGGGCGAGGATAAAGTGGCAGATGTTGAATGGCATAGTGAGGTATCTGCGAGGACTTATCGGTTCTTAGGATACCTCGTTGTAAAATTTAAGCCTGCGATCTACGATAATTTTATTGGGATATGCATTGGCTGTCGGGACATTGTGAGAGACTCTCCCAGGGAGACACGACTCCTGGTTTACTCTCATGCCTCATACATCGTATAACGACTAAAGCTATGGTAGGTTATCCAGCAGGAAATGATACCACTTGGTGTCCATATCAATACCCATATTCTTGCAATCTCGAAGAATGCTCACGACGTTGTAAGACTCGAGGACAGCGTGCATACCATGTCCCTCGATCGAGAGACGAGTCTCCGCAGCTTGAAGTATAGCTTTGGCAGCAAATGAGATGAGAAGTTTCGGTAGCTTTTCTGTTAGATCTTGCGGTATACCGGTAGCCACTCCGCTTGAGGCGGCTTCAAAGAGTTGTGTGGCTTCGCTGGTCCAGTGATTTTGGAGGCGGAAAGCACGATATTTCGACCACCAGACTGGGATGGGTGGGGTTTTGTTGCCTTCATCGCTGTTTTCGGGCCGTGCGATGAACGCGTCTGTCAGAATTTTCACCACTTCATCCCTGCTGTCATTCTTCATCTGTCTATATGCAATGCATATAGGTAAATCGCCTGAAGAGTCCACGAGCATTGGATCTGCGCCGTGGTCTAGAAGATTTATAAGAGCAATCTTGACGCTTCGGAAGAGTCTGAGTGAGGAGACTACATCGTTGGAGAGTAAGGCCTGGATGGGGCGCTTTCCTTTACCGTTCGACTGGTTAGGATCGGATCCTCGATAAAGCAAAGCCTTGGCTAGTTTGAGGTGGGTCTGGTCGACTTCTAGATAACTCACCCAGGATCTCATAACACAATGTAAGGGAAAATCCCCTGTAACCGAGGGGGTGTGTATGTTGGCAGTCTTGCACAGCTGCAGGGCAACATCGTCAAGTTCGGGAATATGCAACCCTATGGATTTATCTAGCATAGCGTAAATAAGGCTTTCCCCGCCCGATACTTGTGTATTTGGGTCTGCTCCCTTCTGAAGGAACATCAGTGTCTGATGACTCCAAGCATGTTTGCGGGTCCCAATATTGGTTAAAAATATAGCAAACGACGACTCCCCAGCATGTGTCAATAGATTGATGTCAGGGTCGTGCTCGAGGAAGAGGGAAGAATGACAATACTCGGGTTTCTTCATTACCATATGAAACGGCGTGACTCCAGCATGGTTCATTGCGTTAACATTGGCGCCACGACGGAGCAATTTTTCTATAACACCACCATCTCTAGGTATTTTACTGGGAACCCGACGTAGCGCGACGTGAAGAGCTGTATCACCATCGTTATCAGAAATTGAAAGGTTTGGATTGGCGGCGAGAAGAGCTCGTAGAGCCGCAGGAAGGCCTAGGGCCAAATGCACGGGAGTCTTCCCATCCGAACCCTGGGCATTCAATCTCGCTCCATATTTCAACAAGTATCTGATGATGTGGGGATAATTGCCGATTACAGCAAGATGCAGCGGCTGATTGCCGTCGTTATCTTCGACGTCGACTCTGGCCCCGTTGACCAATGCATCCTTGACATTGTTGAGTTCTCCAGTTGTTACCATGCGGTGTAACAAGGTCCTTCCCAAGATGTCTTGTTGATTTATAGCGTCCAATTCAGATCTTGATGGAGTGTTCTGCCGTGAGACCTCGAAACCATGCTCGGCCTCGTGCGTTTCGGGCAAATAATCCTGTCCGACAGCACCCAGTTGAAAAGACCCTGGAGTATCCCAAGGATTGCTGGAACCAGAACTCCTTAGCTGGCCAGACGATACAGTAGGATCGAGAGCTCTACGCTTCTGAGCATCTGGTCCATTTTCCCGGGTAGGCCAGATATCCTACCTGAACTCAGAGTCCCTGACCACCGCAACAGAAGCGCCAACATCGTGGCTGACAACTCTCTGACCATTAGTCGTGGTGTTTACTCGCCGTCTCCGTGGTCGTCGTCGGATGGTTGCTATTCGGCCACCTGCAATTTGATTCGTTCTCCAACCCCATTCTGGGATTTTATTCTTATATGCACGGTCTCTACGGAGAATCATCAAGAGGCTAATATTAACACGGGACATCACATTGAACTTACGAGGCCACAAAGTTGTACTGTCTTATCATCACATCTCTCACCTCGTCGAGACTCTGCTCTTGCGTGACGTAGAGGCGATGAATGATACTCTTCACGCTGTCCCAATTTTTCACCATCCTCACTAAAATATGACTGGCCTCACCGGACACGTTGTATCTTGAAAGAGCCAAGGCTGGTAAATGCTTCTTTTCCCAGACTGATGCAGGCGGTACTAGGTGCTCGCAAGAGGCATCTAGCCGCATCTATACTAGCGTCTTGGCATGGATCATGTGGAACAGAATTCAACGCCTTGTTCTGACCTTCTATATAGTACTGTGACATCTTAAGGTTTGGCCGCCAAGCAATGTACCTCATGTGATCTAATTTCCCCAGGAACTTTTCTTTACAGCATTGCCTGCAGTAAGACAACAGCATGGCTACAGTATGGCTATAGTATGGCCTACAGCATAACAACAGTATGGCTACAGTATTGCCTACAGCATGGCTATAGCACTTATAGCATGGCTACAGCATTGCCAGCATAGCTACAGCATGGCTATAGTATTCCCTATAGTATGGCTATAGCATTCCCTACAGCATTCCCTATAGTATAATAACAGCATGGCCTATAGCATAGCCTATAACATGGCCTTACAGCATGATAATAGTATTCCCTACAGTATAGCTATAGTAATGATGGCCTACAGTATAATAATAGTATGGCTATAGCATTACCTACAGCATGGCTATAGTACTTATAGCATGGCTATAGCACCTATAGCACTCCCTATAGCATGGCTATAGTATTCCCTATAGCATGATAATAGTATTACTAGCATAGTTATAGTATAGCTATAGCGTTACCTATAGTATAGCTATAGTATTCTCTATAGTTTAGCTATAGTATTACTTATAGCATAGCTATAGTATTCCTTATAGCATAGCTATAGTATTCCCTATAGTATAATAATAGTATTACTAGCATAGCTATAGTATAACTACAGCGTTACTTATAGTATAGCTATAGTATTACCTATAATATAGCTACATCGGTAAACTAGGAACTAGTATAGAAAATCCGAAACTGGAAAATCCGCTAAAAGCGCATTTTCCAGGCATGAATATACTAGAAATAAATAGGAAAATTTTAGGTTTTTTTTATTCTAGCCTAAAAGTCCTAAATATAGAAAATCCGGATTTAAGGCCTTAAATCCGTGATTTTCCTCTAGCGCCGGGAAGAAACGGGAAGCTCGCTAGAGTTATAGCGGCTATATTATTAACGCTAGCGTAATATAGGTTTTAAATATAGTCGATTCACGTAGTTTATATACGCGTAGAGTACCCCCTCTAGCCTAGCCCCGTATTCTATACCTATATTACGCCTACTATTAATTCTTACTAAGTACTACTACTATTAACTATTAACTATTAATAAGACTTAGTTATATTACCTAGTTAGTACTAGCTCTATATAGTTATTATATTATAGCTAGTTAGTAGGACTTATCTCCTATTAGTCCTATTACCTTATATTTATAAAAGTTACTAAATACGTATTTAGTAACTTACGGTGTTATTCCTAGCCCTAGGGCTGATATATAAGCGCGCTAGTCATATACGTATTTTCCGCATATTTCTATATTATTCTACCTTCCTAGTTTGCTGATATATAGCATTCCCTATAGCATGGCTATAGTATTACTAGTATAGCTATAGTATAGCTATAGTATTACTTATAGCATAGCTATAGTATTACCTATAGTATTCCCTATAGTATAATAATAGCATGGCTTATAGTATAGCTTATAGTATAGCCCTATAGCATAGCTATAGTATTCCTTATAGTATAGCTATAGTATTACTTATAGCATAGCTATAGTACTTATAGTATAGCTATAATATTACTAGCATAGCTATAATATAGCTACAGTATTACTTATAGTATAGCTATAGCGTTACTTATAGCATTCCCTATAGTATAATAATAGTATAGCTTATAGTATAGCCCTATAGTATAGCCTTATATAATAGCCCTATAATATGGCCCTATAATATAGCTCTATAGTATAGCCCTAGAATTAGCCCTAGTATAGTAATAGTACCCCTAGAATTATAGATTTCAGGCGGTCCTAGAGAACTTAGCCCCTTAGTATTATAGGTCTTAGCAGGTTTTTAGGGAGCTTAGCCCCTAGAGTAGTTAGGTTTCTAGGGAGTATATATCTAATAGACCCCTAGCTTAATTACTAATCTTATACTAAGATAGTAACCCTCTAGTCTATATAGTACTATAATATTTTAAGGTTTAGCTACTAAGTAATATATATTATATAATTTAATTTCCCTAGGAACTTTTCTTTCTAGTATTATATATAATATACCTATAGTATAGTATTTCTTATAATATAACTACTATATTCCTTATAATATAGTTATAGTATAGGTATAGCAGTCCTTATAGTATAAGGTATAGTATAGGTATAGTATAAGGGTAGTATTAACTACAGCCTAGGGTATAGTATAGGTATAATATAGCCTATAGTAGTCCTTATAATATAGCTATAGTATTAGCTAATAGTATAGTTATAGTATTACCTAGAGTATAGCTATAGTAGTCCCTATAGTATAACTATAGTATAGCTATAGTATTAGCTTTAGTATTAGCTATAATATAGCTATAGTATAGGTATAGTAGTCCCTATAGTATAGGATATAGTATAGGTATAGTATAGGGATAGTATTAGCTATAGTATTAGTTATAGTATAGGTATAATATAGCTTATAGTATAGGATATAGTATAGGTATAGTATAGGGATAGTATTAGCTATAGTATTAGTTATAGTATAGGTATAATATAGCTTATAGCAGTCCCTATAATATAGCTATAGTATTAGCTAATAGTATAGCTATAGTATTACCTAGAGTATAGCTATAGTAGTCTCTATAGTATAGCTATAGCATGGCTATAGTATTAGCTATAGCAGTCCCTATAGCATAGCTATAGCATAGGTATAGCAGTCCCTATAGTATAGGGTATAGCATAGGTATAGTATTAGGGTATAGCATAGGGTATAGTATAGGGTATAGTATAGGTATAGTATAGGGATAGCATTAGCTATAGCATAGGTATAGTAGTTCCTATAGTATAAGGTATAGTATAGCTATAGTATAGGTATAGTAGTCCTTATAATATAGGAGATAGTATAGGGGATAGTATAGGGATAGTATAAAGATAGTATAGAGATAGTATTAGCTATAGTATAGGTTATAGCAGTCCTTATAGTAGTCCCTATAACAGTCTCTATAGCATTAGCTATAGCATAGGTATAGTAGCCCTTATAGTATAGAGTATAGCATAGCTATAGCATAGGTATAATAGTCCCTATAGTATAGGGGATAGTATAGGGTATAGCATAAGTATAGTATAGGGTACAGTATAGGTATAGTATAGGGATAGCATAGGGATAGTATTAGCTACAGCATGGGTTACAGCAGTCCCTACAGCAGTCCCTATAGCAGTAGCTACAGCATTCCCTATAGCAGTCCCTACAGCAGTCCCTATAGTATTAGCTATAGCATAGGTATAGTATAGGGACAGCATTAGCTACAGCATAGATACAGTAGTTCCTACAGCATAGGGTACAGCATGGGGGATAGTATAGGGGACAGTATGGAGATAGTATAGAGATAGCATAGGGACAGCATTAGCTATAGCATAGGTACAGCATGGGTTACAGCAGTCCCTACAGTAGTAGCTATAGCATTTCCTACAGCAGTCCCTATAGTAGTCCCTACAGCATAGCTACAGCATGGCCTATAGTATTAGCTACAGCATAGCTACAGTATAGGTATAGTAGGGGTACAGCAGTCTCTACAGTATAGGGTATAGCATGAGGTACAGCATAGGTACAGCATGGGGTACAGCATAGGTATAGCATGGGGGACAGCATAGAGGATAGTATAGGGGATAGCATAGGGGGCAGTATAAGGGATAGCATAGGTATAGTATAGGTATAGTATAGGGGATAGCATTAGCTATAGCATAGGTATAGTAGTCCCTATAGCATAGGGTATAGCATTAGGCTATAGTATAAGGTATAGTATAAGGTATAATATAGGCTATAGTATAGGGTATAGTACCCCTAGAATCATAGATCTTAGCGGGTTTTAGAGAGCTTAGCCCCTAGAGTAGTTAGGTTTCTAGGGTATATATATCTAATAGACCCCTAGCTTAATTACTAATCTTATACTAAGATAGCGACCCTCTAGTCTATATAGTACTATAATATCTTAAGGTTTAGTTAGCTATCGTTACGCTAAGTAATATATATCACGTGATTTAATCTCCTAGAGAGCTTTTCTTTACAGTATTCCTTATAGTAAGATAATAGTATAATTATAGTAAGATAATAGTATAATTATAGTATAATAATAGTATAATAATAGTATTACCTATAGTATAACTATAGTAAGATAATAGTATAGTTATAGTATTACTTATAATTACTTATAGTATAGCTATAGTATTCCTTATAGTATAGCTATAGTATTATTTATAATATAGCTATAGTATTCCTTATAGCGGAGCTACACCTAGCTCCGTTAATAATCCTGTAGTATAATATAAGAAAAGAGAAGGGGACTATAATAGTACTACTAGAGGACCGAGTAGTCTAAGGCATCGATATTCTAGCTATCTAGGAGCCCTATTATAACCTTAATAACGGGACTTCGTATAACCCTAGTTATAGTAGATTTTATCTAGCTTATAAAGGCGGCGCTAATACTTGAACCTATTTATATATTAATAAGAGAATCGACCTAGAGTTATAGGAAGTAACCTACTATTCCCGCGACGTATACTCCTTAGCAATACAGACGCCTAAAGGAGGAACCCAGACTACTATCTAGGAGTCTAGAATAGGGGGCCAGACCGCTATACGGACGACCGAGGCGGAAATCTAGACTATTAACCGGGATTCGAGCGAGAATCCTAGCATTACGACTAGGGAAGTATATATCTATAATATCTATAATCCGAGCCTAGCTACGGTTATAACTAATAACCCGTCCCGCCTTAACTAAGCTAGGGGCCTATTATAAGCCCCTAGGGAATATATCCTAGTAGGCGACTTTAACCTACACCACCCGAACTAGAATAATCTAGGTAGGTTCACGTACTATAATAAAGCGGATGAATTAATTAAGGTAACGACATCCGTAGGGATAGAGCTCCTCCTCCTAGAAGGCGCGGTTATATAGTACTCTAGAGGGTATAAAAGCGTAATCGATCTAGTTTTTATAACGCTAGGGCTGGCGGACTACGTACTAGGGTACGGAGTACGCGAAGACCTATAATATAGGTCCGACTATACCCTAATAGTCACCGAGCTAGACCTTAGTACGGAGGAACAGGCCAAGCCTTAGAGGTACGCCTAGAAGACAGCCGATAGTAAGGAGGTAAGAAAGGGAGCCTAGGCGCTAAACGGCGCCCTCCTAGCGACCCCTTTAATAACAACGTTATAAGTGGACGACTTTCTACTACGCCTCTAAGAGGGTATAGTAGAGATACAGGATCTCACCGTCCTATAAGCGAAGCTACTAGAGAAGGGAAAGTTATACTAGACCCCGGAATATACGAAGGCTATACGACGAGTAAAGGATACTATCGTAAAGATAAAGGGAAGCTAGGGTACGGCTTTAGAATAGTAACGGATAACGGCTATTAGGGATAGGAATAGAGTTATTACTAAAGCGAAGGCGCTAGCCTTTCGTCGTACGGTACACGAAGCTAGGGAGTCCCCTAAGGGAGTATAGTAACTAGCTAAATAGGCAAGAGAGAATAGTATAGAGGCGAAACCGCTACCGAAGTTTCCGGCCCTAAAGCAGGCTACTAATAGGCAGATGGCGACTATATTTAAGGAAAAAGTCTCGGTCCTACGCGAGACCTTCTTCCCTCCGCCACTATAAGCGGACCTAGCGGATATCTAGGACGCTAACTACCCTAATCCCCTCTTAACGGCTAATATAGTTAGTAAGGAGGAAGTCTAGAAGGCTATTTTCCGCCTAAAGGAGGATAAGGCTCTAGGAGTTAATAGGTTCCCTAATAGATTCCTACGTGTTATTACCGAGAAACTTATTAGAAAGATTACCTACCTCTTCTAAGTATATCTACGACTTAGGTACCACCCGCGGGAGTTTAAGAAGGCTAATACGGTCGTCCTAAAGAAGCCGAGGAAAGTAGACTACTTGGAGCCGAAAGTATACCGGCCGATAGCCCTACTTAGTACTCTAGGTAAGGCGTTAGAAGCGGTTATAGTAAAACGTCTCGGCGATTATACGGAGCGTTACGGCCTCTTTCCTATAGAATAGATAGGGGCGAGGAGAAGAAGATCCACCGAAATAGCGTTAGAAACGATAGTTAACGCAGTATACACGGTATAGGACTACGGGAAGGACAAGGTAGCCAGCCTACTATTACTTGACGTGGCTAGGGCCTTTAATAATATCTCTTATAGAAGGCTTATCTATAACCTTAGGATAAAGGGAGTCCCGCGGTTAATAGTAGCTTGGACTAAAAGTTTCCTAAGGGAAAGGGCTATATTAATTACGCTAGGAAGACGAACGAGTAGTATAGAAGAGGTCGAGACTAGGATCCCCTAAGGGTTACCGGTCTTACCTGTCCTCTTCCTATTCTTTAACTCCCCCCTTATCAAGGGGTGTTTAAGGTTAAGGCTATATATCTAGACGGGTGGATTTATAGACGATATATACCTACTAGCCTACGGGACTAGTATTAAAGCTATATACAGGACGCTGGCATTAGCGTACTAGGAGTACCTTAAGTAGGTAAGTACTTATAGGGCCTCGTTTATACCGGCGAAATATAAACTGGTATACCTAACTTAGTACCTAAGGAGGTTTAATATAACCGCTTCGGTGGACCTAGGATTAACGATAACTAGGCTATAGACGAGTATCTATATTCTAGGACTATATATCGATAGGAAGCTCCGGTAGGGCCCCTATATCTAGAAGGTTAAGGCGAAGATAGCGGTATAAGAGCTATCGCTCTCGATTATAGCGGCATTAATATAGGGAGCGACTTTAAATAAGGCAAGACAGGTATATAACGCTATAGTACGGCCGGTAATAACTTATACCGCCGCCGTATAATACTCTCTAAGGGCTCTTAGGGGGGCTATAAGGGTACACGTCAGGTCTCTTAGTATTATCTAGAATCGATATATTCGCCGAGTACTAGGGGCTTATAAAGCTATAAGTATACGGGAACTTAAGGTTAAGAGCGGAATTACTCCGATATAGGTAACCTTAGATTAAACGGTCCTCCGCTACTAGGCGCTTTAAGGTATCTACCCCGCTACTAAGGCCGGGAATATAAGGATCTAAAGGAAGCTCTATAAGCGGTAAGGCCGACCGCGAACCGTTACGGAGTCCCTAGTAGAGGGGAAAAGGGAGTAGGCCCTGCGAGCCCTCCGAATAAATAACTAGGACGAACTAAGAAAGGAGGACGATACCCCTAAGAAGCAGCAAGTCTAGAAGGAGGTTCGGGTATAGTAGGGGTTATTATAGAGAGTAGTATAGGAGGAATACTAGTCTAGTATTCCGGAGTAGCGACGGATAGCAGCCTAGGAAGGTGATATATAGGCTGATAGGCGTACGCTTTACACGAATCTCCCTAAGGCGGCTAGCTCGGTACTAACGTAGTTACGTACTAAGAAGATAGGGTTAGCCTACTTCTTATATAGGTAGAGGGTCCCTAGGGTTAACTCGCCTAGATGCGAGGATTACGGGTAGAGGAAGTAGGACGTAAAGCACGTCTTTATATTCTACCTCAGGTACTAAGAAAGGCGCCAGCTCCTTATTAATAGGGTAGGTACTAACGACCTCTATAAAATGCTTATAATATAGAAGGGAGCGGAGGCTATTACCCGATAGTTCCTAGAATATAGTCCCCTCTAGTAGTTTTCCCTAGCTAGGGAATAACTCTTTAGGACCGGATCTAACCTAGACCTAACCTAGATCTTACCTAGGTCTAACTTAGGAGCGCCTCTAGCGCTAATAGGGGCTAGTAGGCTGGGCCTACCTGCTTTAAAGGCACTCTATATAGATTAATAATAAAGGGAAGTATAGTACGGTATTCAAATGTGGTACTAAAGATAATAAGAAGGCTATAGGAAGCGTTTACGGCAGGTAGAGGTTTTTTACCTATAGGGCTTGCGGAGGTCGTAGTGCTACGGCTCTAAAGGTTTCCTTTAACTAAGGATCGCGGTTAACGCGATTACTTGATATACTAAAGAAACCCGCCATTATCTAGCTACTAGATAAGTGCGTATATAACTAATTAAATCAAATTAAATTAATTCCTTATAGTATAACTAGAGTATTCCTTATATTATAGTTATAGTATAGCTATAGTATAGTTATAGCATAGCTATAGTATTACTTATAGTATTCCCTATAGTATAGCTATAGTATTCCTTATAATATTACCTACTATAGCTATAGTATTACTTATAGTATAGTTATAGTATAACTTATAGTATAGCTATAGCATTCCCTATAGTATTAACTACTATAGCTATAGTATAACTTATAGTATAGCTATAGTATTCCTTATAATATTACCTACTATAGCTATAGTATTACTTATAGTATAGTTATAGTATAACTTATAGTATAGCTATAGCATTCCCTATAGTATTAACTACTATAGCTATAGTATAGCTTATAGTATAGTTATAGTATAGCTATAATATTCCTTATAGTATAGCTATAGTATAGCTAGAGTATAGCTAGAGTATTCTTTATAGTATAGCTATAATAAGATAATAGCATAGCTATAGTATTACTTATAGTATAGCTATAGTATAACTATAGTATAGCTATAGTATTCCTTATAGTATAGCTATAGTATAACTATAGTATAGCTATAGTATTCCTTATAGTATAGCTATAGTAAGATAATAGTATAGCTAGAGTATTCCTTATAGTATAGCTATAATATAGCTATAGTATTCCCTATAGTATAGCTATAGTATTCCCTATAGCATAGCTATTATAAATGATAGCATGGCTAGAGTATTCCTTATAGTATAGCTATAGTATAGCTATAGCATTCCTTATAGTATAGCTATAGTAAGATAATAGTATAGCTAGAGTATTCCTTATAGTATAGCTATAGTATAGCTATAGTATTCCCTATAGTATAGCTATAATATAGCTATAGCATTCCCTATAGTATAGCTATAATATTCCTTATAGTATAGCTATTATAAGATAATAGTATAGCTAGAGTATTCCTTATAGTATAGCTATAGTATTCCTTATAGCATAGCTATTATAAGATAATAGTATAGCTAGAGTATTCCTTATAGTATAGCTATAGTATTCCTTATAGTATAGCTATATTAAGATAATAGTATAGCTATAGTATTACTTATAGTATAGCTATAATAAGATAATAGTATAATAATAGTATAGACTATAGTATAGCTAATAGTATAGCTAGAGTATTACTTATAATATAGCTATAGTATAGCTTATAGCATAGCTATAGTATAGGTATAGCATAGTAATAGTACTATAATAGTACCCCTAGAATTATAGATCTTAGGGAGTCTTAGAAGACTTAGCCCCCTAGTATTATAAGTCTTAGTAGGTTTTTAGGGAGCTTAGCCCCTAGAGTAGTTAGGTTTCTAGGGAGTATATACTTAAAAGACCCCTAGCTTAATTACTAATCTTATACTAAGATAGTAACCCTCTAGTCTATATAGTATTAGATATTAGTATCAGCCCTATATACTTATCAGTAATATGCAGATCAAGAGTCTAATATCCTAATTATTCGTAGAATTTGTTGATAAAGAACCTCTTTCCCATCCCACTCATCTGAGCCGTACAATTCCTATCCATCAATGACCTCCCAGCCCACCAACTTGCAAATCCAAGCAGACGCCCAAATTGTATGATCATCCACCCAATCCTTCTTTCAACAAAGGAACCTTCTGAACGCTACCATAGATCCTGACCAATCTGCGAAATGCCAAATATACATGGGGCGAAAACGGTCAACAATTCCAGATCTGCAAGGAAACAGCACTATTATACTTGCAAAACACGGCCACTGTTCCTGCAGTTCTGGAGGATGACATCGTCACCAAGATGGAATCAATGGTTTTGGAACAACGTCCCATGAAATGTACCGCTAATGAAGCTGCATCTTGAAAGGACAACGGTTGTAAACATGTGAAACTCTGTTGAGTTATCTTTGAAATGGTATTTCAATTCTCACTGTTCTGAAAATGGACATAAAATGGCCTCTGGCAATATGTGCAATGTTGGAACCCAACCGCGGACATTGGTATTCGGTGCAACGCCTGCTCAAATTCCTTTATCCCTCCGTCCATGGAAATCGTCTCTTCATAATCGCCATAACGCCGTCAATGTGGATGATGGGAAAGCTGAGTGACAATACAGACCCAGCGGGCCCCGCTGCCGGGCGCCAAACCTCCATCCCTTCAATAGTTGCACCCAGCTGTAAGTAAGCTGGCACCGTAGATATTCATTCGATCAATGGTTTCCGTGTGGTCCCTACCATGGTCATACCCAGCGTATGCAATGCTTTGTAATCGTTGACCCTTACGATGGTTGGCGCAGGCAGCATGGGATTGTCCGGTTTGACGCCCACGGCATCTTTCGCTGCCTGTTCGATAGCTTCCATTTCCTCTTTGCAAGCGGTGTGGTCAAGGGGACAGACGATGATGGGTTGACGAAGGAGAATGTCTTTCGCTGAAGTCATATGAGCCTGCAGGACGTTAGCAGACATTTCCATGTACGTAAAGTTGGTGGTGCTTGCAGACGTACTTTAACAGTCAGGAAATATTCGATCTTGTACAAGCTCCCCGTTGTCGTGAATCCGGTCACGGAATACATGGGAAAAGCCTGCTTTCCCCTCGGTAATATGCCATCGCTATCCCTGGAATCCTTGGCCGGAAATACCAGTCCCAAATTCGTGAAGTAACCAGCCTCCGGCATCTTCACACCCACCGTTTGAGTCTGCTTAGCTATCGTTTTGACCTTGCGCTGCGGTTCATCTCCTTCGTGATTGTAGACGATTTCCTCGTCTATGCCTATCGTTATTTTATTGATCGTTACTCTTTTAGCTTTGATCAACCAGTCTGGATTCGGAGACAATTTGATGTAGACACTGACGGGATCCAGAGGGCCGTATGACCAGCGCGGCAGCGAAATCCCCAGGGTCACCAGATGGTCCGTTATACGCTCGGCTGACTCAGGTCTGTTGTACATGCCAAATGTAGAGAGTGTGTCGTATCTCGTTAAGGGAACGGGGAACGCATATTTCTTCTGCTCTATATGGCCTTGTTGAACCGTGACCACCATTTCATAGTATGTCTCCACCGTTCTGCTCGCCAATTGTAGGCTTGCAGGAGGTACCTTCCTGGCGGTCTCTTCACCCCCTTTTCCGTAGGGAATAAATATCACGAATGGTAGGTCCATCGAGAACACACTCTCGTACTCTTTGCCCACTGGACTGTGGAATAGCAGCATTTCTCTTCCAACTATATCCGTAATTTCCTTTCGCGGCGCTGCCAGGTGCTTTTTTGTAACGGAGTCGGCAGAGGGATGTATCGTCTCTCGTCGTTGAAGACATATTGTGACTAGCGAGATTGAAACTGGAGCAGAGACTCCTATGGTCGGCCGGATCTCAACTGTACCTTTTATTCGGGGCTGTAGGAATACGAGCTTAGCAGGAATCCTCAGAAAGTTCAGTCATGACGGAATTGGGTGCTTACCAGTGTCGCCGATATGCCAGGGTATCCAACCAGGAACGCACTGTTTGGCGGGCCACAGACGCGGACGAAGGCTGTCATTGCGGCTCAGATGATAGCTTGACTCGCCCATAGCATTCTGCAAGGAATGTTTGCAGTGATTCTTATCCTGTGTAGCGATCCTGGGGATCTCCTGGGTATGATGCCCTTTTAGCTTTCCCCAGTTAGCGCAGATGCCCGCATGCGGTGGTGTTTGTTATACCGCAAGGCTAGTAGATCACAAAGCAGTCAAAAGAAGATGAGAAGTCTCCGCCGATGAGTTTCGACTGCGATGAGAGGAGGTATCATTAGAAAATGGTTACACGCTTAAGTTCCTTTGCTTGTTGTTGAAACTTGGTTGCCCTATTCTTGCATTGACCACCTGCCAAGACTTACCTGTATTACTTCTTTAGGTTTCACTAATTCTAGCTCTATACTAGCGCATGCGGCGGCTAGATTAGATCTTATGAGATAACTAAAGTAGGCCAAGATGTACGATGTGTTCGCTAATCTATTTCTCAATCCTTCATTTTCCGTCATGGGCTGATCAATACGTATTGTGGCCTCACGCCATGTCTGTAACGCTACACACCAACCTCGGTGACATCAAGATAGAGGTATTTTGCGAATCTGTGCCCAAGACAGCCGAAGTGAGTCTTACGAGCTCCCTTTTGTATTGACGTATTGACATGCCAAAGAATTTCCTTGCCCTTTGCGCCTCGGCTGCATATAATGGCTCACCTTTCCACCGCTCCATCCCCACGTTCATGGTCCAAGCCGGCAGCCCCGCCGCTGCAACACCGAAAGTATCTACCTCAATCTGGGGCAGTGACTTTGACGACGAGATCCGGCCTTCGCTACGGCATAACGCGCGTGGCATAGTAAGCATGGCCAACAAAGGACCTGGGACAAATGGGAGTCAATTTTTCATCCTCTATGGGCCGGCGCCGCATTTGGATGGGAAGAATTCTGTGTTTGGTCATGTCATTGGAGACGAAGGGCTGCGGACTCTGTCAAAATTGGAAGAGAGGGAGACGGACAAGAAGGGAAGGATGAAAGGGGAGGAAGTCAGGATTGAAAGGGTCACGATGCATGCGAATCCAATTGCTGGATGAGGGTTCTTGAGTGCGGGCCATCACCATCGATCTTGAGACGACCACGGCCAGATGGAACCTCAAGTAATAAAACCTACATACGGAAGACAGCAGTATTACTCTCAATAACCTGCCGCTCACAATCATAAGGTCTTGCGATAGTGTGGAACATTTGCTAGGGCGCTCGAAATCAGTGCTCTCGCCCCGCAATTATATCCTCAATATCAGGTAAGAGTGGAAATCCACGAACTTACGACATGATTGACTGCATAAATTGGAGGCATGGAGCTTTACGGTCGCACATAGTATCATATGTTTATCGCCGCTGGGGTACGAGCAGCTAGAGTTCACCAAATCTTACAAGGTGCTGAACGTGTGACTGAGTGTGGAGCCCGGGCCCGTATTTCGGCAATGTTTCCCTCGTCTGTTCACGTTGCAGCATTTTCCCCTTGATTTGCTTCAAGGTTATCTTGTCTGCAAAACGTTTCACTGTTCTGTCTACCATTCATGATTCTACCTAGCTGTCCTCTATATCATTGATGTCCTTTTAACGTTTTCGCGAGATCATATATGCTTCTACATCATTACTGCCGTACATCTCCTTTGGATGGTTCGGTTGAGCAGCAACAAATGTTTTGCCGTTTCCTCTTTTCCAACCCAATCAAGAGCCGCGAGTCATGTCTTCATCAATATCGGCTCCGAGAATCATGCCATCTGTATCAAGAGAGATCAAGTCTTGATCATGATCCTTGGTTTTCTCTTCCACCACGGGCTTGGCTAGTGTGCTTGTCTTCTTTTCTGCCAAGAACCTGTCCATTGGTGTCATGCCTCGTGTACGTTCACGCTCCTCTTCGAAGAGCCCGAGTGCAGTCATCCCAAGGCTGCGCGCAGCGTCATCCAGTGTTGCCATTGTCTCGACGCTTTGGAGTTCTGTCATGCTGACGGAGGTCTGCTGGCGGTCATGCTCAGCTAAGTTGGCGATGGTGAGATGTCCGGAGGAAGTTGATTGATGGTCGTCAAGAGAATCCGTGGTATGCGCTTGGGTAGCTCGAGTGGAGCTTGAGTGACCTGAGCAGGGGCAATGAGAGACGTTGCTGGTAAGGAAAGCATCATTAAATCAGCACATAGGTTTTGCAACACAAGATCAAGAGAGTCAGGTCATACGAGGATTGACAAGACTCTTGCCCTCCATGGTCAGAGGGCACATTTGAGGCTTCGGGAGCAGGGAGGTAAGACATGATGAGGGCTCAAGCTTGTTTTTGGTAATACAGAGTACGTGTGCAAGTATTATAATGAATCAATAGACCAATGTCTTCTTTTACAATACAAGCTGCAATTCAGATACTGCGTGATACGCTCAAAGACAGGAACGGGAAATCAGACAGCTGAGAATCAAAGCTTTTATAAACATTGCAGAGACTACGCCAGTATCCACCAACTCCGCACACGCAAAGAAGGTCCCATCAAATTGGATTAGCGAATGTCAGATCTGGCCTGGACATTCCATCCAAGCATCCAATCACTGCAGTGGATCCCATGTTCGGCAGGCAGGATGAGCGTCTCCTGAGCGATATGCCTGATCAATTGACATAATGTGGATTGACGTTGACCATACAGATCGCGCTTAAAAGGGCAAAGTGCACTTTTGACCACTGTCAGGTACCGTCACAACCAAGAGGCAGCGGAATATCAAGCTTAAAGTGCAGATTAGAAGTGCATTTTGCCCTTTTATCCCTGTATGTGCATCACACTAGGTGCTTTCTGTGACGCTAACGCGGCTATGGCTTGAGCTAGCGGGCTGCCTAGTTTGCCTAGTGTTGGACAAGGTGTTGGACAATAGACTAGAGGGTCGCCATCTCGGTACGAGATTAGTAATTAAGCTAGGGGTCTTTTAGGTATACACTCTCTAGAAACCTAACTACTCTAGGGGCTAAGCTCCCTAAAAACCTGCTAAGACCTATAATACTAGGGGGCTAAGTCCTCTAAGACCCCCTAAGATCTATAATTCTAGGGGTACTATTATAGTATTATTACTATACTATACCTATACTATAGCTATGCTATAAGCTATACTATAACTATACTATAAGTAATATTATAGCTATGCTATAAGTTATACTATAAGCTATACTATTATTATACTATTATTTTACTATAAGTTATATTATAGGCTATATTATTATTATACTATTATCTTACTATAGCTATACTATAGCTATACTATAAAGAATACTATAGCTATACTATAAGTAATACTATAGCTATACTATAATAATACTATAGCTATACTATAAGGAATACTATAGCTATACTATTATCTTACTATAGCTATACTATAAGGAATACTATAACGATGCTATAAGAAATACTATAGCTATGCTATAGCTATGCCGTAGAGAATACTATAGCTATACTATAAAGAATACTATAGCTATACTATAGCTAATACTATAGCTATGCCGTAGGGAATAATATAGCTATACTATAGGAAATACTACATCGGCAAACTAGGAAACCTGTAAAATATAAAAATATGCGCATTATGCGTACATAACTAATGCGCTTATATGTCAGCCCTGGAGCTCGAAATGACACCGTAAGTTGTAAAATGCGCATTTAGCTAGATTTAGTAACTTTTAGAAATACTAGGTAATAGGACTAATAGGGGATAAGTCCTACTAATTAGCTATAATATAACTATATTAGGCTAGTACTAACTAGGTAATTATAATAAGGTATTAAGTCTTATTAATAATTAGTACTACTAGTACTTAATAAGAGAATTAATCGCAGGCGTAATATAGGGATAGGATACGGGGCTAGGGTAAAGGGGGATACTCTGCGCGTATATAAATTACGTGAATCGACTGTATTTAAAACCTATATTACGCTAGCGTTGATAACGTAGCCGCTATAGCTCTAGCGAGCTTCCCGTTTCTTCCCGGCGCTAGAGGAAAATCACGGATTTAAGGCCTTAAATCCGGATTTTCTATATTTAGGGTTTTTAGGCTAAAATAAAAAAAACCCTAAAATTTTCCTATTTATTACCTGCATTTTGCCTGAAAAATGCGCTTTTAGCGGAATTAGCAGGTTTATTTATTTTACGCGGGTTCCTAGTTTGCCGATGTATAGCTATACTATAACTAATACTATAAGTAATACTATAGCTATACTATAAGGAATACTATAGCTATACTATAGGGAATACTATAATATAGCTATACTAGAAAATGCCTGTAAAAATTCAAGATTTTTACTTAGGAAAAGTATATTTAAAAGTGTAATTCTTTTATTTATTAGTAAGTAATAATAGTAATAAGGTAAATTAAAGTCTAAATATTATAGATATTCGTACGAACTTTTATAGATACTAAGACCCCCCTTAAGTATTATAGGAGATATAGGGTAAATATTACTAAAAATATTAATTTTAGATCTAAGGGATTATTTATAATAGTTACCTAGTATTAGAGTATTAACGAATAGTTATTAGGCCTACTTATATTATAACTCTACTATAATATTACTATTTAGGACTAATAGGGTATAACTAAGTATACTATTATTAGACGACTTATTATATTAATTATTATTAGGAAAAGACGTTATTATTATTAAGATAGAAGTATTAAAAGACTAACGCTATCTACTAGGTACCCGACTAACTACGGGATATCTAGTATAGTAATATTCTATTCTACTAATAACTTCTACGTTACTAGACTATTTAACGTAATTCTTAAATTATCGTATCCCTTATATTATAACGTATCTTTTATACTCTTATAATAACTATTAATGGTCCTACTAGATTTATCGCGTTAATATAAAGGAATTTATTAGACGTAGGAGTTAGTATAGCCTAGTATTCATCTAGCCCTCTAAAGTTTAACCGGTAGTATTTAACAAACTAAATAATAGAATAGCTTATTTTTATTATTAGAAAGTCTAATATTACAGTCTAATATAAAGACTAAACTATATAACTAAGTATAGTATTAGGCCGTTTTTATACTTCTAATATTATAATTAGTATTCTTATAAGCCGCTAAGTAGCTATTAATAGGATCTAGGCGTTAATAATAAGTTATAACTAATATATTAGGGGTAGTCTACCTATTATCTAATAGTACCTACTTATATATAACGTTTCTTATTATTTGGCTAGATATATATTTAGGAGTTTTAGGCCTAATAATATAGAGGTTTCCCTATCTTATTACCTATAATAGAGCTACGTATAACTAACTATAACTAAAAGTAGGCCTAGTCTATAAGTTAATACCTATATACTTTATTAATTAGCCTTATAATTTATTAATAGTTATAGTAAATACTAGTTAGATAGGGTACTACTTATAGATAAAGGGGGTAGGAATCTACCTATTATTTTCTTTAGACTATAACGGCGTCTTAAATAGTATTACCTTCTCGCCGTTATAGGTACTACCTATAATCTCCCCCTTAAATATATACTTACTATATCTTATTACCCGTAGTTAGGTCCTATTATATAGATATAACGGATTAAGGTTCCTTAGTAGTATAACTAGTACGCCTAGCTTAACGAATAACTTATAAAACGGTAGGGAGGGTTTATAAAACCTATAAAAGTACTTAGGGGGGAAGAGTTTATTATCTTCTTCTAATATAGTATAATTAATACTCTAGTATATTATTATATCGCTAGGGATACGCGATATTATCTTAGTATTAATACTAGTAATATCTTTATTAGTAATAGTAAGAATAACCCGTTCTAATAGATAAACCCTCTAAGAGATATTTATCCTAATATTAGTATAGATATTCTTAACTAAATTATTAATAGCGTTTCTAGGGGTATAACTATATTTCTAATATAATACATCTTTATTAGTAGTAGGGCTTTTCCGGATATTAATACTATTACTAATAGCGAGGAGATTACTTATAAATAGTCCTATTTTATAACGTATAATATCTATTAGGTTAGGATTATTAAGTCGCTTATTAATAGTAAGATTTAAATATATAATCTTATTCTAGAAATAGGCCTTCTAAAGATACGCCTTAATAACCTAGCTACTAGATCCTCCTAGAATAACTAGGAGTATTTATTAGAAGTTACTATAAAAGTAGACTACCTTACCCCTAAAATAAGCGTAGTCGTTACTATAAATATCTTAAAGGCTATAACTAATAGCTTCTATATTATATTAACTTTATATAGGAGACTTATCTTAAAAGATAATATAAGCTCGCTTAATTAGCTTAGCGAGATTAGTCTCCTTCTTAATCCTATATAAGGAGGTAGTATTAGAGTCTAGGGGTATCTTAAACTATAAGTAAGTAGTCTAACCTCCCTATAATAGTATTAATATAATACTAGAAGACGCTATAGCTAAAGTAACCTTTTACTAAGAATATAGCCTTTCTATAATAGTATTTTAAACTATTATCTTACTAGTCCCCCTAGTACTATTAAGGAAGAATAGTATACCTGGAGTACTAAATTCATTATTAGTATTAGCGTTAATAGCGGTAACGATCTAATTAGTAGCGTAGTATTAGTTAGCATTTAGCCTATTCTATAAGACCTCGGCCTTATTAGAGGTAATTTAGTAAGATATTTCTTCCCGTAAAAGTCTATTTAGAATGTCGTTAAAATTATTAAATAGAATAGTTAGAATAGGTAGGCTATATTAGGCTAGATCCTTAGTATATTTAAGGGTTAATTAATATTCTAATTAGCCGTTAATTAGGTAAAGGGCGTACTATTTAATAAATAACTATTACTTATAGTAATTATCTGGGATCTAAAGCATTAAAAAATCCCGTTATAAGAGGTATAAGTAGTTATTTAAGATATACTCCTTATACTTATTCTATAAGGTAAGGGCGTTAGTAGGTTAGAGTTTAACTAATACTAATATAAAAAGACTACGTAGCTTATAGCCTCCCTAAAAATCCTTTCCCTTATTAAAGATCTTATTAGTATATCTATTATTTTTAGTTAACCTAAGCTTTATATAGGCCTCCTTCTAACCTGTTAGCTAGCCGTCTACTATCCGGAGGTTATTAAATAATATAGCCCTATTAACGTAATAGAGGAGTAGTTAGTAATAGTAGAGATCCTTTATTTTCGGACTAATAAAATTAATACGTCTAAGAGTCTCCCCCTTTTTATAGATTTTCTATTATTTATTTCTTTTATTCCACGTAAAGAACTTAGGAAAATCCGTATATAGATAGTTAAGTAGATCCCTTATAATAGCTAGACGTTTCCCGTTCTATTTCATAAAAGGTAATAGCTAACTATTATTATAAGCTTCCTTAGTAAGATAGTTTATATTAAAAAACTCTATTAATATAGTCCTACGGAGCTTATTACTATCTATTAGCTTTTATTTAGTAGCCTTATTAGTAGCCTAGTTATCGGCCGGCTTAAAAAGGGTATACTATTAGTCTAGGAGGTAGATTTATAGACGCTTTATATAAGGCTTTATAATACCTATACTAAATAAGAGTATCTTCTAGATAGCCTTAGTAGACCTAATCTAGTAAGTAGACTAATACTTTATAATCTTATCTACGAACTCCCTTTACTATCGCGGCTAGCTATTAGGAGCGGGGTTATTATCGTTACGCGTATAATTCCTAGTAAGGGAGATATTAGCCTAATTAGGTCCCTTATAAATATATTTATATAGATAGAAAATAGACTTAATAGAGCCGTAGATCTTAATATTAATATAGGTACCGTATTTCTTTAATAGGTATAAGTTATAGGGGATAACCTATCTATTATTAATAGAGGAATTAGGTTTAGGCGGGCCGACTAGATATTTATAGAAAGGATAACTCCTATTAGGTATAAAAGACGTCTCTTAGTAAAAATCCTTTAGAAAAGCCTTATTATAACTATTCTTCTCTTAACTAAAATATCTATTACTAGGGACCCTAGTATAGCGATTATAAATTATATACTATAAGACTAACTTATATAGCGTATTATTATCCTATTAAGGGGGGATAAATACTTAAATAATACTATTAATATTACTAACTATCTAGATCTAATCCTCTTCCTGTATAATAAGGGGAATATAAGTATATAGGAGACCTCGCTTCTAAAACTTCATTATATAATAGTAGCCTATATAAATACTAAGGATATATTACTTAAGGAGGTCCCTTATTAGCTCCCGGAGCTTCTAATTAAAGATATAGGTAATTAGATTATAATAGTACTCTAATATCTAACTAGGTTCTAGTAAGCTCTAAATACTAGGCTACTTAGAATTATATATAAAGGTAATAAAAAATTTAGGTTTACCCCTTTTTTAGATTATTATTATAGCGTTTTATATTCTCGCTTTTATAGTACGTAGGCTTCCTAGTATTATTAATGGGAGGATAGTTACCTTGCTCCTAATATCTTTAAGCGAGATATCTAGATTAGTACTAAGCCTATCTATTAGGCCGGAGTAGTAGTCCGCCTAAATAGTCTATTAATTCTAATAATACTAATTTAGGTTATTAAGCTCTATTAATATCTAGATATTAGTGGCCTAGTAGTTAAATAGACGTCCGCTATTAATAGTATAATTAAAAAAATCGGGCTAGATCTAGATATTAATTAGCCGATTATTTAAATTATATTAACTACCCTCTAGCTATTATCTAAATAATGTAGAACTATTTATAACTAAGCGGATTTAAGTCTAGAAAATAACTAGGGAAATACGTTAAATAGTCTTACCTATATCTATTTTATATAAAATTAACGTCTCGTTACTCGCTAAGACCTACTATAACCCTAAGGTATATACTCGCCAGTAATGTACTAGTCTAGTTCCTACTTAAGGTTACTACTATCTTCCTACTCTAGTTTATTATTACTACTAATTAAGGTATACTAGGTAAGCGTACTAGTAATACAGTTCCGTCGCGATATATATAGTAGATAGTCGCCTCGAAGCTAATAGCTAGCTAATAGGAGGTGGTTATACTATAACTATTTACTAATTAGAAATAGGAGCGGATATTAAAGGGCTATATAAGATGGATACTAGTTAGGGATTAATATAAGGCCCCCTTTAATAGTTTTAATATAGATATCCCGCTTAATCCGGCCTCTTATAGCGTTATTAGGAATTATTATAATATAGGTAACTTCTATAAAGGTAGGGTAATTATAAGTACCCTTATCCTATTATTTAGGATTTAGCTATTAGATATAGACGCTTATAATATTAATAGGATATTATAGTTTATCTCCCTTAAGGCGGTTATAGTAGGATTTAAACCCCTAGACGTATAAGTTAATAGACCGGAGGGTATACTAAGTAGAAGTAAGGGTATCTTAATTTAAATTATTAAAATATTAATAGTAAATATCTAGTTACTCCTACGTACTATCTAGTATATAGATCTAGGCGAGTTTTAGCCTAAGGCTATTATTAGTAATAAGAGGACCTATTAGATAATAAATAGACCCCTAGATCTAGAAGGTAGTTTAACTAATATAGGTATTAATATTAGTTATACCCTTACTAGTAAAGGATAGATAATTATTATAGCTAATAATATTATCTAAAAATTCTTTACTACGTATAGTCCTCCTTCTTATAAACTATCTATTAATAATAATATTATCTACGTCGCTAAGTAATTTATTAATAAATTATACCCTAAGCTCCGCCTCCTTTTAAAGCCCCTTAGGTAATAAGTTAATATTAGCTAGCTTATATAACTAGTTAGGGGACGGCTAATTATTCTTCCTACTATTATAGTATAGCTATTAACCGTCCCCTAAGTTACTATATTAATTTTTCTATAATAGTGCGTTATAATAGGGAAATATATTACTAGCGATATTAAATAATTTATTAACCTTATAAAGCTCTATATATCTTACTATATAAGGATCCCTATATACTTAATATCCCTAGCCTAGCGTCCGCCCCTAATATATATTATTCTGCCGCTAGTATAAGCCTTATTAAATAGGGGGTTAGTACTTAGTATTATCCTCTATATTAGCCTCCCGTTAAGTATACTAGCGACGGGTACGTTAATAGTATTTAGAGGGAGGCTAGGGAGTAATTTCTTAAGGCGCTTCTTTAAAGGCTAGGGGAGTAGGTTACTAGGGGTTCCTAGGTAGAATAACTACTTAAATAGTTATATTAGTAAGGGCTATACGCTACTAGGGAGTAATAACGTTATAGAGGTAGCTATAAGGGCGAGTGTCTAATAGTATTTCTCTAGGGCGAGGTTCTATTAAGGTAATATCTCTAGGATTTACTAGGGGGTTACTAGATCTAACCTAGGTGCCTAAATTAGGCTTCTTTAGGCATCTAGTACGCCCTATACCGTTAGTCTTATAAGATCTAACCCTCTTATTAATAGTATTAAGGTGTAGCTTAGAAAGAGCTACGCGCTTAGAAGGTATTATTAGGGAGCTAGAGGAGCTATATTTAGTATAAGAAGGGTAATAATAGATACTTCGAAGACGGTTAGTATAACTTATAAGGCGGGGATTATAATAAGGAGGAATAACATCTATAATTAGATATTAAAGAGGTAGGAAGAAAAATTAGTTAGGCGGTAGGAATATACTAAGATATTAATAGTTAGACTAATATTAGTAGGGAAATCTATTATTTAAGATATATCTTTTAAAGTACCGTATTAATTCTAATTATTTTTAAAGCGTTAAATAGCGGAATAAGAGCTAATAGCTATATAACTTCATTTAAGTAGAAAATATTATAGAGTATAGAGGTAGATATAGGTAGAATATAAAGAAATATCAGAGTTCTAATATTCAAGCTAGTCTAGGAAAGGAATCTAGGGTACTTATTAACTAATAGATAAGCTATAATAAGCTCAGGGTCCTAATTTCCGCATTTTCTATTATAGTAAGAAGATTATAGCTATACCGTAGGGAATACTATAGCTATACTATAGCTAATACTATAGCTATACTATAGGGAATACTATAGCTATACTATAAGGAATAATATAGCTATACTATAGCTAATACTATAGGTAATACTATAGCTATATTATAAAGAATGCTATAGCTAATACTATAGCTAATACTATAGCTAATACTATAGCTATGCCGTAGGAAATACTATAGCTATACTATAGGGAATGCTATACTATAGCTATACTATAACTATACTATAAGGAATACTATAGCTATGCTATAGCTAATACTATAGCTATACTATAAGGAATACTATAGCTATATTATAACTATACTAGTAATACTATAAGTAATACTATTATTATACTATAGCTATATTATAAGTAATACTATTATTATACTATTATCTTACTATAAGTATTACTATAAAGAAAAGTTCTCTAGGAAATTAGATTATATAATATATATTACTTAGCATAATAATAGCTAACTAAACCTTAAGATATTATAGTACTATATAGACTAGAGGGTTACTATCTTAGTATAAGATTATTAATTAAGCTAGAGGTCTTTTAGATATATACTCCCTAGAAACCTAACTACTCTAGGGGCTAAGCTCCCTAAAAACCCGCTAAGACCTTAAATACTAGGGGGCGAAGTCCTCTAAGACCCCCTAAGATCTATAATTCTAGGGGTACTACTACTATACTATTACTATACTATAGGTAATACTATAGCTATACTATAGCTAATACTATAGGTAATACTATTACTATGCTATAGCTATACTATAAGGAATGTTATAGCTATGCTATAAGGAATACTATTACTATACTATAGCTATACTATAAGAAATACTATAGCCATGCTATAAGAAATACTATAGCCATGCTATAAGTAATACTATAGCTATATTATAAGGAATACTATAGCTATACTATAGCTATACTATAGTTTATACTATAGCTATGCTATAGCTAATACTATAGCTATACCGTAGGAAATACTATAGCTATACTATAGCTATACTATAACTATACTAGTAATACTATAAGTAATACTATTATTATACTATAGCTATACTATAAGTAATACTATTATTTTATTATTATCTTACTATAAGTAATATTATAAAGAAAAGTTCTCTAGGAAATCAGATTATATAATATATATTACTTAGCGTAATAATAGCTAACTAAACCTTAAGATATTATAGTACTATATCTTAAATAATTAATAGAACGGTTAATTATCTAGCTATAAACACGTTAGCTATTTGTAGTCTATACTAAGTATATAGGGCTGATACTAATATCTAATACTCCCCTTTAGTAGAAAGACCTTATATACTCCCCTAAGGCCTAGCGTGTATATAGCTCCTTATAACTCCTTATAACTCCTTTAATATAGCTACCTTAACGGTATAACTCCCCTTAAACTATATTCCATCTTAAATATCCTACTTTAGAGCCTTATAAACCCGTAAACCTTCGCTTAATATAGGGAAATTAGGAAGAGTACTATATAGACGATGTTAATATAAGGTATTATTACCCCTATTTCCTTCCCCTATAATATAAGGTATTATTACCCCTATTTCCTTCTCTTTATTTAAGTATCGTAGCCCTTATTTCCTTCCCTATAATATAAGGTGTCGTTATCCTTATTTCCTTCGTCTAATATAGGATACCCTATTAAGAGGGCTCCGGTACGCTTCCGCTTATTCCATCCTAGTACTCCTAGCTAATAAGGTACCCCTAGACTTTCCCGTTCTAGCTATATCGCTCTACGGCGTCGTGGTCGATGGTTTTTCGTAGGAGGGAGGTGCTGTCGAAGACGCGTAATTGCCGTAGTGATATTAATAATATACCCTAGGGATAATACTTCTAGGGCTGCAACGTATACGACTTAGGCGGCTGTTAGTTATTACGACGTAAGGATAATAATAGTCTCTTACAAAGGAACTATTCCTAGGTATAATAGCGATAGCTAGGCTTATAACCTCTTAAATAATTAATAGAACAGTTAATTATCTAGCTATAAACACGTTAGCTATTTATAGTCTATGCAGAAGGGTTTCCGAGCGGTGATCTTACGATTTGGGCGTCCTTTTCCGCATGTAAGTCGGCTGACGTGAGGCCTATGGGTGAATGCGAGCTGGACTTAACTAGGAATGCTTTGACGGACCTATGAACGAGAATGAAAGAGGGTACTGGATCGATGTCCCAATCGTCCAATCAGAGCCTACCATATCCGCTCGCATCTTGCGGCTCGGATATTTTATCAGCCATGGCATCTGCCCCACTTTACTTACTCTACTGTACTAGAGTACGAAGGCTGACAAGATACAATGGCAGTTCACTATGTTTTTCCATGGTGCTGATTGGTAGCTTTTATGGCGCATGCTGATATCAATACTGAGCTGAAACCTTCAGAGACACTAGATATCCTTTCAAGAATTGGAGATATACCGATGAGCCATGTCGCAAGTCCAAGATCAAGTGCGACCATTTTCTCTCAAACTGTAGAGATCATGGCCTGTGAGACTATTCGGACTCATGTTCATCCTTGGTAAGACAAGGGTGGGACCAAAGAATCTCGAAGCGTAATCAGGCTCAATAGAGATGCATTCAATGGGCCTCCATCGCGAAACTCCGGCTGTCGTTACATCCCATCTTTTCATCCAGGATTGTAGGAGGAAGGAGGTATTATGCAGGAGCCTACAGAGGCGACAATTCACTGACTGAATACTCCGGCGTCAAGCTACCATTCGATAGTACTTGACAGAGGTACGGAGTAGGCTGCCACCTGCCAGGCACCACAAACGATGAGCATTTCGTTTCCCCAGGCGCGACAGACACGGTGACACGCTAGAAGGAACGCGTCGGTCTGAAGCGAGCAGCCGAAGTTGAGCCGAAAAGTTTTCTTGGACTCCAAAAATCCGACACAATCAAGGGATATCGTCTTCCATTTGTCAAGTCACATTACTAACCTTGTCTCTTAGATACAAGATGCGGGAAGATGGAAGTGAGGGTATAGTAATTAAGTATGTCTCCGCTCCGAGTACCCCAGAGCAACGAAGCACCAACACCCAACATCCCGGATGTGAATGTGCTCTCCGATGGTTCACAGGCGGCTCCTGTAATCAGCCTTCCTGATGCAGGCTCCAGCAATCATACTTCCGCCTCCCAGTCATCCAATATGTCTGTCGATGGCGGTGTCGCAGAAGCCTTGGCTGTACCAGATTGGCGATCTGAAGACGAATATGCAATGCAACTGCAATTAGCCGACGGGACTGTATATCAAGGATGGGGCTTTGGTTCCAGAAAGAGCATAGCCGGAGAGCTGGTCTTCCAGACCGGGATGGTAGGCTATCCCGAGTCTATCACAGATCCTTCATATAGAGGCCAAATCTTGGTGGTCACGTTCCCATTAGTGGGCAATTATGGGGTTCCGTCCCGAGATACTAAGGATGATCTTTTTGGGGACCTACCCGCGCATTTTGAGGCTTCTCAAATCCACATCTCCGGCCTCGTTGTGGCGTCATATGCTGGAGAAGATTACTCTCACTACCTTGCAACATCCTCTTTGGGAACATGGTTGAAAGAGCAGGGTATTCCTGCCCTCTACGGTGTGGACACCCGGGCCTTGACAAAAAGAATCAGGGACGAAGGGAGCATGCTCGGCAAGATGGTTGTAGAAGTGCAGCAATCTAATGGGATGGCCAATGGACATACTGGGAGCAATGGTTACAGAGGCCATCGTGCGTACGAACACATCGACTGGCAAGACCCAAACGTGAGAAACCTCGTTGCTGACGGTGAGGGCGTCCCGCCTACAAAGCAACAGCTTGGCCGAGTTTTGACATTCCGTTTTAGTCTCAATTCGAGAGCCTCGTGTTTACACACCACCCAACAATACCGCTTTGTTCCATCCCTCTGGACGTCCTGTTAAAGTCATTTGCGTGGATGTTGGACTGAAATTCAACCAGCTCCGTTGTTTGCTGTCTAGGGGAGCAGAGGTGCAAGTAGTGCCTTGGGATTATGATTTTCCACGTCTCGCTGGCCAAGACTACGATGGGCTTTTCATCTCCAATGGTCCTGGAGACCCTGCTACTCTTACGACTACTGTGCAACATATAGCTAAGGCCATGCACGAAGGCAGGACGCCTATATTTGCTATCTGCCTCGGCCATCAACTCCTCGCTCGTGCTGCAGGCGCCCGTACTATGAAAATGAAGTTTGGTAATCGAGGACATAATATTCCGTGCACACACTCGATGTCTGGAAAATGCTATATCACTTCACAAAATCACGGCTATGCAGTTGATGCTATGAGCCTACCCACTGACTGGGAGGAGCTTTTCGTGAACGCTAATGACGGGAGCAATGAAGGTATCCGGCACGTATCACGTCCTTACTTCAGCGTTCAATTTCATCCTGAGAGCACTCCAGGACCACGAGATACGGAATTCCTCTTCGATGTTTTCGTCACCGCCATCAAGCAAAGTGTTGCGTCGATCGAGGCCCTTCGCCGACCTGTGAGCTTTCTGGGTGGTACGGCGCATGAGAACGAGAAACTCCATCCTAGAGTCATTGCAAAGAAGGTTCTGTTACTTGGAAGTGGAGGCCTCAGCATTGGCCAGGCCGGCGAATTTGATTATTCCGGCAGCCAGGCCATTAAAGCTCTGAAACAAGAAGGAATCTACACCATCTTGATCAATCCCAACATCGCGACCATTCAAACCTCAAAAGGTCTCGCCGACAAGGTCTACTTCCTTGCAGTGACTGCCGACTCCGTACGAAAGATTATCAAACACGAGCGGCCGGACGCTATTTACGTCACATTCGGTGGGCAGACGGCGTTGCGAGTTGGCATCGAGTTGAGGGATGAGTTCGAAAGCCTGGGAGTACAAGTGTTGGGGACTCCAATAGACACCATAATTACCACGGAGGATCGCGAGCTCTTCGCTCGAAGCATGGAGACAATTGGCGAGAAGTGTGCTAAGTCAGCATCTGCAACCTCGATGGAGGAAGCTGCTCTTGTGGTGAAGGATATTGGCTTTCCAGTCATCGTGCGGGCAGCGTATGCACTTGGAGGTCTTGGGAGTGGCTTCGCATACAACGAAAAGCAACTCCTTGAGTTGTGTGACAAAGCCTTTGCAATAAGCTCGCAGGTGCTCATCGAACGAAGTATGAAAGGCTGGAAAGAGATCGAGTACGAAGTTGTACGAGATGCTAGGGATAACTGTATTACCGTCTGCAACATGGAAAACTTCGACCCTCTGGGCATCCACACTGGTGATTCTATCGTTGTAGCGCCATCACAGACCTTGTCGGATGAGGATTACAATATGCTTCGAACGACTGCCATCAACGTCATCCGACATCTCGGTGTTGTTGGAGAGTGCAATATACAATATGCGCTCAACCCACTCTCGAAAGAGTATTGCATCATTGAAGTCAATGCAAGGCTCTCAAGGTCTTCCGCCTTAGCATCCAAGGCTACCGGTTACCCTTTAGCTTTCATCGCCGCAAAATTAGGTCTAGGGATACCCCTGAATGAAATTTCAAACAGCGTCACCAAGGTCACATGTGCTTGCTTCGAACCATCTTTAGATTATGTTGTGGTCAAGATACCACGATGGGATCTCAAGAAATTCACTCGAGTATCTACGCAGCTCAATTCCTCAATGAAGAGCGTAGGGGAGGTCATGAGCATTGGAAGGAATTTCGAAGAGGCCATACAGAAGGCCATCAGATCCATTGATTTTCACAACCTTGGCTTCAACGAGACGGAAGCTCTGATGTCCATCGATGCGGAGCTCCAGACGCCGTCTGATCAGCGACTCTTCGCCATCGCTAACGCTATGCATTCTGGCTACACTGTCCACAAGATTTGGGAGATGACACAGATCGATAAGTGGTTCCTGAGCAAGCTTAAAAGATTAAGCGACTTTGGGCAATTCATGAGCACTTTCAAGAAAGATACAGTGCCTCGGGATCGTTTCCGCCAGGCGAAGCAACTCGGCTTCTCTGACAGACAACTCGCTAAATTCTGGAACTCCAACGAGCTGGCTGTACGTCGCAAGCGGGTAGAAGCTGACATCACTCCAGTCGTGAAACAGATTGACACCGTGGCAGCTGAATACCCAGCCTTTACAAATTATCTATATATGACTTACAATGGTACCGAGCACGACATTAGTTTTCAAGACCATGGGGTCATGGTCCTTGGCTCTGGTGTGTATCGAATCGGTTCATCAGTCGAGTTTGACTGGTGCTCAGTGAGGGCTATTCGAACTCTTCGAGAACAAGGTTTCAAGACTGTCATGTTGAACTACAACCCGGAAACTGTTAGTACCGACTACGACGAAGCAGACAGACTCTATTTTGAGACCATCAATCTTGAGACCGTCCTCGATATATATCAGCTAGAGTCATCTAGTGGTGTCATCATTTCTATGGGTGGTCAGACCCCAAACAACATTGCTATGCACCTTCACCGTCTGAATGTCAAGGTCCTTGGTACGTCGCCAGAGATGATCGATATGGCGGAGAATCGATACAAGTTCTCTCGTATGCTGGATCGCATCTATGTAGATCAACCTGACTGGAAGGAATTGGCACGTATTGAAGACGCCTATCATTTCTGCGACGAGGTCAAGTATCCGGTTTTAGTACGACCATCATACGTCCTTTCTGGGGCTGCAATGAACACTGTAGACGATAAGGCTGCTCTGGCGCATTATCTTGCTCAAGCGAAAGAAGTATCGCAAGATCATCCCGTTGTGATCACCAAGTACATTCAAAACGCAAAGGAAATCGAGATGGATGCAGTCGCCCGTAACGGCATTATGATTGGTCACTTCATCTCTGAACATGTTGAGAATGCCGGTGTACATTCAGGTGACGCTACTTTGATCTTGCCTCCGCAAGATCTTGATCCAGTAACAATCAGACGTATAGAAGATGCTACGAGGAAAATAGCCAATGCACTGAACGTGACGGGACCTTTCAACATCCAATTCATTGCAAAGGATAATGAGATCAAGGTCATTGAATGCAACGTGCGGGCCTCGAGATCGTTCCCCTTCGTCTCGAAAGTGATGGGTGTGGACCTGATTGAGATGGCAACGAAAGCCATGATGGGCGTCCCTCTCATCGAGTATCCACCAGTAGATATACCTCGTAACTACGTTGGGGTCAAAGTGCCCCAATTCTCCTTCTCGCGACTTTCAGGGGCAGATCCTGTCCTTGGAGTAGAGATGGCGTCGACTGGCGAAGTAGCTTGCTTTGGCCGTGACAAATACGAAGCGTATATAAAGGCGCTGATCTCCACTGGCTTTCGACTACCCAAGAAGAACATCCTATTATCTATTGGCGGTGAGGAAACTAAGGAGGAATTACTTCCCTCCATCAGGAAGCTCCACCGACTAGGCTACCACCTTTTCGCCACTGTCGGGACGGCGGATTTTCTCAATCGAAGAAACATTCCAGTAAAATACTTGGAGATTCTGAGTCATGAGTCCGAGAACCAAAGATCCGAGTACTCGTTGACGCAACATCTAGCAAACAATTTGATTGATCTCTACATTAACCTGCCTTCCACCAATCAGTATCGCCGACCTGCCAATTATATGAGCCAGGGTTACATGACCAGAAGAATGGCTGTAGATTACCAAACTCCGCTGGTCACGAATGTCAAAAACGCGAAAATTCTAGTTGAAGCTATCGCTAGGCATTTCGATTTTGAGATTCAAAGCATCGACTATAAGACAGGTCACCGGACTGTAGTCTTGCCGGGTTTGATCAATATTGGTGCTTTTGTCCCTGGCATTGTTACAAGCGGCAGTCATGACTTCAACATGGTCAGCAAGGCCTCCATTGCAGCAGGGTTCAGTATGATAAGAATCATGCCAATGGGGACTGAAGGATCCATTACAGACGTTCGCTCCCTCAAAGCAGCTCAACAAAACAGCCGTTCCGGATCTTTTTGCGATTACAATTTCTCCGTGGCCGCAAGCTCCATTAACTCGGAGCAGATCAGTCAGTTGACGACTGATGTTGGTTCCCTATTCCTTCCTTTCAATCATCTTGGCAGGAACATCAGCAAGAATGCCGCAGTGACTTCGCATTTTGCTTCGTGGCCAAATGAGAAGACCATAATTACGGATGCCAAAACTACGGACCTAACCCTAGTACTGTTGTTGGCAAATCTACACCGTAGAAAGCTACACGTTACTTCTGTCACTACTGAAGATGATATCAAGTTAATAGCCTTGAGCAAGTCCCAAGGATTCAGAGTGACTTGTGATGTCTCGATCTACTCATTGTTTTTGTCTCAGGAAGACTTCCCGTCGTGCACTTGTTTGCCATCTTCGAATGACCAGAAAGCTCTTTGGGAGCATAAGGGAATAATTGATGCCTTCTCTATTGGAAGTCTTCCCTATCAAGTGGCTATAGAGACCGGAGAAGCCCCAGCACCTACGATTGGCATCGCCGAATCACTGCCATTACTATTCACCGCGGTCGCTGATAGTCGATTGACAACGGACGATATCATTGCTAAAATGCACGACAATCCCAAGGCGATATTCGAGCTCCATGAGCAGCCTGGAACATCAATCGAAGTCGAGGTCGATAGGCCATACGTACTACAAGCCTCCCCAGTGTGGTCGCCATTCGTGGGGAGAACACTGACAGGGTCAGTCCAACGGGTTATCTTCCACGATAGAACAGCGTGTTTAGATGGCGAGATGATGCTAGACGCAAGCTTTGGAAAGGACATGTCATCCCACTCGATGACTATTCGATCACCAGCAGCCCAATCTCCAGCAATAAGACCTATAGAGTCCCCGGCTTCTCGCCCGGACAGCTCCCATGATCGGAGATCTTCTGTGTTGTCGGCGCGGCCTTTGAGTCGGCTACGGCAGCTAGATGGCATGGCACTAAGCCCACAGCCAGTCACTGATGCTCAGTCTCCAGTCGCTACTAGATCAGCCATGGCAGTAGACCTCGACCCTCCGCCCCTGCTTTCACTCCAGCCAACAACCAATAATCTTCACAGCCTTCTCTCCAGCTCCCCTTTCAAACAACAAAACATCCTCTCCGTTACCCAATTCACAAGACAAGATCTCCACCTCCTCTTCACCGTCGCTTCCGAAATGAAACTCGGCACTGTGCGTCACGGTGGCCTCGACGTTCTCAAAGGCCGCCTCCTCTGCACCCTATTCTACGAGCCTTCAACACGCACATCCGCTTCCTTTGACGCAGCCATGCAGAAACTCGGCGGTCGCACAGTCGCGGTTGCCCCCTCCCTCTCCTCAGCGCAAAAAGGAGAGACATTGCAGGATACCATACGTACACTCGCTTCCTACCACGACGCCATCGTGCTCCGGCACCCTGACGCCTCAAGCGCAGCCGTCGCAGCGAAATTCTCCGACGTGCCAATCATCAATGGCGGCAACGGCAGCGTCGAACATCCCACCCAAGCCTTCCTTGACCTCTTCACCATCCGCGAGGAGCTGGGCACGGTCAACGGCCTCTACATAACCTTTATCGGGGACCTCCGATACGGGCGCACCGTACACTCCCTCTGCAAACTTCTCCAACACTACGACGTACACATCCAACTCGTCTCCCCACCTTCACTCGCCCTCCCGACTGAGGTTCGCCAGCAGCTGATCGGCTCGGGCCAGCTCGTGCTCGAATCGAGCGAGCTCACCAAAGAAATCGTCGCGAGGTCAGACGTGCTATACTGCACACGATTGCAGAAAGAGCGGTTTGATAACGTGACGGAGTTTGAGCAGTTGAAAGGGAAGTTGGTGGTCGATAATTCGGTGCTCAAGCATGCAAAGGCCCACATGGCCGTTATGCATCCGTTACCGAGGAATGATGAGATCAGCGAAGAGGTGGATTTTGATCCGAGGGCGGCATATTTCAGACAGGTATGTTTTACCCAACTCTTCTGTCTTTCTCTGCCTGATTCATGCGTACTCAATCGAACATCTGCTAATCCCGGGACGATTTAGATGAAACACGGTCTCTACGTCAGAATGGCATTGCTAGCATTGGTAATGGCACCCTAAATTAGAACGGCAGTTTTGCAACTCGGAGGAATCCATTCCATCTGGAGGTTCCATGTCATCGATTAGATTGATAAGTCCCAAGCGGCGTTTGAAAATACCGGCGTCGAAAAGTTCATCGTAGAATGCATGCATTACTCTATAGCTATAGCTCGTTCATAGAAATTGGATAATAGTATAGAGAGCTAATAATCTCAAGGTATAACTACTGTCTGGATTAAATATTTCGTACGAGAGTGCCCGATTGCTATCAATGAATGAATCAACTGCTTTTATCTCCCCATTCGAATGATATTTGTTCTATTCCATTAAAACAATCTCTTCTCTAACTTATGCTAGTTACAATAGAGGACCCAATACGACTACCATTCTCGTAACCCAACACCCTTCTTTATCCCAACCGGCGCAACCCCCATCAAAGGATCAATTTTATCGTCTCATTTTACTCAACCAAAGTTCGTGACTGAAAGAAACTTGGACCAGGCCCATGTTGGGACTCTGGCTTATTCACCAGTGGCGGCAGAGTGAGGGAAATGTTAGTCATGGGTGAGAACTCTGTCGGTCGTTTCAGGACCTTCGTCATATGTTGGATCAGGACACACTTTACTAGGTCATGTTCTTAAAAAGAGGACACTGTAGACCTCAAACTATCTCAAACATCATGATAACATAATGACCATAAGGAGTATAAAGTAACCGCTGTTGTATTGACCTGAAAGAACGATCTAGCGAAAGCAAAGCGAAGTACGATGGTCCACATGGACATTTTATTGACTCCTTGGTACTCTTTAAGCCTCTAGTAGGAGATCAAAAGTAGGGCCCATTCTCGCGCTGAAACGGCTGAGGCTGGGAGAAGCGATGGGCGGATTGATCGTGGGGATCGCCTTGACTCGAATGATAACCCCCTGCCAGGCGTGAACCTGGTCTATGTCAGTCGTCACTACACCAGGAGAGGCCAACAGTGGTTGTGGGGGCTTTGAAGCTCACCTCCCTGCTGTTGGCTGACTTTCATGCCTGCGCTCATACCGTAACCACTCACACCGGGTCTGTTGACACTGTTGGTACTCAGAGTACCGAAAGGTTGTCTCTGAGCGGGGGTATGGCCTTTGGGGCTTCTGTTCATGCTGGCTTGATTTCGAAGGCTCCCAGACCCTAACCGGCCAACAGGCTGAGCGGTTGGTCCAAGCTGGGTACGATGATTTGAAGGCGTTGGCATAGCATTTGCTGAACATACGTCAGTATCCTAGGCGCACGACAGAAAGCACGCTAAGACGCACCATGACCAAATGTACTGTTGATGTCCTTAGGCCGACGAAGAGGTGGAGGAAGCATCTTACCACCACTCCCTTGGCTATTGTTGCTGCCATTCCTTCGGTGCGTTTGTACCTGCTCGATCCCGTTATGTTCGACATGGAGGGATTGAAAGTCACGTTGATCCTGTATTCGAGGATTTGGGTACTGATGGGAATACATTGATGCTCCAGGTGCTGCTCGGGATGAGACATTGCCAAGGACCTCGTCCACAGAGTCGAAGGCTGCAGACTGTGTTGCAGCCATCATTTCCTTTCGCTTTAGACGATCGTAGAGGTCTTGAGTCTGTTGGTACTTGCGGTGCTTCTCACGAAATGCTGCAGCAAGGTCTGTATTTTCGGCCTTGAGTCTGTCTTGGTCAATCTGCATATCTGACCCATACATCAGCTGTAGATCGACAGAGAGTGATCAGGCTCATACTGTTCAACTTCTGGTTGAGGATGTTGAGCTCCGAATTGGCGTCATTGATAACTTTGTCCATCTGTACATTGAGGGTGCTGTACTTGTCTGTCAAAGTCTTAGCGAGATACTCCTGGTAAATACTAGCACTTGTCAGCGCGTGGGAACCAGATCGATACCTACCAACGTACATCTCTTGCGTTGACTGATAGCTCCAGAATGCTAGTCCTCGCGCAGCACATTCCATGATGGTGCTAGGATTGAGGCCACTCAGAACACTCGTCTTATAGTCCTCTGTAGGCTGTAACAGAGTTATGGCAGCATCGTCGGGTTTGTCGAGCGATGTCTGACATGCCGGGCAGATTCTGTTGTTGCCAGCTGCTGCATTCAGGCCTAGAGCGTCGGTACATTGATCGCAAAAGACGTGGCTAGATGAGTGATTAGCAGTAGTGTGAACGGAACGGACATTGCTCGAATTCCACCTGCAAGTTGTGACCACAGCACTCTCTGTGAGCTGTTTCCGGCACTTGAGTGAGTTGCAACGAAGAGTGAAGTCCATTGTCGCTGGGCTGATTGAGGTGCTTTGTTGAAATTCAAGGCAAGACTGTCGTTCAATTGGAAGAATGTTGACAGAGGAGTACAAGTTGACGTTTTTAGAAGGAACCGAGGGAAAGGCTCTTGCCTGAAGGGGTGGACAGCATATGGTAAACAAACCCCCTTCTGTCCCTAGATGGCAGCTACTATGCCTGATTTCTCAATACTGTTGGGCAGTGCTTGGTGAGAATTTGGGTCTTTCACATAGTGCATAACAAAATGCCCACAGTTTCTACCAACCTAGAAAGTCGTCATTGACAGGGTATCCTATAGGTATATGCCGAGACAGCCTACTGATGTATACGCTACTAGCTCTCCAGTTCAGCCGAAGAAAAAAGCATTTCCTTCCGCATCCTTTCTCACATCCTTCGTATAATCCTTGGTCGTGTCAAATTCTTCCCAAACACTCGCTGGAAAGATGTGCTTGTTCCGCTCATACCAGCGCCGATCCACCACCTTCGTGAAGTTCGGGTCATCGTTCACTCCTTCAAGGTTTCGATCTGCTGGCGTGACCTGTCCATTGTTCACCCGCTTCCCTTTGGAGGGAACGGAGACGGGGTCGTAGTCATCGGCAGCAGGCGACGACGCGCCGGAATCCGAAGCTGAGGCAGGAGCTATCGTAGAAGCATAATCGAACAACGGCTTTGAGCTGGGCCCCAGCGTCTTATTGACGATGAAGTAATAAAGCTCGTAGTGGTGTGGTACAATGATCTCCCCTCTCACAAGCATTAGGTCATCTACACCTACCCTTGCCCACTCATTCCTACTTTTCGCCTTCTCCCCACCTCCGACTCCTAATTCTGCACCAACTTTCCGACTGCGATCGAGGAACAGCCACGCATAGTCGCCTTTCTTGACTTTGCATGCACCTCCTGGTATATTCGTACCATCATAAAACACGAATGGTATGATGATCTCGGTAGCCTTCACAGCTTCTTGCATAATGATGAACTCTTTCCGCAGCTGATCTCGCGTCTGAGCTTCTCGTAGCAAGGCTGATTTGGTCATAGCTTTGGGGGCAACACTGAGATTCGCATTGGGACCGAGTCGCTTCTTCTCGATCGCAGCAGCATTTTGTGGCGCCGATAAGGCTTTTGCAGACCCGTCTCTATCATTCGTGTTTGTCCTCGAAGTGTCTGCCGCAGACGCCTGAACTGTATCCCCAATCTCCTCTTCTTCCTTGTCATCTGCACCAAAAGACAGCTTCCCTTTCGCAACGGTCTTCCGTTTCTTTTTCGGCGGCGGTCCTTGAGGCGTCGAAACACTGTGCTTTGGCCATCAGAGTCTGCAGATCGCGCAAGCTACTTCTCGTACCTTGCATTATCAGACATAACTTACCCGTCGGCATTGCTATTTGGAGTTGCAACGCTAGAAGCCGTTGAAGAAGCCGGCGCAAAGCGACCGTAGCTCCCTGATTCTCGCTCTTTCTGCTCGAGCGCTTCTGCGCGTCGTTTTCGGAAGTCGGAAAGGTGCACCAGGCCCACAGTTTGAGATGCTAGTAAATCTGCGGCTGTGGAGGCTTGCATGGTGAAACGAGAGTTTGGAGTTGCAGCTCCAGATGGAGAGGTCGACGAGGTATTCGAGGAAGCCATGTTATCGTTGCTTTTGCATGAAGAATCGAGAGAAGAAAAGTGTGGAGTTAATACTGGCCCGCCACTAGTGATGCGCCAAGAGTTCTCCGCGTAGCATGCCAGCTCGGAAGGGGTGATCCAGCTGGGGTCAGTGGAAGTTGTTGAACAACGTCTTGGCAACGTGATTATGGCTATCTGCATAGTACTCTAGGGAGGTAAGAACAGGGAGTTGAAAACTCTGTCCACATAGACCATGCCAAGACGCTAGCATAGATGGGGCTAGACACCTATTTCTAATACTCCCCCCTTATACGGAGGTTGACACCAAAAGTCTTGAGCAAGCGCCAAATTTACAGGTACTGGGACGCCTAAGAGTTTAGGCCCAATCCTTTAAGGTCTAAGTACCAGAGGTGCGGTTCCCGGGGTAACCTGTTCCGCTAAGTCCCTGAGGAATCGGTGCCACTTCTGTTAGCGCCTGCACAAGACTTTGGCAACCTCCGTATAGTACTATCCAATGCTAGATTAACAGTGATAATAATCTAGATAAGAAAAAAATATTCCTTAGAGGTAGCTAAGGTATTAAGCTTAAAGTAAAGGTACTATTAAAGTAATTCTAATATATAGTTATTAAGAGTTTATATCCTAAGGAAATTCTTAGACTAACCGTCGAGTCGGGTTTTAGTACTATGAATTAATACTAACCTGAATACTTAGTACTACCTCCTAGTACCGACCCGAATACTTAGTACTAGTTTCTAGTACTAATCTAAAAAGCCCTCGGTACCTTAGTAAGTTAGGTTAGACCGACCTAACTCGCTAAGATACCGCTAAGACATTAAGCCCCTAATAAAATAGTAAGGGATACTAATTTTTTTCTAGAATTACCCCTATTCTAAATTTAGAATTTTTTTAATTAGAATTTAAATCCCCCCCTTAGTTCCTTAGAGATATATATTACCTTTTTTTATTACCTTATTTACTTCTTAGAAATACCTAGGTAATAATAATAATAATAATAATTAATAATATAGTAGTAAATCCTATATATAGTAAGAGATACTACTATAAATAGAAAATATTACTAGGTAAAAAAGTCTTAGTAAGTTAGGTTAATCTATATAGTACTATAACTAGTTAAGGTTTAGCTGCTAAGTAATCTACCTTATATAATAGAACTTTTCTTTTTCCTCTATATATATCCTATTTATATTATTACTCTTCTATATATATCTTATCCTATCTCTTTCTTCTTTATACTAATCTATATATCTATATATAGATATTATAATAAACTTATATAAAGTACGCGTATACTAAGCCTATTACTAACTTCTTAACCCCTAATTAGTCTATATTAAGACTTTATTTATATTATTAAGTATTACTACTTCTTACTACTCTATCCTTTTCTTTACTAACCTACTCTAGGTCCCTTAGTAAAAAAGACCTCCTCTATAAAAACTTAATCTTAATATAGTCTTATAGCTAAATTACTAGTCTAAATATTAATATATAGCTATAGAATAGTTACTTCTAGCCTTAAGACCTACTATTCTATTATATACTTAAAGGCGTAATCCTCCTCCCCTATTATAAAGCCTATTATAAAGCCCTTAGATTTAATTATAAGGCCCTCCTACTAGCCTTATACCTAACTATACGCGCTTAAAGGGCCTAATATCTAATTATAAGGCGGAAATATATACTTTAAGGCTTATAATAGAATAGTACTTAAGCTATTCTACTTTATACTAGAAGGAAGAGTATAAGGCCGGCCTTATACTATTTATAATATACTACTCGCGGGGTAATAGTATACTTCCTCCTCTACTAGAGCCCTTATAACTCCTAAAAGAGCTACTTTAAGGAAGTATACTATATTCTAAGTATTTTTTAAAGAATATTTATAGATATAATAATACTCCTACCTTTATATCTTATAAATATTAATAGGATACCTAGTTATAGGGCTATATTAATATTTAGTCTTTTATAATTTATAATTTATAAGGAACTTTACTACTTATAAGACCTATTATAACTTAATACTTACTCTATTCTATCCTTTACCTAATTATACTTCTATAATCCCGCCTTTATAATAATATCTTAATTATCCTATTATTTAAATCTTTAGTAATCCCTCCTTAAAGAATTTAATAGAATAATACGGGCCTATAATAACCTATTTATTAAGATATACGCTACTATATAAGAGTAAATTAAGTAAGTAAGGGTAATAATAAGGCCTATCTAAGTAGTTTTAAACCTTTACCTTTAATTAGTTATAAAGGCTAGATCTAATAAGAGATATATAAATCTACTAACTACTTTAGAGGTTACTACCTTTATTCTAGATAAGTATAAAGACTATTACTTTTATAATATTATTATTATAAAATATTATAAAGATAGTAAAGAGCCGCTTTTCTATACTATTAATTATAATAATACCGCGTACTTTTTATTATATTATATTCTCCTTTTCTTATAGGGAAATCTAGGCTACTACTAGGCCCTACGGCTATATAATAATAATAATCGCCGTACTATTATCTATTACTCTAAGTATATATAGTTACGCTATTACCTCTTTTAATATCCTAGTTAGTACTTATTAATTACTTTATTATAATTAACTAATAAAGACTTAATTTCCTTTATAGGAATTAAGATACTATCTATAGCGAACTATACTAAGGGGTAGAAGATATAATACTAGCTAGTAATAATTATATAAATACTTTTAGATACTATACTATTCTACCTTCTAGCTTTAGTAGCGGTAATTAGGCTATAATATAAAACTATAAGGACTTCCTAGCTATTTAATATTATTATAGGAAGCTAATACTCTTTATAATAATAAATATAAACCCGTACTAGCCTAAAATTAAGGCTACTATCTTTAATAACTAGACTACTAATAATTAGGCGGAAATTATTATATATATCTTTTATATAAAGAAAAAGGTATTATTATAAGACTTTAAAGATTAGTTTAAGTACTATCTTAATACTATCTAAATTATTAAGTATTAGAAAAGAGGTCTTTTATATATTTATATCCTCCTTTTTCTATATTAGGATAATAGCTTCCTAGACCGTTTTCGCGTTAATAATTTAATCTATATAGAACTACCTAATCCTACTATTAATTTAAACGGCTCCTTATATTAAATTATCTAGGAGTAAATAACTTATAGCCCTTATAGGTACTAGAATCCTAAGTTATTATATATAATTAAAAAACTATATAGATCTAAGTAAATCTATCTAAAATATTTTTTAAAGAAGTTCTAGCCTAAAATATTAATTATAAAAGATAGCTATCCTATATACTACTATTATAAGGATAGATATATATAGATAAAACAGGTATATATATAAAATCTTAAGATAGATAATTACTAGGTAGTCTTATATAATCTCTAGCTAACTTATAAATATATAATATATATTAATATTAAGGTTTACGCCTCTATTAGTATTATTAAGTATATATATAAGTATATATATAAGGGCGCTAACCGTATAACTCTTAAGCTAGTAGATAACTAGGATAAAATTATACGCTACTTAAATAGTTACTATATTAGTCTATACTAGGCTATATAGAACCTTTTTAAATTCTATAACTATAATAAGGATCCTCCTATTATATAGCTTACTTTATACCTCCTTAGCTAGTAATAGGTATAGTTCTATAATAATAAGACTAACCTTTTACGGGTACTTAATAGGGCTAAAATAATACTTATATACTTCTTAAGGTATAATATTAAAAATTCTAATAGCTATTATCTACTATACTATAATTTTCCTAAGTACTACATCTACTATAGTAAGAAAGGGGAGCGGCGGTAGATACCTTAATAAAGGGGATATATAATTAAGTATATATATAATTATAGAATTATATAGGGGGAAAGGTTCTACTTATAAGTCCTACTTACTATTATTCATAAGCCTTCTAGTTTTAAAGTAATTTATACGGTTAATAGTATTCTATATCTAACCTTCTAGGCTATATATATTACCTTAGGGCTCCTTAATAATAATAGTAAGTAGTTTATATACTTTAAAGAATCTTAGTACTACTTTTCTAACTACTTCTTATATTTTTTATTTATATTTATACTTTATTATAGTAATATAAGTAAGCCTCTTAAGCTTTAAGAAAAGTTCTATTATAATATCTATAATAATTTACTACGCTATATTATTAAGGACTTTCTAGATATTCCTATTAATATTATAAATATATATCTTAATTATAAGTTATTCTTAGTCGCTAAATAGTTATAAATCTAGGGTAGAAGGCTTAGGGACTTTAATCTACCTATACCCCTCCTTATATAATCCTACTAGGACTACCCTCTTCTAATTATATCTAAATTAGAGTATAATATTAAGGAGTAAATAACCTTATATAACGCTACTATTCTAAAGTTAAATATTAATTAATACTCTACTTATAATACTATCCTTATAGCTATTATAACTTTATTATAAACTATATACTTCTTTATATATAGTATTATAAGTACTAGGAAGACCTTTCTCTATAAAGCTCTTTATTTTTTTTTTTATATATAAGGATATATTATACTATATATTACTTCTACTAATATTATATTAATATTACTACCTAGTAGCTATATATCCTACTCTACTTTTAAGATCTTAATTATTTATAATAATATATCTATCTATTATATCCTTGTATAATCTAATATAATAGAGTTACTCTATTATATAACCCTAATTATATAAGATAAGGTACTTATATAGAATAAAAATAATTTTACCGCGGTTAATATAATATAATATAATATCTATAAAAGTAATAACCTATTTAGTAGGCTCCTAATAATTATAGGTAGCGACTTTATATAGACGACTCCTATTATTTAGAGAGGTAATTAGGTTATATAAGTTAATATTAGCCTTTATAACTCCTAGGTTTAGCTAAAGCTAAATATACTCTAGCTATATTAAAATATATAGCTCTATACTAGATCTAATAACTAGGCGTTTATAAGGTAGATAGGCCGGATATTATATAATATATTAATATATAAGATAATAGCTCTTCCCCCTAAGGTAAAAAATTAGGATATAAATAGATATACCTTTATAGAATATATCTTTCCTACTACCTCCCTTATATAGCCGTTATTACCGCCGGATTTTTTTAAGAGTAGAGCTATACTATCCTTGAAAAATAACTCTACTACTATTTTAAATAATAAGATCTTAACGCGTTTATATAAAATTATATAATACCTTTTATTATCTAATAATAATAATAATAATAGACTTAGCTTAAAATTCCTATAATCCTTAGAGCTATTTAGATTTCCCCTTTCCTAATTATACTTAAAGGTTAGGGCTCTAATTATATTATTATAAAACTTATACCTAAATAAAAGTATATATAATAGGACGCGCCTAATTATTATATATCTATCCTAATAGTATATTTAAGGTTAGATCCTTAGTAGAAAGTAGTATAAAGGGATATACTTAATTCCTTAAATTAAATTAACTAATAAGGAAGGTAACTACCTTTACCTTCTTATATATAAGTAGTTTCTAGTCTAGCTCTATTTTATAATAACTATTAATAAATCCTAAGGCTAGTTACTTTCTACTATTAAGGTAGATTTACTTTTATTATATTTTAGTTATAGTTAGCTCTATATTATACTATCTTATATAAGAGATATATAGAGACTTTTAGTCCTCTTACTAATAAGTTTAAGGGAGCGTATAAATAATATTATATATCTAGAGGTTCTTTTAAATCCTATATAATTTAGTTAGATATATTAAGCTTTTTATTAATATTATTCCTAACTTTTATATTTAAGTCTTTATAAAATAATGATATTTATAAAATTTATAAAATTTATAAAATTATTAGAACTATTTAAACTATTAGAACTATTAGAACTATTTAAACTATTAGAACTATTAAAATTATTAGAGCTATTTAAACTATTAAAATTATTAGAATAGAACTATTAAAACTATTAGAATTATTAGAACTATTAGAAATATTAGAATTATTAAGACTATTAAGACTATTAGAAATATTAGAACTATTAAAACTATTAAAACTATTAAGATTATTAGAACTATTAGAATTATTAGAACTATTAAAACTATTAGGACTATTATAACTATTAAAAATATTAAAGCTACTAGGACTATTATTATTATTAAAATTAATAGTTATAAAGTTTATTATAAATAAAGTTACTATTAAAGTTACTATTAAAGTTAATACTTTTATTAAAGATATAAGACTTATTTAAGTTTATATTATTATTATTATTCTATATTAATATTTATTTACTTAGTTTAATCTTTATTTATTATTATAATTATAATTAAATTTAATTAAATTTTTAATTCTTAAATTATATTTATTATTAGGCTATATAGGTTTAGTAATTTATAGGTATAAGTTACTTTATTTTATTCTTATAAATATAATTATATTTATAGATCTTTATAGATCTGTAAGACTCCGAAGGGCCCCGTATAATCTATAACTATAACTATCTATATACTACTAGTATAGACGACCATAGACTTATATAGAGGTAGTATACTCTAGAACGCCTAATTATCCTCCCCTATTAATTTATCTAGCCTCTTAAAGTCTTATAAGTAGTTATATAGATCCGCCTACTTACTATATATATTTATAAGCTTACTATATACCTCCTTATATCCTATTTTACTAACTTTACTAGTCTTTTATTTCTTACGGGCCGTTATATAGATTAGTAGATAGGTTATAAGGATCTATAGATAGATATATTAGTATCTTTAGATTTCTTATATTTATAAGCCTCCTTTACGCTATTTATATAATATAAGTATAGATAAATAAGGATTAGGATAGAATTTATACTAACCTAGAATAAACCTATAATACTTAATACCCTCTCTAGATATATTATAGTTATTATATATATTACTATAGATACGCGTATTATTCTTATAGGTATAGAAGGGTCTATTACTATTCTTATAACTAGTATACTTATTATTACCTATCTTTAAGGTTCTTATACAAGAATAGTATAAAATTAATTTAGGTCTATAACTATAAGTTTAGGCCTATAACTATTAGTAGAGTTTAGGTAGCTTATAAGGATTTATATTAATAATATTATCCTCTTTCTTATCTATATAAAGCTTAATATTTAAGAGTAGATCTATATAAGTAATCTCCTTAGTCTTTATAAGATATTTTTTAGTTATAATAACCCTTTTAGCCTAGAGTAGAACTACTAATTTCTTTTAACTTAGCTCTCTAGGCTAATACTCCTTACTAATATATATAGGTATTATATAGCTAGTATTAGGCTCCTCTTTAAGAGTTATATAAGGTATTATAGATTATAATATATTTATAAGGAATTATATTAATTTATATAAATAGAAGAGATTTTAAGATAGAGATATATATAATTATAATAAAACTATAATAATTAGTACAAAAATAGTAGGAGACTATATAAACCTTTTTAGAGGTTATAGTATTTATAGATCTATAATAGTAAGTATAGAGGTAGGGCTAGGGTTAGCTAGGGATATAAGTAAAGTATTAATCTATACTAATCTATACTAATTAATACTAGCTTTTATAGAATAAATTTTAAAATTTCCTTACCTAATAATATATAGGTTAGATAGTTAGATTTAGTAGAAAGAAAGCTTAAGACCTAGTATTAAAAGCTATTCCTAATTAGGATCTATATAGCTTTATAATTATACTATATACCTACTAATACTATATAGATCCTTATAAGCTTATAATAACCTAAATATATATCTAATCTCGCTTTAAGATAGCGACCCTCTAGTACTTTAGTACTAATACTTAATACTACCCCTTAGTATTAACTTAAATACTTAGTACTAATTATTCGTACTAATCTAAATACTTAGGCTAGGAATTTAGTATTAACTCGCTAAGAGTCGAGTCGGGTACCCGACTCGAGTTCGAAGTACCGACCCGACGCGGTCAGTCTAGGAATGAGTTGCTATCGTAATTGACCTTCTCTCGCAGAATCGTACGCAATTATCATGTCTCACTGGTTCCGTTTGCAGGATCTACTCAATCATTTTGCGCCACAGCTATCCATAGCTTGGTTACTATCCTGATAGCAGTAGCTCTGCGCAAAGACACTTCCATTGTGGTCTGCAAGAATGCAACTCAATGTCTTGAACTATGAGAGCTGAATATGCTAGATATTGGCGGCTTTTGATTACTGGGATCAAGATCTTATTTCATGTTCTGGTAATAATGGCAGCAAACTAATGTTTGGTAGATGTGATGACGCAGCGGACTTGCTAATTTCTTCCAGATTGCGAGAACCTTTGAATGAATTGCATAATACTGGCGGGCTTTTGCGCTCTGGAAACCGCCGAGAACAGTTTTTACCTAGTATGGAGATAGCTTTTACATAATTGCAATGAGCCTGAGTATGGAGCCTCGTGGACTGGCAATCTTTATAAAACTTGATATTTTTCATCGCTTTTCATACGGCAATCCTCTATCTGGCAACATATGTTGGCTTCTCCACTCGAGTAGCTATTCTGTCCCCTTTAAGATGCAGCAGGTCCCTCTGATACCTCCCAAGACGGGTCAGTATCTTACACCCTCTGCAATACTTCCAAGATCACTTCCGGGATCGCCCCTACCTGGTAAGGCCGAAAGAGGACAAGCTTCTCAACATGTAGCCTTGTTCTCAGGACCGCGCTCTTGCTAATGATTTGGTCGGAACAGAATCTAACGCTCAATGGGGGCTATTGCTCTAAAGTCGGTTCGTCAAACCGAAGTCCTTCGCCAACTTTCTCACGCCAATTCCAAAACCAGCATCAAGAAATTGAACATTGCCGAGCCTTACAGCTTGATTGATAGTTCTCCGTTGATATGGAGTATCAATGCACCATGAATTGTTGCAGAGTTGTAGATTCTAGCCATCCGTAACCGCGCCTGTGATACTCGGTCCTTCGAGAGGCTGCGTGCTGTTGCCAAGTCTTTCTTTATCCCCCGAAACAATTTTGGCGGTCTCCAAGGGAGCGAAACTCTTAGAAGTCACCATAGGAGTACTGACATTAGCCTCTAGGCCAGTGGGCTCTACAAGATTAAAGTTATGGACAGCTGGTAAGGTCATGGAAGCGATTGGATAGGTTGCCAACAAGCTCGACATGAATGATGACCACCTTGGAATTTCATCTGGGAACTCTGCAGCTCTTGGATGCAAGGCTGCCGTCGGGATAGAAGCGCTGACTCTGTTCGCTGCCGACTGAAGAACCTGATTTTGATTGATAATTCTATCCGTCATCCACGTCTGATAATGATTGGCCCACTGCTGTCCAATGGCTGCGAACGCTTGATAGATGCGCCTATTCGTAATTTCGAAGATCATACGGACTCCGTAGTCGTTCAGCAACTGTAGTGCGATTGCGAAAATTGCAAGCTGATCCTTGTTGCTGTCGACAGCGGATTTTCCGGGTCCTTTTTGATATCTTATAGGCGAGTTGTTGTTGTTGAACCCGGAAGGCCTCCAGATCAACGCCTTGGCTTGATTGACGCGATCGTCCATGCCTACGAACTCCGGGTTTGAGTACTTGGGCAAATTGGAATATAGGTCTGTTAGCCTTGTGCCTTCTATCCCCTGTTGGTCGAAAACTTGCTGAATGTCATCACAGCTCAAGCCTTTCTCATCAATCAAATACAAGAAAAACGTGTCCAAGAGCTTGATCTCGTAGAGGTGATCTATACTCACAAAGTATTTGGCTCTGCCGCCTACAGCGAAACCAGGCATATCACCGTCAGGGTAACCGGCGTCCTGAGTAGATACAGTCAGCTGCCACCGAGGACAACGAGTTGATTCGGTCGGATAGCGGTCAGCTAATGTCCAGTACTTCGCTATGTTGAAGAAAGGTCTCATCTCTCCCTGTTGTTGCGCTGGCAAGATTTCGTTCCGCTTCACGTCCTTCACACTAGGATAGTCCGGCGTGTAACAGAAGGAAATCATTTGGCATCTAGAGTTACCCTTTTTATCGTGTCCCAACCCGGTTCTGTAGTCTCCGCCTGCACGTTTGACCAAATTGAAAGACTTCGGAGCTAGTCTCTCGTGAGGGCCATACGCGGGCTCTTGACGGACATGAGTGTCATTGTTAGACACGTACCAGAATTGATTGTGATTATTAGCATCCGCCCTATCGGAATCACATGCACCGGCAGATCTATAGTCTTGTAACGTCCTCGAATGTGCTAGTATATTACGGAATCTGTTGGAAATGCTACCAAGTGTCTTAATGCTAGTGGATGTGGCGTTGAGCCACCAGGAGCTACTGTCGTTGATCTGCGTCGAATTCGTAGTCTTTGCTGGGTTGTGGTGTTCATTGAAATAGGGAGACGTATTAAAGATGGGAAACGTTGTTGCCCAGACGAGATTGACCCAAGAGACGAAGCAGACAAAAGCCGAGAGTGCGAGTTGAAGACATCGCATATTTCTGAATCACTGGCCAAGTATATTACTAGTCGACAATGTGTGTAGGTTTGAGGGCGCTATCGTTCCCTTTGGATATTGAATGCTATAGGTGAGAAAGGTCGGAGAGGAAGTCGCGAGAAATGTGGTCGTACCTTCGAGCGCTACTATATGTTTATTCTCAGCGAACATAAAGTGGAGAAAATGCTGTATGTCTAATGCGCAATGGCCGGGAAGCCCAAAGGTGGTAGATAACGCTGGTTTTGTTTTAAAAGTACGTCTAGAAGCGCACCACAAACGCTAAGGGGAAGAATTGCCTGATCCCAACCACGAAAAGCTACAACCCTACGAGGATCGCGAGAGCCAGGACGTAATTAGGGACATGTGTCGTAGGTCAGCGGAATTGTTTTGATAGTGGCTTTTGATCTGATTCCATTGCGAACATCGATTATGATAGCCGCATTGTCTACTACAATCGCGAGAGTAATGTAACCAGCTTGGTATATGACCGGACTGGACAGCATATCAGAGAATGGAGATAGAAAAATAGGCTTCCCGAAATTGCTCTATATTAATGATTTATGCTCCATTCTCTTACGTTACATATCGCTGGTCATCGTCTTGAGATATGGGTACCGCTTCGCCGCTTGCGCACAAACTTGTATAAGTCGTTGATATTTTTCTCAAGACTGATCCTGACAAGTCCCTCATGAGGAGATGACCGCCGAGTACGTTCACTCAAAAATATATTCGGCACTGACCGCTCAGCCAAAATCATGACCAACTCGTATGAAATTAAGCCTCGAAATTGCGGAGAGTACCCATGCTGGATGCGATTTTGACTGAGATCGAGAAGACTGTGTTATCCACTGTCGACCGATTTAGTATCTTATATCTTAATATAGTAGGCCGCCCAGCCTGAAGCTTACCTGTATGATATGATTTTCCGGGTTGACTGTTCACTGTACACATGCCCACAATGGAGACAGCACTGGCCCACAAGTCATACCATCTGACCTCGACGGCTGGACCCCTCATGATGTCAACGGTTACGGCGCACCTAGATGCAGCTTTAAAAAATGTCAGGAACATGGCGATACATAAATTGTAATGTCTTTCATCGAGCAGGACTTACTATCAGGAAACGTTTTCGGAAGCTTCACGGCTCCGGAGCTCTGCGGGGTCTTTGAAGCTGGCATCATGTTCAGCGCATCTTGACACGGTCTTATCAGAGAGCTGTCCAATATGCTCTGCCGATGCCCGCACATGACCTTAGGTTTGAAACTACCAACGGTCAAGGTGAGCTGGCTTTTCAGCCCTATCCGTGTTCATTGTAAGCCAACCAGTATCTATATGACAACTCTAATCGGCAATACTGAAATCAGGAATGTTCTCACCTAGGCCTGTAGCGATACCACCCCTTGGATGTTCGTAAAAGGTACACTCATTCAGAAGGTCCCATGCTACGTCACCAATCTCACTGCTTAGTGCTGTCTCTGTAATCGCTCGATCCGCTATAGTTTGGTCGATCTCGATGCTGCAAGTGCCATCACCTAATGATAAATTAGTCTTCGGAACGTCTACTACTAAATGACTGGTGCTACGTGTACTCACGGCTGATGAATCGAAAGGGGAGAGGTACATCTGCTGAAGTTTCACCCCGTGTTCCGAATGTGTATTCAACGTCTGGAAACGTCGGAATGTCTTCCCACGCTTGTTTGCAACTATCTCCACTGAGATCGCCAAAGAGTGGGCCATAACATCTAATACGCACATCCTCATATCCTGATACATTCGTTGTTTGATTCAACTGCGGACCTTGTAGTGATTGGTTAAGATTTGTACCTCCGCGAAGCAATGGCAGTAGCAGAGAAGGTTGAGGAGAGTCAGGGAACGCTAGATATTACGTTCAGAGGTCAGTCAACACCACTGTAGATGACTCCGCGCTGAGTCTAGACATACCTGGTAGACCTTCGACAATGGACAAATAAAGAGTAGAGCAAAGCGTGGCCCACAAGGCTAGAGACATCTCCACTTTAGTAGCCTGTCACACTAATCATGAATGCTGCCGCATTCAACTGATATATTTCAGAAAGTTCAAAGTCGGAGAGAAGGCACTTATTGTATGTTCCTGCGTGCTTAGATGTATGACCCAAGCGCGCAGGTGGTAGACAAAATAAAAGAAGTTGCAGCATTCAGCATGTGGACTCGTGCGCACTTGCACAAGCGACGAGCCTTCTCGAGGTTCGGGTAATATTATAGGCGCGCACTGACAGATACGATCTCCCTACCTAGCACATTGTCAAGACTGTGCACGCATTCCTTCGGCCCCGATGGTTTGAAGGTCGAGTATAATAGTGGCAAGACGATTGCCGACGTCGCTGTCGAGAAAGGTGCTGAATAGCACCTTTTAGTAGCGATCATCTCGTCCAGATTAAAGATGTGTATGAGGATGGTAATTATGTCGTTATCGTTTCTAAAAAAATGGATGTTACCCTCCGACAGCTTACTAGCATACTATAAGGCCCGTCAAAAGCATTCCAAATCGCTATAATCTGTAAGGAGGTTAGTGTTAGAATTCAGGCCGGGTCAACCTCGGTAACTACTAATTAGGGGGCCTTGGCAGACTAGTAGAGATTTCTCGTAATAATTATTTTATTCTATATAGTTATATCTATCTATTAGTTATTATAATAGTATTATTATATTTATATTTATATTTTATACTCTACTATCTAGCTACTTAGAGCTAATAAGGGCGTTCTAACTCTAGTTTTAAGAGGAAACTATAAGCTATAAAAGAAAACCTCTCTTACCTACCTAATTTATTATACTACTTCTACGCCTCTAGATATTATATACTATCCTCTCCCTTATACTCTATACTACTCTAGTATTAGATCCTAATATCTATATACTCCTCTCTTAAGCTAGGGCTACGCCCCTTTCTCTACTCCTAAAAGGTTTATACTCCCTTAATTACCCTCTTACCCTTCCTTATATAATTTAACTAATACTAGTAAGTACTACTAGCCCTCCTACTATTCTATTACTACCCTAGCTACTCCTCTCTTATACTATCTAGTATTAAGATATCCTTCCCTCTTAAACTTATAATATATAGGTCGCTACTATTACTAGCCTAGTAGAGGGCTTATAATACTCCTATTAGGAATTACCGCGTATCTTTTCTATTATATATAAGAGGGAGCTATTAGGGTTATTAAGGGGGGGTACAAATATACTTTATTACCGCCGTTATATTACTATTTCCTAGTACTAATTTATATAATAATCTACTTATAAGAGAAAGTAGATTATATTAAAATCCCGCCAGCTATACTTATAATTATAGGGTTACTACTCCTACTCCTACGCGTAGTTATAGTCCTCCTAGCTAGGGGGGGCGGCTTTAGCTATTATTCTAACTTTTCTACTTAGTATAATACCTTCTATCTCTTAACCTAGAGTCTCTTATATATAAAGCTAATACTACTAGCGGGAACTAAGGTAGGTATTATTATATATATTAAAAGCGCGCTTACTACGCGTATAAAAACTTTATATAAAGAGCTCTACTATTATATAATATCTTAGTTTTATTTTAATTATATTTAGACTAGAGATCTCTTAGCTCTATTAATAAGTAATAGGTTCGTAGCTAGTACTACATATAGGTAGATCTCGTCGCTAGCTTATAATACTATTATATCATACCTAAATTATATATAAATAACTTATAAGTATTATATATTTTATTAGGTTATAAGCCTAGGTTCTATATAACTTTAGAAACTATATAAATTATATAGTAAGCTTTTTACTAAGACTTAGTATAAATATTATAATATAAATTAGAACTTATTATATTCTTATAATATCTCTAGAAAAGTATATATATTATATACTTATAAGTAGTTTAGTATTTAATATAATATTAATAGAATTTAAGTAAGAGATAAGATATCTAGTAGTTATAAGACCTTAATATAAGTAATTAAAGCTAGATCTAAGGTAGCTTAATTAGACTCTAATATACTATACTCTTATACTACCTTAGAAGAGCTTAGATTAATTTAAGTCTACTTAAATATATTCTACCTTTATTTATTATTTCTACGGATACGGAGGTTACTAAGTAGGAAGTCTATAGGGCGATTAATAGGCTAAAATAGAATAAGGTACTAGGGGTAGATAGGATCCTAAATAGGTTCTTAAGGATAGTAGAAAGGGAGCTACTACCTAGCTTTATATACTTATTCTAGGCTTATCTAAGGGTTAGGTACTACTTAATAAAATTTAAGAAGGCTAATATAATTATCTTAAAGAAGTTAAAGAAAGAGGACTACTTTAAATTAAAATTATACTATCTAATTACCCTACTTAATATCTTAGGGAAGGCGCTAGAAGTAGTTATTATAAAGAAGCTAGGTAACCTTATAAAGGAATATAAATTACTACTCTTATAATAGATAAGGGTAAGGAAGGGAAGGTTAATAATAATATCCCTTAAGATAATAATAGAGGTAGTATATATAATATAAAATTATAATAAGTCTAATATAATAAATATACTATTATTAGATATTATAAGGGCCTTTAATAATATCTCTTATAAGAGGTTATTATATAACTTAAAGAAGAAAGGGGTCTTAATCTTTATTATAAGGTAGATATAAAGCTTTCTAATTAAAAGGGCTATAATAATTATACTAGGCTAGGAAATAAATAAGATAGAGATAGTAGAAACTAAGATCTCTTAAGGGTCTTTAATACTACTTATTTTATTTCTATTTTTTAACTCCCTATTAATAGAGGAATATATAAAGATAAAATTCTAAGTATAAACTAAAGGCTTTATTAATAATATCTACTTAATAATATATAATAAAAGTATTAAAGAGAATTATAAGATCTTAATAAAAGTATATAAGGTATACCTTTATTAAGTAAATATATATAGGGTAACTTTTACCCCTTATAAATATAAGTTAATCTATTTATTAAAGAGCTTAAAAAGGTTTAATATAAAGGTAATAGTAGACTTTAAAGTAGTAGTAGTATACTTAGAAATATTAATAAGAGTCTTTAAACTTTATATTAATAAGGTAAAATTAAAGATAGAGATATAAAAATTAGCCTTATTAACTATTATTAGCTTAATATAAGGTATTATATTTAATAAGATAAGATAGGTTTATAATATAATAGTCTAGCTAGTAATAATTTATATAATAGAGATATAATATAATTTAATAAAGATATTAGAGGTAAAGAAGGTAAATATTATAATACTAAAAACTATATAAAATAAGTACCTAAGGATAGTACTTAGGGCCTTTAAAGTAACTAGTATATAAGTATTAAAGGTGGAATTAAGGGTCTTATTAATAAGGATAGGCCTTAATTAGTTAATATTATATATATTAATAAAATAGGGGATCTATCTATTAATTAAAGAAGGGAACGCGAGGATCTATTATAAGCTAAGAGGGAAAAGGGGAAGGGAGAAAAGGGTTATAAAGACTCTAATAAAGGAGAAGTAGTCCTAGGTAAGGGGAACCCTCTAAGTAATAATAGGGGGAGGGGATATAAGGATAATAGCCTAGGGCCCTAGGGGTAAAGGAATTATAAGGGGAGATAGCCTTACCCCTAAAGAGATTAAGAGGTAGGTAAAGGAGAAGTAGAAAGAGAGGTAGTAGGGATATTAAGGGAATATCCTTAATTATATAAAAATAGTAGTATAAAGGGGAGGAATCTAAGAGATAAGAGTTAATTTTTATATAAGGCTTTTTAAGGCTAAGAGCTCTATAAGTATTTAATTATATATAAAGAAAATAGGACTACGCGCCTTCTTATATAAGAGGAGAGTACTAGGGATTAATAGTATTAATTATAAATATAAATAAAGGTATTAAGATACTAAGTATATACTTATATTCTACCTTAATTATATAAAAGAGAGGAGGCTAATACTTTAAAGGATAGAGTTAAATAACTTTTATTAGATAATATTAACTTTAAAGGGGTTAAAGATAGTAATTAAATAAGTTATTTAATAAGGTATATTTAACTAATTTATACTAGTAAAGGAATAACTCTTTATGATTAATATAAAAGCGGGAAGGCTCTAATTAGAAGGTAAAGGGATAAGTAACCCTAATAAAAGAAGGGAATAAGATAGTATAAAGAGTTTAAAATAAAATAATATATAATATCTAAAGATCTAGAAATATAATAATAAATAGGGTAGGGGATAAGGTTTTCTTTTATAAATTATAGTTTCCTCTAGTAAGCTAGATATAAACTACTCTTATTAGCTCTAGGTAGCTAGATAGTAGAGTATAAATATAAATATAAATATAAACTTATTATTTCTTTTCTAGTATTATAATAAATATATAAATTAATAGTAAGATTTATAAGTTTATAAGAGAAAGGAAATTATTTTTAAGTTTAAAGAAATTATAATTAAGGTTAAATTTTTCTAATATTAAAGTTAAATTACTAAGAAGTAATAAAAAGGTAGATAAAGCTAGTAATAAACTAATAAGTAGCTAAGTCTAAGTAGTAATTAATAGAGCTTAGAGTAGATCCTATATATTATATCCTTATACTACCCTAGCTTAGAATTAATATAAAATAAAGGATATTCTAAATTTATATATATTTAGTAATACTCTAAGTAATATTCTAGGTAGTACTCTAAGTAGTATTCTAGATAGTAATCTAGATAGCTAGTAGGTAATATAACTATTAAATTATCTTAAAAACTGCTACTTAATATTATTAGCTCGCTTATATATTCTATGTACTAAAATTAACAAGTGAGAACGCCGCTTAAAATAGCGCCTAGACTATCTTAAATTAGATACCTTCTTAGGTTTAACTCTGGATAGTTACCCTCCCGTAGTTACCTTCTTACTAAGTATTATACTATTAGTTAATTTTCTCGCTTAGTAGCTATATTTTATATTTTATCTAAACTATTACTTACTTACTTATTTACGTTCTTAACTATTCTATATTATAACTACCTTATTTAAGAAGATCCTATTAGTTAAAGAGAAGAAAAGACTTACTATCTTAGCTATTCCTAATACTTACTAACGCGCTCCCTAGACTAGTAAAGTAGTTAATAGTAATAAAGTTAGGAGGCTCCGCTATTAAGATTATACTTTTATATAAGGCTTTACTATAGTAGTAGCTAATTATAAGATTAAGAAGTAAGAATATATAGTCTTAAAATATTAACGCTATAGTAAAGGTACTTATAATATACGGGGTCTATTAGAATAGACTTATTAGTACTATAATATAAAGATAAGCTTCTTTAAGTATCTATATAAGATTAGGATTATATATTATAAGTATAAGTAATTATAAAGACTTATTATAATTAACCCTAAGTATAATTATAAGATACTTAATAACCTATTTAAGCTTAAAGAGTACTATTTAAGGGATCCTATCTGTAGTTAAGCTTAAACGTATATATAAGGTCTTTAAGAGGCTAGCTAGCTATATCTTTAAGTAAAGAAAGTACTTAAAATATAGGGCCTATATTTAATATAGATAGAATATAATAACCTAAAGTGAGAGAGCTATAAATAAATAAAGGAAGAAGAACTCTAATTTATATTTAATTCTCTAGAAGAGATAGGCTATTATATATATATAAAAGAGAAGTATATTATTAAGAATAAAACTTAGTAAATATAATAAATTAAATACTTCTTCTTTTATAGCCTAGCTTAGGTCTAAATAGTAAGGTAATTTACTAGTAATTTTATTATTATTATAGATGTAATATTTAATATTAATAAGAATAAATTACCTCTATTAGTACTAGTATATATAATAAATACTCTTTAGATATTCTTAATTACCTACTACTTTATTACTTCTAAATTAGCTAAAGCTTTTACTTTTATAAATACTTATATAAAGGAACTATTTTTTTATAGGTATTACTAAGGTATAAGAGTCTTATTAGGAGACTTTATTATAGGATTAACTATAATAATAGTAAAGAAGAAGAAAATTTCCTCTTTAAAAGTAGGCCTAGAAATAGTATAGGAGCTAGTAGTATAGATTAATAATTAGGGTAGTAATTATTTCCTCTAGCTATATAATTAGCACGTAGTTAAAGCTATTAAGGTAAGACTTATTTATAAAGGCTACCTAGCTAATAATAGGAAGGCGCTTTATAATAAGGTATAGGCGTAGATTAAGTCCCCTATAGTTAAGGATATATCTATTAACTATTAGTCTCTCTTAGACGCTTTATACTCTAAGGATTAGAATTATATATAGGAATTTTATAAGCCTTAGGTATATTAATTTATTAATATATTTACTAGGAAGTAATTAAACTATAGATATTCTTCTACCTAATAAGGTAAAGGTATATATCTAGTAATTAAGGGATTTATTAATAGATATACTCTTATAAGAATATTAGTTACTTTAATTACTAAGGAAGTTAATAACTTTATAGATACCTATCTTAAAGAGATAAACTACTAGAAGAAAAACCTCCCTTACTATATTAATTATTTTAGAGAGGTATTTAAATAGATTAAGTTATTACTTACTTATTAAGCTATTAATCTAATAGTATATAAGTAGAATAAGGCTTAAAAGTAGTTATTTAAAGTAGAAGATAGAACTTCCGTAGCCCCTAAGGGAGATAGATATTCTTTAGATTATAAGACTTTAATAAGATATAGTCTCCCTTATAAATACTAGTTATATTACTATATCTTTACTAGAGAGCCTATACTATTATTACTAGTCTATCCCTACTAGCTTTTTAATCTACTTAAGGTAGTAGTAGAGTAGTAAATATAGTTTAATCTAACTATTACTTAGGCCTAGTAAATAGCTCTAGATAGATCTAATAGTAGCTCTAGCTAATTAAGTAATAGCTTAGGTAATAAGGATATTTATTTACCCCTTATAAAGCCTACTACTCTAAGTAATAAGTTTAATAGATAAGGTCTTACCCTACTAGAGTTTATAGCTATTAAGGTAAAAGACTTTTACTAGGCTATTCCTAATACTTATAAATAGGAAGAATATATTTATAATTATATTAAGCTTATTAATTTACTTAATATTAAGTATAAGTAATAGGTTAAAAGTATATTACCTATTATCTTTTTAGAAGTATTAACCTCTAAGTACGTTTAATTTCCTAAGGGTAGTTAGTAATAGTAAGGCTATATAGACTAGAAGGTTATAAAGGCTATTAAAAATAATAAAAGAAGATATTAATATACCTAGGAGGTAGAGTTATAAAAATAGATATAGTATTTAAAGTAAATAAGATAAGATATTATATAATAAAGTAAATTTTCTTAAAGAAATTTTAGTATATAAGTAACTTCTTATATAGAGAGGCTAGACTAGTCTCTAGTCTTAGCGGCTAATAATAATAATAAGCTAATATTTTTATACTTAATTCCTTATACTTAACCGGTTAAAGGGGAGATAACCCTAGGCTCCCTAGCGTCTTTACTATATAGTAATAATTTCGAGGATATTAATAAAATCCTTAAAACCTAGACCCTAGATTTAACTAAGGATCCTCTACCTCTTATCTTAACTATTATATAATAAAGTTAATAGCTTACTACTTCTTAACTACCTAATCCTACCCTATATATAATAATAAGGTTATCTAGGGGTATTATTAAAGTAAAGCCTAGGAAGCTACTAGAAGTAGAGTAAGATCTAAAGTCTTAAGAAGGCTATAAGGCTAGAGTTAAAGTAGAAAGGTAGGTAAAAAAAGAAGGTAGTAGTAAAGAAGAAAAAAGTAAAGATAATAAAACTAAGAAAGGAAGATATAAGCTAATTAATTAAGTAGCTACTTAACTTATTAATTTAATCTCTATTAATAGGAAGGGAGTTAAGATAAGGGTATATAACTAAGTAGCCCTTTATTAATAGTATCTAAACAACCTCTAAGTTAATTATAAGGGTTATAATCTATCTTATTATTATTATAGACCTACCGGTAATAATATATAGAACGGAGAATAATAATCTTCTCTATTAGGGTCTTATTAAGTTATTTAGTAGGCTTAAATTAATAAATTAGAATAAATATTAGTACTTCCTTATTATAATATTAGTTCTTCTAAGATTTTATAAGGAGGATATAAAAGGATTTCCCTAGTAATAGGTATTCTAACTTTAATAATTACTTTAATCTTATTATTATAATACCTTACTATTAAATCCTACTTTACTAAAAAAAAAACTACTAAAAAAAATTTATTTTACTACTTATAAGAATTAACCTATTAGCTAATACTCTTCTAAGATTAATAAGGTATATCTTTAAGGATTTAGGTATAAAATTAGTAACTTTAGAGGTTATCCTCCTAGTTATAGGCTTAGGGAAAGTGTTATAATTATCGCTATATAGCTAGTAGCTTATAGCGCAGAGAGCGGAAGCCTTCTACAGGCATATCTTAGGCCTGCGAGAAGCTTCCCTTCTCTATAACCTTTACTACTTTACTATATCATTAATCACGGTTATAATATATGGTAGTAACACCGTATTAGCTACTATTAGTACTATTAACTACTAATAAGCCGTATATAGTCTACTAGCTATTATAGTACCAGCTATCTATATTATAATACTAGCTTTTATAGTACTAGCCTTAAGGTATAAGTCCTTATAAGTCTTCTATACGCTAATCTATTTAATACTCGTTTAAGTAGCTAAAGAAGCCTTCTATAACTAATACTATAAAAGCCTCTTTAAAAGTCGTGATTAATAAGAGCCTTATTTATTATATATCACTACCTCCTAATAGTATTAGGATTTCGTTAGATTATTAGGATTTTTAGAGAAACCTTAGTATTTTACTAAGTAAATCTAGATATTTCCTAGATATTTCCCCGCTTACTACTTACTACTTGTCCTAGCTACTAATAGGGAAACCCTTATCCTTACTTTTTAATTACATAATTTTATTAATACTAGATATAATTATACTATTATTATTAATAATATTAGCCGATTCCTAATAATACTTATTATAAATAGGAATCTTAGACCTCCTTAGACTAACCGTATCTCTTCTAATTCCTTACGAGAATAATAGTACTATACTAGGTCTTTATTATTAGAGCCTAATCTCTTTAATGTAAATAAAATATCCTAGCCTTCTAATTAGGCTATTAATAAAAGCTAACTCCATATAATAAACTATTATTTCAAGAAAGCTACTATATCTATAAGGTACTATTTATAATAGCCTCCTTTAATACCTACCTCTCTAATAGGGACCTTAATCTATTTACTACTAAGGTCGACTTTACTAATACTAATATTAACGGAGTCTATTCTATCTTTAGCAGGTATAAGAGTAACCTTAGTAGAAGAGGCTATCTACGATCACCTAATAGGACTAGAACTTCCTAATCTACTAGAGCCTTTAGATATAGCAGATAATAGGGGAAATAATAATAGTAATAGTAATAGCTAGGCTAGCTAGGCGAGTTTACCTGTTAGAGGCTTTACGCCCGAATAGTTTAGTATAATATCTACCTTTTTCTAGAGTATAAATACTAGGGTAGGGAGTTATTAGACTTATTAGCCTACTATAGCTATAGCCCTAGCTCTTATAATTAGTACCCCTTAGTTTAGGCCCTAAGATATTAGGTATTTTAATCTAGATCCTAATATACCCCTAGTTAAAGTTAAAGATAGCTATAATATCTATTATAATATTTTTAGCTTTACTAATAGAGTTAAAGTAAAAGCTACTATTATAGATCTAACTCTTATATAATTAAATCTAGAATTATATTTACTTAGGAAAGCTAATAATTTATTTATTAATTAATTATCGCGTACTATACGTATTAGGCTATGAAATAACCCTACTAGTATTACTAAATAGTATATAGCTTTATAGGAATATTTTTAGGACTCTCCTAGTAAATCGCTTAGTCTCTTTAAGGTAATCTAATATATAGTTAAGGATACTCGTAATTAGTAAGATCTAGCTAATTATATCTCTAGTATTATTCTAAATAGCAAGAATACTAATATAGCTACTACTAAAATAGCCTAGGTACTCCTAGTATTTAAGTATATAAATAGCTAGTTACGCTGAGACTTATTACTACCTACTAGCTTATCTAATATTCTAGACCTACTAGAAGAACTTAGGTATAAGAAGAATACTTGGTTTGATATTTATAGGAATAAGGGCCTTATTAAGAAAGGCTTTAAGATAAAGTAGGATAGTCGCTATAATAATCGACGAGATCCTCGATTAGGTTAGTATACTTCTCCTTTAAATAATCCTCCTCGCTAATTTAGCGGTAATAGATAGGTTTTATAATCCCGATTTTAAGTAATTATTTAATATTATTTAATAGTTAATAGCTATATCAGGCTATAGTATTTACTAATTATATAGATTATTAAGTTAGTAATTTAATTATTAAATTACTAATTTATTATAAATAATAGCCTAATTAGGCTATTATTCTAACGTCCTTTATAGTTAATCTATTACTTACTTATATTTATATCTATTCTATCCCTCTTATAACCTTCCTCTACTATTACTAATAGTTATTTTATACCTTCTAGGCGTGCTTTAAAGTCTTCTAAGGATATCCTAGGTACTAGTACCTTTACTATTACTATTACTAGCACGCCGGATCCTCCTATATCCCTATAACTAAAGATCTTAATATAGCGCGATAAATATATAATTAATAGGAAGATATTATTACTAGCCTTTATATAAACGTGCCTCTTATACCCTAAGAACCTTCTAATAATAATAATATCCTTCCCTTATATTCCTCCTACCCTACCCCGCGGAAGTCCCCTCGTAAAGAGAAAGGCTATAAGAAAGCTAGGCTATATAATATAGAGCTATTATAGTATTTAAGGAGGTATAAGAGAAGGGGGACTAGGAGCTTAAATATCTTATAATTAGATAGTTATAATAAGAAGTATAGGAGAGGTAGGTAGAAGGGATAAAGTATATATAAAGGAACGCTTCTTAGTACTAAGGAGATAATAATACTTATTAATTATACGCTTATTAAAGTAGGTATATATAGACTTTCTAGTATAAATTTAGAGTAGAAGGATATATAGCGGGACTTTAAGATATATACCTACTATTCCTACTCTTAGAATAGTTATTAATAAAAGGTAGTAGTACTACTTAAATAGTATAAATATAAGAAGGAATATAATAGGAGATTTAGGTATATAATAACTAATAATAACCTTATATAAGTACTAAATTAGTAGTAACTAATAGCTAATAAAGTTTAGGCTAGAAAATATAAAAAGAAGTAAGATATAAAAGATAAGAAGGAGAAAATATAGGATTATAATATTAAATAAGATATACTCTCTACTTACTAGGGTAAAAAGGTTATAAGGGAAATAGAGAATACTAGTTCTAATAAAATTCCTTCTTATAAAGAAAATAATAAATAAGACTCCTCCTTAGAAGGCTTACCTATCTTACTCTTATTTATAATAATATCGCTATCGCCCTCTAGTATAAGTATTATATTAAAAGGTTCCCCCTACTAGTAGTAAAGCCTAAGTCCTTAATACTAGAGTAATACTAGCTACTAAAGTAGTATTAGTATTAAGAGTAATCTTAAAGATAAAGCTAACTCTACTAATAGTATTATCTATCAGCTATAGTAACTATAATAGTAGAATAAGAAAAAGAATAGGGGGATAAAGTTATAAAAGGATAGGTAAAGACTTAAATAAGTATAAAGGTCTTATCTAACTTAGGATATAACTACTATTTTAGTTAATTTTATAAAGTAAAGTTTAAAATTCTTTAAATCCTATAATATAATAACTCTAGCGATAATACTTATAAGTATTAATAGGCTTATATTAATAAGTAGTACTTAAGCCCCTCTACTTATTAATATTAATATATCTATAATAACTAGTACTTAGGACTTAGCCTTAATTAAAAAGCTAGAACTTATTTATAAGTAGTAACTTAATACTAACGCGGAACTTATATATTTAATTAAAGGAATATAATAGACTTATAATATATTAAATATACTTTATAAGGAGTTATAGGCCTTTATAGCTCTATTATAGAAGTAAATAGGGGCTTAAGAGGACCTTATTTAAACGCTTTATATAAATTAAGTCTTATATTAATAGTACCTAAGTAAAGAGATAGAATAAATATAAAAATACTAGAAAATATTACTAGTAAGATTAGTCTTACTATCCTTATAGATAATAATATACTAAGCCGTCCCTAGATATCTAATAGAAAGGTTATAGATATAGTATAGTTATATATTAATAGGCTTAATAGTATTAAGGATATAGATTAAGTAAGTAATAGTAGAGACTCTAAAAGTAATAATAATAATAGTAAGTAAAGGAGAAATACTATAAAGGATTTTTATATAAAAGTTAATAAGAAGCTTAGTAAAGACGGGGTTAATAACACGTAGTAGGAATACTATAAGACTAGTAGATATAATACTTAAGTATATTTTATAGCTTTAACACGTGAAATAATATAGAATAATAGAATAACTATTAGTATAAACCCCTGATATTTAAGCGACTTAGAATCAGGATATTTTAGAATAAGAAGTAGAAAAACTAAATAGAATATAAAAGCGGAAACTTTAGGCGAGAATAAAGAAATAAGGCGTTATAAGATACTTACTATTTTACGGTAATTATATAGATAGGTTATATTACTTAATAAGGGCGGGTTTCCTATATTTCTTATATATATTATAAATTTAGGCTACTTTATAACTTATCTCTACGAGCTTCTCTATAATCTTAAATTTAATAACAAGCTCTTTATTAGTAATATAGTCTATAAACTAACGGCGTTATAGCGTTAGAGTTAGGTAATTATATATAGATTATAGGCTTATAATCCCTTTAGTTATACTATAAGGCTTTATATAAAGAAATATACCTAAGTAATTATTAGGCGGAGTTAATTACCGATAAATATTAGTAGATTATTAAAGGCCTTATTCTAAATTAACTAGATACTATATTTCAGCCTTATAAATAGGTAAAATAGTTTATTAATAGTACCGCCACCTAATAGATATTATTAACGGGTATTAGCCCTAATTTTATTCTATACTTAAAGGTATTTATTACCTAAAGTATCTGCGTTATCCTAAAACTATACTTAATAGTAATCTATATACTAGCTATTCTTCTATTAAACTTTCTCTTCTATACGTTTAGGTAGCCTATATATAGTAATATAATAAATTCTATATACCTATAAGCTTTATTACTAAATAGATCTAGAACTCGCCGCCCCTAGGATACTTAATATAGCTGGTCTTATATACTAGAAGTTCGTAGTATTATTAGGTTATTCGCCTTTCCCTTAAATAGGCTATATAATATACTAATTAGACCGTCTAAGTATGTTACCCCTAACTATACTATACTATATACCTTTTTATATGTAAAGTAGAAGAACCTCTAGTCTTCCTTTAGTTAATAGAAGCGCCGAAATATTCTATTAATAAACCCCTAAACTATAGACCTCCTATATATTTTACCTATATATTTAATCGCCCTTACGTACCTCTAGATCCTATTATATTTAAGAATAGGATACTAGCGTAGGATAGGATTATAATAATCACGTAGGTACTTAAGGACGTCATTAATTACGGTAGAAATAAAGGAGGGAGACCGGCCCAATATTATTAATAACTCGTATAGAGGACGTAGGTATAAGAATTTTATTAGAATAAGATATAGAGTAAGCTCTAAGCTAGGCTAATAACTATATTACTAGTTAATACTTTTAAGGTTAAAATAAATAAGTAATTAATATATCTTATATTTAGTAAATTTAAACGTCCGCCTTATTTACTTAGGTAGGAAATTATTAAGACTTTACTCCTTACTCTAATACTTAACTAGTAGGATATAGGCGTAGCGCGGGACTTAGCTAATATAATATGAACTAAGGATAAGGAGGGCTAGAGTAGCTATATATATAAGTTCTTTATTAAAATTAACGTCTATAGTACGTTATTATTAATAATATAGATAAATAGATAATTACTAAAAGGGGTTTTACGGGTAAGTCCTAGATAGGTAGGGCTAAGTAGCGACGGCTTATATTCGGGTAAATTTAGATTAGAGTTAGCGTACAGCTAGATCCGTGCAAATTATTAAATAAATGTTGAATAATCTTACTATAAAACCTGTCTAATAGTTTCAATTACAGTAGTAGGGCTTTAAGGCCAAACTACGCCCGACTATTTATACTATTCGTACCGTATAGAAACTATTAAGGTAACTTTAATAATAACCCTTAATAGGTATAAATCGCTAGTCCTTAATAACCCCTACAGATTATAAATGGAAACGCGTCACCTAGGTAGAGTTAATACTAGAACTATAACCTAGGTTAAGGCTATCTACTAAACACTTTAAATAGTAATCGCTTATATAAGCCGTATAATTAGTTATAGTAACGGCTTTATACGTACTAGGCTACTATTAAGGATAGAAATTCTTAGGAAGAGCCCTATAATAAGTAGGTAACTTATAATACTTATAAGGATAAGTACTACTAGTCTATAAACTAGACTAACCCTAGTCTAGATTAATACCTAGATAATTCTTAGGAATATAATTAAGATCCTAAGAGTTATTAAGATAATAATATTATTAAAACCTGTTTCCTAATAATCTAGCTATCTAATAAAGCCTTTAGTTATTAGAAATATTCTAGGATATTCCTATCTAATAATACTCTATATAACTATATCTATTATAGTAGCTATTATAAAATAAGGGCCTTAATAGCTATAACGTCGTCTAAGGTAGCTAAAGCTAGTAGTACCTACTAAAGCCTTCTATAGGCTATTATTTAGAGTACTTCTAAATAGACTACTTTAGGAGGATATAACTTTAAAGGCTATTATTTTATTACTACTTAGATTAGGTTTACCCTAGACCTTAACTATCCTCTATATAAGTTTTATATAGATATAAGTTATACTATAAGCCTAATAGATAGGAAGTTTCTATTATAATAGTTCCTATAAGCTAGAATCTCTAAAATACTAACGCCTATAAAGGTGAGAGGTATTAGTAGTAAGAATTATAACGCTAAAGTATACTAAGCTACTAATATATATCCCTAGGGGTAATAGTACTACTTTTATTAAGAGAGAATTATATATTATTAATAACCTTTTAGTAAAGGTATTAATTAGGGTTAATATCCTTAAACCTTAAAGTATTATTATTAAGCTTAAGAGGAATTTAATAATAATACATTCTTATTAAAACCTTAAAGTCCCTATTAAAGTCTCTAGTAAAGGAACTTATACTAACGCTATAATATTTAGTTAGGTTAATATTATTATCGGCCCTTATACTAATAAACGAGTTTAAATTATAGGTCCCTATTATTAGTCTCTTAATCTTTTAAAGGATTAAGACTTAATCTTTAAGTTAGATAAGCTAGAAGACCTCTCTATCTACGCCTATATTATTAATTATAGGATATCTTATATCTTTATTAGGAATAATACTAATAATAAGATTAAGTTAGCTAAGAATATAAAACTTAGCTAGGTTACTAAGTATAATACTCCTAGCTATTTCCCTATAAAAGCCTTCTATAACGACCTTACTACTAGGCCCCCTAAAAGGGCTAAGGTAGCTAACTAGGTTAAAACTAATCTCTAATATCTTATTACCGCTACTATAATATTTATAGTAATAGTACCTACGGCCTTAGAGATGGAATCCCCTTACCTATTAGATATAATAGTCTACGGTACCCCCTAAATAAGGGCCTTATTAGGGGACGTCGTTAATAAGTACCTAAACCTATAATAAGATACTAGGACTATAGCGTATATCCTAGAGTCTTAATAGATAGATATCCCACTTATAGATAACTAGCTAGAGATCTATAAACCTAGCTAGGCTAGGGTTTATCCTCTAGGAAAGGCGGATAAAGAAGTTATTAACGATAAATTTAATAAGCTATATAAATAAGGTAGAATAGACTAGATAATAGAGTTAACTCCCTTTTTATTTCTATATTTTATTATCTAGAAGTAATCTATAGACGGCTTTTATAAAGGCTATATAATAGTAGATATTAGGGCCTTAAATAAAATTATAATACTAGACGCTTATCCTATTCCTTTATAGGCTAAGATATTAGCTCTATTAAAGGGTACTACCTATATTAATATTATTAATACTATAAGTTTCTTTTATTAGTAGTCTATTAATAAGTTATATTATTATCGTCTTATAATAGTAAGTTATTAAGGCTAGGAATTATTTAATATCCCTATTATAAGATACCGTAACTCTCTAGCCTATATATAACGAATAATAGATAGAATTCTCTAGCTATTTTAGCGTTTCTATTATATATATATTAACGATATTATTATCTTTTTAAAATCCTTAGAAGAATATCTTAATTATCTTAATTAGGTATTCTAGGCCCTTAATAATATAAATATCTACTTATTATCTAAGAAATTATTCCTTAGCTTCCCCTTAGTTTATCTACTAGGATAAAAGGTAGATGCGTTAGGATTAGTTATAATAGAAGAAAAGTTAGCTACTATTATTAATCTACGTTTCCTAGTTAATTTAATAGTACTTAAATAATATCTTAGGTTAACTAGGTATCTATATTAATATATTACCTTTTACGTAGCTATTATAAAACCCCTCTAGTTATAAAAGACTTATCTTAATAAGTCTATATAGATATAATAAGGGCCTTCTTCTAGTATTTAGGGTAATACACGTAGAAAATTAGCCCGTAAAATATACCTAGGTAAACCTACCCTAAAGGAACTTAATACTTTTTATTAACTCTAAAAGCTATTTACTAGCCTAACGATTCTATATTATTTTAATAAGAAACTCTAACTATTTATAGATCTTAATATAAGTAAGGAATTTAGGTTTAAAGCGTATATATACTATATTATAGGTCTAATAAAGGCTTTTATAAGTGACTTCCCTAGGTAGAAGTTATAGCTACTAATCCTTTTCCTTAGCTATCTACTTACTAACGCTGAGACTTAATACTAGCTAATAGAGCTAGAGATTACTAGGATTATCTAGGTAGTAAAGAAGATTAGGTATATAATTAAGGCTACTAAATAGGTAACTATTATCTATACTAATTATTTAGCTGCTATATTAATAGCCTATTAGATAAGTCTAAATATAACCTTAATAGAAAAACTAAACCTTTATCTTATCTATACCTCTAAGTATTTATAATATTTTCGACTAGATATCTACTATAAATCTAGAAAGTCTAATATTATTCTAGATACTCTCTCTAAGTTAGTAACCCGTAAATACCGCCTAGCTAATACTAGGGACTTACTTAAGGTTATACTAGTAAAGGCTTTCCTAGTTAGTCTAGTAGAAATAAGCCCTAACTTTAAATAATATCTAATTAAGGGCCTTATTAAGCCGCGTTAGGTATACTTAATATTAATAGTAAAGGAGAATAAAGCCTTAGGTAGTAATGCTACTAAGCTATTATATCGCGTAGTTAATAAATTACTCTATTTTAATAATAATAAAATAGGCCTTTATTTATATATCCTATCTCTACTAGAGAAGGAAGTCTTCTAACTTACTTATAATAAGATAGGATATCTAGGTTATACCTAGACTTATAAATATCTAATTAAAGGACTTTATATTTATAATATAATAATAAAACTCTATAAACTTATCTATTATTATCTATATTATTAATTAAATTAGACCCTAAGATATTAACCTTATAAGTCTTTATAACTAATCTTAATACCCTCCTAGCTATTCTATATACTTACTATAGATTTTATTCTAGCCTTACCCTATTTAAGTAACGGGTTTAACTCGATTATATTAGTTACTAATAAATTCTTAAAGGTAATTACCCTAATTCCTAGTAAGAATATATAGTCTAGGGAAGACTAGGCTATTAAACTAATTAATTATCTCACCCTACTAAACTAGGGCGTACTAAGGGCTATTATTTCTAATAGGGACTATAAATTTATTAGATAAATATAGAAGTAAATCTTCTTAGTATTAAAGATAAGCTTACTCTATTTAATAGCTTAGTATCCTTAAGCTAATAGAATATTAGAATATATAAACTAAACTACTAAAATAGCGTTATAGTATTATATTACTACGCTAGATAATTCCTAGTATTAGCCGTTAATTATTAATAGGATATTAGCCTTACTAAATAACTCTACTAAATATAGCTCTACGCGCTTAGCTCCTATCTAGATCTTATATAGGTTTAAGACTTAGGAATCTTTAGATCTCCTACGTCTTAATAACCCTATTAAAGGCTCTTATAACCCTTTTAATAAGGCTCTTATTAATAAAGCCTTAGTTATACTAGTATACCCTAGCTAAGTTATAATTAATTATAAGCCTTTATATATTAACGCTAAGGATACTATTACCTTTATAACTATAAAGATAAAGGACTACTATAATACCTACTATACTCTAATATACTTTAAGGTAGGAGATATAATATATCTATAACTCTACTAGGGTTACTATATTCTAGCTATTTAATCTAGGAAGACTAGCTAATAATTAGTCAGGCTATTTTAAATAATTAGACGGCTTAATTAATTAGCTTATAAACTCGCCCTACCTAATAGTATAAGGATTTATAACATTATATCTATTACCTACTTAGAACCTACTATAGACCCTATTAATAACCCGTATTAATATTACCGCCTAGCTATACTAGTTATTATTAAGGGGTAAGATAAGGAGGAATAGGAAATTAAGAAGCTAATTAATAAGAGATAGATATATTATAACCGCGGATAGGCTACTAAATACCTCGTTAGGTAGAAGAACTATAGCCCTAAGGAAGACTACTAGATATTAGAAAAAGAGCTAATTAGGAATACTATTAACTTAGTAATAGAGTTTAATAATATTAATAGTAATAAACTAGCTATAGTATAAAGGGCCTTATTTAGGACCTAAGTTATTATTTTACTAATGTCTTCCTATTACTATTAGGATGATAGTATTATTTATTTGCCGGTATCTATTACGATTATCGCTATGTAGCTAGTAGCTTGTAGCGCAGAGAGCGGAAGCCTTCCGCAGGCATATCTTAGGCCTGCGAGAAGCTTCCCTTCTCTACAACCTTTACCACTTTACTATATCATTAATTACAGTTGTAATAGAAAGTTAGGGGAAGAGGGTTATTATTATATTATAGTAATAATTCTAGAAAGGGAATTCTACTTATATTAATTAGACTACTTAACTAGTAAGGCTTTTAATTAATAAGTTATATCTTATTTAATTACTTATTCCTTATAGTTAAAGAAATTAGCTAACTAATTATAAAATAGAAATTATACTTATATAAGATAAATAGATAATAATAATAAATAGTATAATATAATAAGTATAGTAGATATATTATATAAGCCTAAATTACTACGTAGATCTATATATATTATATATAATAAGTATCTATTCTATTATATTAATTAGTATACTTAGTATACTTAGTAAGAAGGTAACTGCGGGAGGGTAACTATCCGGAGTTAAACCCTGCCTTCTCACCTATATACAGAATATCCGCGTCCTCTATGCTTGAGCTGGCTTGTTGAGAGCCTTCCGTTGCGAGCCTTCCGTTGCGAGCCTTCCGTTGCGATACAGATACATCTTAGCATAGTGTTCAATGGCCTGGACCGGTGCCTATGCTCACCCTGCTGTTAAACATCGCCCTCTGATAAAGAGTGGAAGTCTGTAATCTATCCAAGTCTAATAGTAAAATTATGGGGTCTATCGTCTTCAAAGAAAACCCTCCCCCGTAGATTAAGCAAGCTTTTCCGTCCTCGGAGACCATAGACGTTAAACCTCAATCCCATACCTCCCGTAATCGAAGGCTTCTAAACTCTCCACCAGGACAGCCCACCCATCATCTAGTCTCCCCAACCCACCCTTACCACCTCCTCTAATCGCTCCTACCTCGTCCATCACGTCGTCAAGCTCATCATCTCCATCTCCGTGCGCTACACCCGCCAAGACCTCCCTCTCCCGTCCTCGATACTCTTTCAGCACCATCGGATGCGGGCACCAAACAACCCTCATTCCCGCTCTTCGCCCTGCCTCAACGCCAGGTACCGAATCCTCAAACACCAGACACTCACTTGGCAGGATCTCCCTCTCCCCCTTCCCTCTAAGCTCCTTATTGATTGTCTCCAGCGCAATCAGATATATGTCTGGCGCGGGCTTGCCACAACCAGGCGGTATACGTGGGTCGTCGCCCAAGATGCGATTCTTTTCGGGGAAAGCGGTAAAGAGGCCTTGGTTGAATGTTGATTTTAATTTAAAGTTCCGAGCGTGCGAAGAGGTGGCGAGGGCGAGATGGACGCTTGAATAGCGAAGCTGTTTCAGCAAAAGAGGAACACCAGGAAGGGGGCGCGTGGTAGGGAAGTATTGCGCTTGCAGGGCAGCTTGTTGTGTAGTGAAAATTGAGCGTTGTACAGGGAGTTGAGCCCAGGCATGGAAGATCTCGGAAGCCTGTGAAAGGATCAGTTGTGAGGTCTTTGTAAGGTAGAATGGAACAGACTTCTGGTCCAGGACGACCTTGCATTTGGCATTTGACTTTCCAGGGGAGGTTTGGTCGCCCGTACTGTTTACAAATAATGTTGTTGCAGTAGGTGTAGATGTCTTCAGTATCAAGAAGGAGACCATCCATATCGAAGAGACAGGCGCGAACGCTGGGGAATCTGGAGCGCGAAAGTCAGCATCACTACGTAGTAGTACCGTCAATGCGCACATACTCAGGATTTGCCATTATCATGATCGAGGTTTTGAAGCCGAAGCTAGGTTCCCCGATAATTAGGTAAATTATGAAGAGACTGTAAGTGTGGAGAGATAGATGCTAGCTGTCCCTGAAGCTGGGGGTGCGAGGAGAGCAAATGTGTGCCTTGAGAGTTCAGGGTCTGGCGGGTATAATGCTCACGAGCTTATCAGATAGAGAATGAGCATATGCAGCTGAAACGGACACCTGCATCCAGTTGCGTTATCAAGCTGGAGTAATCAAGGAAGATAGGTGCATTGGGCCGACGTATGAGCTTCTGGGAGCGCGAACGTGTCACTTCTGCCCATGCTCCACCAGCTCACGGACCGCATGTCGTCCATCGTCTTGATTGATATCCCTTGCTTGGTATCCGTATCCGGTATTTCCATACTCCCGGGTTAATCTCCTCATGCTTCATGCTATCGTTAGTCCGAGCCACGAGGTGTGTTGCGCTCCGCTTCGTTTTCGCTTGCACGATTGCTAGATCCCTGAGAAGTCTCGTGTTGAGATTAGGAGGAAGAAGAAGGCCGCGGCTGTCGCTTAACGCGCTGTAGAATAGGGACTTGGACCTAATCCCGGCAGAAGCTCTAGCTCGGTACTAGCTTCTAGGCAGTCGGTACTCCGTGCCACGCTATGGCTATCAATTACCGGCCTTGGGCATCGACGATGTTTGTGGGAATGCAGTTATGATCGAAAGTCTATTGTAATTATAGGCCTTGTGGAGAGATAGATGGGGATGGCGTCCGCTGTCGTACCTGGCGAATCTGGGGCCCCGGATACCCCACGTTTCAGTCCTGATGAAGAGAAGGTACGCTAAGCTATCATTGCATAACGACGTAATCCATGCATCATGCTTACGCTGACCAGGCGTTGCTAGAAGAATCAAATATCAAGAAAGGAGAAGCAAACAAGTTATTTGCTTCATCACAATATTCGCAAGCGATCGGCGAATATGACAAAGCCCTCTCGTCCTGCCCCAACTATCTCGAATACCACATTGCAGTCTTGAAATCGAACATCGCCGCCTGCCATATCAAGCTGTCAGACTGGAAAGCCGCCATTGAAAGTGCCACGGCAGCCCTTGACGCACTCGGTCGCCTGATCCCAAAGGGGAAAGCCGACGAAAGGAATGGCGCGCAAGAAGGGGTCGAGAGCAATGTCATCGAGATCGACGGCGAAGATTCCGAAATCGCAGCCCAGATGGAGAAATTAGAGTTCAGCGACCAGAGGAGAGACGACATACAGCGCATAAGAGCCAAAGCACTGATGCGGCGAGCGAAAGCAAAATCGGAATCTGGAGGATGGGGCGATTTGCAGGGTGCGGAAGAGGATTACAAAGCTCTCTCGCAGATGTCCAAGCTGCCACCGCAGAATAAACAGATCGTGCAGAAAGCGCTTGCGGACTTACCTCGGAGGATCAACCGGGCCAAGGACAAGGAGCTGGGCGACATGATGGGGAAGCTGAAGGAAGTGGGGAATGGTATACTGAAGCCTTTCGGGTTGAGTACGGATATGTTCAACGTGGTCAAGGATGAGAAGACGGGTGGATATAGTATGAATGTGAATCAGAGTGGGTAGACGGTGCATGCACGTAGGGATATGAAGCATTACCACGCTTCACCATCAGCATTAGCATTGGCAATTTCAGGTCTATCCATTCTCGTATTGCACGGCAAGATGTTGGCATCTTTTTCGAGGTACAATTTTGCATTCAATCATGACGGGCAAAGGGCAGATTCGTCATAGGTTGAGCTTCCTCGCTCCAAATCCAGCGCCCCTGTTGATCGGTATATCCATGCATGCTACTTACAGAGTTGTATGAAACACTCCATCGTAGGTTATGGTATCGCATGCTGGCGTGACATAACACGACAGGCCCGTCTCTATATCTAATGCTCGGTATGGACAGAATTCCGCTGCCACTTTTCGCTCCGCTTCGCTTAACATTGCTGTCTATGCTGTAATATCGAAGTTGACAGTCTATGTTTTTGCTGCTGGTAGTGATGCTTTTGGTGGGGCCTGTGCCAGTGCATGCATATCATGCATGCGATCATGAGGAAGGAAAGCAGATCATCTGGAGGCGTCCGAGTGGTGGTATCGCCAGATGTGAAGTTGGTTCTGTCTGAGATGATGATAAATGGAAAGGGCAAGAGAAAGAAGTGAAATTGCATCTTGTTTGTATCCAACTCGGAAAGGGGCCATTGAAGGTACCTGTCGCGAAACGAGGCTGGGGATGTACAAAAGCCTCATTCGGCTCAATGTGCTTCGGAAGGATGAAACATTTGGTGCGTCGCCCCTTGCTTGATACCATCGGGATCCTTCTCGCTATGTGCATGTTCCATGAATTCCTGATCGAATGATGGGGAATAGCCAGTATATTGCTGGCTAGGATGATCGAATAGCAGCCCATGTTGCGAGTAGAGCCCTCCACTGTGGTCTATTTGCAAAGATGCTGGTGAGGTGGCGGTGGGATCATATGGATGGTAGCCGAAAATGTGGGAGTTTTGATGGAATTGGGGCTGCTCAAGACGCTGAGCGGGAGAGCTGCGCATTGCGGGAAGGTAGCTGAGAGGTCTACTTGTGACGTGGCTGTTGTAGGCTCGATCAACTGACCGAGGCATATTGATCATCCGGTTGTTGCTGGTGTCTCGGTCCATGAAATCAAACTGGGTTCGCTGGGACCCATCAACCGGTTCATCCTCATCCGTGTTTTGATACACTAAGCGACTTCTCGTTTTCTTTTTCTTCTTGGCGACTGGAGAGTCATCAACTTCGTCGGCATAGGTCTTCTTTGTGCTGTTGCGTGCGCTCCTACGGACACTAGGAGGCTCGGACTTGACCACTGGGCTGTTGAGTTCGTCGTCCATCGCGAAAACATCATCGTCTTCAGAAACTCCACTATCCTCCGCAGCGTCTTCAAGTAGATCTCCCAAGCTATCTTCAACAGCTTTAACAGAGCTTCCGTCCAACTTTCGCAGTCTATGTCCCTTGCCTCGGCCCTTAGCAAGGCCCATGGCTCGGCGACCCAAAGTGATGGCTGTTCGTTTTTGACCGTTCACGCGACGGTTGTTCCGGACTCTCTATGCTCTGTTAGCAAGCATATACGAGGGCTCTGCAGAATTAGACCTACCGATGCTGCATATGTTGGGTCGTTGGCCACGGTATGAGAGTACGGTGCCTCCATTAGATGTTTCCCAATGGTCTTTTGGGTGCGTGCCGCATCGCAGAACTCCTGGAAACGGTGTTCAAAATCTCGATATGAGTTGGCAGACGTCTTATCGCCAAGCTGTTCATTTACAGCACGCTTGATTAGACCCAGTACCTCAACACACATTGGACGGATCTTATCTGCTTTCTGGACGAGTATCTTCTTCCATGTCTTCTTCATCCCGACGTTGTCTTCAGCCTGAGACATATCTGTCATAGCATCCATCAAGTCACCGATATAATCGCTGTCAGATTTCGAATACTGTACATTGTCGACATCCAACGATTTAGTGACCACGCGAGTTCGGACTTTGCGAATCACTCTTTTAACGGGAATAAATGGTGACCCGGCCGAAGAGCTTTCATGCTTAATATTGTCGGAGCTCGAGTCGGCGTAGCTCACGTTACTTTCGCTGCTGCCCACAAGCGATGCATGTAGATTTGGTGGCGTGCTAGGTGGTCTCATGGCGAATTCCCGAGGCCTAAGCAAAGCTTGGAATCAGTATCGACCGTTCAAAGTCTGGTCTGAATAACATCATATACTTCTGATTTAGGAGAGGGATCTGAAATTTCTCAGACGACAATACCAATGACATACCATGGTGTGGCAACTGTGTGTTGTTTGATAGGCTGATACGAATGTCCAACAAGAGACGAGGGGCTGATGGGATGTTGAGCATAGGTCTCCGGATCAGGATATGTCGGTTGTTGATATTGCGTCATCTGATTAATACTAGTATAACCAGGGAGCTGCGGAATCGATGATCGTAAGTTGCTCTCTTGGAAAGGTTGTAGAATTTGAGATGATCCTGGACCCGGTTGCAACCCTTGTTGCGGGCGTAGCGTATATCGCGATGGAGACGAGGTATAGACCTGCTGAGGATGGAGGCCTGCCATTGGAGCCTCGGCTTCTGTGCTTGGAAAGTACTCGTTGCGAAGATGCGAGAGTTTCCGTGAATGTTGTGGTCGCGACGAGACTAGTGTGTTAATTGATAAATTTGACGCGGACGGAACGACACAATAATGATCATTTAAGAAAAGAGTCTCGTTGTTTTGACCATACCCGGTCTGCAAAAATTTTGATGCGAGCGAGTAATCGGAATTCCCCTCAAGATGCCTATTGAGCAAAGAGTCATCCAAGCCACTTGAGGTAAAGCTCCCAGCTTCACCAAAAGGATTAAGACTCAAAAGATCGCCTGCCACCTGACTGTCACCATTCCCAAGCGATTTCATGGCACTCTTCTCAAATTCCCCAGAGTTGAGCTCAATCTCTGGGTCGAAAGTCGTTATATGGCTCACAAAGCCATCGTCCAGGTATTGGTCCGCGACACGTGAGGAATCTTGGGCGCCTTCGCCATTCAAGTCAACAGCGTCCTGCCCTTCGACAATATCGAAGGGCGATTCACCTGAGGAAGTCATGGACAGTGGTGATCTAAAATGTGATGATAATTTATTCAGCAAGAGGCTCCCCAAATCATGGAGCAGACGATAATTTTCATGCAGCAATGAATAGCAGAAGCAATTGACAAGATCTCAGTACTTGAATGTCCAGTCAAGCCGGCCTGACGATAGACTCCCGGTTGTAATCAGATCGAAGGGCTCTACGTCCACCAGCTTTGTCGGTTGGAATTCAATACTCAGCGATCTGGGATTAGCTTCCGAGATCTCGTTCAAGGTACATCTGGGAATTCTCCACTCCGATTTCAACGACAAGTTTCACCTAGGGCATTGCTTCGGAGGTGTAGGTACGGATGGAGGCTATAGATCTGGAGGGATGAGGTTGAATGAGGCCACGAAGGTGCAAGGAAAAGCTAGTCATCTACTGTCAACGCTGATCTTTCCGGTATGTTATAGAGAAGAAGGCGACCCTTGTCCGCCAGCCGGCGTTGCCTATAACGATCATGAGCGGAGCGCAGTGCGACAAATGGGGAACTGACCGAATACTGTCTTCAGAAGGCAGAATCATGAAGAATAAATGGAGAACATTTGAACTGTGGTTCTCCAATGCGATCGGATTGGATTGTTCCAATAGATTAAGCTCCAATGGATTAGGTTTCGATTGTGAAATGACAATATCAATTGAAGACACCCTTACGACCTTAGTCGATCAACATGTGATGTGACAGGAAAGAGATGTCGATTTAAGGCTGTTTTATGACCGAACGTGGTCCGGAGAAGTGACAGAAACCACGAGATAGCGTGGGGCCTTCACTAGGTATTGTCCTCAAATGGTGAAGAGTGAATAGTCCATCAATACCTTTTCTAGCCTCCAATCGATTTTGCATGGATAGATCGGTTGGCCTCGGCCAGCGGATCGTTGACCCTGGCTGGTGATAATGGGTCCCGTCGAATGGTAAGTGAGAAAAGCGATAAGCAATATGGTGAAATGCGGAGAAGCCTGACGACCCTGAGTATCCACTATCTCGAGATCAGTTGACTATGAAGACTTGCGTCACTGCCGAGTTGCTGGACGTTCCTATTACGGTATTCATATCCGACGGTGTCAGTCCATAAGACCAAAGACTGGAAACGATTGTTGCACCCTATTTTCATTCTTCTGGTGCCTACACAGTTGGGTGAAGGAAAGAAGCAAATGCAGCAGTGTCGCAGAGCTGAAGCAAAGCCATCGAAGAGGTGGGCTACTGACCACCTATGAGCATTCCTATATAGAGAGGCCAGACCTACAGCATACTAGCCACTACCATGCGAAGAGGAATAAGACGTGCACATATTTCCCATGCAATGGCAGCCTCAGCGAAGCGTGTCAGATGGAACAAGACAGATCTCGAGAGACATCCCATGAAGCCCTTAGATGTCAACGCACAGTTGAGGAGCATCCTGCCTCCGCTGGAGCTGAAATTATTCGAGATACGAGCCCCCATGAGATGCGAGTCTCGCTATTGTACCCGATATCGCCAGCTTGCCATTCCTCATCTCTATATTGCAATGCGTTCCCAAGAAGAAATTCATCACCAAGCCATCAACGCAGCGAGGGACTTACATTCACAGTCACTTATCTCATGGGCTTTATTAGTAATTATTCATAGCTTTGTGTTATCATTGTAGGCACCATCAGATCAGACATTTGCTTTTGGATGGAAACCCACGAGATTTAACAGAGGATGCGTAGAATGCTCTTCCGTCTCAAGTACAATATCGCAGAGGGAGCTACCTCACAATTTCTCAGCGTCAGGCGTCAGCACCGAGACTCGACTGCGGAAGCAATTATCATTATTAATCTTGATGCTGTTGTACTGACTTGCCGACTTACGTACAGGCTGAGTTGCTCAATTGTGGGTATATAGGGCTCTAGGGTTTCAAGGCATGTTGGTTGCTGTCCAAAAAGTTGGCATAACGGCTCCAAAGATATAAATGCTTTGGCAGGCGGCGGGCAGGATATGCTGAGGTCTATTGCCTGCTGTCGCCAACAAGTATCTAGGTACTTTATTCTAGAATATCTAGTGAGCGCCAAGACTCTAACTAAGGTAAGGTATGTTAGGTTGTACAACCTACCGAGGGCATAACTACAGCATTCCCCATAGAAGATGACAGCGCATATTCACATAATAGTGCCCGCAAACATCTCGATCTTTGGATCTTGTTGAGTGTTCTAAATAGTGGAACTACCACCGGCGACCTTGTCCACGGCCGCCCGCATTGCGACCTCCACCGCCGCCTCCCCCATAACCACCACCACCACCTCCTCCTCCTCCGTACCCCATATGCAGTTGATTCTGACCCTGTTGGCTATATCCTTGTCCGCCAAAGGATTGATTCGATTCCCCGCCAGCACCCGATGCTCCTTGCTGCATCATTTGCATGACAGTAGCTGGGTCCATTTGCATAGGGTCGATGCCCTGGGCCATCATCTGTTGCATCATTTGCTGCATCTCTGGCGGTAAGTCTGCTGGCCCTCCCATAGCTGGCAGACCCGGTGGGCCACCCCCTGGTGTAGCTGTCATTCCTGGCATCGGCGGGATACCACCGGGCATAGTCAGGAAATTCTGCATCTCTTCCATTTGCTTCTTAGAATCTGTGACCTCTTTTCGCATATTAGTCTGCTTTAGGCAATAACTTGCCCACGTGAATTCGTCGAACCCGTAGTTGAAGTAATCTGTCATATCTGTGCCTGGCCGCCGCCACGGCTTATCGTCCTCTGGAAAATCTGAACAACCCCTCTTAGCCATGGAATACTTTCCTTACGATGATATTGCTCAACACACCAGAGTCCATATCTATTTCTGTAATCGTCTTTCCCTTGGACTCGTAGACAGGATTTGCATCGACATCGAGGGTCGAGGTTCTCAACGCTGGGTATGAAGATCCCGGTCTCGAAGTAGCCTCTCTGGACTTTATAGTCGCTTCGGCTTTATTGGGTAGAGAGCCTCTCGGAATGGGGGCTTGATCGGCAGTCGGCGTCCTGGGTAGGGCTGCTACCTTGAGAGAAATGGTACGTGGCGGTTGTCTGCAATCTTCATTATTCAATGTCCACAGCATAGTCATACAGCTGTCAATACACAGGTTCCGTCTTTTGGTCGCCGGTCCGCTCAGTAATTATGTCTATGTCCTAAGGTAGAACGATAAGAGAACTGTAAGGTGGAGGATTGAATATCGCACCAACCGAGTCGCTCTCCTCCTCCTCTACCTCTTCACCCTCTTCCTCGTCCTCGCCGTTCTTTTCTCCTTCGTTTTTGACTGCTGCATTGCCATTGACTGTTCGTGGCACTGATCGCGACACACTGCCCTCATCAGGCGCATAAATATCTTCGTCGTCTCCCTCGTCCATACCCAATCTAGTACTAAGATTCTACTTGACGTATAGATATGTTGCCAAGTGACAGGATAATTTTGGTGATGCTAGAGTTCGAAGAATAATTTACACTAAGTAAGTACTTTACTTTACTTACCTTTTATTCTTGGCATCCATGTCTTAGCGTCTTAGCGCTTGCTCGGGATGGACTTGATTAAGTAATGTCTTGAATGGGTGTTGATGGTATTCGATAAAGGTAATGAATGGTGATACTATTGCCCCTTCTACAGTACGATACTATACTAGGACCTCAGAGCTGTAAAGGACATCCTACGGTGTAAATTACCATACATGCTAGGTAAAGTGTAGAATACACGCTAAGTACTTTACGTACCGCATAGAATACCGCTTGCATTCCTCGGCTCGTCACATTATTTAGAATCCAATTCAACGGAACAGAACGATGTTCGGGCGATCACAAAGTGGTCCAGGGGGTCTCAGTATCAATACAAGCGCGGCGAACTCCCCATCGTGAGTGGGGTCAACAGTCAAACGTTCTTTTCAAAGCCGCCCCCACTGACTGGATCGGTCATCAACGGCAGCTTCAACCTGGGATCTCCATCTGCTAGCAAGCCTGCGACTTCCCTCTTTGGAGGCTTGACTTCTACCTCGACTCAGCAAACTCAGTCTCAACACACAAGTGGGTCTACTGGAAACACCACTTTACAGCTTCAGCAGACTGGAGGTTTGTTCGGCTCCTTAAATCAATGTGAGAGTAGTCAGCAACAGGGTAAAAGCACGAATATGTTCGGTGGAAGCTTGGGTACTCAGGGTACAGGGGCCGGTCTATTTGGAGCCCAACAAAATTCGCAACAGACAGGTGGATTATTCGGATCTACAAACGCACAGAATTCACAGCCCCAACAGACAGGTGGATTATTCGCTTCATTGGGACAAACTCAGAGCTCTGTTCAGCAGCCGCAGCAGCCGCAGCAGGGTAAAGCGTTTGGCGGGTTCGGCAGCCAGAATAAGACGTCGTCACTGTTGTACGTAACGTCAAAACGTACCGACCCAGAGTCGTTAACAGGATCTGTTGTTGCTGACATCTGGACAGTGGAAACCCGCAAGCTCTGGCCCAAGGTCAACAGACCACAGCGCAAGCACCTCCTCCATCTCTTTTCTCGAGTCAGATAGGTCAGTATCAGAAACAACAGACTGTGCCTGGTGTCAAGATCACACTCGACGAACTCAGACCTACGACACGCTTCAATGATCTACATGAGGAAATTCAGAATCGTATCGAATATGCTGATAACATCATCCTGACTCAGATTCGCAAGCAAGAAGATTGCTTTGCTGCGAATGGAACGCTTGCGGACATGTCGTCACAGATGCCCCCAGACATTGAATATTGCGCAAAGGCGCTTGAAACCATGCAACAAGCTCTCGAAAACGATGCTGAGTCTATTGCACTTGCCAAGAATCTGGTAAAATCGGATTTCGATGATGCGAAGCTGAGTTTTCAAGTCATTCAGAATTTGAGCTTGCCACAACAGTTTCATCACAGTGCCTTACGAATTTCAACTGCAGCACCTCGGCCACGGGTTTTGTTGTTTTCCGATTCAGGCGCTACAGAAGGGCCAACTAATATCGTGGACTACTTTGACAAACAGGCCGAGGAGATGTCGAAAACCTTGGATACTTACAATCGTAACATCATCGAAGTTGAGAATTACTTGAAAGGTGTTGAATCAAATACTTTACAACAAATGCAAGAAACAATGTTTACGCGGACCCGTGATGGCGGCCAGAAGCGCGCGGAAGATCAAGTCAGAGAATTGGCAGTTGTTCTCAGGGAGTTTGGAAATGGTATACTGGGTGTCGCTGCGAAAGTTGGTGATACTAGAGAGAAGATACAAGAACATATGCTAAAATCATGAAACAAAACTGGAGGTATGGAAGGTACGTAAAACAATATGCTGTTGCTGAGGTCTCGACAACTGGCTAGAGATGGCCGGCAAACATGTCACTCGCGTGCAGGCGGCCTCTTCAATATGCCAGGTGACTAAGACCTGATGAAAGAAGCTCGGCAGATATTTACGGGAGGAAAATGGTCGGAGGACCATAGCAGTACATCCATACATCCTTGATGCACGACGCCTTGCGTCGATTGTGCATTATTCGAGCTTCTGTGGAATATTCCTGGATAAGATTGTTCTTTGAACATAGCATTGCGAACAAACATACAAAAGTCGGCCAACTCAGCGATAGTGGCAAGGATCTTACTAGGGCCAAAAGCCCAAATTGCCGCAGCCGTCTGCGTTTCGTTGAAAGCCAAGAGAGGGGAGGGATTTATGAGATTTTGTGCCGCCGAGTGACCGGAGACGTTGAGCCTCAGACCATTATCAGTGCGGGCCTAGCCTGATATGTAAACCACGTCCACCTTTCTCATTCTTCAGATCTGTTTGATCCTCGAATTCTGCACTCTGACTTCTATTTACCTCCAAGCTTGACTGGATCAGCGGTATCAAGCACCCGACTACTTTATTCCCAAGTTTCTGCTGGCTCGTCTACTCACTCACTACTTCCCTAACATGCTAAAACATGCTATTCGCCTGCCGGCCTTACCAGGTAGCAGGGTTAAGTTCAAACCAGGGCACTCTGTGCTTGAAGCGTTGATTGTTTTCAGGCACGCATGTGTCTGTGCAATTGTGCGCTCTCTTTGCGTTCAGTAGGCTGGAAAATTGCCAAGGTGAAGACATGTTGGCGCATTCGCAAGGGACCATTCCTATCAGCAGGTCACAAGAAAGAATAACAGCTCTACGCAAGCTTCTCCAGAATAAGGAATGCAAAATTATAGATGTGCGGATTCTTGGATCGAACTTGCAGCTCGTTCAGTACCAACCACTAGAGACCTCAAGGTGCAGAACACCCTGCAACTTTATTACAGCGCAGAGGTACAATGGCCCTGAACCAGCTTCTGAATCATGCTGCGAGTATATGAACCACCTGCCCTGCAATTCCATTACCGCAAACACTTCAATCTCATGCAAAGATGCCCGGGGGTCCAGTTGCAGGAGGCAATGTTCAATTGCACTAGGCAACGAAGCCTTGGATCGCGATTAAAGAGACGCTTTGAGTGCTGGCTGGCGAAGGTCGTTTGAAGGTCCACTCGGATCTTTAAAAGATACTGAGCAAGGGCCGCCAGAGATGTTTTGCCCGCATCCCAAAAGGAATGTGTGGACTGGATAAGATCTGGAAGCGGAAGCGCACCACAGGCAAAGGAGCGTCAAATAATGTTTTAGATTCTATCCTCCAAGCGCGCCTATGACGAAGGTTTCCATGCGCGATCGTCCCTATGGATCATCACTTCACGAAAAAAGCTCGGCCTTTGTTGACTGTTGACGCATGTAGGATGACGGAAAGTCTGTGTCCTACCATGGCTGGCTATAAATAGAGCCGCAATGGCTTTCTCTCCGAGATCTATCAGCAGCTCTGGGCGAAATTGAACGTCGAGGTCAGATCATCACCTTGCGTTTCACGTGGCTCATCCTCGGGAAACACAGTAGCTTCGGTATCGTTACTAGTAACCAACGGCACGATACGATTAGGGTCTACGAATGTTCACAGCCATTGACCTAGCTTCTTATGAAGCTCATTAGTGACTCTCTGTGAAAGGGACTCTACGACACAACCAGACTGCGGCTGCCAAACTGTCAATTTACCGCATTCGCTCAAAGCTTAAGTGTTGCGATGAAGATGACGGTTGGTCCGTCATACTTGAAACATGTCCGTCTGACCGGGGAACAGCTAGCCAGGGATATCTGGTCAAGTCACCCGAATGCCTATGCTTTCTATCATCACTCTTTGCAGGTCATGCTCACCACCCTAGGAAAGCTCGAGGCTCGAGCATTGCGCTTGGGAATTATTCCCCGAAAACCATTGGGATATCGGCTATGCATCCTTTCCGAGACCCGTTGGAGCCATGTATCGTGCTCTTGCTGTTGTTTCTTGCCCAATGAGTGGATCACAAGATAATCGTCGATTAATCCTATGTTTGGTAAACATTGTCGCGTAGCATATTCTTTGCTCAGCGCCAGAACAACAATAATTGCCCGATCATTTTACTGGAAATACTTGATGGCGCGTGAGCCGAGGAGCCTCACACCCTTGCGATTCGTCAGTCTCGTAGACTTATACCGCTCAGTGATTGATCCGAGTACAGATAATAGCCTTTAGGATTCAAAGTGCTTGGACGGGCCCTATGCTGCAGATGTCTTGATTTTGACAGTAGCCGAGCGCAGGGGTTTGAGAACTGTTGTACAGGACATGCTTCTTATCATAAAACGTCGAACCAGTGGCTTGCTTGAACCAGAAATCCAACTCGACCGCGATATCTCTGTATCAAGCTTCAACATCTTGGTCCTCTGAAGAAACTTCGAAACCTTACAGACGCGATATAGCCTGTACTTCCTCGCACTAGGAGATTAGAGACCTCCAAGCTAGGTTCGTTCATGCTACTATATTTGCAAATTCGGCGCCTAGCTGTCAAACGATCTTTCCTCTGGCGGACTAAGCTGGCATTGGTCGACTTCAAAAGAAAATTTACCAAAGCACAGTCACTCGCTTCAGCTCAATACCATGGAATCCCTATACAACTCCAGAAACCATGGCCATCAGGTGCTTGTGCAGTCTCCTAGAGATATGTTAGATTGTCAGGCATTGTCAATTCACCTACCACCTCTCGGCGGCCAAAGACGAGACTCCACGTCAGTTGACAACTACATGTCACCACCCATGTCAGCTTCTTGGGACCGCACCAAAGTTGATGATCGTTTCTCCAATGGCAAGCGGCAATACTCGGTAACGCCTCCGTCTCGTCCGTCAACCTCATCTCGACCATCGACATCCGGCAAGATCAGTCCAACTGATGTGCGAACACTCAATTCAAATAACAAGTCAATGAAGACTGCACGAGGAATGTTGACTCCAAGCAGCACGGACGCGGAAGCATCAGGTACTTCGTTGAGAATGGACAATGATACGCATGGACAGCGGGGTGATTCTAATGAAGACTTGTCATCGAATGCTCACGACTCCCCCGAAGGACAGCTAGTGGCTGGGGCTCCCGGCATTGCACGGAGGGCAAAGGCCCACGTCCCCTCGGCATGCGTGAACTGCAAGAAAAAGCATCTGGCATGTGAGACGAAGCGCCCTTGCAGTCGTTGTGTGCAAACCGGGAAAGAAGTGAGTGAACACAAGTCAATGCCTCGTGACCTCTACAGAACGCTTACCCATCCCAAGAGTAGCTGCATAGACGTTCAGCACAAGAAACGAGGAAGACCTCGGCTTCGGGAAGAGGACAACCTTCGCGAAGTGGCCTTTGGGACCGAGTTTCCAAATGGCGAGCTATATCCACATGCTAACGGTGTACTTCCCGACTCCCAGGCTGGTCGCCGAAGGTCCAAAACATATCGTGAGCTACGCTCCCAACCAGAAGCTCCCTATAGCGATCAGCGTCCAAGGACATCCGATCCTGCTTTTTCACACCAGGACTATTCACAAGGCTCAATGATATACCCATCTCCTCCCAGCAATACGTACCTTAATGAGAGCATTCCAACTGTACTACTTTCGCCAGATTTCGTTGTCATCCAGCACAACCGTGCTTTCAGCAATGCTTTGTCTCTATCTTTTACGGCTAGAGCGCAAACTCTGTTGGACCTAGTTGTTCCCGCAGAGCGAGAGAAGATACAGCGACTCCAGTTCGTGATGCGAGCTGAGCTTCGCGAAGCAGTACAGATGCGAGGCGGTCAAAGCTCCCATGCAAGCATGCCAGCTATCGAACAGCTCGACATAGCTCAAGCTACAGCCGGCTTTCACACTAGATCCGAGTACTGGTCTTTTCGCCTGCCTCGCGAACTCACGCGCGGTTTTCCGATTTCCATCTCCCTCGCGAAGGATGGTGCACACTTTGTCGTCCTCACCTTGGTCCAAAGCACCAGCTCCTTACAAGTACTCCATTCGACGCCTATGCAAAATCTTAGCCGTATTCCACACATCTTGCCGTCTTCGTCAGGCCGAGGACCTCAGCAAGCTCAAGCCACTCACTTTCCCCTGAACAGCCACCACCGTAATAGCCCACCAGATGCTGCACTCCCTTACCTCCTGTCCACAAACTCACTGACTTACCAAGAACAAATGATGCAAATGCAACCTTCGCACAGCCTTGCGCAGTACAAACAAGCCTCGCCGCCTCGTGGGTATCCTACCATGCCTTACACCACCTCCCGTACAGATTCCGGCTCGAGTGGTAGTTCGGAATATCCACGCAGTTCTCCGAGCCTTCAACACCAGTCCCTCAACCGAGATAGTCTGAAGCATCTTCAACTTCCGCCGATACGTACAGCACCGACCAGTGATCCTTCGGCACAGAAAGCGGACTCCAGAAGGCGACACCAGGCTGAGGCGCCGACTTCTGGTAGAAGCAGCCCACATAGTATGACTAGCAGCAAGAGGAAGAAGAGGAGGAGGGTAGATATTGAGGGTTTGTTGCGTTGACCAAAGTGGGCCATCTGCCGAAGATGTTGGCAGGTTTCGAAAGATTGTCTGGCACCATATGCTGCGAGTAATGAGTCATTGATTCATTGCTGCTGTTCACAAGTTCGGCAGTGAGTGGTCAGACTGAGGTAATCTGGTCGGGTTCTGGGACGTACGGAAGTCCCCAATACAAGCGCTTTGGGGACAGTAATGGAAAACCTGCAAGTCCCAAAAGAAGAATCGGAGCGAGCTATGGCAGTATCAAGGGCTTTGATAATGGACATATCATATTATAGAGACACCATTAATATCGAAAGGACACACGGGGGGCGGGCTAGGTACTTGTAATGTTAGAAAGGGGGCTTAGACCGGAATGCAGTCCCTTCACGTCAATAGTCTGACGCTCTCCTCGCTCGATTTGTCTTAGTATTGATCAATAAATAGGTACAGGAGGCTGTGCTGAACTAACTGCCGTGTCATAGGTCTAGTATGTCGGAACAATGCGAGTAGCTTAAAACAGAACACACCATCCCACCACCCTATCATGGATTTTTACAACCCTCCATCGCTTGAAATACCCGTGCTCCATCTCAATGCCCGAAAATGCCGTGTACACAGCCCCATAATCATCACTACCCCTCACCCCAAAACCTTCATCTTCTTCTTCTTCTTCCCCGCTCCCTCCCCCTCTTTACCAACCTTGGCCCCCTGCTGGAATTCCCGCCAACTCCCAATCCTCCCCTCCCTCGTCTGTTCCCACGCCACCTCATGCTCCCTCCTCCTCTTCCTCCCCTCCACCTCATCGTCCACCTTCCGCTGCTCCCTCCCCTCCTCCTGCATCTGCGCCTTGACCTGCTTCCTCCTCCTCTGCTCCCCATCCACCAGCACCTCCACCGTCTTCGCCCGCCACGCCGTCTTGAACTCCTTGTCCGGCGCTTTCACTTCTGGCGAATCGATGGTGAGTTTTCGCTCCCGCATGAGCAGCATGCGCGCGTCGGCGATGCATTCGTCGAGGTGTTCTCGTGCTTTTTCGTCCATGAGCGTCGTTTGGGCTTTTTTGAGGCGGTCGAAGGCGTCGGGGGCGCGGGGGTTGGTGGATTTGTCGGGGTGGATCAGCAGGGATTTCTTGCGGTAGCATAGTTTGATTTCGGATTCGGGGACGCCAGGTTGGAGGTCTAGGACTGCGTAGCTGGGGTTTTGTAGGTTAGGGGAGGTGAGATAGGACGTTTGTGGAAGAAACAGGACTCACGAATCGAGTTTGAAGGCTTTGATTATGCGATCGATTTCTGCATCCTGTGGATGGATTATTAGGAACGCAGGTCGACGGAGGACTGGGGGGGCGTACTTGGTTGAATTCTGCTGCTTCTTTTTCGAGGGCGTCGAGGGCGTCTAGCTCGTCTTTACCTCCGCCATCCTCTTTCACATCATCCTTGAGCTCCTCCTTGATAGCCATGGCCGATTGACTACTTAGGAGGCTCCAGAAGCAGAACATCGGATGTTGAAAGCTTATCTTATCTTAGCGTGTGCACGATTTTGAAATTCATGGCACGAAGTTGAGTTGAAGAGCGGAGGCGGCTGCACCTTGGCTGCATTCCCTGCCGTAATAATTGAAGGATGGCGCCTGTGTCTATTGAGCGTAAGAAATTTTCAAAGGGCATTGTAGAGCGACCGCTAAAGAGGAAGCGCGAAGGAGAAGACTTGGATTCTCTTATTCAGCGAGTTGAGGAAATCGACATCAAAGAAGATGACTTCGATACCTTTACAAGTCTGCCACTGTCGCAGCCTACGGCATCTGGGTTGGATGCCTCTCATTTCAAAGCACTTACGGACATACAAAAGAAGGCCGTACCGTATGCGCTCAAAGGATCGGACATCCTAGGTGCAGCCAAGACGGGCAGTGGGAAAACACTCGCTTTTTTGGTACCGGTGCTGGATAATCTGTACAGGAAGAGATGGACGGAATTGGACGGCCTAGGTGCTTTGATACTGTCGCCTACAAGAGAGCTAGCAATACAAATTTTCGAGGTTCTTCGAAAGATTGGACGCTATCACACGTTCTCAGCCGGCTTGGTCATAGGTGGCAAGAGTCTACAGGAGGAGCGAGAACGGTTGGGACGGATGAATATATTGGTATGTACACCTGGTCGTATGCTACAGCATATGGACCAGACTGCAGCTTTCGAGATCGACAATCTACAAATGCTTGTATTGGATGAAGCGGATCGGCTCATGGATATGGGCTTTCAGAGCACTGTGGATGCTATCGTGGAACATCTACCCAAAGAACGACAGACTCTGCTATACAGTGCCACACAAACGAAGAAGGTATCAGATCTGGCTAGGCTGAGCTTGAGGGATCCGGAATACATTTCTGTTCATGAGGCTGCGAGTAGTGCGACGCCATCAACTCTGCAGCAAAATTATATCCTTACGCCATTACCAGAGAAGCTGGATACGTTGTGGAGTTTTATCAGGTCCATTCTCAAGTCCAAGATCCTGGTCTTCTTGTCTTCCGGTAAGCAAGTACGCTTCGTATATGAAGCGTTTCGCCATATGCAACCTGGTATACCTTTGTTGCATCTTCACGGTCGGCAGAAGCAGACCGCAAGATTAGATATCACGAACAAATTCACTGCCACCAAGAATTCGTGCTTGTTCGCCACAGATGTGGTCGCACGAGGTCTCGACTTCCCTGCGGTAGATTGGGTTATTCAATTGGACTGTCCCGAAGACGCCGATACTTATATCCACCGGGTTGGGAGGACTGCACGTTACGAGCGTGATGGGAGAGCAGTGCTCTTCCTTGAGCCCAGCGAAGAGGAAGGCATGCTGAAGCGTTTGGAGCAGAGGAAAGTAACCGTTGAGAAGATCAATGTGAAACAGAAAAAGCAGCAGAGTATCAAAAATCAGCTCCAAAACATGTGCTTCAAGGACCCGGAGCTCAAGTACTTGGGTCAGAAGGCTTTCGTGTCGTATGTGAGATCAATACATATACAGAAAGACAAGGAAGTCTTTAAGCTTAGTGAACTACCTCTAGAGGATTACTCTGCCAGCATGGGCCTTCCTGGTGCACCCAAGATCAAATTTCTCCCAAGTGATAACGCTAAGAGTCTGAAGAACGCACCGAGGCAGATGGCGTCTTCATCGGAAGGAGAAACTGAGTTAGATACTTACCGCGATCCGAAAGCAAAGAAGAAGACCACTGCGAAGACTAGATACGACCGGATGTTTGAACGCACAAATCAGGACGTGTTTGCTGATCATTATGCCAAACTGGTCAACGAAGGTGACGGAGATGTAGCGAGGGGATCTGATGACGCGGACGACGACAATGGTTTCTTGAGCGTCAAAAGACGACTGAGTGTGGAACTCAGTTTAGATAGTGAAGCAGAGAACTCCGCCTCCAAATCCCTATCTCGAGAAAATCCCATCAAGCCACCTGTCGTTGTCGATTCTAAACGGAAAGAGAAACTTCTCAAATCGAAGAAAAAGCTTCTCAAGCTAAAAGAGAAAGGCACGAAACTCGTGTTCGACGAAGAAGATAACCCCCATCAGATCTACGAGCTGGAAGACGAGGATCAATTCAAACAACGCGGCTCAGCCGATGCTCAGAAAGACAAGTTCTTGGAAGCAGAGCAGAGTAGGCTACAAGTTGCGGATGTGGCAGACAGACATGTTGCAAAGGAAAAGAAGCAGGAGAAGAAAGCGAAGAGGAAGGCTAGAGAGCGGGAAGAACACGAGGACGGTGGGGATGAGCGAGTGGCTGTGCTGGGACCGCCTAAGAGTAATGAAGACGGGGAGACGGATGATGACATCAAGGAAGCCAGTCCTGAGCCTGTCAAGAAGCGACCGAGGAAATGGTTCGAAGACGATTCAGGCGCTGAGAAGAAGTTTAAGCGGAAGACGGAGACCAGGACGTCTTTAGAGGAGCCTGAGACACTAGAAGATCTGGAGGCTATGGCATCTGGATTCCTGGGCTACAATGCCATGCAGAATGAATAAGATATCACATCAAACTGTGGAACCTCAAAGGTGGTGGTCTTTTCACTGATGGAGGCAATGTGAATCTGGAACCCGAGATAACACACGACGAGCCTGTCGACGCAGGGCACTTCGCAAACGCAGTCTTTTACTCTGCAAACATTCCCTGCATTAGTGCTAAAGAGCATTTCAGGCTGCTGCCGTCTCTTTGGTATCTGAGGAACTTAGCCAGATCAAGCTCTCCGGATCGTATCGGAGAGAAGGTCGATAGGATCGGTCTTGGCCAACGGTTCAAGAAACCATGTCAATCGTTCAGGTAACGCATGAGACTCATTCAAGGAGAACGGAAATCGATCGAAACAGGAGCACCGAAGTGATAGCCATTCAAACGATCGATCTCTTAGCACTGACGAGGCAACTCTCGTTTTGAGGCTGCAATCGAGATCCCGGCGCGTGCATCTGTTTGTACATTACTGTGAAAGTCTGTCCGAACCAGTCATTTTCTTCAGCTATACAGCAGGTTCGCCACCTGGGCAATGGTTCCTTGGCTTGGTACAGTCTATTTTGCGCGGCTCGACATGGACATGAAACGACTCTGGTCAGGGGGAGCTTTCTTTCGGCCTCTGGGACAGCTTGTAGAACCTGACAAGGGCTTTATATACTCCATACGGAATGGAAACAGGTTCGCAGACTCTCGCCTTGCTACCTGCCCCTTAAGCTCAACCAATCGAGATCGCCAGCGAATTGCATCTACTTCGAAGTAGTACCACGAGCCTGGAGCTTGGCTTTGCCTTGCTGTGTCTTTACGCACGAAAAACAGCTTTCAGCAACTACTTAAACCTTTCCCTCTTCTCCTCCTTTCACTCTCTTCTTATCTCATCCGTCTCTTTATCCACCTCTCATTCAATCAACCACTTCCTCAATAATTTAGAGCTCCTTGAGAAAAGTCCTCATACACCACCGTCAACAAGCACAAGACGCCACCCTACTACCACCTACTCGCGAAGAATAGACCAAGCTACCAATGGCCACCAACGGCAATCCCACGTCCCCTTATCCCATTACTGTCACGGTCGGCTTTAATGGTAACAGCACCCGAATGCCCAACAAAACACCGAACTTCATCGAATCAGCGAAAAGTCACGACGACCATGCTACCTCTCACAGCAACACGACCGACAGTTCTGAAGATACGGTATGTCTCATCTTACCCTACCAGTGTCACATCAAAAACGTGTCTGAAAGTAAAAGGTCGACAGGGTGATGAACACAAGCTAACCAAACCAAAGGCCTCAGACATTACAAGATGCAACGACAATAACGATGCTTGCCATGCTTGTGGAGGAAGTCTACCTCCGGGGTCCTACTGCTTCACATGCCGCACGTGGTTTTAGACGTCGATAGGCTAGTCGACGTGCTAGACACCTACTTTATGATGATATTACCTAAGCATGCGTTGTGTCGGATTTCGTATGCATGCATGCATGCCATAGCTGGAGAGGACTGCCGACCATGCTCAGCTTTGGGGTTTGCTTGCGCTCTGTTTACGAAAAGATGGTATTTACACGAAAGCATGCGGAAAGGATGGAAGAGCCATAAACTTCCATTCGATGATAATGCTAGGAATTAGATAATGGAACCCAGTACAGCATACAAACCAATTGAATGCCCAATATCCCCATCCACTCCCCTCATCCATTTTCAATATCCTGATAACGCGAGACATTGATATCCGAACCACTTTCCCAACGTAGCATAGGCCTCTTCCATGATTAGAACAGTGAAATACCTTCCGACGACTGTTGGTCTGATGGCGTGATGCATTGAATAGCGATTATGACTGTGACTTGGCGAAGCAATTGCCACGGAAGAGAGCAGGTGTCGGGCACGAAACCGTACCAAGGCTTCTGAAGACGAATGGAGACTATCAAATAGGTAGTATCTAGTAGGGATATCGAGCCATTTCGCATGTGACGCATGTCAGATATCAAATATTGTACCTGCATCCTCAGCAATAATCATGAAAAGACCCCAATGCTCGCCTCCCTTCTCAAATCGCCGTACCGACCATCCCAACGCCATTCCCGTCCTTCCCTACCCACTGCTTCTCCTCTCCGTCACAACTGCAGCCATAGAGCATCCGGTATTCGATCGGCATCATATTACCCAACATCTTCACCGCATTACTGCTCGCCTTGACTTTGGCGTTCTTGCTGCTACTTGCTTGGCCTTCTGCGATGATCTCGTCGTGTACCATGAGCGCCGCGATGGACGTAGGGGCACCGCCGGGTACTATAGATGGAATCTCGCTGGCCATGAGCCGGTAGTTTGTACAGCCGAAAGTCATGCTCATTAGGTGGTGGAGGTACGTCTAGGTCAGAATTAGGAGGTAATGCTTTTCGAGAGGGGTAATTGTGGGACTTACGGTTGGGTGATTGTTTGCGAAGGTGTCGTAGATTCTCATGTCTTCAAAGAACCATCGGATATGCTGGTCAAAGAAGCGCTCGACTTCTTTAAAATTGAACTCCGAGTCGACAAAGATTGCACCTATGTATGCTTCAACAATATCGGATAGAGCCTAAGGGTAAGCTTAGAAGTTTGATCCCCACATCGTTGGGAATCTATTCACCTTAGGAGGCTGTTTAACATTCATCCAGTAGTCTGGAGTTCCTTTTGCCTCTCGTTCCGCTTCTTCAAGTTCTCCAACATACTCTCGGTTCTGACGTTCGATGGCTGCACCGTTCGACCTGAGGTGTCTGTGAAAGCCAAGTTTGACAGACAAAGCAGCAAGGAATTTGTTTGATACCATGGCCATCTGAACGAACATTAGTGGCTGCTATATCTCCAAGCGAACCTCCTCATTACCTTATGCTCAGTAAGCCATTGCGGGTCCTTATCCGGATGACGGTAGAACAAGAAATTGATAGATGCCATGTCCAGCAATGCATCACCCAAAAATTCGAGTCTTTGATAGCATGGGACCTTCTCCGTTGCGAAGGGGTAGGACGGGTGGATGAACGCTGACCTCAGTAGCCTGGCAGATTCAAAATGATAGCTATGCACGTGCCCGATCTGCGATGCAAGATCTAGCTGCGAGGCAGTGGGCTGAGCCAACTGATATCTTGGCTTTGTGTATAATGGATAGTAGTCCGCCCATCGTGAAACAGCGTGATCTTCGCTGGATACCAATGCTGTGACCGCCTTCACAGCCTCGTCCATATTACCTGTGTCCCTGTATGAGACAAGAGAAGCCCCGATCACGGCTTCGCAAACATCTGCAATAGTCTTACCGCCAAGGTGATGCTTCTGCACTTGGACTTCGGTGACTTTAAAGCCTTTTCCTTTGAGCAGCTTGATTCCTTCTGGGTACCACAGTCGTCTATGAAAGTTAGCAATATTCACATCAGAGAAATGGGCTCGCTATCAGAAGAGATCGCAGCCGTCTGGCTACCACTGTCCACCGTATCAAGTGTTTTGGGCTGCCGAAGTTCGTTTGTTGCAGACATGCCAACCACATGCCAATCAATCGAACGACCAGTAGAACAAAAATGATAGTGCATGATAACCATGTACTATAAGTCGAGCTCATGATGTTCATGGTCCCTCGTAACTGCGACTTCTTTTGATAGCAAACCTGAGTCTGAACATACCTCGAGAAGGCCATACTCCGAATATATTCGTGGATCTTAATTGCTTGAGCCGAATGGAGCAAGTTTTTGTTGCATATCATTACCATTCGCCTCACATGATATTCAAATTCATTATCTTCAGGGTTCGCCGAGAAGAGGGTGATCGATGTAGCCATCTTCAGAAAGCAGTCTCCGATAAACTCCAGCCTCTCGTAGTTCTTACCCATGCCTCGCTGTACATGAAGCTGCTCAGCTCTGTGCTCCTCTGTGTTGTCGGAGTCTTTGGTGAAGGCCTCAAGAGCCAGTTCTGGCTTTACCTTGAGACCTAAAAGCTCGAATCCCTCCAATGCGACGAGGATCGAGTCTATTCGCCACATGATCGCCGAGAAGAACTGAGCCATGGTAACAACACTGACAGGTAGCTAAATAGCATTAATTCAGAATCTCGCGTTGGGATTCGCCAGCTTACAGCAGATATATGTAAGGGTTGAGGACATAGATAAGCCCTGGTATTTATGTCCTTCTCCTTTGCGCCGTGCTCGTCTAGTACATTTAGACGATAAGAGACTTTCTCAGCTCTGATTATCGGCTGGTCTTTGCACCAAATACTAGCATGCCTTTTCCTTGATTCTTTCGCTAGACTAACGGTGTAATCAAGGATGGTGTTCCCAAATTTCGTTGTCTTAGATGGCGTTGCATCTTCAGGAACGGGGTCTTGAGGCCGCAATGTCGGCTCAATCGCTAGAGAGAGGTATCTTCTCCCTCCATCCCATGGGTCAATAAGATATCGATTGAGGAGCTGATCATTGGGTGTATCGACAGACCACCTAAGACCTTCCGGCTGTTTTGAGATATAGGACACGAGGTCCCAGTCAATGAGCCGCTCGGGCGATTGCTTCGGTGAGCGGTGTCCCCAGTGTTTCACAGCCGGTGCGAGCCAATAGGTCATCTCCGGCTCATTGTGTTCAAATTCCTTAATATATACGTCCTTGTAAATTGTTAAGGTGAATACTGTTAGGTCGGTCAATCTTTTGGCGTCCACCTCGATATGTATCGATAGCGAGCTAGTCAAGACCTCGGAAGTTTTGCCGACGTCCACGTGTAAACGAATAGAGGGTAAATCCGGTAAATGTGTGCGCGTCAACAGTGCCAGTGGTTGACAGTCTCGCCCAACGTTCCCGGGCGTGTCTAGCTCAAGGATTGTTACAAAGAGCCGCTCTGGCCGGGTTCCACGAGTCTGCTCCCATAGTTTCGGTTTTATCATCATCGCATATGACGAGGTTTCCTTCGAGTTCAAAGCAAGATGAGCACTTCTCATCTGAGGCAGGTATTTCTGATAGATCGGTACAAAGTTACCATCGAGAAAACCCTTCTGGTGGAGCATGAAGCATGCTTCGAAGGCTGCTGATCGTTTGGCCGTCGACTTCCTTGAACAGGGTTTACCGATCGCGGAAAGTACGGGCGAATTCTCTGGAAGAATAACCTCGCATACGTAGTTTCTGTTCTCCACCGACACTGTATACGTTGCCTGCTGGACACTCTCTTTATTGTGTGGCTGTTGTCCATTAGCGAAGTTTCTTCCATTCCCACGGTAGAGGGCTAACTCACTAAACGAGATACAAAATGAGCGAGGACTACCAGAGCGGAAGCATATGTCAATAAAGCCGTAGTCTTCGGATCTTCGAACCTTCTATGTAATTTCTCTTTTGCCAGGGCCGTGTTCAGGTCATAATCCTCGCCCTGTAGCAAGCGATCTGCTGGAAGTGCTTCACAGAACTGTCGCATCACCTGCTCTCCAAGCCGAACATCTTCGACAGCCTGATAATGCATCTGATTGCCCTCCTCCACCATGTGAATATACTTGGAATTTAAATGGCGGGCCCTTCCTCGGCTTTGAATGTACTGGATCAGGGTGTCATAAAGATCAAATCTGATGACAATGTTGCAGTCTGGGATATCGAGCCCTTCCTCAGCAATTGATGTAGCAATCAGGCAATTAATGTCTCCCCTCTTGAACCTCATGAGGGTGAGAAATTGCTGGCGGAAGGAGTAGTTGACATCGCCAACCTCGCCAGGCCTACTTCCAATCAAGAGATCGTGTCGCATATTCGGCGACCCCATCTGGGCGAAGAGCTGCCCGAGCAGTCGGGCAGTATATCTTCGTTTTACAAATATGATGCACTTAGCATCAGTGGGTTTCTCGAAGATTAGACATAGGTAATTGTGCAAGAGCATGACCTTGGAGCTAACACTGTTGCATTCAAGGGTCGGCTTACCAGCAGTCGAGTGAACTACGACATCCCTAGCATCCTTAAGGCGATCCAACTCTTTGTTCAGCAATTCCATCGGCTGATGCTCTTGGTCACGAAGAAATACTCGTTCCATCTTCCGCTCGATTGTCTGGATCGAAGCATCCTCTGCTAGAGCGATCCGCCACAATTGATCCGCACACCATTGGCCCAAATGTGGTGCAGCTTCTTTAGCATTCTTGAAGCTCTTGGACAACGCCTTCAGATCTCCAAAGCTGGCCTGTAGTCTTGAGCAAAGCGGGGTTTCATATGCATATTCCAGGCGTTTGTAGATCGCAATGCTCTCATATGGCCTACTGATAGAATTGCGCACTAGCGACAGGTCTGACGTGGTCGCGATTTGGCAGTCCAGCATTGCTTCCAATTCTCTGTACTGCGGTCAGCATTCTAATAGGTCATAGGAGGGACCTGTAATTACTTGGCAGCTTTTACGACGTCTACTCTGGCATCAACTGGGGAAGCAGTCATGCCAAATATTTTGGGAACCTTCGCCAGGTCCTTCCGGGGCAGGTAAAAATCTTTAATGATTCTTGTATATTATTAGTCCCAATAGCCTCCTCACGTCCAGGCTCACGTACCGTGCATAAGGATGATTCCTCTTCGTATGATGTGCCTCGTCAAAGATAAGAAGATTAATCTGATCCATAGAGATGAACGCATGCATGAGGCATTGATGCAGTATTTCTGCAGTACAAACAATGACCATGTTGTCAGCAAAGATCTTGTCCCATGTTTCTTTCACCCAGAGATCGCAACCCATTTCACCACAGAAGCGTTCGACCTTCTGGTCTAGATTGCATTCAAGTACAGTGAATTGCTGGAAGACGAGCGTTACACAATCGACCTAGGAGTTCATCAGCGTCAGGACTACTTGAGGTGTCATGTGGTACTCAAAAGAAAGAGAGAGATTCGATGCTTTTTGCCCATCGCTCGATCCTCAAGCTCTTGATCAATCAGATGTTTCAAAAGCAAGACTGCAATCAGGGTTTTGCCGGAGCCTTGGACCTGTCAACAAGACTATTTTGTGTCTGGGTTGAGAAAACTAACCAGTGTCAAGCACCGCTATGATGTTTTGCTTCTTTGCCCTTTCGAAAAGCTCAAGCTGGTACTCTCTTGGCGAGGTTATGATGGCATTAGCCCCCTGCTTTGCCATAAGGCTTCGGATAGAGAGGTTCTCTTCGCCAGCATTATCAATAATGGTTCGGACTTCTTCCTCGGTAATCTTCTCTGTTCGGCGTGTCAACCAGTCCGAGAACTTAGTGTTCTGTACACGTCGCCTCTGTGACCCAGTTGGAATCGTGGCGGCCTGTTGTTGCTCGTCTTCAGAATCTGTATCGCTCATGGAGCGGTCTGGCTCATCTAGACTCTTGATAGGCAGATTGACCCCTGATACTTTCAGGGGTAGAGCCATAGCTATCCACGAAGAAGTGATTATTGGCACGATGAGGTGCCTCTTGCTGGGGAAGTGGAGAGAATTTGACGGAGTAGGCGAGGTTTAAACAATAACAAGCAAGTACCCGGAAGTACTTTGCTTGAGTAACAATCAACAGTACAAGTCCATAGCAGCGAATCAAGACGCATTCACAGGCCAATGTTCGGCTTTGCAAGAAATATCAAACATCTTGAGAAGGTGAATGAAGAGAGGTTGGAGTGTCACATCAGTCGTGTAAAATAGAATCTCGTGACTGCCATTCATATACAATTGACCTGCATCCTTTCTTAACAATCTCCGACCTAAGTGGCATCACTGTTGGTGTCATCATCCAGCGCACGTAGCACGAGCCTAGATTGTGCAAGTCTTGTTGACACGTAAAGAGCTTCACAAGATTGGATGTCAAGAAAGTCCGGTCCCTCTCCGTCACCTCCTTCCCCTTTTTGCGGCTCCATCAAAACCTAGCATCTGCACTGCCAGTATAAGATGGAGCCCGAATCCAACATCCGTACCCTCTTCACCTCCGCAAGGACCCAGCGTAAACAACTCGAGTCCTCGCCGAACCCTACTAGCGCCCTCTACCAAGAGAATCTGCAGTCCGCTATCGCAGCCCTCGAGACATGCCGAAATTTAGCGGATCGGATATCCCTTTTCAGCCAGAATGAGACCGAAGAAGACATCTCCTCTGGGGACTTACAGTAGCCGCCACGCTCAAGCTGGCAGGCTGGACCAGCATGGCTGACTGTCCCCAGATACCTCCTCATCGACTACTATCTGGCAGACCTGATACTGAAGGATAGCATAGCCCAGCGAAAGATTGTACTTCGCCGTGCACAGGAGGCGTACGAGCGCTATCTGAGTCTGTTGGATACCTACGTGATGCTCTCGACGGGTGATCGGAAGCTCTACGAAAGATATATGGAAAATCGAGACGAATTCTCGCTCATTTCGAGCAACGACCCGGGAGAACGGAGAGATACAAAGATTGCTCGCTTCAAGCAGGAGAACGAGCTGAAGCTGAAGCTCGAGGTAAGCCCATCCACCAATCACGACGGGATTCTCGCTAAGATGGAGGCAGTTCCTCTCCAAAATCCCACTAGAGCTACACGGCGACGATGCCGCTCTCCGAGAGATATACCTCGCTGAAATCCAACTCTGTGTCCACCACACCTTTCATTCCCTTGACCAAACGGCGCAAGAGCTCCAAATCCTGGCACTTATGCCGCCAACACCGCCTGCAGGCCCTGGAGGCCAGGAAATGGACTATCGAGAACGCAACGGCCAGCGACGAGATGACTACTCAGACCGTCTTGACCCCTCAGTCTCAAGTTTATTGAACAGAGGGAAGGCAGGCCCCATACTCAGTAAGGACGGAAAGCCCCTCAAGCCTTTCACGTTACTCGACAACCGGCAACGTTTACGCGATGGCGTTTTCAGACCGGATCATAGTCTACCGACCATGACAATAGATGAATATTTGGCGGAGGAAAGAAGGAGAGGAGGCATGGTAGATGGTGGAGATGAACAGTCTGGCAGGTCTGCCGAAATTGATGAGGATAATCTCGTGAAGGCGGACGCAGAGACCATGAAGGCCAGGGAATGGGATGAATTTACAGAGGCGAACCCCAAAGGCAGCGGAAACACCATCAATCGTGGCTAATATGAGTGATTTCTAACAATCAATGGTTTAAACTGCTCGCCTGCTTATGCCGTGCACGATACCTATGCAGTATGCCCTTCATTCATATCTCATATATCATATAAGTCCTCACGCTCGTCATGTGTCTAGATGCGTGTCATCACATCACCAATCCCTTCCGAGCCTCTCATCCGCATCCTCCACCAACTCATACGCAGGTCTGTACCTGTCCACCTCATCCCCCTTCACCCTCAACGCCGGATTAGGATGTGTATCGTTCGTTCCGCCCAGACTCGTATACCCCTGGTCATAGAGCTCACAGTACGGAATATCCAAATGCCGCAAGAAGGCCCATACCTCCGCATACCGCCAGTCCAGCACGGGATGCACCCTCATGAATTCCGGCCATCCTCGGTCCGTCATGTCAAATGGCCCTAATTTCCCACCATGCGGATCTGTACGACGGGTCCCGACCAGAATGGCTTTTATGTCCTTGCCGGTGCCGTCGAGGTATTCGCGGAAAGCGTCTTTCATGCTAGGTGAGGAATAGCGGGATAGTGAGAGGTGGTATTGCTTGGTGGTGGCTTCGATGAAGGTGTCGACTGCGGGAAAGGGGTGGGGTGGTGGGATCAGGATTGAGTGGAGGGATTGTGGCAAATTGGGATGGACGTCGAGGCAGGCGAGGTAGAGGATTAGGAGGACGAGGCAGTCTTTACCGCCGTTGTAGGAGAGGGAGAGGGTATCGAGTCTTGAGTAGGGGGTCAGCTGTGTTCATGAAATTGATGTAGGGAGGGTTTCAGCCGTACGGATATCTTTCTAAGGCATCAGAGAGGATCTTAATGGTGTTTCGGCATTGAGCTTGCACGTTCATCAGGATCTCCGTCTCAGCTTTCTGTTGAAGAAATGTAAGGACCTTCTCGTGGACTTCGGAGCATAGAGAGCGGAGTGAAGAGGATGTTCCATTTGCTGACACCTGTGGTTGACCATTGATTTGTGCGCAGGCATGGGCCTCAGTCTCTGTCATTTCGAGACTGGCTGCGAGGTCTCCGATCCATTGATGAGCGTTTGAAGGCAATGCTGACGCGAATACTGAAGATATACCTCGGGTCGTTTCGAGAATCCATCCTCACCTCCTGTGCGGAAGTGTTCCGCCCGAACATGAGTGACTCCCATGACCTTCTTGAACAGGATACCTAATCTCAGACGATATGAATACTGGATACTTGGTATTCTTGCCATTGTCCTTGGCTATGATGATCGCTTATATTCTATGCTTACGAGACAAAACTCCTCCAGGTTTGTTCCAGGTATCAATATTTCTTGCAAGTCTGGCCATTGATTTATCAGTCAGTGACTCTGTTCACAGCCGTCACGTTCTATATTCCTTTCCAACATTGTCTTCGCAGTCTCGATGGCTTACCCAAGGTAGTGCTGGGTTTTGGGAGCCACGCAACTCAGTGGCAACCTTCTGTCTTCCTTATCAAGCGATCCCCAACATATACACAGGCTTCTTACTTTCGTTAATATGACAATTTCGTTCGCAAAACAAAACCCAACCTCGCCCATTATCATCAAAAGCCTCGCTGTTCTTTTTGATCCTTATCGCTCGCTTGTCAGTATCTTACCATCACCATGATTTCTCCTTCGCTTCATATATTCATGACACGGCTGATTTTCCCTTCTCTGCTCGTCTGCCATCCTTCCCCAGTGCTAGGAAGTAGAAAGACTCTTTTCGGAATTATGAAACGGGCATCATAGGATCATCGGTTATCGGTCTCTCGGCTCAGCTGTAAATGATCTTCAATTTCGGCGCCGCACCCTTGCTTCCATCTTCATTTCCAAAGAAACATCCAGCTTTCACCAAGATGCTGGTCGATGTCTCCTGACCATGCCACATGATCTCTACTCGAAACCGCTGGGGGTCGGATGTGGTCTCTCCATGGCGCTAGGGCACCGTCAAACGAGGCGTGAGTCTGAGACGAGGCAAAGCCAGCACTAACGTACATCTTTTCGAAAAACAGCTCTCCAAAGGAGCAGCCTTGTCTAAGCTCATACTGTCGATTGGGGTCGTTACAACGCAGACCTTGTCGCGGACCGATCCATGGTCTTCTTTTGCTTTGTCTTTGCTGCCTCGGTACTGGATATCAATGTTTGTCCTTGGCGTGGTTTCTTTGCGATTATTACATCTTACAAGGCAGAGGCCGAGATGATAACACTTCTGTCATTGTCTATTGCTAGCTTTGAAGAGTTGCTTACAATGCATTTCTCATGTCTTCGGCCACAAGATGTCTCTAGACCTGTAACAGAAAGCCTAACGCCGTGTTAGGTTACGTAGAACGGGTCCGTGTGGCCGGTAAGATTACAACAGCATGTCTCGGTAGCAGGATCTCTGCACGGTCCGAGGACACCCTTTAACCTTGATCATCCTCGAGTATCAGACCGTACGTGCCACATGATCGACACTACCTTCAAGATAGGAGAGCAATTTGGTAACACACGATTTGCTTCAGGACTGTACCCGTTCACGTTGGTGGATGCTGACACAACGATCTCACGGCATTCTTTTCAGCGCCACTATGGCGCAGAAGCTTCGGCCTGCCCTCCCGTCTTCGCAAGCTCTTGATAACAGCGTAACATTGACAACGCTGATTCTTTTCATCCCTGTCGCTACGCCATACAGCTCTTCAGGCAGAGGTAAACACGCCGCTCCAAAGCATGTGTTGGATTCTTCAGACCATTACCTCAAGATGTATACAAATAGTCCCTCTTACTGCTCGTCTGTTGCCCCATCCTGTTCCGCAGCGTCCACAGCTCTCACAGCTTCTGCGGCATTGCGACCAAGATGGGACTCTCTTTCATCGCCACATTGTTATTATCATGTATCGCCTCCCCGCTAAGCGTCCTGGGCCAGGGTGGTCAGTGGAATGGCGGTGGCTTCTCTCATCCGGGTGCACCACAGCCTCGTCCGCCCCCTACCACCCCTAATACTGGCACTGCAACCGAAGCCACAACTACTGCGACTAGCCCGACCAATACACCTACCGACGCTACCGTGCCTACGAGCACTACAGCCAATACAGGCACGGGCACCACCACCGCTACTAGCACCACTCCATCATCTACCGGCGCCGGCTCCTGCAGCGGGTTTGGAATGTCAATTGAATGGACAGGCGACATAGTCAGCTACTCATGGTCAGGCGGTAGCGGCACCACAACAGGCTGCACCAACCTCGGACCCACCTTCGAAGGCCAAGTCGCCGTCGGCGGGTCCGGCGGCACCATCTTCGAAGGCAACCCGAGCGGCTACTTCGACGTCAGCTACATCCTCGGCTACTCCGTCCCCATGCTCTGCTCCGCCAACGGCGCCAGAACAGGCTGCAGCAAAGATCTCCTCGGCAACGGCGGCAAGGCGGGGACCGTCCACAAGAACCCTACGGGACCCGGCGGCGCCCACGACCCGGGATCGTACGCTGGATGTGCGACGTGCACGCCGTGGTGCTACGCTTGCTCGGCTGCTGACCCCTTTTTCGCACCCTGCGCTGGCTCGGCTTATACGTACCCGTACGATGATGGCGCGACTGTGGGTCCGGCGTCGGGTCCTATCACTTGCTGTATCGGTACGGGCTGTGGTTCTACGGGGCGAGAGGGTAAGACCGCGAGCGGACATCCGGAGTTGACTCGTAACCCTCCTTGCGGTATGTGTGCTGGCGGTAGCAAACGCAGCGTTGATGAGTTGGAGGATGTTTTCGGAGGATATGGAGAAGGGGTTGCGGCTCACTCGCCTTCATTAATTCCGCGCAGAAAGAAGGTTCATAGGCGTCATGGCGCGGCTCATGATGCTGCCAAGATTATCTCGTGATTGGTACTGATTTGTGCGATGTACTTGCTGGCAATGCGTCATGTATGGATTGGATTAAAGCACAGCGTCGAGCACGAATTGCTGGCAATGCGTCGCCCTTTCTTCTATGAATTGGATCGGAGCCTGGCACGATGGAGCATACTAGAGATGACACTCTCCTTCAGGTCTCTAAATCTAAATATACCCATAGAACCATAAATATTGACCCAGCTATCCAGCAGCCGCTCTTAACATTATATCCAGCATCTCCGAACAAAATCCACACAGTCCATAAAATGCTTCCCTGAATCTATAAGGCCCACCAACCATCTCAACCCCGTCACTCTCTCCCAGTATCACAAATCACTCATCATTCTCCAGCCGTCAATTCACCCCGGAAACCCCCTCCACTCCTCCCATACCTCATCCTCATCACCTATCATAGGCATTAAGTTCACGCTACAGAACCACATAGAAAACAAGCGTCGAGACTACATCTTTGCGCTTCAGATTCATCCGCAAAAATACTGTTATAGTAGCTCTTGCGAAACGATACGGCATGGTACGGTAATAACCCCTGTGTTTCATAAACGTATGGGCGGGGTTTGCAGAGAATGGCAGAACGGCACTATCTATGATGTTGGTGGGCGAATGATGGAGAGTGGACTCTAGGATGTTGTGTGACGGTATCGTTTTTGGGAATAGGGATGATGATCTTGATGGATAGAGATAAGGGATGGGGATGGAGAGGTGGAGTTTGGAGTAGAGGATTGGTGAGTGGATTGTCGATATGAGTCCGTGGTGCCCTAGAAGTATTCAAGTCCTAAGCTTGGTCGTGACACTGGATGCCGTGGTGCCTGGATGTCTGGCAAGTCTCGAAACCATCATCATTCTGACTATACGAATACTAACATCGCCCATCACAGCGAGCTCAGAAGAAGGGATCCTTGACATCGCGGTAGAGACGTCGACCTGGTGTAGAGCCAATCTTGTACTCGAGTAAAGTCCCACATATTCTACCTTTAATGGATATTCATCCTCTCCTAGTACTTAGGTAAATGGTCACGTGCGGAGTAGAATCTCTTTCGCTTCTTACTGAGAGTTGGGCTACATAGAGGCTTGTAGTATGATATACTAAGAAGAGTATAGACTCCACGCTCCAGCTATTAGGTACTGGGTTGGTGTAGTGTAGTCTGTTAGAATACTACATGAACGATGGGCCAAGCTGCCTGAATACGTCACGGGAGTTGTGGCTATGGTGGCGGGATTCTATGGCGCAGCGTAGGTAACGGAGGAAGAGGTCAGCCCTGTGTATGCAAAGCGATTATCGCATTTCCTGCAATAGTATTCTACGGCTACAGCGCCCCCTCACCACCAGCTTTAGCTGTAGCTGTAGCCTAGCGGCCCTTATTCTAGCTGCGGGTGTCCGAAGGTCCCAGCCAGTGAATATCCTTTACCTCCAAGTCGGCGATTAAAGCCTCTGAATTTGCAGGGGTAAGCTCCCCTCTACCAAAGATTTTCACATCGGTATCCATAGAGTGATCTAAGGCGACGTGATTGATCCTATATAGGTTACGGGCGCCCCAGATTCGATAGGCCACCTGGCTTGTTGATCCTTAGGGCCTTATCAGCCCGGGGTTTAGTTGGGCGATTGGGGTGTTGAGGATTGGCGGGTTATGATAGAGGCTTCAGCCCACAACAACCCCATTCCTTCCCCATCCCTCCCCACAACCACTCCTCCCCATCCCTCCTCCCCAAGTCCCCGCCCTCAGCACCCATTCCTCCCCGCCTTTCGCACCCACAACCCCCCATCCAAATCCCCTCCAACTCCCCTCCAACCCCACAAACCCCGAAAACCCAACGCCGACAAAATCCTACAACATCGCCACAACACGCGCCTGCAACTATACCTTACCCAACAGCGAAAAATCCATGACCTAAGAAACAAGTGCATATGCGATGGCATTCCTATGTTACGATTGATCGGGATGTTATGGTTTTAGTCTTACGAATGTGTGTTGTGAGAGGATGGGATCCATCCACATTGTTTCAGCGGCGGAGGGCGGGCTGTGTAAGGTAAGGTAACCTGCCAGCCCTGCCAGCCCTGTGACACGGTGTAAAACCCACACTCTCACACTGAGACGCCGTGATGGGATCGCTATGGATCGGGTGAGGGAGCCCCGAACTCTGCCCAGACGGTGCGCGTTGCATGTTGGTTTGGGGGAAAGGAATACGTAGTAGAATAGACGTGACGTTTGGAAAATGTTTGGTGCACTTAAGATAATGTTTGAGATCCCATCTGGCCACCTATTCCTCTACTTAAGTCCCAGACCCCGCTCTCCTCCACCTGGTCTTTCCGCTACAGACAGATTCACATTCATATCCCATCTATCATACCTCCAGAAGTGTATGTCCCAAACTTCACATTCGTCATCCACCATGGATCGCAACCTCGCAATCGACACCAAGACGGCCAACGCCTCGGCCGGAAGAACGCGTACCATATCCGATGCCTCCACATCGTCGACGTCTTCTTCGTCCTCGACCTCCACCTTGCTGTCGAGCTCGGGCTCACTCTCCCGTCGCAAATTCATCCGCGACCGCTACAAACGCCCCTGGCAGCTCTTCTCCGTCATCGCGGTCTATGAGGAAGAGGCGCGAGTGCGCAAGGGCATCAAGAGCCCGTATCCGACACCGGGCCGGAGGAACTATGACAGGGTTTGATGTTGGACTGAAGTGATGACTTATGTGGGAATGAAAGGTGTATTGGTGCCGACCATCTTTTTTCGGCGTTTTTGGGTGTTCCAGTTTGTGTGGAAAATGTGGCGTGACTGATACTCTCATTTGGCGATATTCTTGTGCGTCGATAGTCCATGTACTCATGACGCTCTTCGGAAGAGATGAGAGCATTCCAGCGTCTAGTATACCTCATAGTCTCAGTCTATCACTTGTTACAAAGAAGCGAATGTAATAAACCTCATCTTCAATTCGCAGGCCTAATGCCATTCCAACGTGGTGGAGGGTTGAAGTTCAGCGGGGGCACCGACTGCGGAGAACTTGGGCCGGCTTGATCCAGACCCTGCTCGGGACCCCAACTGAAACCTCTGGAGATACTCTTGCGGATTCGGCTGGTGACTGTTGTCGCGTTGCTGCAGTCCGACTCACCAGACTCTGACAGAAGAGAGACGGATGGTGTGTGCTTGAGGCCTCTTGAACTCTTCTTGCGAACCCTCCTCGTGGCATTCGATCTAGTGCTATTGGCTGAGTGAATGGACTCGGACAGAAGAGACACGGCTGGCGTGGGTCTCCTTGGAATCTGGTCACTGAGACGGTCATCGTTTGCAACGTACCATGCCTCGCGCCTGGCCATTCCAGTCAAGGACGAGAATTCCTGAGGGCTGAGATCCCTTGGGGTAATCGGGCTGACAGGGAACGTCGGCGACGATACTTTGCTCGACCTTACGCTTGGTGAGTCACTGGGACTGCTGATGCCTGCACTGGTCTGCGTGTTGTGGCGCGATAGCCGATAGTGTTGACTCTGTCTGGCCGGTATGAATGCCGGAGGTGCGAATTGAACTTTCGGCGCTGTTTCTGGCTCGAAGTACCCCCGCGCACTTGATCGATAGGGCAACTCAACCGGCTTCTCGGGATCATGGCCGATCGCACAGACTGCATTATCAGCGTGGCGCTTGCGATCGGCTTCCTGATATGCAGGAACATCAGTGGCCCCAGTAGTGCTTCCCTCTAGCTCACTATGGAAAGACTTTTCCGGCAGCTCTGTGATTGCTCTATCATCAGGAGCTTCGAAAGCCCATACAGCTGCCCCGCCAATTTCTGTTGGAGCATCGGGAGACGGCAATCGAAAGAGCCACCGAACGAACCTGCTGTTCGAGCTCTTTGTCTTTCGCGAACGTTCATCACTTCGGTAGAGGTCCTCGCTCTTGTCTCTGATATACCTCTTATTTCTCCGGTCTCGATATAATCGAAAGCAGAGAACTCCAATAACCACTATTAAGACAGCGGCGACTAGCGCCCCAACAGCGATACCAGCTATCTCACCTTTGCCCATCAGGGGCTTTTGGGTGATTCGTGGGCCCGCCATGGTGCTGTTGCGAGGCCTGGTGATGTCACGTAGGTCAATGTTATTAGGATTGAGCGGGTCTTTTGGAAAATTCGCCTGATACAGTGAGAAATTGTGCCTTTCATAATCGACCATGAGAAAAGATTCTTGCAGAAATGATCTTCCGATGGTATACTGGGTACTGTCCTTGGCCTTCCGAAGTGGAAAATAGTTGACGGGACCATCGGTGGCGTTCACTCCTGTGAATGGATACACGAGTTGTAAATCGAACGTCTTGTAAGGAAAAGAGAGGACAACGGTCCTATCAGATGCTGACGTATCTGCGATGGTAAATTGGAAAGTCATGTTCCAATTTACCAGGGTCTCGTGCTGACTGGAGTTTTTGCCAAATGTGTACAGCTGAAATTTTTCATCGTAGGTCAACCCAAATGCCTTCTCAAATTGCACGCAGATCGACTCTGGTAGCCATAAGTATGGGGTTGTCGAGTCTATCTTGAAAACATTGAGATCCAACACTTCAACCTCAGGAGATCCCAGTAAAGTCATCGACCCATCAACCCAGCCCGGGCTCTCCTTCGAGGTTTTCAATGGCTGTGCGGTGACCATAACCTTCTCTAGGGCGACTGCTGGACTTTGAGCCACATCTAGCTCAAAGCTCACATCGTGGGGCACTAATCTATTCGCATCATAGCCACCCAAGGTCAGTGATGCAGGGACGCTTCCAAGCCCTGAAACGGTTAGCTACGCAGTCAGGCCGTCGGTCTTGGGAATGGGAGCTTACGATAGTGAGCGCCAGCCGTGTAGCCGTAACTATGGCTCGGAACAAGACTCTGGTTTTCCACCATACTATCGAGAAAACTTGGCTTATCGATGTTGGTGAAATTGGTGGGCTCAACACCAAGGCCGAAGAACCCGAGCCAGTAATCTGTCGTGTTGAAATTGATGACCCCTACTGTCTGGGACGGTACAGATATCACATCGCTGAGTGCAATGTTGTCGTATCCGTATGTGCCATTCCCATCGAACCCGAGCTGAGAATCTAAGCCCAGAGTATAATCTTGCAAGCCTTCCCATGATGTTGAACTGCTGTAATTGAAGAGGCGTCCGCGCTTTGCGAAGCACTCGGTGTCGGAAACGTCGCAGCCTGCGGTGCCAATGACCAATGTTTCCTGACTTGCCGTACTGACAAAGAGGTCGACCTGTTGCGGAAATGTACCTATGCGTACAGAGACTGGACTCCAGAAGCCATCAATGCCATACCAGGTGGCTTTCACCGGTACAGATATAGCTGTCGGCTGTGGTGTATTCGCTGAAGTCCCAGTTGCAAATCGACCTGCGAGGACCGCTGTGACCAACAGATGCCTGATCCTGCCCAAACACATCATCACAGATGCCGAATGAGGCTGAAGCCCTAGGAGGAATCATTCACTCGACACAGATCAAGGGGTGAAAACGAACATCGTCGAAACAAGGTGTGACAGCGACAACGAAATCCAATAGTTAATGCAAATGGAGAAAGCCTTTGTTAGTTGCACCGTTCTCGATTTGTAAAGTTCTTCCATTAGATCGAAAGGTGCGATTGCGCGTAGGTAGGTGCGCGTAGATAAAAAAAGAAAATGAGGGAAGATGGGCAAGATGCAAAGTGTCTTATTGGTGAAGGGTCAAGTCGAACAGCCGATTCGACCTCGAAACCGTACCTGGCACTTTATCATGACAAGCTAAGCTGTCACTAGAAAGCACGGACCATATAAGCATTGCAGAACGTCAGGAATCCGTAATCGAACGCATGAAGGATCCCTCTACCCCGTGGCTTGGAGGTCACCATTGTTTGAGCACACAAAGATGGGTGCGTTGCCTGCACCTATGACGTTCGCACCTACTCCCAAGTGAGGCAAATGAACAGTGGCATCCACGCCACGAAGGCTCCCTTCCACACTCATACCCCTGCATACAGAGGGGAAGCTACACTTGTAGTATGTTTGGCATATGTCTGGTCGCTTATTCGCTTCTGGGGAGGCGTTCAAGCCGACCCGATTCGTCACTTGTTGCTGCTCAGTTCGTGGCCCCATCTACCCGCACGTCTCCCGTGCAAGCATCTTCGTAAGCGCTTCATATTGCTTGGACCATAGTAAGCCTTGGTATTGTTCTGCAGAACTCATCAGCCACTCTGCCTTGAGGTTGCGATGGCTCCCGTGGCTGTCTTTTCCTTCTCACAATGCCCGTAACTGTTTATTATAGCATAGCTTGTGAGATCAAGTCCAAGAGCATATGGTACAGATTGTAAGATGGTCGTAACATCTGAAGACTCCAAGCACGGCAGCTAATCACACCAAAAATAGATACATGTGGAGTTTCAAGATCCCGTCTCATTGGATGAAGAAATGATATTCTAAGGCTGAAAGATCTTCTTAGGGAGGATGGGCTCAGCCCTACCAAGCTCGACCTCATCCCTTCATTCGCGCTCTTGCAACGTGAAACCGTCAACCAATAGGGTCTCCTTCTAGTTCGGTGTTGGCAATCTCGACGGTCTCTAGGACATCCGTGTTGGCCGCAATGCGTGTCATACGGTGGGTAATGATCTCTGAAGACACAGATACGGATTAGATGTACGGAGGGCAAGAGGAAAAGCAGACAACATGGCTGACAATGATTGTTGAAGCCAAGTGAAGTACCATGGCTGCCTTGGTACGATGGCATGATGAATGCAGGAACATGTATTGGTAATCCCGGAAGATAAAACAGCTGTATATGCGAAGTATGGCGCCGAGGCGGGCGGGATGCCACATCCCCTAATTCTCCATGATGGTCTGAGGACATCATCTACGCGCAATTACTACACCTTCTCATCTTTCACCTTGATCACACTTCACTGCCATTTCATTCGTCCTTCCTTCCAGCAATCTAATCTTTATCTTGTCCATCGTTGATTCTAAACACGCATTGAGCCTCCATCATTGAAGCTGCCTGTCATTACAGAAAGCTTCCGGGTCCGCCTACTCCAAAAATCCGTGCAAGATTATGTCATTACGCTGATGTATAGTTGTGATGGTTTATTCGAGGTGGACAAGGTCCCCTGCTGCAGATGATGGCCTTGCGCCAGATGCTCGGCCTGGCCTGCCTGGCATGCTATTCTACACTGGCTATACCTGCGTCTGTTGGGGAATTGAACAAGATGAACGATTGTAAGCTATCGCACGTTCAATGCTTTCTATTCGCTGATCATCGCAGCAACACACTCCTCCTTCAATTTTCCATATCATAACTCAACCGATCCGAGAAATTCGAGCAGGAGCGCGTTCTCGACCCCATCAACAGCCAACTCGCTGTCTATTCAATCTGTTACCACGCCCCCGAGCTCATTGTCCAGCTCAGGGGCGCTATCGAGATCTGACGATGGCTCTTTGAATGGGCTAGGACCGTTCACAAGCGGCTCGGCTTCTCTGTTTTCCACTGGAGCCTCGGGACTTCATGATACAAAATATAGTACAGCGTCGAGTCCAGTATATATGTTCAACACACCTCCGACAGGTCCTACAGGGTCAAGCGTCCCGTATCTTACCGTACCCAATACTAGCTCAGTTCCATCTGAAAGCAGCCAACCATTCTCCACTCAAGCGTTTCGAAGCTCCCACATCTACAATGCTACTTCAAGCTATGTTTTCTCCAGTGGACATGGCCACTATACTAGCTCGGTCTCCCCACTGTCTCCTTCAACCACGAATTATGCAAGCCAGATGTCCACCCCTCCAATACTGGACACTACCAACATAGGAACCGTGGGAAGCCCTTTGACCGGTGGCGGATTTAGGGCAAATGGGACAAATCTCATCACGAGTATTCTTCCATCAGGTACAGCAGTGGAACATGGCAAACTGGATTCATCAAGGATAGCTCTCACTACTGGGAGACCAGGAAACACGCACAATGAGAACAAGACCCATGCGCACAACGCAACTATACTTGGTATCAAAGGTACTTCGCCGATCATCATCAAATCAATTTCCGCCACTTTGACATTCGCCAATTCGACGATAATCGATTCACTGTCAAGTAATTTGACGTCAGATCAGTCAGCTCCGACCCAAGCATCTCGCGCCATAATAGCTTTCGAGAAGCCAAGAGTCACGGACTCAAATGCTTTACCATCAAGCAATCTGACCCTACGGCCAGCAAATTCGACCTTTAGTAACATGACTAAGAGCGTTTCTACAATAAATGATACAACGGCAGTACATCCGACCATGAGTGTAGTCATCTCAAGTAATTCGACATCGAATATTACAACGCCGATCAACTCAACCCTGAGTGTCTCGACCATGTATAATTCAACGTCACCTATTCAGGGGCTTAGTGACCTGATCTTGACCAATCCCATGCTCAACAACACAGAAATTGTATATCTTGATGGGAATAGACGACCAGTCTTTGCAATAGGTACCGCTCCAATCCCAGATATTCGCCACAATAAAGGAGTCACCCTTGATACAAATACGACACATGACGGAACCGGTCAATGCTCAGGCATTATGACCGTGGTCCCCGGGGTTAGAACCGTTACATTTACAGCCGTCGAAGTAGTCTATCAACTAACAACAGTCTTTGGGAATGCCACTACGCCTTCTCCTGAATACGTCCTACCATTGAAAGCTTGCTCAACCTTTTCCTCCGCCGCGAATGCCAATACGGATAGGCCGGGCGAAGGGCAAAGCGTCTCAAGCGTTTTGCTCGTAACCAAGAAAATACCTGTCGTCGTTCGTTCACCGCAAACTGTTGGTCCTATCTACAACCTTCCCACGAGTTCAGCCCAACCCGTACAAGTTCAGCCCACGGCCGACGCCGGCCAAGCTGGAGATCCTTCGGCGCAAAAGATGCAGCAATCAGGCGGGGAAGATCGGTCGGCCGGAAGTGCTCCACTTCAACAGGCGTTTGCATTGGCGGACAATCTCGCATCCTCGAACTCCTTGAAGACAACCTCAGCGAATGATGAGGCTAGCCCTGTGTCTGTTGTTGCAAGCTCTGTCACTGAAGCGGCTGGCTCGCGTTCTAACCCTCCAATCCCAATTTCGAATTCTGGAGGCTCAGGCTCTGGTACTAATGGAGCCAGCTCCGGGTCTAATACAGCAGGCTCAGGCTCCACTGGAGCAAGCTCAGATACCAACGGAGGACAGTCTCCGGGGAACAGTCTTCAGCCTGCTATTGCGGGACATGCACCTGGAGTGGATCGCCAGACCTCGAGTGGAGGACAGGCAACTGGTAATGATGGTCGAATAATGAGTGGAGGGCAGAGTCCTAGTGAAGGTCAAAAGGTCGGCGGGGATCAAAATTCCAAAGGCGGGGAACAGGCACCTAACGGCAACATAATTTCTGGGTCTGGGACTGGAGATCAATCAGCATCGACTAGTGGCCAACCACCCCCTGTCTCCAGTCAGCTCGCATCTGGTCAGACTGTCCCTGGCCAGTCCAGCGCTGTTGGGGCCGACACTGGCTCGCAGAATGTGGGCTCGGTAGCTAGTAATCCTACCAGCAGTGATGCTAAGTCTGGCGCGGGAAACTCTTTCGTCGCTGGTAGTCTTCCGTCTGAAGCCAATCACTACCCTGTCAAAGCTGTCGACGTCAACAACATACCAATATATATAGACAGCGCGGCCGTCATTGTTGGTTCGCAGACAGTCAACGCTGGATCTCCACCAACTACTATTATCGCCAACGGTCAGACCGTTACTATTGATCAATCCCAACTTGTTGCTTCTGGGACAACGATCCCCATCGAAGCTGCCGTCGCTTCAAACCCCGCTAGTTCTATCACCATAGGCAGCGTGCCGGTTGTGCTGCAGCCCAGCAACGTCGTCATTGGTTCAAACACATTCAGCCATGGCTCATCTGCTGCTTTCGCTGTCTACAATGATCAAACCTACAGCTGGGACGCAAAACAGTTCGTCGGTCCTGGTGGCACAATGGCTACGTTCCCTTCAGCGACAAGTGTCGCTCCTCGCATCACCGCTGGCGGTCAAGTGTTTTCTGTAGTTTCGTCGACACTGAAAGCAATCGGAACGGATATAGCTATCCCTAATAATCCTTCGGCATCTCCATTCATGTATCAAAACCAAACATTCTTGGTCAACCCTTCTCAGCTTGTAGCTCCGGATATGAGCATCACAGTACCTCCAGCTACAACACAGCCAACGCCGTTCGTTTACAACGAGCAGACTTTTTCCGTTGATAATTCACAATTCGTTGCTCCCTCAGTTACTATACCCCTCTCTTCAGGGTCGGGAACTGTGAGATACGGCACAACGGTACTTACTGTTGACCACACCCAGATCATTTGCCCAAATACCACTATTACACTAACGAGCGTGCCTCAAGCTGGTAGTCCCGCGACGCCTTCAGCTATCACGACTGGAGGCCTTACCTTTTCTCTGGGGCCTGCAGCCGCAGTAATAACTTCTTCTACATACTCATTTTTGCCAGGTCAACCCCCAGCGACAGCCACTGACCAAGGCCAGACTGTCACCCTCGTTTCGAGTGGTGTCCACTTCGGCAGCATCCATGTTCCAATACCCACTCCATCACCAGATTATTCTATAGTAACTCAGGGCAGCCTCACATTCTCAGTCGCTCCGTCAGCCGTGGTTTTCAATGGCCAAACAGACAACATTCAGGCTGGAATGTCTCCTAGAACAACGACCGTGAATGGTCAAGAGATAAGTATAGGCGCACAAGGCGTGAGACTCGCAGGTACCATATTACCACTACCAAGCGCCACCAATCCTTCGGGGTATTCAGTCGTTTCCCAGGGTGATCTTACCTTCTCAGTCGCTCCTTCGGCTGTGGTGCTCGATGGCCAAACCAATAGTATTCGATCTGGGATGACTCCTATCACGACCATTGTGCACGGCCAGACAATCAGCATAGGCCCACAAGGCGTGGGTATCTCCAATACCACGATACCGTTACCCGCTCCGCCTCCAGCGTTTGCCATAGTCACTCAGAGCGATCTGACGTTCTCCGTAGCGCCGACAGAAGCTGTTGTCAGAGGTAGCACATTCGGAATCGGGCCCAACAAGACCGCAACTATTGTGTTGGACGGCCAAACTATTGGTGTGGGCCCCAGCGAGATAATGTTTCCCGGCACCACAGTCAACCTCCCAAGTGCTACCAGCAATCAACCGCCAGCTGAAGTGACAGCCGATGGCCTTACTTTCGCCGTTGGACCTACAGAGGCGGTCGTTGGGGGTACCACTTATGCCATTGGCAGTGGAGCCGTTGCCAAAACCATTGTAGTTGGCTCCGAATCAATTAGCCTTGGACCAAATGGCATCGTACTTCCCTCAACGACAATTCCCCCACAGCATATACCCACAGCGGTCACGGCAGATGGTCTCACCTTCTTGGCTGACGCCACAGAAGCGATCATAAATGGTACAGCGTACGCTATCGGCAGTGAAGCGATCGCAAAGACCATAGTATATGGATCGGAAACGATAGGATTGGGCACCAAGGGGATTGTTTTTCCTTCGACGACAGTTGTGCCCTGGGGCAATGCGACACAAACGAGTTTGTATTCCATGTACAGTGCGTCAGGTGCTGCTGTATCCAGTAGCATGTCGCTCATCTCGGCCGCGGCGGACAAGGCCAATGCGCCTCCGACGGGATTGCCGGTATCTTTTCCTGGAGGTACCAAAAGCGATATACATCGTGGAACAGGGCAAGCACTTAGGCCACCTACGATCTTGATCTTGGCGGCTACCTTGGGCGGATTGATGTTGCGCCTTTGGGCATGCCTATGATTGTTATGATTCCGAGGCGTATAGTTGTGGACTTGGCTCTTGAATTTAGAGACTTGTAGTATAGCAAGACAGGAGCTCTCGGCAGGAGAGTCGGCATTCACTGACCGGACAAGGTCCATCACCTTTCTTTGTACATATTTTCAATAGTCGATGGAATTTTAATCATGGTGTTACAAACGTCCCGCCAACGATCTTCATCGGAGTTGTTCTTTGCAAAAAGAGACAAGATCTGGATTACAGTCTATAATGATGAAGCGAAGAGCTGGGTCGAAGTTCGGTAAATCTAGCTCAGCGCAAGTGCGACATTGATAACAGCATGCAAGGCATGGGAAGGAGGTGGGGCTCAATTTCAACTGAAGTAAGCCATATGTGTGATAATATACTATGCTGTAATTTACATCCTGAGCCTAGGGAATTCCGCCCACCAGCCGGCCGTACCCCCAGTCCTCTCAGGGTCAACTTTAAGCAGATATGTTGGAAGGATCTGGAAGGATTCCGGGGCTTGCTCTTAGGCGGGAACCTCCGAGGACCCCTTTGCATCGGACGTCACGTTTGAGCTTCCTCGAAGCCAACAGGAGATATATTCCATGTCAGGCTGTCTAGGCCAAGGTACCTTACATCCCATCATCCCACGGTGCTCTTCTTCAGATTCTGCACAGGGAGGGTACGGAGAGGAGCACACCATGGACGGCAACGGCAGAGAGTCGCACGGCGAGATAGCGCTCTCGCAATGGAATAAACTGGAACAACTGATCGGGGCAAGTAATGAGGGTCTACCGGTCACCTCGCTGAATGGCAGCGGTGGCGTTCGGCTCAATGGCCGAAGCTTGGACCTGGCGAGCGTTGTTGCGGTTTCAAGGTACCCAAGTTGAGCAATGCGATAAGGTACCGAGTAATGAACACGAACGTTAGATATGGTGTGCAAGCACTTCTTGACGAGGAAAGCCTTTCTAGGCTCACCGATAGTGCTGAGAAGCTTGAGGAGAGCCTTGGGGCTGGGAAAGTTATCTATGGTTAGGATCTTCTTCTTTGGTCGGATACAGAGTCGCTGAATGTTTGCACTGGGTACAGGTGTCAACACAGGCTTTGGCGGCAGTGCAGATACACGCAACAGCCAGGTGAATACGCTTCAGGAGACTCTAGTTCGTGAACTCCACTACGGCATTCTTGTGGATCCACCGACGACGAAAAAACCCATCCCGCCGAAGGGGAACGGTCATACCAACGGTCAGTCGAATGGCGGTTTGGTTTCATCCCTAGCGAGCTCACCATACGAGAGAGCTTTACCCCTAGGCGATCCGGTTGCTGCAACATGCATGCCTGAGTCGTGGGTACGGGCGGCTATACTCATCCGCATTAACTCGCTCGTCAGCGGTCATTCTGGTATTCGTAGAGTTGTAGTCGAGAGGATGGCAGACCTTGTAAAGCATGGTATCACTCCACGGATTCCCCTTCGCGGGAGTATATCTGCTTCCGGCGACCTGAGTCCATTGTCCTACGTCGGAGGCGCCCTCCAAGGGAAGATCACTTTGACAGTCTGGGCTGAAGATCCGAATACAGGAGTTCGGCGCGTGACAACTGCACGGCAGGCGCTCGTTGAGCGTTCTCTAGAACCTATTAAATTTGAAGCTAAGGAAGGTCTTGCTATTGTCAATGGCACCGCAATCAGCTGTGCAGTCGGAGCGTTGGCGATACACGAGGCTCAGAATCTGGCAACACTATCACAAGTCTTGACAGCAATGAGCGTGGAAGCGCTTCTAGGAAGCACGGAAAGCTTTGACCCGCTGTTCGCAGCAGTACGCCCGCATCCAGGTCAAATCGAGTCCGCCCAAAACATCGATCACTTTCTCTCCGGGTCGCAACTCGTTGCTGTCAATGACGGAGCAGAAGAAGGAAGTCTTCGCCAAGATAGATATTCGATTAGGACTGCGTCGCAATGGCTGGGACCCCTCCTAGAAGACCTATCTTTGGCGCATCAACAAGTGGCCATCGAATGCAATTCTGTTACCGACAATCCCTTAATCGACGATAAAGGCAGAATGCTCCATGGTGGTAACTTTCAAGCCAAGAGTATCACGTCGGCAATGGAGAAAACGCGACTTGCCCTTCAAAGTATTGGCCAGATGCTGTTCACACAGTGTACCGAGTTGATCAATCCCTCAACTAACAGAGGGTTGCCACCAAACCTCGTTGCGGATGAACCAGGCGAATCTTTCATATTCAAAGCGGTAGACTTGATGAGTGCTGCGCTCGAATCCGAGTTGGGCTTTCTTTCCAATCCTGCTGGGACTTATGTGCAACCTGCAGAAATGGGAAATCAGGCGATCAATTCTCTGGCCCTAATCTCGGCGCGATACACGCAAACAGCAGTGGATGTCCTGTCACAGCTCGCGGCTGGTCATTTGATGGCTCTTTGCCAGGCGCTTGATCTTCGGGCCATGGAATCTCTGTTCGTTCGTAGTTTTAAGGATCCTTTCGATGCGTCTGTTGGTGATACCTTCGGCGACTCAATGGATGATGCAGACCTGTTGAAACTCTGTGACACTTTGTGGAAGCAATTCAATAAACAGGTCAGTCAGACTATGACGATGCATTCGAGAAAAAGATTCCAAGCAGCAATAAAGACGCTGCAAGCCACTATCCTTGCCGAAGTTCCCACCGAGAAATGTGACATCGGCAGATTGAAGGCTTGGGGCGAACGTTGTATAGAGTTGGCATCGTCATCACATAGAACAACACGGGAAGAGTACATCGCAGATCCAGATGCGACTCCTCTCCTCGGGAAAGCCTCGAAGCGCATGTATGACTTTGTGCGGCGTGATTTAGGAGTGCCGTTTCTTTTAACGAAGATGTTGTTGGACATGGAGACTCCACAACCCCCCGGGGATGCGTTGATTGCAGATCATAAGGCCGATTCTTCAGCAGATCCAACGTTTGGTTACGCTTCCAGGACGAAGCAGAGATCCTCCGAGAGCAAGCGTAAGGCGGATTACTCAGAAGACCGTGCTTCCCGCGAGAGTAATCGCCCGAAGTCCAATGATAGTTTCACAGGAACCGGTGACACAATGGGGACTCTGATTGGGAAGATCCATGGCGCGATTGCAAACGGGAGACTATATGCTCCAGTCATGGCTTGTTTGCAGGAGGGCGGAAGAAACGCATAGGGTATCACACACGCAGTAGGTACTTCTTAGAGAATTAACAGACTAGCAATCTTACGAATCTCGGAAGATGTTCGTTTGGTGATTTAGTAGAAGTACGATTTAGTTAACAAAATCTGGCGCTTACCAATCAGAAGCTGGAGAAAAGGTGGTTTTTGCTGCTATGGAGCTTGAAGAACCGGGTCATTTGCATTCTTTCAACGCTAGTCCATTTACCCCTTATCAGCTCCAGAAAATAAGTATATATGATCTCATTATAATCGAATAGGATATTGTAAATAATATTAGCTAATCACTGTATAGTTTTTACATATAAAATGGAGAGAAGGGGAAGGGGTTTGCACCCGCGGGAGAGGGAGCGCGGCAAGACCCGAGACTGAACCGCTTGTTCTTCTCCCATAGTCATACTGTAACACACCTTTTCGATGCATGGAATCATGCGTTCTCGCCGCAATCATCTTCCTGCAAGAGATTCGCTCCATAGTCGTCCTGGCACCTGTATAAGTCCGAAGTACAAATCTTCTTATGTGCGCTATAATATCTAACGCTATCCGGCTTCAAGCCCGGACGACGGCAAACAACAAAGGAACTGAGTGACAGTGCAACCTTGAAACAGTCCCGACAGGCTCAATATGGCTTCAAAGCCCAATACTACGTCCCCTACCGGTCCCTTCCCGAGGGATTTCGTGCTTGCTGTCCCCCGCATGATGGCCCGAGCAGGTTCTTTCGCCTTTGATAGCATGCTTGGGTTCAGATATGGAGGGACTGTGATCGCCGAAGCCACTGGAAACAGGACCTGGAGTATGGTCTCAGAGGCTCTTTCTTCCGGCTCTGTCGCGAGTACAGCTGCTCCTATAGCCTCTGAAGCAGTAGCAGCAGCCGCTGCTGCTGCAGACGACTCACCAAGAGGTCTCGGCCTATTCGGCTTTCTTCAAGGCAGAAACTTCGGAGGCATCTTTGCATACATGACGAGCAAGTGGGCGATGGCATGTTTCACGCTGGTCAGTCTACAATATGTGATAGGGCCTACAGAAATATTCACCTGGGTTAGGGACTAATAATCTATAGGCCATTATCCTTAATCGAACTCAAATCTACTCTGCCGCCCGCCGTCATGTCCATCTCACTTGGCCGTTGCGATTGGCTCTACGGATAGCACCAATTCTTCTGTTCCTACACCACACCTTGCGCCTTCTTCAGGCTATGCGCTGCCAGACCTCGCCGAGCTTCTCCTATCTCAAGTATGGCAAGGCCAAGCATGTAGACCTAGACTTCTCCGAGGATGGTGGTCTACTATACTACATAAGCTCAACGCTTCTTTTGTGGGAGAGTGATGCGGATTCATGTTTGGCCGTCGACCTGATACCATCGAGGTCCGACAACTGGGGACGAAGAGGCTCATTGTCTTTGCTCTGGCCTCTATTCCGATCTCTGTGTCTCGGCCAGTTCGTCGAGACTATGTCATGTGCAGTGCAAGGGAGACCACTCATGACGGAGACAGGAATGTCTATCTTCGAAAGTTCATTAGCATTCGCGGAGGCTGAGGCTATGATTACTAGTCGGCTAGGCTACACCTGGTTAGGAGCCTCCAAACTTGGTCCAAGCAGATCTGCGTCAAGCGGAGATGGATTGATACTCAACATGATCCCTAGTAATAGGAGCAAAATCCTCAACATGTTGAATACTACACCCGAAGTCCTGCTTATGGGAGCGATCTCAGCCCTCAACAATCTTGGTAGCCATTTACTGGGAATCGTGGACATGCAAGCGCGATATCGTTTGTTAAACACCGGATTTTGGGGCCTGTGCTTTATGAGCACCTTCATCTGGGGTTTCTTCAGCTTAAGACCCGAGTCGGGCCCCGAGGCTATCATTATGCGGTTCCCTACAGTCTGCATTGTCGGGTTTTTGCCTCATATGCTCATACTTGTTGGCATCATAATCTGTGCCTCCATCTACTCCCTTGCCCTGCTGCTTTGCTTTCTCTCACCTCCCACCGAAGGACCAGCACCGCGATCATTTTCAGACCGGTTCAGATTGGCACGAGAGAACATGCAGGCCAATGCCCAGCTCACTAGTATACGATTAGACATGCAAGAAGACTTCTACACTGCACTTTTGAAGATCGGATTTTCCGCTCTTACCGTCGCAAGCGATGCTGTGTATCTGAACGAGGGACAGCGTATCAGCGTGGCACGATTGACTTGGCTGGAGGAAGAGCGGATGAAAGAAGTTGAGGCTTTTGCATCATCGAATGACCCATCTCGCCGCTTGGGCGTCCATCTAGAGAGATTGAAGCCGGGTAACTTGTACGAGGATGGCTCGATGAGGCCTTGGAAGAGCGGCTACGACAAGGCGACAAGCGTAAAGGCCGTCAGGGGTCTCCGTTTTCCTGATGCGAGAGCTGGAGCAGACGGTGTTGGCCACATGCAGAGAGGAGGTCGGTACTTGGTGGCCGGGCAATTCTTCCGCGGTATCTTTTGGTTATGGATTAGCTGGATTAGGGTGATAACTAACAAGGCTTTGAATAGAGCTGGTGTACGGCAACGGCCAGAATGGCTTCAACACTCAAAAGGAGGGAGTGGTGACCAGAGTACACAAGCTGGGCTGGTGCAGACGTCTGCTCCGAGTTCTTTGGATTTCTGGATCTTGTCAGATGAAGGCGTCCTCGAGTCCCCTAAAGATGACAATGTTGACGTGGCTTATGAGATGAGGAAACGGCAGCAATCTGACAGCGAGCACTGGGGTGAAAGGGAGGAGCGAAAGCTGGACTCAAGCACATACGACTGGTGGAAAAGTGGCGGCTGGTGGGGTGAGAAGGATGGGAGTGGCTCGTACCAAGCATCTACCAGGGACGATGACACCACAAGCGTGACTTCGACGTCAACAGCTGCAACCGACACAGACGATGAAGAATCAATCGATATTGGCTCGGGCGCCAGCACACCAACCCAACGACATCCTTACCCCTACCATTCCCGGTCCAAAAGTCCAACGCTTTCCAATGACCATGTCGACAACGTCCTCGATCCCAAGGATCTAGCTCGGCTCCTCGATCCACAAGACCAACAAGCACGCAGCGAAGCCCGGATGCTGTCACATCATCTCGCTGCCACCCGCGTGACCACTCGCTCCCAGTACCGACATGCGCAGACCTCTGCGAGTACTAGACTCCTCACCTCGACGCGTTACCGACCTTCAGTCTCGTCTGTCCCTGTCACCGGCCCCTTGTCTGCGGAAGAAGAGGCACAATTGCTCGAAGAAATGATTGTCAGTCGCCGATCGAAGCCTGTTGACGCGAATCAAGCAGGGGATAGTTGGCGCGACGGTGCTGCAGGGATGGGCCAGGGCGGCCCTCAATGCGTGGTATGCCAAAGCGCTCCCAGGAGCGTGCTCGCTTGGCCGTGTCGATGCTTGAGTTTATGCGAGGAGTGTAGAGTCTCCTTGGCGATGAACAATTTCGGAACGTGTGTTTGCTGCCGGCAGGATGTGGTGGGCTTTTCGAGGCTTTTCGTGCCGTGACTGGAAAGCTATATGGATGGGAAGGTCCATCCGGTTTTGGCGAGATGGTGCATTGGAAGGATCTGCATAGCGAGGGGGTTTTGGTATCTTGCATTTCACGGCTTGCAGCAGGTGAGGTCTGCATGCTCCTGGATTCGATCCTGTTATTATGAATAATGTGTATTGAATTCGTAGACATTTTCTCATTGCAAAGGTTTACTATTGGTGCTAGATCCAGTCAGTCGAGTCATGCTGGTCTGTCTATAAGGCCATGGCTGGAAATTATATTTTCAAGTAAACGCCTCACACTATGCCCAGCGAATGCACGTACTATCAACTCCTTCGCACCACCTTGATTCGGCTGGAGTCGAAATCACGACTTGGGTCCAACTGCTCGGTATCACTCGTTTCACCGTCCATATCATCATCAGTCATCAGCGTTGTCTCTTCAGCTTTCGCTGCTTGTTCCCGCTCCAACCTCTCCAACTCATCAAATTCCTCTTTTCGATCGATCCACCGCTCTTGGACGTCGCCGACAGTCATCCCTTTCATACCCTCTCTCATCGCAACCTGCCACACCGTATCATTCGCTCCCTCCGCCCCACCAAACGCATACCCTCCCGCTCGATCAATCGCCTGCAGCAAAGTCATCATGCTCCGCTTGTCCTCCACCGCCAGGGTCTCGAACCCTACCAGACCGAAATCTTCCACCAGATCCACGACTGCGTTGTTGAGCCCTTCGTATTTCGGATGGCGCATCACTGGATTCTCGTCCGCTAGATGGGGGAGCAGGTAGGAGAGGTCCTGCACTTCGGTGTAGTAGTCTAGGTTGAAGGGGAGGGGACCGTAGCTTGCTAGCTTGTCGATCTTGGTTAGGACGTTTAGGTGTGAGAGGTCCATTTGTAGCATAGCTCGCAGGGAGAGGAGGAGTGTCGATATGTATAGAGAGGGAAGCGTCAGGCAGTACGAGTCTGTCAGATGAAGCGCTACTAGCTGTGCAGTCGCGGTATGTCAGCCTATGCTCAGTAGCTGCAAGACGTTTGTTTGTTGGCATGAAGGGAATAGCGGACTCTGTACCCAAGCTTCTGTATTCTGAAAAACACATTCCGAAGACTCGAATGATGCGTGAACAGTTCCACCTGTCCGGGACAGTCGAACAACACGTAGTCTTCTCCCAACCCTTTCAGACCATCTTCCAGCCACTGTTTGTTGTGTTCCAACTCTTCGAGAGCGTACAGCACCCCACCATTTGGTCCCAGTTCCTCGTCCGCCATGATCTCCTCTAGTGTGACCAAATCCCGTATGTCGAGCGCGCATGGGTAGGAGGTGCGGTCGTTGGCTGGATCAAGGTTGACGACTGAACATTTGCGGCCAATGGCGGAGAGGAATTGGTGCATGCCATCACAGTAGGTAGATTTCCCAGAGCCCGGAGGCCCGATGACTAGCTGAGCGAATGGCATGATAAATGATACTGAGTACTGTAATGCAGATTATAACCATGGTGATTCTACGACGTAATTGATAAACGCGGAATTCCGCCGCTGTAGTGCAGACAAACACATTGTGCTATAACTGCAACCCCAAAACACGTCAATATGATAACTCGTAAGCTCCAGATACTTCCCTATTGTTGGAGTGCTAGACTAACGAGTCATAGCACAGTATGAGCTCGCCGACCCTCCAACAGATGCCATCGCCGCAATTCAATTCGCGCCCACTTCCCTACGCCTACTCGTAGCTTCGTGGGACAAGCACGTGTACCTCTACGATACCTCCGTGGCTGGTGGGCAACTGCTAAAGAAGTTCGAACATCGAGCTCCCGTTCTAGATGCTTGCTTTGGGGAGGATGACAATGAAGCGTATACAGCTGGATTGGATTGGGATGTTAGACGGTTTGCTCCACTACTACTTGGACAAAATGACAACAGCTGATGTGTCAAAGGATCAATCTCTCTACCGGCGCTCAAACCGTTCTCTCCTCCCACAACGCAGGCGTAAAATCCGTCCTCTTTGCCCAGTCACAGAATCTACTCATATCAGCTTCCTGGGATTCAACACTCCACATCCACCACCTCTCCGACCCTTCCAAATCACCCGTCACAATTTCCCTACCCAACAAGCCCTTCTCCCTCTCTCTCACTGCCACCAAGCTCGTTGTGGCCATGGCTTCTCGCGCTCTCCATATATATACGCTCGCAGACCTGGCGTCAGACGCGGCAGCCCAAGGCATTGAACCCTGGCAACGGCGCGAGTCTTCGCTGAAGTTTATGACCAGGGCCGTCGCTTGCATGCCCAATGATCAAGGGTACGCGTCTTCGAGTATCGAAGGTAGGGTGGCCGTCGAATGGTTCGACCCGTCACCAACCTCGCAGAGCCGCAAATACGCTTTCAAATGCCATCGTCAAGCATCACCTGAAGGCATCGACGTCGTGTATCCAGTCAATGCCCTGACCTTCCATCCTGGTCATGGCACATTTGCTTCAGGGGGCGGAGACGGATTTGTAGCCTTGTGGGATGGGGTTGCGAAGAGGAGGATTCGGCAGTATCAGAGGTATCAGTCTAGTGTGAGCGCATTGAGCTTTAGCAGCGATGGGAAGTACCTAGCCATCGCTGTGAGTCCTGGATTCGAGGACGGCAAAGAGGGAGTTGGGGAGGGAACCATTGGCGTCTATGTGAGAGAGCTAGGTGAAGGCGAGGCAAAAGGGAAGGGTATGAAGTGAGTGGAAGTACCCATCAGTGTGTCAAAGTTTCCGATTGGGATACATAAGTCACTCTTGCCGGCCATGCGTCCGATAAGACGGAATGTATTGGTAGGAAATGGTGCAATGCCGGCTACATTCCGACTTGGAAGAAGGTGTGGGCCCCTTAATGCTTGATAATCACTAGTCGTCGAATGATATCCTCGAGAAGCCTCGACATGGTCCAAATTTGGGGGCTATAATGGATATGGCCTGCTCCTCGCGACAAGAGTACAGATTCCTTTTTCAGCCCTTAAGTTTTCATTGGCTCAGCGAGCTAGGACGTGATCACATCACACAGCTTTAGTCGCCGTGTCTTGGACTGAAGGATGTGGAGCGACGCATACAAGATATATCAAGTGCGCCTTTCGTCTCAATTATTTCTTAATGCTTGCTCTGGATCCCATAACCACCTTCGATCCTACCAGCCCTGCCAATCGAATCGAACTATCAGGCAAAGGAGCCGAGTCATGGCAAGGCTCCCACCAGGCGCACCGTGCCACGAGTCGGCACGGTTCGTGGAAGGAGTTCGCTGCCGCTTCGCCTCCACTGTTTCTTCGCCGGCCGCATTCTCACGCAAAGCTCCCCTCTATGTTGATATTTGACACATTATCACCATTTCTTCATCATTATCACGGCTTCAATGCTATCGTGGCCGGGCAGCAATTGGCGGGATCTGTTGGAGCATGCAGTGTAGCTTAGCCAGAGCCAATGGCCACACACCACGAGCTGCGCTGTCGCAGATCTTCGCCAAATTAAGATGCGGCTCTGTGGTTTTCTGAGAGCTGCTTAAGACAGAGGGATACACGCACCGTGGGCTAAACCTTTGCGATGGCGATGGACTAGGGCTTTGGTACACCGTCATGAAATATCCATTCTGTCCTTCAGTCCCTACCTTAGCGTCTCTATCCCACCGTTTCCTGCCATTCCCCAGTTGCCGACTTACTTCCTCACCGGCTTTATCCATTTATTATACACAAGCTTCTCACCGCTTAGAACGAGCTTCAACGCAGCTACATTGAAGTCCACTAGTTTCTTCTCGAACCAAATCCCCACATACAGCCCTCCGCAACGAAGGCCGATTCACCTATAACAAGGAATATACCCCCAGCGTATCAGTGAGTCATCAGTGAAGCTTTCAAGTGCCCGGAAGGTCCGCGCTTCGTCTCAGATCTACCATGCCTCCCGAAACCCTGACCGAGCCGGAGACGAGGCTGCAATATTTTACGCCTAACGCTTCAACGGTATCGCCCACGTCACAGCGGACCACCCTTTCGTGCGAACAAGTCGCCTCCGCAAAGCTCCTGAGGCTCGGGACGGAACCGACTTCACAGGACTCCATATATGTGCAAACAAAACGTATAGACTCGGACCTTGAAGCTCAGTATGGCTCCGACTCCATACATTCTTGGGGCTCGGCGGAGTCATCTTCGAACAGCTTGGACGATTCGAATAAAGATCTACCACAACCTACCCGGGATCTCAAGATGAGATATATAGGCGGTCATTTTGGCGAGGTTATTCCCCACTTGGACGAGGCAAGGGCGTTTCCCAATAACGATACCGAGGATCGATTCATGAAGGACAAGACCGAGAGGGCTCGTAGTAAGCTTGTCATGTCTGATGTTGCTGGCTTGCTGCTGTACTAAAAGCCCATGCTAGCTACCACTCGTGCGGCCGACAAATTCGAGTCGCACCTACTACCCGATGCGGAACCGGAATTGTCCCTACATCGTGATCAAATATCGGGATCGTGGGTAAAGAGGAGGACTACCAACACAGTCCGCCGTCGGTCGATATCGAAGAACAACAACATCACCGCAGGAGGCATCACGACACTAAAAAGATCATATTCGTTTTAGCCATCGGTCGTGGTCTTTGTCATACGGTGTCTCGGTCTATATCCCCACATTTGCATGACATGATCGAACATGATACGGTATTATCGCAGTGATTAGCGTTCAAGCGTCGTTTTGCCCTTTGACATACGTTCGAGATACCCTTAAGCTAGGGAAGGCGTTGTCCATCATCCATGCAGCGTAGGCGCTTTGGAGTCGGCTGTTGATTTACGGTCGTGGATTGACAAAAGGCCACTAGATGATGATGATGAGACCATCGAAGATTACGAATACAATACTGCATTGCTAAATACTTCTCGTATACAAGAGCTCCAGTGTTTGTCCAAGATAATGATCTCTCATTCGTTCAATCATTCCAGGTACCAAACATCCAACCCTATCGTCCCAGCTCCAAGTCCGGAAAAACTCACTTGCGTTACCGCCGCACGCCAAACATATCAGCTCCCCGTCCGGAAAGGCTCACATGCATTACCGCCGCATGCATAAGCTGCATAGGACGTTAGGATCCCAAAAGCTCCTCCGAGATGGCTTCCCCTGTGGCATGGATATGTCATCCCCATCGCTCACAACCAACCAACCAACCAATCAACCAATTAGTCCCCATCATCTACCATTAAAACACTCACATATACACGCTCACATATTAACACCACCTCACACTTATATATTTCGCTCGTTCATTCATTTGAAACCCACTCTAAACCACGCCTCCTCCCTTACATATCAACACCGAATCACTCCACCTTGTTACTTACCACTCTCACATCTTCCATACACCAAACTCTATTACATAACCTCACCCTAAACACCCCGAACCCCCTAAACCCCCAAAATCCTGCACAGCCGGCATATCCTTCAGCTCTTTAATGCGATTGCCTAAAAGCATTAGGACTATACTAGAACCGCTGTCTACATATACAAACGCAAAAATATAGGAACGCTATTTTTATGTTGTTGATTGGTAGGAGTTGGATGGACAGAGAGTGATTAGCGGCTTAGAAGATGGAAATGTTAGGGTTCAATTGGGTATTTAAGGGATGGTAGTTATGGTGGGGATGGAATGGAAAGGGTGGGTAGGGGTTGTGGTTGTTGGGTAGTGGGAATGGGAGCAGGGAAAGGGGCTGTGGTTGTGGTGGTTGTAGTGGTGGGAATGGAAGGCGTGCTCGGAAATTGGCAGATGGTGTTGGAGAAACCGGGTGTATGCAGAGTCTGGATTCAGGCTTCAGAGGTACAAATCGCTATTGAAATATTTGACTGGAATTCTAGCCTGCCGTTTTGAAGACTGGGGTTTCGGGAGAGTTGCTGAGGATGAGGATGAGAATAAGAATGACTTTCATATCGATAGGAAGCAGCGGTGGGATGGACGACTAACAATCCTGATGGCAAATTTCGTTATAACGTGCTTCCAAAGCTCTGTGCTTAGATAGATAGCATCTAGCTAACATCCTGGCGCGTGCTTAAGAGTGAAATTCAGATGGCGAAATGGTGGGATACATAGCGTGCAAGAGCCGATGAATCATAAAAGAGAGCAAAGCTTCCCTACCAGTGAGCATCCAAAGCTCTACTAACCCTCTCAAGCAGCTTCCGTCCACCCAGCAAGGGCTCAAACCTCGCAAATCTCTCCTCAAGAGACATCTTGATAAACGCAGTGAGCCCGAACGGCAGGGCGCCACCTTCTTCGTCCTGATCATCTGCCTTTAGAGAGCCTAGGATTGCTTGAGCGGCGGAAGCGTTCATGCCTGCTCGCCTCAAGAATACTTCCCATAACGTCTCATCCTGAATTGGCTTGAGATCTGGGTCGGTAACACCATGCTTGACCATCATAGCCACGATCCAGTTCGCCAGATCATCAATTCCACCAGCTACAAACGTGACGTGGACGTCGGATTGCAGCGTCAAGCAAAAGCTTGTAAGCTCGGCGAGAGCTTCACAGTCCCTCTCATCGACCTGAGAATTACCATCGGCAACAACTTCGAGCGAATCTCCCGCCTGGCGATCTTCGTTCACCAAGACTAGCAATCTTTCATACCTTGGAGCTACCTTGCTAATCCGTTCCTGGACGATAGATCTAGCAACCCGCCCAGGCAATGAGCGTTGTTTGATCTTCTGCAGTGTCGTCCATATAAGACCTGTGCATGGGGAAAGGGCTATGTCTGCTTCGTCTGCCATCGTGCTTTGGGTTGTGGAGCATGCCTTGAGCTTTGGTGCAGGTCTCTGCTGCGGATCCAGGTAGAGGTTGAAGTCTCGCTCGATGAATTCTGCGCAGGGGAAAAGGCGCTGGATTTGACGAGCTAGCTTTCTGTTGCTCAAAAAGGAAGTTGAAATGACGAAGGGAACCGCAATTGTAGGGACAATAATTGCTGGTGATGGCATTGGTTGATTATCTGCTATAGTGGCACGAGAGTCGGAATTAGCAACCTGCTTAGGCGAGTTGGTGTTTGCTACGGGCCTTTCTGTCTGGAAATATTTGTCTGCGGTCAACTTTGGCCTTACAATTTGGCCGTTTCTCACGGCCATGTAGCTGTTCAGCGAATTCAAGGCCGAGAAGCTAGCGAATGGTATCCCAGGGTCTCTTGACTGTGCTTCAGCACCCTCATTGGGATTTCCTGTCTTTAGTGCTTTAGGATTCAGGTTTTTTTGTAGCAATTCATCGTTAATATATTCCAGCTCGAATTTCCTTTTCTTTACGAGCGACTCGATGTCTTTTTCTTCTGGAAAAGTCCCCTCTGTAAGCTCCTCGTCTAGTTCAGCGAGCTCATCCAATATGCGTAGACCGTCAGGCTTCCACGTCAGAGTCTCGACATCGACTCGATCGGGTTGCGTGAGATACTCATCCAGGACGCCATCATCGGAAATGTGCTCTCGCGTCTCTATTCTTCCAAGGGCGGCAGGAATAGCTGTCCATTTGAGCTCTCGTTCGAGCTTTCCACTGACAGGCCAGTTGTGCTCACTGAAATGAAGGGACTTCATCTCACTAAGAGCTTTCTTATATAGATCCTGATCCTTGGCCTTCGGGTCTTGGTGAATAGCATTCCAGGGAGCAACAGGCAGTGAGAAGTCCATGATTGGTACAGGAACTCTAAGCGTAGTGTCCACCTCCTGCAGCTGCTCCTGCTCAATGCTGCGTTCGGCTTTAATGCCTATTGGACGAATGGTCTCCTCAAAGAACACATCAATGTCGTCCGATGATATATTTTCCGGTTTGGGGATTGGCAATGGTATGTCATGCATGACTTCTGTCAAAGACTCCCTCCAGGAGACACTTTTTCTCTTCCATGGCGGAAGCTGCTCTGACGTTGGCGGTGATAGCAGCAGGTCAACTTTGCGATCTTGCAATGATCGTCTTGGGGTTGATGGTAGCGATGGCGGGTTTGCGATGCCTTTCAGCGGACTATACAGATCACCAAGCGTGTCAAGATCCAGCGCCACCTGGCTTAGATCTTGCGGGCCCTCTTCTCCTTCCTTGGTCGCTGCTCGGAAGGCATCGTCGTCGAAGATCCTTCGCTCTGCCTCCTTAGCCTCTTCTCGGGTCGGACTGGTATGGTCGGACAACAGCTCGAACCGGCCAGTATCAGAGGAAGGTATGAACGGCAGGGTGACTGGGGACATAGGCAGCAGAGGTGGCGATACCGGCTGCACCTTGATTTTCTGTGGTAATGTTAGTATTCATTGACATCCATCGGTCGTACATACCCTAGTGTAGGGGGTATCGACGTTATCGAAGACTTCATGACTGCCGCCCTCTAGATCGATTCTCAATGTCTCATGAAGGTAAATCAAAGCTTCTTTTGGGAGCACTAGTCTTTCGGCCTTTAATTTCCTATGGTACTCATTGGGCCAGTCATGACACGTCGAGGGCCACCCAAACCCCTCATCTGCCTCTTCATCAACAGTCTCAAACGGCAAGAATTCTCGTTCCAGATCAGGCACAATCTTTGGAGCAAATCGAAGTAGGTCAACCTCTGGATCTGTGCGTAGTAAAGGGAGCTCGTGTTTCAATCGCCTCACTCGATGAACGTCGAAATCATCATCGACGTCGAATGGTTGTGGTGGATGTTTCGCTAATGCCGCGATCTCTGAAAGTAATGACGCAGTATCTGCGTCGACCTGTATTCGGTCCTCAGGAAGCTTGACACAGTCGCTGCGGATTTGGAATAGATCAGCGGTATCGTCGAGCTGCGACAGGAAGTCATGCGGAGCCGCAAGGCCTTGTAATGGATTTTCTTCGAGATGGTCATGGATTAGGCCATGAAAGCGTGCGTATTCTATGATTGAGGGTTCCACATCTTGCGACATGGTCAGAACGCAAATCCATCTGCCGTGCCTCGCATCTTAGACTATCGTACAATCTGGGTATGATCTAGGGAAGTCAAGGATTGGATCAAGAAAGTGGTGATGCTTTTCGCCTTTCCATCATGCCAAACTATTCGACTAGTCTGAACTACAGAATCCGATTCTCAAGGGACTCACCCCACATCGTATGAAGACTGAGTAGTGGCCGTACAGCACACTTTTTATTGCGCCAATCCTATGCGAGGCCTAGTAGTCTTGCGTCGATCGTAGCCTATGCTGACCGTAGTGTACTGATGTGTAATCACTTTATCGCATAACGAGACAATCAGTGATGAGAGCGGAAATACACACAAGCAACTTCTCAACCGAATCATGCTGCCGAAAGTGAATTTTCCTATACTCAGTCGTTGGAGTAATCTTGACCTGATCCGATTCTGTTGGCCTTAGTAGATCGTAGCGGGCGTTCATCTCATTCCCTGCGACGTTCGAGCAGAATCGAAGATCGAATGTTCTGCCTGCCCTGCCATCTGCTAGCTTAGGAAGACCGATGTTATGAATCTCGGTGCCGATTCTGAGATCGTAGCTAAAGATATCATTTACATCGGCAACGAGGTCGCGCATATGAGGGTCGCCTTGAAGCCTCCTGACATAGTAGGGCAATTCGGTCAAAGGTCCTAAGCGAACATCAGGAAAGATTGGTGAACTAACATCTCATACTCATAATATTACTGTGTTTATGTCCGACTAGGCTTATGCCAATATTTTCTTTGTGGAACGTAGATTGGGGTTGGTACTTGGTCCTTCAAGGACAGGAGCCAGAATGTGTAAATGAAGTCTATCATGCAAGTGCAAACAGAGACAAGAAAGGGAATGACCTGTCTGAAATACGGTAGTGATAGAATACACTGAGCGGTGTGATATTGCCCGTATGAATCACCGATCTGATATCGAGGTGAATAGTCATGCTGGTTGCGAATATTACGCACGCCACGGAGTTGGTCGACTATATTGTAATAATCTTATAGGGATCATCTTCTTGCATTCCGCATGGCAAAAGTGGTGATATGAGACTGATTTCTTTGTTCCAGACCTGTTATCCGCATCGAAGTCCAGCCGTTACCGCCGTCGACAAAAACGCTCGATGGCGGTGGAGCTTGACCGGACGATTGCCGCAGTTTGGCCGCTGCTACCTCCACAGCTCCTTTGATTGCGCTAAGGCAGTCGTATTGCAAACTTGCCGTCTAGCTAACAAGAGCTAGAGACGGTCGTGTCAACATTGAGCTGAAGTTGGGTGCTGCTGTCTTCACATATCTACCTCATCCCTCACAGAGTACACAATTCGATCAGACATGCGTTAGGCTTGTCGAATGCAGATTCCTTGGCCTTATTGCTGTGCTTCCATCCTCAAGATCCCTAAAAACTCAACTCATCGACCCAGCTAACAGCCCAAGACAATGCATCAAGCAGCTTGCTGCAAGTTTGTATCACAGGAGAAACCTTGCAGGGTCGCAGATCCCATCAGCATACGCGGGATATGACGCTTGTTCTTTGACTTGGCACCGTAGTATCCGGTGCTGTGGAATGCAGCGTAAAGCCCGGCCCTCCTGAACCTCTGGTCTTCTTATAGGAGGTGGTTCCTTGAAGATGAGTAAGCCCGCAAACGACCGCGCGGGACATCCTGATCTCTTCGAAGTCACATTCATACTCTGCTCTGTTGGCCCATAAAGGTATGAGGGTCTCGATGAATACCAATCTTTTCGGGCTCTTACATCTTTCTTGTTTCGGCGAGGCGTATTGAATGCCATTTATCTGCTGTCATTATGCTAGAAGACTGAATCCATACGATGAAGAGACGACCTTCCGCCACACCAGGAACACTATCCAATCAACCAAAACCAGGTGAAGATCCAGTCATCAACTAGCCTACCCTGCGGATATGGATTGATTGCGGCGCCGCAGAAAGATGGTCATCGGGAGCAGACGACTGAAGAGGCGATAACGAACAGTGATGATACCATAAGTTATCTTTCAGCACCAAGCAAGCCTGTCCTTTCATCAGCCCGGTTTCCATTTCCCGGCTCCGCGTAACCATTAATAGCTGAATCGTCCGTTCTACCCTCTGCGTGATTTCTGTTCCTCCATTTCCTGATCTCGAAAGTGAGGGCCATCCCTAAGAGACACCCTTGGAGTACTCCGGTCACCAGATATATTCCCCATGTACTCCATCCCTCCCATCCAAACCTTGCTGCCAGGCTTGCTACCCAGACAAAGCTCCCAGGCGTTTGTATGCACATCATTGGTATGCTCAAACTGCCTATCGCTTGCAACTTCCATGTTGTCCATATCTGTGGTAAGAATTGTATTGCAGCAAGACAAGTGCCGAGTATGCCGAGGAAATGGGCCCAGCCGGCGAGATGAGTGGGATTTCGATACCAAATGGTTGCGGATGCTGTAACAGTGACAACAAGGTGCAGGATGCAGATGAGGAAAACAAGAATGGCAGTGCGGTAGGTGGGCTGATTGTGGGATTTTGAGGTGGATGTGAACGGCGTCGCAGATGGGAAAAACAGCAGAAAGAGCAGCAATCTAGAAGCGAGAAACGACAATGTAAGCGACTGAGTTCTGGCTCCAACAAATAGCATATCACTAGAAGGACTTACATCACCGTAAAACAAGCCCACTGTACACCCACCTGTGCTATGCCTAATAACCCTGCCACACAGTCGAATCCATTCAGCTCCTTACAGCATGCTAGATCTCGCTGACTAGGCGGCAGGGTGACTATGTTGGCGAAAGCGCAAGTGCCGGATGTAGTGCCTAGCAAGACGAAGTAGGGAGAGATGCCTTCTGAGGATCGCCGGGAGATGATGCGAACGTGTTGGGGAAGGTAGGATACCAGGATACCGAGGAGAATAAAACTTGGGGAAGTGAGCAAACCAACTCCAGACAGCATGTCGAGCAGTACAAACATAGAAAGCCCAAAGTTCCAGTAACTCGGTGACGAGCGTTCGTCACAGCGTGTGCCACCGTAGAGCTCCATCCTGTAGAGCTTCACTGAAGATAAAAGCGTCAAAGTAAATTTTCCTTCTGCTTCAGCGCGAAGCTTTGTTGATGATTGATCACCCCATGATCTTGGATGAAGCAGGCGTAAGGGAAGGTAAACAAGCACTAGGCTCGTGATTTGCGGAGAAAAGGTCAGCCTTGCGGAGCAAGCGGGGCACTGGGGGTCCACCTTCAGTACCCTTTACCCTGTAACCCGGACTCGGTGTTCATCGACAAGCATATCGCGATGGACTCTTTCCATGCGACTGCTGGCGATGCTGATGGCACGGTTTCGCTGACATTTAGTCTGTACGTCAGCCAATTGTATAGCTATCATCAAGCTAACCAAGCATTAGCTTTTCTCGAGGCATGGCATGAGTACCGGGCTCTTTTCATGCTTGGGGCAATACTACTTGCTTATACTACACACCGATACACGAGCTGGCGATCAAGAAAAGAGAAGGCAACAATCTCTCCTCTTGACAGTGAAATATGTACAACACCCAGATACTCGGAAACGGTAGACTGGCAGGATCTGAAGCCTGATACGGATCCTGTTCAGGATGGAGCGGTACGATCGCTTGAGATAATCAACCAGGATAAGCAGACTGCAGGAAGGCCGTCGATCGTGTCCACGCGTTCGCGTACAGGACCGAAACGGGTGATCGGCTCAAAGCGTGACAGGTCATTACGCACAGAGACAGTGCAGGATGAAAAGATCCAACCTCTGGTATTTTTCTCATCGCTGAATGGAACAACCGAGAACTACGCAAGGCGATTGGCTCGCGATTTGGAGGTGTCGTTGAAAGGGTATTCTTCGACTCTTCTAGAACCACAAATACATGATCTATCGTACATTGACTACGATGACTTCTTCGTATCGTCACCAAAGGACTCTAAACTCGCCCCAAACCATCAATATTTCTACCTACTATTACTGCCAACCTATAACATTGATACGACGCTGGACAACTTCCTAGCGCATCTCCAGGAGACTCACCATGACTTTCGAATTGATACTGCACCCCTATCTGGTTTAGTCGGCTATTCTGTGTTCGGCTTCGGCGACAGAGAGGAGTGGGCTACGGAGGAAGAGGGATTTTGCTCCCAAGCAATTGAGGTTGACAGATGGATGGCTAAATTGACGGGCAAGAAAAGAGCGTTTCCACTTGGGCTAGGGGATATCAAGTCAGACGCTATGAAGAGGCTGGAGGAGTGGAGGGACGGTGTAATCAAGGTGCTGCTTGATGTTGCAGCTCTTGGAGGACTTGGTGAAGGCGTCGTGGGAAGCGGTGACCCGGTGGAGAGTGACGAGGAAGAGCTTGTTGACGAGATTACAATCCCAGAGCAACAGCCAAGAAGGCCTGCGAAACGAAGACGACGGCAACGAAGACCGGATGTTGATGATCTCGAAGATGTGGGAGGCAGGGCGGCCCCCGAGGTCCTTGAGCTTTCCACTCAACAATCTTCATCTCTGCCGGTCCCAATTGATTTCACCACCACTCTATCCGTCCCTCCACGGAATCATCAAATCCCCAAGGCCATGGTTCCCGTGTCTTCCCCAACCTACACTGCTCTCACAAAACAAGGTTACACAATAATCGGCACCCACTCCGGCGTCAAAATCTGTCGCTGGACCAAGTCCGCTCTCCGTGGCAGAGGCTCATGTTACAAGTTCTCCTTCTACGGCATCAAATCCCATCTTTGCATGGAAACCACCCCTTCGCTCTCGTGCAGCAACAAATGCGTCTTTTGCTGGCGCCATGGTACGAACCCAGTAGGCACTACGTGGAGATGGCAAGTTGATCCACCAGAGATGATCTTCGAAGGTGCCAAAGAAGGGCACTACAAGAAAATTAAGATGATGAGGGGTGTACCCGGAGTCAGAGCGGAGAGATTCCAGGAAGCGATGAGGATCAGGCATTGTGCTCTAAGTCTCGTGGGAGAACCTATCTTCTACCCCCACATCAACGAGTTTGTAGCAATGCTCCACGAGGAGAGGATATCGAGTTTCCTGGTCTGCAATGCACAACATCCGGACCAGCTTGCTGCGCTCAAGCCCGTAACGCAGCTCTATGTGTCGATCGATGCCAGCAATGCCGAGTCCCTGCGCAAGATCGATAGGCCTCTGCATCGGGACTATTGGCAGCGTTTCACCCGTTGTTTAGACATATTGAAAGACAAGCGGTTCAGGATGAGGACCGTGTTCCGCCTCACACTAGTCAAAGGCTTCAACATCGACGAAGAAGTAGAAGGCTACGCCGACCTCGTCGCTCGCGGCCTCCCATGCTTTGTCGAAATCAAAGGAGTCACCTACTGCGGTACTTCCTCCTCCGCAGGCGCAGGCTTGACGATGCAGAACGTACCCTTCTACGACGAAGTCACCGCCTTTGTCGAAGCGCTCGATGCAGCGCTGGAACGGAGGGGTTTGGGATATGGCATAGCGGCCGAGCATGCGCATAGCTGCTGCGTGCTGATCGCGAGCAGGAGGTTCTTTGTGGAGGGGAAGTGGCATACGCTGATTGACTATGAGCGGTTTTTCGAGTGCTTGGAGTCTGGGGAGGAGTTCTCGCCGGAGGATTACATGGGTTCGCCGACGCCGGAGTGGGCTACGTGGGGGCGGGGAGGCTTTGATCCGGCTGATGAGAGGGTTGATAGGAAGGGGAGGCCGAAGGTCGCTGGGAAAGCGGTTGATGTTTTGAATGGGTCGTGAGGATAGTGAATCACTGCATAAGCAGCTCAAAAGCAAAGGACAAATATCTGCGAGGCTTGCGCTCCAGGCCCATGGAGGTCAAGATAACCAAATGCCAGCGAACAAAAGGACCAGACACGTCAAATTGACTGAATAATATTCAAGTCATTTATTTCATCCCTTCCTTAATCTATTCTCCTCATCTGGAATCGTGATCATATCCTCCCGTGCAGGACCCGTCCCTATATACTTGACCTTGACCCCCACAGAATCCTGAATGAAATTCACATACTTCCTCGCATTTTCGGGCAAGTCTTGAAATGTCTTCGCTCCTGTCGAGGGAGCGTTCCATCCGGGTAAGGTCTTGTATATCACTTCCACCCTCTCCAGTTTCTTCAGATCGGCTGGAAAAGATTCCAAGGTTTCGCCGTCGAGGTTGTATTCGACGGCTACGGGAATTTCCTTGAAATCATCCAAGATATCCAGTTTGGTGAGGTTGAGGTGGGTGTAGTGGTTCACCATGTCGCTGTATTTGATCATCACGAGGTCTAACCAGCCGCAGCGCTGGTAGGGCATCAGGATCAGTATATCACATACAAGTGTGCCTTCCCGTTCTTCCCGCAGGATTTGAGGAGCGGGGAATGAATGCTTACCCGTTTCCGGCCTGTAGTAACTCCAAATTCTCGCCCGATAGTCTGGAGTTTCTCTCCGTCTGCATTCAGCTGTTCGGTGGGTAAGGGGCCGTTGCCGACCCTGGTCGTGTACGCCTTGACGACTCCGATGGTCTCCTTGACCTTGGATAGGTTGAGACCGAGGCCGGTGAAGACCCCGCCTAGACAGGTGTTGGAAGCTGTGACGTAAGGATACGTACTTGCAAGGACAAGGTCAGTCAACGTTCGGAGACCAGGTGTCTTGCTCTAAAGATAGATGCGACCAGAGCAATAGGCTTACCCGTAATCTACATCCAGCATCAGAGCATTGGCCCCTTCAATCAATAGATTCGTTTCGGGCGATGACTGAATCTTGTTGATAAATGGCACTGCATCACGCACAAATTCTTTCAATTTGCCACGATATGTGTCGAAGCTAGCGATCTCCCGTTCCACATCGTACTGCAAAATCTCCCCATAGCGCTTTTGGTAACCTGCTGATAATGCACGGAGTCTCCGGTCAAACATCTCTTTGTCAAATATGTCCGATATTCTGACCCCTGAGCGATTGCTTTTAGTGCTGTAACACGGGCCAATCCCCTTTTTGGTTGTCCCAACGGCTCCTTTGCCCAGTTCCTGCTCTTCCAGACCGTCGACAAGTTGGTGCAAATCAAAGACAACCTGGGCTCGGTCGGATATGTATATCCTGCCATTGGTGTCGAGCCCCTTGTTCTTGAGATCTTCCAGCTCTTTGAAGAATGATGGTATGTGAACTACAACGCCCGAACCAATTAAATTGGTACACTTAGGATTGACCAATCCAGACGGCAGTATATGAAAGTCATAAGTGACACCATTTGTGACAATGGTATGGCCAGCATTATTTCCTCCTGCGAAACGGGCACAGTAATGGGCGGAGGCGCATAGTATGTCAACGAGTTTGCCTTTGCCTGCGATTGCGTGTCAGCCTTCTGTCCGCAACTAGATCTTTTTTTCCGCCAATGCCTGTAAAAGCAGGACCAATTGGGGCCTTCAGAAGGGGGCCGCTGTAGGTTGCTACCCCTTGAACTTCCGAACAGATATGGTGGCGATTCAACTTCCTTGTGTTGGGAGATGAACAGTGTGTGAACGCTCGTCGACGGGTCTAATACTTACCCTCATCACCAAATTGGCTGCCCAAAACTATGGTAGCCATCCGTCGTATATCTCCTCTTAGGCTACTGCAATGCCATAACTACTCCATAGGGTCACCAACAATCGATTGAGAATGACAGTAGAGTGGGTGCTGGAAAGAGTAGAGTCATAGAAGTGGCTCGCGCAGTTGGCGAATGTCAATTGACTCAAGATCCTTGCGAAGCTTCGAGCGCGAACCGTCGTTCCGTCTGGAAACCCGCGAAATTTTGGGTTCAACGTTCTGGGGATCTCTAAGGGCGAGAAAACAGTTGCTCGGGGATCATTTGGGGACCTTACGCCGAAATCTTAGGCTTACCTGCGGGTATCGTTCGGCCGTTGCGGCCCCTTTCAATGTACATCATCGGCGGGAAGGCCCGTACTAACTTCGAAGAGGACCTGTTTTTCGGCTCATACGTGCATTCCGGACTAGTCCTGAGTCAGACTAGCAGCTTGGAGCCCCAGCCTGTCTCTGACTCGGACTTCATCTCGACTCTTCTATGGAGCATGCCCGCGCAATCATGTACCAACGATCACCTCCGCTGACCAGTGAGGAACTTATACGTGCATCGGCCTCTCAACTTGCATCTCCCTCTCAAGGCTCTCCCATTCAGCGATGTGTCAACCATTGGATATGCTGCAAGGGGCAACGAACCTTTCGCGCTGACTTGTTTCAACCATCACAATCGTTTGATCAAGTACTGGAGAGCCTCGGAGCGATCCAAGACTCTGCTTTGCTGCAAGGTCAAATCTTGCGTCTCAACACTGTGGAAACAAAAGTATTCAGTCCCCACTCACAAAGGGGTTATCTCCCTTAAATTTCCTTGACAATGATGTTTGGTGTATGAGGCCGAAATTAGATGAACCCCATGAACCAAGTAAATTCGTTGGATGAGGAGCAAGGCCCAAGATGGCCGAAGATGGCTTGCATCTCCCCTAACACCGGTGTTCTTCAAGAAGCCCACATAGTACTTATTCACTTCTTGTGGACGAATATCAATAGGCACATCTGCTCCAGATTTGTATCATCTACTTCACTTCCTACCGCGGGACGGGAATCATGGCGCGCTAAGGGTCAATATAAACATTCTTTTTCAAGTAACACAAACAGTCGTTACAACAACTCTCTTCACCTTCCCTTTCGTTCTTACACATTCTTTAGGTCTCTCAAGACAGGCATCTTGCTCTTCTCAATTCTATGCAGACTTTTGCCGCTACGAACTTTCAATCAATCCTTGCCATCTGTTGATCGAGTCGCACGCTGCGAAGTAACGGATCGAAGTCAGATCAACAATCACCAATATGCGTATCTCCATTACCAATATCGTTCTGCTGACAGCTGGTACTGTTCATGCTCACACGGCTTTCACAAACTTCTTTGTCGATGGTGTTGACCAAGGAGATGGAACCGCAGTCCGTATGAGTAGCAATCTCCCGAAAGCAACTTTTCCTTTATCCAGCATCACTACGCCCGACATGGCTTGTGGGGTCAATGGCGAGACAGGTGTAGCTCGCGTTGCCGCTGTCAATGCAGGATCTACTCTCACCTTTGAATGGCGTGACTGGCCGGATGGATCTCAGCCCGGTTCCATCGACATTAGCCACAAAGGTCCTTGTGCCGTGTACATGAAGAAGGTTCAGAACTCTGCAGCGTCGAATAACGCGGCTGGCGATGGATGGTTCAAGATTATGGAAGATGGCTACGATAGCTCAGCCGGCAAGTGGTGTAAGTGACCTTTCGGAGTTATTGTTTTTCTGATCTATGCAGCATTTAGATTCGCGAAGCATGTTTAGAGAGTATTGACATCAACGTTTTTACTTTTGCTCAGGCGTTGCCCGTCGAGTACCCTGGCATGCTTCGGGTGTATTTGCATCATATCAGTCCTTTTGCTCCCCTGCTCGTTGTAAGTGTGAGTGCTAAGCCAAAATTGTATAGGCACCGAGAAACTTATTCCCAACAACGGGCATTTGGGTGCCACAATTCCAAAGGATCTCGTTGCAGGCTACTACCTCGTCCGTCCAGAGCTACTCGCGTTACATCAAGCGGATAAAACTCCGCCGGACCCACAATTCTACGTTGGCTGCGCGCAAATATTCCTCTCGTCTACCGGCTCGTCTACTCCTGCGGACACGGTCTCAATCCCTGGTTACGTCAACATGAACACACCAGCAATGACATACAACATCTGGAAGGTGCCACTATCTCTGCCCTTTCCACGATTTGGCCCATCAGTGTACATGGGTGGCAGCTCTAAGCGCGACATATCAGTTCGCACCACCACGAGTCAAACTATCGGGCTCAAGCCCGAAGGATGCGTCATGACCAATGCCAATTGGTGTGGTTTCATGCCTCCGGCATACACCGACCAGAATAGCTGCTATACCGTAAGTTCGCCTTACAGCGCGGCTGCCCAGGCTAGTTCTGATAAGGTCGTTATTTAGTCTTCGCAAAATTGTTCAACACAGAATACGGATTGCTACAAGTCGGCTGGTCCAACAGGCAGCAAGAATTGTCACAACTGGGAAAATTTCTGTACCGAGCTTCGTAATGGCTGTGCCTCAGGTCCTTACAATGGCCCACCATCCCTTTCTAGCTTCATGCCAGCCCCGTTGGAGAAGCTCGACATGTCCAAGGTTGTCGTTGCGACTGGGCCGATGCAATCATCCGGGCCATCGTCGCCTGGGTCACCGACGTCTGCATCAATGCAAGCATATACTCCTACAACAATTAGTACCTCTACATCAAGCAGCACTTCTTCCGCCGGGCCAGATGACTCCATGGCTAATGGATCTATCGATTCCTGCGGCAGCAATGGAGGTCAAAATTGTAAAACTGGTATGTGCTGTTCGGCGCACGGGTAAGTTACACACTGAGTTGACTCAAGCCTCCCGCGATGCTCATTGATTTATAGGTACTGTGGCGCATCCGATGACTATTGCGGCACCGGATGCCAAAGCAAGTTTGGTAACTGCTTGGGAAGCTATAAGCACAAACGTCGTGCTGGTCACCGTGGACACGTTCTCCGTGGTCTGATGAATTAAGTTTTTAGCGATGACAACTCTCCAGGAGCAGGCCCGTCAGATCCTTGGTTGGGATTATTCACATGTGGTATGATAGATGTGTACCTACCTTCTTGCAGGACAAGAAACGTAGGTAATTTCTGTTCTCTGTAGAATGCAGGATTTTGTAGCAAAGCAAGATTCAAATATCCATCAATGCCACCTTGGATTTACGTGCAAAATATATGGAGAAGTGATACCAAGATAGAGTCAAAGTACTGCCTTACGATAATCGCGCGGTCGACGCCAGTGTTTACTCAATCCAATCTAGCGCGTTCAATCACCATACCCAGACTTACTCACACACAAATCTTAAGTCTGTACCGCTTCGCCCTTGTCGTTCTCTTCGCAATTCCCGATCACTGTCAAGTTTGTATCACGCCCTCACGACACCGACGCTCGTAATGCCTCTTAATTTCAATCGTCTTATCCCTAATTTTGGTGGGGAGCGGCCCTCAGGCTCTCGCCAGGCACCAACCTCGTCGTCCAACGCCCCAGTTGCTAGTCAACGCAAGACTTTGGGAGGCAAGGGGGTGATCGGCGGCGGCAAAGAAAAACATGGCATGGGCGGCAAAGGATTGGGTAAGGGTGGTCTTAAAAGACATCGGTATGTGAGGAGCCTTCACCATATTTAGCGGAGAAGCACCACACCATTGGAGCAGAGAGAATAGAGGTTACATCCATGCTGACACATATCTCTACACAGGAAGATCATCAGGGACTCTGTACGCGGCATCAGTGAGTCGCAATCATTTCGCACCCAGGAGCGACGCGCGACGGCTGACTAGCAATGCCCCAATAGCCAAGGGAGACATCAGGTATACTCCCCCTTTCAACTCTAAGATTTCCATTCACGAACTTACACATCACCAGACGCATGGCGCGACGTGGGGGTGTCAAGCGAATTTCATCAACAATATACGACGAGGTACGCGAAGCCATCAAGCACAAGATTAAACTGGTAAGCCATTTTCGTCATACAATTTACTCCTTTGTTGACCAGCGTGTGATAGATTCTACACGACTGTACCGCTTTCGTGGAACATGCCAACCGGAAAAGTAAGCATTGGGCAGGTGTTCGATCTTGAGCGTACAATGACACTGACTATTATGCCCTTCACTTAGCTGTAACAGTTTCTGATGTAAGCTTTTTTCTCAAGCCTCCAATACATTCGATGGGCATGAACTGACTATCACAGGTGATATTCGCTCTCAAACGGGTAGGTCAAGACCCAATCACATTCCAAGCTTCTCAACAACATTGACTAATATTTGTTCTCTCCCGTAGCAAGGACGGCCAATCTACGGTCAGTGAAGACATCGTACTCGCCGCAACAATTCATGCTCACAAATACAGGATTCGACCCCAAGTAAAGATTCTCTAGCAGATCTACTTCGTGCAAGTTCATTTGTTTATGACTCGTCTCGCATCTTCTTCATCACCTTTAATAGATATGGGCATCTACCGATTGAATACATAACTATGGTCTGGGTGGATTGGTGGGAGAGGAGTGTTTCTTAGCGATGATACCCTTGTGCTTGCGGTCGACCTCAACGGCGAAGAGTTCGAAGCTTTGAACAGTATCCTCTAGAGGACGAACGGCGTTGGCGATGTTGGCGTTCAATACAGAAGCGGTCAGTCCTACCAAAGCTCATTCATCTCCTACGATCGCTGACCTGGAGTAGATGAGAATTATGATATCATTGAGCAAGAAGGAGTTCATTCGTAAAAAGCACGACGGACTGCCGAAATTAGGAGTCATCTAATGAAGAAGACTAATAAGAAATCGATCTATCGGACAAGCTGGGTATCATTCGTTAATCATCGACTACTCTTCTCTCGCTTATGCTGTGCCACTAGATCCGTCAACAATAGTCCTGCCCTAGCCTCTTGCTCATCGAAACCCCTATTGAACGTCTGCGGCAGCACACGATGAGAATTGGCGTGTCTGGACTCCAACTCCATGACTCTCGCCCCCTTTCCCCACGCAATTCTTACGCCCTCTTGGAGCAAGCTCCTTCCGACCCCTTTGCCCCGATGGCTCGAGTCAACGGTCCAAGCTCGAACATACCCCTTGCGGTCACGCTTCGCTACTCGCAGCACAAGTGCTGCAATAATCTCTTCGCCCCACCTAGACACTATAACAATCGGCTCGTCTCCTTTGAAGCTCTTTTTCACACCACTGCCAATCCCATTCCCATTATCACCAACTGCCTTCGATGGGCCCTCAAGCCAATCCCAATCCATCTTCGCGGCACGGGCTGCGTAATCTCGTGTAACCCAGTAAGTCCCAGCCAAAAACATTACCACGAGTGTTGTCGATATTGCAAAGAGGGCTTGGAGCGTGCACCATCGGGCCAAGATCCCCGTAAGTAGGATGAGTGTCGCGACAGAATAAGGGTGCAGAATTAAAGCTTTGGCGGTGGCCTGTCTCTGCTGAGCCACCGAGTCTCCGATCAGACGAAGGGCTTCGCTGCGTTCGTTCACAGCTGATGATGGAACAATGGATGTTGTCAGTGTCGGTAACGGTATGGGCTCTGGTGGGCGATAAGCGGTAACCTGAGGGGCGGTCGTGCTGATTGAGAGAGGTGACGGTGCAGGATAAGCCAACAGAGTGGTGGAGGAGAACGCAGAGGAGGTAGGCGTCGAGACGAGGCTGCTGTAGGGAGGGTCGTAGGGGCAGGTGGAGAGATGGAGGTTGGAGCGGAGGGTCGTCAGGAAGGCTGGTCGAACGGGTCAGCGTCGTTTGTACAACGAACATTGTGACTCTGCTCTGTCATGGAAAGCGAACGCAAGGGATTCACAACAGTGAGAGGGCAGACACAGATGCTCGGGAAGAACCTACTCGCACTGGACCGATAGCCCGGAATACTATCCCCAAACGCCTTCACATTCGCAAAATCCCACTCGGACAGCATCTCCATATCCGAGACTCGAATCTGTGGTGCCATACCCTTCTTCATCATCATCCGCTTTGTATGAATACTTTACGTGAAGGCTTTTCAGATGATTATTCCACCATGTATACCGTTACAACCCTGATAGATACAAAAGACAAAGATAACGAAAAAACCCACACAAACCAACGGGGTCTAACACTTCCTAAAAGCTCGGACCCTCCCACTCACTCGGTAGGACACTCGACTCGCCGCACCGTCACTAAGGTAGAACCTCTTATCGTGAGACAAAGACTACTACATAAAGCTAGGACGTTAGGATCGACCCCTCGATCCCTAGCACTACCAAAAATGCGCCGATAAGAGCGGGTTTGGGGCAAGGCTTAGCGCTGAAGCGAGCGAGTAATCTTGTCTCGAACTCTCGAACTTCATGTTGGGCATTTTTCCATCCTTTGCTGCGGGACGCTGGTTTCATCGCACACTGGGCGCTTTACTTATTTAAGTAGGGGGCACGGCGGTAATTGTTCACGCAGACTGGGGTTTGGAGATTTTCATGGGGTCGGACTAAGTGCAGGACAGAGCGCATGTTTCGTGCAACACGCATGCATGCGTGAGGCGAGTTCGTTTCATAGTTGGCGTTTTGGTTTTGGATATACCTTAGATGTCTATCTATAATTATCTGGATGCAGGAAGCTTGGACTGGAGCTTGGATGGCTGTGCGGAGTGCGAGAGCTGATATGTGTGTGTGTGTGTGTGTGTGTGTGTGGGGTGTTTGCTGTTATTGGATGCGAAGCTTTTCCTCTGCTTCCGTCTGGCGTCACGCTTTTGTGGAGTGGTAAGTTTTGGATCAATAGGAATGCATCGCTACGTATGTAGTATTTTGTCGTTGAGGCTGCAAGCACCTTCGTCGGAGTTTCCTCCTGCTGCTGTTTCCACACCGCCTATCGTACATCCTCGCCAATGCTTCCAAACGCCCTGTGCAGCGAGCGCCCATGCCAGTAATCAGTTTTTGCTCGATCCTACGCATCTCGACCAGCCTAAGGTAGCATAATGTCAGTCCCATCGTTGAACCGGGCAGTGTTCTGGAGTGAAGATTTACCGGGTAAACCACAGCCGAAGCCGACAAATAAGTATATCAGGAACACAATCACTACTCCCAACAACGCCATCAACTTCACGTTCTTCCACCACATCCTTCTCTTCAGTCCTCGACTCCTCACTCTGAAGTCGTGCGCCCCGACGCCCAACCTATCGGTCTTATCCACAAGCAGATCAATCCTCTCACCCCTTTCTAGTACTCGCTCAATATTCTCCGTCATGATACCCTTCACGTTATCAATATCCTGTTGCACGTTTGTAATTGCGTCCTGCTTTCCTCCTTCCGTAGTCCCATACCCCACCATCAGTTTTTTTAGCTGCACGTTAAAGTCCGCTGTCCCATACGGTGGCATAGCTGCGAAGTCTGTGCTTTCAGGATCATATCGGGAGAGGAATTGTTTCTTGATCTCTACAAGATAACCGAATGGTATTCGGCGGCCAAAGCTGGCGCTAGCGATGACAAGATAGGTGAGACCGCCAGCTGAGGGATCCGCAGAGGGGTGATCCGACGGTGCATCTGCGATGTAGTGGACGTAATTTTGGTCATGGGTGTATGTCAGTTTTTGCGGCTTGTCGTGCGTTATTTTTGGAAGTATGAGGGAGGCCAAACTGGATGTCTGTGAAGAGGCTGAGGTGGTGTGTTCAGTTAGGATAGTGGTACGGTAGGCTATGCAAGAGCTGTGAAAAGAAGGAAGAGGTCAGCAAATAGAAGTCTTGGAGAGGCAACAGGTGTAGGATAGGTAATGTTACTAGAGAAGCGGAGTAGACGAGGACGAGGACGCCATGGCGATGGCTTGAAGTAAGGGTGAGACGACTGCCGTAGGAGAAAAGGACAACACAGGCGACCGGATCCTGATGATAATATGGGTCTTAGAGCCAGCGAAGGTAAAAGTCCACTGGTCGTTGATGATGCGCAGTGCTGTGGAGCATTAGCCTCTGACTTCGGAATTGCGTCACGTGAGTACGAAAGCCCTAACAACAAAGGCGCTAGTGTTCGCATTTGTTGTAGGCTTGTTCAAGCCTCCAGGATGACAATGAGCCAGTGTACCTTACACCAATGCATGATATAAGAGAGGAGATACATTGAATGTCCCACTGATTAGATAAACTATGCAACGCTCCCTTGATGCAAATCTCACAACTCCGCGGCACTCGAATGTTCTAGGATTACATATGGTACATGATGATGAGATCGGTCAAGTTTATTCATTGATCTTGGCGAGTAACCTGGATACTGTCAGTAGTGGTCTTGAATAGTGACAAGAGGGAATTACTCGTGATCTCTGAACAGCGAATACTCCTCCTCTCCAACTTTCACCGGGCTGCCTCCATACTGCAGTAATTGTAAGCCATTCAATTGTCCGATGATCAATCGGATATGTGTTCCCCCTACCTGTGGTATCAGAACCTTATCTCCAGGCGCAACGCTTGGTGTAACCCTCTTGCCCTCTTTGTCGAGCCCTCCAGGACCGACAGCCAACACTTTTGCTTCATTGAGCTCCTTGACGCTACTCTCAGGAAGAAAAAGCCCGCCTGCTGTCTTGGTTTCGGCTTTGACCCTCTGCACAAGAATGCGATCCAGGAGGGGGGCGAGCGACTTAATCGACTTGAGTGCTGTAGTCTGGTCATATGTGAGCTTCAATTCGAATGTAGAGGTCTATATCCCTCAGCTTACCATTTTGATTGTGTAATAAATGCTGAAGCTGATGTTGAAACTGTTCGACAGGTTTTGAACTGTTGACGTCTTGTACCGAGCATGTCGACTTACTCACTAAAGAGCTCCATGGAAATTTCTCGAGCGCCAAGGCTGCGCTAAATCAGCGGCGATCACAAACCCCTGCAAGATGAAAAAACCGAGCTTCATTGCTGGCGTACGGGGCTATAACGCTTCATTGCATAAACATGGCTAGGAACTGGATATGCGAAGACCCTTCTCCTCATTCCTCCGAATACTTTCGCGCCCTTACAGCGCCTCAATTGGTGGAAGTATCAGACCGCCTATCAACGAAGCTCCAATAATCCGCATCGAGAATGCAACTTTCTACAGGCAACATCCCTCCGCGAAAGTTCAAGATACCAAAACAAATCCTCCCCTATTTCCCCGTCTGAGCTTTGAGTTACCATCTGGACCCGAGGATCAGCAACACTGGGCTATCGTTGGGCCTTCCAATGCCGGCAAGACTACCCTTTTCGAGATCCTGCGGGGACAGCACCTATGTATACCTCCAATAGCGCGGTCCTATCCACATCTCACTTCCGAAGAAGTGAAATCAAGAGATGTCCGTCACCGAGATCCTACTCGGGCGATTCAATATGTTGGATTTGATGGTGAAAGGGGTGGTGTGGGCAAAGCTGGGTCAAGGGGCGCCTATCTGAGCGCTCGATACGAGAGTCGTAGAGAAGACACCGACTTCTCGGTGCTGGACTACTTGAAGGGCAACACCGACTTAAACACTACTGAACAGCAAAAGGGGACAGATATCGACGATACAGACCTCAAGAGTATTATCCAAGACCTGAAGCTGGAAGATCTCTTATTCATGCCAATGGGAAATCTTAGTAACGGCCAGACAAGGCGGGCCAGGATTGCCAGGGCGCTACTTGGTAAGCCTGCGGTCCTCCTCTTAGATGAGCCCTTCATGGGCTTGGACCCACCTACTGTCTACACTTTGGACCCATTGCTACATAACATAGCAAAGACGGGCGCCCCACGGCTCATGCTAGCCCTAAGACCTCAAGATTGCTTGCCCGATTGGATAACTCACCTAATGCACTTGGGTTCCAATTGTCAAATCGATCATCAAGGTGATAGAAAGACCGTTTTAGAAAAGATTACTAGCACGAAAGGAAAGGGTGTGCAATACCGCTGGATTCCAGATATAAACATGGTGCCACAGAGAGGATTACCACAGAACTTCAACGTTTGGCGCAAGATAAAGCAACGTGAGCGATCGCTGAGTCGAGATGGGCTCCCAATGCATGACCCACGAATTCATGATAGCCTAGGGGAGGCTCTAGTGGAGATGCGGAATGTATGTGTCAAGTACGGAGAGAAGCAAGCCTTGGGTGGCTGGAAGCGAAAAATTGATGGCGTAGACGTTAAAGGGCTGTGGTGGACAGTGAGACGCGGAGAACGTTGGGGTGTCTTCGGTCCAAATGGATCGGGCAAGACGACGCTGCTGTCTTTGATTTGCTCTGATCACCCCCAGGCATATTCACTGCCTATCCGAGTCTTTGGTAGGGGTCGTCTTCCTCAAGTGGGTCAACCAGGGATATCCATTTTTGATATTCAAGCTCGAATTGGTCAGTCATCTCCAGAAATCCACGCTTTCTTTCCGCAGAACCTCTCCTTACGCAAAACAATTGAGAACGCCTGGGCCGACACCTATCTCAGTATACCCCGCCTGACATACGAGAGCGACCTCGCGGTGGATGTATGTTTACGATGGTTCGAGGCGGAGTTAAATCCTGGGTTTACCCCTTCAACTTCCAAGGTGATAGCACATAAATCAGCAAGAGCGCGGAGCACAACTGCCATTGCACCAAGCACCGATTGGGCAGATGATGTTCGATTTGGAGACGCTCCGTTCTCTGCTCAGCGAGTAGCGCTTTTTCTACGCGCAATTGTCAAAAAGCCAGACCTTGTTGTCCTAGACGAAGCATTCAGCGGCATGGACGCATATGTGCATGACAAATGCATGCTGTTTTTGACCTGGGGCGAAACAAAATCATTCGCGATTGCTACCGGCTGCGGTGGAGAGAGAGAGCGTTTCGTTGTTGATACCGAGCCTGAGCTGTTGAGCGAGAAACTCTTTGTAGGCCTGAGCAAGGACCAAGCCTTGATCTGCGTCAATCATGTAAAGGAGGAAGTCCCGGGTGTGGTAAGGGATTGGATCAGTCTACCAGAGGCGTCTTTGGGCAAAGCCGCGGAATTTGGTAGACTCGAAGGACCCCTTGAGGGGAACGGCAATGCATGGGGGAAGATCTGGTCCAACTAGACAGGGCAGCCATAGCCTCTGTCACTGTAACTCATATGTATGAAGACGGTAATTAATTCATCAGGCTAAAATCATGATCACCTCCAAGAGATCTGGCACTCATACAAAGACTTGGCATCACGCTAAATGCCGTCACGTCAAAATAGACGACTCCTTTTCTTCTCTACATGCAACGGTCGTCCAACTGACAAACGAATTTGACTCGACTGACCTAGATCTGGCTTAGTCCTCCTGATTGCACTCCTACGTATCCAAGACTTTTATGCAATCAGACTCCAACGAAGTAACCCAGAATACTCCATTGAACCAGGATACCAACAGTAGTCACCTCAACAGCCATCATGGCCTTGATCGCGCAGATGGACAGCCCACTCGACAGCTTCGCGCTAGTCAAGAGAGGGCAGAGAATAGCCGTTCCACCAGTGTTACCTCGTCGTCAACCTCCACTAGTAGGGGTTCCGATGATAGCTTCGAAAGATCGATACGGGGATTGAGGGGGAACTCACCAGTCGACCGCATCGACGAGCATGAGAAAGCATCATCATACTCACCCAGTAGGAGAAATCGGGGTCCTGCTTTCGCTGTGATCCAAAGAGGCAGAAATGCCACTATCGGCCAGGTTGCTCTTGCTGACTTCCCCAATGGTTCGCTCTTTACAATTCACGACTATTCACTACGTTCGCTGATCAATTGCAGAGGTTTTGACTCATGTTCTATCTCATCTATCACCATCGTCGCTATCGGATGTATCCTTAGTGTCCCATCGTTTTCACCAGTTGGTCACTACACCGCACGCATGGAGGATTGCCTTTTCCCGCTTCTTCCCAGGACTTGATGCTTTGAAAACGTTGGATTCCAATACTGATGATGAAGACGGGGAACATACGCTACATGCGGAGAGGCGTCTCTTCACTCGACTCACAGCTTTGGCTTCGTGGCGAAGTGAGTACATCTTACGAGCTCGGCTCCTTCGATCCTTAGGTCGTGGCAAGCCTGCTGAGACTTCAGACCCCAGTGGCTCTGGATCCTCTCGAGCTGGAGCCAGCAGTGGTGGTACCGCTCATGTGACTTACAATTCGGAACTGATAACTATCGTTGATCACATGCATGCAACGTTCGGTACCAGTGGCAATAAAAGGTTCCCTCGCTTCATCCATGGAGCTGCAGATGTAGGCATGGCATCTGCGAGTGATCCCAAGACCGGCAAAGTAGATACGTGGGGCTTTGCAGATACATTTGGCGCTCAGCATTTCACCGATGTGTATCCCAGCGATAGTCTATACGGGCTTGGGCCTGGAGATGTGGTCGGCACGCCAAATAGCATGGACGTGAGTCAACCTTACGGCATGCTTTATGCAGAGGGCTTGCCGGATGGCAGAGCCTATTATAGGTCCACGGATGAAAAGCGAGGCCGAGTCCTGGCCCCCTTCCTAGATTTCTCAGTCCCAGAGCTTGGTATACCTGCCACATTACCTGCCGGAGCGCTCACCTCGGTCTGGATATCTAAGTCATCCAACTTACCTGAATTTTCTGAGGGTCTAGTTGGGATGTTCGTAGGTTCGTCACAAGGAATACTAAGCCTATATTCTTTGGGAACGAATCCACTGCATGATAGACGCATCGAACGTGGTGAATTGACAGCTCGATGGGCATTGAGCCCTGGGGTACCTATCATTGCCATAGCAGCGGACAAGGATTATTCATCGAAACGCCAATCATCGCAGCGTATCTGGGCCATCGCACTTAACGCTCTCGGCGAAGTGTTCTACCTCACTGGCTTTCCTGTTCGTCGAGTTCTTGATCGGGCCACGAAACTTGACGTTACGATGCTCGAGAAGTTGGCCTGGGAAACCGGACGTACAGTCTACTGGAATCTGGTAGAGCCAAGCAAGCGAATAGCTAGGCTTGATCCTTTCGATCGATCCGAACCCAACGGTAGCTATACGCCACGGACATCATGGACCGGTTCAGGTCTCTGCAAGGAGCAGATCAGTTTCGAGACGATCGAGATTGGAACCTTTCTCAAGAAGGAGCCGAAACATTTCCGCAAAGTGTGCCAAGGCTGGGATATGCGCCGATGTCTGGAAGTTGATTTTGGTGCAAGTAACGAGACTGGCGCAGGAGAAGGCATTTTTGTTATCAGCTGCGGTTTGAACGAAGATCAACAGGCCGGCATCAAAAGGTTCACTCGTTGTATGCTTTCGGAAGTCTCGAATCAGCCCCATGATTGGTCCAATGATGCTGCACTTCATAAAGTCAACTCGCTTATGCCAGTCTCCGGCCACAAATCGAGTGTGACTGAAGAGGAACCGACTTGGTCGTTCAACGATAAGTCATTGTTTCGACGCAGCTCTACGGCTTCGCCAGGTAAAGCATCGGGAGCACAATTGACTGATGAATGGCGAGTGTCGATGTTCTTGCTCGGCGGGCTCAAGACCCCTCAAATCACGACTACAGCCATTGACAACTCTAGCTTCGCCATACTGACGACCACCGAAGACCCCTTGCTTTCTATGAATGCACCAGCGAAATCGTCCCCCTCGATGTCGTCTCCTGTTGGGCAAATACCATTGCAAGGCTCAGCAACTGACGTCCCAGGTCAACGTGCTCGGCTTTTCGCTATAGGGACCAAAAGTGGTGCCATCCTCCTCTGGGACATGAGAGCCCCATTTGCCCGCCATGGCATCCTTGAAAATTGTGTTGAGCCTATTCGCATAATTCATACCGACTCTCCACGGATTTCATGCCTTGCTTTGACCGCATTGTATGTTGTGCATGGCGGTAACGATGGCCTAGTCCAAGCATGGTGTCCTCTGGCGTCAAGTAGTGAACCTATCCGAACGCTGAATTCTCGTTTCTCGTCTCGTGCACGGCGTCGCCTTGTGCAAGCTGAAGCGTCTCCTACCGGCGTTGGCATCAATCTCTTTGCTGCTGGTTCTATATGCTTAGACCCGGACCCAACAAGTCTGCGTGGGATGATTTCCCTTGGCTCGCATCTACGTTATTTCAGCTACAGCACTCAAGGGGCAGATCAATATAAAGGCAGCAAACGTCGTCTTCGTCGCTCTGAGCGTGGCAGCAACCAAGGTGGCGATCGCTTCTCTGGCACTGGCCGTGGAGCCTTGAAAGATTACATTGCCAATGAGAAACTAGAGCTCGAGCGTGAGAAAAAGATCAGGCTTAAAGAAGAGGAGAGGCTTGCCGGAAGATATGGGATAGATTTGCTAGGCCCAGGTGCTACCGAGGACGAGATCATGGCATACGCCACGCTTTTGAGCGAAGAAGCAGCCAAAGACGACGAATCAAGACGGAAAAGTTCAAGCGAAGATTCTAGCAGCGACACCGTCACAGAGGAAGCCGTAGCATCGCCAGCCTCTTCGACTCGAGAAAAGCTTGATGACGATATGGCTGAAGCAATCAGGTTGAGCTTACAAGACAGCAATGGCTTCCGTGCGTCCAATTTGGGGGATAGCGATGCAAGTGCCAGTAGCTTCACCGTCAAGTACGCTAGAAGCAAAAGATCGTCGCCTTGTGGGTCACCTCCAAGAAACAGCGCGTCTACTACAGCCCCCAAGTCAAAGGGTACAGCCAGCGCTCCTGATGCAGAATTGGGTGATATCCATTACGCGCTGCACCTGAGCCAAGCTGAAGAGGAAAGCCGACGGGAGGATGAATTGCGTGGTGGTAATGGCAAAGCGAGAGCTTTCTGAATCTAGTATCAGAGTGAGGTGGTTTTTGATTCTATTGCAGCACATCAGGTGTTTTCTGTGCTTCCTACATGGAAGCTCGATTGTAATGATCCTTTTTTCTCTTTCGGTCTATGTGGTATGTCCTATGCCCGTTCACTTATTCCAACCGTCTTTACCATATCTCAGCTTCGTCGAATAGAAAGCGAAAACATTCTTTTGATAGTTCACCCTTTCCGCTCGCTCGCTGTTCCGTCCTCGTTCGCCTCTCGAATAACCACGCTCCCATCCTCCATCCCAAAGTAAGCCGCCACCGGCTTCTGGCCTCCGCGGCCAGCTCCTCGCTTGACTGCCTGCGCCCCATTTTCCCCGACAAACAGGCCCACCGACAACACTCCTTCTATCAGCTTGATCTCCCTTGCCAAATTCGCTACCTCCCAAACACCATCTGAATTCTTCCCTCCTGCCGATTCCTCCGGCTCGTGCTTGGAGGGGTGCTGCTGTAGATCCGTGGGCAGAAGTAAAGTTGGGAAAGGGGCATCCACGATGTAATTGTCCTGGTCCGTCCTAATCGGACCGGCTTTCATAATGTGGCCTTCACGCAGTACGGGTTTGGTGGAGCCCAGCTCACGTAGAGCTGAGAGGACGACGTCGGTAGCTAGCGGCTCGACTTCGATGGGTATTGTAGGCCACTTGGTGATCAGACGGGACTGCAATTTGCGGTGATCGGCGACACAGATGAACTTTTTTGCTCGCATGGCCACCAGTTTCTCTTGATACAGACATGCTCCGCCGCCTTTGATGCAATTCAAATCCACGTCAATTTCGTCCGCGCCATCGAAAGCGACGTCTAACAATCGATCGGGAGGGAGGGAGTCATATTTCATGTCATGAAGGCCGGCATCTATGATGACCTGAGGTCTAGTCAGAAGACGTCTGCTTGCTCGGTTGCTGGACAAATTGTACCCGCCGTGATTGGTAGCCTGTGGGTACGAACCGAATTTCCTTCACTCGAGGGTCATCAATGGCACTAATAGCCTCGACCACATAGACGATGGTGCTGCCGGAACCTATGCCGATGTACTTGGCGGAGGGGTCGAAGTGATCTTTCACTGCTTGTTGGGCTGCGCTACGTTTCGAGGCTTCGATGGCGGAAAGGGCATCACTTTCGGTAGTATTGGGTGACATTCTGGTAGTGGTAGAGACGTATAGGATGGGATTGGGCTGGTATGGGAATTTTGCACTTGGATAACGGTGGTAGACTGATGGCCTACTGCATCTTCGCTGGAGTCAGCTTCTAGTATGGATATGGCCAGCTGGCAACTAAGGACGATCGAGGAGTAGATGCATACCTGGGAATTGACCAGTATGTGGTTATCAGCTTTCGCATCCGATATGACCGGACTTATTGCATTCGGGTGACTTGATCGATATCTTTGAAAGCCGTCCGGAGCGATTTGCTGTATCTTCAAGGCCCACTGACCGCCAATGGCTGCTTATGATATTGTCATGAAACGATAGCATAGGGTGGGGTAGCTGCAGTGGGGTGTCAATTATCCGGCTAACAAACGGGTCTGCAGCTGGCCGGTAACAAGTGGTTTGCCCATTACAGCTCCAAGTAGCAGGCTTTCGAGGATTCGAGAGGTAGTTCTACAAGAGATAAATTGTAGACGCCCTACTACATTTTAGAAATGGAACCAGTCGCTGATCTGTTGGGGTTTGGCACGGCTCACCGCTGCTACCTGGCGTTCACCTCACTACTGCTCAGATTAAACAGCCCTCGATCATGTCCATAGATGTCTATCGATTAGTACGAACTTACTATGGTCGAGCGGAGTATTACCCCACCATTGCTCCAGGGCCCAACGGCAAAGGAAAAGAAATATGACAGACAGCTCCGCCTATGGGCAGCAGGAGGGCAGAAGGCTCTGGAAGAAGCCAAAGTCTTGTTGCTGAATTCCGGTCCAGGCGTTACTGGCGTAGAGACATTGAAGAATCTCATCCTACCTGGCGTTGGTAACTACACCATCGTTGATGAGGCCGAAGTGGGCGAAAAGGACTTGGGCGTGAATTTCTTCCTCGAAGAAGGCAGCTTGGGCAAATCCAGAGCGGTGGAGACTTGTAGACTTCTGCAAGAGCTCAATCCGGAAGTTCGGGGAAACGCCGTACAGAAAGTACGGATTCAAGTGCCAAAATGTGTATTATAAATCTGCTGATGCAAGGTGGCAGTCCATAGAGGCGTTCGTTGAGGACTCGAGCGCATTAGATAATTACACTCTCATCCTGCTCGTGGGACCAACAAAAGATGCTACTCTGCTGCACAAGATCGTTGAATACGCCCAAAGGGTGGCGACGCCGCTATTCTATATCCATTGCGTCGGATTCTACTCCCATTTTTCTGTACAATTGCCGACTCACTTCCCAATCGTTGATACCCATCCTGATCCAGCTTCCACACTAGATCTACGACTCCTGCACCCTTGGCCGGAACTTCAAGCCTATCAGAAAGAAAAGACGGGCAATCTAAATGCATTGTCAGATCACGACCATGGTCATATCCCCTACTTGCTCCTCCTTCTGCACTACCTCGAAGTCTGGACATCTTCACATGATGGCCAGCCGCCAGCCAACTACACAAAGAAGAAGGAATTCAAAGCTCTGGTGGAGAGTGGGGCTAGGAAGAACAACGCTGAAGGCGGGGAAGAGAATTACGATGAAGCAGCCGCCGCAGTCCTGAAATCATTAGGTTCTCCGTCCATATCGAGCGGTCTCCGCGAAGTCTTCGACTCTCCATTTTGCAAGGATTTAAAGCCAGACTCCAAGACTTTCTGGATCGTCGCGCATGCCATAGGCCAATTTTCGAAACAACACGAGGGACTGCTTCCCCTACCCGGCGCGCTACCAGACATGAAAGCCCAATCTTCAGATTATATACAACTACAGAATATATACAAAGCGAAAGCTCGCGCCGACTTGGCAGAGATATCCGCCATAATCAGGGAGACCGCGTCCGGACAAGTCGTCGACGAGAAAGAAATCGAAGCGTTCTGTAAGGGCGCACAATACGTGAAACTGATAAAGGGCCGACCAATTCGTGTCGCTAGCTCTACCGCAGATGACGATATCGATTGGAGTGATCGCGAGCAACGCTTGAGTCAAGAGGCATCAGACCCAACGTCCTTACTCCCAATCTACTTCGCATTCCTAGCTTTGGACCGCCACGAAGATGAGCTCAGCCGCATCCGTGGCCTTCGGAAGGGGACAGATCCTCTCAAGGATATTCCGGGCGGGCATCGAGCCCCTTCAGGTGCCGTTCTACCGCTGCCCAACTTCGCAGAATCCGCGCATTTCTACACGCCCAAGGGAACAGGGGGGCAGGCGGCCAGGTTCGATACTCCTGAAGCGCGTGAGATGTTTGAGAATGTGGTCAAAGAACTTGACCGCGCGGACGGAGCGGAGTTGCATAACATAGCAGCATTGACCGGTGGCATGGTTGCTCAGGAGGTCATCAAGGTTATCACCAAACAGTATGTGCCAGTTGACAATACGTGTGTATTTGATGGGATACAAAGTAAGACTGCGGTTTTCAATATCTGATTTGCGATATCTGGACGGGGTAAGAGACCCTGTTGACCGAGGCATACGAGCGAGCGAGCGAGCGAGCATTGCAGATGGCGTAATGACCGAGATGTGAGCACGAAGTAACATGAAACATCGGCAAGCAAGTAGAGAGTGGCGGATTGCTGTGGAAATGATTCCCCAATATACGTGCCTCGAAGTCAGTCTATTGAAAGCTCTAATGGCATTCTTGTGACGATTGTGTCGTACATCTATTCAGATAAAAGCCAATTTAGAAATTATCCCATTGCCATGGCTACCACCTGCTCCGACAAGGAATCGCCTATATTGGCGTACTATCGGTCACTTATCCTAAGAATCAAGCAGCAGAGTAGGCCTTGTCCCACAGCGAGCGGACATTCCATCTCATATTCTCATCTTCAGTCCAGCACATCCTTGTGCGACTCTCCCCTTCCAACAATGCTCAGTGGTAGCAGTCCCTATACAAAGGGCTCTAGATCCAACACAATTCGCTGCAAGTATCCAAGAACCTAATTCAACCCAAGAGGTAAATTAGCTGAAAAAGCCCGTACTATATGCCAAAACTGGTATCGAGAAAACGCATGGAATGAGTCAGAAAGTCCGTTTGGCAGGACAGGTAGGTCTCCAGATGAGCCGTAGCTCATGTCAGATAGGGGCGACACGATGTTCATCATACTCAGTGTGGGAGTTGTAGAGTAGGAGCGTAGGACATGACTTACGTATTCTCATCTCCTTGCTCATTCTGCAGAGACTGCGGAACTTCGCCTTGGTCAAGCGTGTTGTAGCAAGCAGAAGGAGACTTAGAGGCGTAGTAGTCGTTGGACGCATAGACGTCCTTCCTAGACCGTTCAGCCATCTTCATCAGAACGCATAGGCACTTCATCTTCGTCCTCCTCATCATCCTCATGATCGCCATCCGACTCCACGCTCATCTTCCGTTCGCCCATCCCCGCGCCTGCCTTCCCATCCCCTTCACCCAACAACCTCACCAACCCATCAACACCCCCCTCCCCACTCTCCCTCCTCGCCTTCAATATCGCTGCCCTAGCCCTCTTAATCACCTCCTCCTCCGCCTTCTTGATAGTCCCCGAAACCCTCACAACCTGCATCACACACGCTCTCGCCTGCTTCTCATGCCGAGATCTAGGCAGATGCGTCATGAACGTGAGAGCCGCCCAGACAATGCGATAATGGTCGCGTGAGCAGCGTATTATAGCAGTTGAGGTTGCGGGAGAGAGGTATTTGACTGAATTGGGTAATGAGTCAGAAGCACTCCGTAGAAGAGGTAGAAGAGGTTACCGACGAGGCTGGAGGCGACGAGACCGAGGCCGTAGTCGCCGTAGAGGTATTGGACCTGGTCTCTGAGTGCTCGAACGAGTAGTTGGGGCGTCAAGTCGTCCGGACTTGGACTGTGGAATTGGACGAGGTCGGGCAGGGTTTTGTCGGATGGTCCTGGGACACTTTTCGCTTTGGGGGGTGCTGGTTCGGGGTTGAGGATGTGGACGAGGAGGTAGCGGTGTTTGATGCGTACCATGATCGGTCTTCATTCGGAAAGATAGGTGAGACCTCTCGGACACAGATCACAGGGCAAACGCCCAGTTTTGTGCGATGCTTGCTTCGCCCATGATGAAGATTCCCTCGTTCAGGGACTTTCACGACTTGATTGAGACAAGCCTCGCGGCTCGGGAGCGGCATCTCTTTGGATCTATCCTCGTACTAACCCGATATGGCTCCCAAGACCCTTCTTGGATACCTAGGTACGCAGTAATTTCCTACAACGGAAAGCATAGGTAGATTCTGTACCAATAGTTCATTACATCGTACCACTCCACCACCAACAAGAACTCATTCCCCACTCCCCAGTACCAACCCACTCCACAGCACCCCAGAGAATCTCAATCTTCATCCCAAACCCCCCTTCACGAAAACCAAAAACCCAATCCAACCCACTCCACCCCAATTCCAATCCTAACCATCTCAAACCCCCACTAACAATGTCACTATCCTCCATCCTCTCCCTCCTCAGCGCCCTCATCCTCGCCTTCACCGTCCTCTCCGCCGGACAAGCAAAGCTCACATCGCGAATCACACCGGACATCTACGAAAATCAAGTCGCTCAGGACTCCAAACCGTCTCCCCATGAGTCATGGATACCGATTTCGCCGGCGATGCGGCGGAAGATCCATGGTGTAATGAACGTGGTATGCGGCATCCTACTCCTCTGGCCATCGTGGCGAAAGTCTGGCGGCGCGGCGGCGTTTGTGCTGCTGTGCTGGGGACTGGTGTCGCGGTTAAGGGACGGCAAGTCAGTTGTGCCTCCTTTGACGATGATGACCTTAAGTGCCATTGTGTGGTTCTAATGATCCCGTCACTCTCCATTCAAATCAGGGTGCAATTGAATTTACACTCGGTTATAGAGGCCACTACAGCTAGTCCCGTATTACTGGGTAATGCTGTCATGAACGATCGTGTTCTGCTCAAACATCAAAGGATCTCTCCACTCTAAAGCTACAACGCCTTTGCTATGGCAAGATACGCCTCGCGAAAACCGGCCACTTCACGGGCTCAGCTTCCCCTGCATGGTTTGATATATGTCCAGACCAGCTGCATGTTTCAATCCATGCTCACATCCATCGCGAAAAACGCATCAAGAATTGAAGTAGAAGGCAGAAAGCAGGAGCACAAGCAGAGGGAAGACAGTGATCGGAGCCCTTGCTGCAGCACCCTTCTTCGTAGGCGATGGCGTCGATGCAGTCGTGGTACCACCACCACTGGGCGCGCCTCCAGAGGTATTGCTCCCATTCGGGGTGTTACTCTCATCATCTGCTAGCTGCTTGATGGCTAGATTCTTCAACAAGGTACCGCTGCTCGAGTACACAGGCAAGGACACCGAGTTTTGAGTGATTGCAATAATTTTCCCCTTGTTTGGGTTTGAGATGCCATGGTCGATAAGCGTCTGGCCGCCGGAAGGTATAGAAGGAAGCGTGAACGAGTTGTTAAAGCCACTGGAAGATATGAGTCGCTTGCTGCACGTCGGTGACTGTATCGCAGTGGCGGAAGAGTTCATAGATTCCAGAGATTTAATGTCCAGGCTATTGAATTGTTTCTGGAGGTTGTCGAAGTCCACCAATAGCTGAGCTGTGCCATTATCGTAGAATGCAACCAATCCAAAATTGTTAGAAGTCTCCTGATAGTATTCGTACACCAAGCCGCCGCTCATGACCGAAGTCATATTCCCATAAAGTACCGGCACTTCGTCAAAGACACGCGGCTCAACTTTGTTACAGCCATACTCGGAGAAGAAAATCGGTATGCTTGTATTGCCGAACTCGTTGATTACAGTGTCATAACTAGATGCCCTATAATTGGCGGTAGGACTTGTAGGACCACACTAGAATAATTTGGAATTAGCGGTTTCTCTAGAAGACATGTTGTAGACTTTATTTAATATGACTCAGGTACAAAGACAATCTGGATCACGTCTCATGATGCGCAGTGCGGTCGGAGAGGAGCTTTCTCAGAGAACTAAATGACTTACCCAAGAATAAGAGTTTAGGCCAAAGAAGTCGCTTCGGGATGGGTCGGTAGAGTCCCCGTTAATGTCGCACGAGAGGTAGGCCCAGGAGTCCGTCAAGATTTCCGCGACATCGGCTGCAGAATAACCGACGGGGATCATACGGGGTGAGTTCTTTGCAATGTAGTCTTTCAGATCCCTGGTCACAGCTCGAAGGTATGGCGGCACAGTCTGCCCCAATGCTGGAGTATTCATCACCTCGTTGCCTCCAAAGAAGCCCAGAGTATTTGGATAACCCTTGAAGGCTTCTACTACTGCGAAGATGTGGTTCAAGTACGTGGAGCTATAAGAGGAAGTAAGGTCCCCCGGATTAAGGCTCTGGTTCGGGAGTGGTGAGTTGACGTCGATCAACATGTAGATACCCACGGAGTTGAATATCGAGACACACATGTCGTGGTTGATGGTTGGATCGAGGTTGTAAATTCTTATAGTGTTCACGCCGAGGGATTGCATCAAGGCGGCATCACGCAAACAGAGCGTTCCATTACTGAGAGGATCAATGCCCGAGCCTGGCTGGAAGCCTGACGATCCACCTGGCTGGTATCTGAGACTCTGTCAGTGATGGATCTTATGGCTTGCCGGGCTACACACGCTACGCCAATGATTTGAAGGCGGTTGCTGGTAACATTGTTGACGAAGTCCGCGCCCTGGACTTTCACATTTTGTACCGCAGACACGAAGGTTGTACACAGCAACAAGACAGCACCGCTGAACTTGAGGAACTGAATAGATCATCACTATAAAATACCCAATGTCTTTCGGGAGGTTGCATACCCGAGACATGTTAGCTATCGGATTAGAAGACGTCGGACAATTCAAATTGGTGTTTGGGGTTTGGAGACCGAGCTCAGTGAGTGTGGTTTTGAAAGAGTGGAAGCCGGCAGCGCCGACAAGAAGCGAAAGTAGTTTGGAAGAAAGTGAAGAGAAGGCAGGAGCCAGCCAGCTATATCTCTAAAAGGTGGCAGTCGCAATGTTGTAGATTGTCATTAATAAAGATGACACCGCCAAGCCTTAGCTGCACAGTATCCGGGCCATCAGTTCGATTAGATCCCACACTAACGTCCCTGAATCTCGGGTCTGCATGCTTGAAACGTCGGGTAAAATCCTGTAGAGTTTCACATGCATGATGCATTATTTTGTGCATACATACGAAATATGGTTGCAATCCCTCGATACTCGAACACCAACCTTCTCCAACAAGCACCCCAAATCACTGGGAATGCCGCTAAAAGAAATGATATCTTGGGAGCGCTATGCCCAGCGGTGATGCTCGCACTCCCGTTTGGCAATCCAATAACCCCGTCTATACGTGGAAGGGACCGAAAAGCTTTACCCGTAGCAAATGTATAGCGCTATGTACATCCGAACAGTATACCAGTGGAAAAGAGATGACCGAGGCTCCGAGCCTTTCTGGAGGACATATGTGGACATCCTCTCGCAGTGCGAGAAGCGGAGATTGATAGAGGTGGGATGTTTCGCATTCAGCACTCGCGATTTGCGTGAGGCCGACTTAATCGTCTATACCAGCAGCTGATCCAGGGCCTGAGCCGCCGTTACCCTGGCCGAATGGGCCTACAGACATCGTAGGATCCTGTGCGATCATCTCCGACAGGATATCGAGGACTGGCTTCGGTACTGTTTTGTCGTATATCTGGACAAGGTCTTTTGGTTGGGGATAGACCTTAAGAGCTTTGTAGAAGCAGAGCGCAGCCTCGACTTGTTTCGAAGCTATTGAAGTCTTTAGCTTGATCTTAACCTTAGGATCCGATACTCAACATACTATCCTGGCACAACAATTCTCCCTGCCCGACTTCGTTCATGAAGTATGCCTCCTTATCCTCCACATCGGTCGGGAAACCCTCCTCCTTAGCTTGATCGACGGCACTCTTGATCGCCTGTTTCTGCTCCTGGCCTTGTGCTTCCGCTTCCTCCTTTGCTGCGCGTGCCTCCCTTCGGGATTCTCTTTTTAGTGCCTTCCGAAATTCTGGGTCTGATCGCCGCTTGTGATCGAAATAAACAGCGTAACCTGCGTGGACAAGACGAGTAAGCATCTGTCCAAGTCTGAGGGACTCATCTGGGCACGAGAAATATTGTAGTCGGCAGTGATTGCGATAAGCATGAGAGAGCAAGGCTTATTCCATAATTTCAACCCTCGACGAAGATAGCAAATCGTCCTCATGTACTTCACATATAGGACTTCGAAATAATAACGTACCTAATAGTCCAGCAACAACGGCGCCGGTTGACGCTATTATGATGGTGGAGGTCTTGATTGAGGAAGACATGGCAGGAGAGATGGATAGGAACCGGCGACTGAGAAGAATACAATAGCTTCAACTCTGTATGACGTCTCCGATTCCGCACCAGCCTTGACGATTGCTTGATCAACTATAAATATTGTACAGGCTGGGTTAGGGTTACTCAAACGATGAAGTCTGAAGGTTTCGATCCAAGATGAAAATATATTGCCAAGGCCGGGCCGATCATAGAGATTCTACCTGCTTCACTGCGCCAACGCAGCATGATCATCCCGAGTATGGAAGACAAAGGGAAAGGGTTTTCCCTGCGACAGAAGAAGTCGCGTCGTCCACCTACATCTAATGCGCCCAAGCAGATATCCAGTCCGATTCTTACCACATCCCAGCCAGCAGCTTCCAAAGAGCCTACTCGACCCAACATCAATGGCGATGTTTCGACAGCAAATACTTCCGATCTTGTGAAGAGGAGGTACTCAACGCGCTTCACTCATTTGCCCGACTTCAGCAACACCAATGTCCCGCCAGTGCCTCCAATCCCCACGTTACCACCTCAATTTGCACAATCAGATACTCGCCCTTCCACCGCGCGGCAGGGCCAGAAGGTCCTCCTCGATGTTAATGTCTTGAAGGACACCAACCTACAAGTAGAGAATTATTCCGCAAACGTACTTTCAGATGCTTCCGATCAGGAGTTACGCGACTATCAAGCAAGCCTTCGAAAGCTCAAGCATCGAGCGTCGACCGATCTTCAGCAGAATGTTTTTCAAAACCGTACGCAGTTCATCAAGATCAGCAAAGAGGCCGAGAAACTTAAGGGGGAGATGAGGACGCTTCGAGGCCTCATGTCGGAGCTCACGACGTCTCTAAGCCAAGCTTCGATCAATGTAGGAGCACCCGAACCCAGGACGGCGCTGGATGATGGCGCGAGGACAAGAGCCCGTAAGCAGGCCAATAGAAGCTCCGTCGCGAATCTTGAAGCTATGTGGAACACTCAATTGCATGAGCTGTGGAAGAATGTCGAGGGTTCTCAAAAATTCCTGCCGGCAATACCTGGCAGACACGTAGTCCTCGAGCAAGGATCTTGGCTGGAATTGGATGCCGCAACTTGGAAAGCAAGCAAGAAGGCACACATCCTTCTCCTCAACGATCACTTGATGGTAGCAACGCGGAGAAAGCGGCGGGTAGATCCCAATGCCGCCACCAACGGCGACGCTACGCAGAAGAGTTCCTCTAGGCTTGTGGCAGATAAATGCTGGGCTCTACAGGACATCGACATGATCGACCTGAATGCTGGTGGATATTCGCACGGTAGTGGTAGGGACGGAATGGTCAACGCCATCAGCATAAGATGCGGGCACGAATCATTTACATACCGTAGCGAAAAGACTTCGGCTTTGGAGAAAACCAATCTCCTCTCAGAGTTTCGAAGGACGGTGGACGAGCTACAGCGGGCATTGAGGGCTGATGTTGAAGAGCACACCGATAAGAATAAAGAGACTATGGAATACCTGACGACAAGAGACCCGGCACTCTCCAACAAGACAGATCTACTGAACTCATTGACCGCCGCCAAAAACCGACCCGAAATCCTCATAGAGATAGATGGCAAACATCAAAACCTGCGATGGGTCGAAGGCCAAATCGACGAACTCGACAGCGAAGTCGCTCTCCAGCGTTTCGAAGATGCCGTCCGGCACGTCGAGAAACTACGCAGACTGGCCAAAGGTCTCAAAAACAACAAGATAGCTCAAGATCTCATCACCACGAAAGTCGACGAGCGAGCCAAGAAACTTTCCGGTACATCCCACTCCCCTCATCCCCCCTATGATGAAAGTCCCAACTAACACCACCTCACCTGCAACAGAAAAACTCACCCTCCGCCTCCACTCCACCCACTCCTCCCTCACCTCCTCCCAAACCAACATCGCCCACCTCGTCCGCCTAAACTACACCCCCCTAGCCCTAACAACCTACCTCTCCGCCCGCACCAGCACCATAACCCTCCGCTCGCGCCAAATCATGTTCGCCGGCGACCTCCGCCACCACATCTACCAGCTCTCCTACGTCTACTTCGCCCTGATCAAAAACACCGTCGCCGCCTTCCAGAAATGTTTCCCGCCACTCATGATGTCCGCATGCGTCAAGTGGGCGAAGGAAAGACTGGATGAATTTAACGATTTGTTGGGGAAGCAGTTGAGTAGTGTTAGGGTGGGGAGCGAGACGTGGCGAGATTGTGTGGGGAGGGCGAGGGAGCATGCGGGGATGATGGCGGAGGTGGGGTTGGATTTTCGGGATCTGGTGGGTTTGGGTATGGGGGAGGGGACTTCGATGGAGGGGAGGGGTGAGGGTGTGGGTGAGTGGGATGGCCAGACGCTGAATGGGGGTGCTTGAGTGGTGTTGGAGTCGAATTCCATGCTTGGTGCTTTTGGTATATTGGAACTGATCTGCTGCATGTTGCTCCTGGACTGGCGGCATACCCAAATCGCGAATGCCCTCATATGTCGTTAACATCTTTTGAGGCGATTAGTCCCGAAGAATTCATGTATAATAACGCGCCGGTAGCTTACACGCCCAGGCTTCACGGTTTCAAAGTTCTCACCGCACGATCCCTCTACCACGATCACCTCGAGGATTTGTGTACGCTCACAATTATCCAGTATTTCAATTACTACAACCTAATTGGCCAGTCCTTTTAATACAACTTCCACCGTCCAAACAACAACGCTCATCCCAAAAACAAGGGCATACACATCCCAGGAAGCTCTCGCCTCAACCGGGGGTAACACTCCCTCATTCAAAAAACAGGCACGCTGCAATGTAGGTACAAAAAGAAAAAAAGGGCATACACATCCCGGGAAACTTTCGCCTCGACCGGGGGTAACATTCCCCATCGTGAAAAGAAAAGTAAAGTCGCTATAGCACAAAAGCAACGCGATCCGGGAGCGATGCGCTTCGACCGAGGGTATCATTTCCATCCGAAACTCCGTTTCATGAACCATAACGAAGAAAACGTCGTGATTCACTCATCATAACCCTTCCATGAATCGCCAAATAGCCAAACCAAACGCCCGCTCTCGTAGCCTCATAATGCCTCCCTACTCGAAGACGATCTTAGGTTCAAAATCATCCGTGAACCCTCCATTGATCAATTCAGCAACCAGTCGTCTCCGTTGCATGACCATATCCGTAGGCAGCACAGCCATCGGGTCGACCCCCAAGCTGATCATTTTCGCCGTCGTGATCACAAAGACACCGCAATCACTTCCATTGTTCTGATGAGGACCTTTGCCTCTCCCCGGAAACTTGAGATCCTCAACTATCTTCCATGCATCGTCCTGGTATCCACTTCCCAGCTCGTTCTTCAACCACTTCTTGATGATGTCGATTCGTCCCATGACGTGCATGTTTAGGCTGTCGAAGTACTCAATCGTCTTCCGCGTCCCGGAGACGACAACAAGCGTCCAATGCAGGTTCTCGCAAATCGGGACGAAAATCCAATCGGCCTTTAGAAGATCCTTGCCTCCGATCTTGGCCTTGCTGGCCCACCGCTTTACTCTTTCTGGTCCATGTTCTTTGAGATTATCGTAGAAGAAGTTATTGAACGCATGCATTCTAGGCGCCTCTCCACGCTTGTGTCCAGCGACTCTGTTACCTCGGTCCACTACAGCCAGCAGATAAGCCTCGATGATTGCGTCGTTCAGATAGCCCCGTTGATCATCCTTTGTACCGTGCTGTGGCAGTACGAAGCCAATATCACGACGTAAGATCTCGGTACCCTTAATGGTGCGAGCAACAGGCTTGCTCGGCACATGGGCTAATGCAGCTGTTACATTGTTCTCCCATATTTCTGTAAGAGGCTGAATGACCTTCTCAACGGGCATACGACGAGCGTACTTTTGGCGCTCCAATTCTGCCTCTGCCTCTCTACGAGCCTTTTCTTCGGCTTCGGCTTTCTCCTTTCGAGCCTTAAGCTCAGCTGCGATAGCTTCCTGTTCGGCACGGCGCTTCTCTATGAGCTTCTGTTTTTCATGAGTCCGGCGTGAGGATCGTCGGCCTGATACCGTGAGGCTATCGAACGCTTCGGATAGCTTACTTGGAGGTGTTGTTAGATTGACATCTCGAAGCTTCGCGGGTGTTGCGCTCGCTTGGCTGCTGAAATCAGACTTTGGTAGGGAATCATGACTCGATGCATCGCTGTCACATTGTGAAGCGGGAGACGCTGAACAATCATGATTAGCCGTCTTGGTCTGTCCATCAATCTCGTTTATCGTGGGTAAGTTTTGATCTGATTCACTGCCGTCGTTGGATTGTGAGTCTGGCTTTCCTGGACAATTATACTTCTCATCGGAACTCAGACTAGTATTCGGCTCACAGACACTGTCTGTGGAATACCCGATCATACCAGGTGTGGAGCACATCAATTGATCCGCAATCATGACATCTTGTTCCTGCTGCGTTGGGCTCATGTGAAGGATGTTTAGACTCGACGCTGAACTCAAGATGCTGTTCTCGTCTCGGGATGATATGGGGCTGGGATACGAGATTGTTTCGTTCTTGATAAATCTTTTAGTCGCTGATACTGGGTTCTCGGAAAACCTAGCGTTCTTCGATGTCCTGATTTGCCTTTCGTTGGCCTTATTATATATTTCTCCTAGTGGGGATGCCCGCTTCTTCATTTTCACGCTTGATACGAGTTGGTGAATCCATCCCTTGCTTGGCGGGGAACGTGCCAACTTTGTCTTCACCAAATGACCAGATTTTGGCATTGGATTCTTTAATGGTGTGTGCACTTCCCTCTGCATTCCCGAGGTAGGTGGCGAAGAAGGCGGCGATTCAATCGATCCGCCCCTAAATGTTGGCGCAGAGCTCTCAAGAGACATTCTAGCTTCTCCTTGTATTGCCGAGGTAGGCGGCGAAGTTTGTGTTGACCCCATCGATCGGTCTGCAGCTGTTACTCTTGAGCTCTTCAAGGATGAATTTGTTTCTTCCTGTGCAACGGAGACAGATGAAGAAGGCCTTGTCAGTTCTGCATGTCCCTTACTGGAAATCAGCGTTGATGTCGGTGCAGGAGAGGAGGCTTCTCCTTCGCTAGCCGGGACAGGTGATGGAGAACACTTTGATTTGATCAGTCTGGTGGCTGCTTGCCCTTCCTTTTCGGACGTTCTGCAGAACATTTCACGTATACCTTGCAATTCTCGAACGGAGGCGTGAGAGATTTGGGGAGTACTGGGACAGGTATATCTCCAGGACATCGTCTCATCGCTGGGCTCACTCGCCAACGAGGCAGTCTCATCAATCGACCCGTCTTTCAAAGACACGGATTCGCCCATATGGCATTCTTGCAATATCCTACCGTCTGTTGGTTCCGAAGCTGGTGACTCGGCAACATCGCCAGAGATGGTCGATGTAAGATTGATAGGAGTGGCAGGCGTATTACTCGGCGACATGATTGGAGAAACAGGAAATCTGCCAGGAACGTGAAACGGAGAGGAGGCTGCAGGCTTGAACTTTGGAGGCGCGATTGGTCTGGTAGAACAGTGACCATTCGGGGCACATTGAATCTGTCGGAATATATGTGGGACGCTACGGCGAGGCCATAGCATACGACGTATAGGTGCGGGCACAGGATGTTCTTGAGTGAACGATACGAGTCGGCGCTTTGCGGGAGCAACTGCAACAGCGGCCATGACAGTAGCGGCATAGACTGCCTGTAGCATTGCGCAGGTAAAATGTACGGCCTCGAGGGTCCGATAAATGCCCCAGTGCACATATGAGGGCGCATCCTGATGTTGGATTCGATCTGGATGGTGATTGTGGATGGTAGGTGACTGCTGGTTGATGGCGTTCCCACTGAATGCTGGACGATTGGTCTGCTCAGTGGGCCGAGAATATTCATCATTCGAGAACGCACTGAAGTCGCGCTTAGGAGATCGGTTTGATGGGACGACAATGGCGGGACCGGTGTACTCGTAGCTCATGTCATTCTCGCTGGTATCTCGGGTGCCGCTGTCCATGGCGGGCAACGACTGTAAGGTTTCAGTGCGCAAGGCAGGCTCGATGATGATAGCCCAGAATGAAACCACCAAGTGAAGGAAGCCGCGCGTTCGTGCGATCAAGTATGGAAGTTGCTGTGCTTCAAGTGTGGTGGATGGTAAGTGAAGGAAGGAAAAGTTGAGGTGAAAGGAACAATAAATCGGAATTTCGTGATCGTTTGCAGGTGACTCATGATTTACTTTCTTCTACCGGAAGAATTGAAGACCCAACAATGTCAGGTGTAGAATCGAGAAGCTCCACACTGCGCAAGCCATCATAAGACAACGCTGCAGAAGCATTAGGCCCGTTAGTTCTATATTAACCGCAAGACGCAACCCCGGAACTATCCGCCGAGCCTCATCTCGAGCTTGTACCACGTACGACATAACTTATCGTACGAACCAGCCTTCCGCTATATCTCGAATAACTAGGTACCGTTTCTTGCTCCATTCGTACAAGCAAAGTTTTCTACAATTCCGGCTGCCTTCTACCTTAATCTCACTAAAATTACAAAGTGCGGAGCTTTATTTATCATGTACTTTACACGTTGGCTCGCCCTCAGACGGAAGGGCTCTCGTATCATAAAATTATTCATAATGTAGCCTTTGCAGCGCCATTCATATCCGCGAGTCTCTCCTCACTTTGCTCGACCCTTCTCTGCCATACCTCGTATCTTTCAGCAGAGTAACTTTTGATACTCTGCGGCCCATGGACGATTATGTGATCAGCGAGCTCGACTCCGTCTTCCATAGCAGTGTTAGCACCCTCACCACCGAGAATCGGCATAGCGTGAATTGCATCTCCTACCAATAGGATCCCTTGGTCTGCAAGGTCTTGGATGTAATCCTTGGTGCCTAGGCTACTCCGCATCAACCAATGTAGGACCCTATCCTTGCGAACTCTGCCCGCATTGAATATCTCCGCAAACGCTTGTCCTAGCTCCTTTAGATCTCCCAATTCTACGTAGAAAGCTTCGGGAATGTCCGTTGCACCAGTTATTGGCCTATCGGGATTGTGTAGCGGATCATTTTGACGTGCAGGACGCGAGTATGTGTAACCAACATCAACGCCCTCGGTAGAGAAGTCATTAACACATATCTGAAGAACCACATCATCTCTTCGTGACTGGATAATGGTATAGCCCTGCATTTGTGGTCTTATCGTTCTTTTATACTCATGGACTGCCATCTTCCGACTACCGTTGAAAACAACGTAGGGCAGCACTTTGACTTGCATGTACGGCGCCAAAGATTTGCGTACCTGGGAGTGAACGCCGTCGGCTCCAATCAGAATTTTGCTTTCGATAGGCGCCTCTCGTATAATGATTACTTTGATTTTCCCAGGAAAAATCTCGATATCTTCGATGGTATGTCCCCATCTTATATCTTGACCCTCTCTGAGCAGCCGCTCGAATCTTCCACGGTGGCAACGAAAGGTCCCGGAAGTTGTATCTATGCTGGTGGACATCAAGTCCCCTGCAATTGCTCCGCTGCCACCTCGATTAGTATCGACTGATAACATATCGCGAAAGGTAGATTCATCCATGTGTAACGCGGCGAGGAGGGGTCTGTAAGCCCATGGATGGAGCGTGATGCCATAATTGTTACGTGGCGGAGAGCTGAATTTCTCGATTATCAAAGTAGGGATGTTCTTCTGTTTGAGGCACCGTCCTAAAGTTAGCCCTGCGATGCCGGCCCCAGCGATGACTATAGGAGAAATCGACATACTTGGTTGAATCTTGGAGTCCTGGTGGATCTTCAATTCCATAAGTGGACTAGCTTCTCTCTTAGAGCTAGCGTTCTTTGGAGAAACTCGATCTTGTGGGATGTGTACCCAAGTACCTTAGCATAGCGTCTCTACCAGTTTCGTTCAATCGTCCATCCCTTTTGCTTTTCGACCTAGCGTCGAGGCAAGGCAGAACGGGACACCCATTCCCCTAATGGAGATGAAGATCGCTCAGCAGGTCCAGTATAACGATAGTATGGAGAAATACACGACCAAAACGACGAGTATCACAGCCCCATCAAATATTACATTCCTCATATCCCTATCCCAACAGATGTAAATTGGCCTTCCCAAGCAGCAGAATTTCGAAACCATGCTTGCATCGTAAATATCATTAAGATCATATCCATACAATCATCAAAAGTACTGCCATCTCATCCGTAAATCGTAAAAACTTCCCTCGGCCCTACAATAGCCTCATTACCTCGATGCGTACGGCTTGTTCATAGCTGCGATCTCCCTTGCAATAGTGGCCCACTCTAACTCCCGCTTCACTGGCTCCCCCCTCTTCTGTTGGCAGACTTCGTCCCATTTCAGCAATTCATAAGCAAATCGCAGATGTGGCTGAATAATCACGTTCAGTCGGCGTGCCCGTACATAGCAGTACGCTCGTGGAAAAGAAAGTCCTAGAGAAGACATGACTTCTGCAATGCATATGGTCGCGGAACGAGAAACCCCTACGCGGCAATGTACAAGGGTCGCCGATTCATCAGCTTTGCCCCGGCCTAGCATCCTCGGTCAGTACTATGACAAAGATGGGTGGGGAAATTGATAACTCTTACCAACGAATTCGAGACACCGCTCAAAATCCCTCATGAGTGGATCCACACCATTATCCTGGACACGGTCTACAAAGAGCAAATATTTAGCACCCCAGCTGGCCACTTGGGCTTTGGTCCAGTTCACAGGCTCCCCAATGCTCAATAGCCTCTTGATCCCCATAGCTTTCAGTAAATCAGGATTGTTCGCATGTGCCAGATTTCCAAGATACATGTAGGGTAAAATACGACTTGGTAAGCTTCCATCAATGCGTGAGATCCATACGGGCTCTATCTCTGTTGATCGAACCCTTGATATGAGCGATAGAGTGGGCACCAGGCGATGCTGCAAAGAAGCAAGCAAAGCGACGTCCGAAGGGTAAGCGAAAAAGTTACGTTTCTTCTCACAATGAAGACGCAACCAAGCTTCGTGTGCTGGAATTTGTTCAGCATACATGTAATATGCAAGAGCTAGAAGCGTGCTCTCCGTATAGCCATCGGTGCAATGTATCAAGAATTTGCGTGGCCGAGGATTCAAATGGATCATGGAGATATCCCCATCAGAATCTACTTCCTCGTCTTCACTGTTGCTTTCAACGGTTACTCTTGGATTCGCGAGCGATTGAATCCATTCGCACATTACTTCCAGTGAGTCAATTCCTGACTGGATGTTTGTTTGAGGCATAATGCTCCCAGAAGACGGAAAATCAATATGCTGTGGTGCTGATACACTCCGCTCGCCAATACGCTTGAGAGTTTGAGCGTCCGGGGATTGCGCTAGGTCGCTGGCCTCGACAAAGATGTCAAATATCGGATGATCCTCTGACGGCGGGCAGATTAGCGAGTCTGGTGTGGGCCCCAGCCATACGTTGTTTGCTATCTCGGATGCTTTCGACATCTTGCTCATCTCTTGCCGCTCACAGTGAGCTGCTACTGTTAGAGTGCAGAATTCTCGAGACTTGCTGAAACTCACAGAAATCTAGCATCTTGCCAGTTGCATGCCCCTGTGAGTCAATAGCAACGATTTCAGGATGTTGTATCTCGATATCACTGAAAGAGTCTGCAAGCGGTGTCAGACGTAATGCTTGAACGTTAACGGAAAAGATAGACAGACTTGATAAGACGAATGTACTGAATACTGGTGCGTCATAGTCACCATTATTGCTGTTCTTGACTCGCAAATTTCTCTGGGAGAATGCAAGTCTCTCAGCTAATTTGCGTGCTTCTCCGTCCCTGGCTCGTTCATCCGTATATACCACGATGTCCGAAACCATAGCCATCTTCGCAGTCTGTATCTGGAAATTCCGTACGGAGAAGCCTTCTCTGGGATCAACATCCAAAAAGCTAGCAGCCTGACCTCTATCAGCTTCCAAGACTTCGTCCTCGCTTATGGCACCTTTCAGTCTGGCCCTTGTAAGGTCACCTCCCACTTTTACTACAGTGATACCGCGAAAGCATGTTGGCGTATTTCGCAGCGCTTTTCGACGCGCAATAAAGAAAGCTAGCTGACTTTGATTTTCTGCATGCAACCCATGCAGCCACGGAAAAGCGAAATGGGGCTCGGGGAACAGCTGGCCTGCGAGCTCGTTGGTCGCGGCAGCTAAGGTGAATGCATCAATGGAGTAGACCGGAGGCTGATCCAATAGTCTAGTATAGGTGTTAGGGGGATAAAGCCGTGAGAAAGCCTGAAGACCTGTGTGTTTGGAAGGTGGAGATGCAGGCGGGGTAAGAGTTTGCTGTGACGCGCCCGGTGCAGGACCCGGAGGGCAATATGCAAGGTGCTTGTTGGGTATAGGAGCAGAGTTAGGTCTTTTAGTATCGACATTCGGAGAAGGTGGAGGTGTCAAAGACGTCCTGGATACCGGGTGGTGAATGACGAGTGTAGACATTCTAGGCTCTGCATCGGCGGTGATAAAACGCCCCAAATCTTCCCTCGAATCTGGTGCGACCGTGCCTTCGAAGTCAGACTTTCAACTTTATGCACTTGACTGAAGTGGGTAATCGCATCCAACCATCTTTCTTATCGAAGAGCCTGGTGGAGGTGAATAATGGTAAGAGCCCCTCGTGGAAGGGATGTCGTGGCCAGATGAATAAGGGCGTCGTCTGAGCGCAGATGGCTTGGAGGAAAGAGGACCTCAATGGAAACTGTTTGAGAACCAAGGTTTGTCATTAGATACTGTGACTGTCAAATAAGAATTAGAGCGTTGAAGCCAGGTATTCATCGTACTTAGCTCAAGAAGGAATGATATTAACGCCAGTCAATCAACAACTGGTACTAGAGTGACGAAAAAGTTGGATCGTGCCTCAGATAGACAACTTTAGTTAGATGCCATGGAAAGGACACAACGTGAATTGAAGGAAATGGCAATGGATAGAAGCAGAAATGTTGTACTTTAACACTATGAGATAAGCTCGCATGGAACACAGCATGGCTGGGCACTGACCAACGAACCCCGCCATGCGGGGCGGCGGACGCTAAAGTGGGCGCTTGGACAGGAATTATCAAAGACACTTCCTCTCGTCGGAAGTGAGGTCAGCCTAGTCGATCATCGTGGTTGAGGCGACCGTTGCTGATCGATATCCTCAGCATAGGAACAAAAGCATGCACGACAGCCCATCCGATATATGGGATCCTTACCGGACTAGCGGTTGCAGCATGCTATATGTTATATTCCTCGAATCAAAGTTCGCTTTCTGCACTCCACCGATGCCTCATCGATCGATCTTAAAGCAGTCTTCATCAAAGCCCAACCTTTGATTATGGTCCGAGATGAGCTATCGAAAGTGTCTGGCTGATTCTGAACAAATTCCTAGCGCTCGCTCTCGGCCTGTTCATAGGCTATAGCTCAACGCTTTTGTTCTCAATTCCTCTGCAAGACGCTCGAGGTAGAATCTCCCAAAGTCCGGTGGTAACTTATTGAACGATTCAGCGATCTTGGCAATATCTTGTCTTCCCTTCTCATAGGCTTGGAGATCCCGATTTCCGTACAGATCTCGTCCCGGAGCATAGCCGCGATCGAGATTGCGAAAGAACACATTGACAGAGATGCTGACATTACCCGTGGGTGACGCCGTATGAAGCCACAGTGGAGGTAAAAATAGAATGTCGCCCGGTTCAAGAAAGACTTCCTGAGGGTGTGCCAATGCGAGAGTAGGGTCCTTCGTGGTACTAGCATCGAAGCAATTGATAGAAGAGCTGGAAGTGCCCGGAGGTATAGAAAACAGCGAGACGTCAGATGGTGGATATAAGATCAGCCGCTTGCTGCCCTTTATTTGACAGAGCACGTTTGCCATGACATCGTAGTGCAGCCAGATAGCGACTGTGCCTGACACCCGGAGGACTGAGCTATGCATATTCCTCTTAACCGTGTCATACTCTGACGGTAGCTCAAAGTCAGGCCCAAGCTCTGGGAAGTTGATCCAGAAATCAGCGGGCTTTCCGGACGGATCGGTTGACGCGATTGATCTTAGGTATTGTCGTGAGCCTCTACTGACTTCTTCAAGGAAGGTTTCAAAGGACTTTTGAACATATCTGAAATTCTTTTCTTGGAAGTCCATGTGGGTATCAAAAGCTTCGTGTACGATGACCTGAACTATGTTAGCTGGACGATCAAAGAATGGATTCTCATACCCTTACCGCTCGATCAGGTCCGATTTTCCTCTTCAGATTGTCTATTGTCCACAACGAAGTGCATGAACCTAATTGACTATTACGAAATACGACAGGGCGACCTTGACCTACAATGCGATCGAAACCTTGTGCTGATCCAACCTTTTCAGACTTGACCATAAACGGAAGGGTGGGGCCGGCCGCAGATAGCAAATTAGAACTGAGCTCTTTCCTCACATCATGTAGTGGTAGTTGCTCAGCTTTCTTAGCAAACAAAGGTAGGACAGCACACCGTTCTCCCTCATTGATGGACAAGGTGACTAGGCAATGATTCCAGTACGTTCCAAATGAGAAACACACCGCCCCTCCCCCAGTGATAACCACGTTGTTGCGAAAGAAAAGCGAGCTGTGACCTACGAGTAGGAGACGTTGGCTGCCCACCTGGATATCGAGAGTGGCGCAGTACCAAACACTTTTCCCACTTTCATCGGTTTTTCCTTTTGTCAATACGACGCAAGTCATGTCTTGCGCCATATTCTGGCCGGGCACACCCCCTATGAGCAACACCCCTACAGGGGATTTGACGAGGGAAGCGCCTATTCTACCGATGACGTTTCGAGTCAAAAGGTCTCCACTGTCATGATAGGCTGGACATTGGACTAAGTTGCTTTTGAAGGGAGCAGTGGATTCAGCGAGCACCTTGAGAGGCCTTAGAGATATGCTTAGATCTTTTGTGCTGCCAGAAATGGACCACTCCCAGATCTCAGAGACGATCGTGCATTCTGAATTCATGCCGCCGACCAAGATACCGACACCAGGGCCGGTTGATACCATGGTAGCACCAAATCGCGCGGCCAAATTGTGACTTGTAACACCGACCTGACACCATCCGAACCCCTCGCGCCACAACAACCACTTATCGGAAACCATATTACCATGAGTTCTTCCACCATAGATCAGTACACCTGTATGGTTCTGGTTTAGCAATCCAAAATCCACTTGCGCGGCAGAGTGTCTGAACAAAGCCATGGGAAGGTCGTCTACCCTCTCCCAGTGGTCGCGGAAAATCCAGCAGTCCTTGAGCGCGGTAGCTGGGGACGTCCTCCCACCTACAAGAAGGGACATATTTTGATCCAAAGTTGTCATCGAATGGCACATTCGTGGTTGGACACAGGTAGAATCTAGCCCAACCGGGAGGTCAGCCTCCGCATCACCGTAGAGGTTCGTGCTGCCCATGCGCGTTTGGGGTCCTAAACCGCCATGATGTCCAACAGCATCCGACGAGACTGGGACCAGAACTCCGAATCTGCGCACATTGCCCTTCGGGATGGGCTCAGAATGTGCGATTAAAGGGATCCCGCGCCAACGTTCGATACGTCCAGGGACCTGCTCTGGTCGATAAGGCATAGATCGTGGTGATACAGCGCTCCTCTTCGGTGAATAGTTCGCAGCTTCAAGCACAAAATAGTGAGATGCGAATAGGATGAACTCCTCCCATTCGTCAAAAGGCTCGACCAGGTTGAGCCCATTTCTTTGCTCCAAATTTACGAATAATGGGTCGCTCCAGAGGTCCCACAGACTCCTTGCAGTGGCTAGAGACCACCCACATTGGCGGAATCGGAGCTCTTGGTCTACCAATGTTGGGTACTTCTGCACCGATCTCAGTGGTGTATTTAGATGGTCAAAATGCTCAATCATCTTCTGCGCAAAGGGATGTTCGACGCCATCCGGTAGATGCTGTTCGAGGAGACAAAAGCGTACTGATGACTGTCAGCAAAATAGGAGCCTGACTTAATCGCCATAAATTTTATCATACTGTCATTGTGATTTGCTGCCCAATGTATTAACGAATCTGCTGCATCAACGTCCATGTATGTTACAGAAACTTCGGCAATGCAAAGGATCAAAGCTCGTGATAAGTCCGTGTCATTGGTCAGTAGTGCTTCGAGTTTGGGGATATCCGTCAGGTTACATCCCAGAGCGGAGTAATGTTCGCTTCGAAGGTGTATACCACTGCAATGCTCCAGGATCTGATAGGAACCCACTAAACTTTTGAGTTGCGGCGTGTTGAGTACGATCTCTCGTTTCTTTGCTATTAACTCTGGGAAATCGACGTCGATAAATCTGGTCTTCCGACATCTGAAAGCATCGTTCGAAAGGCATTGGAAAGCTAAAGGATCACTGGACACATCTCAATTCCCATGAGAACAAGGCCTAGCGACTGGATCATATCGTGACTCACTATCCACATCCAAGATTGATGACTACCTTCTGTTTATCAGACGGCTCGTCAATAAATCGTTTGATCACCTTTTCAATAGCATGCATGCGCAGCCAGTATCCACCTAGTCAGTCATTAGAAGCCGGATGTTCTAAGAAAATGGCGATCCATTAAGAAAACACGTTGGTGTGCAAGGATCAAGATTATGAAGGCTGCAAAACAAGTGCTTTACACCGAGGCTCACCGGCGACTTCAGACCCGAGGATGCTGAGGAATATCAAGATAAACAAGGTAACGCAAATAGATTGCCCAGCTCTAGGCATCGAGCATCTTCGTATCTTGTTGATGGCATCACATATGTCACTTACGATTAATTAATGGGGATCTGCGTAGCGGCTTCTTGACAAAATATCGATAGAAATGTGGCTCGGGGTAGTATAAACGCTCCACACTTCTCTTGGATACAATAGAGCTATTATTTGTAGCAATTACCGAATCATCCTGCTTTGACTTCCTTGATTTGGGGGAATGAAAATCTCCTGCCATTCTCCGTTGTCGCTGTATACTGATGCCAGCAGTGGTGGGCGAACAAATTAATTTGAATTGAGAAAACGTGTTTTGCCGCAGTCATCTGCCGGCGCTTGCGAACGTGGCGGCTATCTTATCGCGCTTCATGTTCAAGGTGTTCCACTTACCATCACTTAGGATCAGCTGCCGCTCGGAGTACTACAAGTAATCGAAGAAGGTCATGGTTGCAGCCTGATGCATCAAGTACCCGAATATTAGACTTAGAACTTCCTTTCTCTAACATCCCCAAGCAAGGGTTGTGATATCTATGGCCGGGATCATACTGCACACCTTTCGACAACGTCCAAGACCACTGCTATCAGGTTGATGAGAACATTGATTTGGCTGGGCGATATCGTTCGGTAGACTGACATACTATACTCAATATGGCGATGAATTTTGTCACGTTCAACCAGGACTACAGCCATTTGGCTGTTGGTATGTATCCATAGTCTTGGAGACGCAATCATGTGTTAATCTCTATCTGTGAGGTACCTCAAGAGGCTTCCGGATTTATACCACCGACCCTTTCTCCAAATGCTTCGAGACAAAGCAGGGTGACATTGCATTACTGGAGATGCTTTTCTCCACATCGTTGGTTGCTCTTGTTCTTTCACCACGGAGGCTGCAGATCACAAATACTAAAGTACGTCCACGTCTCCTCATATCAGTCGACATGCAATAAACTACGGGAACGCCGAGTATTTTATCACTTTATGCTTGGCGTTCCAATATGATCGAGCTGACGAACCATGCTTTTGCAGAGACAATCCACGATATGCGATCTCACCTTTCCCACCACCGTACTGGCTGTGCGGATGAATAGGAAACGCTTGGTGGTCGTCCTAGAAGATCAAATATATCTCTATGACATAAGTAACATGAAGCTATTATACACAATCGAGACCTCTCCAAATCCAAATGGTGATTGGTATACTCTGATCCTTTGGGCACCCACTGACAGATTCAAGCCATATGTACGCTCTCACCTTCATCCGATAGTTGCTATCTAGCCTACCCCTTGCCTCAAAAGGCAGCACCATCATCGTTCGCACCGCCATCTCACGCCCCGCCTGGCAGCACACACATCGCCCCCACAAGCGGCGACGTCCTCCTTTTCGATACCATCAAGCTTGAAGCAATCAATGTCGTCGAAGCACATCGATCACCATTGTCATGCATCACTGTCAATGATGCTGGGACCCTCCTCGCTACTGCATCCGACAAAGGAACCATCATTCGAGTGTTCTCCATACCCTCTGCTCGCAAGCTTTATCAATTTCGTCGTGGCTCTATGCCCTCTCGTATATACAGCATGTCATTCAACACTACATCCTCCCTCTTGTGCGTATCTTCAGCTACGGAAACGGTACACGTATTCAAACTTGGTACGTCTCCTCAGGTCCGAAGTAAAGATGGCGCTTCGGTGATCTCTACATCGTCTTGGCGGCGCGACCGGAGTGTTAGCCCAAGCGGCAGTGATTCTCAGCTGGATCTCAAAAGTTGTGCAAGTAACGGATCAGAGAGTACCTCCGCGAAAGCTCGGAAACATAATGGCACACTCTTGGGCATGATCAGAAGAACCTCCCAAAACGTAGGGACCACCTTCGCAGCTTCAGTGGGGGCGTACCTTCCCTCGGCGGTCTCCGAAATGTGGGACCCAGAGCGGGACTTTGCATGGATGAAGATACCGAAAGCTCCACCGTCCGCACAGGGTGGGGTGCTGAGCTCAACGGCACCTCTTCGAAGTGTTGTGGCCATGAGCAGCAACAGCCCGCAGGTAATGGTTGTGACTAACGAAGGACATTTCTACGTATTTGGTATTGACTTGGAGAAGGGAGGTGAAGGGACTTTACTTAAAGTATATGAAGTTGGTGGGGAGAGTGACAGATTAGGAACCAGCATCATGGATGACTAAAGCTTTCCTGTGTATTACAATTTAGCGTGGCAGATTTCTGGCGACATGGGGTCACGTCAAGGGCTGGCGTTTGTAAAGCTTCTAGATACCTTGGCTTGGGGAGGCTAGAAGACGCTACTCGATCAGGAATTCGAGTTATAAAGTATCCTTTACCATGGTTACTCAGGGACGTCTGGCCTCGAAAGGGCAATAGCATTCACCTCTCAAATAGCTCCAAGAATGCATCTTTGCCGTTAATTGTTCTGATGCTGTTTGATCCTATACCCATTGCGGCAGCTAACGCAACGCTAGTGACCCGTCTTCTCGCATTGAAACACAGTGACTATGAGTAACGTCCCTTTCTACGAGTCAGCATGCAGCAACAGCATCACGAAAGTCTACTCACTATATGGATAAGGCTTCCTGAGTAGCAATCACCTTCATATGTTGGATCTAAGCGTAGGACTTTGCCCTTGCCGCTAGCACAGAGTGCGTGCACGCGACTGCCCCCCAATACTCTTACCATCTGGCAGCACCAACATCTTTCACGTTCTAGCTAGTCGCCATTGGGGAACAACGCCGAGATGGACTCAAAGATGGATGTGGATATGGGGAAGCTGCCTGAGCCTCATCGCCTATCGCCCACAACGGAGCCGCAGTCAATACCGACCTTAGACGGGTGGATAGAAAACCTGATGAATTGCAAGCAGCTAGCGGAGAACGATGTGCAAAGGTTGTGCGATCGGGTGCGTAATATGGAGATCCTCACATCACGAGCGATCATACCAGGGCCATCTAGGCTGACTGGAGTTGTGTAAAGGCTAGGGAAGTATTGACCGATGAGTCGAATGTGCAGCCCGTGGTTCGTTGCCATCCCATAAAGCAACCTCTTGCGTCGACGACGAAACTGATCAAGTGCTCTAGAAATGTCCGGTCACTGTATGTGGTGACATACACGGCCAGTTCCATGACCTCATGGAGCTGTTCAAGATTGGTGGACCTAACCCGGACACGAATTACCTCTTCATGGGTAAGCATCGACAAATCATTGGCAAAACTTCAGTACTGAGCTATGCATTGATACGTAGGTGATTATGTTGATCGAGGCTACTACTCGGTCGAAACTGTCACCCTTCTTGTTGCTCTCAAAATCCGCTACCCCCAACGCATTACTATACTCCGTGGTAACCACGAGTCACGTCAAATTACCCAAGTCTATGGCTTCTACGACGAATGCCTCCGAAAATATGGCAATGCAAATGTTTGGAAATACTTTACTGACCTCTTCGACTACCTACCCCTGACTGCCCTTATCGACAACCAAATATTCTGCCTTCACGGAGGTTTATCGCCCAGTATTGACACGCTGGACAATATTCGAGCGTTGGATAGGATTCAAGAGGTGCCACATGAGGGTCCGATGTGCGATCTCCTCTGGAGTGACCCTGACGATAGGTGCGGATGGGGTATAAGTCCGAGAGGTGCAGGCTACACTTTCGGTCAAGACATATCGGAAGCTTTCAACCACAATAATGGGCTAACGCTGGTGGCTCGAGCGCATCAGCTTGTGATGGAAGGTTATAATTGGAGCCAAGAGAGGAACGTCGTTACGATTTTCTCAGGTTATATAACCCACTTCAATACCTTGCCCATCATCATGCTGACTCCAGTCCCAGCGCCCAACTACTGCTATAGATGTGGGAACCAAGCGGCTATTATGGAGATCGACGAGCACCTGAAGTATACATTGTCAGTACATGGAAGTTGACTGTACTGAAGCTGTGCTAACATTGTATAGCTTGCAGTTCGATCCTTGCCCAAGAGCTGGAGAGCCCATGGTTTCGAGGCGTACTCCTGATTATTTCTTGTAGACAGCATAGACTTGGAGCGGGCGTCGCTGCTAACATAGCAATAATTGATATGAAAGCATCGGAATTGGTGCACGGTCAATGCTATGTCTCTCACCTCCTGAAACTGTCCTCGTTGACTCATCGAGGCTCGTATGCAGCGTCGCATAAAATTTGATGACTCGACCACGCCCTCTGTGAGACGCTTCGAATCAGCTCTCTATTTTAAACTCGGTGCAATTACTGAGCCTCTTGAGATATCCCAGATACTGAAGCCGTGGCCATTGTCTCAGGGGCATATTAAGCATTCTCCCGGCCTTTGTGCCGCCAAGGCTTAATCTTCTCCTCACTTTCCTCAAGCTGGATGAATCTACTCGTCTACAAGCGCCATATGTGTCCATTGTCAAATACGATTCCTTGCTTGAACGAATACAAGGTCAGCAGAACAGCAGATGTGCACTGTTTAATGCCATGGCATATGGCAGACATCGAGGTCACATATAGCATAGCTATAGCCCTATTCCATAAGCGCAACATTATTGTACGAATCTAGCACGTTCTCTAAGAGGTGAATCGACACTTCAGGGCTTGTGCATCTGCTATCTGGTCAGCATAACCCTCGTTCTCCGCCTATCTTGGATATTTTCTTACCTACTGCCAGCGTTCTATGCTTGCCAAGGAATACCTCGGCACTATAAGTATAAAAGTCACACAGAGTAACCGATGAGGCTTGAGCCATCATGGCTCAGCATCATCAACTTCCATTTATCACTACCACACGTCTCGAAGTCAGCCCAGGTCAAGAGGTAGGCATGCATGACTTCCTCCGCGGCTTGAGGAGACCACGCCCCAGAGTCATCGCAGTCCCCGCTCCCCACGACATATTGTCACTGAACGCTACGGCAGCGGTGGATCGTAGCGTCTCCTTCCAATCTGAGGGTCCCTCACGCGGACTATCCAAGGAGCAGGACGAGCTTCTCACGCCACCGATGCGCCTGGAAATACACGCAATGGTTCATCGGCCAATGAACAATATCATGGAGGCACCGAATGTTAATCGTGAGTGTTGTGCTTTGTTCGATATTCTCCAAATATGCCCATTGTCAAAGTGAAAGGCTATGTCTTTCGGAGCGCACTCGTTGCACGCATCTCATGAGGAGAATCGATGCCTTGAAAGGGTAACACTGACTGCTGAACAATCAAGGCTTCTACACAAGGAAGGCAAAGTTCTTGTCTCCTGCGACGGAGGAGCCGAGAGGTCCTTTACCCCTATCCTGTTCTCGGGGCGCCCTGCAGGATGTGGAGCAGCTTACAGAAGACCGTCAACATGAATCCGAAGTCAAGATGGACAGCCCAGACATTGCTTCGAAGCGTCAGACACCGTTGACAAAGGCAAACAGCGAAATCTATTTATCGGACTTTCCCAAGAAGCAGAGACACGATGAAACACTTATCTCCGATCCCGAAATCATCAGACAAAAGAAGAGGAAAATCAGAGCAAATGAAAAGAAAAGGCGAGTACCAGTCAATGAGCTTGCGCTTGTACCGAGCTTGCCTACCCGCTTAAATTTATCGCCAGCAGCAGAGGTGAGGGTCGTCTTCTCCTTAGGGTTATACGTCATGAGAGGAACGTTGACTCATTCGATGGCAAAAGCACAACCGTCCAGTTATGATAATCTCCGGTGCAGGCTGCGAAGGTCAGCCCGAAGAGGCTTTGGACGACATCGATTTGACTCTACTTGGCGAAATTGGCGATCCTCGTGATCAAGGCTCCTACAATAACAGCCAAGCCCAAGTGTCCAGAAAGGCCACCATTGCAAAGCCACAAACTGAAATCCGAAGGATCTACCACACACCGAAGCGTCACAGCATTTCCCATGCAAGTTTCAGATTCCCTCCCGCAGATCCCAATGCGGCGAAAACCCGTGAATGGAAGCTCGGGAGCGGATTTGAGGGTACCGAGTTGACGAGCACGGCCGGACTGAAGTCTACCAAAGTATATCAACCTAAAGTCCAAGGCGTGAAACAAAACCGCTTCAGAGCGACTTCGATACGAGGTCTCGAGCTATCTACTACCAAATCGCCAAGTGTTCAAGCAAAGACTTGTCAATGGCTTCCCCATGGGAGCCTACTTCTTTGTGCGAAAACTGTATCCGAGCGCTCTTCTCCTAGCCGAAAGCTACGTTCAGCAATGAAGACAAATGAACTGAAAACAGATCAACGCTATACAGATTCTGGCGGCGAAGCCATCTGCGACCTTTATCGCGCTGTGGCAACTCCAATGATAGCCCCCACTAGAGAGGCAGACCTAAGAAAATCTGTACGATTGTCGGCTGCCCAGACTCCTTACACTAGGCTCAACCGAATCGTGAACAAAGACAAGAGAGAGTCTGAGGACAGTCAGAACATAGGGGAACCACCAAATTCGCAGCGTGTAGGGTTACTAAATCACCGCAAGAAGGTCAGCTTTGTCTTTCAAGCCAGCGGAGAGAGCGAGCGACATTCTCCTCAAGAGGCTTGTACTGATAGCGCTGAGAATGATTTCGATACCCACAACACCACTTGGTATGGCGAAGCTCGAGCAGAGAGCCAGCAGACTCTACCGTTGACATTTCCTTCGAGATATGCAATAAAGGCGGAGCAGATCACCGAGAGGTCCAGGTCTTATCACTGCAGGCCAGTAATTTCAGCCGAATCCAAGGACCGATTAGGGATGAACACGGATCGTTACTTGACGAGCTAGTAGCAGATTACGACTTCCATTTATTTCGACCTTCGAGAGACATGGCTATTGACATCTCGACTTCACGCAGTCTTGCTCTAAGCGGATCCATCAACCTAGCGTTATCTTCATGTTTTCTAATGGCGAATCCATCAAGACCAATGGAACTGCAAGACTCACAATGAGGGAAGATAAGATTTTGACACATGGCCGTGACGAAAGCTGAAGCCTACATTCACGGTACAATCAAAGAGCACAACACCAGAAATAATGCTGATGGTGTGGCCTCATGCAGCATAAGAGTAAGTCAGGCTCAACGCCTCTTATGATATGGATATTAGTACGAAGAGATACGTGTCGACTTGCTCAGGAAGGAAAATGGAGGGGAGGGTGGATGGTGGAATGGATGGTGGTGGGATTAGCTAGCATAGTCATATTTCCGACCATTCGTATTGGCATAGGACATGAGCTGCAAGCCGAACAATAATGACACAACAATGACTACTTGAGAGTGTTCGGTGCACTCAATCTCCATCATTTGCTCATCACGCTTTTCAGCTCGCGGACTGTTGCAGCCTCTCAGTTGAGGTAAGGAAGTAGGTAATACTCCACCACCAGATCTCGTTAGAGGGTTCACAACCATCGGAACGACCAGCACAGAAGAATCCAGCCAATTATACAGCACCTGGATTAGAGTTGTAGTAGAGAGAGATGAGTTGAATGGAGAGCTTGTTAAGTCCGCGCGGCAGGGTAGTTCTATGGAAATAAGCGACGACCAGAAGGCATAACTTATTCGTAATACACAATGCCTGATGCAATAGATGCTCTGCAGTGACATGCAAGTCATCCGGATTTCCTGATCCTACACATTCACAATCATCATGTCTATAAATTCAGGAAATGTCTTCAGCGCCCAGAGCCTCTCCACTTACATGTATAAAAGCCTACCCAGAGAGCCTTCTCACGAGCTCCGGAACCCATATGATGCCGTTGCACTTCTAAGCCATGCTTGCATGCTTGCTGTCGGCTTCCGGCTCATTGGACTTGGAGAGAACCATAAAATAGGCATGCTCCTACCTCCCATGTCTCATGCAGCATAATATGCTGACCCGCTTGCAGAAGCTTCTTCCGACCTTGACGACCCTCAGCCTTTACCTCGAGAATGGAATGCCTCAACATCTGGCGATTACGCCTTCCGCTACGCACACAGCCAGTCTTCGTTGCAATATCTCATCAAAATCAGCCGGCTTGGGAGCAAGTCCGTGATCAACGGCATGGGTATTGGGGACGACAAGGTGCATACGACGGATATCAAAATCAAAGACTACCTCTCGGAATCCTCATTCCCACACAAGTTGCCAGCCGAGGGCGCAAGCGAGGGCGAGCTGTCCATGAGGAAGGCATTCATCTCCGCCGGTCGGATGTTAGACGCCGCATCACTACTGAAGCTGCAAATCATCCAAAAGTTGGCGCCCGGTCTATATAAAGTAAGACCCATTCTGCTCTATACATCTACAAACATGGAATCTACATATTGAAAACCCCGCATAGGAAGGCTACGAAGATTCGGCGCATGCAGCCAGCCAGAACCCATCCACACGAGAACAAGGCGGTCCTAGACAACCGCTTCCAGGCAGGGCAGGGCACGCACCCCCCGATCACGACCCCCTACGCGACGATCGACTGCCACCGCACGCTCAGCCAAGACCCTTCCACGATCCCCTAGCCGCTGAACCGCGACGACCGTATCCAGTCGGTGATTTCCCCCCGCCCGGTTTCGAGGACGAATACGAGCTCCACAGACCGCCGAGGGGGGGGATAGGCGGGGAGAGACAACCGCTGAACATTGGCGAGAGAGATCTATATCCGCAGGGACTGGGACCGCATGATCCGTTGCGAGGAGGCGGAGGCTACGGACCTGGCGGAGGAGGTATGCATCCGACCTTTGACGACCCCTTGTTCGGTGGTCGTGGCGGTGGTGGGGGTTTAGGCGGATATGATGGACAGTAAGTCATTGACTCCGCTCGAGCGCTAATGGTGGTAATTTTTGTTGACTTGGCACAGAATCCCACCAGGAGCTCGGTACGATCCTGTAGGCCCGGGCGGACCGCGCTTTCCAGGCGGTGGAAGGGGAGGGTTCGGTGGAGGTGGGGCGCCTCCTAATCCGTTCGGAGGCTTTGGCGGTAACGACTTCATTTGAATTCTGAGAAGTCAGTGGCTCGGACGGACGGACGGACGAATGTATGTATGTACGTATGGGTTTTGATGCCTTTGCATAGCGGGGATGGGGAAAAGGATCCATCCAGGATGGGCGAGGATTGGGTTACGATAGGAATGAATTCTACGAGGACGAATTGCTTTCGCCATCTTCAATACTGCTGTGTGGGACATTTTCTACTGAACAGGAAGTACGCTCTCCCGTGAACAAATCTCACAGACTACCAACTTCACCATGCAGTCACTACCTCATACGTAGCGAATCACTTCGTCCATCTTCGATACTGCCCTACACCGGAGAATTATCTACGGACCAGACAGTAGTTAGAATACTCAAGCTCCAGCTGTAGATAGTCACACTTCCCACGGTCCCACACTCACCTCCCCATCAAGCCTACAACATACCAATCATAAACAAAGAGCCAATAGGACGAAACCCCAAACCCACCCCACACACACACATACCATCCACCCACCCAGCCTCGCATCCTATCCCATCTCCATACCGATTCTCACACCCATAATAAACCCACCCCACCTTTCCTACCTTATTCTTCATAGCGCGTTGAAGAAAGCTGGTATCGTAGATATCATGGGATGGGATGGAGCCCAATGGAGGGAGAGGGAGAGGGAGAGGGAGAGGGAGAGGGAGAGAGGGGTGTTTGTGAGTGGGTAGGGTATACTATGTAACGTGTATAGCGTTTGGTATTTGGGGATTGCTAGGATTAGTAGGATATCATGAGTGAAAGGTAGGTAGGATATGTGAATGTTTGATTGTTGATAGGAAAGGTAGGCTTGGTGGGAAAGGTGACTGTGATTTTGGATGTTTTGTTCATAGATGCCGGTTAGAATACCAACTTCACAGCGGAGTACGTACTCCTCCCCTCCGACCTGCCCCCCGCCTCCATGCATGCAGACTACATATCCCCGCACAAAGCCATGTCGAAGAATCCAATCTCCATCTCTTGGCACCACCAAAAATCAACCTTACCCGCATTCGACAAACCTTGCGAAGACGCCACCCGTTGAACCCCCAACCCCCTGATCTGAAACCTTCCAAACGAAGACAAGGTCTCGCAGTTTCAATTCCTTCAGACGGGATGCCTTTGAGTAGCGTGAAGCCATCCGGTAACGAACGGTAGAGTAGCATTTTCATCTGCAACTAATCTGGTTGCGTTCGTTCCCGGGACCCACGCTCGCCGTTCGCCACGTCCCGCGCCCGCGAGCCCGGGACGGGCAACTTTTGCGCGGCCGGCGTGGGTTCGGGAACGAGTTCGCTGGGCGCGCACGGTTCACAACTCTCTTGGAGCTTTTTGGGGTGTGTCATTTCTCGTTGGGTTCCCATGATAGAACTGAAATCCCTGCTTCTTGATAGGATGAGCGTCGATGATGAGATGAGGCTCCGGTAGGACGTTGCAACGTGAGAATCTGCATTGGGAAGGGGTTGCGAGATGTGTAGGTTGCATTGAACTTGCGTAGTCGCTTCAGATAGAATGGAGTCTTCGGCGCATTGTTCGAGGGGTTTTTGTCGTATGCGTATTGAGCGTGAATGCTGGTATGTTTTATGAGGATTGCCCGAGCGCGCGACCTGCACGATAGCGGTCCGGCGGGACGTTTGATCGCGACTCTTCCTCGATGTAGTGCTACGCATGTCAAAAGGCTTTAGCTTGTTGGGTCACACCATGATTTACCTGCAGCGTTTTCTTCAGGGTCGGATAAGCTCTAAAGTGAGCTACTTCAAGCCGCAACCATAAATTGGGTCATGCACCCTCCATAACGGCGTTCGTGTCGGTCTTTAACATTGGATTTCAATGCCAGTATCCATGTTGCATTCTTCTCTAATATTCCGGTAGTGAACGTTCGTGTCGCAAATTGTACGAATTCTCTTATGGGTAGGTCCGAGTGCAGTCAGTAGCCAAAGTGCTGCAGGTCGAATGGGTAGCTGTTCAGTCATCGCATGCAGAGCTTCATTGAGCCCTAGAGGTTTGGATAAGGTTGTTCGTAGTGCACGATTGCTCTTTGCAGTAAGCTTGTCAGTCCAACCACGAGGGTCACCATGCCGGAAAAACAGTCTGGCTCCCACGTGCTTTAGTCTGGTAAAGAAGTGGACCTTGATACAGCGAGTATAGCATGATTATGTGACCAAGAGCACGCCGCACAATGTCCTGCGAGTATACATGCATATGGACTATGATCCATAGATGTGAATGTCGTCGATACGGCTGCTCAACAGCAGAGATACGGGACAGCTAGAGCCGTCTTCCTATCGGCATCTGGAAAGCTCGTCATGTCTGAAGGAAGCGAGTCGATATACAGCATAGACATGTTGGATGTGAAGATCAGGCTATGCCAAAGGACGACGAAACCACTGCCATTTGGAAACGTGGTCCGGTCGCTCTTCAGCGTCCTGCTAAGCTACAAGCGTACTGAAAGCTGTCAATCAGGTAGTATTGGGGTTTCTGCTTGACGTTTAGTACGAATGTATACCAGGGGGGACGCAGTTGGTGCAATGGTAACGAGGTGGTACCGTTCGTTTGAATGTAGCGTCCCGAGACTGAGGTCCATTGGCTGTTGTTCCCTCCTGGAGCCATAGAACTATAATCTCTAAGGCAGAAAGTGGTTGGACGGTGGCAATGACTCGTCCGAGTGTGACACTAGCTACGCTGGTAGCATGGCATATCAGATCGGTTCTCAAGTGCATTGCCGGGACGCTTCTGATTATTGTAAAGGTTGCAAGTACCGGAACGCTTGTATACGAAGATCTTGCTCTATTTGAGCGGTGTCCACAGAGGCGAAGGATGCAAGCAGTACATTTCGAAAGTGACAACCTGATGGAGTTAGTGGAAGACTGATACATGCCCTGTACCGACTAGTCTGGATGCGGCAGAGACGTTTGAGGTATCTAAGAGACTAAGCAGTCTAAGCCTCTAAGGTACCTTAGCGTTGGGAGGCGCTAGCGAGATATCGGAATCTCAGGGATCTGCAGTCTGTGCACTATCCCGTCATAGTGCGATGATCTACGACTACGTTTCAGAAAGGTGTGAGTACAAACACCGTCGTGATTGGACGATTCGGGAGTTGCGGAAAAGCTCGGACGGATCAACGTCTGGAGCATGCATCCTTCCACGTGGACCATGCATTGATTACAGCAGCTGACATATCCTCGGCTTCGACGGATGTCTTGCCGTGTGTGGGGTCAGCGATCACAGCGCATATCGTATTCATGAGGTGGATGGACGAATAAGTAGTTCTAGCGTACGTGGTCATTGTATTAATCCAGGTTTTGCTTGTGTACGCTAGACCGTGAGGATTGACCGGCTGGACCGAGAGCGAGTCTTGCGAAAGCACCGACTTGATCACTAATCTAACACCGTATCAGCGAAGGAGGCTGGGCAGGGTAATTCCAAAAGCCGAATCGGTACCCATCCTTCGTAAACATGAGTCAGTCCTCGGTAACATTTCTGAATTACCGCGGAAGTTTGGAGTGGAGTGGCTAAGAGGACGAGCGATGTTGGTATGAGGACGCCTCGAAGTGGCAGCAGCAAGCTGTATAAGTAATGCGACACTCGCTACGTCGGGCATGGGGATGGGGATGGACGATCTCCTGTTTCAACGAACAAGATCAGACTGGTTTGAGGAGGGGCTTGTATGAGGTACTCCAATGTCTGTTCGATGTTCGAAAAGGGTTGCAGTGGCGAACAATGGACATGCCAGATTGATCCTTCAGGATCATGAGTAGTGATCATGTCCACTTTCGGTCTGTCAGATCCTGTACCAGCTTTGTCGGAATCGCGTGGTTACCTAGGTACCTTACCCTTGGAAGTCGGGCTTAGGCGTAAGCATTAAGCATAGCCCACGTGCGCCATCAGCTTACGCACCTGAAACAAAGTCCAAACTGTCAGTCGAGTAGGATCATGGCTGTAATCGCCATGGGTTGCATCATTCCTGCTGCAGGGTTCGTAGCGAAGCCTCCACACCCCTGCTGCAATTCTCCTGCCTCAGCCTCACACTCGATTCTGAAACGTGTTCCAGATGCTAGTACTACCTTACTACTTTTCCAACGGTGGTATCGAAGGATTCAATACACGCGCTAATACCGTGCCTGAGTCTGCAGCTAGCGAGTCGTCCCGCTCGCCACCAACATCGGACATCCCAGCACGGAGCGATCCGATTAGCCCGAAAATACCGGGGATGCTTGGAGCTTTGCCATTTCGGGAATGGCACAGCCAAGGATCATGTCGATTATTCCTCCATGTAAAGATTGGAAGGCACGAAGGATTCCGAGCGGCGCTTGTTTCTCAGCTACTCCGTCCACATCATCTTACTTAGGCATCGTTGCGGGCCATGCCTTCTCGCCATTATGTCCAACAGGACGCCATAGCTTCCGAGATCCAAGATCATCTGCTCCACAGACCTACCTCCCATTGGCTGGACGAGTGCCCATGCTGGCATAAGGTTTCCACGTATCTGTGTGATGGTGAATGCCGTGGTGCGATCCGTAGCGTTCCCTGAAGCCAATGGTAGGATTCGATAGTCCTAGCACTAGGATAAGTCTCGTCCCAGTGGACGTTGGTCGAATGTTTTGCATGAAGTTCCTGCTAGAGTCCGCTGAAGGCTTAACGGCCCTCATTAGTGTATCCCCTAATTTGCAGCTTCAAATTGACAAAGTCTGCTTCAACGGAAGCATCTGACTACGCGGTATTCCTTGGTGGTTGCATGCTTCGGCAACATAGCAGTTGACATCCCCTGGCCTCAGGCACAGCATCTGGGCAGGTTTGACGCTTGACGGTTCATTGCAGACCTTGTGCTTGTCTTGTGCCTGCTGATTAGGTTGCTCACGATCTGCAACACTTCAAAAGCGAACCCAGTCCCCGCACCTATGTCCTTGAGGTAGGCAAATCTGCTAACCAAATCTGAGAGCCCTGATCAGGAATTTGCCTATCATTGCCTCCAAAGTCAATGACGATTGACAATCTTCATGCAATCGATCAGTGATAGGCGACACCGGATCATCGCCCATCGTCGTTGCTGAGATACTGGCAATCCCCAGAACGATGCCTCATGTCATGATGCTAGAGTGGCAGGAGGGCGTTCAGGCTAACGCTCTGGAGTTGTACAGGTTAAATAGCGACGGGACTTATGCCGACGCAACGAACATCCGAAGCTATACTCGATAGCGCATGTAAGTTTTGGTTTCATGTGTTGCTGGTGATGATGTGCATCGTCGCCGCACATTTCGTCTCATCGTCTAGCCTTGTGCAAGCGCTGGCGCTTACGGGGCACTTCGCCGCAATTTTACTCCCACTGCCACTTTGCTCAACCACTGCGAACTCTATCGCCGGCCCTTCACTCCTCGCGTTCCACTCGGATCTACACAAAGTTGTTCTATCTTCGTGTTTCAGATGATAATCAACGTCACGTCCGCAGTCAAATTCCATAGTTTAATGCGAACGAAGTAGGCAAAGTAGGCTGTGCACTGGGATTCGAATCCTTCGGTAAAACTTGCCAGCATAGGGAGTCCTACCTCTCCATCCCCAAAGCTCCTGTAGGACTTAGGGTTGATGTGCGTCATGCAGATACCTTTCTCCACGGACCGTTCTTGGAGGGAGGGGCTTAGCGAACCGGAGGACTTTGCTTGGTCCCAAATGTAGAGTCGGTGGACAACGTGCTGCGCAGTGTCGTCCGGCCTACGGAGTACAACAGTGAATGCAGGAGTTGCATTCAGCCTCACCATGCGATATCGGTCGATTGGATGGATTTGAAAGACGCTGCACGATGCTCGTGATCTTGGCGCCGGAAATGACCGTAAGCTTGTAAGCGCCGAAACCTGGAGTTCGCTTCCAATGTTGGAGCAGGTACCGACACCGGTACCTTGGTATACCTAGAATCCGTCGAACCTTCCTGCACTCTACATCATCATGCATGTGTGAAGTCATTGGTTGCTGACTGTTTGATATCGTGATCTTTGTATGTGTGTATGTGTGATAATCATCGATATAGCCTATTCTACAATGCGGTCGTGCATGTGTAAGATTGCAGAGTCGTAGTGCTCCTGCGACCGAAGAGGAGACCGCTGGCAATGATTATGCCTTTGCCCTCCAAGATGACAGTGACGTAAGCGTACAAGCAGCAAATAGAAGTGGAAGATCAACGCCGCGTAATAGACATGGTTGATTCGTGTACAGTATAGTAGTGGCATGATGTTGACATGGAAAAGAGAGATCCAAAGTTTGTATGTCCAAGCCCCTTCCGCATTAGCCGCATTAGGCATGGTCCGGAAACCCGTACTCCCGTACTCCGTAGCGAAACATGAAACACTACACAGCCTTCCCGAACGAAGAGTCCCAAGTCCCAAGTCCCAAATCCAGTAGCCTGTCAAAAACGCCGTGGCCGAATCTGTCGTGCGTACGCGAAGGATTCTCAAATTGGAAGGTCATGTTTCAATACGTCGATCTTCCTCAGCACAGACACACGGCTGAAACTTGATGCTCACTTCCACACAGATCTGAGCCTTGCCTTCGTAGGATTCCGCCCCAGCCACCCAAACTGCAGTATCATGACGCAAACCCGGACGCTGTCTGCACTGGACTGCTAACGAACTCGGGCCTACCATATGTGGGGAAGGTGGATGAAGGAGCTGCCGAGATTGGAGGAGCCATAGGTAACGATGCGGACGTTGGCATCCCGTTAACACTGTAAGATCTGCTACGCGATGCGAAGTTCGGCAAGGACCATTGGGCAGGTGTGGCACCTGATCCTTCACGGTAACCTAGCTCGAATCGCTTTGGGCATCCGTCTTCTCTATGTCTGCGAAGTGTGTCTCGGCGGGCAAACCGATTCCCACAGAGATTGCATTGATGATTGCGTGTTTTCAGATGTACCTGTGGGAAATTTTAGTGTGACTTGCTCAGAAGGCAAATTGTCGGAAGGCTTACGCTATCGAAATGTCTATCCAGGTCTGTTTTCCGTTGGAACTTCTTGCTGCACGTGCTGTTACCAACCGTGGCTGTGCATGGGTGTGGATATTTGCGCTCGGGATTATGGGTTTCCATATGTGATTTCCAGTTGTAGCTTCTCTTGAATAGCTTCCCGCAGACTCGGCACTCATGAGTAGCCTCTGCGGGCGTTGTTCTTTGGCGCTTCTTCTTCAAACGGTCGGCACTTGGTAACATCGGCGCCGCATCGAATTTGGATCGCGTATATTCTTCGACATCTGTAGGGTAGGCAGAGGATGGCTTAGACCAGTCACCCAGATGGGTTTTGTAGAAGTCTTCTGGATGGCCATTGATAGGCGAAACCCCATTCGAGTAAGGCGTCAATCCCTGAGATCGCTGCAAGACCTGGTCGTTTTCCGGCGCAGGGTACCACTCATTCGAGTCTTCTTGCTTGACCTTGTTGTAGTATTCGGCTTGGTGCACTGATGGCGAGTATGATGAGGATATTGATGAGCGATGGGAAGGCATGTTGGTGCTCGGAGGAGTCTGGCAGAAGACAAGACCGGGCGCTTCTGGTGAAGTGCTCGCCATCATCCCAGTGTTTGCGTTATTCGAGTATCCAGAAAACGGGTCGAAAGCAGCTGAGGAGATATCTGGAGGTTGACATGTCTGTGGGAAGTCTTGCTCCATCATTGAGGAGTATGACCAACTGCCTGATGGTTGTGGCGAAGGTGGTAGCTCCTGAATTGCGCTCGGTGGTGGTAATTGTTGTGGTAAGTGTCGGTGGTAAATTCCAAGGCCTCGATGAGATTGGTCCAATAATGTAGGCTCTGACTGGGGTGTAGTAGGGTAGCAAGGTCGTGGCGACGAGAATGAGCGCTTGGAGTGCTGATCGTAGGGTGATATGGGCGAGCGCATTGATTGGGGAGTGAGGTTCATCATGGTCGTAAGGATGTCAACACGAGAGTCGAAAGTGTGCGCACAGGAGCGGAGAGCGGCGACTGTTGTGTTCGAATGGTTGCTAAAAGGTTGGATATTGAGATGCAGTAAGATGTTGAGAGTGGGGGGATTGAAGAGTGATGAAGAGGTGCGATGGCGGAATTAAGTATGGTGGCAGCTTTCTGGCTGGTGGGCGGTGAATTGCTCGAGTTGTGGGGGTGAGCAGGATAAGATGGAGGCTCAAGGCAGAATCGCGATATTCTTCGAGTCAAGGGAAAAAGAATTGGTAGGGTAAGAGAAGTCTGCTCTCTTCCCAGGTAGACGCGGCACCGCCCATTGTTTTATCTGCAAAGCCGAGCAGGAACATTGGAAATCGAAGAGTGCATGCGTTCAGCGGAGCAATGGAGCTAAGAGCTTTCATCCCTGCTCCCCATGCATCCACCGCCTCGAGCTGCTGCGTGCTAAAAACCTTTGGACCAGGGACCTGAGCCAGGGTCTGCATTAGCCCCTTCCGTAGCCAAGGTACCAAGCAGGGGTAGCCTCCAAACCATGTATTGTAATCTGTACCACAGTAGCGTCGTTTCGGAGCGTCAGACGAACTCCAAGTGCGCATTTACCCCCGGTGGCCACCCTCCATCAGCGAAAAGTATGTGGATGAGCTTCATCATTTGGATTGTCCACATGCTCCAATGATGCGCAGTAGAGTTAGGTCGATCATCACACCTCCGTCACAATGTTAAAACAAGGACGTGGCATTTGCCGGTGGTTATCGAGGAGGATTCGGCTTTTCGGCGGACATTCGGACATTGAACCCCGCAGTTCCGCAATTACCACAAATCGACATTTGATTGCTCCGAAGGATTATGATGATTGTTGTCGTCTAAGAAGCGAGGACGTCTTCGAATTTGCCAGTGCAGAAGTTTGACGTACGCAAGCCCTTGGTGTTGATGCAAGATTTTTGTTGTTGGTCGTTACCCTTCGAAAAGCCTGGTCTCTTTCAGGTTTAGCGCGCATAACATTCTTTTATGCAAGATATTTCATCCGAAACTGCCGCCAAATCCACCCTCAATTGTTTCCTGGCGATCCTACCATTTTGGCTCTCACAGCAGCTCATACATCTTAACCTTCTCGACGTCGAAGTTCAGGCTTCGGCCGATATGTGTTCTGCCTCAATTTTCTCTGTCAAGGCTTGCACGTGTGTGCTTAATTCCCTTGTGGCGTTGCCATAGGCGGCAGTAGCTCTTGTTGACTGTTTGCCATCGGCCTCGACTACGATCATGAATTTCTTGATCAAAGACCGAAACCGTTCGATCTCTGGGTTTCGACCTGTGTGTGATCCTCTAACGGGAGCCTCCGTCTCTTGTTCTGTAACATCAGCGATGGGAATTCGTCCACCATTGACAGGGGTTCTCGGAGCCGGAGTCCCTGATCTACTTCCGTTTACTGGTCTCCGTAGTCGTCCAGATGTGATACGCTTATGATTTGCAATGTTTCTATGTTTTTGCAAGCGATGAGTGGGCTGCCAGCGATTGCCCAACGCTTTCAGCTCCTCGTAAACCCATATCCCTGCAATATACGGAAAGTGGGTGAGTTTGAGGAGCACAATGCGTGCTGAACGAATCTGCTCGGACGGCAAGCAAAGCCTCAGTGGTCGAAACAGCAAAAGCGGTATCAGATTCTGGATAGACCGCTGTCAGCTCCGGCTTCCGTACATGTCGTGCAGCCCATCCCCGAGAACCATACCAATGGAGGGAAGTAATAGGTCAAGCGGCGAGAGGCTGATGCCTAGCCACTGATCAGTGGATGAAACACCATCCCACCAACATCGCCTACCTCAAGCACAAAGACTGAGTATCTGACGTTTCACTTAGCGCTTGCTGGAAAGTAGGCCCTGCCTGCTTCTCCTGGATCAACCTACTGGTACAGGTATTCCTCCCGAGCGTGATCCATGACCTATCAGGTTATTCAGCCTGTATCCTTCATACCAGAAACTCTCCTTCCAATGATACAGCGGTTACGAAACCGCGCGCGCCGGCGTCGGACATGATCAGGCTTAGATCTAGCTTTGACGCTATTTGACGCACCTTGGTAAAGACTTGACTGAGAATAGCAATGAGCGATGTCAATAGCAATATGTTAGTCATTACCACGAAGCACAGCATGAGCCTACTTCAGTCAACATCGCATGAAAAAGCGCTCACGTGCATCAAATTCGATGCATGAGACACGGGAGCTAACTTACGGCGGGCCAAGCGCAGGCGAGATCTAAACGTCGCCACCAATCAGCACTCTGTTTTGCGATTTGCACAGGGATTATTTCCTTGGCGTCCTTGGCGTCCTTGTACTAACTCACCTGGCTTGCAATGTCACTGCCCACCACACACATCATTGTCCGTCAGTCGCAAGAACTCGCGCATTCATGGCAATGCAATTTCACCACTTACAAGCCCAAGTAAGTGGAACTGCACGGCCTCTCCGTTAGCCATTGGATCGGATATCTCATGTCTCAGCCTCACCCAAAAAAGACCTATGGCAGAGTCAGCTTTGTAGACGGGTATAACCGGTTGGTTGGCGACTGACATTGATCATAGTCCACAGCATCTGCCGAGCGCTAAACTCGCCGCGAGCGAGCATGGTGAATGTAGTCAGAAAGCCGCAGAACAAGATTATGACAATTCCGAGAAATTTGACGAAATCCTTGGTCTGTATTGGGACATTCTTGTCAGCCTCGCTGTTCGTGTAATGATTTCTAGTGGACGGACGTACCATCTCTTTGAGGCATGGTATCTTTTGAGCAGCGTCAGCACATAACCTGGTGATTCGTGAAAGAGGTGATTGTGTACCAATGTCCCGAAGAAAGGAACGAGCGAAAGCAGCGCACAGAGCCTCGGAAGCAGGAACAGAGCTTCCCTGCACGGAGTCAGCTGGATCAGCATTACGCCTCTCGACAAGCATTGAGTCAAGAGCTGTTGCGTCCCTGATTTGTCGTATGGCTTGAGAGGATGCCTGCATGAGGAAATAGAGAATGCCATATCACATACACTGAGAGTATGTCAAATGACACGTCCATGATGTGGATGCTGTTGGTCGACAAGCCGACAATTCCTTTACCTTATATTAGCGACATTCATTTCCAGTTGCACGAGTCCCTCCGTTATCCCCACCAAACCAGACTACGCTGACATTGTGTATAAAATGTTGTATCTAGCTCAAAAGATATGTGAAATACAGTCTTCCAAATCCAGGATTCATCCCAAGATCATGACTCAAGATCCCCAACAAGGAGTATAGAATTATGAAGGCTGCCATGACTAGGGCGACGTTGCTCTTCCCTACCAACATGGGACGTCCGCAGACTTCAATTCATTGAACGATGAGGACCCTGGGTCTCGCACGTAGCAAACACGTCCAGAAATCACACCTGGAAAGGTTGCAAGGTTGAAAGATGTTGCAACTTACTGGTAATCATGTATGCAATTCCAATCCCAATTATGCCAACGTCCCACAAACTCCAGAAATCGGTAGAATAGAACGAGCGTCCAGCGTCTTGATATTCTCCGAATTCATCGTATGCAAAAGCGGCGATCCAGATATACAGAAGAATTTCGACTGAACCAATCCTCTGATGGTTTCTTTCGGCAAGTACTGCATAGTATAGAAGCAAGAACATGGCGAAGAACATGGCTTCAAATCCCTTTTGATATTTGGGCACCCGGAGCCTGCAATATGGATCTGCTCGTCTCTTGTTGTAGATTGTGGCTTCTTTCTTACTATGCACACTGAGCGATTCCCAGAAGATGATCCGACCGTTCCAGACATCATCCTTCAGAAGTCTCGAGAGTCAGCATCCATGTTTCGAGTAAGATATTTACAGTCGAGACAATGTGAGGAGTAGGCCATCTGAAAGACCATTATGATGATTAAGATGATTAAGATGATTGCCGGACTGGGGATCAAAGAGATGGAGAAGCTCACCACGAGCTTTTGAACAACCCGCTGACTAAGAAACTTCTTTGCGTTGGCAATTGCAGCAATCTCGAGAGCATTGAGCCCAACAAACGCTAAGATTGGCTGGTCTTCTGCGATAGGGCTTTTAGTAACCTTACGCTGACCTGGCAAAAGCCGAGCTTGTTCAGCATCATCTTCATCTTGTGCTAGCAGGCTACCCTCGAAAATGTCGTCCCAATCTGGTCGCTGTAGGTTCTCAGAGCTTGATGATTCGAGAGCTGGAAGTTCGTGCAGGAGATTCTCGATCAATTCCGTCTCGGTGAAATGCGCTAGATATCTCTTAGAACAATTCAAAGATCAGCATTCCTCTCTGGTGTAGAAACTGAGCCGCGAGACATACTCAAAGAGTAGAGACCTCTAAAAGAATATTGCAAAACTATTCGTGACTTCCAGATGGCGGGGGTGGTTGAACAGAAAGAACACTTACCCAGGCAACAATCTCACATGCATGCGCCCGCGACTCGCTGATACCTCGATCGTCAGGCTCACTGGAGGAGAATTGCCACTTAAGGATACTAGGATGGGTCCAACAGTATCAACGTATTGATCAGAAGACATTGAAACAAGTACGATCGATGTGACATTAGCAGGTACGGACATTTCCAGTAACAGGTAGTGGGTGGCATGAGCCCCCAGCAAATAGTCACTGTTCAACATACAATGAGAAACTTACAGCAAGGCTGATACGATATCAGGATGGTGACATCGATCGGATAGCGAATGAGTTAGAGGCATCAGTATATGACCAACGGATGCTGTCCTCAATTGTTCAAAAGTATGAGGCGCTTGGATGACATGCTCAAAGTACCTGACGTCTTGTTAGCAAGTAAGATCATCTCCCAGAGCCAGGCCATATGTGATCCATCACAAGAGATGCGTCACATAGCACGATATTTGAATCCCAGAAGCTGTGTGGCCATTCAGCTTACAGGAGCCCATCCCTACCCTGCAGGACCCACAATACTCGAGACTATGCGATCGATAGGGACAGGCTTTGTAGCCTTGAGTCTCATCATGCTATCGAGGGGAATTCAAGGCTTGTCAAGATAGCCTCAAAACAGTGAGTGTCCTGAACACTAGCTCAACCGCAGGGAAGGTCATGCTGCTTTGACAACGAAGTAGAAGCCAAGACTCACTCAGAGAGCTCATCGATAACCGTGATCAGAGATTCATCCTCTTCAAACTGTGGTGGGGCGAGTTGTCGTTCGAAGGGGGGGCCAGAGCGAGGACGTCCGGACATTGGAGTATGTGGCACCGCCATTGTACCTTTTCGAAATCCTTCAAAGCATTAGAAGTTGCGGAGAAGCCTCCCACTAGGACTAATAGATGAATATAGTCGGGGATGTACGGCGTGGATGGAAGGATTTGGGGGTTGTGTAACACAGGGGAGCGAAAAGCACAAAATTCTTAGGCACATTTAGCGTGCCTAGAATATTCACAACTCCTTGGCACTGGATACGAAAAGGGAAAGCGAGTCCAGTATACTTCACCAACATTTGATATACAAACGTCAGTTAAGGACGATCATTATCTACGATGCAAACCTGCATGAAGAACGGCTTCGGATGTTTGTTCAGTGCCACGAAGTCACCAGTAGATCTGCATCAACTTGTGGCGGGCGTGGCGGGAAGCCACAACCCCGGAGCCCCATGTATCTATCATAGACCCATAAGAAGATATCAATGATGGATCTTTAAGGATATCGTCTCTTGGAGTGGTATATCTTCGTGTTCACGTGATAATCATGCCTACATGGAATGACCGATCGACTGGGCGACATGCGCAACTCACCGCTCAGAACTGCGGGAGATACCATCACAGCTGGGCCCGTGCTCCCAACTTCCCAACCGGTTTCGTAACAAATGCACCAAAGTAGCCGTTCAGAGCATCCACAGTGCCATCACCTTCTACCAGACTCACAACACAACCGATATGCCCGTCAGGCCTGACAACCACAACACCGCCCTTCTCCGGATCCAAGCCCATCTTGGTATGAGCCGCAGCTTTCGCTTCTGGTACCCTCTCATCCTTGATATCGTCGGCGTAGACATGATCGCTATATCGTGCAAGGATGGGCGGCAAAACCTTTGCAACCTCGAGTTCGTCCCGAGGAGCCGCGAACGTGATGCAAATCGAAAAGAAATGGGAGTGAGGATTGTCACGCTCATGGTATGACACAGTGGCTATATCTTCCCGTTCAAAGGCAGAGTAAAAGCTCGTCTTCTTTTCCAAATTATTTGCAAAGTCAGCGACTGCACGTCGTGTAATCAGAGGTTCTCCCAGAAAGAGGAAGATCCTAAATGAACCGTTGAGTGGTATTTCTTGCTCCAATTGGACCACGTTTGCATCGACTACCCGGGTCACATTTGCGGAAGGCATAACTCGGCCCGTATGTAAAATGGTACCCTTCGGATTGAAAAGTCGTGATTGCGCAGAATGTTCTGTGGACCAATTGAATTCGTTCGCCCCATATGCAATTCCGTAGCCAGATGTGAACTCTTGACTTGACTTGAACACTTCTACGAATTCGTTGACTTCGCCATCCTCTCTAGCATCGCTTGCTACACCCACGTCACCAGCAGATGGCACCCGCTGGGAAAAGAGCTTAGCATACCTTACGTCAAAGTTGAGGAGATCTTCTGCAATACGTTTTCGCTCCGTTTCGTACGTCTCCAGGATTGAACGATTGGCAAATCCAGCTTCGACATGATGGATCTTCCAAGCGAGGTTGAGCGCATCATGAAAGGCAGTGTTCATACCCTGTCCCGCTTTTGGCTATCTTATCGTCAGCGAAGTAAAGGTCAAACGAGGCAGCGAGCAGCGTACGCTATGGGTATGACAACAATCCCCACCCATGAACACCCGACAATCGGTAGTGTACCTTTCGGCAATGCCTTGGCCAATTGGGTATACCGAGTACCATTCTACCCGGTCCCATTCGATGTAATAGGGGTGCAGAATCTTTTTCGCAGAAGCTTGTACTTCCGCCGCACTCGCCTGTGTTCGCGGATCGAAATCTCTGTCAGTCGAGGTCGCAATCTGTATGTACAGTCTAACCATATTGCTCTCTCTTGGTATCACCATAATTGAGCCATGATCGCTATGTATGGTGCATTTCATCTTCTAGAATCAGCGTCCCGTAGTTCAGCTATACAACAGTCGCACGGTACCTTGACATCTGGGAAGTCCGTCCTCACAACCCCATCCATGACACCCCAAACATGAGAAATCGGATCTTTGTGGATTACTTTGACGCCCAATTGATCTCTGATGGAACTCCTTGCACCTTCGCCACTAAAAAGATACTTCGCTCGCAGAGTCTCCCTTTCTTCTGCTTTCATATGCTTAAGATTCACCTCGATCGGGTATGTCTTGTCCATAGCATCATTCCTGAAGCCTGTGATAGTCCATGGCCTTTGCACATCGGCCCCATTCTTATGCAGATCATCGATGAAAACTCGCTCAATTAGGCCCTGATGTAGGAGTGTGGTGAAGGGGTATCTCGCATCAATGAATGTTGGACATGCAGCCGAATTGCCCGTCCTGTGTATGCCCCTACCTTCGGAAAGAGGACCCCAGAAGGCAACCTCATAGATCTTTGCTGGTTGGTGAGCCATGATCTGCCGTTTGAGGCCCATATTCCGCAGCAAGTGTAGAGAGCGCGGTTGTATACCATCAGCACGCCCAGTAAGTGTTGGAACATCCCTATTGTCGATATTTTTGATCTTGTAGCCCCATCTGGCCAGACATACTGCAAGCAGCAGGCCTACAGGCCCAGCCCCAACTATCACGATGTCATATCTTTCCGGGGAAGTCGCCATACCTTTGACTCCTGATTTTTTCTGTGTATGCTCTTGCTACTAGGAGCGGAAGTCTTGCAGATGGGTGTAGCTTTGTGGAAACGGGACCGAAGTGAGACCAGAAAGGAGACGCGTGATCAAGAGGCGTGCATGAAGGGGCGCAACATGCCGAATTGAAGTAACATTCATGGGGGATCCATCCTGGTGAAGCGCGGTGGAGGCGGAAGTGAATGCAGTCTCCTCTGGACAGTATCAGTCACTCCATACGGAAAGGTGTATATCATGGTGATGGCCGGCCTATCACTTTCCGAGGCTGCTGAGGCCCTCCGAGTGTTAAGCGGGGCAGCGAAGGTACGTAGGATTCGGGATGTTTCTCGGTATCTGTGTTGTATCTGCAACTAGAATAGCGGCTGGGGAGGGCAGTCAGGAACTTTACGTTAGTTCTAATCGGCGCCCCACCCCTAGGAGCGACTACAGAGATTTATCCTAATAGCCAAGTTCCATCGAGGTGTGCCAGTACGTGCCTGATACATTGCTACTAAAATAGCCTACGCCCTCATCAAGATCTTGAGGGTTTACATCGCCCTCACGTTAAAGAATTGGTTCTCTGGGGACACGTCTGCTCTGCCTTCTTGGCCATTGAAAATGGTATCACCTTTCATCTAGGCCCTGCTCTCCGCTTTGGTATGTCAACAGTGGCTATATACGCCCTGAAGTTGATGAGTCCACTGCGTTGTGATTCAGCAGAGCCCGTGATGAGCGCTCTTTTGTCTCATGCCTAGATGACTGACATACACCAAAAATCGATCACGAAGCACCAAGGAGACGACAGTCTCATATTAGCCCTCTCGCATCATATATCCTGGTAAGTCTACCATATGAAAGATAGATCCCCCTGGTGTTCATCCTGTTTAGTCGAATTGCTGTAGCATCTGGCAAGGTCACCATAGGTTCGATGTTTGTGGCGTACATGATCAGTTATTCATACCGCACAGCAGCGAATCATTATCTAGCAATATTCGATACCGAGGAATTCTCTTCGAGACATGGAGAAAATTGTCAATGTTGCTATTGCCCAATTGGTAGCAATATGAGGAGGTGGGACGACCATGACGAAACCTTTGGTCTCCATATTCATACATCATATGAGTTCGATCAGCAGTGAGCATCGTTCAAAGAAGTGACTATGCTAAGAAGGTACGATATCATAAAAGAGGTGGGGAATTTCTTGTGCCATCCAGCTGTCGGCATGAACTTCTCACTCGTAACCCCAGCCTATAGACCCTGGGTTCGAGAACGAGCTACCCTTCATGGTTTTAGCAAGAGCACTCCTTTCTGCTGGCCTTTCTCATGCAGACCAGAAGGTTGCAGGGATCAGTGATCTCGTTGATGCAAACCATATTTAGTTCACTTGAGGCTGTCGTCCAGAGCGCTTTCTCTTCGCTGCTCGCTCGATATCAGGATGTCTCTCTCACGGCCAAAAGTTGTCATTACTCCAAAACTTGTCTCCCCCTTACTCACGAGCGCGTGTATCACGCCCAAGAGGTAGAATCCAACGACCAAGGTGCGGATATAAGCTGAAAGGGAATATGTCATAGCCACATCTGATTCACAAATACGGAGACCGAGGAAGGAACTTCGCTGCCATGATGGTGGTTCTCCATACTCTGATGGGTCGGGTGGAGTAGATGAAGTGTTGGTAGGTGGTTAGTGAAGCAGGATGTTGCTCATGTGACCTGGCGACCAGGGCCAGAGTGAAGCCAGTCACTTATGGTTTCACTCGTTTATCAACACAAAGCCTTCTTGACAACCGTCTCAGCTGTAATGACTTAGGCATATTTCGCGTGCAGAATCAAGAACGAGTCTAACCACAAGACCACATTTACACTTGCCTATAATTCATGGATGATCAGTCGATGCCAACGGATTTTCCAGATGTAAGGCTCTTCTTTGCGTTGTATTCCCAGCGAATGCCTAAGAGGTATCTACTTCTTTCGAGCTCTGTTATGCTTGACACCTTGTGAAGTACTTCCTGTCTTCCATTGCATGCCTTGAGGAGAGAGTGTTGACTCCGCAACATGGACAGGTACAAGGGAAAACACCGGTGGTTCGCTTCGAAATGAACGAAGCTTACAAGTACATGGTTCAGATTCTTGGAAGGAAGGAACAAATCCCACGTCGATTTGGCGATGTCACAGAGGGAGCAGTGGAGATTCTCATGTGTTTGAAGCTTCGCTACGGAGACGGTTACACCCTAGAAATTATATCGCTTTTGGTGTGGCACTTGACAATCTGCAAGGATGACCAAGAGATATGGGGTAACTGGCGAGAAAAGTTTGCGGCGCGGAGCGTAAGGATGCTTCTTCACGGGCCATGCCTCCTCTTCATGAAGCTCACATTAGCAGCATGCTGCGCCTTCGGCTCACGATGTCGATCTAGAGCAACGAATCCTAGCATGGAATGACGGGAATGAAGGTCACAACGCCGGTAAAGAACCCACTCCTGGTGCCACCATTGCTAGACGTGCACCGATCTATACCTTCGATAAGAAATTCTCAAGTCGTGCGGACAACTTCAATGGAACCCAAGTAGCCAAAGATCTAGCCGAAGTGACCGAACGTAGGAAGGGGCTACTGCGCCAGTTCTCCTCGGGCACGGACGCTGTCCCTTGGGAGATCAAACCATCACTCGGCAAAGTCTTAGAGGTAGTAGGAAAGGTGTTTGACAAGGCAAAGAAGACCAAAAGCTAGGCACGTGCGTGGCTTATGAGGAGAGAATACTGCTGTCTTTACGATACAGAAATCATAACCCAAGCCATCAATTCATCTGGAACACAACTGGAGTATCGACAGCTATCAGATGAGGTAGTGGGACACTTTAATTCTCAAAATCAAAATATCTTTCTCTACGTCAAATTCGACATCATCTTGAGTGCCTGTGTCATACATATTGCAAAGTCGCAGGATCAGACGATGGCTACACGTACGACGAGGTTTCTCAAGCAAATGGTCTAGTATGCAATGATGCTATGGTAACAGCCCTCTCGCAAGTTCAGAGCGAAATGTGCTCGAGAAGACGTCCCTCGAATCCCAGCAAAGGTAGGATACGAGCACAGTGGAGCTTGATGAGAGGCTGTTGTGATCTCCATAAAATGTGAAGCATGATTGTGTAAACACTGCACCGGATGATAGGACCATTAAAGCCGTTAATGTAAGAAGCCTATAATCTTCGCAGCGACCACGGTGAAGCTTGGTGATCTATCACAAGGCACTTTACATCTCAGAATATCTGAAAAGTCACAGCAAAGCTCAGTATAGCCACAAGTACGCAAAGATGACGCCACGCCGGTCAGGTCCTTAGACAGGAACGTGCAAAAGTAAGCCGATGACATCAATCGAAGATTCTTCAGGTCTCCCACAATATCAATATGTCGATAATCATTGATGCAGAGGAATGAGCTCCCTTCACTATCCGTCGTGTCTTAGCCCCGAATCAACACTCGTGACAATCGCGATCCCAAAAATTCATATTGTCATCAAAGCCTATTGTCCTGTGAATAGAGCCTATGGACGTTATTGAGTCATCAATCACTGAGGATTCACTGCCTCCCTCAAAGCATGATGATGTTGTTGAAATTTGTTCCATGAATTCTTTCGAGTCCTTACCTGATGACACGAGTAAACAAGGCGTGATCAACCTCACACCCGAATTACGAATACCTTCCACACCTGCAAGACAAACCTCAGAATTCTTCGACCGCATCAATAACCTTGATCCGGTCAAATACAGTCCGCCAGATCCTAACCCTCTTCCGAGGATGTCAAAGATGTCGGAACAGTGAGTTTCCCTTTGTTGATTTCTCTTTTTGTAAAGTATGTAAACAGGTATTGAATATTCACAGACAAATCATGTACGGCAGTTCTTACAGACTCGACCCGTTCTACGACGAGCGCTACACTCAGATCGATGACTTCTGCGATCCTCAAGCCTTGAAACCCGTAAAGATGGTCAACTATAAGCCGCCAGTACCGAAGAAGCCCGGACACAAATCGCCTGGGATGCCTCACTCTCAATCTTTGAACAATATCGACTTTCGAGCGCCTCCGACCAATGTACACAACCTTCGAGTGGGCAAGATGTTCGCGATGCGAGACGACAACACCGCAAGGTCGAGCGAGGAATCCGGCGGATCAGCATTCTCTCGCGGTCGGAGTATCAGTCGCACACCGTCCCCTGTCAAGCTTTTGGAGAACATTCAGGAAGATCAAACCCCCGAGCCCCCATTGCCACCTCCAAAGCGGTCTCGATCCCCTATCAAGCAGCTGTTCGGTGAAGGTGGGTGGCTTGGAAAGAGCACAAGCATGAAAGAGTCGCCAGATGAGGAGTATCGCAAGAAGGGTATCAAGCATTGGGGTGGGAAGCTCAAGCAGCGTGTCGAAGACTTGGTTGGTCTTGGGTCATTCCTTTCTAGACCGTGATTCAATCTGACAGATAAACAGACAGGAGATGTGTCCAAATTCGTCCCTACTACAGTGTATCATCACAGATCGCCATCCACATCATCACCTTCCAAGTCCAAAATCAGCGTGTCCCTGAGTCCTCCCGAACAGAGCAAATTGTACAGCGAGATCGAGCTTATGATTTGCGCGACGGCGAATTACTACCTCAATGTCCAACAACAGGAAGGTCGCATGTCCGTCGAGAGCCTAACAAAGGTCACACAATGGTGGATCAGCAAGAATCGTCCCCAAGTCATCGAGTTCATGTTCGACCAAGCCACTCAACGGGACATCGTCCTCTATAATATCAAGACCTTTCGATTCTACGGAGCCAATGCGGACAATCTGATCAGCATGAACGCGATGATGCATTCTTGGAAGACCTTGGCGAAAGAGATGAGCATTCGTACATTTTGTGCTCCAGACAGCGTCATCAGGAAGCACATGCACGATACGTACAAGATCCTAGAAATGCTGGGGGCGCCGCTGGTGACTTTTCTGGCGTTCCAAAGCATTCAGATCCGAGCGCTGGCCTTGATAAAAGAGAAGCAGCAGAAGAGAGAAGAGTACGCGGCTATCAAGTTTGGTGTCGAGAAGAGATGGGAGCCACCAGCGAGGAGTAGTCAGGAGGTTGAACGATTGGAAAGCCACAACCCTTTTGCTTGATCCTGGGCGAATGGACACGTGGAGGCAAGGCTACGTTGGATGGTGTCACTCATGGATTCTCCGTTCACCGTGATTGACGGTCACAATTCGGTAGACCTGGCTGGACATGAAATATGGCGTTCCGGATGTTCATTGGATTCTCGCGTATTCTATGATGAACATGAGGCCTTTGACCTGTCCTGATGGGTTATTTGATTGAAAGACATCATCTATTAGTAGAACCTTTTCTAATGCAGCCATTCTCAATCATCTTCTACAAGTTAGACCACTAGATTTAGGCGTAGTATTCGGCCATCTTCGCTCTCATGTCCCTTGTGCCCTACACCAGCTGAGATAATGATGCTTAGCCAAACACCGCTCCCAGTCGGCGAAGTTTTAGCTTTCTTAAAGAGATTGAGGAGATGTTCGGCATACAACAGTAAGGTACTTAGTCCTAGTCGTTAAAAAGCAGATGATGTTCCCCGCGCTTGGTGGCGCTTGCCCCACGGCTGCTGTGGAATACTTTGGTTCTATCCACCTCATGACCATTCCATATCACCTTCCTCTGGCAGGAACCCACAGTACAAATGAGGGTCGCTCTATGACTTTCACGACTTTCCTTCCGTACTTGCATAGACTCCATAGGGCATCAGCGATGTCCACTCAATTATTCTCTTCAAATCCATCCTTCCGCCTCCTCTAGGCTACACTTACACATTGCTAATCCACCTGCAGGCAGGCCATCATTTGTACTTCTAATGTCTAAATTGCGCCCTACAGCACTTCATACGTTCTCCCGCGTTGAGTCGGTGTGATTGAATATCATGGCCTTACACCACACCTTCGGCGATTCATGCATCCTGAAAGAAGAGAGTAATACATTTACCAGGCGAGCCTCTACGGTAGCAATCGATCCACCCAAGATACATGCTCAGTTCTTCTACCGATCGGCACAGGTCATCGATGATCCTCTTGCAGCTGTCCCAACTCCGTCCGGCGGCTCTGCTGTCAAATCCTCGAAGATCCCTCCACGACCCTTTTCAATCCACGACAACATAGCTCTCGAACAAGCGTGGCTCCAGCTCCCTAACCTAGAACAGGCTCAGGCTCGGGCTCAGGAACAACCGCACCTCAGGCAAGATGCGGTGCCAAGAGAATCAATGGAATCAGAGCTCTATGCCGCCATTATACCCCCGAAGGCGGAAGCTGGGGACGGAAATGCCAATAAGATTACGCAAGATACCCAAGAGGAGAAACTATGTGAGAAGGGGAAGAAGATCGAGGACAAGAGCGTCAGGGATGTACGTAAAGCGGAGACTCAGTACCATCTTGGAGTAGAGCCTCGAGGAGCAGACCTGACTCTATGTGATGACTCCGACCACCCGCCCTTGGAGGATACCATTCCAGTCACTGCCGACGAAATAGTCCAGGATGAGGTCGAGAGTGGTATTCGGAAATCACTTAGAAGTCGAAGCCGAAGCTTCTTCCGGCGAAACGAGAATGAGGAGAACCCCGAAGAAGATATAGTGTCCCCTAGAACCTCAAACAAAACCCTGTCTCGGGGTAGGCAAAAAATCGATGAGAGCGCGTTTGCGTTGGGCAGAAGCCCTGATACAACAGGGACGCCTTTTCTACGAGTTTCTTCTCGTCTGCGAAGGTCATCAAAGTCTCCAGATCGTGGCACCGCCGGCAGAGCCCAGCTTGACGGTGTTGCTTCACCTGAGAAGGATTATCGCCCAAAGCAATCCTCACCATTGGGCATAAGGCCTAAGTTTCCAAGTCCTCACTCTAGTCAAGATCCGAAGGATGAGGATCACTCGGGCTCAGAGCCTAGTGCAGATGATCTTCACTCACCCGATCGTCAAGAAGAGAAGCTTCGAGAGACTCAGACTGCTCGGGTCACTGTGGGTATCTCCCGCTTACATGTGGTCGAGATGCCTAGTCTGAAGGTAAACCTTCCACAAGCCCAGGACGTTGTCGATCGTTCTGCCTCGCATGCTAATTTTCCCGCTACAGATGGGACCAATATATTGGGATCCAGTCCATGACGAATCGTCCGTTGTTCGAGGAACGTGGTTCTATAAGGACACCATGTGGCCCGTTGAGTCTGACCTTGCGAACCAGATCGAGGAAGGCTACGAATATATGAAACCCTGGGCCCCCGCTTACGTCGATGAACTCAACAGCTGCGTGGACATTGGCCCTGAGGCTGAACTCAAGATCTGTCATCGCATCTGGCCATCAGAAGTGCTGAAGGCCCAGCAAGGTCGATCAGATACTGGCAAAGGCAAGTATTTGGAGCCCGAAGCAAAGCAATTGCAGGAAGCCAGAGTCGTTGCAGGAATGACCGAGAATAAAGCTGAAGGGACCCTTGGTGTCTCTGAGCCTACTGGCAGACTTTACGCTAGATCGAGCATGATCTATGTCAACGATCGAGAGGCCCAAATCCTCAGCACTAGCCAACTACCTTCAGCTAAGGCAGGAAGAAAAGTTCTGTCAAACATCCGCAAGGGCAGAGCTGTGGGGATACCTGTGGTCCGTGGTTTTGACACAAAGGCCTGGGAGAAGCTTCACCCGCTGCCAACTGGGCCGGTGACTATCGCTCCAACATCAAAACCCGGGACCGACAAGTCTCTCAAGCGGCGTAAATCTTGCCTTGCTTGTGAGGAGGGCTCAGGCGACAAATCAATGCCCACAGATCTCGTCTTAGTCATTCATGGAATTGGACAAAAGCTGTCTGAACGTGTGGAGAGCTTCCATTTTACTCATGCAATCAATGCATTTCGGAGACAAATCAATCAGGAGCTGAATGCTGAGGTGGTCAAGCCGTGGCTTCGTCCCGATCTAGGAGGCATCATGGTTCTCCCTATCAATTGGCGTTCCACTCTGAAACTTGAAGACGGTGGCCCCCAGCCGGACCCAAATCGCAAATTAGGGGATCCTGACCCTTTGAAGAACGAGTTTACGCTGAAGGACATCACCGCAGAGTCTCTTCCAGCGGTCCGCAACCTGATCAGCGATGTCATGCTGGATATTCCATACTATCTTTCCCATCACAAACCCAAGATGATCGAAGCCGTCATTCACGAGGCCAACCGAGTTTATAGATTATGGTGCCTCAATAATCCAGGTTTCCACAAGTCTGGCAGGGTACATCTGCTCGCTCACTCTTTAGGTAGCGTGATGGCGCTTGACATCTTGAGCAAACAACCTACAAAACTGCCAACGGAAGTTGAGTATCCCATCAAATCTGGCAAGACCCGCACCGACATCTTTGAATTTGATACCAAAAGTCTCTTCTTCTGTGGCAGCCCTGCTGGCTTTTTCTTACTGCTTAATCGCGCACCGTTGGTCCCTCGCAGAGGTAGAAACAAGCCGGATGGCGAACTCAAGGGGACTAGTCCTGGTGTGGCGGGTGAGACGGGTACCTTTGGATGCTTGGCTGTGGACAATCTGTATAACATCATGCACTACAACGATCCTGTTGCGTATCGCCTCAACGCATGTGTGGATGTCGACTATGCTGCGTCTCTGCAGCCGGCTTCTGTGCCAAGTGCTACTCCAACCTGGGGTCAGCTTATCGGTGGCTACGTTCGAGGAAAAGCAGTCGTCCCTACCAAGACGACGACCGGCCTGAACGAGCTGCCCAGGCGTCCTACAATCGCCAGGCTACCCACCACTGTGGAAATGGAGACTCACGACTTTACGAGGGAGGAGATTGCCGAAAACCGCATGTTTCTCCTGAACGATAATGGGCAGATCGACTACACTCTCCATTCCGGAGGCGGGCCGCTGGAGATTCAGTATTTGAATATGCTGAGTGCACACAGTAGCTACTGGACGCTGCAGGACTTTGTCCGATTCTTGGTGGTGGAGGTGGGGAGGAAGCCGGGGAGGACGGAGACGATGGGGAGCGTTCGGGCTGTGAAGAAGGGGTTTGGGAAGAAGTGATGGACTGAGGATTGAGTATTGATGAGTGATGATTGCTTTTATGGGTTCTTTACCCCGTGCATTATACCCTAGAAGCGAGCATTTAGTTTATTCTTAGACGTTCCTACGATGAAAGGCCTCCATTGCTCACTGGCCCCTTCTTCACTCGTTGGCATTAGTGATTTCGTTCGATACTGTCAGTTGATGTCTGCATCTTTGATCTCTAATCACTTCGTGTTGAGCTCATATTGCTGACGAAGACAACATAGCCAGCCAGTGCTTTTCACCCATCAAAAAGCCTCATTCATCTACTCCTCTTTTCTAGATCCAGGAATCTGCTCGGCTAAAAGCACCGCCTGTTTGTTATCGGTAGGTACTTCGCGATTTAAGTATATGGTCATATCAAGAGTGAGATATAGATATATTGGGGAAAGGAGGAGCGGTAGCTTATTTATAGCTTGTAGACGGGAATGCAAAATGCTTCACAGGCTAGTTGAGTAGACTGAAACCATGCATGCATCAAACTCATCCATCCGTATACTGGCGAGAAACGATGAAATATCGCCATGTAATAGTCTACCTCCGTAGAGTAGCTGCGAGAGCTGTTGAAGTATCATAATCATATCCAAACATCCACTGTGCCGTGCCGAATGATGTTCATTATTACATTTTATCTATTCTATGTGCAATCTCTCCTTTTTATATCCATCCAATATGTTTGTGACTTACATGATATCATATGCATCATGCCCAAAAATCTTAGATAACGTTCCAAGAACAAATTCGCATCATGGGCGGCTGCACTAGCGCATCCATAGCGGAGAAAGAGGAAGAAGAGAAAGAGAAAATAAGGAAAATGAACATGAGAATAATCATGCCAAAAAGACGATGCCAGAAAGCAGTGTCAGACCCATCCATCCACAAAGCCAGGGCAAACTCGGTATCCCCAATTTCATCTGTCCACCCACAAATGCCATAGCACTCGGCGTCACGGTGGCTGTACTCAACATCTCGGTACTGGTGCCAATCACCACGTCCGTAGCCCCTGGGTCCTCGGATATCCGCGTGCCAGAGACCGTTATGGTTCCGCCGGGGGTTAATGTTTGTCCATCGATGATGAACTGAGAGGCTGCGTTTGCGGTATACGTCTGGCCATTAAAAGTCATCACGGCCGCTTCTGTCACGGTGGCGGAAGCGTGGCCTAGGACTTGTGTGCTGGTGCCGATGACGACGAGATTGCTTCCGGAGGGGGCTTCGGAGATGGGGGTTCCGGAGATGGTGATGATGCCGCCGGGGGTTAGTGTTTGGCCGTTGATGAGGAAGTTGGATGCGGAGTCGGCGGTGTAGGTTTGGCCGTTGAATGTCATTATGGCTGGATTTGTGATCGTTGCGGCAGGATGACCGAGGACTTGGGTACTGCTACCTATGGCGACGAGACCGCTTCCTGAGGCCGCCTCGGAGATGGGCGTGCCGGACACGGTGATTATACCATCAGGAGTAAGCGTTTGGCCTGCAATGACAAATTTGGACGCCGAATCAGCTGTGTAAGTCTGACCGTTGAAGGTCATGAGAGCGGGTGCTGCGGTCACGCCAGGTGTCTGGAAAGCTTGGGTGTTAGTGCCAATAACCGCGAATGAGCCTCCTAAGCCTTCTGAGATAGGTGTCCCAAAGACTGCTATGGAGCCACCCGGAGTCAAGGTTGTTCCCGCAATCACGAATTGAGACGCTGAGTTGGCTGTATAGGTGGAGCCACCAAAGGTCAGCAGAGCAGGTGCTTGAGCTGGGGCGGTCGCTGCGTTCTGGAGTGACTGCGTGCGGCCGCCAACGATGGCATAATTGTTGGACACGCCGGAGGAAGCAAGAGATATTGGTACTCCTGAGACCGTGATCTGTTGCCCCGGATTCAGTGTCTGGCCGGCCACCACGAACTGTGAAGCCGCATTGGCTGTGTAGGTGGAGCCACCAAAGGCCAGTAGAGCCGGTGCTTGAGCCGGGCCCGGGGTGATCATAGACAATGCTTGAGTGTTAGTGCCAACGATGGCGACATTGGAAGAGCCTGGAGCTAGGGATATTGGTGTCCCAGAAACCGTAATCTTGGCACCTGGATTCAACGTTTGGCCTGCTATCACGAACTGGGACGCAGAATTGGCTGTGTAGGCGGAGCCAGCGAAGGTGAGTACTGGGGCTGGGGTAGCGCCCGGGGCCAATGTGCCTGCCACTAAATTCCCAGCAGGTCCAACGGAATAGAAGTTACCATTGGAGGTGAATGCAGGACCTCCGGCAGATAATGTTTTACCAGCGATGGCGACCGCTGACGGATTGATGGCCGTGAGTGTCTGGCCCAGCACGGTGACGGCGTGTGGTGCAAATGCTGCTGCGTTTGGCTGGGCATTACCACCTTGGCTCCCACTTTGACCGCCTCCTCGGCCGCTTCCAGAGCTTCCTCCACTGCTTCCTCCGGGGCCTGCCGATACGCCTCCCGAGGTCCCTCCCGAAGAGCCCCCTTGAGCACCCCCTGGAGCACCGCCTGGCGTTCCTCCTGAAGTGCCTCCTGGGCTGCCACCTGGAGTCCCTCCCGAGGAACCCCCCGAGGTACCCCCTGAAGAACCCCCTGGAGCCCCTCCTGCAGCCCCTCCTGCAGCGCCACCTGGAGGGCCTGCCGAAGAACCCTCTGGAGTACCTCCTGGACTGCCGCCAGGACTTCCTCCGGGACTTGCACCGGAGCTTCCGCCCTGAGTTCCACTTGGACTGCCTCCCGACCCCCCACCTGCATTATTGCCTCCCTGAGGGTTCCCCGGCTGAGGTACACCTCCGTTGATAGCGCTGTAAATGATTCCGCCAATCGCTGGGCTTGGCTGCGATCCACCGATATTGATAGTCGTCTGCGGGATCGGCGAAGGAGCAGGAGCCGCTGCATGGGGATCGGCGGCAACGGGTGCTGCTTGTGATCCCGTCGGTGGATTGTTGGAACCCTGTCCAGGGCCATTCGGGGCTGGGCCTTGATTGGGGTCTGCTACTGGAGGTTTATTGGGACTTCCCTGGTCGTTGGGTGGCGGATGTGCTTGACCCGCTTGAAGGCCATTGTTGGGGTTACCCGGATCTACAGGCGGACTGCTGGGCGGTGACTGGACAGGTTGAGGCAACTGTGCTTTGACTGTTTGCGGATCTTGTACTGGGGTCGCCGTTGGTTGCGCCATCTTGGGTGAAGCCAGGGACTCCGGCTGAGCGGGCGACAAGAGTGTGGCGGGCGGATCTGAAGCTGGGGTGACAGTTGGAACCATCATGCTCGCCGTATGCAGTGGCCTCGGTGGATCGTAGACCCCACAGGGCAAGATGAACGGCCCGTTGATTGGGACTTTAGTACATATGTCCCAAGCTGGATCATAAGCTAAGAACTGCGTAGGTACTAGAATGACCGGGTTATAGGGTGCTCCTTCGGTCGCTGTAAGATATACGTCTCCGTCACATGTAGTATAGAACGGATCGGAGAGACCCCACGTCGGGCATGCAATATCCGCAGCATTCAAAGTGTTGATCACAGCGTCCACGTAACTACCTTGAGGTCTACATTCAGAGGGCCAGCTGGCATAAGATGCCGTAGTGATCGCTTGGACCGCCACGGGTGTTGGGTTGGTGTAAGTCTTCCCGAGGACTCCGCACGAATTGGAGACTGAGATTTTCCCAACTACAGATACATACATAGATGGAAATGTACTAGATCAATGGTCAATGATTTCCTTTCACAAGGACAGTGCACAGACAGCAGCTTACTATGTGAATCCATCCACGACATCTATTGAGCCTCCGCCGCCAAGTGCATTGAGAGACTTCGTTCCATTTGTAGTGGCATTCGCTGCGTAGGTTGGGCCGCTCGCAAATGGGGAGATGGATGAGGCTCGCGCGCAATCGCTCTTGATCGATGCTGTGGGCCAATAGAGCACCTGTACTTGTTGCGCCATGACCGAACATTGGCCGCATGCTGTTGAAATAGTGCTGTTTGTGCTTGATGAATTGAGACTGGCTGCCTTCGTGATTGATGGAAGTATCATTCCTGAAGAAGCCGTGAAGATCGGCGACGCCATCCGGGTTGTAGTTCCTTTGGAGACTCCTGCACTAGACGGATACGGGGTGTGGGAAGGTCCAGTGGAGGCCACATATTTAGGAGAAGTGTTGGATGCATTGTCGGATCTAGAAATATATGGGGGAGTGTTGATGGGCGTACTGAGAGAAGATCCGGGTGTGAATATGGAGGGAAAAGTGGTTGGTAGACTCGATGGTGTCACGGACGGTGTACTGGTGAGGGTCGTGCGTGATTTGACGGGGGACGTAATAGACGATGTACCAGATGGCGCTGTTGATGGTGTGATGGAGGGCGTTACGGATGATTTTATGGATAATGTGCTGGAAGGCGTCGTTGAAAGTGTACTGGATAGAGGACTTGACAATGTGCTAGATGACGTTATCGATGGTGTGATGGATGGCGTTACAGATAGTGTGTTGGAAGGCGTTGTGGAAGATGTACTCGAGGTCGTGCTTGACGATGTGCTAGATGGCGTGCTGGACAAGTCGATGGTGGAAGAAGGGCTTGTGGTATAAATAACAGTATTCAATGTTGTGCTTCTTGTGGTGCTTTGTGGGCCTGGCATTGGCATAACCCCGTAAATCGCCAGGGATTGTGTACATGGGAATGTGGTGCAGATCTGGGCTTCAACGAGGGCATATTGAGTAACAAAAGTGGTGATACAGCAGAAGCTTAGCCAAATAGTATGGATCGAGGACCTTTTGGAGCCGCCGATAGGCCGCGAGCCCGCCATGAGGAGTAACTGAAGAAAGATGTTGGAGCGTAAGGAGACGCGAGGAGGAGCCGTTGGGGATTTGAGGATATGGGTTGGTTAAACAACGAAGATTCAGCCATGCTACGCCTCAAGCGTGGCATCCCTAACCGTCGCGCTAGATTTGACATAATTACCTTACTCAGAAGGCAGAAATACAGGGGGCGATGAGGCTGAGGTTTTCAGCTTTCCACGCTCTTGAAGAAAGAGTGCATCGCTTCTCATAGGCTAATAAGGATAGACTTTCAACGGTGAGGTGCTGGGATGGCGCTAGACCACCTGGCGAACCATTCAGAGACAAGGAAATGTTGGAAAGTAGCCCCCAACGGGGTCAATGGTCAAGATCCGCAATACTAAAGATTCTAGTCAAATTTCACGGCACAAAACATCGGAAATTGCACGGGTGATTTTCGATTTTGGACGAGATGCGCACGACTGGGGAAACATGAAATATCCTAGTCAAGAGAACAGCCAGGCCTATGTTTTATCAGCCAGAAAATTAACGTTGATGGATACGGAGTGTAACTCCGTAAGGGTGAGGATGATCGGTGATGCGCTTTATCGTCCTTGACGATAGGTAAGTTTGGTTCCTGAGATTGTTGAGTCTGGAAGGATACCTGATTATCAAGAGTCTTTGGTGGGCCTTAGAATCAGGTATCTTACTGAGTATCATAGTACCTGTTTGCCTGGCCCAATCTTTGGTTTTGATTTGTTGACCATTGAGATGAGGTTCAGGACCCTGTAGACTCGACAATACTAATATCGCAATCTGACACAACAGCCTTGGGATCGGCAAACATGGTGGTCCCCCCCTAAAACAACAATTCAGCTCGAATTTTGTTGCTATTGAAAACACCATGGGGTGGAATATATGTGCCACATGCTACCCCAAACCAAAGCTTGTTGCGGCCCTGCCGAAGTCAGAGAGAATTATTGGTAGATACTTCTGACAACTCTGTGGCAAGGTGGATTGCGCCCTCTACTTGTCCATGGACTGAGCTCCTTGGTCGATGCTTCGGACAGGACGATCAAGGAAGGTTCTGTAAAGAGAAAATCAAGACCACTTCGTAGAATGAGACAAGTCGGTGGGTGGAGAAGTTCCTGACTGCCTTGGGGATGCGCTGGGCGGAAGGCCCAGAGTCCAGCTCTGCGGAGCGGCCGTGAACAGGATGTCATTCGACGGGGCTGGTGATCGAGCAATACTTGCTTCAAACCATTGGGTTTGGTACAGGCGGATTTTTGTCTTTGTATGCTCAATGTATCGCAGGGTTACACTCCTTGCCGTGTTGCTCCATGCAGGCGGATGTACCACACTTCTTAGCCACGAATAACGTGCTTCCATGTGTGTATAGCTATGTGACCTCTAGGCCAAAGTCACATTGTTGACGAAGAGATGAATAGTTCAATAATTCGTAACGTAACTGCAAATCGATAAAGGAAGTGGGTCATGGTGACCGAATCCTCGTCGCCAGCAGGCTCGAAAGCATAGTCAGCTTTACCGAAGCACACTGCGTGTATCAAAACGCTGCTGGTAACATCTTCATCTAGAATAAGATGTAGTATTCATTCTCAGAGTAAATCAACTATTCTAGAGACTCAAATCACTCAATATCAATTATCTAGCGCCCCGCGTCTGCGCGCGTGTCACTCCGCCGACGCATAGCGCCAACGTCAGTATCACAAGCCAGAAACCAATACACAACTTCTAAACAACGTCCCCAAGGTATCTACCCTCAGTATCCCATCCCACATACCCACGCCAGCATGCCTCCAACGCGCCGCAAAGTCTCAAACCCCAGCACCCGCGCTCAACAAACCCTCGCCTTCGGTCCCAACTCAAACAAAGTCACCAAACCATCCATCCCCTCCCAATCGAAGAAACTCACAAAGGCCGCCCAAGATAACCTAGCGAAAGCCGTGACGGCAGAGCTTTCAACACCAGAACCTGAAACCAAGGATATAGAACCAGAGGCGCAGATACTGAGTCCGAAAGCACTTGCGATCAGAAAGCAAGCACCGGCTCCTCAGGCTGCGGGTAGCGAGGTTGAACAGAAGGCTGCGAAGATTCCTGATACGCAGATACGGAAGTATTGGATTGGGAAGGAGGAGGAGAGGATTGCGCCGAGGGTGCATCAGCAGGGGTTATCGGTGAATGAGAAGGTCCTAAGGCATTTCGATTTGAGCAGTCAGTACGGAGTATGTTCACCTACCTAATTATTGAGTCGTATCTTGTTACTTGATATGAATTCGGCTGACATGTGGTGCGCCGTAGCCGTGTATAGGTATTCCACGGATGAAGCGATGGAAGCGAGCGGATGGGCTCAAATTGAAGCCGCCGATCGAAGTGCTGGCTGTCTTGATGAAGGAGGAGAAGAACAAGAATACCAAGGCTGAGAGGGCGTTCATGGATGGGTTACTTACGAGCCGGCTCGCTCTCAATGAGTGAGACTTGGGTCTGGCATGGAGGAGTGGGGAATCTTGCATTACAGTGCGTTAACGCTTTGGATCATTGTATAACAAGGGGATAGGGTAGGAGCCTCTTGGCTAGCATGGTCTCCGGAGTTCCGCCATTGTACGCAATCTCGCACAGGAACGGCTCAGAGATATGATTTGGTTTCATGACTAGGATGATGGTGATTCTATTTACTGGCCGTTCAATCTTACAAGTAATCAATGGCATGAGACGCAAAAGAGGGGCAGGCCTCAAGATATGAAAGTGGCTTCCATGAATAACTCTCCTTCCTCTGTTGTCTCCACTCCATCGATGCTGACCGTAATCTTGAGTTTCCGCTGGGGCGAGTACTACAAGGTAATGTTAGCCAAAATTCGCTCTAAAATATGATGGGTCAACACTACCTGATAGATGTAGGGTTTCGTTCCCGCCACTCCACCAACGATAGTTTTGATGAAGCCTGGGACCTTCTCCATCACGTCTACTTTGTCAAGCCTCTCTCCCAAATTACCTTCGATCGAGGCCGACACCTTTCTTCCATCTTTCGAGAGGCCGCTCCAGCTAAACCTGACATCCGTTGGTTCGGTCCAATCATTGTGAGAATCCTTCTTGGTCTGCAGATGTTCTACCGAATTGCCTCCTGAACCGGCGCACAGGATTTCTCCATCCTTTGCAATACCACCAACATTGACGATAGTAGAACCGTAGGAAGGTGGAGTCGTGTATTCCATCATAATCGCGGAGTATGTCGGAGACTGGTAATCGATGAAATTCCATTTCGCAGCTGCTCGAAGTTTCAGCAAGAACCTTTTACCGAACTAAGCAACACTGTTACCGGCATGATGAGGTTTCATCCCTTGCAGAGCATGGGTAAAGAAGCCCCGCCCCTTAAAATCTAGGACCCCTGCCTTGGTGATGATATTCCCCTCCACACGACATCGTGGCCAAAAAGCATGTCTCATCGATCCCCATGGCTTGTTTGGGTTGGTACCGAAATAACTCTTTCCATCCTTGCCTACGTGGAATCCAGGAGCCGTACGTATGACGGTCAGGTTCACGATACTCGCTTCGTTCGTGGCTGACTTGATCGTGTATGCGGTCGCATCCTCGTTCAAAGTGATGGCGCAGTCATCTGCGTAGAATGAGAGCTTATCGTCATCAAAGTCGGGGTTGTTGAGGGGATCAGAGGACCAGAGATTCGGAGTCTTGCCATCTGAATAGAAGATCTTCGTGTTGAACTGGCATGTAGTATGGATGCCACTAATTATCATAGCATCAGCGTGCCCTCCAAGGAAGCCATATATAGAGGTCTGACGCAACATTACTGTAGATGACCTGCGCCATGCCAATATGCCCACTATCTGACATGAGGTAGAATGTCTGTGTTTCTACACAGGTCGAGGTCATGGCTGCCCATTTCAGGTCCTTTTTCTCGAGCTCTGAGTAAGGGGTCTCTTTTGCTTGTTCGGCTACAGATTGGATTGCGGACGCTCCATAGATAGGCTCTTGGGTGCCCGCAATGTTTGCTGCCCTAATTTATCAGCGTTTAGAGCGAAAGTCCAAGATTCGAGCGCTACTACGTACTGCTGCTTGATCCAGTTCATATTGGCTCTCGTTGTACGATATTGATATTCTAGGCGTTTGTTGTTTGCCAAAAGGCTACCGGACACCACATGCAGGGCAAGAACGGCAGCGGTTCGGGCCGGTGGAAGCAAGACCTCGCCATATGATATTTCAACGATTCCTATGTACTGAATTAATTATGGATCTCGGTTGCTGACCGGATAAGGGATACCAGGAAAGAGAACATTCACCGTCGCATTATCAATCTAGCAATCATCACCCAATTTCACCGCGCCCATTCGTCGTTCTCCTCTACACGGATAATGGCACGGAAAGCCATACAGAAAGACCAGATCGTGAAGCTTATAGTCGGCGCTGGCCAAGCAAGCCCAAGTCCTCCAGTCGGTCCAGCTTTAGGGAGCAAAGGTGTAAAAAGTATTGATTTCTGCAAGGTATACCAATCCTAAACCCCCTCGCATTATAGCTCTCCTAACATAGCGCAGGAATTCAATGCCCGAACAGCTCACATGACACCGGGCATACCTATCCCCGCCCGAGTCACAGTCCGTCCTGATCGCTCATTCCATTTTGAAGTCCGGACGCCAGCCACTTCATATCTCTTACTACAAGCTGCCGGTGTGAAGGAGCGTAAGGGGAAGATACGAGGCGCTATGCTACCAGGGAAGGAGAGTGTAGGGGAAGTTTCGCTCAAACACGTTTACGATATCGCAAAGATAAAGCAGTCGGAGTTGAGGCTATCCGGACTGCCGCTGGAGGGACTATGTAAGAGTGTGATTGCACAGGCGAAATCGATCGGGGTTACGGTTATTCCATGAGCATATCGTCTTGATGGAGTCTGCATAGCGCAGGCGTCTGATGTATATCCAACTATCTTTGTGTCAATGGTATACAACATGCACAATGGCATATTATGCAGCACGATGGGGATATCCACCGCAACCTCGCTCGTCGTAATGTCACTCGTTAGCTTTGGTAAGCTTGTATCATTGATTGACCACCCGAAATGTTCCTCCTTCCTTCACCAGTCCTATTCTGAATTGCTCTTGGGTTGATCGGTGTTTTACGCCCTTCAGTACCAGCTCCTGCAGGCCTCCCGATTCCCCAAGCTTTTTGAGAAATGGATTCACCTATGTCCAAAATCAGTCATTCGTGATTAATGTGAAATTGCAAGACCTACTAGTAAACCCTCTGAATCTGTCAGCTGCCATTCCGAAAAGTCGAGGGTAAGCCTCTCTAGCGAAGGGAATCCAAGGCTTTATCAGTAGAAAGTCAGCATTTCTTCATAGAGGCATAAACTCGAGCCATAACATATCGAACAACAGCAACATTTTTGAATAATTCTCAGGCAGGTCTTCTGACTTCCTGCGGAGCAGGGAAAAGATAACACACAAAGGGAAATATAATGTACCCATTTCTGCTACCCCATGGACATAGTTCGTCATTTTCACAGAACAGGGTCGTGGACCAGTCTCGCCAGATCTGCCAGGGCGTAAGAGTCAGTTTTATGCATCAATGCACACAATACGGTCGCAATACGTTTGGTGAGTGATCTGTTGAATATTGGGCGTCGTAATTTCACAATATTTCTCACAACACATGAAACGATATCGAATGCAGGACAGTCAAGAATGATGGATCCTCTTACGTGGTCGCGGTTAGGCGCTCCTCGTTGTCCGTTCAATCCAATTGGTGAATGCCATCGATATTCCTTCACGTAGTATGGAGTCAGCATCGTCGCTTGTTGTTGTGAAATGAGCATATGCTCCTGTGCGGATGTCTCCTGAACAGGATGTGGGCATAGAATTGAATACAAGGATTCCAGGCTACTTACTGCGTTCATGTTGAGCACCACAGATCGGAGCCAAGTCAATCGGCCCATAGGCGCCAACGTGAAATTGAAGGCTTCAAAAAAGTCAGCAAGCGTATTCTGTACAAGAGATCGGAAGTCCCGTAGTTGAAATTGAAGGGCGGACGACCGAATTGAAGCTTGTCCAGCCTACCTAGAGGATACCCAATCAGACTCTTACTCTGAAAGGAGCGAATCGAGTTGGCAGAGGAGAATTCGAAAGTATTTTGGCCATAGAGTATGGGCAGAGCCTCCGAGTATACAAGTCGACAAGTCCTCAGGATTGCGGCGTCAATGTGAGGAATAGGGTTGTAATTGTCAAGTAGGGCTGTGTCCTTACTGCCAAGGTGCTTGTGGGCTTTCTCGATAGGATCTGGGATCATTAATAGCCGACGGTATATCATATGTCGGATTTCCGCCGGTATTGCGGTAAAAAGTGGACAATCCAGTTGAGCTTTGGGCGTGACAGGGCTTTGCTTGGAATCAACCCTGACCCCACTCTTCTAAGGATCTATCAACTTCCATCGACCATATGGAAATGCTCCCTTACTTTTGCCATTTCCCATGCTGTTATTGCAGATTTAGGGTCGAATGGGACAGAAGAAGGTTTCTTTCCGTAATCGAACTTGAAGCGAAAGTAATCTCCAACACCAAACGAAAATACGAAGTGGGTAGGCATGCTCTATGATAAGGTCCCCAAGGAGCGAAGCAATGGAAAGCTAAGGGAAATAGAAGCGTGGCACGGGCTGGTCAAGATCCTCACAACTTAGAATAATGATTCACGAAGTGATGTACTGAAGAGGAAGGTCCTTTCGTGTATCAACTGGACTCAAACCATGATTGGCAGTACGAAACATGACTTTTGTGATAGCTCTGAAGTCTCAGGTAAATTGTTTCTGCAACTGGGGTGGATCTGATGGGTCAAAGTACTTGTTAGGGTTAGTGAAGTATATACTTGAGTTTACCATACTTGTTTAAGGTAATAGAGCAAACAGCATGTCATGCATAGCGCCTGAAAACGGCGGTTATTCTAGGAGATAGAATAAGCTTTCTTAGGCTGAATCATCATCCATCCCACCCTGCAGAGATCAACATCCTTCTCAAACGTCTCTATCACTGTCATTACTTACGAACACACATACTTAGATTCATCATTTAAAGCACTGAAGAGTTTGACTATTCTGTCCAGGACTCTCTAGATACGTCGCATCATTATCTGTATACCCCCTGCCATTCCTCGTGGTTCCGCTCCGTTCTCACACGCTAAATGTGCCCAATTGGTATATGAAAATTTCTCCGACTCGCGCCTACCATCACGCAAAATTCTATTCATTCAAGGACCTGAGCTCTCCGCTCCAAGTAATATGCTGGAGCCCCAAGGTTAGCCAATCCTTCCATTCGTGGCATGGTCTATTCACTAATCATCAAATCCAGAGGGCGTGCAGCATGCCCCTCATGTCGACCAGCTATCAGCGCAGCCGGGTGAAGGAGCGCTCCCACAGACTGTTAGATTCGCCTCTGTCAATCAGGAAATAGAACCGGCCCGAAGTCTACAATCTACAAGCCAAGCTGCAGATATTTCGACCCCGAACCCGCCTCTCGGTCCAGGAGCCGAGCAAGAGATACGCAGCTTAGCGTTGGGGCTCCATAATTCCCATATACAGAATTCACATAATCAACAGAGACAGATGAGCAATTTTACCTTCGAACCTGTTTCCTTACCGGTATCCAGGGCTCCATCAAATGAGTCCAGTCCATATCACACATCAAGAGAGGCAACGCGGTCCGGTGCGCCTTCTCCATCCACTTCCACAATACCTACACCTCCGCTCACTCCCTTTGGTTCGAACCATCGTGACAGCCAGCTGGAGGCATCAGGTGCAGGTTTGGCCAAAGTCCATCCCGACCCTGTTCAATTGGGCTTGCAGATGTCAGGTCCCGAAGTAGCTCCGTCACCAGCAAGTGCCGCCACTTCGCCCTCATCAACACCTTTTGATTCCTCAAGCCGTCCGACCTCTATATCTCAAGCCTCGGGTGTGGTCGAACAACAGGGCAAGCAACAGCCAATCTTCTCTGTGGGGCCTAGCGAAGGCTCAACAACACCCAAACATACCGATAGCTCACAGTCCCGACAGAGCGAGAGCTCTACAGATGCTTCTCGGGAGATCAGTCCTGCTCATGTCCCAGAAGGTGGCCCTGGAACGGTTACACCGCCTTACCAGCGACCTTTCACACCTACTGGTGATCGTGACGATCCATACGCCAGAAGTAAACGACCCCCTCAATCGAGAAACCTCGATTCCATTGATAAAAGATTCGTCTTTGGAGATGCGCGGCGTCGATCCGGCATCAATCTAGGAGGCTCAGGCGGTCCCATAGGATCTTTGCCACGATCCAGCAGCGGGAGTGATCTCAAATCTGAGCATCGAAAATCAACTTTTTCACTTCATGCGCAAAAAGACCATTTGGGCCACGTGGACGACAAACCGCACGGTTCAATGTCGGAGCTGAAGCGTTTCTTTGGGATAGGAGGACATCACAAGTCGAAGCGAACACAGTCACCTGCCAAGTCTGCAAGGGCATCATATAATAGTACTTCCGGCACGAGGACACCCCCGAATCCTAACGTAAGTGTTCCATTCGCTGATGACCACGGTCTCCAGACTAAATGGGGCAAATTCGGAAAAGTCTTGGGCTCTGGAGCCGGTGGCTCTGTCAAGCTGATGAAGAGGAGTAACGATGGACTCACGTTCGCAGTCAAGCAGTTTCGAGATCGACATGCTTACGAGACTGAACGAGAATATAACAAAAAGGTCACTGCTGAGTTCTGCATCGGGTCGACGTTGCATCATGGCAATATTATAGAAACACTTGACATCGTACAAGAAAAAGGCCACTGGTACGAAGTAATGGAATACGCGCCGTTTGATTTATTTGCAATCGTGATGACTGGAAAAATGTCAAAAGAAGAGGTAGCCTGCTCTTTCCTTCAAATCGTAAACGGAGTATCGTTTCTACACGGTATGGGGCTCGCACATAGAGATCTCAAGCTGGACAACGTCGTTGTGAATGACAGGGGTATCATGAAACTCATTGATTTCGGTAGCGCAAGTGTCTTCAGGTACCCTTTCGAAAGTGACGTTATTCTTGCAAGCGGTATGTTCGTTATATAATTGTTAGAGACGCAAAGAGCTGAGGTTCTACAGGTGTTGTCGGCTCGGATCCCTATTTAGCACCCGAGGTGTATGATCATCCCAAGTACGATCCTCAGCCCACCGACATCTGGTCCCTTGCGATTATCTTCGCTTGCATGTCACTGCGGCGTTTCCCCTGGAAAGCTCCTCGAGTCACTGACAATTCTTTCAAACTCTTCATATCACCCCCTTCTCCAGGAACACCGGGTGCCGACGGAACAGTCAAAGAAAGACCAAAGGCTGCCGCAAATATCATGCCTGCAGCGGCAGAAGACCGGCGAAGTTCAGCACCGAACGCTAATCACCCTCACACTGAACAGCCAGAGGATGTTGATGGTAGGCCACACGACCCTGGCCCACGACTTGATCAGCCCAAAGCGGAAGTCATGAAAGGCCCATGGCGCTTACTGCGGCTTTTGCCCAGAGAAACTAGAATCATCATGGGAAAGATGCTTCAGGTGAACCCTAAGCAACGTGCTACATTGGAGGACATACAAGCTGATCCATGGATGTCGGGTACACCATTCTGCCAGCAGCTCGAGGGGGGCAAAGTGATTCGAGCCGAAGGCCATGAGCACACACTGGAGCCTGGCTCCGCCGACACCGGCAGCAAATGAGTCGTGGTCTTATTTGTGACTTGCCGTCCACGCTGGACATCGATGAGCTTGAATGAACATGAAATGTGGACACGCATGATGATGTCGATACGTAGATATTAGGATGTCTGTTACGAGAGCGGCAGACGTCCGATGCAATGAAAGCTTGCCTGTAGGCATCAAGGTTGGGCCGGGCGTCCTACCTTTGCTTTTCTTTATCTGAGCGTTTTTCTGCAGATCCCTGTATAGCAAACTCATGATATATTGTATTAGCCCAGAACTCTGTGTATATACAATTGTCAGCCCATGCTGATGTTGAGAGGTTGATTGTCCAACGAGCACTTCCTCAACCAACAGGCAGAGCCATAGTGAGACCCTTATCAATGCCCTTAAAACTACACTTAATCATGAAGTCTATGAATAGTTGGCATGGGAAGCAAATTCCGCTCATTGATATAATATGTACAGTATGGTTTCTCGTAAGAGCAATGACTATGAGAGGCAAGGTCTTGGTAATGCGACTCCGTTGATTCGTCAGGATCTAATATCAAGGTCTTCCTTCAATGTTTCGCTATTAAATCTGTGACATCTTGATTATACTTGACGAAACAATGGTTCATATTTGCGATTTCTGCCTCATTAGACTCGCGCTGATCAGGCCATTTCTCTTATTATGATTGCGCATACGGGATCCCAGACAAGTAGATGAGCGCTCTAAAGTTTTGAACGCGCCAATCATCAAATAGAATACCTTAGGTATTAATCCCGAGGCTAACTCTTCTTGGGGCATTGATACTGGAGCACATCGTTGCCATTGATATTCCATCCCGGGTCACAAATGGACATCGTCAGTATTGGTTATGACGCAGTCACACAATATACCACGAATACCGAAGGTCGACTATCAAGTATGACTGATCAGGGAATACCTTGACTTTCGGACCAGATTCATCATTATAGCCTTGGTCGGAATTACCTTGCCTGTAGAGACAACACCGCAGCTCTCCGCAGGAGATGACAATGATCGTAAATTGCCGATAGAACAGATATACTATCACTGACTTTCGGCTATCATGACAGCTAGTATCGTTGTAAATCTGAGGACCTTCCCACTCTTATAGCTTTTGTACAAAGGTATTTTGCTTTTACATGCAGCATAATCGTTCAAATGACGCGCAAAGCACGCCAGCGGATCAGTTATGGTCAGGGTTTCCTCAAATGACTGACAAAATCATTGCTTACATGTTCTCGCAGTCCTACCACTCGCTAATTCGCCTGGAGGACACCGGCTAGGAGTTAACGGCCTTGTAGTCGATATAGATCGATCTATATTGTGCGAATGTGGACTATACTACGTTATGCTAAAGTGGATTGCTAATATGTCAAAGATATTCTGGCGGACGAGATGGCCTAATTTGTGCTTGGGATCTTGACCTTGACCTCAGAAAGAATACGTCGAATGACGAGGAGCCTTTCTCGTGTCCTGAAGATGACTCTCAGGTCAGGTCAAAACCCTACGAGCCAACTGCATTTCGGCAACAGGTACAAGCCCATACCCACTGGGTGAACGACCTCCTCCTTACCCAGAACGACTCCGCGTTAGTCTCCGCTTCTTCAGACATCACTGTGAAGGTATGGAGACCACATTCAGAAGAGAGACAAATACCAACGACTGTTGGACTACATAGTGACTACGTGAAATGTCTCGCATCTCCTGGCACATACTCAGACTGGGTCGCATCGGGCGGATTAGATCACAAGATCAAGCTATGGGATCTGAATGGGGGTGGAGAAAAACTACACATTGATGTTGGAGAAGATGAATCCAGCGCCAAAGGCTCTATCTATGCGTTAAGCGTTCGAGGCTCGATTATGGCAAGCGGAGGACCAGAGAGTATAGTTCGTCTGTGGGACCCAAAATCCGGCAAGCGGATCACCAACTTTGTTGGACATACAGATAACATACGGGATATCTTGGTTAATGAAGATGGAGACACAGTGGTGACTGCGTCTTCTGATCAGACTGTCAAAGTCTGGTCGATCACTGCCGGGAGATGCATGTACACATTGACTATGCACAACGACAGCGTATGGTCTCTGTACTCTGACCATCCCCGATTGTCTCTCTTCTACTCCAGCGACCGATCCGGACTGGTCGCGAAGACGGACGTTCGTGATTGCGCCGATATGGACGAGGGTCTATCTTTGGCCGTTGCTCAAGAACAGGGAGGCGTAAGTAAAATGGTTGTTGCTGGAGACTACCTCTGGACAGCGACGTCTAGCTCAAGTATCAACCGGTGGCGAGACATCGACACTAGGAGCGAGCTCCAGGGGCTGGAACCACCTCGAGCCCAGCGAGGCTCCAGTATAATCTCGCGGTCGAGAATGGACTCATCTCCGCCTATTTCAGCTCCTGCTACAAATGGCACCGCGAAGCCTAAGATACCTCTTTCTTGTATTCTACGAATTACCAATAATGCACCTTTCCCTGGCCAGAGAAGCAGAGACCCTGAAGCGTCTACTATTGATTATGGAGTAAGTGCAAGAAGTATGTCTGGGGCAGGGGTGGAGCAAGAATTATGGTCCACGATGCCTTTTCATGATCTTCCCAACGAAACTATCGAGGGACAGAACGGCCTAATCAAACACGTAATGCTGAATGATAGGAGAAGAGTCCTCACATTAGATACCGCAGGCGAAGTAACAATGTGGGATCTCCTTAAGGTAGATTGCACCGTACCTCGCAGATGCCCAGACTAACGAACGTGCAGTGCGTGCCTGCACAAGCTTTTGGCAAGCGACATCTAGAAGACGTTATGCCAGAAGTGAACACAACAGAAAGCGTTGCCAACTGGTGTACCGTAGACACGCGAACCGGAACGCTTTCTTGTGTCCTTGAAGAGAACTATTGCTTTAATGCAGAGATATACGCAGATGAGCTTGGACTCGATGATGCCAACGATTTCAGGGATGATCAACGGAGTAGGTTTCATCTGCATGATCCACAATGTTCATTGATCAGAGTAGGCACGCACAAGGGTAGCTTCACTGACTCGCATACAGTAAATCTTGGGAAGTGGATCCTACGCTTTCTTTTTGACAAACTCATACAAGTGGAAGCAAAGCGGGACGTCGCCTTCCGTGAAGTAAGGCATTTCTTTAAGTTGTTCCCCTCCGAGAGGGAGACATGTTTTTGAGTATGCTGCCCTTCTACAAACGGAAGCATACATGTTCATGGCTGTGGCTACCTTTTTGGGAGCTGTCCGCTCTCTTGCGAACGGATATCTGATCAATGGTTTCTTCATCCAAGGGAGCAGTCCCCTCTTTCGGGTCATCCTTGGTTCCGCAGCAATGATCGCTGGCTCCTCATTCTTGGGGGAAGTGACTCCTTTTCCCAGGCGCCTTTTACGCCGCAGCGTATTTCCATGGCTCTGTCAGCCTTTTGGATAGTTGATACTGACTGCAAATGTGCGCAGGAACTTATAGCCACTACTACGAAACCTAGCAGTTTACGAAGGGAAAATGCACCAGAATATATAAGGCTGCCTGTTGTACAACCTCAAGGTCCTCTTGACCTTACGAATGACGACGACTCTATGATTACTCCACGGCCTACCACGAACGCGATGATACATCCTGCTTTGACACCCGGATTGTCGATCGGTGCCGCAACTCCCTATACTAACGGTGGCAATTTCACCACCCAGATCGATCGACCAGATACTGCTGAAGAAGGCAGTGGGCTTGAAAAGAGAGTCTCACAACATAGTCAGCACAGAACTTCTACTGACAGAAAGAGCGGTTATTTTTCCTCCGACTCTCTAGCAAGAAGCCCGGTAGATGGACTACGAAGAGGCCCTGTTACACCTGGAGACGCCTCGCTGGAGGGTGCGACACTTACTTCGACGCAGTCACCCAGTGATGGAGACAGGGATGAGAAGACAAGGGAAGGTGGCTTATTCGGAAAAAGCTTTCGCATGAAGTTTCCGAAGAAGTTGGGAAGGCCTTCCACGGAAGTGAAATCAGCCATCGTTGACGAAACGTCGGAGGGGTCAGATAAATCGGAAGAGAAAGAAGACAAGTCCGTTCAAGACAATTTCTATGGAACGATACAGAAAATCAGATATGAGTATGAGGCGCGAACACAGCATGAATCGTCCCAACGGTTGGTGACAGGTATTGAATCACATTCACCAACGGAGACGCCTAAGCTCCTGCTTCCCCCATACACTACAGTAATAATTCAAGACGAGCAGCCGGACTCAGGGGGCGTTGCAGACCTATATCGGGGTACCGTCAGCTCCGTAGGCTCCGATGCCGACATAATTGAGAAAGTCGCTCCAATGTGGCTTGGCGAACTACTGTTGAAGGTGCGGGTCGCGATACACCTGAAAGCTTTCTCGCAGGTGCTGACAGTCTTAGAATCAAATGCCTATCAAGGACAATCCTAAAGTCTCTTTCATTTTGCTCCCTTATCAAGATCTTCTGCCAAGTATTGCAAGTCCCGATGGGTATGCGTCCATAGCATTACTAGCTCTGCATCGGTGAACTGATCAAATACCTACAGGAACACACGACTGAATGCAAACCGCATGCTACGAGCAAAGAAGATACTATCTTACGTTGCCGAACGAATTGAACCTTTCTCTGAGCACCCAGATCCTGAAGCACTGAAGCCGGAGGAATACCTAGAATTGTATTGCCAAAACCAGGTAAGACAATTCGGCTATGATTGCTGTTGGTAACACTGATATGAGGTTTCTAGCTTGTTGCACACAATACTACCCTTGCGACTCTTCGTGTACACATTTGGAAGACCGCTGGAGATGTTATTTTGTACTATAAATCTAATGATAGAAGGCCTGAGCTTGAGCGGGATTATCGGAACAGGTTGTTGGCTTTAGCTGCTGAGGAGCCTACAGCCAAGACTGGGCCAGTGATGAACGGCGGCCATTGATCTACAGCATCTCTTTGGATCTGCAGTGGCTTGAGCAGTTTGGATATCCTGTAGCTACTTCATCATGTACTGAATGTTATCAACCACTGTCGATATACGGCGCCGGTAGTGACAGAGACACCTTCAGTTGTACGCTCGATTGCAAATGCACATTGTCATCTCGGCTGAGCCATTGCATTATAAACCCACTGATAACTACCCAGGAATACCGCACCCCCAGCACTAATCCACAGAATCCTCGGCGTCATCCCAGCAAAGAAAGCTTTCGGCCCGCTCTCCCTCAATATCCTCATCAACATTACGCCTACAGGAACCCTCTCCCTCGACAACATCATACGTGTCTTCAGCACATCCAACGGCGTCGTAACCCCTGCCGCCACCGCCCCACTCACACTCCCAAACACCGCACTCTCCGTCGCCGTAACACCTTCATTCCCCGTCCTCCGCAGCCTCCACTTTTTCAAGCCCTCCCAGAGCGGGAATTGGATGACCGTGAACGGCACCTCCCGCATCACCGTGATACCCCAACCTCGATACATCTCCCTCCACACCCCCACAACCCCTATCTGCGCCCTTTGCCCAAGTATATACCTCAATACCCCCATCGAACTTCCCGCTTGCAGCGCCTGCGCCCTTTGCTTGACCACCTCCGTAGGCACCCGCACGGCACACGCCGCCACTTCACCCACGCTCGCAGCCACCATGTGCTCAACTGGCTCGCTCCACGCGCCCAGTACGCGTTTTCCACCAGGAGCCTCACGGGCTCGTTTGAAGAACGATTTGACGGCTTCGTAGCTTACGAAGAAGAGCGCTGCGCCGGGCGCGGAGCCGACGAGTGCGGAGCCGACGCCTGCGTAGATACCGCGGAAGCCGCCGGAGGCATTGAAGCCTGCGGAGGATTGGAGGCGGGTTTTGAGGGTGTCGATTGGGTAGAGGGAGAGGTCGACTGTTGTGCCTGCTAGGGCACCTGCCTGGCGGGGAGAGGGTTAGCTGGAATTCAGGCGGGAGGAACGGGGATGTATGGGGAGAGAGGTTGCCGTACTAGGAGCGCGCGTGCGAAGGGGCTTTCTACTTTCGAGGGGCGTAGTGGTGCTTGCATCTTCCCTTTTCAATTGGCTCGAGGTGTATGGTGTGACCTTGCGACTCCTAGTCTTGTGAGGTGACTACATGCGCCGGGAGTCACGAGAGACGCTGTTGGTGGCATCGGGGGTGCACCCATCGCCACGCATGCTGTTCCTTGACAATGAGCGTATCAAGATGGTCTTCGAATAGAGCTACATCTGAACCTAAACCCAAACCTGGATTCGGAAAGGACTGTATTCTACGATCACGTGATCATAAATTGCACATCGATATTAGGCATGATATACAGATATCGTCTACCAACTTCGAGTCGTACGGTCATGATTATTGCTACCACGGCCATGAATACTGCTGTATGATGCCCGGATTGGGCACTCAGCTTAGAAAGCGAGCAGGCATCTCCATCTCCGAGTTTCATGATGCCCTTTGTGGACTCGGGCTTCGTCAAGATGGTCACTCCCGTGGTCGAAACACGATCAGGCTTGGTATGATTCTTTGCATTCATTGATGGAATTCATAGCTTACATGAACAGCGGTTGCGGTCAGTGGGGGTGTTGATTCGATGGCATTGGCGCAGCTGTGTGCGATGCTTCAACGCAATGCCCATGCCTTTTCCGAACAACACCATTTTCAAGCGTTCATTGTCAGTCACAAGGCTCGGGAAAGGAGCCAGGAGGAGGCAGCTATGGTTAAAGCGCGCTTACTTTGCATGAGTACAGCCCTCTTCACCGTTCTTGACGTCTACAACTGACTTTGTAGAGATATACCTTCAACGATTCTATCCTTGAAATGGCCACCCAAAGTGCGACCTTTAGAGCTTCCAGATTTTGAGACTCAGGCCCGACGTCTGCGTTATCAAGCGCTGGGTGCTGCTTGTCGCGCCGAAAACATCACTAACCTCCTATTAGCTCATCATGCTGATGATCAGGCCGAGACAGTATTAATGAGGTTAGCTTCGAGTCACAAGAGCATTGGCTTACGAGGTATGCATTCTTCATCAGATATCCCTGAGTGCTGGGGTGTCCATGGGGTGCACCGGAGTGGCGAACATGAAGCCACATTGGGTTCTCACAACAGACTCTCGTCCGAAACAGAGAGCGTCCTGCGCTCGGGCTCACTTGGAAAGAGAGATCATGCGTTACTCTCCTTTTCCGGTCTGTTTGAGCAAGGCGGTGTGCAGATTCTGAGACCACTTTTGAAATTTCGCAAACAAGATCTTATTGATACTTGTCAAGCTCATGGTGTGGAATGGTCGGAGGATGCCACCAACAAAGACACGTGGAGAACAACTCGAAACGCGACTCGAAGTCTCCTAGGCAACTTCCGCCTACCAATGGCTCTAGAGACAACTTCACTCGTCCAGCTCTCTTCACACATGAAGGGGAGAGAGGTACAATACAACGAAGGTGCCTCTCGATTGCATGAGCTCTGCGAGATACTGCTCCTCGATTTGCGATCTGGATGTCTTCTTGTGCGCCTGCCAAGATTACCAAGCACGGAGGCTATCACAGTGGATGTTGCTCAATTGAGTATATCAGTGTCTAGATCACTGACAGCCTCGATGTTAGTTCGAAGACTGGCACATCTAGTGACTCCACAAGAAGACGTCCCTCTGCACTCCTTGAAACGTGCGGTGACAGCCATATTTCCATCATTGGCGCACCCGAATGGCGCTACGGTCGAGGAACAAATCGGGCCTTTAGTATTTACAACAGCAGGTATAATATTCGAGCGTATTCATTCCCCGAATTCAAATACAGACGTCAGATCAAACTCGGACTTTCATTTAGAGGGACGAGAATTGAGAAATGAAAACCTAGATACCAACTTTATTTGGAACCTGACTCGCCAACCCTTTGCGAAAGTCTCAGCAAATGTTAAGCTCGGTGGATTGAAAGATGCACCGACTACGATACTGGTTGACGGAGCCCCATCTGGCAGGAACAATGCCTCGAAATCCGCTCTCTGGTCTTCATGGCAACTCTGGGATGGCCGCTATTGGATCCGTATCAAGAACCTAACCGCTCAGCCGCTCAAAGTGAGACCCTTCTGTGAGTCTGATCTTCGCATTATCCGTACAAGTGCCCCCAAGTCTATAAGAAAGCCACTCGAAAAAGTCCTCGCATGGGCAGCCCCAAACAAAGTTAGATGGACATTGCCTGTAATCGCCCAAGCCATCGGAGGCGACGGGAAGTTGGGAAAGGTCCTTGCACTACCGACTCTGGGGAAGACTGGTATCATAGACGTAAAGGACGGAAAGGGGCAGACGAAAGTGGAGTGGGAAGTCAGATATAAGAAGGTTAATCTTGGCAGGAGGCGTGATGGCACGAAGAGAGGCGCTAACATAATCACGTCGTGGGAGGACTCTTGAGATTGATTTCATCGTTCGCAAATGTTGAGCATTCACTGCGAGCATTACCTTAAGATACCCATGTCAGTTCGTCCAACATTTGCACGACAGAAATCCACCCCAATAGACATGAATCTCCCCAATCCACTCCACCCACCCGAAATTCTTCCTCAAAGCAACCCAAACACCCACACCACCATCCATCCTCCAAGTATGATCAAAAAACCGCAATCCCCTCGCTCTCCCACCCTCCCTCTGACTCTCAACCCCCCACTCCCCTGCGCCCCCACAACCCAAGTAGCCTCCCCCTTCGCAACCTCAGCCCCAAAATACGGCTCCGTAACCGTCTTCGTCGGCCCCAAACCCACCCCACCACCACTAGACGTCAACGTCCCCCCCCCAAAAGCACCATTAAAACTCTCAACCACCCCATCCCCACAAGCCCTCACCCCCTCCCCACCCCCCGTAGCAGTCGAACACCGCCCCAAATCCAGCGTCGGCGTCAGACTTCCCGGCGGGACCGAAGGTTCGACGGGGAAGACGAGGGATGTGTCGAATTTTGATGTGGTGGTGGTGGAGCGGAGGGCGGAGAGGTTGAGTTCGGTGCCGCTGGTGAAGGGGATGATGTGCGTGCCGGAGATGAGGTCGGTGTAGGTTGTGTATAGTGTCACGCCGGAGATGACGTGGTAGGCTGTGGCGGTTGCGTAGAGGAGGGTGGGGTGGGTGGGGATGAGGGGGTCGGTGTAGCCGGGTGTGCGGGGTGCGAGGGGCAGGGGCGATGGTGGTGGTGGTGGTGGTGGAGGTGGTGTGGTGGATGCATTGATGTTGTCTACGTTAGTTCTCCTTTGGTGATTCTCGCTTCTGTGCTTGTTGCTGGGAAGAATCGCGATGAGGAAGGTGAGCTTTGGGAAGAGACTGCTGAGTCTCATTGCTATCGTTTGACTGCAGGAATATAGATAGAAGATGATGGAGGGAGAAAAGTGAGTCTTTGTCCTGACGTTATGGAAAGCGCAAGAGCATTCACTTCAATTTGCAGGTTCAGCATTGGCAACGTCTGGCCCTTACGGCCGTAGACTTTCGGCAGCAGAACACCAATCAGGAACAAAGTAGATATGATGATTAGCCTCTGTGGAGGCCAGACCAAAACATGGGAAATGGCAAGAGAATTCTTTATACATCGCCTGGTCTGTAACAGGGTGCACAAGCAAACGCCTTGTACTGCCTTCTCGAAGCAAGGATAGCCCCATAAAGCCGTGTTGAATGTAATGAACCCACAGTATTCCAATCGTCTATGCCGCCAAATTAATCTAATGAATAAACTCTTTAACATGCGAGGTTTTGCCAGGCACCAGGGCCAAAGGCACAATGCCGCTGACGTGCATATCTGGACCATAAACGTGCATGTTCAACTTGAGCTCCTCGCCGACGGCCTTGATGTTCTTTAATCCTTCCTGGTAGTTGGGGCCTGCGCGACGAACCCAAATGGCGGCCTTATGCTCAATTAATGTGGGTGCATATTCTCGCAAGGCGCGAATGACACCCTTGAATGTGGAGGCGACCTATAGAGGAATTAGCGTCATACTGTAACGCCAAAGGTAGATAATTTACGTTTGTGAAATTTGCGATACCACCGCCAATGAACAAGACCTTCCCTTCAGGGTGCATGGGTGCACGGAGCATAAGATCCAAGACGGTACGAGCATAGTGATATGTCTGAGTTTCGGTCGGAGCCCCAGAGTATTCGCCGTAGTTAGCAAGCTCCTCCGAGAAACCCGACGAAGCGATGGCATCAGCATAAACGACTGAGGCGCCGCCACCAGCGACCAACGTCCAGATACGGCCTTGCGAATTCAGCACAGTAAGCTTGAGAGAAGCGCCAGTTTTGGCGTCCAACTCAGCAATGTACGACTCTTCTTTACTCATCTCGCGCCCGAAAGGTGCAGGGAAGTTGATCGGTGGCCCCGCATCAATGCTGACTTTGCCATCGCCCTTTAGCATGGGCATCCCCATCGCTGCTGGTCCTCGTGCAACCGCCCATTTCACACCGCACTCGAATTCGGCAGTCTGATCGAGCTTGGCGGCAAGATCAAGGAAGTGCACGTCGGCAGAGGTACCCTCAGCATTGGGGATTACAACGAGAGGGTTAATCTCGAGGTAGGTGAATTGGGAGTCGACATAGACGGCGTAGAGTCTGGAGATGAAGTCAATCAGGACCCGGTGAACACCTTTGGGCACTTTCTTCAGCAACTTGGATGCAATTTCTTCGTTCGATGGGTATTCGGAAAGATCGACGGGAATCAAAATTTTCTCCGCTTTAGCATCGACGTCTCCGACGTCGACACCACCTTCGTGCGTAAACAGGATCTCATCTCCCTGCAATAGTAATCTTAGCTACTTTCATCGGACAATTTGTTCTCTGGCGAAACGGCGGGATGGGCGGGGAACTCACGTCTCGTCCAGAATTGATACATATGTAATATTCGGTGCCCTCAGGATGCGGCACAAAAGGCTCGACAAGAAATTGCCTGAGCACGCCCTGCACGTGCTCTACTTGCTGAGTTTTGCCTGCACGAGCAGCGATCCATTCTCGAGCTTCTGGCCACGTCTTATTCAACGCCAAGAGGCCGCTCTTGCCTCGTCGCTTTATCAATTGATCGGGCTTAGCAACAAATCTCGCATCTTTAGCGAGGAGGAACGGATATGTAGCCTCTGCTAGATCGAGAATTCCGGCGACGTCAACATCTTCAGGGAAACTCAGTTGAGCGAGTCGAGCTGGAGGGTTGTGGGTAGCTGATGGAGGTAGCGGTGTTGGCTTGATGACAGGGGCTCTTGTTAGATGATAATTTAGGATAGCTTTGCCGTCTGCTTCATAAATTGATTTGGCAGCCATTGTGGAGAGGGGGTCAGAGATTTACTGCGCAGGTTAGCGGTAGTTATACTCGACTGCTGGCTGACAATTGAAGAATGGGTCGATTGGCTTACTTTCAGTATTACGACGCTGGTAGACCTCTGGAGGCCGCAAGTGCTTCGGAAGTACTGTGCAGCAGCTTGGGCGGTATATTGTGAGCAAATTCAACTGTGGAAAAAGAAGACTGGCCGGTCAATCGAAGATTGGTTCTTGAAAAATGCTCCGTTGAGAGCTCCTCTGGCTAGAAACTTTAGTGCCTGGTGTAGCTCGGGGGCTTGAGAAAAGCCGCTGTTGGGTGGAGCTAGTTGGCGATCAGCAACTCTGAATGCCCCCGAATCGTCGTTGACCGAAGTCTTTATAACGATTTACAATGCTCGATGAATAAGAGTCAATGTTGTCGCCGAGCTGTACACTAGATGTCCAAGATGAGAAAAGGAGATCACCCACTGATTTCACCCCCCAGAATTTCATTGAGGCCACTGAGGGTACAGCTGAATTTGTAGGGCTGAGTACCGAACTGGCTTTTTGGGCCTAGTGTCTCCCCAGCTTCAACCAACGGGACGTGCTGGAGCTCACAAAAGTTTATCTGCTCCGGTCACTTTCCTGCTGTTAAGACTTGGGCCAAAAACTCCAACGAAGCAATTGGACGAACTTTTTTCCTGTATTTGTCTTTGTTTTAATCGATAAGACAGAGACAACATTTCCGGTGCTGCACGCTGCAAGTTATCCTATCGCCCTTTTTGAAACGATCGCAACCCGAATAATCCCAGTCTGGTAAGCCGATCAAGCTCCTGTCTCACAGTGGATAATACTTATGGAACCGGCCTCTGACCTTACGACCGCAGAGACCCTTCCTCCATCCTTACATCTCTACCCTCATTCACAATGCCGGTCCCTGTCACCAATGGCACGCCAATGACGAGCACCTCTGCACCGCAAACTAATGGCACTGGTCCTGCCGCTGCCAGTGCATCTGCCAATGACAATATTCGGCGATTCGTGGCACCTAGCAGGCCTCTGAGTCCAAGGGCGGAGCATTTGCTCTTCAGCGACAAGACTCGATGCTTTGTCTAGTAAGCCTGCTGGAACGCCAAACAGATATGTGCAGTAGCTGACGGGCATCCACAGCGGTCTACAACCTCGAGCAGTCCAGGGAATGCTGGACTTCGATTTCATTTGCAAGCGAAAGACACCCTCAGTCGCTGGCATCATCTACACATTTGGAGGTCAGTTCGTGAGCAAGATGTAAGCATAACCTCAGACGAGTGACAGGTTGTATTACCACATCATGATTGACTTTGGCTATCACAGGTATTGGGGAACCAGCGAAACCCTACTACCAGTCTATCAAGATGTAGACAAAGCAATGGCAAAGCACTCCGATGTGGACACTGTTGTCAACTTCGCATCCTCGCGAAGTGTCTACAGCTCGACTATGGACTTGATGAATTACCCTCAGATCAAGTCAATCGCCATCATTGCTGAAGGCGTACCGGAGCGACGTGCACGTGAGATTCTTCACGTGGCCAAAAAGAAGGGCATAACTATCATTGGTCCAGCTACGGTTGGAGGCATCAAGCCAGGATCGTACAAGATTGGTAATACCGGCGGGATGATGGATAATATCGTGGCATCCAAGCTTTATCGCAAGGGTTCGGTCGGTTACGTCTCAAAATCGGGCGGTATGTCGAATGAGTTGAACAACATCATCTGCAACACAACAGATGGAGTCTACGAGGGTGTTGCCATTGGAGGTGATCGTTATCCTGGAACTACTTTCATCGATCATATCTTACGATATCAAGCCGACCCTGAGTGCAAGCTTCTCCTCTTACTAGGCGAAGTGGGTGGTGTCGAGGAATATCGTGTTATCGAAGCCGTCAAGAATGGCACGATCACAAAACCTATCGTTGCATGGGCTATAGGGACTTGCGCGAGCATGTTCAAGACTGAAGTACAATTCGGTCACGCTGGCTCTTCTGCCAACTCCCAGCTCGAAACTGCCGTTTCGAAGAACCATGCCATGAAGGAGGCCGGCATTTACGTGCCTGATACATTCGAAGAAATGCCTGCACTCCTTGAGAAAGTCTACCAAGGTCTTGTAAAGAAGGGAACAATCAAGCCACAACCAGAGCCCGTGCCGCCCAAGATCCCTATCGACTATTCGTGGGCCCAAGAGCTTGGCCTTATTCGAAAGCCAGCTGCTTTTATCTCAACTATATCTGACGATCGTGGCCAGGAATTGCTCTACGCTGGAATGCCTATCTCTGATGTCTTTAGAGAGGAGATTGGCATTGGAGGCGTCATGTCCTTGCTCTGGTTTCGTCGCCGTCTCCCAGACTATGCCAGCAGATTCTTGGAGATGGTGCTCATGCTAACTGCCGACCATGGTCCAGCCGTGTCTGGCGCGATGAACACGATCATCACAACGAGAGCCGGCAAAGATCTCATTAGTGCTTTGGTGTCTGGTCTTCTTACAATTGGTTCAAGATTTGGTGGCGCTCTGGATGGTGCTGCTGAAGAGTTCACCAAAGCCTTTGACAAGGGTCTCAGTCCCCGCGATTTTGTTGACTCTATGAGGAAAGAGAACAAGCTGAGTATGGGCCCCTAACCAATCTTTATCGCATGTTGTCGCTAAAAGTAGTAGTCCCTGGTATTGGCCACAAAGTCAAGTCGCGCAACAACCCTGATCTCCGCGTTGAACTTGTCAAAGAATTCGTCAAGAAACGCTTCCCAAGCTGCAAAATGCTCGACTACGCCATTGCCGTCGAGACCGTCACCACGTCCAAGAAAGATAACCTGATTCTGAACGTCGACGGCTGTGTTGCCGTCTGCTTCGTTGATTTAATGCGCAATTGTGGCGCCTTCAGTCCCGAGGAAGCTGAAGACTATCTTAGCATGGGTGTTCTCAACGGCTTATTTGTGCTGGGCCGAAGCATCGGTTTGATTGCTCATTACTTGGACCAGAAGCGTCTTCGGACTGGCCTGTACAGGCATCCTTGGGACGATATCACTTACCTGCTGCCAAGCTTGGCACAAGGAGCACCGGGTAACGAGGGAAGAGTCGAGGTTTCTTTGTAGAATGTCAGGACTGCGACAATTCGAATGCTAATTTCGGTCCGTACACATTCACTGATCCGGGTACTACGAATCTGGTATTCCAAACGTCAGGTAATGCTATTTCTTTCATCTCTTGTATGAGAGATAGGACGGCTTCAATCGGCGCTATTGCATCTATCCTCACATCCCACGCTGTACTTTTAGCGAATACGGATGTGGCCTCAATGGCTGCTAATCATTGAGATGTACAACAAGTACTTGACGAAGACTGCGTGCTTTGTCCCATTATCAAAACGTAGACGACTCGGTACTTGTTGAGCGTACAAGACTCTTGCAAAAGGTTGACCTTGACTGTGCGATACTCAACCGTCTTGAGATGTTCTCTATAGAATGGAAATACTACAACCCTCAACTATCAATCCCCACTTATGACTATTCATAGCTAAGGTCCTCCTTTTATATCAACTTTGTGAGTCATCATTGTGAAATCATTTGGCCGTCGTCTCGATTTGACTTCGCCAAGCTTTAAAGAGTCTTGCATACGCTAACTGCATGGGTTTGGAGCGGAAGCTAGTGACGTGTGAACGGGCAGCGCGTTTAGTTTTGTTATAATCGTGGATTGTCAACGGACACCACCCAAGCACCAATGGCCTGGCTTTCAAGGTTTCCCTGCAGCAAGCAACGGACTTGCTGTTGCTACGTTTTTCCACAAACGAATGAAGGCGTCCAAATAATACACGCCCGTCCGTGATGGAGGTAGCATCTCCAGGGCAGGGCGCCAATGGCCATGTCCCCGCTTCAACTGCGGCCATCATCGATCCAGAGCTCGTGGTGGGTCACTTGGTGGATATCCTGGAGATCACGCTTGGGGCCCACGAGGAAGAATTAAAAAGCGAAGGAAGCTTACTCTCTGAAGCGAAGCGAAATGATACTGTACAGCGATGTACACGCTTTGCCTCAGAATCACAGGTTGCTCTCTATATTCAAAAGACGGCTGCCGCCACAAAAGGATCAAATGGCAAACAGAATGGTCATGCTGCATCAGGTAATTTGAGCCATGGGACTGTTACAGACGATCCGTTGACATTGTGCATAGACCATCCTTTTCATTACATCTACTCGTTTACAAACGAAATCTCCTTCTCAGCCATCACAGTTGCCTCCGTAGCTCTTATGAAGCGAGCACAGCCTATAGATCCACGGATACCTCTTTCCACACAGATACAGGTGATCAATCTGCCTGGTATAGCTACATTCAGCGAGAGTACAACGGCACAGATCCACCCAATATCCCCGTTTGAGGTTCTGCACTCAATAGTGCATCTTGCTCTAGCCCCATATTTCAATGCGTGCACTCAGGGTCAGAAGTCTTTGGCTGGGAGCAACGACCGGTCTGATGGTGAAGGCAAAACTGGTGTACCAGGCACAAAGAAAAAGCTAGCAGAATTGGAACTAAGCTTGCTGCACTTGCAGCAGAATGTGGAGATTCCCGATCTCATTCTCTCCTTTCCTGATGTCATCCAAGAGGCTCTCGCCGTAGCGGCCTCCAGCAATTCCAAAGCATCGATCGATTTGATACCGATCCAGCTTTTATCAGACACCAGGTTCTTGAACGACTTACAAAATACGGTTAACAACTGGATAAAGTCTATACAAGCAGTCACAAAGATGTCTAGAGATCCTGACAGTGGATCTGCGACTCAGGAGATCAATTACTGGATACAACTTGAATCTGCCCTGAAAAACATCGATCTACAGACGAGGAACGATGGAGTACAGCTTACGCTTGATATACTGCAGCATGCTAAACGCTATCAAGTGAAGGTTAGCTTCTACGCGGACACGGGACTGAAAGAAGCATTAGATACTGTTCAGAAGTACAACCAACTGATGCGAGAATTCCCCATGGACGACCTCCGGACTGCGACAACGTTACAAAAAGTTCAGGAGTCGCTCAATACAATATTCGGTCATCTTAACCGGAAGTTGCGCTTTACAACGTACCCAATTGCGCGGGCTCTGCCATTAGTCCATGCGATCTCTGGTGACCTAGACAGCCAGCTTCATTCGCTCCTTCATGGCCGGACTTTAATGCATCTCGAGTTCAGAGACTTCCAGGCAGTCATGGCCGTGGCGGAAGACATATGGGCCACTTGGGACGACCATGCGAAAGATTTCACCAATGTAGCCCGCGAACTCATGCGGAAAAGGGCCGAAAAGTTTATGCCCATCAAAGTTGTTGGCCGCCATGCAAGGACGCAAGACCGTATGACATACATCAAGACTTTTCGCATAAACCACGAGCAGTTGCAGCGAACAATAGTCACAGTCCTTGGGAACAAAGACCTGGACACTGCGGTTGACGGAGCCAGTGATGATCAAGTCGTTCTCATAGAAGAGATCGGAGACGTTGATGCAGTACAAGAGGTTGCCCAGGCATACACGGCGCTGAAAGACGTCGACGTACTTGATGTCTCACCTGAAGGAACGCAGATCTGGGTACAGGCAGAAGCTACTTACAATGAGCGGACCTCCCGAGTCGAGAATTCAATTATTTCTCGTCTCCGGGATCGCCTAGCCATAGCTCAGACAGCAAACGAGATGTTCCGCGTCTTCTCAAAGTTCAATGCCCTCTTTGTCCGCCCAAAAATTCGTGGAGCTATCAGCGAATACCAAATTCAGCTGATTGGCAGTGTCAAAAATGACATTAATACCTTACACGAGCGTTTCAAGCAGCAGTATGGTAACTCTGAAGCGCACGCCATGGCACAGCTTCGAGATCTGCCTCCAGTGGCAGGTGCCATCATTTGGGCCCGACAAATCGAACGACAACTCGATGGCTACATGAAGCAAGTTGAAGATGTCCTTGGTCAAGACTGGGCCTTACATTCGGAGGGACAGAAGCTTGAAAGCGATGGGAATATGTTTCGAAAAAAGCTCGACACAAGACCTATCTTCGACTCATGGCTGCAGGACGTCCAGCGGCGAAATATCTCAATAAGTGGCCGACTCTTTGGGATTGTACGAAACCGCGCGATGGGGAACACACTTGAATTGATCATCAATTTTGACCCACAAGTAATCGTACTGTTCAAAGAAGTCAGGAACCTGATATGGCTTAATTACCAGATACCTCATGCAGTAACCAGCATCTCGAAGGAGGCGAAGCGGGTGTATCCCTATGCTGTCAGCTTGATGGAGAGTGTGCGTTCTCTAGCCCAGACTAGTCGTGTCATTGACTCGATGCCTAAAGTCTCCGTTCTCCTTGGTGGATACCAAAAAACCATGCAAGACCTCGTTTTGACTGGTGTGAATCTGAAATGGGAGTCATTCGTGCACTCATACGATCTCCATGTCAAACACGCCCCGCTCCTTGCGGGTGGCTCAACTAGTCGGTCTGCCTCTGGCGGTAGGGGTGAGAGCAAACATGTGCAATTTGTACGTGATTTCGCTGCAACAGCATCGGTCTTGCAAATCAAGACTTCGGCCCTACAAGAAATCGAGAACGAGATACAGAAAGCACTGAATGATCTGCAAGCGTGCGCTTACGACCCATCAGCATTTCATACACGGTTGGAAACGATCCAGAAGGCGGTAGACCGACTGAATCTAGAGGGTTATGCCAATTTAGCATTCTGGGTCCATGAGGTGAATCAAAGGATTGAGACCATATTAATTGAGCGGCTCCACAAAGCAATGCACATATGGGTCAATGCGTTTGGCAGACCTGCTTCAGAGAATACGGCTGGGGAAAGCGTACGCGGACGAGAGAATATAGAAATTGGGAAAGGCGCCGATACGCCCAATCTCCAAAAATTGGTCCTAGAGGTGCTGATGCGAAACCAGACAATCTACCTGGATCCTCCTGTTGAATCTGCCCGTACAATCTGGTTCTCGCAATTCCATGAATGGCTTGGTATTGTGTGCAATCTTCCTGTTATCATATCTTCTAGATACGAAATGAGGATCGACAGCGGCGAGAGCGCTTCGAGAGCCCGGTTTACTTATTTGCCTGGTCTCTGTGTTGATGATCTATCCACAGTTTATGAGACTATCGAGGATAGACTGGATAGCATTGTGGTTTATCTTGATAAATGGCTACAATTCCAATCTCTGTGGGATCTTGAGCCAGATCACGTCTATGATGTTCTAGGCGAGGATTTGGCAAAATGGCTCCAATTACTTCAAGAGATCCGTAAGACTCGTGAAACGTTTGATACATCTGAAGCGAGCAAGAGCTTCGGAACGGTGACGATCGACTACGAGCAAGTACAGACCAAGGTCACTGGCAGATACGACCAATGGCAACACGAAATCCGTCTGAAATTCGCCGGACGACTAGGCAATCGAATGCGCGATGCTTACGCTGAGATCGAGAAGGCCCGCAGAGATCTCGAAGGTCAATCATTAGAGGCGTCTTCGACTGCCCAAGCTGTATCATTCATTACCGTCGTACAGCAATGCAAACGGAAGGTGGAAGTTTGGGAACCTGAGATCGAGACATTTCGTCAGGGTCAGACGCTTCTGATTCGACAACGCCATCAATTCGGCTCTGACTGGCTTTTCGTGGATCAGGTCGATGATGAGTGGACTGCATTGAACGAGATCTTAGATCGCAAGGTGAAAATTGTGGACGACCAGACCGATGCCCTACGCGCAAAGATCTTGGCGGAGGACAAAGTGGTTAGTGGGAAGATCAGTGACTTGGTAGCCAGCTGGAACGGAGAGAAGCCGATATCTGGCAATATTCCTCCAGACGAAGCGTCATCTACACTCAATGTATTTGATGCGCGCCTTACAGCGCTAAAGTCCGAATCTGATCTGGTTTTCAAAGCTGAAGAGGCCTTGAATCTACCAGGTAATTCGCATACAGCATTGGACGCAGTCTTGGAAGAGGTCCACGACTTTCAGTCTGTATGGGCTGCCTTATCCATAATCTGGAAGAGCTTAAACGATCTCCGTGAGACTCTATGGACGAACGTTCGGCCCAGAATACTAAGGCAATCGATTGATGCTCTGATCAAGATGACCAAGGAGATGCCCAGCCGTATGCGCCAGTACGCCGCTTTCGAGCATGTTCAGTCTGTATTACGACAATTTTTGAAGGTGAACCCACTCCTCTCGGACATGAAGTCGGAGGCTGTTCGCGAACGTCATTGGAACAAGATTCACAAGGCCTTGAAGCCTGGTAAGAGGTACTCACCGGTTTCTATGACCCTCGGAGATGTATGGGATCTCCAACTCGCCACAAGCGAGGTGGTTATCCGAGACATTGTCACTCAAGCGCAGGGAGAGATGGCTCTTGAAGAGTTCCTAAAACAGGTCCGTGAGACGTGGCAAAATTACTCTCTGGATCTTGTCAACTATCAAAACAAATGCCGTTTGATACGGGGCTGGGATGAGATTTTTTCTAAGTGCAGCGAGAACCTCAGTTCACTACAAGCTATGAGGCACTCACCATACTATAAGGAGTTTGAGGAGGAAGCTTCGTCATGGGAAGACAAACTCAATCGGGTGCATGTCCTCTTTGACGTTTGGATCGACGTGCAAAGACAATGGGTATATCTGGAAGGTGTATTCACTGGTAATGCTGACATCAAGCATCTGCTTCCTGTCGAGTCCTCACGATTTCAAAACATAAACTCGGAATTCTTTGCTGTGCTTAAGAAGGTGTATAAGTCACCCTTCGTGCTGGACGTGCTCAATATATCTGGAGTACAGAAGTCGCTTGAGCGCCTTGCTGAGCTCCTCAACAAGATCCAAAAAGCATTGGGAGAGTATCTTGAGCGTGAGCGTATCAGCTTTCCGCGCTTCTACTTTGTTGGTGATGAGGATTTGCTTGAGATAATTGGTAACAGCAACGATATCATGAGAATTGCGAAGCACTTCCGAAAGATGTTCGCTGGTCTTTCTAGCATCCTCATGGACGAAGAATCTACGATCACTGGGTTCACGTCCAAGGAAGGGGAGCAAGTGCAACTCAAGAAGTCAATTTCCCTGGTGAAGACTCCGAAGATCAATGATTGGCTTGCCGCACTGGTGAATAATATGAAGTCTTCGTTATCTGAGCTTCTGGGAGAAGCTATACATACATTTCAATCACTCTTGAGCGCCCCCGAGATTGACGTCACATCATTCAATGACTACCTCACCACTTTTCCTGCTCAAGTCGTTGTGCTTGCTACCCAAGCTTCATGGACTGCCTCTGTCGAAGCTGCCCTGATGTCAGGAGGTGGTGGACTGCCAGCCTTGCACGACGTTTCCGTTAGTCTGCTCGAGATCCTAGCGTCCACTGTCCTGGGAGATCTGGAATTCCTGATGCGGAAGAAATGCGAACACCTCATCACCGAAGTCGTTCATCAGCGAGATGTCATTGCAAATTTGATTAGTGCGAATGCCTCTTCTTCGACCCACTACCTGTGGCTCCTACAAATGCGCTACGTGCATAAGCCTGATGGCGATGTTACGGATCGCCTGCGTATCAAGATGGCGAATGCTGATCTGGCCTATGGCTTCGAGTACTTGGGTGTGCCCGACAGGCTTGTACGGACTCCATTAACGGACCGGTGCTTCCTTACATGCACGCAAGCGATGGCGCAACGTCTCGGAGGGTCTCCATATGGTCCAGCTGGAACAGGCAAAACAGAATCAGTCAAGGCCTTGGGCCTGCAACTTGGACGTTTCACGTTGGTGTTCAATTGTGACGACACATTCGATTTTCAGGCAATGGGTCGAATATTCCTTGGAATATGTCAGGTGGGCGCGTGGGGATGCTTCGATGAATTCAACCGTCTGGAAGAGCGTATCCTTTCCGCTGTTTCCCAGCAAATACAAAACATCCAACTCGGCCTTAAGAATGGCATCGAATCTGGCGATTCGAACATCGAATTGGCTGGGAGGCAATTTTCAGTGAATGCCAATACCGGAATATTCATCACGATGAATCCGGGCTACGCTGGGCGGTCCAACTTGCCAGATAACCTAAAGAAGCTGTTCCGAAGCGTAGCCATGTCGAAACCTGACAAAGAACTCATTGCTGAAGTCATGCTCTTTTCCCAGGGCTTCAAGCAAGCCAAACAGCTATCGAAGCAGACCGTGCCATTTTTTGATGGGTGCGCAGCTAAACTCACAAAGCAGGCCCACTACGACTTTGGCCTACGAGCGCTGAAGAGTGTGCTGGTCACTTCCGGAGGTCTCAAGCGCACTAGGATGACGACAGCAACGGAAGGTGATCATGATGAGGAGGATCTGGAGCCTCAAATCATCGTACAAAGCATTCGAGAGACAATAGCCCCGAAGCTGATCCGTGAAGACGTGGAGACTATGAAGAGAGTTGAACAAGAAGCGTTCCCAGGTGTGCATTACATCTGCGCAGACCTCGCGGCATTAGAAGGCGCCATTCGTACGGAGGCCGCCGCGTGCAACCTGGTCATCAACGAGACATGGATCACGAAGATCGTGCAACTTTATCAGATTCAAAGCATCCATCACGGTGTTATGATGGTAGGCGACTCCGGATCAGGCAAGTCGGCTATCTGGAAGATTCTCTTGAAAGCCCTACAACGAACGGAAGGAGTAGAAGGTGTATGCCACATGATTGACCCCAAAGTAATGTCGAAGGAATCGCTCTACGGAAACCTGGACAGCACGACACGAGAATGGACAGACGGTCTATTCACCAGTATCTTGCGCAAAATAGTTGACAACCTTCGTGGGGAGGATTCAAAAAGACATTGGATTGTCTTCGATGGGGATGTAGATCCCGAATGGGTGGAAAACTTAAACAGCGTCTTGGATGACAACAAGCTGCTCACTCTGCCGAATGGAGAGCGACTAAATCTACCGCCGAACGTTCGAGTCCTGTTCGAGGTAGAAACACTCAAGTATGCGACTCTTGCCACCGTTAGCCGTTGCGGCATGGTGTGGTTCAGCAACGACACCGTCACATCAGATATGCTTGTTGTGAATTATCTCCAACGTCTTCGAACTACAGCGTTTGAGGAGCTCGACGAGGACGCGGCGGGTCAGAATTCAACAAAGGCCATTGCGCAACAAGAAATGGTAGCAGATCTCCTTCAACACTTCTTCGGAACCGAGCACCTTCTGGACAACGCCCTTGAGGAGGCGCAGAAGTACAGACATATTATGCAATTTACTGAGATCAGAGTTCTCAACACCCTGTTTTCCCTATTAAATAGGTCTTGCAGAGCAATCATCGAGTACAACATCCAACACGAAGACTTCCAATTAGAGCCTGAGCAAGTCGAGTCTTTCATCTCGAAAAAGATGCTTTTAGCAATGGTGTGGGCGCTGGTTGGAGATTGTCCGATCATAGATCGAAGGCTATTTGGCGAGTACATCGCAAGCCTTACAACATTTGAGATGCCTCTGCTCGGCGACGCGTCGTCTTTGATCGATTATGATGTCTCACTTCCGCAGGCACTATGGACGCCATGGCAATCTCAAGTACCCAGCGTTGAAGTCAACACTCATTCGGTCTCCCAGAATGACGTTGTCGTACCTACGCTAGATACAGTCCGTCACGAAGACGTTCTCTATTCATGGCTTGCTGAACATAAGCCACTCATCCTATGCGGTCCACCAGGATCCGGCAAGACAATGACCCTTTTCAGCGCCCTCCGCAAACTGCCGACTATGGAAGTTGTTGGGCTCAATTTCTCGAGTGCGACTACACCTGACTTGCTGATCAAAACGTTTGACCAGTACTGTGAGTACCGAAAGACCTTGAACGGAGTGGTCATGTCTCCAACGCAGATAGGCAAATGGCTAGTGTTCTTCTGCGATGAAATCAACCTTCCAGCTCCAGATAAGTACGGGACACAGAGAGCAATATCCTTCCTCAGACAGCTAGTCGAACAGAATGGCTTTTGGAGGACTTTGGACAGAACATGGGTAACTCTCGAGCGTATACAGTTCGTTGGAGCATGCAACCCTCCTACTGATGTTGGTCGGACGCCATTGGGTGCAAGGTTTCTGCGGCATGCTCCCTTGGTCATGGTCGACTACCCCAGCGAATTATCCCTTCAACAGATTTACGGCACTTTCAACGGCGCGGTCTTGAAGGTTATTCCGAACCTTCGCGGCTATTCTGATCCACTCACCAAAGCCATGGTACAATTCTACGCAGAGTCCCAAGCGCGTTTCACGCCAACGATTCAGCCCCACTATGTGTACTCGCCTCGTGAATTGACAAGATGGGTTCGTGGTTTATACGAGGCTATCAAGCCTCTAGAGAATCTCTCTGTGGAAGGTCTCGTAAGGATATGGGCCCACGAAGCCCTGCGACTGTTCCAGGACAGGCTTGTTGCGGATGATGAACGCAATTGGACAAAGGACGCAGTCCGAAGGATCGCTTTGGACCATTTTCCCACGATCGATGAACACGCTGCCCTGAAAGCGCCGATTCTATTCTCGAATTGGCTCTCCAAGAATTACGTACCGGTAGAACGGGAGCAGCTCCGAGACTTCGTCAAGGCAAGGCTGAAGACCTTCTGCGAAGAAGAGGTCGACACTCCTATCATCTTATTCAACGATGTGCTCGAGCATGTCCTTCGGATTGACCGCGTCTTCCGTCAGCCTCAAGGGCATCTGATCCTTATCGGCGTTAGCGGAAGCGGCAAGACGACTCTCTCACGGTTCGTCGCCTGGATGAATGGTCTCACGGTTTTCCAGATCAAGGTACATGGGAAGTATTCTTCCAGCGACTTCGATGATGATCTTCGGGATGTGCTTCGCCGCACTGGTTGCAAAGGAGAGAAATTATGCTTCATTATGGACGAATCCAATGTTCTGGACTCGGGCTTTCTGGAACGTATGAACACACTGCTAGCCAATGCTGAAGTACCAGGTCTTTTCGAAGGTGACGATTTCGCAGCGCTCATGACTGCTTGCAAAGAAGGTGCCCAGCGGCAGGGTCTGCTGCTAGGGTCACAGGAAGAGCTATACAAGTGGTTCACCCAACAAATCATCAAAAATCTGCACATAGTATTCACCATGAATCCACCAGATAATGGGCTTTCCTCCAAGGCCGCAACGAGTCCAGCGCTGTTCAATCGCTGTGTTCTGAATTGGTTCGGAGATTGGTCAGACCAAGCTTTGTTCCAGGTTGGATTAGAGTTGACTCATTCCGTTGATCTCGATCGTTCCGACTTCGTTGCACCTGATAGTATCCCTGTGGCCTACCGAGATCTAGCTTTGCCAGCTTCACATCGTGACACTGTGATTAATTCAATGGTCTATGTCCATCATTCCCTGCACCGGTTCAATCAACGTTTACTACAACAACAAGGCAGGAAAACGTTCCTCACACCTAGACATTTTTTGGACTTCGTTGACCAATGTGTCCGGCTTTTCAATGAAAAACGTGAGGAGCTTGAAGAGCAGCAACGTCATCTCAACATTGGTTTGGAAAAGCTGAGGGACACTGTCGATAAAGTTCGGGACTTGCGGGCCAGTTTAGCGCAAAAGAAGGCTCAATTGGAAAGGAAAGACGCTGAAGCCAACGAGAAATTGCAAAGAATGATCGCTGATCAACGCCAAGCTGAACAGCGCAAAGCCGCGTCTTTAGAAGTTCAAGCCAACCTTGACAAGCAAGAGGAAGAGGTGGCAAACCGGAAAGAAGTCGTCAATGCAGATCTAGCAAAAGCTGAGCCGGCCGTGATCAGTGCCCAGGAAGCCGTCGGTAACATAAAGCGTCAACATCTGACAGAAGTACGTTCAATGGCGAACCCACCTGCTGGGGTCAAGCTTGCATTGGAAGCAGTATGTACCTTGCTCGGTCACAAAATAGATGGGTGGAAAACGATCCAGGCCCTTGTTCGCCGAGACGACTTTATCGCTAGCATTGTAGGCTATGATAACGAGCGCCAAATGACCAAGACTCTGCGCGCTAAGATGCAGACTGAGTTTCTATCGAAGGACGACTTCACCTATGAGCGAGTGAACCGCGCCAGCAAAGCTTGTGGTCCTCTCGTTCAGTGGGTGGAGGCGCAAGTCAACTTCTCCGCTATTCTGGACCGCATTGGCCCTCTTCGTGATGAGGCTGAGCAGCTTGAGGAAGACGCCTTGAATACCAGGGCGGAGGCCAAAGCGATCGAAAACCAGATTGCCGAACTCGAGGACAGTATAGCCACTTACAAATCAGAATACGCGACTCTCATCAGCGACACTCAGTCGATCAAGTCTGAAATGTCGCGTGTAGAAACTAAGGTCAATAGAAGTGTGAAGCTGCTCGACAGCTTATCTTCGGAACGAACACGATGGGAGTCAGGGAGTAAATCGTTCGAGACCCAAATCAGTACTATTGTCGGTGATGTCCTGGTGGCAGCGGCTTTCCTCGCATACAGCGGCCTGTACGATCAACAACTTCGTAAACTCATGCTCGATGACTGGATTGGTCAACTAGGGCTCTCCGGTATCAATTACAAGGTGCACAACCCAGTGACAGAGTACCTTTCTAATGCAGACGAACGCCTCAAGTGGCAAGATAACGGCTTGCCCGTCGATGATCTCTGTACCCAAAATGCTATCATCCTGAAGCGCTTCAATCGCTATCCCTTGATTATTGATCCTTCGGGACGTGCAACCGAGTTTCTACAGAATGAGAGTAAAGAACGCCGTCTTACTGTTACAAGCTTCTTAGACGACTCATTCATCAAGCAATTGGAGAGCTCACTCCGCTTTGGCAACCCTATCTTGATCCAAGATGCTGAGCATTTGGACCCAGTACTAAATCATGTGCTGAATAAGGAGTATCAGAAGACTGGAGGGCGTGTCTTGATTCAACTTGGCAAACAAGTTATCGACTTTTCACCATCTTTCCAATTATACTTGTCGACGCGAGATCCGTCCGCGATGTTCCCACCTGACGTTTGCAGCCGCACTACTTTCGTGAACTTCACTGTGACACAAAGTAGTCTACAAACACAGACGCTTAATGACGTACTAAAGTCTGAGCGACCCGACATCGACAAGAGACGTACAAATCTTGTCAAGATGCAGGGGGAGTTCAGTATTCACCTCAGGGGTCTTGAAAAGCGACTGCTCCAGGCTCTCAATCAATCTCGGGGCAATATTCTCGATGACGATGTAGTGATTGAGACGCTCGAGACATTGAAGAAAGAGTCAGGAGAAATTTCCATGAAGGTAGCAGAGACGGATGGCGTTATGGCTGAAGTGGAAACGATTACCCAACAATACAACAGGATCGCTCGCGCTTGCAGCGCAGTCTTTGCGATCCTTGAGCAACTCCATCACCTCAATCATTTCTACCAGTTCTCGCTCCACTACTTTCTTGACATCTTTGATACTGTCTTACATAGCAACCCCAAGCTACGAGAAGTCAAAGATTACTCTGCGAGAGGAGATGTCATTCTCCGCGATCTGTTCATTACCACCTTTCAAAGGACTTCATTGAGCTTACTGCAGAAGGATCGCATCACCTTTGCCATACTTCTCGCCCAAGCCTCGCCGTACCCAATGGACAAGGACCTGGTCGACAGCATCATCGACCTAACGATTGAAGGGTGCGATGCATCCGTGAGTGGAAATATGCAAAAGGATGCTCATGCCAAAGCTTCTCGGGTGCCCGAACTAAAGGCTTTCATTCCCGAAATTCCAGCTATTGATCTTGAACGATTTTGCACCGAAGAACTCGCAGAAAACTTCGTTCCCAAGGTGTGGAAGGAAGGTACCAGTGACCCAGACAAGTACCTTCGATCACTCTTGCTGGTCAAACTGTATAGACTCGATCGTTTTGTACCGGCAGCAGAGAAATTCGTTACGTCTGTATTCGGCACTTCTATGTTTGATTACACTGGCGATCTTCAGGGGGTGGTGAGTCAAATATCCCCTACGAGTCCAATCGCCTTGTGTTCTAGTCCTGGATTCGACGCTAGCTACAAGGTTGAGAACCTAGTCGAAAAGACGAAGGCCCAATGTTCGTACATCGCTATGGGTTCAAACGAAGGTGTTGCCAGTGCGGACAAAGCAATCAGCAATGCTGCTGCAACAGGGTCATGGGTCCTCATTAAGAACGTGCACCTTGCACCCGTATGGCTGCAGAGCCTTGAGAAGCGACTGGGGTCCATAAAGCCTCATCCCGACTTTCGGATAATCCTTTCTATGGAAACTAGTCCGAAGATCCCCGTTAACCTCCTCCGAGCTTCCCGGGTACTAATGTATGAGCAGCCGGCTGGTGTGCGAGCCAACATGAAGGATTCGTTGTCTACCTTGTCTGTCCAGACGATGCAGCAACCGAGGGAGAAAGCGCGGCTGTACCTGTTACTATCCTTCTTGCACGCAGTCATCCAGGAGCGACTACGCTATGCACCAGTTCTTGGATGGAAGAGCTTCTGGGAATTCAATGACAGCGACGTAAGTCTCATGCATTGGGGAATTTTCCGGTTGACGCATACTGACGTCAAAATAGTACGAATGCGCGGCTTATATCATCGACACTTGGATGGACGCTGTTGCCAGTGGTAGAACCAACGTTGCTCCCGTCAAGATCCCATGGGACCTGATCCGCACTCTCATCACGGAGAGTTACGGTGGCAAGATTGATAGCGAGAGCGACTTCAAAGAGCTATCGGAGCTTGTCAACAGTGTTATGATTCCAGAGGCATTTGAAGATGACCATAAGCTCGTCAAAGGAGCATCAAGAGACGAAGCGAAGCTGTACATGGAGGGAGATGGAAGCATGACAGTTCCTGAAGGGAACGAGATGAAAGACTTCATGGACTGGGTAGGCCGCCTTCCAGAGCGTGAGCCACCGACGTACCTAGGACTTCCGGCGAATGCAGAGAAGTTGCTATTGGTGGGCCACGGCCGGAATACGATTGAGAATCTGGCAAAGATCACGGAGATCTTGAATGAGAGCGAACAGGCCATAGCAGAGGCTGAAAGTGAAGACTGAGACGATCGTTCCCTTTGTAACCCTGTATTTTCTAGCGATCGTCACAACGTCTTAACGAGCATTGCGACGGCGTTTCGTCTGCGAAACGGATGCATTCGTATCGGCGTGTGGGATTTTGGCGGAGATACCCAATGCTTTTCTGCCTTGCATATATCGCATTCTCGACTTCTGTTCTAGCACATAGCTCAAATGTATATTAATCCTTCATCAAAGGTTCAAGATGGCAGTAACATTCACAAAGCCCAGAGTTTCAAGCTGTTATCTGACTTCATGGTTGCTTCTGTCTGCTGCGAAGTAGAATTAGATAATCTCGCCGAGGACATGGAGGATACTATGCTGTCTGCATGGCTTTCTGAGTCACTGCCCTCATCCGTAGGTGCATCCCAGTGCCTCTGCCCCGAACACGTCGCCAACACGGACCCTGTAGGATGCAGCGTAGCAGAAGACACCGCATCCCCATGAGCCTGAAACTGCCACGCAGGATCGACAATTCCCTCCTTCATCCCCAATTCCTCCCATACCCTCACCACGCCATCCGTGCCTCCAGCCCACACTTCTCCTCCCAACACTTCTACTCCAAGTCGCTGCTGCGTTTCCGCTTTCCTTCCTCTCAGCCACGCTAGACGCTTGCCTGTACCGCGAACATCCCATACACCAATACCGTCACTGCGTCGCTCGGCGACACATAGGTAGCGGGAACACGCGCTCCAGAGGACTTGAGTTATGCCCTGTCCTTTTTCTTCCTCGGGCTCCGTATTAGCTATTAGTGGGAACACGGCAAGAGTGTTGCCGCTACCGTGGCCATCGTACAAACCTATCCATCGATTGAACGTTCCCGCGGCCAGAACTCCTTCGCTACTCATTGCCATGGCGCTGACGATGCCTTTCATACCTTGGCCGGCGAACTTGTGGTTTCTGCGAGAAGCGGTGGTGCGCATCGTGCTGATGGGGCCCTCGCCGTTCCTGTTGATGTCGAATGAACTTATGCAGCTATCTGATCCTGCGAAGAAACGACTGGTATTATTTGGATTGAATAGGAGGGAGTGTGGCGTTATATACGCTTCCGTTGTGGGCGATATTAGAGGGTAGGTTGACAGTATTCCTGGTGCGAATGGAGATAGTAGACGGATTGGGAGAGAGCGCAGGGAGGCGATGAAGAGGCATGAGGAGGGTTCGGCGAGAGCGTAGGAGGGGTGGAAGGTGCTGGCGCGAACGGGTTCGGGGCAGGTGTGGGTCGTGTAGGGTTCGAGCTGTTTGGGTTGAGGTGGGTATAGGAGATCGGGAGGGAGGACGAATGAGCGGAGAGTGTCGGAGGCGGAGGAGGTGAGGATTGTGGTGCCGTCTGGGGACCTGCGAGGGATTAGATGGAGAGGGAAAGAGGATAGTAAAGGATCAGGTACCATTGAGCGCTTCTAAAGTACTCTCTGTTAGGGACTTGGCTTTCCGAGATTGATATCGCTGCTTTTCGTTCTGTGTTTGGCGCTTGGTACAGGTCCGCTGTGGTGCCCACTAGCAGAGCTTTAGGACTGTTAGCTGGATCCATCTCTGCTATTGAGTCGTTGGGCGCTGAAAACCATCCAAAGGCAATGACTTCGGCGCCCATCTGGCCTTCTTTTGGTTGACATGTCCCACCAGTGTGATCTTCAACGTCAGGTCACGCATACAAGGGTTGGCCTGAATGCCAGGTGATATTGGTGATAATTTCGGAGATTCCTAAAAAACAAGGTTTAGCGTATTCAGGACTCTTATTAAAGCTTGGCGTACGGCAATTTATCCGTACAACTCTATGATAACCTAAAACACCAAATTGCCAAACCTCGAAACCCCAATCGCCCAAGTTTACCCCGTCCCGACTAGGCCCTAAGTGATAGGGCCCTAAGGATCAATAAGCTAGGTGGCCAACCCTAGGGCGCCCGCAGCACACTGTCAGCCACGTCGAGATCAGAACCTTAGTTAGGTGACCTAACCTGATAATTCGGGGGCTTTATTCGCAAACTTTGGGGTCTAGGATATCAGCTGGCGCATTCGGACCCCTGCAGCTAAGGGCCGCTAGCCTGCAGCCTAGGCTAGTGGTGGGGGGGGTGGGGGGCATTCTAGCAGTAATACCCCCTGGGCGATTGGGGTTTCGAGGTTTGGCAATTTGGTGTTTTGGGTTATCATAGAGTTGTACGGATAAATTGCCGTATTGGCGCTTAACGTAGAAATCCCCCCCCCCCATTTTGTATGTAAAATCCTACAATAATCGGCTCTTAATATATTATCGGTTAACAGCGTCCTATTCCGTCGATATTGAGGCTGGTTTGCACGAGTACTTGCGTTCAAAGAAAGTATCTAAGGAGACTAAGTTCGCTACTCAAATCAATGGAAGCGTGTTGCTCTTTCGACACGTAGAATACTCTCCGCAGGATTGGAACTTCATCATGTCCCCAACCCAACCATTCAGGCTCCTTGATCTGCCCCTGGAGGTACGGGCCATGATATTTTCAGAGATGCTGGTTGAGGAGAAGTGGATCTACAAATCTACTGTCGATGTTGAGGGGAAAACCCGCATGTGAGTTGCCCCCCGAACGATCGCCTCTGGGGGGAATGGACCCTGATCTGGTCCCAGTCATCGGAAAGAGAACATAGGTCATCTCATGGTCGATGTGCTCCAGCCTGACAAGTATGAGCGATGGTACCCTCTCTTTACGAAGCGAACCTCCTTCCTCCTCAATGAAGGCCTTACTCAATCTGAGTACGTGTTCACGACCTACAAGCTCCCCAAGGGTCTGAACCACATCCGCATCCTACAAACGAATAGACAAATCTACCAAGAGGCATCAGCCATATTCTATTCCCGGAATATGTTCTACGCAAATGATTGCCCTGACGTCGTGATACCTTTCATGAAAGACCGAGGAACACGGAGCTTAGACTCCCTCAGAAGGCTATCAATCATGTACCCGAGTGCGATGATAAATCCGAAGGCTGTCAGGGAAAAGGAATTTCATACTGGTTGTACTATGAGCGACGAGTCCGCGTGGGAAAATGTCTGCTGTTATATCAGTCTCCATCTCCAACGTTTAGCCCATCTAGGTAAGGCCTTCCAGCTGTATTATGATTTGCTGAGTACCTTTTCCCGGGCTGTAAGCCATAGTGGAGCAATCATCCCTATTGTACGCTCTGATGGTGGCTCGTACACTTTAGAATAGTCGCCTCCCGCGTAAGCTGATTTCGGAAACCTTACAGATTTACGTGTCGAAAGAGGCTTGGGAATCCGCTTCGAAGACCTTGACTATAAGATGGACGAGTGGAAGAGCCTCCAGACCGATGGCGACTTCCCGATGAAACGGAGGGACGAACTCGCCAGGCTCTCACCAGAAACCAAACTCACTGTGTCGGGGGGCGCCCTTTATGGCTGGGCAAGATTAGAGGCTTTGGGGATTCCAGACAGTGACGGTTATGAAGATGTTGTATTTTCCCCACTGCGTCCGTGGCTGGCAGAGGGTATTTGTGATATCAGAACACTCATGGTACCACAGGGATTACCCCACAGTCACTCACACCTCCACAACGCAAGTTTCTGGACTGCACGTCGACAAGCAAGAAAGATTCCAGTCTACACTATTGAATCTTCTGATGATGATGATTCTGACGATACGGATGATTCCACGGAGCAGACAGATAGCTCGAGCGAGGATTCGAGTCGTTAATCCTTGCTCGTTCTTCAAAGTCATGCGACCAATGATCAGGATGTCTTATCCGAAAACGAGGAGCAGGAAATGTGAGTTACAAAGTCAAATGAGGTGGTATGACAATGAATGCGATGAGCTAAGGTAAATCATACTTCTACTGGAACTCAATCGAACTCTTTCGCGGCAGTCCCTGATATTTTTAGGTGCCTATATGAAAGTAGGTCCTTAGGCTGCTCCAAGTGAGCACTGACCTTCCTTCCCGAAGCTATCTAGATGGGCACAGCAATTGATAGGTAAAACGCTTCGCGACGACAGAATCTGGGCTGAGATCACATCATACAACGTTGCCCATCTCTTAGTGGAAACACACGAGCGTCTCCAAGTCACTACGTAATGTGTTGCTAAGCAGGATCGCGTCTGGTCCTTTAGAGCCCGTCGGGCACATCAGATTTGAAGGTATTCGATGGCGAATGGCTGTACTCAACGCAAGCCCAGAGACAAATGTGTTGGTGATCCGCACGAGTGATGAAGCTAGTGGATGTGAGACAACTCGATCTGGACTATTGCGGTTCCGACCCATACGGAGTAGACACGTGACGACTGCTAATTCTTCGACCCCAGAGCAATCAAAACTAGTGCTTTATGACCACGCTTCTATCGCCGTTCTGGTCCAGGGGGACGCGCTCATCATCCTCGACGTGGTCGGTGTAGCAAGCGCGCGTGCAAGATGACGGCCAAAGCATATATCCGCCAATCTCGATGGCTTCGCTTCCTCCCATCCTCTTTCAAGGTCATCCTTGCGGGCTAGTCTAGTAGCTAGTGGGCCACTGTATTCCTGATTCACTTATCCAGTCCCCTGGCTTTCACAAACCTTGCGATTTGTTCTTTGCACGCTTTCTCGTTGTACTGCTCCCAAACATCGTAGAGAGAGATGATTTCTTGCGAACACTCGACAACGGCCTTAATGTCAACCTCACCTTCTGCTAACCAGCTGACAAGATTCTGCACTTTCTGGTGCTGCGTGTTTGGTGGACCTCGGGTCATACCAGATTGGTCCTTCGTCGACGAGCTAGTACCACTCAGGACAGAAGCTGTGCTAGCCGCACCTTGTAGGCCTGTTTGTGTGGGTTTTAGCGTCATGGCTAGGAATATCGCCGTGACTGCAATCACATGGGGTGGAAAGAGGAGAGGCAAATCGGTCAGGTAATGATCATTGATGATAGACCAGGCCAGGGAGAAATCATCCTGCGCCAAGCTCAGTGTACCCTGAAGCTCGTGCAGCGTACGATAAGGGTGATGAATAATGAGTTGAGAGTCCATCTCCGAGATCATATAGAACTCGCACTCGCCGGCTTTTGATACATCCGAGCTGATGAACTCTGTAGACACCGGTCAACGGATCTTGAGTCTTGTACGGAGGCAATGAAACAAACCTGGCCAATTACTACGAGCATCATTGACAGCCAGTCTGATGTGCTGAGGACATTCCTCCATCTTGCACGCTAAGTAAAGCGCCGTTGTCACGATGAGATACGGGTTCGTATGGCGAATATCGACCTTGCTATAGAACCTTCGTATATAAATTTGTGCTGTGGCAAGAGCCTGTTGTCTTATAGGCGTACGCTTGCACAGCTTTGCCAATTCTTGTAGAATACAGTCAGAATGCCAGACAAAGAGATGACCAGGGACATACGCTCAAGGAAGAATTTGCTTAGAAGTCGTCTATCTGGTAGTGGATACTGTTGCACTAAGCTCCGATCCTCATCTTCCAGTTGTTGTCTGATCTCTGCCAGGTTTTCCCGCGAGAATTGCCAGTGGCGACGCTGGGTAGAGGCCCAATAGTTCGCAGCCATTGCAGCGAGCAGATACCTAATCAATATTGGCCTACTTCGTCTTTATTTGCATGCTCAACAGAAACAATTCAGATTTATCGACGCTAAGGTCGTCAAGCTGCACACTTCATCTAGAACTGAAAGGCTTTCCTATGTTCGCTCTGTCCATAGAGAATAGTAACTCACAAATTGATTCATAGATATAAATCTATGTCACGCAATTAGGATTTGTAAAGAGGCGGGATGCCCATCTTAGAGAAAACCAGGGGTAGACATCTTGTTGTTATTTATGTCTCGTGAAAATCCAGCCATCCATACAATAACTCTTTGCTCTACACTGTAGTATGCTGGGCTGTCATGCCTATCAACAATGATCCTGTATAATTACCAGTACGGAGTAAAGATCTGCGAATGTAATATGTTGGAATTCAGGCCGGGTCAACCTCGGTAGTTACTAATCAGGACTAGTCAGGGGGCCTTAGTAGACTAATAGAGATTTCTCGTAATAGTTATTCCATTCTATATAGCTATATCTATCTATTAGTTATTATAATACTATTATATTATACCTAAATTATATATAGATAACTTATTAATTATTATATTATTTAATAGGTTATAAGCCTAGGTTTAACGTAACTTAGGAACCGCGTAATTTATATAGTAAGCTTTTTAATAAGTCTTAGGATAGTCTTAGAAGTATTATTCCCTAGACTATTTATTATTAATAGTATAATAGCTAATTATTATAAAATCTAGAAGTTTAAAGGTAAGGAGAATTATAAGTAATAGGAAGTAGTAGTTTAAAATTATCTTATTATTAATAACCTAGATCTTATTATTAACCCTAAATACCTACCTCTAATTTAGATTAAGCCTATTAAAGGAGGCGTACTACTTATTAATAAACTATAAGATAAATATATTAAGAAGGAAAAGATAGCCTTTACTATTATCTAGATTACTTATACGTGTTACAAGCATACCAGATAGTTCTTGTAGTACGCCTAACGAGAGTACTTCTCGTCACAGCTAGGTGGATTACTAAGCGATTAGTCGAACTATATTACAGGTAGATTACTAAGCGATTAGTCGAACTACGTTACAGGTGGATCGCTGATATAATCCACCGAACTACACCTCTTAGCAGGATTTTATATATCTATATAATAGCGATGCTTTTCTACCTAGATAGGAGCTTCGTGCTTAACTCATGTTATTAACCTAGATATCTCCTAGATACTAAATATAATACTCCACCTGTATTAGACTAGTTTAGTACGAAGCCTATTTACCTTAGTCCTTAACACTCCTCTCTACGAGATCTACCTAGACTCCGGAGCCTTCTAGTTAGAAGACGACGGGTCGTAATACTTTAAGTACCCTTAAGATAAGTACCTCAGGATAAAGGGACCTCACCCCGAGTGAACGCGGTCTACGATAGTTAGTAATAGTAGAAGTTAAAGAAGGTATTAAGGTTACTAAACTAGATTTATATTATAGCGATTAAGATAAACTTAAAGAGTAGTTAGTATAAATATAGCTATACTTCTCTTTTAATAAAGACGCTATTAGGCTAAAGAAATAACTACTATTTATAATGACTTATATAAGAGGACGGGCCTAGAGATAGTCCGCCCTATTTCTTAAACGATATATAGAAGATCTCGACGACGACGATAATATCTCTATTAAGTTATAGATAGAGAGCTTGACGCTCTTTCGCTAGGAGATAAGACGGATGTTCGGACCTTCTAATAAAGCCAGCGTAGCGACGAGAGTCATCTAGTACCTAATATAAAAGAAATCGGTATCTAAGTATACGACACAGTTTTAATAGTACTTTATAAGAACCGACTAGGATAATAACGCGCTGATAGTAATGTATTAGAGAGGATTAAAACCTTAGGTAAAGAAGGAACTTATGCGAGACGGAGCCGTTTATAATAACTTAGACTTATTAATAAGAGCCTTAACACAAGTCGATGACTAGATCTACGAGTTAGTAATAGAACTACGTTATAATAGTAGAGTTTCTAGACTCGGTTATACAGGACTCTATTCCGGAGGAAGTTATAGGAAGAAACGATTCTCACGCGATCCTTACGGTCCGATGCTAATAGAGTTAGACTTTACTAAGAAAAAGAAACCGTTTAGAGGTAAGAAATAGTAAGGGGGTAAGAAAGCAATGAATTGCTATAGCTATAGCAAACCGGGCCATATCGCTAGAGACTACAGGTTAAAAAACATGGTGAAACGACCTCAGTTAAATATATTAGAAAGAGTTCCAGTTAGGAAGACTAAACCTTCAAGGGATTAATAAGAAACGGAGTACGACGACACCAAGCTAGATATAATTATAGATGATTTACTAGCCCTCGTCAATCCACCTATTAATAGAGAACTATAATCTAGAGAAGAAGAATTACGCGAAGAAATAGCTAAGAAATAGAGAAACATCGCAAAGATTAAATAAAGGCTAGTAGATATTTATAAATAACTTAAGGAATTAGACTCTAATAACGAATATAATAGTAGTTATATTCGGAAGGAAAAACCCGAATAAAGCTAAGAAAGCGAGGATGATTCCGACTAGGAAAACCTTAGCTAGACTTCTAAGAAAGAAGGTAATAGAGTAGTATCTCGAGCTTCTATATTAAAAGATCCACAGATAAAACTCGAGGAACGGGTAGAGTTCTACTAAGAAAAAGTAGTAGGAGGACTTCTATAGAAGGAGTTTAGGAATGACTTAGTATATCTATAGCACGGAGTAATATACTAGTTAGCCTACGCCGACGAAATATATATAGTTCACTACTAAGCGAAGATAAACTTAGGGAAATCTATTAGAATCTAAACGTATAGAAAGATTTAGTCAAGCTATAATAATATAAGTTATTATTAGTATTTAATAACTAAAAGATTAAGGAAGTGGTTTCCGAACTATAACTAAAGATGGCATAGTAGTCTTTATAAGTACCTCAAGTATAACGAGTACACGTTAGAGTACTACTTAGATGATTAGTATGCCTATTTCTATAATAACTGCAGGAAGTACATGTATATAAAAAGAACTACCGGATTCCTATCCTTTTCGGGAAAAGAGTAATCCCTTATACTAAGGGGAAGTATAAGGAGATTAATATCCTTACCCTAAAAATATATCAGCTATATTTAACGAACTACGTAATATATATAAACGTACCGGTTAAAATAGATAGTTAGCGGACTATAGTAATAATAGATTCCGGGGTATCTAGAAACTTTATCTCCGAAGCGCTAGTATAGTTAGTAGGCCTACTAACGCGGAGAAAGAAGGATCTATATAACTTATAAATGGCTGACGGGTTAACGCTATTAAAAGGAAGCGTAGACGAGGAGATAACCTCGCTACTATTTGTAATTCAACGACACTATAAGGAGATGTCCTTCGATATTATAAGGATGGCCACCTATTATATTATATTAGGCATGCCTTAGTTAGAAAAGTATAACCTAGTAATTAACTAGAGAAGAAAAGTACTTAAGTTTAAGCGAACTAGCGATATTACTAGATTCTAACCTACACGTCGATAGTAGACGACGGTGGATAAGAAATCGAACCGAAGAATAGTTGAGGCATATATTACCTTAATTTCGAATAAGGATAACCTTAAAATATAAGGATCCGACTTAATAGATACTAGTAGCGGTCCGCTAGGTTAATAAGTTAGAGTTTTTAGAGTAACTAATAGTACTCCTAACATCTTATAAGAGTATTAAAGATGGAAACGCCTCTTTATAAAAGAGATAATAGTAAAAGCTCTACCTAAATACTAACCTTAGGATTATAAAATCGAACTCGAACTAGGGAAGGAACTAACGTTTAGACCTATCTATACGTTATCTAAAAAGGAACTTATAATACTATATAAGTACCTTGATAAGAACCTAAAAAAGGGATTTATTCGAGAATCTAAATTACTAGTAGGATATCCGATACTCTTCGTGAAGAAGAAAGACGGGTTACTACGACTATACGTAGACTATTAAAAGTTAAACGATATAACGATTAAGAATTATTACCCGCTACTAAATATTAGCGAGCTATAGGACCGGCTAGCTAAAGTAAAGATCTTTATAAAGTTAGATCTTCGAGGAGCGTATAACTTAATTCGAATAAAAGAAGGTGACGAATAGAAAATAGTATTCAGGACTTGGTATAGATATTACGAGTACCTAGTCATGCCGTTTAGTCTTACTAACGTACTAGTAACCTGCTAGGCATTAGTTAATAATATTATACGAGCTTATTTAGATCTTATAGCGATCGCATACCTTAATAATATATTAATCTACTCTAAGACTCTTAAGGAATACATCCCTTATATACAGGATGTATTAACATGTCTATTACAAGCGGGACTCCTCCTAAAACTAGAGAAATGCGAGTTTTATAAGACCTTAGTCGAGTTCTTAGGGTTTATAGTAATAACTAAAGGCGTTCGTATAAGCCCTAAGAAGATTCAGGCTATATAAGAATGGCTTATACTACACGATATTAAATTAGTATAAGGATTCTTAGGATTCGCTAACTTTAATAGACGTTTTATAGAAGGCTACTCTAAGAAGGCCTTGCTACTAATAGAAATTACTAAAAAGGACACAGGATTTCGATAGGATACTAACTAGAAAAGAGTATTTAAAGAACTGAAGCAAGCTTATATAGATCCTCTAGTACTCTATATATTTTAAAATAGAGAACTAGTATATCTTAAGACAGATGCTTTAGATCTTACGATTAGAGCATGCCTCTATTAATAGAAAGACGGCAAATAGTATCTAGTAGTATACTACTTACGTAAGATGTCTCTAGTAGAATAGAACTATAATATACACGACAAGGAGCTTTTAGTAGTCGTCTGTTCTCTATAGTATTAGAGAGTATATACTAAAAGTTATTCGGAACTTACTATCTTTACCGATTATAAAAACCTAGTAGGTTTTATAACTACGAAAGAGTTGAATCGATGATAAGTTTAATAGTCCGAACTCCTTAGGTAATATAAGTTTAAAATTTAGTACACCCTAGGAAAAGATAATAGACGAGTAGACGCTTTAAGTAGATAATCTAACTATATATAAATGAAAGATATTACGACTCAGCCTATCTTAAAACAAGAAAACGATGGATTATTAGTACTAGTAAGGAATCTGGCTACGACTATACGAGTCACGACATATATAGTTCCCGATTTAAAGGAAGTATATAAGAATAATAACCTAGCCGGACGACTTAGGAAAGAATAGCCTGACCGGGACCTGTTACTATATAAGTAGAAGCTGTACTTACTACTAAGGGTAATAGAAGAAGTAATTAGGGATTACTATAATAATCCTTTACTAGGATATCTAGGAGTATCTAAAATATTAGAACTCATTTAAAGAGTATACGCCGTACTAAACCTGCGAGCGTCGGTTAAGTAATATATTAGGGAATGTATATACTACTAGTAGAACAAATCTGTAAGACATGCCAAGTACAGACAAATTCAGTTTGCCGAAGTTCTAGACATACTATGGAAAGACGTCACGATAGACTTTATTATGAAGTTACCTTAGTTAGTTGACCTAGTAACTAATAATAAGTACGATTTAATAATAGTTATTATAGACAAACTTACTAAGTACGCTATTATAATCCTATATAAGGAATCCTATAACGCTAGTCAGCTCGGATTCATTTTATTAGACAGACTAATTAGAGATCATGGTATACTAGAATTAATAACTTCAGATAGAGATAAACTCTTTATATTAAACTATTAGAAGACTTTAATCGCGTTAATAGGAACTAAACTACGAATATTAACAGCCTATTACCCTTAAACGGATAGATAGACTAAACGTACTAATTAGATAATAGAAGTGTACCTTAGATACTACGTTAATAAAAGGCAAAATAATTGGGTTACGTTACTCCTAATAGCATAGTTAGTATATAACGATAAAAGGTTAGATACGACAAGGCTATCACCGTTTTTTATAAACTACGGTCGACACGCAAACTTATTCCTAGATCCTCGACAAGGACTAGATACCGAAAAAGCCTTAGTATTAACTTCTAATATAAAGAGCCTGTATAAAGATATATAGCACACGATTAGCAAGGTAAATACTTCTATAAAGAAGTTAGTAAATAAGAAAAGGAAAAATGGACCTTAGCTAAAGAAGGGGGATAAAGCATACCTCCTTATAAAAAATCTAAAAGGTATAAGACTAAGTAGGAAACTGGACCACGTTAAAGTCGGACCATTTTTAGTTATTAAAGAAAAGGGACCTATTAACTTCGAGTTACAGCTCCCGCTAGACGCTAAAATACACCTAGTGTTTTATATCTTAATATTAGAACCAGCAGACCCTAACACGCCTTTACAAGATACCTTCTATTTTCAGATAGAAGAAGAGAATAAATTCGAAGCCGAAAGGATTCTATTATAGAGAGGTTAGGATTACCTAGTCAAGTGGAAAGGGTATAAAGACTCGGAGAGTACCTGGGAACTAGTTAGGAACCTTGTAAACTACTAGAGCCTCCTATAACAATTTCACTACCATTAATAAGACTACTCTAGTCGAAGCCTAGGGGGATTTTAATTTGCTTAGAAGATATATTAAAGAGGAAGTCGTTAGGATTAACCGCGGCGCGTTACTTATCCGCCTCCACCTCCTTAATATTCTTTAACTCCCCTTCGACTATCTCACGCTCTTGTTTCTTAAGAGCAGACACCTCCTTATTATAACGTATAAAATAAGCTAGAGCCTCGTCTACCTTTTTCTTCTTATCTTCCTTCTGTTCACGGATCCGAGCCTAGCGAGCAGGAGAAAAGGGCGTAAGATTACAACTGCGGCCCTTACGGGCGCATTCGATATATTAGTCGGAAGTACCACCGACTTTATACTTCTCCGGACTATACGCTTTATTATAGTTCCGATATACGCGTATTAGACTAGTAGGATTAAAGGAGTTTATTAACTAACGACGATAGAACTTAGCTAGAAGATGATGTCTATTAGCAGGCATAGTATTATAAGAGTTTTCGGGACGAAAACTAAGGAGGGGGAATCTAATATTACAAGCATACCAGATAGTTCTTATAGTACGCCTAACGAGAGTACTTCTCGTTATAGCTAGGTAGATTACTAAGCGATTAGTCGAACTATATTACAGGTAGATTACTAAGCGATTAGTCGAACTACGTTACAGGTAGATCGCTGATATAATCCACCGAACTACACCTCTTAGCAGGATTTTATATATCTATATAGTAGCGATGCTTTTCCACCTAGATAGGAGCTTCGTACTTAACTCATATTATTAACCTAGATATCTCCTAGATACTAAATATAATACTCCACCTGTATTAGACTAGTTTAGTACGAAGCCTATTTACCTTAGTCCTTGACACTCCTCTCTACGAGATCCACCTAGACTCCGGAGCCTTCTAGTTAGAAGACGACGGGTCGTAATAATACGCTAGCTATCTATATTATAATTAAGAAGATTATAATAGCTAAGGATATATAAGTAAAATTAAAGTTATTATATAAGATAGAGTCTTATATAATAAGAAGAGTAGTCTTCTTCGCCTTAATAGCCCTCTAATCTAATTAGTTTAAAGACCTTTATACCTACCTCACTAAGTTTAGTAAGTATAGGAACTAGCTAGAGTAAATAGGGACTCCCTTATATTAAGATTTTCTAGCCTCTATCTTTAAGAAAGGTCTACTAGAGTATATAAAATAAATAATCTATACTCTTACTAAGATCTCTTATTTTAGGAAGGAAGATATTAACTTTAAATATATTATTATATTACTTACTAATAGAGACCTAGCTAATAAAGCTAAAGATACTAAGGCTTTTACTAGTAATTTTAGTAAATAATTAAAAGTAGGCTAATATTAAAATAATAGATATTAAGGCGGTAATAGCGAGAAGTATACCTTTTATAGTAATAACTATAATATTAATACCTATTTTCACGCTTATCTAGACCTTATACTAGCGGGATTTACCTCTAAAATAAAGAAAGAGCTAAAAGTATAAAATAATTATTAATAAAATAGGAAAGGTCCTAGTTACTAGTAGAATAAGTAAAATCTTCTAGATAAATAAAAATAAGATAAATCCTATACTACTTACTTTAAGTATAGTCTATAGTAAAATAAGTCCTATAAGATTATTATTAACTTAGAGGACTAGGAGTATACCTTCTAGGACCGCTCTAAGTTTACTAACTATTTACTAGTCTAGAACTATACGGTATTAAGACCTACTAGGAGTAGGCTAATAAAAGTTAAGGGTATTAGGATAATATTAATCCTAGTAGTTATTAATAATAGAGTTAATAATTTTCTATTAACTAATATTTACTATATCCCTAATATAGAGTTTAATCTCTTATTAACTACCTAGCTAGACTTATAAGGATATAAGTACGTTAATAGTAATAAAAAAGAGATATTCTATAATAAATAAGAGTTATACTAGCTAAGAATAACGCGTTATAGACTTAATAGTATAAGTAATATAGTTATATTAGTATAGAAGCTATTAAAGTAATAGTATATACTATTAATATTAATTATAAGGCCGCTAATTACCTTTAAAAATATAAGTTATATATTAGGGAAAATTACCTAAATACCCTTATAAATACCTATATATAGAGTTACTATCCCTAGATAATACTAGTATATTAACCTAGTATTAGCTAGATATATAACTACCCTTAGGGGATATACTAATATAATAGTATCTATATATAAGGTATTAGGATTTTCTCTTATAGACTATATATCTAGTAGGGGAGAATTATTAATAAAACTCGCCTTTAAAATAAAATACTAGAAGAATTAGGGGTATTAACTAGCCTTTATCTAGAGCGATAATAAACTCGCCTAGGGCTATAAATATTAATAGATCTATAAAGAGAATAGGATATAATTAACCGCGTTAGTACTATATAACCTATATTAGAATAGGATTATTAAGAGAAAGAACTAGACGCTATTTAGTAAAGTTAGAATAGTTCTTACTAATACTAGACTACCTTAGGAGTTCTAGGGTAAGGCTATCTATTATATTAACTATATTAAGAACCTTATACCTAGTAAAGATAGGAAGTCCCCCTTTAAGAAATAGTATAACTTTAAACCCCTATTAATATACTTAAAGCCTTTTAAATATTAATACTATTTATTTAATATATTACTAAATAAGAAGAAACTAGATAATAAGGCTATTAAATATTACTTCCTTAGCTATAATAGTAAGAGTATCTACCGCGTATAGGATATTAAGGGATAATATCTTGTTAGGTTAGTATATATTATATTTAATAAAAAGGCTGTTATACTATTAATAGAAGATAATAAGCTTCTAATAGATAGAGAAGATAGCGACGACTACGTCGTAGACCTCCTAAGCTACCTCTAATTAGACTAATTAGATTATAATAGTAAGGTCTTAGAGGGAGTACCCCCTCCTAATTAATAGAGTGTTAAGGGAGTATTAGATAGTACTAAAAATACTAAAAATACTAATAATACTAGTAACTCTAGTAATAGATTAGTAATAACTCTTCCTAATAGCTAATTAGTATTAGGCCTAACTAATAATATAAGTAGGCTAATTAGTCTAAATAGATATAATTAGGATAATCTACCTGAGTTAAATTAATATAAGTTAAATAATTAGACTATAAGAATTAGCTAAGCGGAGTTAGAAATATTAACTATTTAAAATTAGAATAATTATAATAGTTAGATATACTAAGTTACTACTAGAATACTATTAGCTATTATTAATAAGATATTAGCTAGGAATAGTAAATCCTAAAAAATTATTCCTAATTTATTACGTTATTCTAGTTATAATAAACTATAGATTAATTATAACTAGACTAATAAATAAGGCCTAAAGTCTTCTAATAACCCTAATAGGTTTAGGGCTATACTTACCTACGTCGTTACTATTAGTAAAGAGTATCCCTATCTAATATTAATAGATAAGGCCCTTTAAGGGCCTAATAATAAGAAATAGCTCGCTACTACTAAAGAAGAATTAGCTAACTATACTAAGTAGGAGATATAGAAAATACTATATAAGCTACCCTAGAAGGTATATATCTTACTAGGAAGATAGGTCCTATCCTATAAATATAGGCTAATAGGCGAAATAAGTAGGTATAAGGCCTAGTAGGTAGTTAAAGGCTTCTACTAAATTAAGGGGATTAATTTTAATAAGACCTTTTTATTAACCTTAAAGGTATTATTATAACGTCTTCTTCTTACCCTAATTATTAAGTATAGGCTAGTTATTAAGTATTTAGATATTATCGCGGCGTTCCTAAAATTACTTATTTAAGAAGAAATCTAGGTAGAGTAACTATATTACTTTACTAATAGCTAGTAAGGATACGCCTATTAATTAAATAAGGCTTTATATAACCTTAAGTAAGTATCTTATAAATAGTATAAGACCCTCTATAAGATACTTAAGTTACTAGGATTTAATTACCTTAAGTATAATTATTATATATTTATTAACCCTATAATAAAAGTTATTATTACGGCGTATATAAATAACTTACTATTTATAGTATATAATTAAGACCTAATTACCTATATAAAAAATAAACTTAATAAGAGTTTTAACTTTAAGTATATAAGAGATTTAAAAGACTATTTAAGTATAAATATTATTAGGAATCTAGATAAATAGTCTATTTAGGTTAATTAAATAAAATATATTATATAATTATTAAGATAGCTTAGTATAGAGAATTATTTACTAGTAAAGTCGCTTATAAAATAGGCGTATATTACTATTACCCCTAACGGCTATATAACTCCCTTATCTAATAGGGAGGCTTATTAGTCCCTTATAAGAGTACTTAATTAATTAAGTATTATAACTAGGCCTAATATTACTTATACTATTAGTACCCTAAGTTATTCTCTTTATAACCCTTCTCTATAATATATAAATACGGTGAAAAGGGTATTATATTACCTAGCTAGAATAATTAATAATAGCCTAATCTATTAACTAGGTAAGAATAATAGCCTAGTAGGTTTTATTAACGCGTCTTACTATAATAATTATAAGATATCTTACTCTACTAGAGTATATATTTATAAACTATTTAATAGCCCTATTACCTAGTAATTTAAATTATAAAAGCTAGTAGTAATATCTATATATAAGTCTAAATATATTACTATAATAGAGGTATATAAAGAAGCTCTATATCTAGGCCTTATACTTAAAGAGCTAGGGTATAATAAGGGAGTAGTACTAGTACTCCTAAGTATTAATAACTAGGTAGCTATAAAATTAGCTACTAACCTAATTAGTTATATTACTATAAAATATATTTAAATAAGATACTATTTAATTTATTAACTAGTTTCTAAAACTAAAGAAATCTATCTTAAATAGGTTAATACTAAAGCTTAATATATAGACCCCCTTATAAAACCTATTAGTCCTATTAACTTTAGCCTAGCTAGATAATAATTAGAACTAGCTCTAGGTAAAGTATAAGGGTATTTAGATATAGTAGTTAATAATAGGGACCCCACCTTATTATTACTAATCTAAGAGGGAGTATTAGAATTCAGGTGTTACGACCCGTCGTCTTCTAACTAGAAGGCTCCGGAGTCTAGGTAGATCTCGTAGAGAGGAGTATTAAGGACTAAGGTAAATAGGCTTCGTACTAAACTAGTCTAATACAGGTGGAGTATTATATTTAGTATCTAGGAGATATCTAGGTTAATAATATGAGTTAAGCACGAAGCTCCTATCTAAGGGAAAGATTACGCTTTCTATATAGATATAGGAAAGTCTATACTCGCGCTAGTCTGTTACGACCCGTCGTCTTCTAACTAGAAGGCTCCGGAGTCTAGGTGGATCTCGTAGAGAGGAGTGTTAAGGACTAAGGTAAACAGGCTTCGTACTAAACTAGTCTAATACAGGTGGAGTATTATATTTAGTATCTAGGAGATATCTAGGTTAATAATATAAGTTGAGCACGAAGCTCCTATCTAAAGGGAAAGCACGCTCTTTATATAGATATAGGAAATCTATACTCCGTGTAATCTATAGACTAATTAGTAGTTTACTAATCCGACTAATCTGTTAATAGGTTAATGAGATTATTTAATCTGTTCCTCTTAGTAATAGATTAGGATAATAACTACGCCTGCGCGCGTACTATACGAACTAATAGAGTTTAGGCGTAATATTAGGTCCCCCTCCAAAGTTTCTCGTCCCGAGAATTCTATTCCAGTCGTATTATACTACGTCTATCCTAAACCGTTAGCTTATCCGTTCGTAGGAAGTAACTAGCGAAGGAGCTATCCTCTAGTAGTTCGATTACTATACGTCCCTGTAATAGCTATATAAAGTCAGGAAGCGTTTATAAAATCAGGAATCGTTTAGATCGGTATTCACGTTATACTAAGAAGAATATGTCGGAATATAGCCTTATTCCGTTTTCGCCTATTAAATGGCGCCGGCTTTAGGAGTAACGTTATTAGAAGGCTGCTTAGATTAAGGAGGTCTTTGCTCGGCTTAACCGTCTTTACTAGGAAATAAAAGTACTAGAGGAGAAGTCGGTTAAGATAGTAGATAACGAGATATCTAATATCGAGGATACTAAGAAGGAGGAAAAGAGTAGGGTTTATCCTGAGGATCTCTTTTTTAACGTTAAAGAGGAGGAACTTATACCCCCCGACCTCGACTAGTCGGCTCTTACTACGGGCTCGTTTAATTTTAGTTCCGCCGCTCCGATTCCTTCTAGTGAAACTGTCGCAGGAGGTCCTAACAGTTCTCAAGGTTCTTAACTAGTTCCTAGGTATTCTCCGATTCTTTATATCCTTTCTATTTTACTAGGTAACTCTAACCTCTTTATAATAGAATCTTTTCGGCTTCGAATTCATTCTCTTCTTTTATATAGTAGTAGAAGGTTTCCTGTAAAGGTGTGTTAGGGTCTACTAGTTCTAATATCGAGATATAGAATACTAGGTGGATTTTAGCGTCGGGTAGAAGCTATAATTTATAGTTAACAGGCCCTTTATTTCTAATAACTAAAAATAGTCCGACTTTAATATAATCTAGTTTCCTACTTAGTCTTATACCTTTTAAATTTTTTATAAGGAGATATACTTTATCCCCCTCCTTTAGCTAAGGACCTAATTTTCTTTTCTTATTTACTAACTTCTTAGTAGTAGTGTTAGCCTCGCTAATCTTGTACTATATATCTTTATATAGGCTTTTTATATCAGAAGTTAATACTAAGGCTTTCTTAGCATCTAGTCCTTGTCGAGGATCTAGAAATAAGTTTACGTGTCGACCGTAGTTTATAAAAAACGGTAATAGCCTTATTATATCTAACCTTTTATCGTTATATACTAACTGTGCTATTAGGAGTAATATAACCTAATTATTTTGCCTTTTATTAACGTAGTATCTAAGGTACACTTCTATTATCTAATTAGTACGTTTAGTCTATCTATCTATTTAAGGGTAATAGGCTATTAATATTCGTAGTTTAGTTCCTATTAACGCGATCAAAGTTTTCTAATAGTTTAATATAAAGAGTTTATCTCTATCTGAAGTTATTAATTCTAATATACTATAATCTCTAATTAGTCTATCTAATAAGATGAATCTAAGCTAACTAGCGTTATAGGATTCTTTATATAGGATTATAATAGTATACTTAGTAAGTTTATCGACGATAACTATTATTAAGTCGTACTTATTATTAGTTACCGGGTTAACTAACCGAGGTAGTTTTATAATAAAGTCTATTATAACGTCTTTCTATAATATGTCTAGAACTTCGGTAAACTGAATTTGTCCGTACTTAGCATGTCTTATAGATTTATTCTGCTAGTAGTATATATATTCCCTAATATATTACTCGACTAACGCTCGCAGGTTTAGTACGGCGTATACTCTTTAAATAAGTTCTAATATTTTAGACACTCCTAGATATCCTAGTAAAGGATTATTATAGTAATCCCTAATTACTCCTTCTATTACTTTTAGTAGTAAGTATAGCTTCTATTTATATAGTAATAGGTCCCGGCTAGGCTGTTCCTTCCTAAGTCGTCCGGCTAGGTCGTTATTCTCGTATACTTCCTTTAAATCAGGAACTGTATATGTCGTGACTCGTATAGTCGTAGCCAGATTCCTTACTAGTACTAACGATCTATCGTTTTCTTATTTTAAGATAGGCTGAGTCGTAATATCTTTCATTTATATATAGTTAGATTATCTACTTAAAGCGTCTACTCGTCTATTATCTTTTCCTAGGGTGTACTAAATTTTAAACTTATATTACTTAAGGAGTTTAGACTATTAAACTTATCGTCGATTCAACTCTTTCGTAGTTATAAAACCTACTAGGTTTTTGTAATCGGTGAAGATGGTAAGTTCTAAATAACTTTCGGCATATACTCTCTAATACTATAGAGAATAGACGACTACTAAAAGCTCCTTGTCGTGTATATTATAGTTCTATTCTACTGGAGACATCTTACGTAAGTAGTATACTACTAGATACTATTTACCGTCTTTCTATTAATAGAGGTATGCTCTAATCGTAAGATCTAAAGCATCTATCTTAATACGTACTAGTTCTCCATTTCGAAATATATAGAGTACTAGAGGATCTATATAAGCTTGCTTTAGTTCTTTAAATACTCTTTTCTAGTTAGTATCCTATCGAAATCCCGTGTCCTTTTTAGTAATTTCTATTAGTGGTAAGGCCTTCTTAGAGTAGCCTTCTATAAAACGTCTATTAAAGTTAGCGAATCCTAAGAATCCTTATACTAATTTAATATCGTGTAGTATAAGCTATTCTTATATAGCCTGAATCTTCTTAGGGCTTATACGAACGCCTTTAGTTATTACTATAAACCCTAAGAACTTAACTAAGGTCTTATAAAACTCGTATTTCTCTAGTTTTAGGAGGAGTCCCGCTTATAATAGACATGTTAATATATCCTGTATATAAGGGATGTATTCCCTAAGAGTCTTAGAGTAGATTAATATATTATCGAGGTATGCGATTATTATAAGATCTAAATAAGCTCGTATAATATTATTAACTAATACCTAGCAGGTTACTAGTACGTTAGTAAGATTAAACGGCATGACTAGGTACTTATAATATCTATATCGAGTCCTAAATACTATTTTCCATTCGTTACCTTCTTTTATTCGAATTAAGTTATACGCTCCTTAAAGATCCAACTTTATAAAGATCTTAGCTTTAGCTAGCCGGTCCTGCAGCTCACTAATATTTAGTAGCGGGTAATAATTCTTAATCGTTATATCGTTTAACTTTTAATAGTCTACGTATAGTCGTAGTAATCCGTCTTTCTTCTTTATAAAGAGTATCGGATATCCTGCTAGTAATTTGGATTCTCGAATAAATCCCTTTTTTAGGTTCTTATCAAGGTACCCGCGTAGTACTATAAGTTCCTTTTCGGATAACGTATAAATAGGTCTAAATATTAGTTCCTTCCCTAGTTCGAGTTCGATCTTATAATCCTAAGGTTAGTATTTAGGTAGAGCTTTTACTATTATCTCTTTTATAAAGAGGCGTTTCTATCTTTAATACTCTTATAAGATGTTAGGAGTACTATTAGTTACTCTAAGAACTCTAACTTATTAACCTAGCGGACCGCTACTAGTATCTATTAAGTCGGATCCTTATATTTCAAGGTTATCCTTATTCGAAATTAAGGTAATATATACCTTAACCGTTCTTCGGTTCGATTTCTTATCTACCGTCGTCTACTATCGACGTGTAGGTTAGAATCTAGTGATATTACTAGTTCGCTTAAACTTAAGTACTTTTCTTCTCTAGTTAATTGCTAGGTTATGCTTTTCTAACTAAGGCATACCTAATATGATATAATAGGTAGCTATCCCTATAATATCGAAGGACATTTCCTTATAGTACCGTTAAATTACAAATGGTAGCGAGGTTATCTCCTCGTCTACGCTTCCTTTTAATAGCGTTAACCCGTCGGCTATTCGTAAGTCGTATAGATCCTTCTTTCTCCGCGTTAGTAGGCCCACTAACCGTACTAGTACTTCGGAGATAAAGTTTCTAGATGCCCTGGAATCTATTATTACTATAGTCCGCTAACTATCTATTTTAACCGGTACGTTTATATGCATTACGTAGTTCGTTAAATATAGCTGATATGTTTTTAGGGTAAGGATATTAATCTCCTTATACTTCCCCTTAGTACAAGGGATTACTCTTTTCCCGAAAAGGATAGGACTTTTTCTCGGTAGAACTCTACCCGTTCCTCGAGTTTTATCTGTGGATCTTTTAATATAGAAGCTCGAGATACTACTCTATTACCTTCTTTCTTAGAAGTCTAGCTAAGGTTTTCCCAGTCGGAATCATCCTCGCTTTCTCAGCTTTATTCGGGTTTTCCCTTCCGAATATAACTACTATTATATTCGTTATTAGAGTCTAATTCCTTAAGTTATTCGTGAATATCTACTAGCCTTTATTTAATCTTTACGATATTTCTCTATTTCTTAGCTATTTCTTCGCGTAATTCTTCTTCTCTAGATTATAGTTCTCTATTAATAGGTAGATTAACGAGGGCTAGTAAATCATCTATAATTATATCTAGCTCGGTGTCGTCGTACTCCGTTTCTTATTAATCCCTTAGAGGTTTAGTCTTCCTAACTAGAACTCTTTCTAATATATTTAACTAAGGTCGTTTCACTATGTTTTTTAACCTATAGTCTCTAGCGATATAGCCCGGTTTACTACAGCTATAACAATTCATTACTTTCTTACCCCCTTACTATTTCTTACCTCTAAACGGTTTCTTTTTCTCGGTGAAGTCTAACTCTATTAGCATCGGACCGTAAGGATCGCGTGAGAATCGTTTCTTCCTATAACTTCCTCCGGAATAGAGTCCTATATAACCGAGTCTAGAAACTCTACTATTATAGCGTAGTTCTATTACTAACTCGTAGATCTAGTTATCGACTCGTATTAAGGCTCTTATTAATAAGTCTAAGTTATTATAAATAGCTCCGTCTCGTATAAGTTCCTTCTTTACCTAAGGTTTTAATCCTCTCTAATACATTACTATTAGCGCGTTATTATCCTAGTCGGTTCTTATAAAGTACTATTAAAACTGTATTATATACTTAGATACCGATTTCTTTTATATTAGGTACTAGATAACTCTCGTCGCTACGCTAGCTTTATTAGAAGGTCTGAATATCCGTCTTATCTCCTAGTAAAAGAGCGTTAAGCTCTCTATCTATAACTTAATAGAGATATTATTATCGTTATTAGGATCTTCTATATATTATCTAAGAAATGGGGCGGACTATCTCTAGGCCCGTCCTCTTATATAAGTTATTATAAATAGTAGTTATTTCTTTAGCCTAATAGCGTCTTTATTAAAAGAGAAGTATAGCTATATCTATACTAACTACTCTTTAAGTTTGTCTTAATCGCTATAATATAAATCTGGTTTAGTAACCTTAATACCTTCTTTAACTTCTACTATTACTAACTATTATAGACCGCGTTTACTTAGGGTGAGGTCCCTTTATCCTAAGGTACTTATCTTAAGGGTACTTAAAGTGTTACGACCCGTCGTCTTCTAATTAGAAGGCTCCGGAGTCTAGGTGGATCTCGTAGAGAGGAGTATTAAGGACTAAGGTAAATAGGCTTCGTACTAAACTAGTCTAATACAGGTAGAGTATTATATTTAGTATCTAGGAGATATCTAGGTTAATAACATGAGTTAAGCACGAAGCTCCTATCTAAGGGAAAGATCACGCTTTCTATATAGATATAGGAAAGTCCATGCTCGCGCTGGTCGCCAGTAATCGACCTATATCGACTAGAGCGATCAGGTTAAGCGATCGCTCGACCCGTTATACCAAGGCATATTCGACTTTAGTAAGCGCCTATAGCGTCTGCCAAGGCTCCACTACCAAGGTTGTAACATCAGGCTAGGTTAACCTTAGTAGTTACTAATTAGGACTAGTCAGGGGGCCTTAGTAGACTAATAGAGATTTCTCGTAATAGTTATTCCATTCTATATAGCTATATCCATCCATTAATTATCATAATACTATTACACTACACCCAAATCACGTACAGATGACTCATTGATCATCATATCATTCAACATAATATTATTGACCAGGGGGGACTAGAAATAGAATGGAACTAACGGTCCGCTTTCGGGCCGCCCCTTCCATGCGCTCCCCACGTTGCCCGTTTGCAATCACAACACCAAGCCTAACGGTCCGACCGTCGTACAGCTAACAGGCAATGAAGCAAGTCGTAATGGTACTCGACGCGTCATCATGCCACTCACAAGGCGTGGAGTGAGAAATAGCGTGAGAAGGAAGATATTGGTCATTATTGGCAGCGATGGATCAGTATTGGTAACCTAAGCTCCAAAGCATGGACAGCGAAGACAAGCGAAGCCAGGACGCTCGACTAGAGAAGCTCTGGAAGTCCCTCGATACGCGCAATGAGGGGCAACTGAACCTCAATGGCCTGAGGAAGGGGCTCAGCAAGATTGATCATCGTCGGTACATCTTGGTCAATGGCCGGACACGCTCACTGACCAACAAATTAGCACTCAAGAATGCAGATTCCCTTCTTCAAGATGTTTTGAAAGCTGTGGATACCAACAAGGATGGCCATATCTCATTCTCTGGTACGTCTTTTCCTACATGTGAGTATTGGATACAGCTAAAGGCTGTGCTCAGAATTCCGGGGGTTTGTGGAGCAAACTGAAAACGAGCTCTGGCAGCTATTCAAAAGCATTGACCGGGACCACAACGGGCAATTGGACAAAAGCGAGCTCAGGTCGGCTTTCGTGGCAGCCGGAATCATGTTGCCAACTTCAAAGCTTGACCAATTCTTTTCCGAGGTGGACACAAACCATGACGGAGTCATAAGCTTCGACGAGTGGAGGTAATACCTACACGGTGTAACACAAATCCGATCAGTGTCTTATTGACTTGGCACACAGGAGTTTTCTACTTTTCATCCCGGCCCATACCCCAAACCTTAAGGCCGTTTTATCCTACTACTCCTCCGCTCTCACCGTCAACTCCGAGGGGGATGTACATGTTTCGGATGACACTGTGGAGGGTCTAGGTAATCATAAATTTCCTAGGAATCTGTATGGCGCTGTTTTCGGCATTGCAAAGCCGCCAAAACCAATCACACCACCTGTGCCTACACCGTCATATATCGAGCGGAAAACCGCAGCACAAGATACCATCGAGAGGAAACCGCTCACATTTCCTTGGGATCCGGGTGATAACGACCCACAGTACGAGGACATCATTGCACCAGATAGTGTTGCGGATTACCAACAGTACTCAAGCAAAGTGGCAAAGCTGACGGATCTCTTCCCTGATCCAGGGTATTTCCTCGCCGGAGGCATAGCTGGCGTCGTCTCGCGAACATCTACCGCACCCCTAGATCGACTCAAGGTTTACTTAATAGCCCAAGTTGGAGTGAAAGTTGATGCTATCAGTGCCGCCAAATCAGGAGCCCCTCTTGAGGCGGCGAAGACCGTAGGCAGGCCTTTAGTAGAGGCAACCAAGACTCTATGGCGCATGGGAGGAATGCGGAGTCTCTTCGCCGGTAAGTGCGTGTGGAACAAAGCTTATGGGGCTAGCTAATTCGCCAGGCAACGGCCTTAACGTTGTCAAAGTCATGCCAGAATCGGCCATCAAATTCGGTTCTTATGAGGTATGAGAGCCCGTGGATTGCCACGATTGACCTAATAGCTGCCAGGGATCTAAACGTGCTTTAGCACGGCTCGAAGGTCACGATGATCCCAAAGCTCTCCACCCATGGACTCAATTTCTTGCTGCTGGCACTGGCGGAATGATATCTCAGTGAGCGGAAACGTATCTGCACCCCGTCAAGGCCAAGCTTATCGTCCCTTTTTCAGATTCTGCATTTATCCTCTCGACACATTGAAATTGTTAGTGGACATACATCCCCATCATCACTCAAGCACTAACCTCCTTCCTAGCCGGGTGCAAAACGAAACAGTCCAGGGAGGGCAACACGGCAACGCTTTGATACTGACCACCGCTCGTAAAATGTGGGCTAAGTCTGGTATCCGCTCCTTCTACCGTGGCCTCCCCATGGGCCTAGTCGGCATGTTCCCATACAGCGCCATCGACCTCACAACCTTCGAATACCTCAAGCGATTCATCACAGCGCGTAAAGCGCGCATAAAATGCTGCCACGAAGACGACGCTGCGCTCAGCAACTTCACCACCGCCGGTATCGGCGCCTTCAGCGGTGCCTTTGGTGCCACGGCCGTCTATCCGCTCAATCTGTTGAGGACGAGGATGCAAAGTCAAGGTACGGCTACACATCCGCCTACGTACACGGGCGTCTGGGACGTCACCGTAAAGACTGTGCGAGGAGAAGGCTTGAGAGGTCTGTTCAAGGGGATCACGCCGAACCTGCTGAAGGTGGTGCCGGCGGTCAGCATCACTTATGTTGTGTACGACAATTCGAAAGCGGCCTTGGGCTTGCGGTGAGATAGATGATGGGCGTCACGAATCCCCTTCGGAAGTGAACCAGCGCATAGCGGGTCTGCTTCTGGAATAGGTACAGGACTAGAGAGCGGTGATCCCCGAACTATCACAGGACTGTGAGCGATTGATATATACCCCCTAATACTACGCATGCAGGTCCAGGAGAAATTTCAAACAAAAAACTACAAACAAAACCGCAATCCATCATCTGTTAAAAGCTTACAACATCCATAAAACCCCTCAAAGACCTCATCAAACCATCTCGCCGCCAGACAAATGCACGGGACCGAATCATTCTCTCAGACGCCAACACCTCAACACCCGGC